>Ga0070699_100000005_pt1 | contig 384287 bp, 371 predicted proteins | sample KBSK1503metaG_FD_65473 | JGI IMG/M metagenome (GOLD analysis project Ga0070699, IMG submission 65473) | Corn, switchgrass and miscanthus rhizosphere microbial communities from Kellogg Biological Station, Michigan, USA - KBS K1-50-3 metaG | ecosystem: Host-associated > Plants > Roots >... | reverse complement strand
GCGTTCTGGGCTTTCACCGTTCATCACGCTGGTTCACGACGACGCGGGTCGCCTCCTGCAGCGGAGTGATCCAAGCGCATACGACTTGATCTTTCTCGATTCCGAGCGCCCGGAGTATCCTGGCTGGTGGCCAAACTTGCGTCGTGTTCTACGCCCGGGAGGCTTGTTGATCGTGGATAACGCAACGTCTCACGTTGAGCAGATGGCCCCTTTCGTCGCATTGGTGACGGCCGATGCCGGGTTTGCGACCTGCCTCGTCCCAGTGGGCAACGGCGAGTTTCTTGCCGTGAAGACGTCGTCGTGAGCCTGCTGCCGAACCATCTCTTGCAGCGGACACGCCGAAAGCGGCGCGCCGCTGAAGAGAACCGTTCGGCGGTCGGTTGCTTGGATGGGAAACGGTCGGTACGTGAAAGACATGCTCTGGGGAGGAGATCGTGATGAACCTTGCCGCCATGGCGTTTTTGTTTCTCGTGACAGGAGTTCCCGCGGACCCGGCGCCCACGCCACCGCAGGTCGACAGCCGCAGGCTACCCATCATCGACATGCACCTTCATGCCTTCCGGCTGGAGACTGGACAAGGACCACCGACCAATCCGGTCACCAGGAAGTCTTCCGCCGCCAGAACGACGGCCGAGCTACGCGAGGCGTCGCTGGCAGCTCTCAAGCGCTACAACATCGTAAAGGCCGTCACAAGCGGACCGCTCGAGACGGTCACCGCGTGGCGCGACGCGGCACCCGACAGGGTCATTCCAGCCGCATACGTGGGGACCGAGGAACCGCTCCCCGAGCTCTCGAAGCTGCGCGCCGACTTTCAGGCGGGCCGTGTGAAAGTTCTGGGTGAGCTGGGGTTGCAGTACATGGGCCTATCACCGGCCGATCCCCAACTCGAACCCTACTTCGCCCTCGCCGAAGAGCTGGACATTCCCGTGGGGATTCACACGGGACTTGCCGCCCGCGGAACACCGTACGATCCGTGTTGCCCGAAATTCCGGGTCACACTCGGGAATCCGATTCTGCTCGAGGAGGTGCTGATCCGACACCCGAAGCTGCGCGTGTACCTGATGCACGCAGGCGGCCCGTTCCTTCAGGAGACTAAGGCCATCATGGCGGTGTACCCACAGGTGTATGCCGATCTCGGGGTGATCGATTGGATCATTCCTCGTGATGAATTCCACAACGCACTCCAGGCGCTCGTGCGAGCCGGCCTCGGCAAGAGGTTGATGTTCGGATCGGACCAGATGGTCTGGCCGGAGGCGATCGGAATGGCCATCGAGGGGATCGAATCGGCCGCGTTCCTGACCGAGGAGCAGAAGCGTGACATCTTCTATAATAACGCCGCGCGATTTCTCAGAATCGAAGCAGCTGAGTAATTCCGCGGTGCCGTTTCGCGGAGCACGCCGCCGAACAACCCGCTGCAGCCGACGGCGGGCGTCAGGTGCGGGACGGTCTCGAGGGGGATATGCACCCGCCGCGGCTGAGCGGGAGCGTTGGGCAGACAAGATTCTTTAGGGAGCCGAATTGTTGCGTCAGAATGTTGCAGGTCCTTTTGCGAGCTTAATGTTCACCGGATTGCTCTTGGCTAGCACGGCCACAGGTCCAGTTCCTAAGGTGGACAGTGATGTCCGGATCGTCGCATCCGGGGGACTTTGGGAGCATGGGGGACGCTACGGAACCTGCCGAGTCGTTGTACGAGAGCAGGGTTGGGAGGAAGTGAGCACCAACGTCATGCTCGAGTGGCTTGTCACGAATGAGACCAAAAAGTCCAGGGAGGTCTTGGCCTCAGTTCCTCTTGCGGAGCTCAACGAGCACGGATGGAACAATGTGCAACAGGTAACCTGGGTTGGAGGGTGCAAGTTCGAGGTCAGCTATCTGAAGCTTGGCGAAGAGGGACCAGGCCATCTCGCAACGGTGACTTTACTGGATGTCAGAAAGTATCAATTCCAGAAGAAGTAAACACGGCTGCCCCAACATGCGCATTAAGCTGACGGCGCGCGGCACGCTCACGCACGGTAAGAAGCGCCGGCGCTCGCACGCCGCAGCTTATCCGCGGCGTTCTGCGGACAGAGGGGGATCGACGAATCGGCGCATGGGGGCAATATGAGTGAGCCGCGGGTGCGAGTCTTCTTCTACGGGTCCTATATGAATCGCGCCGTCCTGCGAGAAGTCCAGCTGCTCCCAGAGGACATCGAGGTCGCGCGGTTGGACGGCTACGACATTCGTATCGCCCCCCGCGCAAACCTCGTGCCGTCAGAGCAGCACTGCGTCTATGGCACACTGGTCGAGGCCACTCACGCTGAGCTCGCTCGTCTGTATTCACACGCGAAGGACGTCCTGGGCGAGACGTATCTGCCGCATCCAGTGCTGGCGCAGTCGCGGGACGGCGCGTGGTGGCCCGCGCTCTGCTACATCGCCCCGTCGATGATTTCTCGGACGCCCGATCCAGCGTATGTTGACCGGATCGTGGGGCCGGCGCGGGAATTGGGCTTCCCCAAGTGGTACATCACGCGACTGGAAGCCGAGCGTCACGTGAAGTAGGCGGGATCCGTCATGCCGCAGAACAACCCACTGCAGCCGTCGGCGGGTGTCGGGGGCTGGGCGGTTTCAAGGCCAGCGTGCGCCCGCCGCAGCTGACCGGGAGCGTTAGACGTATAAGAGATCAAAACAGGAGGAGAACATGCGCAAGCTATTGCTGGGAGGTGTGGTCGTGGTGGCGATCGTCGGATTCCTCTCGATGCGGCCGATCGCGGCGCAGCGGGCAATAGTCGGAGACGACGGCACGTCGGGATCGGGTTCCAAACCGCTCGCGGTCGCCACCACTATTGCGGATAACGCTGACAATGTGCCGCTCGAGAACGGAGTACCCAAGACATCTGGAGGTCTGGTGGTCATCTCGCAGGCCCCCCACATTGTGGGCTTCACACAGGCAACATTTCTAGGGCAGCAGGGTGGTCTGACGCTGACGCGGGCTTGTTCAGCGGAATTTCCGCAGGCTAGGGCGTGCGAGCAATCTGAGCTATTCCATAGCATACCTGTACCGGCGGCGTGGCCGCCCCAGGCACGGGTCGTGGTCGACCCATCAGGCGCCGCAATTTGCTTTGGCGATGCATCAGGCCGACAGGAAACGTGCAGTACCAGCGTACCCTCTCCCGTGGCATGTTGCGGGTTCTAGCGTTGAGGCTGTGACGTCTAACCACCGCATCAACCCGTCGGCAGGCGACGGGCTAAGTGGCAAGGTGAAGTCGGGTTCGCCTGCCGCGGGTTATGCGGAGCGTTAGGTTTCGGTGAGCTATGGCAATGACTCCTGGACAGAAGATAGCGGTCACAGTGGTAAGCAGCCTCGTAGTTGGAGCGGCGATCCTGGGTGTAACCGGATTCTTCGTCGCGCGGCGGGTGGCAACGGCGTTTGCTTCTAGCTTCACCTCGTCTGGTATAGATAATCAATTCGGCGATCAGTGGCTCAAGAGTGCTGTTGCCCAGATCGAACTTCACAAGCTGAGGTATGGAAGATACCCGAAAACCCTTCAGGACCTTAGGTATTTGAGTCCGATGGATGCTTCCATACTCTACAACGTCGCCTATTATCCCAACGGTGATCTGACGGCCTACTACCTGGAAGTTCGGAGCGGGTTTCTTGGCAAGCCGAATCTGGAGTATCCAGATGAATTTTGGCAGGGTACGGGTTTTCGAAAGGATCTCAAGCCGGCGCTAGGAACAACGAGCGAGGACCCGAAACCTAACCCGCCCTTGCAGCCGACCGGCCAGAAACCGGCCGGCGGCTGAACGGCAATCGTTGGGCGGACATACCGAAAGGATTGTCGATGCGTAATCGAGCAAGTAACTCGTGGATGCTCGCAACGCTGTGCGTGTGCACCTTCGCCACCATGCCTATACTCACCTGGAGTACCGCTGGCACGACAGACCCGAACTCCGACCACCGAACCAGCGCGGAGTCCGCTTCAAAGCGCAAATACCTGCACGCCATTCTTGATCGGGCGAAGAACCAGGACGACTACATTCACAATGCGTGCGGCGAGCTCCGATATTTCGGAGATTCTTCCTCTGTGCCACATTTGATTCGCGTGCTTCAGTTCTTCGGTGACGCCGAGCTACCCTTGCCGCCTGGTGTGGGCATCGTGTGTACTCAGCAGCATTGTGTCGACACGCTTGAACAACTCACGGGTGTGAAGGTCGGGATTTCATATTCATCCTGGAAACATTGGTGGGAGGAGACTCATCCTGGGGAGCCGCTCGCCGGGCCGCCCAACAAGCGCGTGAGCCCGTCGGCGGGCGCAGAACCACCCAGGTAATTCAGGCAATTGACGCGAACCCGCCGCGGGTTACGCGCAGCGTTAGGTGGACAACGTGATCGACACGAAACAACTCGCACCCGGAGGCCGTCGCAACTCCTGATGCTAGCCGATCTGCGCCTGCGTTCCCGCGAACGAGCGGGGCTCGTGATCGCCATTGTGGCCCTGGCGATCGCTCTCAACCCCCTCAACCTTCAAGTACGGGTCTGGCTCCGCGACGAGGTGGTCAAAGGCGTGCCGTTCTGGGTCGACCACCTGCTGTTCATGGTCACGTTGATGGTCGTGGTGTGGGGGCTGATCGGCCTCCTGCTCTTGGGCCCGCGGGATTTGGCGCTTGGGCGGCCGGACCGGCCCAAAGAAGCGTGGCTGGTGGGGCTCGTCTCTGGGCTCGGGTTGACCGCGCTGGTGGCGGCCGTACTGGCAGCCCTCGGTCCGCTCGCGTTCGAGCCGCACCCGAACTGGCCGGTGCTGTTCGCCAACTTTGTCAGCAACTTCTACGAGGAGTTCATCTATCGCGGTGTCATTCTAGGGCTCTTGCTGAGGGTCCTTGACCGCCAGCGCCAGTGGCCCGCGGCTCTTATTTCTGCCGCGCTCTTCTGCCAAGGCCACCTACACTATCCAGCAGCGCTGGTGGCCACCGTGTTCGTGGCCGGCTTGGTCTGGGGCTGGATGACCATCCGTTACCGGAGCCTCTGGCCCGCCTGGCTCAGCCACACAGTGGCCGACACGATCGTTGATAACCTGTTCAAGGCATGACTTTGGCGCCGCTCGTTGCCACCTAACTACCGCATGAAGCTGACAGGGCGCGGCCATCGGTTTTCTTGAACCTGAGACAGCCTGTCCTGCCCGGGCAAGGCTTGCCGACCGAGCCGCGGCCCTGCAGCTTATGCGGGGTCGTTAGCCATGCAGATGAGCGACCAAACAGTCAGGGAGTTCAGGAGAATCCAGTCTGCTGCGGAGGAACTGCTTGCCCAGATTGCAAGCGGCGAGGTCCAAGTTGACGATCGAGCCTTGGCTCTGCTCGAGAACTTGGCATCTTCAGGTGGCAAGCTCGCGTACGGGCAGGGCTGTCTTGATCTTGAGTCTGAGCAGATGCACAACCTCATTGCTTGGTGCGATCACCTTAACGAACGTGACTGGAGGTTGCGATTCGAGGCAGCTCTGCGCGTTTCACCACTTCCATCTCCGTGGTAGTGCGCGAGGATTGGTCCATGCAATCGGAGCCGTTGTTCTCTTCAGGCCGTACTCCTTGACGCCATTATCTATTGGGCAGGCGCGGGGGTCGGGAGTGTTGCTAAGAGCTTGGAGCGAAATCGTGTTTGCAATTTGATGGCTAACCCGCGCATTAAGCTGAGGGCGTGCGGCACGGTTACGCGCGGCAAGAATCGCTTGCGCTCGCACGCCGCAGCTTATCCGCAACGTTAGGCCGACATGAAACAACATGATCCACTTGTCGATTCTCTAAATTTTGAATCGCCCAAATTGAGCTTGGATGCAATGTCTTCTGAGCGTGTTGACACAACCCGCACCCTTCCGCTGGCAACTGGAAACATCGCGCGACGGCATATACACGTCACCAGCCGGATGCTGGGCTCACTGCTGCTGGGAGGGGTGGCGACCCTGGGTTCGATACTGGTCTTTCGACAGGGCCTGCTGCCGCTGATCGACGCGGTGTTCCACCCCGGACCCGAATGGCTCAGTGTCTTTAGGCGCGCTGGCATCCTTCTGACAGCAGTGGGCGGTTACTGGGCTTATGTGCACTGGCATGAAAAACGCGAAGCGACCGAGCTGCGTCTGCGCCCGGTTCATCTGATGCTTGGCGGTGCAAGTGGCGCGGCCTTGGCGGCATTACCGATCGCTGTGCTATTCGCACTCGGCGTCTACGAACAGGTGCAGTTTCGCGGCGCCTCGCCGGCACTGCTCGGCGTAGCGGCCCTTATCTGCATCGCGGCTATCTTGGAAGAACTGGTTTACCGCTGCTTGCTGTTTCGGCTCCTAGAGCGGGCCTGGGGAACGAAGTTGGCGTTGGTAGTACAAGCAGTGGTGTTTGCCCTGCAACACTTGGAAAACGTCGAACAAGGTGGAACTAGCGATGTGGTGACAATGCTGGTATCAGTGACTTTGCTGGGCCTGCTCTGGGCCGGGGTGTTCGTCCTGGCACGCAACCTGTGGGTGGTAGCCGCCAATCACGCAGCTTGGAACTTCACAATTTTACTCAGTGGCTTGCCGCTTTCCGGCATTGAAGACTGGCGCAAACTGGCGCCACTCGAAAGCCGCTTTGCCGGGCCCGACTGGCTGACCGGCGGGATGTTCGGTGCGGAAAGTTCGCTGTTGGTGATCGTGTCGATCACGATCGCGGTTGTACTGCTGCTGCGCGCAGCACGGCGACGTGGGGCCTTCTTCGTGCCGGTGGCTAGTCCCGATGCGATGCCTACGAAGCCCTGACGGACCCCGATTTCGGCCTAACAACGGCATGCAGCGGACGCGCTTCGCGCGCCGCTGATGCCGAGCGTTAGGCGTGCTGTTCTACTGTTTTTGCACAGGAGGTTGAGATGAAGACCAAAATATGGCTAGCGGCGTTGTTCGTTGCGCTTTCGGCACAGTACGGGGCAGGTGGCGCAGAAGCCCAGGACACCCTGAAAGTCAACTCAGATAGTGTCCGCCTCAAGTTAGAGAATGATCAGGTACGTGTGCTCGAGAGCACCCTCCCACCGGGAAGCAGGGAAAGAATGCACTCCCACCCTCGGTACGTGGTTTACGTCATCAAAGGCGGCACGACTCGTGTTCATTTTCTCGACGGAAAGGTCAGTGAGGTTGAACTGAAGACTGGGGACGTGATTTATCGTGACCCTGTTACTCACTGGGCAGAAAACACTGGTAGCGACGAGGTTTCCGTAATCATGGTCGAGCTCAAGAGCTCGAAGTGAGGGGTCGCACGCCTAACAACGCGCTCCAGCCGACTCCGCTCGCGCTGCGCGCTCGTTCCGCGGCTGAGCGCGGGCGTTGGGTGGACAAGGAAGGTCATGGTTGGAGAAGGCTATTATGAAGGGTAGCAACTGGATCCGACTGATTCTCTGTGGCCTCGTAGCGGGCGTGGTCTGGCATCTGGTTTCCGTTGTGTTCCTTTCCCTTTTCGCGCCGAGTTTTGTCGCGTCGGTGCAGCGGAGCGCCCCACATCCGCCTTTGGGCGGTGAGTTCTTCTTTGCAGTCGATATGGCGATGGGGATCTGGGCGGTCTGGCTGTATTCGGCAATTGCTCCCCGGTATGGGGCACGACCGGTGCGGCCATTGCTGGCATCGCGTGGTGGGCTCTAAAGACTCTCCAGAGTGCCAAGTGGGCGGGGCTGGGGTTTGTTGAACTCGGCCCGAGCCTTATTCCGTTGGGTGCGGGTACACTGGTCGCCAGCCTCCTTGCGACAGCGGTAGGCGCGTGGCTTTACCGCAAGGTGAGTCTGTCTTCGCCAGAGGGCGTTGCAGCGACATAAGCGGGTGGCGCGCATACGAAATTCGGCAGTACTGACCACGCGACAATAGAGTGGGAAGCCACCCAACATGGCCATGCACCCGACGGTCTCGCGCGGCACGCCGCCTGCGAAGAGCGGCAACCGGCGCGCCGCCCGGCCCGCGGGTGATGGCCGGCGGTTGGGTGGCCGGTGCGTTGATACCAGGCGAGACTTCCATTTCAACACGACTCAAAAGGGAAGAGAAGATGACCAAATCCGAAATGACGGCCGCGATCCTCGAGGCGAGAAGGCACCTTGGACTCTCTTGGACGGACATCGCTGAGGCGGTCGGTTTATCGTCCGTCTTCGTAACGAGTGCCTGTTTCGGCATGAACAGTCTATCGCAAGATGCGGCGGAGAAGCTCTGCGCGACGCTGAATTTGCCTTCTGACACTGTGGGCTCAGCGCTGCGCGAGTTTCCACATAAGACTTGGGACAAGGTGATTCCAACAGACCCCGTAATTTATCGCTTCTATGAAATGATCCATGTATATGGTGACACGATAAAGGCAATCATTCATGAGAAGTTTGGGGATGGAATCATGAGTGCAATTGACTTCGACATGTTCATCGACCGATTAACGTGATCCGAAAGGTGACCGAGTGAAGATCACTCTGACGGGGAAATTTCTTCCATACAAGTCATGGTAACAGTGAACGTGCTACAGGTCCGATTTGCCACTGAGTTTCAGAGAATCGACCGGCACCAGATGCATACTTTTCATAATCGCCACCTAACCCCGGCTTGGAGCCGAGGGCCAAAAGCTGGCCGCGGCTCAACCCGCATCGTTAGGCCGACAGGCTACGTGATGGGCGCGCGTAGGGGTGCATGTCGCTCGACTTTTCAACGTCGTGTCTGCGGCCGACTTGGCCCGATCGTTGAGAATTGCCAGAATGACCGCTGCTTTATCCGTCGAACAAACCTGAATCTCACAGCAAATCGCAGGAGGCGACCATGCCACGCTACGTAGACGGGTTCGTCCTACCCATGCCCAAGAAGAACATCGCGAGCTATCTTGAAATGGCACGGTTGGGCGCAAGGGTATGGCGCGACCATGGCGCCGTGGAATACCTCGAGTGCGTAGGCGATGATCTCAAGGTGAAGTTTGGGAAATCGTTCCCTCGAGGCATTCGATTGAAGTCGGGTGAAGCCGTCGTGTTCTCGTGGATCGTGTTCAAGTCTCGCGCGCATCGCGATCGTGTGAATGCCAAGGTCATGAAGGATCCGCGAATTGCGAACATGATGAAGTCAAAGGCGATGCCCTTCGATGTGAAGCGGATGATGTATGGAGGTTTCAAAGTCATCGTCGACGCATAGTGCCGCTTGGGACGGCGGGGTTCTGGCCGTATCGTGTGAATCTTGGTCGTTCGCGGTTGCGGCCTAACATGCCCTTGCAGGTGACAAGGCCGCGGGAGCGCTCGACGATGTCGGGACGGTAGAGTCACACGTCCTTGCAGCTGAAGGCAACGTTATCCGGACAAGATCGTGTTCGCTTGCTTCAGAGGCCTCCACTTGGTGGACGGTAGTCGACATAAACGTTCAGGTGCTCGCCCCCATTCCCGCAGCAGTCCAGTTGCCGTGTAGGAACATGTGGTTGTTCGGCACGGAGGAGCTTGTCGGGTATGGTGGCGACGTGATCAAAGAAGGAGAGGTCGCTTGACGAAGATGGCCCTTGGAACGGTATGCGGACTTGTTTACGGCGCTGCCTCCGCAGCGTCGATGATTCCATTAAAATTTCCAGACAAGAGGGCTGCACTTGCCGGCGCGTTCTTGAATCGATTCGCAAATGGATTCGTAATCGGGATCGCAAGAACCACATGGCCTGGCTGGGTGATAGGACTTGGTATCGGTGTTCTCCTCAGTCTGCCGGATGCCATCATCACGAAGGCTTGGGCCCCAATTCTCATTTTTGGCGCGGTAGGGGGCACCGTCATAGGTTGGGTTGTAGGTAAGTGGGGGCAATGACGTTGCGGGTGACTCGTGGCGATTCGAAATGACGTGCCGGATAACATGCTAATGCAGCTGACAGCGCCGGTACCTTGCTGGCTGGGCGCCGCTCGGTACCGTGGGGCGGCGTTGCAAGTGATTGGCGGACGTTAGGTCACTTGAGGCACAATGAAGGTATTGTTGTTTCCTTTCATCGGAATCGCTGCACTAGGTTTGTTTCTCAGCCTGTTGGTGCACCTGAGCGCCTTGTTTGGGCAGCCGATCCCCTGGGCGAACCGCGTGTGGGGGCTTCACGTCGGAATCTTCGTAGTTTGGATTCCAACGGTAATTGTAGCCAACGTCCTGACAAGCGATGTTGACCGGAGGAATTGGTGGAGGTCCGCTTTACGTGGCTGCCCGGAATGGTACAGGTATTTTATGTACGGCCTCTTCGGATACGCCCTCATTAATTTTGCGATATTTATCTTGAGGACCATGGGTGCCCCTCGAACTGGAGGTTTGAGTGAGGAGGTTAACCTCATCGGGTTTTCGGGGCATTGGATGGTGTTCTACGCGGCGGCGCTAGGTGTGCTGTGGTCTTTCGCGAGGGCAGAGGCGCAATCCGTTCCACGATGCCCGAATGGGCACTCGGTTGGTGCGGATTCGAAGTTTTGCAAGGAATGCGGTTGTCCAATTCAGAGCGATGGAACGCAGTTGCCAAGTGACCTAACCCGCCCTTGAACCTGACGGGCGCACAGTACGCGCCCGCAGGTTAACGGCAATCGTTAGCCAGACACTAGAGGAGGAAGCAGCTTGAGCGGAGCAGCAGCAGGAGCCGCGGCCGGCGCCGCAGCAATGGCAAAGGCAATCAAGGCCTCCGGCGCTATCGTGCGAGTTGAGCCAGACGAGTTTCTGAAACTGCTGAATCACAACGCCCAGGGGCTTGTCGTTCATGCGCCGGGTGGGTTGTTCTACCGTAGCCACAAGTACCTGATGGGCTACAAGGGGCTCGCATTCTACACTTCGACGCGGGAGCCTTTGACTTTGCCGAGCACGTGCCAGGTAGTCGAGGCCGCGAAGATCTGGGTTCCGGGATAGGTCCGCACCATGCCAATGCACCGTTCCTGCGTGGGCATCAGTAGTTTGCTGGCTAACAACCGCGTGAACGCGACGGTCCGTCCGGTCACGCCGCTTGCTGTCGCAAGCATCGCGTCCGTCCGCCCCGCGCGCTACGCAGTGCGTTAGACAGGCTCCCGGAGAACGGGCAATGCCAGATTTGGAACGCGACGCCGACAGGCCCGATATCCTGTTCTTCCCGCCCATTCTCCTGGGTGGCACGATGCTGCTCGGCTTCGTCCTTGACTGGCTACACCCAGTCCCGCTGCTCCCGCCCACTGCGGCGCGTCTCATCGGTGGGACTCTGTTCGTGTGCGGTGGCGCCTTGGCCTACTCGGCGCAGAGGGTTCTAAGGCGGGCCGGCACCAACATCAGCCCGAACCAACCGACCCTTGCCCTGGTAATCGACGGGCCGTATCGCCGGACTCGGAACCCTCTGTACTTGGCTGGGATGTGCGTTTGCGTCGGTGTGGCGTGCTTTGTCAATGGGGTTGCCCCTTTCCTCCTCCTCGTGCCCTTGGTTGCTCTCCTGGACTGGGGCATTGTCCAAAGGGAGGAACGCTACCTCAGCGCGAAGTTCGGTGAGGCGTATCGGGTGTATCAGAAACAGGTGCGACGCTGGCTGTGAAGGTGATGCTGTCTAACATGTCCATGCGCCCGACGGTCCCGGGCGTCACGCCGCCCGGTCCGCGGGTGATGGCCGGCGTTAGACAGTCAACAAAAAGAGATGAAGCGACTCATCGGTGCGATTAGAGGCATATTCTCGAATGAGCTCGAAGTGCGGGTGTCGCATGAGGTGGTTACGGTCAGCTGGGATGGCCAGTCAAAGTCCATCCGGGCAGTCTTCCAAGTCTCTGCAGGAGCGGGTCGTCCTCGCGTCATCGGGGTAGGCGAGTGCCAGTCCGCTGAGCCGAGTACCGTGGTGCCGCTGTTCGGGCCATTGCCAGCTGGGATCTCGTCCGACACATGGGAAGAAGGTCTCAACGCATTCATGCAGCACCTTCTTAGTCAAGCACGGTTGGGGTTGGTCGCAATTCGGCCGGTGGTTCATCTACGGGGCGTTCGTGCCTTAGGCGCCTTGCCGATCGGCGAACCTGGCCAAATGCTTGTAACCGCGCTTTTGCGGGCGAATGCATTCCACTGCACCGTGGAGGACTAGGAGGGTAACAACGTGCCGTCTAACATGCGCTTGCAGGTGACGGTGGGCGGCGGGCTTGCGGCGGAAACGGACCGTCCACGCTTGCCCACTGCGCCTGAAGCGCGGCGTTAGGCAGACAGGCGGTTGGGGAACGAGAGATGCCCAGAGTGAGAAGGATGCGGCAGGTCGGCTTGGCAGTTGCCATGCCGTTAGTCTTTGTCGCCTCAGTCGCTGCCAAGCCACCGGCACGAGCGCAGCAGCCGAGTATCCAGCTGCCAGCCGAGCTGGAGCGCGTTCTTAGAGATTACGAAATCGCTTGGCAAAACAAGAATGCTCCTGCCCTCGCCGCGCTCTTTGCCGAGGACGGCTTCGTACTCTCGAGTGGCTCTCCGCCGGTCAGAGGCCGATCGGAGATCGAGAAGCACTACGTGGGGCGAGGTGGTCCGCTAGTGCTCCGTGCGCTGGCCTTCGCGAATGAGGGTTCAGTGGGCTACATCATCGGAGAGTTTTCGCGGCAAGCGGGTGAGCCAAGCGTCGGCAAGTTCACTCTCACCCTGCGCAAGGGTACGGACGGGCGATGGTTGATCGTGTCCGACATGGACAACGGGAATTCTCGAAAGTAGTAGGGGTTCGTGTGGATGGCCGGCGGGTGATGGCCGGCGTTCGACGGACAGGGCCATGCTGAGTCACGCCAGATGACATCTTCTCGCTGGTCTGCTTTTGTACGTGCCGTCGCGGCGCTACTTAGTGCCGCGCTGCTGGCCGTGTCCCTCGCGCCGAAGGTGGCCGCACAGTCGGCGCTTCCACGATTCGAGCCCGGCGATTGCCTGGTGAATGGCGAATGGGCGCGCGACGTTCGGCGTGAATGCGGCTGGCTGGTCGTGCCGGAGTCACGTGATCGTCCGACCGCTAGCACGGTCCGACTAGCCGTGGAGATCTTCCGCGCCAAGGAGCCGAGCGGTGCGCCGCCGCTCGTCGTGCTGCATGGCGGCCCGGGCGGCCCGGGGGGGATCCGCCTTTACTCGGCGGGGATAGCGACGGGTCCACTTCCCATGCATCGCGACGTCGTGGTCTACGACCAGCGGGGCGCCGGGTCTTCGGAACCGAAGCTGTGCCCCGCGTACGACATCGTCGTCGATTCGGCCTCCAACCTTCGAGAGGGCGCCGAGAAAGAAAAAAAGCTGAGGAACGCACGCCACGCCTGCGTCGGCGAGCTCGACGCGAAGGGAGTCGATCGACTGGCGTACAACACGGCGGCCAGCGTCGCCGACCTGATCGACTTGCGGCGCACGCTGGGCTACGTGTCATGGGATATCCGTGGCCCATCCTACGGCGGACGTCTCGCCCAGGAAGCGATGGTCCGCGATGGGCCGGCGATCCGCTCTGTCGCGCTTGTCAGTCCTGTGGCGCGCAGCTTCTCGAGTCAGTCTGAACAACCGCTCTCCACCCAGCGAGCGTTCGAGCGGCTCTTCGCGGCGTGCACACTTCAACCGTCGTGTCGCGAGGCGTTTCCAACCGTTGACCAGGACTTTCATGCGGCCTACGCGAGTTTGACGAAGTCGCCCCTTCCGGTACCGGTCGCGCTACCGGATGGCCGCAGCGAGACGGTCTGGCTGGATGGCGACCGGCTCGTCGCCGGCATCCGCGAACGCCTGGGGACTAGCACGGGATTGTCCCGCGTCCCCCTCCTGTTGCACGAGCTGCGCGCCGGTGACCGGTCGCGGGCGGCCCGCGAGATTGTGGGAGATGACCCAGCACCCGGGCGCTTGGCGAACCGTGCGCTGCGCGAGCTGGTCAATTGTTACGACGACTACGGCCCCGCGTCGCTGAAGACCCTCAAGGCTGTGAACGCCCGCGCGCGGCCCCCGTTTCGGCGCGACGTCAACCGCAATTGCGAAGAATGGCTTCCCCGATTAGCCGACGCGTCGACGCGTACCCCCGTGCGCAGCGATACTCCAACGCTGATCCTGACAGGCTACTTCGACGACAGAACTCCGACCGAGCAGGCGCGTCGCATCGCGTCCACACTCAGCCGAGCGTACCTTGTCGAGTTCCCGGACGAGGGGCACGACGCCCGCCCCTCTCGGTGTCACTGGGCGATTGAACTGCAGTTCTGGGAGGATCCGACGCGACCGCCGGACACGTCGTGCGTCGCGACGATCCCTCCTGTCGCATTCGTGACGACATGGGGGTCGGCCAAAGTACCATGAGCGGGGAATCACTATCGCATCGCCAGCGCTGGAGTAAACTGGGACGCAGGCCGCCGAACGATGAGTTGCAGCGGAAGAGGATGGCGCAAGCGATGGGGCCTCGCCGCTGAACCGCCAACTAGCGTCAGCGAAAACTGGTTGGTTATTGTCCAGCGCCAGAGCGACGGGAGTTGGAAGATCGCGCGAGGCATATGGACCCAGGAACTCCGGTCAGCCAAGACGAAATAGCGGTTTGGTTGGACACGTGCCGTCTTGAACCCCAGGAGAAACACCATGATCGTTGAAGCACAGGTAACCATCAACGGATCCAAGGCGGCGATCTGGGCCGCAATCACCAATATCGAGAACGCCTCGAAAACCATCAGCGGAATCGAAAATATTGAGGTTCTCGAAAAACCGGCAAACGGGCTCGTAGGACTAAGGTGGCGCGAGACCCGAATTCTATTCGGCAAGCCGGCCACCGCGGAAAAGTGGATCACTGATGCTGCTGAAAACGAGTTCTACAAAACCAGAGCAGAAAGTGATGGATTTGTATTCCTATCCACCATGAGTATTTCAGAGAGCACTGGCGGCACTACGTTGACTAGTTCTCATGATTCCAAGCCTCAAGGCATCGTTGCAAGAGTGCTGTCGACCCCAATGATGTTTCTCTTCAAGGGCATGGCGAAAAGGGCCCTGCTGCAAGACCTAAAGGATATTAAGTCCGTAGTTGAACGGGAATGATCAGAAATCACAATCTCCCTCACCACCACCCGTCCTCGGAGGTTCCATGAAGCGAGTCACTGGCATTGGCGGCATCTTCTTCAAAGCCAAAGACGCTCCGGCACTGCAGGCTTGGTACAAGCGGCACCTCGGAATCGATGTCCAGGAATGGGGTGGCGCGGCTTCACCTGGACCGACGGTGAAGGTAAGCCGGTTGCCGGAACAACCGCCTGGCTCATTGATTCGGCAGAAAGTGACCACTTTGCGCCCAGCACTGCAACTTTCATGGTCAATTACCGAGTGGAGGATCTCCACGCCCTGGTTAAAGTCTTGCGCGAAGAAGGCTGCAACGTTCTCGAGAGGGTTGACGATTCCGAGTACGGGAAGTTTGCCTGGGTCATCGATCCAGAAGGAAACAAGGTAGAACTTTGGCAACCGGCCGCCGGCCAATGACCAGGGCAGTCGGCCTCAGCCTGTTGTAGTGGATGCGCCGGAAATCCGAGCAGCAAGAAGCGCCGGGCTCGCACGCCGGGGCTTAGCCCTGCGTTAGGTGGACCCGCACGATGTTTTCCTGTGAGGAGCATGATGGAGATTCAACTCTTCGCAGCGATTTCATTCCTAGTGATTGGCCTTTCGCACCTTTGTCAACCCAAATCCTGGGTCGCCTTCTATCAGGCTCTCGCCGCTCGGGGTACCTCCGGGGCCTTCCTCGAGGGTTTCCTTCTGTTGAACTTCGGCGCCCTCATAGTTGCGTTTCACAATGTATGGCACGGTCCGGCCCTGTTGCTCACCCTGATTGGGTGGGCGCAAGTTCTCAAGGGAGTAGGACGTTTTCTGGCCCCGCAGGCCGGAGTGCGAGTCATGCAGCGCATCACTCCAGACCGCGCCTGGCATTTTCAGATTGGCGGAGTGTTTGCTTTGCTCCTGAGCGGCTTTCTGTTTTGGCTTCGGTTTCGAAGGTAGCCGCTACATGGCAAACCAGGATTCTCACGTAACAATCCATATGGCGGCAAGCCTCGACGGCTTCATCGCTCGAAAGGACGGGCGCGTCGACTGGCTCGAAACCTCAGACGAATTCGTGGGCGGGGACAGCATGGACCCAGGATTCATCGAGGCGTTCCTCAAGACGATCGACTGCTACGTCATGGGATCTCGAACCTATGAGACCGCGCTTCGCTTTGAAGCCCAAGGGTTGGGGTGGTCGTACGGCGACAAACCCACCTTCGTCCTCACTAGTCGCGAGCTACCACGGACCCGGGATACCGTCGAGTTCCACTCAGGCGATCTCGCGCAGTTCGTGAATGGGCGCCTACGGCCCAGGTTCCGTACCATCTGGTTTGTTGGAGGCGGTGTGGTCTCCGCAGAATGCCTTCGTCTCGGACTGGCCGACGAAGTTCGCTATTCGATCCTGCCGATCCTGATTGGTGATGGGATCCCATTCTTCGAGAAGCTCGGCAGAGACATCGCCCTCCATCTGGCGGAGGTCAAAGCCTACAAGAGCGGCATGGTGGAGCTTCGTTACGAGGTGCGAGGACATCGGGGCGAGTCACGGAACGCCACCTAACGACAATGCAGCGGACGGTGCTGCGCACCGCCGCTGACGCTAAAGGTTCGGCGGACATAGGGTTCAGACACTAAGGAGTTGCCACCTCGAGTAGACTCCGCAACCTTCCACAGGCGCTTGGCATCCTCGAGCCACTATGTCCCGGGGGACTCGATAAGGCGGTCAAAGGCATGAAGCGCAAGAAGGTGCCCTGCTCCCTGATCGTGATCGCCGAAACCGAAACCAAGAAAACTCGTACACCCGATAAGATTTCTTTGCTAGAGGCGCCTGACAGGCCGCTGCAGCCCGAGCGGCGGCAGGGCGAGGCGAATGAGCATCGGATTGCGGTCTCGCGGGATAAGGTTGCAGGGGGACAAATTGATAGCCCAGAGGTCTCGTCTCCGTGTTCGGTGGCTACTATGGATCGCGCTCGCGTTCTCGGGCCGATCCCTTGTGGCAGCCAGCGCTGCCAGGTTAGTGCCTGGTGACTCGCTGCCGTTGCTGGAAGTCAAGGCACTGAGCGGTGATCCGGCGGCCCTACCGCGCGACGCGCGAGGCCATGGTGCCGTGCTCGTTTTTGGGTTCAGTAAGGCCGCTGCCAGGACTAGTCGGCCGTGGATGGACGGCTGTCGGGCCACAGCTGCGGCCAAGTCGGCTGAGCAGGGCGTGTATTGCTACGACGTCAGGATGGTTGAGGACGTACCTCAGTTCTTCCGAGGCTCCATGAAACGTGGCATGAGAAACGGCCTCCCAGCCGAATTTCAGACGCAAACATTCCTGGCCTACACGGAGAACGAGGCGTGGCGTGAGCGTCTTGGCGCAACTGACAAAAGGAACACCTATGTCATTGCTTGTGACGGGGAGGGCCGCGTGCGCGCGACCGCGACTGGTCAGTTCATGGAAGCGGAATTGAAGAGGCTACTCGAGGCTATCGAATCCATGCCACCGACCAAAGAGTAGGATTGAGGCCTATCTTGTCATCGCTATCGTGAGAGGATTCCAACGTGCCTGACGGAAAGATCTGTTACCTGGAAATCCCGGCCACTGACGTCGAGGTCTCCGCAGGATTCTATTCCGCGGTCTTCGGTTGGAAGATTCGGATCCGCGGGGACGGTGCCCGAGCATTCGATGACACCACGGGTGCCGTCAGTGGCTCCTGGGTGGTCGGGCGGCTGCCAGCCCGGGACCCCGGCATCCTAACGTACGTCATGGTCGATAGCATCGAGGCGACGCTGCAGAAGGTGCTCGCGGCGGGCGGCCAGATCGGGACTCCATTCACGCAGCTCGGCACTCATGGAGAGGCGTATGCCACCTTTCGGGATCCGGCCGGTAACGCATTCGGTCTCTACCAGGAACGGCGTCCCTGACCTGTCCTGCACCCGGGGCACCATCGGCTCCGGTCGCGTTTCTGCAAACTGGCCGGCTAATCTCGGCTTGGAGCCGACGGCGAATACCTCGCCGCGGCTTAACCATGCGTTAGCCGGACGAGAATAGAATGAGGATGATCGCGGGCTGCCTGTCGATGACTGCGGGAGCACTCACGGCCTTGTCGCCAAAGGACACCACTGACGGCGTGTGGAAGGCTCTGCGCGCCACGGCAGGCGCCTTGGTGTGCAATTGACCAGTGGGCCGATGAGGTCCCGAGAGGCAACCGATCGAGCATGGGCCATTCTGTTCGCCCGTGCCATTCTCGGGTTTATCTTCTTTATGGCTGGAGTCTGGAAGGTGTTCGAACTGGGTCCACTCCAGCACGCGCGGCGTTACTTCGTCGACCCCTATGCTCACAGCTTCCTCCCCGGCTGGTCCTTATGGGTAACGGGAGTGACGGTCCCGGTTGTCGAGCTGGTGGCGGGCGCTTTGCTGCTGGTAGGCTGGCGTGTGCGAGAGGCGCTGGTCGCTTTGGGCGGCGTGCTGGTTCTCGTAACATTCGGGCATCTACTTGCCGAGCCGTTGTACGAGTTCCACACTCATGTCATCCCGCGGGCGGCGCTCCTGCTATTCTTGCTCGTCATGCCACGAGGTGATGATCGCCTGTCAGTAGATTGGTGGCTAGGGCGTCGCAGCAACGGAGGATAAGTGCTGCCCACCTCATGCAAGTGCCAGACACGGAGCGTTAGGTTTCAGAGCGTAAAGAAATGTTACACATCTTTGCCATGATATTCATGCGTCTGGACATGCTCCGCTCGGAGACGCCCACACAGGGAGGCAAGTCGCCATGAACTGGAAACTGGCATACGCCATCGGCTTCCATCCCTGGGAGGACACCGATCCGCCGTTCGCGGCGAAACTCTCCGAGCTCCTCGCTCGCGAGGAGAAAGGACGCGTGATGCCGTACGGTCCGGCGCTCGATCTGGGCACAGGCAGCGGCATCTGGGGAGTCCATCTCGCGAAACGGGGCTGGCAAGTCACGGGTATCGACATCGTGGAAAAGGCCCTCCAGCGCGCGCGCGACCGGGTACAACAGGCCGGAGTCGAAATGCGACTCGTACGCGGAGACGTGACGGACCTGCGCGCGGCCGGCATCGGCTCCGGCTTCCGGCTCGTGCTCGACACGGGGACCTTCCACGACTTGAACGACACCCATCGGGCGGCCATGGGTAGAGAGGTCGGCGCGATCACCGTGTCCGACGCAACCGTGCTGCTGCTTGTGTGGCCGAAGCGCAGGCGACCGCTGATACGGGGCGTAGACCGGAGTGAAGTTGAGGCGGCATTCCCTGGATGGAAGGTGACCGATGTGACGCCATCACATTTTCGGTTGCCCAAGATCGTTGATCTCCTGCTGAGGCCGGACGAGCATTGGTACCGCCTCCGTCGCGAGTGAGCCAGCTGCATAACCAGCGCTTGCAGCCGTCGGCGCAACGCGCGATCGTAAAGCACCGTGGCTGAAGCTCAATCATTGGGCAGCATAGTAGACCCAGCGACCACGGAGGTAGAAGTCATGTCAGTAAGAGACACCCCATGCCTATGACCAACCAAACCAAGCCGCGTGTCACTTCGCTCGCTCCGCAGTTCCTCGTCGACGACCTTGAGCGCTCCATCGCCTACTACCAAAGGCTGGGTTTCAATTTCGGCGAGCCGTGGGGCGGATTCTACGCTATCGGCTGTCTGGATGGATTGGAATTGCATTTGAAAGAAGCACCCAAGAATCCGGCCGAGCGCCAGCATCGTCGGGAAAACGAGCACCTCGATGCCTCGGCGGGCGTAGAGGGCATCGAGGCATTTTACGAACAGTGTGTCGCCAACGGCGCGAAGATCCTCAAGCCGCTGGAGTTGACGCCGTGGGGCACAAAGGATTTCTACATTGAAGACCCTGACGGCTACATCGTCAGTTTTGGCGGCGCGCCGGCGGGCTGACAACGCAATACCACGCCCAGGTGGTCTCCCATGAACGTGCTGCACTCCATGCACATTATGCTGACGGCACGCGGCACACTCACGCACGGCAAGAGGCGCCGGAGCTGGCACGCCGCAGCTTCTCCGTGGCGTTGGATGGACAATCGTGGCTGAACGAAGGATGTATATCTGGGTTTGTGCTGGCATAGTAATCGTGGCCGTGCTGCTTATGTGGGGCAGTCTCGACTATTCGTACTCATTCGGTGGAGCAGGGGCCAACGGCCTGTGCAACTTAATGCTGCTCATCGTTGGAGTAGGCGCGAGCGCATGGTTCGTATTGCGCCGCTCATCCACCGCGCGGGCATTTGCTGTGTTCGCGTTCGGATCCGTGGGGCTCTCCTGGTGCATCTCTGTTCCGCCGTCGCGTTGGCAAATGGCTGAATCGAAGCTAATTGGCGACCGTGTTGTGGATGCGCTTGCGTCATATCGCGCCCGTGAAGGCCATCTGCCTGAGCGGCTTTCCGATCTCGCGCCCGTGTATCTCGAGAGGGTGCCCGACACGGCACTTGGTCTGGTTCGGCCGGTACCTTATGACTACGCTCTGGATGTAAGTGACGGCTTTCGTCTCAGCTTCCCTGCTCCGCAGTGGCTGACTTGTTCGCGGTCCTTGAGCAAAGACTGGCTGTGTAATGACTAAGCGGCCGACCAACCCGCGCTTGCAGCCGACCGGCCCTAAACGTTGGCATTCAGAATAGGGAGTCGCGATGAGATCGGAATTCCCCGGCGCCGTTCCCGAGATACCGGTGAGGGATATCAATGAGGCGGCTGCTTACTACCAACACAATCTAGGCTTCACTCTGGACTGGGGTGGCGAGGAACTCGGACTCGCAGGAATCTCCAAAGGGAACTGTCGGATGTTCCTGGCGAACCAGCGGTATCGGAAGCAGTACGGCAACGCTGGCCCAACGTTGACTTGGCTGAATCTGGAAAGTAAAGAGGAAGTGAATGAGCTGTATCGAGTGTGGAGCACCAGCAAGGCCAGATTAATGTCCGCGCCGGAGTCGAAGCCCTGGGGCTTGCACGAGTTCACAGCGGCAGATGTGGATGGCAATTTTTTCCGTGTGTTCTATGACTTCGCGACTCCTGAGCTCGGGCGGTAGACAGACAAATCAGGTGTTCTCGTATGATGATCGCTAGGTTGGTTGCCGCCGTCGCGGTTACGATCCGCAACACACACCTGGAAAAGACATCTAAGGCCGCCGCAAGCCGCCCTTGCGGTTTCCTCGTCGCTCCGCTCCTCGGCGGCGGCTGAAAACGAGGGTTCGGCGGACAGGAATGGTGAGTAGCGTGAACTCAGATCGACATGGAGCCCGTATGGATTCTTGGTTGTGGCTTGCAGGGTTGGCAGCCGTGCTTTATGGACTACACCAGGTTTTCACGAAGCTCGCCGCGGGCCATATCGGTAGTGGGGTCGGCGCTTTCGTTGTTGAGGCGAGCGCCACGGGGACAATTCTGCTTTACCTCAGCTACACAAGGCTCGCGGGGGTCTGGTCCCAGCCGTGGTCAGGCCGGGGCATAGCGTGGTCGGTGGTCACGGGGGTATGTGTGGGCGCGGGAACGATAGCTTTCTTCGTCATGTTTCAACGTGGTGGACCGTTGTCGGCGGTTCCGACGATACTCGCCCTCGGGGCGGCATTAATGGCGGTCATGGGTGCGGTCGTTTTCCACGAGCCTCCGTCCGTACCTCGGGTAATGGGTGTACTGTTTTCCTTGGCCGGCCTGTATCTGCTCGGCAGGTGAAGCAAGGCCACCGGACACAAGCTTGGAGCCGACGGCCAAACCGGTTTTGCCAGCAGAACGCTACCGTCGGTTCGTGCAAAGCAGCCGTGCTGGCAAACCCAGAGCATGAGGCCGAGTCGTGAAGGTTGCGTTCGGAATGAAAGCTCACTCGGGGTGGGCAGCGCTGGTCGTTGTCGGCACGCGTGACGGCGACTTCACGGTAGTCGACCGGCGCCGCATCGAGCTTGTTGAGGACGAGTGGGCAAAGCAGCCCTATCATGCTGCAGAGGACATGGCGGCGGGAGCGGCTCGAGATGTGGTTGAGCGCGGCATCGAAGCGGCACAGCGGATCGCGGTCCGAGAGATGCACTCGGCGGTAAGGCGAGAGCAAGAGCGGAAGAACGAAGTTACGGCCTGCGCGGTGCTTGTCGTCAGGGCCATGCCCGATTGGAGCATCGAGGAAATCCTCGCGGTGCATTTCCGCATGCACAAGGCCGAGGGGGTGCTATTCCGGGACGCTCTGATCCGGGCCACGAAAGCGTCCGGACTGAGGCTGGTCGCGATCCCGGAGAAGCTGCTGACGGAGCACGCCGAGAGGGCGCTCGGGAGGCCGGTGAGCCGCTTGGTAAAACAGGTTGCGACCCTAGGGAAGTTCGTCGGCCCTCCTTGGGGAAAAGACCAGAAGGATGCCACTCTTGCTGCCATGATCGCGTTGCAGGGAGACCTGAAGTAAGGAGGAACGTCGTCCAGTGGGAAGCATGGAGGCGCCAATGACCGCATTCCGAACCTCTCGTGATATCCCTGCGTCACCGGACCAGGTATTTGCCGCATTCAGCGACCCGCAAAGGCTGGCTCGCTGGTGGGGCCCCGCTGGATTCACCAATTCGTTCAACGTCTGTGAATTCAAGGTGGGCGGGCGGTGGTCGTTTGTAATGCACGCTCCCGATGGCGGACACTATCCAAATGAGAGTGTCTTCGCGGAGATTGAGCCACCGACGAAGGTCGTTGTGCAGCACGTGTCAAAGCCGAAATACCGCCTGACCATCACTTTGACTCCTTCGACCGGTGGAACTACCGTTTCCTGGGCTCAGGCATTCGAGAGCGCAGAAGTTGCTAGCCGCATCGAACACATCGTCGTCCCGGCGAATGAGCAGAATCTTGATCGCCTATCGACAGAGGTATTGGGCAAGTCGGGCGGGGCACTATCGCTATAATCCGTGAAGCAGCTAACCACCGCGAGTCACGCGGCACGTTAGGTGGAGAGACATCAAAATGAGCTCTTTCTCAACACTGAACAGGCGGCTTGGAAGAAACCTGGGCGTCGTTTGTGCGATGGCTGCATCTCTAGCCATCGGAAATGCCTTGGCCGCTGATACCCCCTGCGATGCATTTGTCCTCTCCGGTTGCTCAGTTGGCAAGCCACTTTCCGTCGTGAAGGATCTCTTCCCTTCAGCAAAGCTCGAGCCGCAGGGCGACGGCACAGTCATTATGACGGTTGAGGTCAAAGATGCCCTGATGGGAGCTGGCTTCGGCACAGGGAATCTACGGGTTGTGTTTGACCAGAAGAGTGCGGCCCGGGAAGTATGGTTTCTGGCTGATACAGATCGACCGCCAGAGGACCTACTGAACGCTGTCAAGAAGATTTGGGGAGACAAGGTCGAGGTCCACCATTACCATTTCGCAGGCAAGGAGGGTGGTCACGAATATGCTATGAATGCGTCATGGGGAACAAGCTGTGCCGTAAAGGCGAAATTGAATATCGTTGTTGAAGAGAAGCCTGCACGAACGTCTGTCGCTGTGGGCTTGGTGCGCGAGAAGAAATGACCGTGAAGACATTTGTCGCTCGCACGGTTGACCAATGGCGCAAGTGGCTCGACGAGCACCACGATTCAGAGTCTGAGGTGTGGCTCGTCTTCCACAAACTTCACACCGGCGTGGCATCCATTGCGTATGCGGATGCACTTGACGAAGCGCTGTGCTTTGGTTGGGTCGATAGTCTGGTCAAGCGTCTGGATAGCTCATGCTATGCGCGCAAGTTCACGCCGCGGAAGGCTGATAGCCGATGGTCGACAATCAACCGGAAGCGATACGCTGCACTCAAAGCCAGTGGTAGGTTGAAGCCCGGGGGGATCAATCGCGCGCCGACTGACCGCAACTACGGTCCGCGACCGCCACGGTACCAAATGCCGGCAACGGTCCCGCGTTACATCCAGGCAACGTTAAGGAAACACGCTGCGGCAAGGCGGCACTTCGAGGGGCTTGCGCCCTCACATCGCCGACGATACATCGGGTGGATCGAGTCTGCCAGACGCGAGGAGACAAAGACCAGACGTCTGAAGGAGGCGATTCGCCTGCTCACTGCTGGTAAGCCGCTGGGACTCAAATAGACCCGAGAGGAGATTGCACATCAAAGCGATTCCTCCCAGCGCTCCTGGGCCACAGAGCCGAAAGGATGGATTCCACCATGGAGACCGTACTGATCACTGGTTGCTCGTCGGGCTATGGCCTCGAGACGGCACGCCACTTCCATTCTCAGGGCTGGCACGTGGTCGCCACCATGCGAACGCCGCGCGAAGACCTTCTTCCCCGATCGAAACGACTCCGTGTACTGGCGCTCGATGTGACGAGGCCCGAGAGCATTGGCGCCGCGCTCGAGGAGAGCGGGCACATCGACGTGCTGGTCAACAACGCGGGGATCGGGCTCTTTGGCGCCTTTGAGGCCACGCCGATGGCCACGGTGCGCGAAGTGTTCGAGACCAACGCCTTCGGCGTGATGGCGATGACGCAGGCCCTGCTTCCCCAGTTCCGCGCACGCAAGTCAGGCGTGTTGGTGAACGTGACCTCAAGCGCAACGCTGGCGCCGATGCCGTTGGTGGCGGTGTACACAGCAAGCAAGATGGCCATTGAAGGGTTGACCGCATCACTCGCGTTCGAGCTCGAGGCCTTCAACGTACGCGTCAAGCTGGTCGAGCCGGGCTACGGCCCAGGCACGGGCTTTACGAAGAATACGGGAACGCGCATGGAAGGGCTGATTCCCGAGGCGTACGCGCCTTTCGCGCAGTCCGTCTTTGCTGCGATGACGCAGCCGGGTGCGGTGACGAACGCGTCCGACGTGGCCGAGGCGGTGTGGCGCGCCGCGAACGATTCGTCCGGGCAGCTCCGATTTCCAGCGGGTCCCGACGCCGTGGCGCTGGCTGAGTCTCGATGAACGGTTAGTGCGCGGCAGGGAAAAAGAGGTTCGTGAGACACACGCGCGTCATCGTCACCCACTACGGCGGGCCCGACGCACTTCAGGTGGTTGAAGAAGAGTGCCCCGAGCCGAAGATTGGTGAAGTGCGGGTGCAAGTGCTGGCCGCAGGCGTCTCCTTGCCCGACATCATGGCGCGGGAGGGCGTTCATCCCGAAACGCCCCCGGTGCCATTCACGCCGGGGTGGGATCTGGTTGGCGTGGTGGATCGGCTCGGCGACGGTATCTCCGGAATCGAACCAGGCCAGATGGCTGCCGCACTGCCGATCCACGGTGCTTACGCGGAGTTCATCTGCCTGCCGCAGCGCGAGCTCGTTCCGGTGCCATCCGGGTTGGACGCCGCCGAGGCCGTCAGCCTCGTGCTGAACTACGTCACTGCGTACCAGATGCTGCATCGTTCCGCCAAGGTCAAACCGGGCCAGCGCGTGTTGATTCACGGCGCGGCAGGCGGGGTCGGCACTGCCCTCTTGCAGCTGGGGCGCCTCGCAGGGGTGGAGATGTACGGTACCTGCTCATCGCTAGGTGCGCCGACCGTTTCCGAAATGGGCGGCATCCCAATTGATTACCGGCAGCAGGACTTCGTGAATGAAATTCACCGCCTTACGGGCGACGGTGTGGACGTCGTCTTTGACCCCATCGGTGGTACCCATCTCTGGCAATCCCGCAAGGCTCTCCGTCCTGGCGGGCGGGTGGTGGGCTATGGCCTTCGTTCCTCGCTGCGTGGGGAGGGATTGGCTTCAGGTCGTCCAGGTCGTCGTCAACGCTTTCGTGGCACCGCCATCTTCGGGTTGTACATCGCCGGCGGCTGGCTCTTTCCAGGCCGGAAACGAGTGGTCCCCTACAGCATCCAGACGCTCAAAAGGCTGAAACCAGAATTCTTCCGACAGGACTTGATCGCCCTGTTTGATCTCCTTCAACGGAGGAAGATCAAGCCGCTCATCGCGCAGACATTTCCTCTTGCCGAGGCGAGACGCGCGCACGAGTTGCTCGGGAAGGGAGGGGTGACAGGCAAGATTGTCCTTGTGCGCAAAGGGTCCTCGCCTTGAATCAGGAGGGGCGTTAGGCTCGATCCGGAGGCATTGAAGCCCGCACGGACGGCCATTGCCGTGGGCTTGATGCGCGAGGAGAAAGGGCGAGGGGAGTGCTGGCCCTGTGGCAGCGGGAGGCAACCTTTGCGGTCGGGTACTTTGTGTGGGTTGGAAGCTCCGCTTTGTTCACAGCAGGTTTGTGTATTGGAAGGTTTGCTGGCAGCCCTCGGTATTCATAGGAGTAAAGACATGCTCGAACACACCCTCGACAAAGCGAATTCCATCTTGTATGTACGACCGCAGTCCAAGCTTGAGCAGGGCGACTTTGTGCAACTCGCGAAAACGGTTGATCCCCACATTGAGGAAAGGGGAGCTCTCGCCGGTCTCATCGTCGAGGTCACTGCCTTTCCAGGCTGGGAGAGCCTCGGCGCAATGGCGAGCCATTTTCGCTTTGTGCGAGATCATCACAAGCACATCAAGAAGATCGGCGTTGTAACCAATTCCCCGTTGGGGAATGTTGCTGAGAGGCTGGCATCACACTTTGTGGCGGCCGAAATCAAGCATTTCCCTGCGGGAGAAGTCGAGGCCGCAAAGCAATGGGTCATGAGTCGTCCTTGATCGCGTCACAACACCGGTGGAGCCCCCACCTGCGTGGGCACCTTCTTTTGTTTGATCGCAGGCCCGCGCCGGCGCATTCCCCCAACGCCGGCCTCCGTCTTTTGCTGGCCGGCGGTGTCGTGGAGGCAGTGCGACTTGCCGCTGTGAGGTGGCTCTACCCAGGCACTCCCCTGTGGCTGCTGATGCCGACCCTGCTGGGACTGGGCTTACTGGTGGTGCCCGGCATCGCGGGCGTCAAGCTGTCGCAACTTGGATTTCGACCATGGCGCGACTGGACTACAACGGAGAAGTCATACTTTTGCCAGGTGATAGGCATCGCGAATGTGGTGTTCCCGATCGTGCTCGCCGCGCCGCTCCGGAACCGGATCGCGCAGGCCGGTATGGCGTGGAGCCTGTGGAACGTGTTCGTACCGTACCTCTTCTTCGGGTTCTACCAGGAACTCGTGTACCGGGGGATGGTGCAGTCAGAGCTAGTACGCCGATGGGGTGCACCCATCGGCATCTTCGTCGCGAATGTGCTGTACACCTTCGGCCCGCTGCACTGGTACTACTTTGCGTCGCGAGCAACCCTCGCCGTTCCGATGTTAGCGTCCATCTTCGTTATCGGGCTGTTCTTCGGAGTCTTATACGAGCGATCCGGGAATCTCTGGATCGTCGCCGTCTTTCATGCGATCGGGAATGCCTATATCGTCTGGAGCGTGGGCCCGATGCTTTGAAAAGAAAATGGAGGCAAAATGAGTAAAATCATCATCGATCCAGAAGATCCGCTCGGCGTGTACCGGGTGAAAGCTGTTATCACGGACAAAGTGGCGAACAAGAAGATGGTACTCGAGCGATCGTTCACGGCAGTTGAGGCACCGGTGAAGCCGTAGAGCGGCCCAACTACGATCGGAAGAGAATCAGGCACACGCAAGCAGATGAGGGCTGTGATGGACTCGGAGTCGAGCTGGCAGGTTCTCGAGCGGTTCCTTGCAGGGGGGATGTCTTCCGCTGATTTTGAGCAGTGGTTCCACACCACGCCCGAACTGGAAAGCGCCCTCGGTGCTCGAGCCTACGGGGAACTGCTTGCTTTCGATTTTCAACAGCAGCATGCAGTGCATGAATTGGCAAGGCTCGTGCGGTCTATTTACGAATGGGCGAGACCTGCCAGGCTAGCGAGGGACCGTGCCTTCCGTGTCGCTCGAGAGCTACTCAGCGGCAGCGTGCCAATCCATGACGGGGTTCGAGCGCTGGCGGGGCTTTGCCTGGACGGTCACGATTGGGTTCCAGGCATATTCGTGAACGTCCAGTCGGAGTTCGACGGAATACCGACACCTGAACAATACGCGCTGTGGGAACCCAGTGCTCTGGCAGCCAAGCTTGAAGAGGGTCGACGGATTACCAAGCTCTATCAACCTGCAATTCTCGACGCTGCCCGTGAGATAATTTCCTCGTATCGGAAGCAGTATGGTGCCCAACAGGGGTCTGTCACATGATGCGGCGATTGGCGTGTTGGCGAGCATCGGCTGCCAAGGGTCCGAAGCCCAGGGCGTTGCCGTCCGAAGGAGCTCATAGGATGTGGAAGCCTTGTCACATTCTTCTACTCGGGATTGCCGCAGTTGCAGGGAGTAGCCTTGCGCTCGGGGCCCAGGCGTCGGGAAAAGCGAAGAGTCCTTATGCACTCGCCCTAGCGGAGGCAAAAAAGGACCCAGGCCGGGCCGATTATGGAAAGCTGCGGGAACTGCTCACGAAAGACTCAAGCTATCTGCCGTACGTGCATTTGACTCCAGCCTACCGTGAGCATCATCCGGCTCTCTTCGTGGCGCTCGAGAGTAAGGATTTCAAGGCAGCCATCAAGCATGCAGAAGCGATTTTGGAGGTAGATTACCTCGATACCGAGGCACACTACTTCAGCAGCCAGGCCTATGAAGCTCTCGGGAACAAGAAGCAATCGGAATACCATCGGCAGTTTTTCGATGGGGTAATGGACTCCATCCTCGGATCTGGAGATGGGTCGAGTCCACAGTCTGCCATTCGGGTGATTACCCTGACGGAGGAATGGGCGGTTTTGTCGCTGCTTGGATATCCACCCGGTGGAACGCACGCTACACAAGTACACGATGGGGTTAAGTATGACGTCTTGACTGGAAAGCATGTTGAGACGGGTAAAGAGGCGTCGTTCTACTTCAGGCCGGTCGATGTTTTCTGGAAACAGGCACCCTGACTCCGGCCGTCAGCCGTCAATCCAAATTGAGGTCTGAGGTGACTCGAGTACGAGTCGAGAGCTTTACCCCGATCGCAAGGGCTAGGGTCATACGGTGGCTGAGACTAACGCCGGACACATGACCGTACGCCAGTGGTCTAGAGATGAAGCCCATCGCGGAAGAATCAAAAGCAAAGGTCGCTGCAGTCTACGATGGCGCGGCTGCCACGTACAACCGCATCGGTCCAAGCTTTTTCCTGCATTTCGGCAGGCGGCTCGCTAGCAGCGCAGAGATCCCGCCGGGCTCAAGCGTGCTGGACGTGGCCACCGGGACTGGCGCCGTGCTAGTTCCGGCGGTCGAGCTGGTGGGCGTCGAAGGCAGAGTGGTCGGTATCGATATTTCCCTTCCGATGATCAGTCGAGCGCGGACTGAGATCCAGAACACTGGGCTCGGCAACGCTCAAGTTCTCGTTGCGGACGCCGAGCTCCTCCCATTTGTGCAGGATTCCTTCGACTGCGTCTTATGTTCGTTCGCCATATTCTTGTTCTCCAGCCTGTCCAGGGTTATCTCAGAATGTCACCGTGTTCTGCGTTCGTCAGGAAGAATTGGCCTGGTGTACTCGGCTGGCGAGGACCGGGAATGGGCCTGGTACGAACAATTGGTCTCGAAGTATGGACCCACGGCGAACCTCGGGACGGAACGCTATGGTTCAGCGGATGTCGAGGACATTTTGAATGGCGGTGGCTTCAGGGACGTGTCGACCGTCGTGGAAGCGCACCGGCTCACGTTCACGAATGCCTGGGAATTTTGGGGCTGGGTGTGGTCACATGGCGACAGAGCTGTTCTCGAGTCGCTCACCGGTAGCCATTCTGAATTCAAACAGGAGCTGTTCGAAGAGTTTGGTAAGCGGGTAACTATGAACGGACTACCGTATGAGGTATTTGCAGCGGTCACGCTCGCCACCAAGCAATGAGCTGGCTGACCAGCGCTTGCATCCGACGGCGCTGCGCGCGAAAGGTTACGGGGCAGCTGCAGGCGGCGATGGCACCACGTCGAGCAAAACATGCCTATCAAGGTTGGTGAGGTAGAGGCGCTCTTCCGGTACCCGGTGAAGTCCATGGGCGGCGAAGGTCTCGAGGTCGTCGACCTGGGCTGGCACGGCCTTGACGGTGATCGGCGCCTGGCATTCCGTCGGGCCGACGATCACGGCGGTTTCCCCTGGCTGACCGCCACGAAGCTTCCGGAGCTGATTCTCTTTGCTCCACAGCGACGGGGGCCCACTGCCGCTGGAAGCCTCCCGACGCACGTTCGCACACCGGAAGGAGAGGAGCTGGCTGTTTTCGGCCAGGAATTGGCGGCGGAGGTCGGTCGCCGCCATGGTTCACCGGTCGAGATGATGTACCTCAACCGTGGAATCTTCGACGAAGCGAGCATCTCCGTAATTACCTCCGCCACGGTCGGCGAAGTCGGGAGGCTGGCGGCGCAGCGTCCAGACGTCCGAAGATTCCGACCGAACATCCTGATTGCATCACTGCGATCAGTCCTCTTCGAAGAAGACGAATGGGTGGGAGGCGTCCTCTCGTTCGGAGAAACCAACGAGGCCGCTGCCATAGCCATCACTAATCGTGACGAGCGCTGCTCGATGGTGAACCTCGACCCCGAATCGGCACGCCCCGCCGCCGAGGTGCTGAAGGCGATTGTTCGGGTGAGGGACAACAAGGTCGGGGTCTACGGCACCGTCACTCGATGCGGGCGTCTCGCGGTAGGGCAGCCCATATTCTTCGAGCCGGCGGCTGAAGCGGAGCCTCGGGCGCTCAGATGAAGCGGCGGTCTGACAAGCGATAGGGGAGAGGGTCCATGAGCAACCAACCATGGCGGGCTTCACCGGTTCTTGGAGTGCCGCGAGTGCGTCAGGCGGCGGAGTATTATCGTGATGTGCTCGGCTTCACGCTCGATCCGGTGGATGGCGTGTTCCAGCCGTCGCCAAGCGAACCGGATGGAGTCTACGCGATCGTGAAATGCCAAGGGGCCTGGATCCACTTCCAGATCCGGCGCGGCGACCTGCCAGGGCGCAAGCGCGCCGCGTTCGAGCGGGATCTGTACCTGTACGTTGACGATGTGGAGGCCCTCCACACCGACCTCCAGAAGCGAAACGCAGTGATCCTCGATCCTCCGCACGCAACTCCGTACGGGATCCGCGAGATGGTGGTCGAAGACCTGAATGGCTACAGACTTGCGTTCGGGGAACTTGATTCATAGGGGGAGCATACGGCTTCCGGTCACACGGAGGGCATTCGGGAAGTCTAATCAGAGTGAAGAGCCGAGATTCCCGAGGCTCGACTGTGACACGAAAGGAGAGCCGCCATGAAGACCTTCGATGTGCAGGGAATTGATTTGAACGTTCCGCACGGCAGGGCACTAGCGTTTATCGCAGATCCAGCGCAACTGCCGAGGTGGACGAACGCTTTCACCTCCGTAGCTCCAGGAAGGGCGGTAATGCGGACTCCCAACGGAGAGGTCATGGTCGATCTCAAAGTGGAGGCCTCACCGGAGCATGGGACCGTCGACTGGCGAATGACGTTCCCGGACGGAAGCGTGGCTACCGCGTTCTCGCGGGTCGTGGAGATAGACCGAGATCACTGTGTCTTTAGCTTCGTTCTCACGCCTCCGCCAGTGCCGCTGGAGCAACTCGAGGGGGCGCTGGAATCTCAATCGCGGACGCTTGCTGAGGAGCTCAGGGAGCTCAAGCGAATTCTCGAACACCATGGTTGAGACAGAGCGCGCGCCGTGGGACCAGAATCTTCAGCTCGAAGTCACCCGGGCTAAGGCGGGAGACCGCCACGCCCTGGAGTCCGTGGTTCGCGCCGTGCAGAAGGAGGTGTACGGAATCGCGCTGCGTTTCCTCTGGCACCCCCAAGACGCGGAGGACGCTACGCAGGAGATTCTCATCCGGGTCATCACTGGCCTGGGGGGCTTCCGTGGCGACAGCGCCTTTCGAACCTGGGTTTATCGGATCGCCTGCAACAGGTTGCTCACACTGCGCAAGCAGCGTATGGAGCAGCGGTCCATCAGCTTCGAGGAGTTCGGCGAGGATCTGGTCCGCGGCCTCTCGGACGACTCTCTGGGTGTTGAGCACGACCCTGACAAGGCGCTGCTGCTGGAGGAGGTCAAGATCGGATGCACGCTGGCGATGCTCATGTGCTTGGATCGCGATCATCGACTAGCGTATATCCTTGGTGAGATTGTCGAGTCGGAGCACCACGAGGCTGCTGAAGTCCTTGAGATATCCTCGGCAGCCTTTCGAAAGCGGTTGTCGCGGGCGCGAGCCAGCATCACGTCGTTCATGATTTCTCGATGTGGACTGGTAAACTCTGCCAACGCATGCCGATGTCGTCGGCGAGTCACCACGGCCGTTCACCTCGGCCGCGTCGATCCCGCGAACCTGCTCTTCGCTTCTTCACTCGACTGTGCCAAACAGTTTCCCGAGGTGTTGGTGAAAATCAGACAGCTTGAGGAGACCCGTCGTGCAGCGGCTCTGTATCGATCTCATCCGAACCCGAAACCGTCGGAGTCGTTCGTCGGCTGGATGAGGAGAGCAGTCCATGAGAAGCCAGATGGGAGGGATGACTGAACTCGAAGCAGTGGTTGTAGGTGCGCTTCTGGCAGGAGACCGAGAGGAGCTTGCGATCCTGCGCCAGCAGGTTCAGCATGCGGTCGTGCGCAATCGCAAGCACACGGGCGTCGGTTTCTGGACCTATTTTGTTGTCCAGCCTAGCGCCCCACGGTTAGCCAATTCCGGTCGGCTGCGGCTATCCGATGTCGGGGCGGTGGTGCAGGATGTTCAACATGGCGCCGGCTTCATCCTGTGGGTCGAGCATGGGGCAATCGATTGTCTGGAAGGTTTCACCTATGCGGATGACTGGCCGAAGGAGCCGAAGTTGAGCCGCTGGTATTATCTACGGCACGCCTCACCGGGCAACCCAATGCTGGTAGAGACAGATGTACGCAAGCTTGAGGACGTCTTCAGTTGCAAAGGCTGACTTACAACGGCTTGGAGCCTCTGGCCATGTCCAATCTTGTTGATCTCTACAACAGCGCCTATGGCAACTTCAAAGAGCAAGTTCTGGCCGAGATTCGACGCGAGACCTACGGGGAGGACCTCGGCCAGAGCAGCTGGATTACCGTCGACGAGTACGACACGTTCTATCGCTGGTTGGGCCTCGCTCCTCAAGCCCATGTCCTGGAAGTGGCCAGCGGCTCCGGCGGCCCAGCCCTCCACTTGGCGCGAACCCACAAATGTCGAATTACGGGCATTGACATCAACGATGAAGGGCTCAACACAGCCCGACGAGCCGCGCAGGCCGCCCAGATAGAGGCCGATTTCCGGTTTGCTGATGCGGATAACTCTCTCCCCTTCGAGGCCGGCTCCTTCGATGCGGTGACTTGCATCGACTCCATGAACCATTTCCGCGACCGTCTCCACGTGTTATGCGAGTGGCATCGGGTTTTGAAAGCGGGCGGGCGCATGTTGTTTACCGACCCGGTGGTGCTGACGGGGCCGGTTTCCAGCGAAGAACTCGCCGCTCGCAGTAGTATTGGCTTCTTTCTGTTTGTGCCGCCGGAGGTCACGGAGCGTTTTATCAAAAACGCGGGCTTCACACTGCTTCGCCGCGAAGATGCCACGGGGAATATCGAGTTGACATCGGGACGCTGGCACGCTGCCCGCCAACGACGCCGGGAGGACTTATTGAAGCTTGAAGGTGAGCAGCGCTTTGAGGGCTTGCAGCGCTTCTTGGCTGCCGTGCACAAACTCACCCGTGAAAGGCGATTGTCACGATTTGTGTTTGTCGCCGAGAAGCAGGTCCCCTAGCACGCATCTGCAGCCGCCTCGTCCTGGTATGGACAGAATCGTTGCCTAACTGCTGTGACAGGAGTACCCATGCGGACAACATGACGCGTACGACGAACGCAAGAATCGCGGGATTTGCATTCCTTGTCTACATCGCGGCCGGAATCCCTAGCATGGTCCTGTTCACGAGGGCGACGCGTGGAGAGGGGGTTGCCGCTCAACTCGCGAGCATTGCCCAGCATGCGACGGAGGTTCGTGTCACCATTCTGCTCGGTCTGGTGATGAACCTCTCAGCCTTGGTGCTGGCCGTGACACTCTACGCAATCACCCGAGACCAGGATCGTGATCTGGCAATGCTGGCCCTGACCTGTCGCGTCGCCGAAGGCATCACCGGCATGGACGTGTCGGGGACGCTCGGCCTTCTCTGGCTCGCGACGACAACCGAAGCGACCGGGCTCGATGCGAGCGCGGCGTCCACACTCGGCGCATTCTTCCTGAAGATGGCAAACACGATGGGCGCAGGCGCGACCTTCTTCGCCGTTGGCAGCACGCTCTTTTCGTGGCTCCTGCTCCGTGGTCGGATGATCCCCGCAGCACTCGCCTGGCTGGGTGTTTTTGCGTCGATCCTGCTCGTCGTATGCCTGCCCCTACAGCTCGCCGGACTACTGGGCGCCCCGGTCACCTCGTTCATGTGGTTACCCATGCTGCTGTTCGAGGTGCCACTGGCGCTGTGGCTGATCGTCAAAGGCGTCGCCGCGCCGGCGCACAGGCAAGCAGCCTGAGACATCCGGCCAAAGGGAGCCGGAAGACCGAACGAGCGGACTTGCCATACTGAACCTCGAGGCCTGTAATACGCCTGAAGCGATACGCAATGCTGATCATCCCGGAACGACTTACAGAAGCCTGCCATCGACTGCCGAAACGCAGGGCCTGGCTCGAGCGGCTCCCAAACGCCATTCATGAGCTACAAGAGAGGTGGTCGCTCTCGCTGGGAGTTCCCTTCGATCACAGTGACGTGAGCTGCGCCTGGGTAGCGCCTGTCATGCTGGCTGATGGCACCCGTGCCATATTGAAACTCGGCATGCCCCATTTTGAAGGGACGCACGAGATACAGGGTTTGCGCTTCTGGGACGGCGACCCGACGGTGCGCCTGCTCGATGCCGATGTCGACCTGAATGCCATGCTTTTGGAGGAATGTCAGCCTGGAAGCGCGCTCCGTGAGCTGCCGGAGAGCGAACAGGATGCCATCGTATCCGGGCTACTCCGCCGCATTTGGAGCAGGCCAGCGCCACCGCACGTCTTCCGTCCACTCTCCGCGTTGACGGCGTATTGGGCGGCCGAGACAAACATGTCGATGCACAAATGGTCTGATGCTGGGCTCGTCCAGGGAGGTCTCCGCCTGTTCGGTGAGCTGTCTCGTCCGGCGGCCGACGACGTGCTACTGGCGACGGATTTGCACGCGGGCAACGTGCTGCGGGCAGAGAGAAAGCCGTGGCTGGTGATCGACCCCAAGCCCTTCGTCGGCGATCGCGCTTACGACGCGACGCAACACCTCTTCAACTGCAAGGACCGAATGCTCGCAGCCCCGGACGCAACGATCCATCGAATGGGTGACCTCCTGGGAATCGACGACGAGCGGATCCGGCTGTGGATGTTCGCACGCTCGGCGGCGGAGCCCCGCGACAGCTGGAACGACGACTCAATCACGATGGCGAGATTGCTGAATTGCTGAGTCGTAGACACGATCGAGGACAGAGGTCCGTCTCTATCGCGCGCCGGACCACGAGTGCCCAGGTGAGTAAGCCACCGCTCCATGCGGTCCTTCTCGTTTGTGTTCTTCCTTGCCTTGCGTGCCAGTCAAGGGCCGTAGTAGAAGGAAGGCTGATTGAGCACACGAATTGACCCATCAAAATTCACGCAGCGGAACAGCCCGTTTGCGATGACCTGCGCAGTGGAGGTTAACATCGGGGCGAGCGCGGAAGTCGTTTGGAGCCTGTTGACCGATGCAAAGGGCTTTTCGCGCTGGAATCCAACAGTCAACCATATCGAAGGCGAAATCCGCGAGGGGGAGCGACTGAAAATCCATGTGCCGGGTACCAGCCGCATCTTCACCCCCAGGGTCTCGGGAGTGGTGCCGGCGCGGCGGATGATTTGGAGCGATGGTTTCACCGGAATCTTCAAAGGCGTCCGAACCTTCATGCTCAATCCACGGGACGATGGCACCACCGATTTCTCGATGGAGGAGAAGTTCTCCGGCCTCATGTTCGCGCTCGTCAAAGGCATGCTGCCGGATTTCGGTCCGATATTCGAGGCGTATGCCAATAATCTGAAGCGCGAGGCGGAAGGCCTGGGGCGTGCTGGAGGAGAGGCGAATCATGGAGTCCACTGAAACTGGCGAAATCATCCATGTAGGTCAGATTGAAATACGACCTAGCTCGCGTTGTGTGGAATAGCCCGTTCCGGTTGAAAGGAGAAGCAATCCATGGCGTCAGAGAAGTCGAAACCTGCCTTACACAACACAGCCAAGGACTCGACAAAGGCCGTCGACGAGTTCATGCGCACGCTCGAGCACCCGTTCAAAAAGGAGATTGAAGCCATCCGAGCTTCGATGCTCGGCGTCGATCGCAAGATCGCCGAAGGGATCAAGTGGAATGCACCCAGCTTTCGCACCAGCGAGTACTTTGCGACGACCAACCTGCGAGAGAAGAAAGGTATCGGCATCATCCTTCACCTCGGGGCCAAAGTGCGAAGCCTCCCTTCCGGGAAGATTGTCATTGACGATCCCGGAATGCTGCTCCAGTGGCTGGGGAACGATAGAGCGATGATTGCGTTCGAAAGCCAGGAGGATTTCAGTGCCAAAAGGGCCGCCTTCGAGCGGCTCATCAAGCAATGGATTGCCCACGTCTAGGATATGCGGAGCCGCAACGTGGCGGATGTGTTGTTCCACATCAGTGAGGAATTCGGCATCACCCGATTCGAGCCGCGAGCTTCCGAGTATGCCGCCGAACCGGTCGTGTGGGCCATCGAAGAGGGTCGCCTGTGCAATTACCTGGTGCCACGCGAATGCCCGCGCGTGACCTACTACGCCGGGTTCGCCTCCACGGCGGGCGACGTGGAGCGCCTGCTGGGCTCGAGTCCCGCGGTCGTCGCGATCGAGAGTGGCTGGCTGGAGCGGGTAAGGTCGACCCGGCTCTATGGTTACCACATGCCGCCGGAGACCTTCGAGTGCCTGGATGCCTGCGCCGGCTATTACGTGAGCCGGGAACCGGTTGTCCCTTCACGCGTGGAGATCTTCGACGATCCGTCAGCCGAATTGGTGAAGCGAGGAGTCGAGCTACGAGTCGTTCCAAATCTGTGGCCTTTGCGAGATGCCGTGGTTGAGTCCAGTCTGCAGTTCTCTCTCATTCGTATGCGCAACGCGGCGCCGAGGACTGAGGCCTGAGCCGGGCGTGGTAGACGGCATGGGATCTAGCGTGGATAAATGTTGGACCGCTTGGAGGAGCCGAGATGGTGGACAAGACTGTCGCAGACAGGCCGCGTTGGAGTATCGCTCCCTATTTCGTGGTTGATGACGTCGTTGCTACGGCCAATTATTACCGCGACAAGCTCGGCTTCGGCTACGAGCGCTTTTGGAATGATCCTCCGTCATTTTGCATGGTGCGCCGCAGCGGCATCGTCATCATGCTGGCGCAGCTCGAGCAGCCGGGCGTCATGCGCCCCAACCATGTCGTCGATCCTGAGGGAGGCGCATGGGACGCCTACATCTGGATCGATCATGCCGATGCGCTCTATGCGGAATTCAAGTCGAGGGGCGTCAAGATAGCGCGCGATATCTGCGACCAGCCCTATGGGTGCCGTGACTTCGACATGGAGGATTGCAACGGTTACCGATTGTGTTTTGGGCAGGACATGGGCGGGTGATGCGCGTGGGTCAGTTTGCTCCGGATGAATTCGATCCGTCAGGGAGCTGGCTGGATGAGGGCTGATGAGGTTTGAGACCTCGGCAGTGGTCGCGGCAACGCCGGCAACGGCCTTTGCACTGACGCAGGACTACGCCAAGCGCCTGACGTGGGACCCGTTCCTGCGCAGCGCCGAGCTCCTCGGCGGTGCCGGTGCGCCCCAGGTTGGCGTACGCGCCTGGTGTGTTTCACGCGCCGGCCTCGGGATGGAAACGGAATACGTCTCGTTCTCTCCGCCTAAAGTTGCTGCGGTTCGGATGACCCGGGGTCCATGGGTGCTGGCTGAGTTCGCGGGCACCTGGGAGTTCCGGGGGCCCGCCGAGGGCCCAACGACCATCACTTTCCGCTACCACCTGCGGACTCGGCCAGGGTGGCTGTCGTGGCTCATGGAACCGGTCGCTGCCCGGTGGTTCGCGCGCGAGACGAAGGGGCGTGTGGCGGCCCTGAGTCAAAAGCTGCAGGACTCAGATCCCGAGGAGGTCCAGGGAGCCTGACCGTCTCGGCACTCGATTGAGCACCCAAGCGAAGCGCATGAGCGACGTGTGACTAATCCTCGCAGTGTGTTGTGCGATTGTCAGACTCAGAGGTAGTCTGTGAGTGACCGAAGGGCAGTGGAGATGGCGGAGGGAAGCCACGATGACATCGCAATTAGGACCCTACTCGGTGCTGCTCCCGCAAGACGCGACGTGGCGGGAGTCGAACATGATGAAGATTCCGAACACGAACCTGGCCGAGCAGCTGGGCAGCGGGAAGATCGGAGCGCGCCTGTGGCGGTTGCCGCCTTTCTCCGCGAACACCTGGCACCGCCACATCGAGCAGGACGAGATCTACTTCGTCCTCGAGGGAACCGGGCGCATTCGTGTCGGAGGGGACACTCTGACGGTTCCAAGACATGGCGCGGTGCTGGTGCCCCCCCAAAGCCTGCGCCAGGTGTTCAACGACACGCAGGAAGAGGTGCTGTGGTTGATTTTCGGCGCGCCACGGCACGAGAATACAGCCGACCCGAGTGCCTTCTATCCTGAGAATCCGCGGCAGCTGCCGGCCGAATTGCAGCAACGAAAGTGGCCGCCGGAGTGAATGAGGCGGGGCGCAGAGATCGGGGCACCCACAACAGCGCGAGCCATCCGTATCGTCAAGTGTCGGGAGCCATCGGGGAGGCAGTCATGGAACTGGGAAATTTCTCCGTCAGCCTGGCCGTGAAGGACATCGAGGCATCGAAGCAGTTCTATCAGAAGCTGGGCTTCAAGGTTTTCGGAGGGGATCAGTCGCAGAACTGGCTGATCCTGAAGAATGGCAACCACGTCATTGGGTTGTTTCAGGGTATGTTCGAGAAAAACATCCTCACTTTCAACCCGGGGTGGAACAGCGATGCTCAGCAGCTCAAGGAGTTCACGGACGTGCGAGAGCTGCAGCGCCAGCTCAAAGCCCAGGGTTTGAACATGATCGTGGAAGCCGATGAGCGCTCGACCGGCCCGGCCAGCTTCATGGTCGCTGATCCGGACGGAAACACGATCCTGGTGGATCAACACGTCTAGAGAGGGTGGCGGCCGGAGTCGCGGCTCGGAGCTCCGTCGATGGGTGTCATCAGAGTCTCTAAATCAGCAGTGATTCCAGCGCCGGCACCGCTTGTCTACTCTCTGGTCGCAGATTATCGCGAGGGCCATCCTCGCATCCTGCCGCGCAGGTACTTCGGACGGCTGGACGTGGAACAGGGCGGTTTCGGCGCGGGAACCATCATCCGATACGAGATCAAGTTGTTCGGTACGGAGCGCAAGGTGCGTGCCGAGATCACGGAACCCCGACCCGGCATGGAGCTGGTGGAGACCGATCTTGCGAGCGGGGCGCGAACCACTTTCACCGTAGTCCCCGGCACGCGGGCTGGTGAATCAGAGGTGACGATCCAGACTGAGTGGGAGGCGCAGGGCCTGCGTGGATGGATTGAAGAATGGATGGCACCGCCGCTTCTCCGGCGCATCTACGTTGAGGAGCTGGCGCAGCTCGGAGCGATCGCAGCGGCCGACGCATCGGCGTCGAAGCGCGGAGGCCAGCCTGGTTGACCCCAAAGATGCCTGGCTGTCCGCGGGAGACGCGGTTTCGGGGGTGAATGATGGAAGCCTCGAGCAACAAGCGGTGGCTGCGGAGGGTGCTCTTCACGGGTGTCTTTTACACGGTCGTGGGAGTCACTTTCAGTGCGCTTGCCGGTTCGGCTGGCACCGATCAGGCGCGGGTGATGTGGCGACTGACTGCGTGGATGGCGAGCGCCATCGCCTTCGCGGCGCAACTGGGCTACGAGCAACTGAAGCTGCACAGCTCGTCATTTTCCACGGCATGGCACTGCGCCATGGCGGTCGCGTTGGGGGCGCTTGGGCTTGCGGTCTCAGCCAACCTCCACGCTTTGCGGGCCGCCTCGAGCAACCAGCGCTCGCACGCACTCTCACTCGTGCTCTTGCCCGTTCTGTGCGGATTGCCGGCTTTCGGCGTGGCGCTGGCGGCGGCCGGCGCTCTGAGGCTGGCGCGGCGGGGCCACCAGTCGGGGCAGGGGACCTAGCTCAAGAGGAGGCGCACTATGGAGTTCGTATGGTTCGCATTGATCGGAATTTGCGCCGGCTGGCTGGCCGGACAGATTACCAAAGGGTCCGGTTTCGGGATCGTGGGTGATCTCATCGTGGGCGTCATCGGCGCCCTCCTGGGCGGATTCGCGTTCCAGCTGCTCGGGCTCGCGGCGTACGGACTCCTCGGCCAGTTGATGGTCGCCACGGTGGGAGCGATCCTTCTGCTCCTGCTTCTTCGTCTTGTCCGAAGACCGGCGCGATCCTGAATCCTGTTCTGCCCTTTGCGATTGGCCAAGGATGGGTCTCTGAGAGGCTTGATGAGCGATGCCGCATCTTTTTTCCTACGGCACTCTCCAGGAAGACAGTGTGCAGATGTCCACATTTGGAAGGCTGCTCGAGGGCCAGCAGGATGAGCTCCCCGGGTTCGAGCCGTCCCGGGTGAGGATCGACGATCCGATGATGGCGGCCGCAATCGGCAAGACGCATCATGCCAACGTCAGGTTCAACGGTAGAAGCGACAGTCGTGTGCGTGGCGTGGTATTCGAGATAACCGATGCCGAGCTGGCAGCGGCCGACCGGTACGAGGAGGTCGCTGCTTATAAGCGGATTGTGGTCGTGCTTGCCTCGGGGAAGGAGGCCTGGGTGTACGTGGGTAAGGGGATAGAGCACCGATGATTTCAGCATCCGAGGCCCTGAAACGCCTGATGGAGGGGAACCGTCGCTTCGTGTCCGGCGATCGAAGCGGCGAATCGCTGACTGGCCAGGCGCGCCGCAGCGAGCTCACGACGGGGCAGGAGCCGTTCGCCATCATTCTCGGATGCTCCGACTCGCGGGTGCCCGCAGAACTCGTCTTCGACCAGGGGCTGGGCGACCTGTTCGTCATTCGCGTGGCAGGAAACATCGTCGCCTCTTCTCAAATCGGCAGCGTCGAATTCGCCGCGGAGCGATTCGGCACTCCGCTCGTCGTGGTGCTTGGCCACTCGCAGTGCGGGGCCGTGCTCGCCACGCTGGAACAGATCATGCGACCCAGGGAGGCCCAGTCCCCGAACCTGCGATCCATCGTCGACCGGGTGCGACCGTCCGTGGAAACGCTGCTGGCGACGGACCTCAAAAACGATCCGGATGCCCTGGTGCGGCAGGCAGTGCGCGCCAATGTCCGTGCTTCTGTGAATCAGCTGCGACACGGCTCGGAGCTTCTCGAGCAGCTCATCCTGAGAAAGGCGTTTCGAGTCGTCGGTGCCGAGTACTCGCTGGGAAGCGGCGTCGTGGAATTCTTCGAAGGCACCTCATCATGATCATCGCGTTGGCCTCGCCGCGCATTGCGGCAAGCCTCGAGGATGGACTGGAGAAGATCCAGCGGCTACTGCGCGAAGCCTCGTCACAGGGCGCGGCGATCGTCTGCTTCCCGGAAGCCTACCTTCCCGGATTGCGGGGACAGGATTTTGAAGTCGTCCCCTTTGACGAAATGCAGCAGGAAAAGGTGCTCCAGGCCGTGGCGCAGTGGGCGCGATCCTGTGCGGTGGCCACGATTCTCGGAATGGAGAGGCTCACGGGTGCCGGCAGGCAGATTGCCGCCTTCGTCATCGATGCCCGCGGAGAGATTCAGGGGTACCAGACCAAGAACCAGCTCGACCCGAGCGAGGATCGCTACTACGTGCCGGGAAACACGCGGCGGATCTTCGAGATCCAGGGAGTTCGGTTCGGGGTGGTGATTTGCCATGAGGGCTGGCGCTATCCCGAAACGGTGCGCTGGGCGGCGGTGCGGGGCGCCAAGATCGTGTTTCATCCGCAGCACACGGGAAGTGAGCAGCAAGGCACACCCCTGAAGCAATGGGGCGCTGCCGGCAGCCCTTACTACGAGAAGGCCATGATGATGCGCAGCGTGGAGAACTCGATTTACTTTGCCAGCGTCAATTACGCCTTGCGCTTTCAGGAGTCGGCGACGAGCCTGATCGCGCCCTCGGGGCAATGCCAGGCATATCTGCCCTACGGGGAGGAAGGCGTCCTGGTGCAGCCCATCAACCCCGAGGAGGCCACTGGTATGCTCGCCAGCCGATTCGCCCCCGAGCGTTATCGGGAATTCGGGCAGGAATGAGCACAGGGCACCAAAGGAGGTTCCTGGAGCTGAACTCAATCCTCAATCCAATGGAGTGGATCCTCGGGAGCTATCGATGAACAGGAAATCCCTCTGGGCCGTGGTGGCAGACGTGCTCGCCATCATTATTGTAACGACCCTGGTCGACATCGCCCTGCATGCCGCCCGAGTCTTTCCGCCCACCGATCAACCGCTCAGCGATGGACTGGCGGCCCTCGCGACCCTCTATCGCATCGTCATCAGCATCGGTGGCGCCTGGCTCACGGCGCGGCTGGCGCCGAGCAAGCCGATGAAGCACGTCATGATTCTCGGCATCGTGGGACTGGTCCTGGGGCTGGTTGGCGTCGTGGCGACCTGGAACCTGGGCCTGGGGCCGCGATGGTACCCCATCGCGCTCGCCGTCCTCGCGATACCGCAATGCTGGGCCGGCGGCAAGATCTACGAGATGCAGTCGGCCAGGCCCTGAAGGGAGGAAGTGTCGATGTCCGACATTCGAGTAGCCTTGCTGCGGGGCATCAACGTCGGCCGCGCCAAGCGCGTGGCGATGGCGGACCTCCGCGGCCTGGTCGAAGGCCTTGGCTATGGCGACGTCCGAACGCTGCTCAACAGCGGCAATGTCGTCTTCACGGTTTCGCGAGCCGTCCGGGGGGATCCGGCTGCGAGAATCGAACGGGCGATCGCCTCGAAGCTCGGGGTGGCGTCGCGGGTCACGGTGATACGGGCGGATGAAGTTGCCGCCGCCGTCGACGACAATCCGCTGTGCAAGCTGGCGGAGAATCCGTCGCGCCTGCTGGTGATGGTGCTCGCCGACCTCGCCGCCGGAAAGCGGCTGAAGGGGCTCGAGAAGGAATCCTGGACGCCCGAGGCCCTGGCCATCCGCGGCCGCGTGGCCTATCTCTGGTGTCCGCATGGAATCATCGACAGCCGCCTCATGGCCGCGGTCAGCCGCCTGGTCGGCGAGGAGGGCACGGCCCGCAACCTGGCGACGATGACCAAGTTGCGCGATCTGACGCGCCGGTCGTAGCATCGGTGCGCCGCGCGCGAGTATTTCGGGCAGATAGCCGAATTTCCCGAAGTCCGCACCGGCAGTTCACACTGCGCGTGGTGTAGACTCGGGGTGTTTTTGCAGCCGGAGGACTGAAGACCGGTGCCGGGACGCCGAGGGAGAATGCGGGACGGCCGCTGGCGGCGCCGTGGGCCAACAGGAGGATGACTCATGCTCCAGCTTCGCCCGAACTGTGAGTGTTGCGATAGAGATCTTCCAGCAGGATCCACCGAGGCTTTCATCTGCTCGTTCGAATGCACTTTCTGTCGCTCCTGCGCCGAGGGGAAGCTCGGTGGGCGGTGTCCGAATTGCGGCGGGGAGCTGGCGCCCCGGCCACGCCGCCCGGCGGAGAAACTGGCGAAGTATCCGGCTTCGACCGAGCGGGTCCTGAAGCCCGAGGGATGTGCCAAGCCAACCGGCTAGATCCGCCAACTGAAGGGAAAGCGAGTCAAACCATGACGCCTGAGGCCATCCGCCCCATCACCCTGACCGAGATCCGTGAAGCCCGGCAGCGGATCGCGGGAACCATCGTGCGCACCCCCCTGATCCGCCTGGAGCTGGGGCCGGATTTTCCGGATGTCCGGCTCAAGCTCGAGAACCTGCAGCCGATCAACGCCTACAAGCTGCGGGGCGCGGCCAATGCCGTGGCCATGCTGCCGGAATCCGAGCGCCGGCGTGGCGTGTGGACGATCAGCGCCGGCAACGCGGGGCAGGGCGTCGCTTACGCGGCGAGAAACGCGGGCGTGCCGTGCACGGTGGTGGTGATTGAGACGGCGCCGGCCGCGAAAATCGCGCGCATGAAGGCGTTGGGCGCGACCCTCGTCCCCGTGCCCTATGAGGTTGCATGGAAGACGCTCGAAGCCCGCTCCTATCCGGGAGTCGAAGGGACCTTCGTGCATCCCTTCGACGATCAGAATTTCATCGCCGGTCATGCCACCATGGGCCTGGAGATTCTCGAGGACGCGCCCGATACGGCGGCGGTCATCGCTGGCATCGGCGGAGGCGGGCTGGTCACGGGCGTCGGCAGCGCCATCAAAGCGCTCAAGCCGGAGATCCAGGTGTGGGGAGCCGAGCCGGAGACGGCCGCTCCCGCGGCGCTCTCGTTTGCCATGGGATCTCCGCAAGTGTTCAAGGAGTGGAAAGCTTCGTTCGTCGACGGCGCCGGCGGCCAGAGCCTGTTCCCGCGTATGTGGGAGCGCATGAAGCCGGTGGTGGATGGGGTGATCGTGGTCAGTCTCGAAGAGACGAAACGGGCCATGCGACTCATGGCGGAAAAGGCCCGCGTCATCTCAGAGGGGGCCGGCGCGTTGCCCCTGGCCGCTGCCCTGACGGGAAAAGCCGGCCGGGGCCCGATCGTGGCGATCGTGTCCGGCGGCAATGTCGACTTGAAGAAGTTCTTCGAGCTGATCGAGGCCGTGGCGGACCAATAATCCTCGAAAGCTGCGTCAAGAGCATCGGCTGACGCCGACGCAAGGAAGGCGAACCATCCCTGTGAAACCCGCAAACCTCATGGCCTCGGTGCTTCTATCGGCCGTGTCGCTGGCACACTTGCTTCGCCTGCTCTTCGGCATTCCGGTGACGGTGGCGGATCGACTCGTGCCCATGTGGGTGAGCGCCTTGGCCTGCGTGGTGGCCGGCTCGATGGCCATCCTCTTGTGGCGCGCCAGTCGTCGAGGCTGAGGCATGCAGTCGGTTCGCTTCTCACGATTCCTGTCGGAGCCATGGTGCTGTACCTGGTAATCGAAAGCTATCGCAATACCGATCCTGTCCCGGTCTACCGACGCTTTCGGGAGCAGGGAAGGTCGGCCCCCGAAGGTCTGCGTTATGTCTCGAGCTGGGTGAGCATCGATCTGGCGCGTTGCTACCAGATCATGGAGTGCGATGAGCGCCGGCTCCTGGACGAGTGGATCGGCCGGTGGCAGGATCTCGTCGACTTCGAGGTGATTCCGGTGGTGACGTCGGCTGAGGCGCAGGCTCTGGTGGCGCCGCGGCTTTGAAGCGCCGGATGAAGCGCCAGTTTACCTAAATGCCGATTCGCGTGAGGCTGCCATTGCTGGGCAAGGAAGGGCACGAATTCCGCGGGCTGCTGTTCCTGTCGCGCCGGGGTCGCCGGTGATCCAGCCGGCTCCGACCACCCTCGAGGGCCACGGGATACGGTTGGAGCCTTTGACCACGGATCATCAGCAGGCCCTGACCACCGCCGTCGCGGACGGCCGGTTGTGGGAGCTCTGGTTCACTGCAGTCCCGGAGCCCGACCGGACGGCGGCTTACATCACCGCCGCGCTCGAAGGGCAACGGGCCGGAACCATGCTGCCCTGGGCGGTGCGGGAATTGACCACGGGCGCCATCGTAGGCAGCACGCGCTACCACGACATCGTGTCCCCGATCGATCGGGTCGAGATCGGCTATACCTGGTATGCCGCCACGTGGCAGCGCAGCCATGTCAATACCACCTGCAAGCTGCTGCTGCTCACGCACGCCTTCGAGACCTTGGGATGCCGCGTCGTGGGGCTGCGCACGGACAACTTCAACTTCGCATCCCAGAAGGCCATCGCCGCCCTCGGCGCCCGGCTGGACGGCGTGATCCGGCACCACCAGGCCCGGCGTGACGGGACGGTGAGGGATTCGGTAATGTACAGCATTCTGGCCGCGGAATGGCCGGACGTGAAACGGCATCTCACGACGCGACTGGCCCGGCACCGAGGCGCGGCGCAATGAGCATGGCCGGCGCCTGCGTGGAGTGGCGCTACTGCCGGCGGGAGTATGGTGATGGACAGTGCCACCATCGTTAAGGTTTACATTCCGACGCCGCTGCGGGTCTACTGCAACGGCGCCTCGGAGCTTACGCTGTCGGCCCAGAGCGTGCGGATTGCCCTGGAGCAGCTCGAGCGGAGCCATCCGTCGCTACACCGGTGTGTGTGCGACGAGACGGGCGCGGTCCGCCGCCACATAAACCTTTTCGTGAACTCGTCTCACGTGCGGGACCTGGAGGGTCTCGACACGGTCCTGGCGCCCGGAGACGTCCTCACGATTCTTCCTGCGGTATCTGGAGGTTGAGCATGCCGGAACGAGTCATCTTGTGCATCGGCACCAAAAAGGGGCTGTTCGTGGCCGAAGGACCCAAGAGCCGGGGCAGCTTCAAGCTTCGCGGACCCTTCGGATCGGGAGTGAGTGTCTACTCGGCGCTGATCGACGGGCGCGGCACGCCGCGCCTGTACGCCTCGAGCTGCAATCCCTTCTTCGGGATGAAAATCCTGCGCTCGACCGATCTCGGGAAGACGTTCAAGGAGACGAAGTCGGCTCCCGCCTTCCCCACGGATGACGGGCGCGCGCTGGCCAACATCTGGTCGCTCGAGCCGGGAGCCACCCGGAAGGATCTGTGGTGCGGCGTGGAGCCGGCGTCACTTTTCAGGAGCGATGACGGTGGCGACTCCTGGGAGATGGTGCCGGGCATCAGCAACCACGAGCACGCCCGGAAGTGGCAGCCAGGCAACGGTGGGCTCTGCCTGCACACGATCCTGCGTGACGGGAATCGGGTGCACCTCGGCATCTCGACCGGAGGCCACTATCTGAGCGAAGACGGCGGCGCCAGCTTCTCGGCATCGAACCAGGGCGTCGGCGCCGGTTTCTCGCCTGATCCGTACCCGGAGTTCGGCCAGTGCGTCCACAAGATCGCCGGCCACAAGGACGCTCCGGGCCGTCTCTACATGCAGAATCACGGGGGCTGGGCCGGGTGGGACGGGCCCGGGGGCTCACGGCCGGACATCGGCGTGCTGCGCAGCGACGACCACGGTCATACCTGGCGATCGATCGCCAAGGGGCTGCCGTCCGATTTCGGCTTCCCGATCGTCGTCCATCCGCACGACGCCGACACCGTCTACGTGGTGCCGTTGGAGCCGATGACGCGCACCTGCCCGGGCGGCGTCCCGGCAGTCTGGCGCAGCGAGGATGGCGGCGGCTCGTGGCGGCGGCTGGTCCGCGGGCTGCCGAAGAAGGACAGCTTCTTCACGGTTCTGCGCGACGCCATGGACGCGGACGAGCTGAAATCGCCGGCGCTCTATTTCGGGACGACGACCGGACAGCTCTGGATCGGGCGGGATGGCGGCGAGCAATGGGATTGCCTGTTCGACTCGCTTCCGCCGATTAACTGCGTGAAGGTGGCCGTGGTCTGAGTCCGAAACCCGCGGCCGAACCGGCGCCGCGCCCTGCGCGTACCCGCAGGAGCATTTCCATGAGCAAGAAGCCACGGACCACCCCGGCGGCTCTCGGCCTCGACCGGGTCGGCTCATTGGGGTGATGACATGCAGCCCAAGCCAGCAACAGGGGCAGGCCGAAGTTCCTTTGATGCCAGGTTCGGTGGAATTTCCTTGGCACTCTTCGGCCTGGCGGCGTTGTGGGGCGCGGCGTGCGGCCTCTGGATCCAGAGCCTGATGCCTTCGGAGGCAGCGTTGCCGGTCTTCGCGCTACTCTACTTCGGGGTTCTGGGATTGTGTGGGATGGGAGAAGTTGTCGCTCTTTTGGGCGTTGCTCTGAAGCGCGGCAGAAGCTGGGTCACCCTGGTGGGTTTACTGTTAAACGCCTCTCCATGGCTGTACTTGTTGTGGCTCTACTCAATGGGAAACCTCTGACACTCGATGCGGACAGCTGGCTCCTGCGGTACCGGGGACTCGCCTTCGTGGCGACGGGATGGACGAGTCGAGCCTCTTGAGGAGAATCCGGGTATGAGGAAGCTGGCAGGGATCGTCTTGGGCCTGCTCCTGGTGGCCGCGCTGCCGCTGCACGCCTCCTGGGAGGAGATGGACCTGGGAGTCCCCTACGGCAAAATGAGCCGCAAGGACGTCGACCGTTTCCTGGAGCTGTGCCGGTCACGAGGCGTGGACATGGAAAAGGAAATGCCCAAGGCGTACCGGGGGGACGCGAGCGCGCTGTCGCAGATATTCGCCCTCTCGACCGGTTTCCAGAAGATGGACAAGATGACCCGGGTGTACGGCAACTTCATTTTCTCCATGTTTCTCGACATGGGCGAATCCAAGGGAGAGAAAATCTTCGGAGAGGCGGTGGCCACGCAACCCCCGGAGGTGCGGCAGCGGGTGAGGGACTTTGTTTTCTACGCGGTCACCCAGGTTCCCCGAAAGCGGCGGCAGGAGATGGAGCAAGAGCTTCGATCGATCTTCCCGCGGGTTTTTCCGGCGGACTACGTATACGGGAGCGAGGATCCGCTGTTCCGTTGATCCATGGAGAAGGAAGGGTCGTGGCTCGATCATGACCGGAAAGATCACGCGTGACGCGCTGCTGTTCTGGGCGACCATCGATCCCGTGGGAACCGTGGTGCTGTTCGCCGCCCTGACGGCTGGGTTGCAGGCCGCCGAGCGCAGGCTGGTGGCGTTCCGGGCGGTGCTTTACGCGGCGCTCATCCTGGTGGGCTCCGTCGTGCTGGGGCAAATCATTCTGACGGGTCTCGGGATCCGGCTGATCTCCCTGCAGGTGGCGGGAGGTGTCGTCCTGTTTCTCTTCGGGCTCCAGATGATCTTCCGGAACCGCGCCGCCGAGCCCGGCAATCGGCCCGAAGCAGGTCATGAGCTGGCGGTGTTCCCGCTGGCCATTCCCTCCATCGCCAGCCCCGGGGCGATCATGGCGGCCATCGTGGCCACCGACAACGACTTGTTCTCCATCGGTCAGCAGGTGGTGAGCACCCTGATCCTGCTGGCCGTGCTGGCGTTGACCCTGGTGATGATGCTGCTGGCCGAGAAGATCCTGAAGGTGGTAGGAGTACACGGCGCGGAGATTCTCGTTCGGGTGATGGGCATGCTTCTGGCAGCCCTGTCGGTGGAGCTGGTGATGGAAGCACTGGGAGCAGAGAGGTGGGCGGCGCATGCACCGTGAAGCGGTGCTGCGCCGACGGGTGAGAATCTGGCGCCTGCTGGACTGTTCCTTCGGGGTGTTCGGTGCGATTCCACTTTATTGGGCCCGGCGTGCCACTCTGGAATTGAGCGCCCGGACACCTGGAATTCAAGCCACGGCCAACCTCTGAGCCGGCTGGACCCTGCGAAGGTCTGAGGGGAAATCCGCGCGCGCCGGGCTCGACGGTGAAAGCGAGCCTGGCAGCTGTTGATCCGCAGTCCATGGAGGGAGCGCCGATGCAGGTAGAGGAAGCCCAGCGGGAGGTTCGGACCGTCTACATCGGAGGTTTCGTGGGGCAGCTGGTGTCCGGCGCCTTGTGGCTGCTGTCGGCGGCGTTGAGCACCTGGATCTCACCGGCGCGCGGCATTCTCGCGCTGGTCGTGGGCGGCATGTTGATATTCCCCCTGACGATGCTCCTGCTGAGGCTATCGGGAAAGCAGGCCACGTTGAGCAAGGAGAATCCCATGGGGGGCCTGGCCATGCAGATTGCCTTCACCATCCCGCTCACCCTGCCGGTGCTGGCGGGGGCGACTCTGTATCGCCTGGACTGGTTTTACCCGGCGTTCATGATCATCGTGGGCGCTCACTATCTGCCGTTCATCTTCCTTTACGGCATGTGGCATTTCGGCGGCCTGGCGGCGGTCCTGATCGGGGCGGGGGTGACGATGGGAATGGTGGTCAAGGGACCCTTCAGCCTGGGAGGATGGTTCACGGCCGCCGTGTTGCTCCTGTTTGCGCTTCTCGGGCGGAGCCTGGCTCTGAGAGAGCAGGCTCGTGGGATGAGCCTGATGGATGTCCATGCCGGTCCGTAATCCACGGGCGAATAGCGCCACGAATCTGCGCGCCCTGCGCAAGCTCATTCACCACACGAATCGATTCGGCCAGGTGCTCGTGCTCCTCCTCCGGGCCGGGTGCGCCATCGCGGCGGCCGGGTACCTGGGGGCCTATGCCTGGGTCGTCTGGAATCGGGTCCGGTATCCGTTCGATCTGGAATGGATGGAAGGGGCCATGGTGGACCATGTCCGCTTCCTCTTGAGCCACGGCAACCTCTACGTTCCCCCTTCTCTCGAATTCGTTCCCTTCGTCTACAACCCTTTTTATTACGTCGTGTCGGCGGGTGTCTCGCTTTTCACCGGCGAGGGGTACGTCGCCCTGCGGCTGGTCTCCATTGTGGCCTCCCTGGCCTGCGTGGGCCTCATCGGGCTCATCGTCTGCCGCGAAACGCGCCGCCGGGAGCTGGGGATTCTTTCGGGCGGCCTGTTCATCGCGACCTATGCCTTGAGCGGCGGGTGGCTCGACATCGCGCGGGTCGACTCGCTGTACCTCGCGTTCTGTCTTGGCGCCATCGCCCTGGTGCGATTCGCGCCACGCAACGCCCACCTGGTGGCCGCTGCGGTGTGTGTCTGGCTGGCCTTCGAGACGAAGCAGAGCGGCGTGGGCATCGTGCTGCCCCTGGGCTTGTATCTAATGATGTTCGAGGGGTGGCGCCGGACGCTTTGGTTTGTGCTGCCCTGCGGTGCCCTGGTCGGCGGCTCGATTCTGATCCTGAACGCGGTCAGCGGCGGCTGGTACTGGTTCTACACCTTCAGCCTGACGGGCCAGCTTGCCAGCCACTACGGGCGAAGTGTCTGGAAAACAGAGCTGTTCGGCAATTTCCCCCTGGCGCTGGCACTGGTGTTTTACTACTTCGCGGGCGGCCGGAGCCCTTCCCGGATCAAGGCCAAGGTGTTCTATGGGATAGTCGCCGTCACGCTGTTCGCCATCGCCGTGGCGGTGCGGGCGCATGCTGGGAGCTGGCTGAACGACAATATGACGGCTCACGCGGCGCTGGCCATTCTCTCCGGACTGGGGGCGGGCGCGCTGCTGCGTGCCGCCCATCGACGCCATCAGAGGGGGGCCGAGGTGCTCGTCTACGGGGCGCTGCTCGCCCAGTTCCTGCTCCTGGCATACGACCCGAGGCCGTGGGTTCCTACCCATGCCGATCGCCAGGAGGGAGAGCGCCTGGAAGCCATGGTGCGCGCCAGCCCGGGGGAGGTCCTGCTGACGCACCGGGGCTATCTCACCCGGCGCGAGGGCAAGGGGAGCTTTGCCCATCAGATGGCGGTCTACAACATGCTCATGATCCCGGACGACCGGCTCGGAGCGCGCACCAAGCTGACCTCGGAATTCATCCAGGCACTGCAGGCGAAGCGGTTTTCGCTGATCCTCACCGACTGGGATGATTTCCCCTTCACCGAAGAGCTGAAGCAATCCTACGATCCGGTTCCTCCGGCCTATATCGCCGACCCCAAAGCCTTTTGGTGTCCCACCGGGGCACGCTTGAAACCAGTGTTTGCCTACGTGCCGAAGTGACGTCGGCCGTGGCGCTCTGAAGGACGGACCCTTGGAACGAGCGAGCGCATTTCGGAGGCACTGGCCGCTCTGGGCGGCCATGGCCGTCTACCTCGGGATCGTGGCGACCCTGGCGATGCTCTCGGCACAGCGAAACCAGGGGCACCTGATCTACGCCTTCGATGACGCCTACATCCATATGTCGATGGCCAAGAACTTCGCGCTCCATGGGGTGTGGGGCGTGACGCGCGACGGGTTCACCTCCTCCTCTTCCTCCCCGCTCTGGACCCTGTTGCTGTCGGCGACCTACCGGCTGTTCGGCGTCAACTCGTTCGCGCCCCTGATTCTCAACCTGCTATCCGGGCTGCTGGCCGTGCTGGCCGGCTACCTCTTTCTAAGGGCACATTCGGACCGGGGGTGGGTGGTGTTCGCGGGACTGCTCCTCCTGGTCCTCGCCGTTCCTCTGCCCTCCCTGGCGATGACCGGCATGGAGCACAGCCTGCACGCTGCCATGACGATTCTCTTCGCGTTGCTGGCGGCGGGCTGCCTGGCGAAAGAGCATCCCGATGCGATGCAGCGGCTAGTCCTGCTGGCGGTGGCGCTCTTGCTGGCGGCCTCGCGGTACGAGGGACTGTTCCAGATTGCGGTGGTCTGCCTCCTGTTCCTCCTGCGCCGCCGGGTGGGATTCGCGTTGGTCCTGGGGGCGATAGCCGTGCTTCCGATGGTGATCTATGGAGTCCTCTCCGTCCGCGAGGGTTGGTTCTTCCTGCCCAACTCCCTGCTTCTGAAGACCTCCGCGCCCGGAATCGCTTCCCTCGACCAGGTGGGGGAGCTGCTGGGGAAAGCCAGCCTGCGCAGACTGTGGGGCAGCCCGCACTTCCTGGCGCTGGCCCTGCCGAGCCTGTTGGTCATCATTGCCCTGAGCTGGCAGGGAAAAAGCGCTTGGAAAAACCTCGCCATCGTGACCAACGTGTCGTTCCTCGGAGTCCTGCTGCTGCATCTTCAGCTGGTGGGACAGGGATGGACGTTTCGCCACGAGGGCTACCTCACGGCATACGGTGTCGTGGTGCTGGCGGGCGCCGCCGCGGAATATCTTCGGGAAGCGTCGTTGCCGGCGTTGAGCAGGAATCGGTTGCCGGGTTACCTGGCCGCGGCGGTGCTCATCGTTCTCATCGGCTACCCTGTTGGCAAAAGGGCGGCAACCGTGCTGCGCCAGACTCCCCAGGCCAGCACGAACATTTACCAGCAGCAGTACCAGATGGGGCTGTTCCTGCACCGCTTCTACGAGGGGCAGTCGATCGCGGCCAACGACATCGGAGCCATCACCTTTCTAGCCGACCTGCATCTTCTCGATCTCGCCGGCCTGGCCAGCCGGGAAGTGGCCTTTCTGCAGCGCAGCCATCAGCTCAATGCGGCGCAGGTGAAGTCCCTGACCGATGCGCGGGGTACTGCCATCGCCGTCGTCTATCCAGGCTGGTTCGAGGGAATCCGCGACAACTGGAGCCATGCGGGGGAGTGGAGGATTCCGAACAATGTCATCTGCGCCGCCGACACCGTTTCATTCTGGGCAGTGGTCCCGTCCAGAGCTCCCGAATTGCTGGAGCGCCTGCGGGTCTTCGCGCCGGAGCTGCCGCGCGCGGTGACCCAGTCGGGAGAGTACCTGAAGCGAGCCGAGGAATAAGTGCTCCGGACCCGGCGATCACGCCGCCGCCGCTCGCGCGGCGGGCAGCCTTCCTGATAGAATCCCCGCATCCAGCAATCGTGCGCCGGATGAGTCGCAGGCGCTCCGCCTTCTAATCACAAGGAACCCGAATGCCATTTACCGCTCTGAAACTCCACCCGAATCTCCTGAAGGGCCTCAAGGAGCTTGGCTTCCCACGCCCGACGCCCATCCAGGCCGACGCCATTCCTCCGGCGATGGCCGGGCGCGACGTGCTCGCCTGCGCCATGACCGGCAGCGGCAAGACGGCCGCCTTCCTCCTGCCCATTCTCCATCAACTCATCGGCCGGCCCCGGGGCACGACCGCCGCCCTGGTGATCACGCCGACCCGTGAGCTTGCCGCTCAGATACTCGAGGATCTCAACGACCTGGCGGTGCACACTCCGATCACCGCCGCCTCGGTCTATGGCGGAGTCGGGATGGGGCCGCAGGAGCATGCCTTTCGCAGCGGGGCCGACGTCATCGTCGCCACTCCCGGGCGCCTGCTGGATCATTTCAGGTTTCCCTATGCCAGGCTCCAGGGGCTGCAGTTTCTGGTGCTGGACGAAGCGGATCGGATGCTGGATATGGGGTTTCTTCCCGACATCCGCCGCATCCTGCGACACATTCCATCCAAACGGCAGACGCTGTTCTTCAGCGCCACCATGCCGGCCCCCATTGCTGTACTGACCCGGGAAATCCTCCGGGATCCCGCGATGATCAACCTGCAGCGCCAGTCGGCGCCGGCGGTGGGAATCACCCAGGCGGTCTATCCGGTCCCCCAGGAATTGAAATCGGCGCTGCTCACGACGCTGCTCAAGCGCGGCGAGATCCAGGAGGCGCTGGCGTTCACGCGCACGAAGCATCGAGCCGACCGCCTGGCGAAGTACCTGGTCCGGCAGGGACTGCAGGCGGAGAGGATTCATGGAAACCGATCCCAGGCCCAGAGGACCCAGGCATTGGAGGGGTTCAAGAAAGGCAAGTACCGGGTGCTGGTGGCGACGGACATCGCGGCGCGCGGCATCGACGTGAAGGAGCTGGGGCATGTGGTGAATTTCGACGTGCCCACGGTCCCCGATGACTATATCCACCGGGTCGGCCGCACGGCACGCGCCGAAACCACCGGGGATGCTTTCACCTTCGTCTCTCCGCAGGAGGAAGCGGATCTGCAGCGCATCGAGCGGGCGGTGGGCAAGCGCCTTCCCCGCGTGACGGTCCCCGATTTCGACTACAAGGCGAAGCCCGAAGGGGCCCTCGAGGTACCGATGGCGGAGCGCATCGCGGCGATCCGCGCCAAGAAATCCGAAGACCGTGCCCGATCCAGGGCCAAGACCGAGCGCAAGATGGGGAACGCGGGAGGGTCGCCACGGCCGGCGTCGGGAAAACCGGGCGAGCGGACCGGGCCCGCGGGGCCGTCGTTCCGGCACTCCCACAACCGGCGATCGCGACCGCAAGGGAGATGGGGCCGACCGCGCTGAACCGGCGCCCTGACAACGGCGCTCCGGCTCATCGATGGAATCGAGACTTTCATGATCGCACGGCTGTGGCACGGGTGGACCAGCCGGGAGAACGCCGAGGCCTACGAAGCGCTCTTGCGGGGCGAGATTCTGCCCGGGATCCACCGGGTGGCCGGTTATCGAGGCGCCCACCTGTTGCGAAGGGATCGGGAGGACGAGGTGGAGTTCGTCACCTTGACGCTCTTCGATTCCTTGGACGCGGTGCGCGCCTTCGCCGGAGAGGACTTCGAGATGGCCGTGGTGCCGCAGGAAGCCAGAAAGCTCCTGGCGCGATTCGATCAGCGCTCGATGCACTACGAAGTGGCCTTATCCCAGATGTCCTCTGATTAGCCTGTGTCACGAGCCGGGAAGACGTTCAAGAGGTGAAGGGATGGTCGCCCGAGTGTGGCATGGAGCCGTGCCAAGGGAAAAGGCCGACGCCTACCTCGAAGTGCTGGGGCGCACCCCACTTTCAGACTTGCGCGCCACCGCCGGGAACCGCGGCGTGACGGTGCTCCGTCAGGATGGCGGCGCCACGACCCACTTCGTTCTGATCTCTTTCTGGGACTCCCGCGAAGCGATAGGCGCTTTTGCGGGGAAGGATCTGGATAAGGCGCGTTATTATCCCGAGGATCCCGAGTTCCTGCTGGAGATGGAGCCAAGCGTGATCCATTACGACGTGCTGGCCTCTCCCGAGGGGGGATCGGAGTGAAGTGGCGAGCGTAAAGAAAAGTCGTCCTTCCGTCCGCGCGACCGGCGGCCCCGCACTGGCGGGCTACTCCGGCACACCGCTGCCGAAAAAGCTGGGAATCAAGCCGGAATCGGTGGTCCGGATGGTCGGCGCCCCCATGGGCTTTCGCAAGACTCTGGGTGCGCTGCCGGAGGGGGCGGAGCTGCGGGAGGACTCACGCGGCAGGGCGAACCTGACGCTGTGGTTTCTGCCCAACCTGGAAGTGCTGGAGCGGGGCATGCAGGCGATGGCGGCGAGTCTCGAAGAGGGCTCGATCTGGATGATCTGGCCCAAGAAGGCGTCGGGGATGGCCACCGACCTGAGTGAGCAGAAGGTGCGGGAGGTGGGGCTCGCGGCAGGCCTGGTGGATTACAAAGTCTGCGCGGTGGATACGACCTGGTCGGGGTTGCTGTTCACCCGGCGAAAGGGACAGCGATGATTCGGATCAGGCACGCCGGCCCCGGAGATCGGGGCAGCGTGCTGGCCCTGGCGGAAACGCTGCTGTGGGAGCTGGAAGATTCCCCCGATGAGTTTCGCGGTATCGAGCGGGGCCGGATTCTCCGCGATCTCGAGGAGGCAGGGGAGCGGTTTACGGCTTTTCTCGCCGTCTACGCCGGAGGAAATTACGGCATCATCGAGGAAATGTACGTGGCACCGGAGCACCGCTGCCGGGGAGTCGGGAGACAGCTTCTGGAGGCGGTTGCGGAGGAGGGGCGGCGAAGAGGATGGATTCGGAATGGTTGAGTTCTGGTTCGAGTTTGCCAGCACCTACAGCTACGTCGCGGCCATGCGGGTTGAAGCGGCGGCGCTGGCCGCGCAAGTCCCGCTGGTCTGGAAGCCTTTCCTGCTCGGCCCCCTTTTCAAGAGGCAGGGGTGGAGCGACTCGCCGTTCAACCTGAACCCCGTGCGGGGAAGGTACATGTGGCGCGACATCCAACGGCTCTGCGAGACTCACGGCCTGCCTTTCAAGAAGCCGGCGCAATTTCCACGGAATTCGCTCCTGGCGGCGCGGGTGTCGTGCGCCGCTGCCGGCGAGCCCTGGATGCCGGATTTCGCTCGAGCGGTTTTCCAGGCGAATTTCGCCGAGGATCAAGACATCTCCCAGGAGGGGGTGGTGGTGGAAATCCTGGCAAGGCTCCAGCAGGATGGCGAGTGGTGGGTGGCGCGGGCCATCGCGCCGGAGATCAAGGAGGCCCTGCGCGGCGAGACGGAGCGGGCCTGGAGCCTGGGAATCTTCGGAGCGCCCAGCTTCATCGTTGAAGGGGAGCTGTTCTGGGGTGGAGATCGAATGGAGCAAGCCCTGGCGTGGCATCGAAAGGCCGGGAAACCGCCTGGAACGATGGCTTAGAGGAAACGAGCGGGTGATTTGAGACCATGCCGTACCAATTTCTGTTCGAGCCCTGGGGCGAGAGAGTCAGAGTCCTCGGCTCGGGTCGGAGCGATTATGAGGAAACGGAGACGGCCATCCGGGGTCTGGCGGCCGATCCGCGATACCTGCGCGGCTATGGGATGATCGTCGACACTCGCGGACTGGACTATGTTCCTTCCCTGGAGGAGGCGAAACGCTACGCCGAGCTGTTTCGAGAGCTGAAATCGGCGTTCGCCGGCGGGATCGCTCTGGTCGTCGAAGGAACCGCCCGCTATGGGGTGGCGCAGATGATCGCGACTCTCCTCGAGATTCGTGGAATCAAGATGGCGGCTTTCAGAGATATGGTGGCGGCTGAAGCCTGGCTCGCGGAGTGGCAGCTTCGCCGTGAGGGGCAAGATCATGAAACATAGGGTCGCGTTGAGCGAGGCCCTCAAGCTGGTTCCCACCGCACAGGGAAAGCGGTTCGCGGAGGTGTACCGGCACCAGTCGCTCCAGGTGGAGATATACGCCCCGCGCGGCATCGATCCGCAAAACCCGCACACTCGAGACGAGGTTTACATCGTCATCAGCGGAACGGGCCGGTTCTTCTGTGACGGCGAACGGGAGGCCTTTGGTCCCGGTGATTTCCTGTTCGCACCGGCCGGGGCGGTGCACCGGTTCGAAGCTTTCACGGACGATCTGGCGGTCTGGGTCCTCTTCTACGGTCCTGAGGGAGGCGAGAAACCGGCCCGCTGATGGTTTCAGCAACAAGGCCATACCCTTCTTGTGGAGAAAAGCCATGATTGACCATGTGGTTCTGAACGTGCGCGACCTGGCGGGCAGCCGCAAATTCTACGAACAGGCCCTCGCTCCCCTGGGATATGCCGCCATCATGGAGTTTACCGACTGGGTGGGATTTGGCATGGCCGGCAAGGCCGATTTCTGGCTGGCTCGCCGGGATCCCGCCAACACGGGGGTGCACGTGGCGCTGCGGTGCTCGAAGCGCAGCGAAGTGGATGGATTTCATGCCGCGGCGATGAAGGCCGGAGGAAAGGATCATGGCAAGCCGGGGCTACGCGAGGACTATCACCCACACTACTACGGCGCCTTCGCCCTGGATCCGGACGGCAACAACATCGAAGTCGTCTGTCATGATCCGAAGGGATAGGTCCATGCATCCCCCCTTCACGCGTCGACCCCTGCGGGCGCGGCTCGCAGCCTCTCGAAGACGTTGCGGGCGGGCCGGAATTTGAGCCCGGCGGGGGGAGCTGCCGCCGCCTGGATTTCCCTGGCCATCGCCGGGGCACTGGAAATCGTCTGGGCGATCTCGATGAAGTACAGCGCGGGCTTCTCCAGGCTCTGGGCCAGCATGCTCACCGTGGGGGCGGCGCTCGCCAGCTTCTATTTCCTGTCCCGGGCGCTGGACTCGCTTCCCGTGGGAACGGCCTATGCGATCTGGACCGGCATCGGTGCGGTGGGTACGGCGCTGCTGGGAATGATCCTGTTCGGTGAGCCGCGCTCGGCTCTGAGGCTCCTGTGCATGGCGCTCATCGTGGCGGGGATGGTCGGGCTCAGGTTCGCCAAGTGAGCGGCCAGGGCTGCCCACGAAGCGTGAGCGCCAAGACAAGAGTGACCGTTTCATGAGTGTGGAGCCGCCGGGCGCCGCGTCCGGATTCCTGAGTCTGGCGCTGAGCGCTCCCGTGGTCCGGCGCGCGCTGAAATATGCCGTGGTGGTGGGCGCTATTCTGATCACCATCAATCATGCTGACGCCCTGATCGAGGGGCAGGTGGGCGCGGGACGGCTCTTCAAGATGGGACTCACGGTGCTCGTTCCCTACATGGTCTCCACCTTGTCGAGCGTGGAAGCGATTCGCTCGAGGCGATGAGATTCGGCTGTCTGCGTGGTTGGTCGAGGGGAACGCTCCGGGCTGGGACCAGGTCGTTTTTCGGGGGGGGTCGATGCGCGCCACGCTCGTAGCATCCTGGCGAGTCACTTGGGCGTCGTCCGCGGCGCTGGTTGCGGCCACCCTGTTTGCCGGTGCCAACCCTCTGGAAGCTCACCCGGGAGTTGGAATCGTGATGGATCGCCAGGGAAACGTCTTCTACACCGACCTGGCCCAGGTCTGGAGAATCGCGCCCGACGGCAGCCGCTCGATCGCCGTGAAAAACGTCCATACGCACGAGCTGTGCCTGGACGCCGAAGGCAACCTTTACGGCGAGCATCTCTGGTACGAAGGGGAAAAGATCGACCGATGGGGGTACCGGGTCTGGCGGCTGGGAGTGGACGGAAAGCTGCAGGATGTCATCCCCGCGCAGGAGGGGTTTAGAAAGAATTACAGCTTCGTGCGCGACGCGGCGGGGAACATGTATTGGAGCGAAGGGGACGGCCCGGTGGAGATCCGCAAGCGGGCGCCGGACGGAGTCATCACCACCGTGGGGAAATGCGCTTCGTGTCGGGGTGGAGGCTGGATGGCGGCGACGCCCCAGGGAGCGGTGCTCTTCCTCGATCTGGACGATCTGCGCCGCATGGCTCCGGACGGAGTGCTGAGCACCGTGGCGAAGCACCTGCAATCGAGGAGCCTGACACAGCTGCAGGTCGGCGATCGCCACCTCGTGATGGGTATCTGGACCGATCGGGACGGGAATGCGTATGTAGCGGTGTATGGCGCGCGGCAGGTGAAGCGCATCGATCGGGCCGGGCAGGTCAAGATAGTGGCGAGCTCCTCCATCCCCTGGTCCCCCACCGGAGGCCTGGTGGCGGACAACGGCGATCTTTGGCTCCTGGAGTATTCGCTGACCAATGACGCGCGAGTACGGCGCATCCGCAAGGACGGAAGCGAGAAGATTTTTTGACCCCGGGCGGTGGGGCGGCAAGGTTGTCTCTGGAGGCGTGGCAATGCTGAGGGTTGTCGGGGGCGTGGTGGCAGGCTATCTGAACATGGTGGTCCTGGTGTCCCTCGCTTTCTCCGGCCTCTATCGTCTCCTGGGGGCCGAGGGGACGTTCAAGCCCGGGAGCTATGAAGTGACCGGGAATTGGCTTGCGGGGACCTTGGTGCTCAACGTGGTGGCGGCGCTGTTCGGTGGCCTGGTGAGCGTCTCGGTGGCGCGGCGGATGAAATCAGCCACCATTCTCTCGAGCGCGGTCCTGGCGCTGGGAATGGGGGCGGCCCTGATGAGCTTCAACCGAAGAGAGCCGTTGCCGCCGAGAACCGAGGTGCTGGGGAATCTGGAGGCGGCACGAAGCGCCGTGGAGCCGCCCTGGATCCGTTTTTCCAACCCCATCATCGGTGCTGCCGGTGTCCTGCTGGGGGCGCGTGTGAAGCGGCCATCCTGACATGGGGCGGGACAGCGCGAGGCGCGGGGCTCTCTGGCGGGTCGCGGCGTCGGCGGTCTTTCTGTCGGTCCTGCCCGGTTGTGGAGCCAGTCACCCGCCGAGGGAGAAGGGGACTTTCCGTCGGCCGGATCTGGTGGAGCTGGTCCTGCTGGACCCGACGCTCAAGCTGGACATCCGGTACGCGGGCTCGAACAACTTCCTTGGCCGGCCGGTGTACAGCCAGGCGCGGGCTTTTCTGCAGCGTCCTGCCGCCGAGGCTCTCATCCGGGTGAACGCCACGATGCGCGGACAGGGATTTGGACTGGTCATCTTCGACGGCTACCGGCCCTGGACAGTCACCAAAATTTTCTGGGATGCGACTCCTGAGGACAAGAAGGAGTTCGTGGCGGATCCTCGGGAGGGCAGCAAGCACAACCGGGGATGCGCGGTCGATCTGTCGCTGGTTGAGCTGTCCACCGGGAAAGAAGTCGCCATGCCCGGGGACTACGACGAAATGAGCGAGCGCTCCCACATCGACTACGCCGGTGGGCCCGAGGAAGCCAGGCGCCGGCGCGATCTCCTGCGCCAGGCCATGGAGGCCGAGGGGTTCGAGCCGTACGAGCCGGAATGGTGGCACTACAATTACCGGGAATGGAAGGAGTATCCGATTCTGGACATTCCATTCGAAGCGATTGGTACGACTCCATGAGACACGCGGAGAGCTACACGACCGCACGGGGAATTCTAGGGATACGGCCCGCCACCCAGGACGACGCTCCGGTCGTGCTGGGTTTCATCAGGGAGCTGGCGGAATACGAGAAAGCACTGCATCGTGTCAGCGCGACGGAGAATCAACTGCGGGAGTCGCTGTTCGGCGATACCCGCAGGGCGGAGGCGATCCTGGGAGAATTAGGGAAGGATTGCGTCGCCTTCGCGGTTTTCTACCATTCTTTTTCCACCTACCTGGGGCGTCATTGCCTGCATCTGGAGGATCTCTTCGTGCGCCCCGACCGACGGGGGGCTGGAATCGGGCGGATCATGCTTTCCTACCTGGCACGCGTCGCTCAGGAGCGGGGATGCGCGCAGCTGGAATGGTCATCCTTGTCCTGGAACCAGTCCGCCAGGCAGTTTTATCTTCACCTGGGGGCGGAGGCGGAGGAACGCTGGATGTACCGCCTCTCCGGCACGTCCTTGCACTCTCTGGCAAACAAGAAGGGGTAGACGATGGCGATGGCAGGCTCAGACGCAAAATTCGTGGGGTCCATTCCGGAAAAATACGACGCCTACCTGGGGCCGTTTCTCTTCGAGCCGTATGCCGCCGATTTCGTGCAGCGGCTGGCGCTCCGGGAGGGTGACCGGGTGCTGGAGCTGGCCTGCGGCACGGGAATTCTGACCCGAAGGATCGCGGCGGCGCTCCCCCGAAGCGGGCAACTGACCGCCACGGACCTCAACCAGCCGATGCTGGATTATGCCAGGCGAAAGTTGCTACCGGATCCGCGCCTGGAGTGGCGCGTGGCGGACGCCTCGAAACTGCCGTTTCCAGATGATACGTTCGACCACGTGGTCTGCCAGTTCGGCGTGATGTTCTTTCCCGACAAGCCGGCTGCATTGCGTGAGGCGCTGCGGGTGTTGAAGCCGGCAGGAGAGCTATCGTTCAACGTCTGGGACAGCACGCAGCAGAACTCGTACGTGGAATTGGCGGATGCCGTGGTGGCGGAATTCTTCCCCGGGAACCCACCGACGTTTTTTCAGGTTCCCTTCGGCTACCACGACCAGGAAACCATCCGCTCGACCATGGTGGAGGCCGGATTTGCCGGGGTTCGAGTGTCGGAGGTGGCTCTCGAAGGCCGAAGCCCCACGGCGATGGATGCCGCTGTGGGACTGGTCGAAGGGTGCCCGCTCATTGTGGCCATTGAGGAGAGGGGAGTCACCGACCCGCGGCCGATCGTGGAGGCGGTGGCGAAAAAGCTGGCCTCCGCTTTTGGAGACGCACCGCTGCGCTGTCAGCTAGGAGTGGTTTGGACCGCCGGTAAGAAGCCATGATCCCCACCATGGGATCGCCCACACGCCGCACCGCACAGGCATCTCCGGAGAGGCGTGGGGAGGCAAATTCGGCGAAGCATGCCTCCCGAAGTGCATGGCGCGGAACCATTTCTCTTTTGGTAGGGCCCGTTACAGATCGGTAATGGAACCACATCTCCGTAGTTCGCGGCCGTCGAATAACTGCGGCGGCCGACGCCCCCACTCCTCTTAACTCTCTCCTAGAGGCATTCTGCCTTGACCGGAAAATGCAGCCTTCCCTATGTTATCCAAGGCATTTGAAAGCGACGCGATGTAACCGCAAGCGCGCGGTATGCCTGAAGTCTGCAGGGGGTGAAAAAATCTTGCGGCAGGGCGCGGACAGTCAAAAAGAAAGACCCTTTGGGCGTCCCGTCGGCTCCGACTGGCACAAGGCTTGCCTTTCAAAACGTTGGCACCGCCAAAATCCCCCTTCCGTATAATCAAACGAAAGGCAGGTTGGGACTGGCATTGAGGAAGATAACCCTCGGCTCGGGACTGCGTGTCCTTGTTTCGCTGGCACTCTTTGAAGCGGCGTGGCCTTCGGCTGCACACGCGGCGGGGAGAATTGTCTACGTCGACGCCACCACCGGCAATGACGCCAATGACTGCCTGGCCCAGACACGCGCCTGCAAGACCATTCAGCGCGGCGCCGCCGTGGTTCGCGGCGGCGACCAGATGATCGTGGGTCCCGGGACATACTTTGAGTTCCCCGTGTTCCAGAACCTCGGTTCCTCGGCGACCAGCCCAGTGTGGATCAAAGCCCTGACGCCCGGAACCGCCCGTATCAGCGGGATGTGGAAGGAGGCGGCCCTCGGGCAGGTCAGCTGGCGAGATGACGGAGGAGGAGTCTATTCCGCGGCTCACGGTCCCGCGCTTTTCGCGGCGAACAACGGCACCTATCTTTTCCGGTTCTTGACGGTGGCGGAGCTGAGGAACGCATCGGCATTGACCACCGCGGGAGCGGTCCGGACTCCACCCTACGGATTCGCCTATGAAGGAGGGCGGATTTCCGTGAAGCTCCCCGGAAGCGTGAATCCCAACGGGCAACCGATCCTGTTCTCGCCGCCCAGCTGGAGCGAGCCTTATGCCCATGTGATGAAGGTGCTGGGTTCGCCCTATGTCATCGTGGACGGCCTGGTCATCGAAGGATCGGGAACTTACTGCCTGCAGTTCAGCCAGGACAGCACCTTTCCCACCGTACGGAACACGAAATTCGAGTACTGCCGGGAAGGGATGCAGCTTCCGAACAACAGCCTCGTGGAGTGGTCGGAATACACCTATCCCGGTTACTACAACTTTGCGGAGCAGGTGCGGGTTCTGAATGGGGGCCTGAGAGTGTGGGATTTGGCCAAGAGCTACGCGCCCGAACAGTACTTCGAGGGGGAGCTGGCGGATACCTACGGCGCCGGCGCGGCCTCCAGGAACTGTGAATTTCGCTACAATTTCCTGCATGAGACGATGGACGGGGAAGGCCTTGGACAGTTCGAGTATTCCGAGTCGCATCACAATGTCTACATGCGAAACTACGACGACCACAATGAATTGGAGAGCAACGAAGGGAACCCCGCCCGCGAGCTAAGGCTCCACGACAGCCTCTTTCTCTCCACCGGACTCATCTCCCACCAGGAGGCGACCCTTACAGGCCCTCAATACGTCTATCGAAATGTCTACTATTGGTACGACAACCATAGCTCGGTGAATTGGACGGTCCTAAAGACAAAGGCCTCCAATGCGACCGGGGGGCTTTTCTTTTATCACAACCTGTTCTGGGTCGAATCCGCGGAGCTGTTCTGGCAGGAGGAATCGAGACAGTACCTTCACTTCCGAAACAACATCCTGATTTTCTCCCACAATAAGAACAGCGTCACCCCAACCACGCTGGATGCCGATTACAACCTGCTGGTTAACGACACCGACAAATCATTCCTGTATGGAGCCCATGGCTCCTATCTGGGCACCAGCAATTCGTCCCTCAGGCTCCTCAACGTGGCCGGGCTGGATTTCGGGATTCAGGCGGGCAGCTCGGCGGAGAACCGGGGAGTGGCCTTGCCTGGATTTAATGATGGCGCGCCGGGCGGTCCCGACATCGGACCATTCGAAACCGGCTTCGACCCGGGAGGCAACTGGCCGCGGCCTCGGGTCACGACCTACACGACGACTCCGCCCGAGCGCTGGAATGGAGGCACCCAACCTCCAGACACCACGCCTCCCGGAACCCCTCAGAATCTCCGCCGCGGCGATACGATCCCTTAAAGACTGATCCCGGGCCTCCTTCCGAAGCGCAGCCGCCGGGGCCGAGCTCCGGCCGACCCGGTGTGGTGGGCCTCAGACCTTGCGGATGTACTCGAAGTCGATGGGCTTGCCGTTGATGCCGCTGTTCGGCGCGGCGATCCAGTTGGCCATCTTGCCGCGCTCGAGCACTGGCTGCATCAGGTGCTTGACGAAGATCTTGTCCTTCTCTCCGGGAAGCCACTCGAAGCGCCGGCGGTTGAACTCCTCGTCGGTGATCGGATTGCCCGCGGGGTCGAAGAAGTGCCCACTGTAAATCCCCATCTTCCGGTTGAATCGGCGGCTCGGAAGCCGGATCTCGAAATTGACCCCTGCTTCCCTGATGATGCGGTTCCAGCGATCCACGCCTTTCTGGTTCTCTTCAACATAGGCGTCGCGGACCACCTCATTCATGGCGTTGCGCATCGGGATCTGCTTTCCCATGAGGCGGCCATTCTCGAACACCTCTAGATCGTAGGCGTCACCCAGCGCCACGTGATCGGGGTATTTCTCCTCCTTGGCGCGGCCCTTCAGCCCGGTGGCGAAGTAATCGGCGGCGTTGGAGGAAATCTCTCCGCCGAACAAGTCCAGACTGCTGGAGAACCAGAAATTGACGTAGCGCTGGATGGTCTCCAGATCGATGCCACCCTGGGCGCGAACGTCCTCGTTGGCATCCAGCTTCATCAGCTCGCACGCCCGCTTCACCACCCTGCCGATTCCCGTGTCTCCCACGAACATGTGGTGCGCCTCTTCCGTGAGCATGAAGCGCGTGGTGCGGGAGAGGGGATCGAAGCCGCTCTCCGCGAGGGCCAGGAGCTGGTACTTGCCGTCGCGGTCGGTGAACATCGTGAACATGAAGAACGACAACCAGTCGTCGATGGGCTCGTTGAAGGTCGTCAGGATCCGCGGCTTGTCGAAATCCCCCGAGCGGCGCTCCAGCAGCGCCTCGGCCTCCTCGCGGCCGTCCCGCCCGAAGTAGGCGTGGAGCAGGTAGACCATCGCCCACAAGTGCCGCCCTTCCTCGACGTTCACCTGGAAGAGGTTCCGGCAGTCGTACATGGAAGGCGCGCTGTTGCACAGCAGGCGCTGCTGCTCGACGCTTGCAGGCTCGGTGTCTCCCTGGGTGACGATGATGCGCCGCAGGGAGTTCCGGAATTCGCCCGGGACTTCCTGCCAGACCGGCTTCCCGTACATGTCCCCGAAGGGAATCTGCCGTTCATGCTCCGGAGTGGACAGGAAAATGCCCCAGCGGTAGTCCGGCATCTTCACATAGTCGAAGTTGGCCCAACCGTCGGAGCCCACGTCGATGGCGGTACGTAGATAGATGTTGTCGGCCTGATACCCCGCGGGGCCCGCCTCCATCCACCACTGCATGTAGTTGGGCAGCCACTTCTCCAGCGCCCGCAGGAGCTTCCGGTCCTGGCTGAGATTGACGTTGTTGGGGATTTTCTCGTGGAGCTGCATCAAGTCCTCCTGCGATCGCAGCCGGGACGGGCGGGCATTCCGGCCAGAGAGATCACAATCCTTCGGAACATGCCGTTACAGCGGTGATTCCGCGCACGGTTCGCGGTCGAATCGAGTCTAGCAAAGATTCCGCGCGATTGCCCGGAGATTGCTGGGCTTTCTCGGGCATGAGCCGAAGAGAGCTTGTCCCTGAATGTGTGCAATCGACCGGAGGGTTGCGCCGGAGATTCGCCGAAAGAAGGCTAAGCCTCAAGTTCTCCTTGGATCAAAGCTCGGGCGCTCCGGCTTGCCGTAAAGGGTCAGCGCCCCCTTCTCGCCCACGGCGTTGGGCCGCTGGAAAATCCAGTTCTGCCAGGCCGAGAGGCGGCTGAAAATCTTGCTGTCGCACCCCTCGCTGCCAGGAAAGCGCAGGTTCGCCTCCATGCCGGTGAGGGCATCGGGCGACAGGCTGATTCTTTCTTCACAGGCCACCCGCACCTCGTCTTCGTAGTCGATGTCATCGGCCACCACCGTGACGAGGCCGGCCTCCAGGGCTTGTCCAGGGTTGAAGGCACGGGGGGACTCGAGGAGTTTCGCAGGGATTTCCGGCTGGCCCAGAAACCTTACCTGGAGCCTGGAGAGTCCATGGGACATGAGGAAAGCTCCGCCGTTCAGAGAAGTCAGCGCCACTTCGCAGGGCCGCTCAGCATCCTCGAGCATGTAGGAGCGGTCGGCGGCGATCGCCAGCTCGAAGAGGGAGCCCCCGAAGCATGAGCCCGGCTCGATCAGCGCAAAAAAACTGCGTGCGGTGAGATCCAGCCGGCGCAAGGTGCGGGCCATGAACCAGCGCACTTCACCGACGAACCAGTCCTCCTTCAGCTCCTCCAACGCCGCGTCCACCGAGAGCATGGCTTTCATCTCCCCCTCGGTCTTGAGAAGGATGAGTCCGATGGTGTCTTCGTTGGCGCGCAGGTGGCAGAGCGCGTCGTCCAGCTCGCGAAACGCCTGGAGCGGCCACCACGAAGCTCCCAGTTTCCGGATCGAGGCGGCGTCCGAAGGAATCCCGGACTGGGGGCCTCGTATCGTCAGCGTGGCGCGCCGGGCCTCCCGATCCAGATCCAGAACAACCTGGTCGTAGATCACCCGGTTTGCCTCCACCCGCTTGTTGAGGGGGGTGAGGCTCACTCCTTCGGACGAGCGGGCTGGTGATGCTTTGGCCAATTCCCCCGCCCGGCGAAGCACCGCTTCCTCGAACCGGCTCTTGGGCACCACCTCGTCCACGAGATGCCACTCCTTGGCCCGGTTTCCCCGCACTCCCTCGGCCACGGTACAGAACAGATCCGCCAGGTCCCGGCGTACCTTCCGTTTGTCCACCAGCCTCGTCAAGCCGCCGGTGCCGGGCAGCACGCCCAGCAGCGGCGTCTCGGGCAGGCTCACCGCCGAGTTTCCATCGTCGATGAGGACGATCTCGTCGCACGCCAGGGCGAGTTCATATCCTCCTCCGGCGCAGGTCCCATTCAGGGCCGCCAGGTAACGCTGCCCGCCACTGCGGGAGGCGTCTTCCATGGCCAGGCGGGTCTCATTGGTGAACTTGCAGAAATTGACTTTGAAGCCGTGTGAGGAAGTGGCCAGCATGTGGATGTTGGCGCCGGCGCAGAAGACGCGGTCCCGGTTGGAGGTCACAATCACGCAGCGCACTTCCGGGTGCTCGAAGCGCAGTCGCTGTACGGCATCCGAGAGCTCGATATCCACGCCCAGATCGTAGGAATTGAGCTTGAGCTGGTAGCCGGGTTTCAGCGGCTTGTCCTCCTGGACCGCCATCGTCAGCCGGGCTATGGGGCCTTCCAGGGAAAGCTTCCAATGGCGGTAGCGGCTCGGATCGGTCTCGAACGAAATGGTCTGGGTGGAGGTTGTCTCGGTTGCCAATGCCTGTTCTCCCGGGGGAAATCATCGTGGCAGATCCCCGGCAACGCAGGCATTTGAGCCGGGAACCGCGCGAAAACTCTATGGATGCGCGTAGTCTAGCAGGAATCCAAACTATTGTCGCGAGCGCGCCCTGGCACGGCGGCTGAGGAGCGCGACAAACCAGTTTCCCGCAAGAGGGGTTCCCACTCCGGCCGTCTCGCGGCTATAATGACGGCCTCCGGAGCCGAGGAAAATGGGACTGTTCGACAGTCGAAGGGCCGAGTCGCCCGAGTGGCAGAACCCCGATGCGAAGATTCGCCGCGTTGCCGTGGCGCATCTGGGCGATCCTTCGCTTCTTTCGCAACTGGCTCTGGGCGACGCGGACGAGGAAGTCCGTCACACCGCCTGGCAGGCGCTCCAAGATTTGGCCCTCTCCGAGAATCTCGAGACGGCCCTGGCGGCCCTCGAGACGCTTAGCGAGGAGACCCCGTTGATTGCCGTGGCCCGTCAGGCCGCCCGTTCCGAAGTGGCGCAGGCAGCCCTGGGAAAGCTGACCAGTGCCCACGCTCTGGCACGCGTTGCCACGAAGGGGAGCCACCCGGAGGTCAAGAAGGCCGCCCTGGACCTCTTGAGCGATCCCTTCGAGCTCGGAAACGTGGCCCAGAAGTCCGAGGATCGGGACATCGCCCTGGCGGCCCTGGCCCGCATGGAGCCCTTCCTGGGTCAGATCGGTGCCTCCGAGGGATCGATCACTGAGCTCCTCGAATCCGTCGTCGAGCGGGCCCGCACCAAAGCCGCCTCGCGCCGGGCCCGCGCCCTGCTGCGCGGCGGTGAGGAGCCGGGGACGGCACAACAGGCCGGGCGGGCCACGGATCGGATCCGCCAAAAGGAGATCTGCGAGAGCATGGAGCTGCTGGCCAGGAGCCTGACAACCGAGGGCCTGCAGGCGCGGATCGACCAGGTTCGGGGCGAATGGATCGACCTGGTTCCCCAGGTGGACCCGGACTTCGAAGAGCGCTACGAGACGGCGTGGCATTCCGCCAAATTGCACCTCGCACACCTCGAGCGGGAGGAGTCTGAGAGGCGCGACCGCGATGCGGAGACCGCCCGGACTCACGAAGAGCGAGTGGTACCACGGCTCGAGCTGATTCGGCGGTTGGAGTCCCTGGGGACCGAGGTGGAGGAGGCGGGACTCGCAGAAATCAGGGGCGAGTGGGATCGCCTTCGCTTCCTGGATACCGAAGAGGGAGAGTCTCTCCGGCTACGCTTCGAGAAGGCGTGCGCGGTCTGCGAGGAACGTCAGCGGGCCCGAGCGGCCGAGCGGGAAGCCTTGAAAGCCCGCGAAGCGAAGGAAGCGGCGCGCAAGGAGAAGGAACGACTGGAGAAGGATGTCCTGCGAAGGCTGGAGCAGGTTTGCGCGAGAGGCGAGCGGCTGCTCACAGCCGAAGCTCCAACCCTCAAAACCGTCGGTCGGACCCTGCGGGAAGTGCGGGCGGCGCTCGAATCGCCGGCTCCTGCGCTCACGGCAAAGGACAAGGCCGCCTTCCGGGCGCAATTGACCCGGATACAGGCGGGGCTCCTGGTCCGGGTGACCGAGCTGCGGCAGAGCGAAGCATGGAAGCTCTGGGCCAATGAAGGGGTTCAGGAGGATCTCTGCCGGCGCGCGGAAGCTCTCTCCGGCGTGGAAGACCCCGTCGAGGCCGGCAGGCAGCTGACCGATCTTCAGGCGCGCTGGAGACAGGCCAGCACCGCGTCGAGGGAGAAGTCACAGGATCTCTGGCTGCGATTCAAGGCGGCACGCGACGCCATTCGTACCCGCCTGGAGGCCAGCCAAAAAGAGCAGATCGCACGCAAGGAGGCGCTCTGCGTCCAGGCGGAAGCCCTGGCGCCTTCCAGCGATTGGATTCCTACCGCCGAGGTCTTGAAGCGCTTGCAGGCGGAATGGAAGTCCGTCCCTTCAGCCGGCCGCTCGCGGGATCGCGCGCTCTGGCAGCGGTTTCGGGGGGCCTGCGACCAGTTTTTCACGCGACGGAAAGAGGACCTCAAGAAGCGCAAGGAAGACTGGGCGAAGAACCTCCAGGCCCGCCTGGCGCATTGCAGTCAGGCCGAAGCCCTGGCGGACTCGCCGGATTGGGATTCCACCGCTGCAGTCCTTAAGAAGCTGCAGACGGACTGGAAGGCCATCGGTCCGGTGGGTCGCAAGGACTCCGAGGAGACCTGGCGGAGATTTCGCGGTGCCTGTGACCGATTCTTTGAGCGCTACAAGCGACGGCACGAGATCGAAAGAGCAGCGCAACGGGGGGCCCGCGAGGGAATTTGCGCCGAAGTGGAAGCTCTCCTCCCGGTGGAGAATGCTCCTGCTCCGGAAGCATTGTCGGAAAAGCTTCGCACCCTCCAGAAGAAGTGGTCGGCCGGCGGCGGTCCCGTTACGCCGGCGGAAACCAAGGTGTTGGAAGAGCGTTTCCTGCGGGCCCTGGATGGAGTGATTGCCGCCTTTCCAGAGCCGCTTCGCGACAGCGAGTTCGACGCTCCCGGGAATCGGGCGAAGATGGAAGAACTCATCGGACAGATCGAAAAGCTGATGCCCGAGCGCCGCGGCGTGGATCAATCGGCTCTCTCCCCGGCCACCCGCCTGGCCACTCTTTGGGTGGAAGCCATGGCGGCCAACACCATCGGGGGCTCGGTGGCGGATGATGCCCAGTGGCGTGCGGCACACGATGAGGTTCGCCGCGCGCAGTCCTTGTGGGAGAAGATCGGCTACGTTCCTGCCGGCGCTCGCCGGGAGCTCACCGAGCGATTCCAGAAGGCTTGCGCGCGCATCCAGAAAAACGCCCCCCAAGAGCCGTCGCGCCCCTCCCCGAGCCCGCGCCGCCCGCGCTGAGGCCACCCCCCTCCCGCACACCCATCGCCGCGGGCAACGCCGCGTTTTCGCACGCTTCGGCTACACCGTTGCGCCAAAACTCCGCCGTAGTCTCCGCTATAGGATTTGTCTGAAAGCCGCGTCCAGCTTGATATTCATGGCAACGGGTCCCTATACTTGCGATGTGACGTTGGCGACCCCCTGCCGCCCGGCGTCGGAAAATGGGGGCGCAGAAGGGAGGCTGCTTGAGGTCACTCAAAGCGGTCCTCATCACGGTACTCGCGTACTTCCTGTCCGGCACCTCGAGCAACTTCGCCGCTCCTTCGTCCGACACCGGACACCTGTTCCTGATCGACAGCCAGTTCACCCCGACGGTGACCAAAATCTACGAGGTGGACCCTGCGAGCGCCGCGCTGGTGCTCAAGGGGGATATCGGACTGACCTACTCCCCCGTTCTGGGGATGGCCGCGGCTGATGCGCTCACCTTCTACCTTGCGGGCACGGACACCTCGCCCGACGACACCTGCCAGGGGATGCGCTCCTGCCTTCTGGTGAAGGTGGTACTGGATCCGGGGTCGGTGACTCCGGCGCTGGTAGAGCTCATCGGCGTCATCCAGCAGGGGGGCAACATCGTCCCGGAAATCACCGGGCTCACCTTCCGTCAGGACGGGCAGCTCTACGGAATCAGCCAGTTGACCTATTCCCTCTATAAGATCGATACCGCCACCGGCCAGGCGACTCTGATGGGCGCCGCGGGACCCGAATTGCACGGCGGAGACGTCACCTTCGACGACCAGGACCATCTCTTCGCGTGGACCAACCTCGGCCCGGCAAGCGGCATCTATCTGATGGATCCCGACACGGGATTGGCCAGTGCCTACGAGCTGCATCCCGGTGTGGACCTGGCCGGTATGGCCACCTTGAAGCACGGAAACATCGCCTATGGGGCGAGCGCGGGCTCGAACCGGCTGCACACCATGGATTTCATGGGAAGCTTCAACAGCGGCGTTGTGATGACCCTGGAGGGCGTACCGTTCGATCATGCCCGCGGCGACCTGGACTCGCCCTACTGTGACGATCATGCCTCCTGCGATGACGGGGACCCCTGCACGAGCGACAGCTGTTCTCCGGGCGGGTGCGTGCACACCGAGATAGCGGGCTGCTGCGAGGTCGACTCGGAATGCGCCGATGGAAACTCCTGCACCCAGGATTCGTGCGAAGCCAACCAGTGCGTCAACCTCCCGATCAGCCTGGAGGACGGCAACGTGTGCACTCTGGATCAGTGTGATCCGGCATCGGGCCTGTTCCACCTGCCCATCGCGGGGTGTTGCCTGTTTGATTCGGCTTGCAATGATTTCAACGACTGCACCCGGGACACCTGCGAACAGAATCTTTGCAGGAACCGGCGTCGCCTAAGCTGCGCGCCCCCCCCGGGTGGCACGGTGAAGCGCGAGGCTCGGGATGGAGGGTAAGCCATCGATTCACCGTCGCCTCGCCCGATCCCTCGGCGACGGCCTTGCCGCTGATCAGCCGGGAACGGTATAGTTCCCCGACTCTCAACGGAGTGAAGGCTGCCGGCCCGCGGGATGTCCACGAACCAATCCTCCCCTGCCCTGTCGTTTGAAAACGTTTCCAAGTGCTTCGTGATATCCGGGGACGTGCCCCTCATGGCCCTGAGGCACGTCACTTTCAGTATCGCCCGGGGCAGGAAGGTGGCCATCATCGGCCGCAGCGGAAGCGGCAAGTCCACCCTTCTGCACCTCGCCGCGGGAATGGAATGGCCGACGGAGGGAACGATCTGCCTGATGGGTCGCGATCTGGCCGGCCTGGGAGATCGAGAGCGGACGCTGCTGCGCCGCGAATCCATTGGCCTCGTCTTCCAGTTTTTCCATCTACTTTCCCACCTCAGCGTGCGGGACAACGTGCTTCTGCCCGCCTGGATCGCTTCCGACATGGGTCCCGCCGCCACGAGACGCGCGGAGGATCTTCTGGAGAGGGTGGGCCTGGCCAGTCGTCTGAACGATCCGATCCAGAAGCTGAGCGGGGGGGAGCTGCAGCGCGTGGCCATCTGCCGGGCGTTGCTTTGCAAGCCGAAGCTCCTGCTGGCCGACGAGCCGACCGGTAGTCTGGACGATGAGAACGGGCGGGTGGTGATGGAGCAGCTCATGGCGCTCTCTTCCCAGGAAATGACGACGCTGGTTTACGTGACGCACAGCCCGGAGCTGGCGGCCCTGGCCGACGAGACCTGGAGGCTTCACAGCGGATTGCTGGAGCTCCCGGGCGGGCACGCCTGATGGGGTTTTTCCTGGGCGGCCTGTTCGCGCGCATCAAGGCCGGCCGCGCTCTGTTTGCGCTCACCCTGCTTGGCGTGGCTTTGGGAGTTGCCTCGGTCCTCTCCATTCAGATTCTGAATCGCAGCGCCCTGGGAGCCTTCCAGGGAAGTGTCCGGGCGGTGGGAGGCGAGGCGGATCTCACCGTCTCACCCCGAGGTCCCTTCCTACCGGAGGAATATTTTCCGCGGATTCTGGGCCAGGCGGGCGTGGCCTCGGCCTGGCCCGTGATCCGAACCCAGGTCGCCCTCCCGGGTAGAGAACCGATGTTTCTCGAGCTGGTCGGGCTGGATCTCTTCGCGCCCCGTCGGCTCCCCTGGAAGAAGCCTCCCGGGGAATTCTCCCGGGCGCTTGCGCTCCCCGGCTGGGCGGCGGTGACGCCGGCCCTGGCCGAAAGGATGGGATGGAACATCGGACAGAGCTTCGAGGTGACGCTTGGATCGAGACGGCTGCGGCTCCAGGTCGGCGCCCTGGTGGACTTCCAGAAGATCAGTCCCCTCGCCAGCTCCAGGCTGGTGGTCCTGGATATCTCGCAGGCGCAGGCGCTGCTGGCAAGGCCCGGCGAAATCGATCAGGTGGAGGTCCGACTCGAGCCCGGGGCGGATCCCAGAAGTGCCGCGGATCGGCTGCGCCGGGCAGTCGGTGATGTCGCCCGGGTGGAGACGCCGGAAGAGCGGCGGGCGCAGGCGCAGGATCTGCTGGGAGCCTTTCGGCTGAATCTCACCGCCTTGAGCCTGATCAGCCTGTTCGTGGGCGCGTTTCTGGTCTACAGCAGCACCCAGGCGTCGCTGCTTCGCCGGCGCGCCGAGTTCGGGCTGATGCGCTCCCTGGGAGCGACACGCGGACAGGTCTTCCGGATCATCGTAGGCGAAGTGCTGCTGCTGGCTGGCATGGGGGTGGCGCTGGGAATCCCTCTGGGGTATGCCGCCGCCCGGGCCAATGTGAGCAGCGTCAGCGCCACGCTCTCCAATCTCTATCTGCTGGAAGAAGTGGAATCCCTGCGGGTGTCGCCCGGCACGCTGCTGCTGGCGGCGCTCCTGGGAATCGGCGGCGCCCTGGCGGGGGCGCTGGCTCCCGCCCTCGAGATGAGTCGGAAGGAACATCGCGCGCTCCTTTTGGGATCCACGCTACATCAGCAAGTGGGCGCTGTGGCCAAGCCGCTGTTCCTGTCCGGCCTTCTCCTGGTTGGAAGCACGGCGCTTTGGTACGCGGGGCCCGGCCACCGCTGGAAACCAGGCGGATTCGTCCTGGGAGTCGCGGTGCTGCTGGCGCTTCCCCTGATCTCGCCGCTGGCGTTGGAGCTCGGGGCCGGGCAAATGAGGGTCCGTTCGTTCGCCTGGGCTTACGGCGCCAGAAGTCTGGCCCGCAGCCTCGGCCTCACGTCGGTGGCGGTGGCGGCCTTGGCAGTGACCGTCTGCATGTTGGTGGGAATCACCGTGATGATCGGCAGCTTTCGTCGCACCCTGGAGGTCTGGATCGGCTCCACCGTGCGAGCCGATGTCTATATCTCCACCGAATCGTGGAGCCGCTCGCGCGGGCGGGCCGGGTTGGATCCCGGGACTCTGGCGGCGCTGGCGGCACGCGGCGAAGTGCGCGCGGTGGATCGGTTGCGCCAGACCTTCACCGATTGCGCAGGCACCAGGGTTTCGGTCATTGGCGTGGACATGGGCCTGCGAGGAGGCGAAACGCGTTTCGCGCTGATGGAGGGCCGGCCCACGCAGGCGCTGCGGCTGGCACACGAGAGCGGTGCCGTCCTGGTGGGCGAGCCACTGGCCAGGAAAGGGAAGTGGAAGGTGGGAGATCGGCTGCCGATCAGGACCCCCCTCGGGGAGGCTTCCCTGCCCATTGCCGGTATTTATTTCGACTATGGCAGTGTGCGAGGCTCGGTCGCCATGGACCTCTCTCAATTCGAGAAGCTGTTCGGCCCGGGGCCGATCAACAGTGTCGCTCTTTACCTTGTCCCCGGGACGGACCGCGAGCGCCTGGCGGACGAGCTGCGCGCCACCTTCCCGGATCAGGCACTGCAGATTCGCAGCAACGGCGCACTGCGAGATCGCATTCTCTCCATCTTCGAGGAGACCTTCGCCGTAACTCGACTCCTGCAGGCGATGAGCCTGATCATCGCCGCGTGCGGCATCACCCTGACGCTCCTGGTGCTGGCCCGGGAGCGGATCGCGGAGCTGGCCCTGTATCGGGCCCTGGGAGCGAGCCGGCCGCAGATCTTCCGCGTCTTTCTGGGCAAGGGCCTGACCTTGGCGATTTTCGGGATCGGCATGGGGTCCGCGGGGGGGCTGGCGCTGGCTCTCATCCTGGTATTCGGCATCAACCGCGCCTACTTTGGCTGGACTCTCGCCCTGCACTTCCCGGCCGCGGCGCTCGTCGGGGAAGGACTGCTCCTGTTCAGCACCGCGATGCTTGCAAGTCTTTATCCCGCCCTCCGGGCCAGCCGTACCCCTGCGACGGAGCTCAGCCGTGACGATCTCTAGAAAGCTGCGGAGCCTGGTGCCGGCGCTGGGCGTTTCCCTCCTATGCCTGGGCGCCTGGCGCGAGGTGAAGCCGGGATACGCCTGGGTTTTTCCGAACGATCACTGGGCGCATCCGGAATTCCGCACCGAGTGGTGGTATTTCACGGGGATCCTGGAGGATGTCGCGAACCCCGCGAATCGCTTCGGCTATCAGTTCACCCTGTTTCGAATCGGGCTGCTCCCCGACCCGCCGGAGCTCAATTCCCAATGGTCGACCCGGCAGCTGTTCATGGGACACGCGGCGGTGGGGGACTTTGCCTCGGGAAAGCACCACTTCAGCGATCTTCTCTATCGGGAGATTCCGCTTCTCGCGGGCTTTGGAACCTATCCGGATTCGCGCATCGCCTGGAGTCTGGCGCCTGCCGGGACCGAGGGCCTGTGGGAATTGAAATGGAACGGAGCGGCATTCGACTTCCAGATGCGGGACGATGCGCGTCGCATGGCCCTGGCTCTGTCCACCCGCCCGCAAAAGCCTCTGGTGCTCCAGGGTCCGGGAGGAGTCAGCAGGAAGGGAGATGAGGAAGCAGCCGCCAGCTTCTACTACAGCCTTACGCGGCTGGCCACCACGGGAACTCTCGCAGTCGGTGGGCGCAACCTGAAGGTCAGAGGAACGAGCTGGATGGACAAGGAATTCAGCACGTCGCAGCTGCAACAAGACCAGGTGGGCTGGGACTGGTTCGCCCTGCGTCTCTCCGATGGGAGGGACCTGATGCTCTACGTCCTGCGGCGTGGCGGTGGCGGGGCGGACTTCCGCCGGGCGACAGTCGTCTCGCCGGCGGGTGAGGCCCGGTATCTCGCCTCCGGAGACTGGTCGATCCGCTCGACAGGCACGTGGGTGAGCTCCCACACCGGTTGCCGCTATCCCTCGGGGTGGGAGCTGGAAGTTCCGGGCGAGGGGCTCAAGCTGAGCATCGCGCCGATTCTCCAGGACCAGGAAAACGTCGGCCGCCGATCCGCCCAACTGCATTACTGGGAGGGAGCGGTGCGACTCTTCCAATCGCCAGGCCAGACAGTCGGGGAAGGGTACGTCGAGCTGACCGGTTATGGGGAGAACAACCGCCCGCCGCTCTGATCTGGAAGACGCCGGATTCGCCTTGCGGCGCCCGTCGCGAACAGGGTAGAGTCGCCGAAATTCCTGGGACCTCAAGGGAGACCGACCGTGCAGAGAACCCTCCTGATCGGAGCCAGCGTCTTATTGCTCCTGCCAGTCTCCACCCGCTTCGAAGCTGCGACCCAGTCCTCGGCGGGGACCGCGGCCATCAAGGCAGAGTGGAAGACTCCGGCGGAAGCGTCGGAATATCGCACGACCCCCCGCTACGACGAAACCATGGCCTACCTCAAGCGGATGGTCTCCGCGGCGCCAAAGCAGTTGAAGCTGGAGGGGTTTGGATCCACCGGAGAGGGGCGGGATCTGGTGGCGGTCATCGCTTCGAAAGATGGAATCTTCAACCCCGCCACTTTGCACAAGGCGGGCCGGCCCATCGTGCTCATCCAAAATTCGATCCATGCGGGGGAGATGGACGGGAAGGACTCTTGCCTGGCGCTCCTGCGGGACATGGTCATCACGAAGGAGCAGGCGGCGCTTCTGGAAAGGGCTGTGGTGGTGGTGATCCCAATTTACAACGCCGATGGGCACGAGCGGTTCGGTTCCTACAACCGGATCAACCAGAACGGGCCGGAAGAGATGGGCTGGCGAACACAATCGATGAACCTCAACCTGAATCGCGACTACATGAAGGCCGACGCGCCGGAAACCCGCGCCTTTCTCGCACTATGGAACCGGTGGCTGCCTGATTTCTTCGTGGACGATCACGTCACGGATGGCGCCGATTATGAATACGACGTGACCTACAACCTGGACACCGGCCCGGAGGTCTACCCGCCCCTGGCGGAGTGGCAGCGCGAGACCCTCGCTCCAGCTCTGGAAGAGTCGGTGACGCAATCGGGTCACGCGATCGCTCCAGTCATCTTCCTCCGCGACGACAGCGAGCCTGCGCGGGGCCTTTCTCTGTTCCCGGACACCCCGCGCTTCTCCACGGGCTACATGGTTCTGCAGAACCGGCCGGGAATGCTGGTGGAACTGCACATGCTCAAGGACTACCGCACCCGCGTGACGGGAAACTACGAAATACTCCGGGCCACGCTCGAAGTGGTGAACCGTGATGCCGACAAGCTCGTGCGGATGAATCGCGCCGCTGACGAAGCCACCATCGCCGCGGGGCGAAAACCGTCGGAGAGCCCTCCCGTCGCCCTGCGGCTCGAGGCGGTCGAGGAGACCGTTCTCGTGCCTTACCGAGGCTTCGGTTATACCAGGGGCCTGAGCGTTGTCTCGGGTGGGATTTGGTTGAAGTACACCCCAGCTCCTCTGGAGATGAGCCTCCCCAAGAGCTCCGGATTGCGGATCACCAAGAGCGTCCAGCCACCTTTGGCCTACATCGTTCCGGCACAATGGAATAGCGTCATCTCCGTTCTACAGGCTCACGGAGTGAAGATGCGGCGGACCTCCGCCCCCTGGAGGGGCGAGGTGGAGACCTATCGCTGTGAAGGAGTGAAGTGGCAGGAGCAGCCCTTCGAGGGGAGGCAGGTGTTGTTTGTTCCGATCGAAGCGAAATCGGGAGAGGCATCCCAGGGTGCCTGTCGGAGCGTGCGGGAAAGGTTGAGCTTTCCGAAAGGCTCGGCGGTTGTGCCCCTGGATCAGCGCTCGGCACGGGTGGCGATCCACTTTCTGGAGCCGGAGGCTCCCGACTCGGCAGTGGCCTGGGGTTTTTTCAATGCCGTCTTCGAGCAGAAGGAGTATGGCGAGTCCTACGTCCTTGAAAAGCTCGCCCGGGAAATGATGGATAAGGACCCGAAGCTCGCGGAGGAGTTCGCGCAGAAAGTGGCTTCGGACAAGGCCTTCGCCTCGGATCCCTCGGCGCGTCTCGACTTCTTCTACCGCCGCTCTCCTTGGTGGGACTCCCACCTGGGGCTCTACCCGGTGGGTCGCCTGTCTTCGCTCGAGGGCATTCCGCTCGCGCCGTGAGCACCAGCAGCAGTGCCGCTGCATCGACCCACGGCACAGCGCCGAGGGCGGAGATCGGTTTTCTGTTCTCCCGATCCACCTCGCGCTACTGGCTCACCCGGTTTCTAATCTTGAGGTTGCTGGGTTTCGTCTACCTCATCGCGTTTTGGTGCGCGGCCCGGCAGCTCCTGCCGCTGGTTGGCCGAAACGGCCTGTTGCCCGCCGATCGGTATCTGGAGCGCGCCCAGCTGCAGATGGGCTCCCGGCTCGAGGGCTTTCTCCAGCTTCCCAGCCTCTTCTGGATCGACGCCTCGGATCGAACCCTCCTGGTCACGGCCTGGGCCGGGGTCGGCCTGTCGCTGGTCGTGCTCGGCGGTTATGCCAATGCCCTGATCGTGGCCGTGTTATGGGCCCTGTATCTGTCGATCGTCCATGTGGGGCAGGACTGGTACGGTTACGGCTGGGAGATTCAGCTGATCGAGACGGGATTCCTGGGGATTTTTCTCTGCCCGCTGCTGGACGGCAGGCCGTTTCCCCGGAGCCGAGCCCCGACCCTGGTCCTGGTGCTGTTCCGGTGGCTCATCTTCCGCATCATGCTCGGGGCGGGGCTCATCAAGATGCGCGGGGACCCCTGCTGGCGCGATCTGAGCTGCCTCGACTTTCACTATGAGACACAGCCCATCCCCAACCCGCTCAGTCGGACCCTGCACTTCATGCCGAAGTGGTTCCAGCGCGGCGGCGTGCTCTTCAATCACCTGTCCGAGCTGGTGGCGCCGTGGTTCGTGTTCGGCCCGCGCTTGGCGCGGCATGCCTCCGGCGGCATCCTCCTTTGCTTCCAGGTTTTCCTGATTCTGAGCGGCAACCTCTCCTTCCTGAACTATCTGACCATCGTTCCCATCCTGGCCTGCTTCGACGATGGACTGCTGGAAAAGATGCTCCCGGGCCGGCTGTGCGATCGGGCGCGCAGGGCCGAAGCGGAGGCAGTGCGCTGCGTGGCGCAGGAATGGGTGGCGGCGGGACTGGTGGTCCTGGTGGCACTGCTGAGCGTTAATCCGGTGGCCAACTTGATGTCAGGAAGACAGGCCATGAACGCATCCTTCAACCAGCTGGAGCTGGTGAACACGTATGGTGCCTTTGGAAGCGTCGGAAGGGTACGCCACGAAATCGTCTTTCAGGGGACCATGGATCCGATTCCTTCCGAGACGGCCACCTGGAAGGAGTACGAGTTCGTCTGCAAGCCCGGGGATCCCGCGCGCCGGCCCTGCTTCATCGCCCCTTACCAGCCGCGCCTCGACTGGCAGATCTGGTTCGCCGCCATGTCCGGTCCCGATCGATATCCCTGGACGGTCCACCTGATCTGGAAGCTGCTGCACGGCGATCCAGGAACCCTTTCGCTTCTGGCGAGCAATCCCTTTCCTGACGCACCTCCCCGCCACGTCAGGGCCCTGCTGTTCCGGTACCGTTTCGCTCCGCCCGGAAACCGCCAGGGCGACTGGTGGGAGCGCGAGCGGGTGGGAATCTGGATTCCGCCGCTCTCGGAAGATGACCCGAGGCTGCGGCGCGTCCTGCAATCCTACGGCTGGCTGGATGGGCGTTGACAGGAGCAGGCCGCTCGGAGAAGGATAGTCGGCGCCGATAGCGCGGCTCGGATAGGGAACAGGCATGGTCTCCCCGGCAACTCAAAAAGGCCCAGGAGCGCGGCGCAGCCGCAGGCGCCTCACGGTCAAATACGGAGCCGGGAGTGCGCGGTATATCGGCTATTCCGCGAACGTTTCCGGGACCGGCATGATGATCCGGACGATCCGGGTGTTCGATCCGGGCACCGTCCTCAACATGGAAGTGGAGCTTCAGGCCCGGACCGTTCACCTCGAAGGCAGGGTGATCTGGGCGCGGGCGGGGGAGTTGCGCTGGCTCCCCACCGGAAAGATCGGCATGGGGATTCGATTCATCAATCCTCCAGACGATCTCCTGGAGCTCCTGTTTCCCATTGCGACAGTCGGGCTAATCAAGGGAGAGGGGTCATGAAAGGAATCGGCGGAGGGAGTCCGTTGCGGAGTTGGGGAGTCGTCCTGGCGGTGGCGCTGGGGATCCCCCTGGGAGTGACAGGAGAGTCGATGCAGTATCCACCATCGCGGAAATCGGACACGGCGGACGTCTATTTCGGCACGAAGATCGCCGATCCGTACCGCTGGATGGAAGACCTCGACAGCGAAGAGACCAAGCAGTGGGTGGTCGCCGAGAACAAGGTGACTTTCGAGTACCTCGACAAGCTTCCCGGCCGGGAAGCCCTGCGCAAACGGCTCACGGAGATTTGGAATTATCCGAGGACGGGAGTTCCCCAGCGCGAGGCGGGCCAGCTCTTCTACACCTACAACACCGGGCTGCAGAGGCAGGCGGTGGTCTACCGCAAGCCGAGCTTGACTGCTGCGGGGGTGGTCCTGCTGGATCCCAACACCTTCTCGCCCGATGGATCGGTGGCACTCGCCGGTTTCTCCGTTTCCCCGACCGGCAACTACGTCGCCTACGGTCGCTCGGAGGGGGGATCGGATTGGACCGAGTTCCGGGTAAAAGAGATTGTCTCGGGCAGGGAGCTGCAGGATCGCATTCAGTGGTGCAAATTCTCCAACCCCAGCTGGACCCGGGACGGCAAGGGGTTCTTCTACTCGCGCTATCCGGAGCCCCCCAAGGGGAAGGTCATTGAATCCGCCACGCTCAACCATCGCGTCTACTACCATGTCGTGGGAACCTCTCAGGACAAGGATCGGCTCATTTTCGAGCTCAAGGACAAGCCTGACTGGCTCGCCTTCGGAAGCGTGACGGAGGATGGCCGGTACCTGATCGTCTATGCCGTGAAGGGGACCGACCCGAACAATCAGCTGTATCTTGCCGACCTGAAGGATGCGGCGAAACCGGATCTCTCAGCGCCAGTGCGCCCTTTCATCGTGGAGAATGACGCTTCCTTCAACCCGATGGGGGACGCCGGCGGGAAGTTCTATGTCCTCACGAACCTGAACGCGCCGAAGCGCCGGATCGTGGCCATCGACCTGGGCGCTCCGTCTCGCGAGCAGTGGAAGACCATCGTTCCGGAAGCCAAGGAGGTGATGGAAGAGAGCGCCCTGGTGGGCGGGCGCATTGCCGCCCATTACCTGGTGGACGTGAAGAGCGAGGTGAGCCTTTTCTCCCTGGAGGGGAAGCGACTGGGAAGCCTGCCCCTGCCGGGAATCGGTAGCGTCCAGGGACTGAGTGGCAGGAATGACACTCCTGAAGTTTTCTACTCCTTCACGTCGGTCCTGATTCCCCCCACGGTCTTTCGCTATGACCTGAAAACCTCGAAGAACGCTCCCTTTGCCGAAACCAAGGTCGCCTTCGATGCATCGCCTTTCGAGACCCTACAAGTGTTCTACCCCTCCAAGGATGGAACGAAGATCCCGATGTTCGTCACGGGCCGCAAGGGAATGGTCCGAGATGGGAGCAACCCCGTGCTCCTCTACGCCTACGGCGGGTTCGACGTCAGCATACGCCCGCAGTTCAACCCGGCCATTGCCGGGTGGCTGGAGATGGGCGGGGTGTACGCCGTGCCCAACCTGCGCGGCGGGGGTGAATATGGCGAGGAGTGGCACCGCGCCGGGATGCTGCAAAAAAAGCAGACGGTCTTCGACGATTTCCATGCCGCGGCGGAGTATCTGGTACGCGAGAAGATCTCCTCGCCGGAGAAGCTGGCCATCTGGGGAGGCTCCAACGGCGGGCTGCTGGTGGGGGCGGCGATGACCCAGCGGCCCAACCTGTTCGCCGTGGCGCTTCCGGAAGTGGGCGTGCTGGACATGCTGCGCTTCCAGAAGTTCTCCGCTGGGGTGTTCTGGGTGACGGAATACGGCTCCTCCGAGGATGAGAAGATGTTCCCGACGCTGCAGGCCTACTCGCCGCTGCACAATTTGAAGCCAGGCACCTGCTATCCCGCCACGCTCATCATCACGGCCGATCACGACGACCGCGTGGTTCCCTGTCACTCCTTCAAGTTCGCCGCCACGCTGCAGGCGGTGCAGGGGTGCGCCCATCCGGTGCTCATCCGCGTGGAGACCCAGGCCAGCCACGGCTACAGCCCCACCGACAAGCGGATTGCCGAAATCACCGATGTGCTGGCGTTCGCCGCCAGGAACCTGAGCATGCCGTCCACGCCGGCCGTCCGGGGATCCCGCTGAGATGACCCTGAGGTCGCCACACGAGCCTGCGGCTGGGGGAGCGCGTGGGGACGCCGTATCCCCGAAACTCCTCGACATGAAAGACTGCGAGCTGCCGGAGTTCCGCGAGATCCACGCGGCCATGCTGGAGATCGGACTGGAGCTGCAGCCCGGCTGGTTTCGCCCGCTGCTGCTGCGCAGCCGGCGGCTGCGGAGCTACACGGGATACGGGCATTGGTCCAGGGCCTGGGAATATCCCTGGGCCGTCCTGGCCGCGGATCTGCCGGCGAGCTCCGGCAGGATGATCGATGTGGGAGGCGGGGGAAGCGCTTTTTCCTTCTATCTGGCGCGCCGGGGCCACGATTGCGTGGTAGCGGATCCGTCACTCAACGAGGGAGTCGGGTGCGTCTACGACCGGGAGCGCACGGCTTATCAAAATTTCCGATCCATGGCGAAGAAGGTGATTTTCAAGACCGCCAGAATCCACTCGGTCTGGGGGCTTCCAGATTCTGCGCTAGGCCGCTCGGTGAAATTCGTTTCTCATCTGGCCGATGATCTGAAGTTCCCCGACGGCCACTTCGATCGCGTCTTCTGCCTTTCGGTCATCGAGCACATCCCCCGCGAGCTGTGGGCCGGCTGCATCAAGGAATTCGAGCGGGTCCTGCGCCCCGGCGGGCGCCTGGTTATCACGCAGGACATGACCACGGAAGAGGCGAACGAAGAAGTCTACCGGCGCCTCCTGTCAGCCTGCTCGCTGCGCCTGCTCGGCGATCCCCGCTATCCCGTCCCTCTCGACACGGCGGATCAACAGCGCCGCCACCCCGGACAAGGGTACGAGACCATCGGCCTGGTCTGGCAAAAGTAACAGGAGACTTCAGGGGCAGTCGAGGCCGGCACGGGGCAGCCCGCTCGAGGCGAGGCCCAGGGTTCCGCTGCCTGAAGGGCAGGCGTTCTGGGCGCGCACCAGGTAATTCAGCGTGGTCCTCAGAAGACGGGAGAGTTTCCAAAAATTCTTGTTCATGATGCTGGCCCTGCCAGGCGACAACGGCTACGAATCGAGCGGCACGCGGCTTCCCACGAAACTCAGTTTGCATTATTTCTTCCCGAAAAATGCTTCGAGACTTTTATACTGTCAAGGAATCCTTTGCCAGTTGATGAGAAGCGGCTCGTGGGCGTATAGTGCCCGCTTTCCACCCCACGGCGAATTAGTGTCGCAGGCAGAAGGGATATGCTGCGTTGAGGCGCCGGGGCTAACCAACGGGGGGCGCCTGAAGCGCCGAAAGGAGACCATGAAACGAACAACGGCCATTCTGCTAATGGCGGGAATGGCTCTTCTGGTGGGATGCAAGGGATCCGGCTCCACGGCCACCCCTGCCTCGACCGGGGAGCTGAAGAACGACGAGGAGAAGACGCTTTACGCCATGGGGGTCATGCTGGGAAGCAATGTGAAGCCGATGGGCCTCACCGCCGAGCAGATAGTGATTCTGAATCGCGGACTCACCGATTCCGCCACGGGCAAGGCGCCTCTGGTGGATCCCCAATCGATGGCGACGCAGATTCAGGAATTCGCCCGCTCCCGCGCCGCAGCTGGGGCCGTAGCGGAGAAAAAGAAGTCTGAAGATTTCATGGCCCAGGCCGCGAAAGCACCCGGAGCCGTGAAAACCGAAACAGGATTGGTGTACCAGGTCATCAAGCCGGGAAGCGGCGACAAGCCGAAGGCCACCGACATCGTGAAGGTCCACTACACAGGCTCTCTCATCGACGGAACCGTCTTCGACAGCTCGGTTCAACGTAAACAGCCGGCGGAGTTTCCGCTCAACGGTGTGATCCCGTGCTGGACGCAGGGATTGCAGCAGATGCAGACGGGTGAGAAGGCGAAGCTGATCTGTCCTTCCGACCTGGCCTACGGAGACCAGGGGCGGTCGCCGAAGATTCCCGGGGGGGCGACGCTGGTCTTCGAGGTCGAGCTTCTGGAAATCAAGAAGCAGCCGTAAATCTGCGAGGCGGCGGCCCGCACTTTGCCGAGACCCATCCCGTGGGCCAGGTGGCCGCCGCCCCGTGAGCTCCGCCGCCAATCCCGATCGAGACTCTGGCTATTGCGTGCGGGGTCGGCATAGCTCGAGACATCGGCATACTTCAGCTCTCCAGGCGGGCATCGAGGTCGAACGCGACATTGTTCTTCAGCGCGTTGGAGATCGGACATCCCTCCTTGGCCTTCTCAGCCGCCTCCTGGAACGCCGCGGCGGTGATCCCGGGAACCTTGCCCCGAACCTCCAGCTTCATCGTGGTGACGCGAAACGCCTCGCCCACCTTTTCCAGCGTGGCCGAGGCCCGTGTGGAGATCTCGGTAGCCGGCGTTCCGGCCCGCTCGAGGCCCACGGCCAGCGCCATACTCAGGCAGCCGGCATGTGCCGCGGCGAGCAGCTCTTCGGGATTGGTGCCGTTTCCTTCTTCGAATCGCGATGCGAAGGAATAGCTCCCTTCGTACGCTCCTTTGCCGACCTTGACTGTTCCCTGGCCGGATTTCAGACCGCCTCTCCAAATGGCGCTCGAAGTGCGTGTTGGCATGATTCAATCCTCCTGAGGCAGGGTTAGTTTTCCGCGTGGAACGCCCCCAGTAAACCACGGAAACTGAGGAGGAGACAATCGGGACCATCGGAGAGGATCCCTCCCCGACCAGGGAGGCCTGAGAGAATCGTGGATGACTTTGATTGACGCTGGCGCGCAGGGGCTGCTACCGTTTGCATCGATGAGCAGCGAGGAGCGCGGTTATCGGAGCATCGGCTCGGAGGAGGCGGAGCGCCTGGTTCGCGACCCGTCAGTCCGCGTGCTGGACGTGCGCACGCCCGAGGAGTATCGCGACCTGGGACATATTCCAGGGGCCATACTTCTGCCGGTGGATCTGGTGGCTTCGGCGCTGGCGACGTTGCCCCGGGACGGCAAGCCGCTGCTGATCTATTGCGAGCACGGGATCCGCAGCGTGGCCGCGGCGCGACTGCTGGCGCGGGGCGGCTTCTCCGCTCTCCTCAACCTGAAAGGTGGAATGTCCGCCTGGCGCGGACCGCGTGAATTCGCGCCCGGGGAAGTGTTCGGCCCTTTCGCTCCCGCTTCCTGGCTCGTGCTCAATGCCGATCTCCTCCCTCCCGGCGGGAGGGTGCTCGATGTGGCTTGTGGATCCGGCCGCAACACGCTTCTCCTCGCGGTGGCGGGATTCCCCGTCAGGGGGGTGGATCGCGATCCCAGCCGAATCGAGGCGCTTCGGGAAGTCGCCGGGCGGCTCGGTCTCACGGTCGACGCCGAAGTCCTCGACCTCGAAATCGAGGACATGGATCTCGGCAGCGGCATCTATTCCGTGGTTCTGGGAATTCACTACCTGCACCGTCCCTTGTTCCCCGCCCTGATCCGTTCCCTGGCACCGGGAGGGTTGCTGCTTTACGAGACGTTCACCGAGGAGCAGGCGCAGCGCGGCAAGCCGACCTGTCCTGATTTCCTTCTCAAGGCGGGGGAGCTGCGCCAGCTCGTGAAACCCCTCGAAGTCATCCGGGAGCGCGAAGGGGAATTCGATGGGCGCATGATCTCCGGCGTGGCGGCGCGCCGCCGATGAGCGAAGTCTCATCCATCAGGCGCCAACGAGGATCATGGCGCCGTTTGTTGTCGGAGCTTTCCCGTTAGTCGGCTCAGGAGCGTCCAAGCAAGTGACGCAGCGCCGGCTCCAGCTCGTGGTGCCGGAACGGGTAGCTGGAGGCGAGCAGCCGCTTCGGCTCGACGCGCGTGCTGGAAAGCAGCAGCGCGTCGGCCATCTCTCCGAACATGAGACGTGCCGCGAAAGCCGGCATGGGGAAAATCGTCGGCCTCCCCAGAACTCGCCCCAGAGTTTTCGTGAAGATCGCGTTGGTCACCGGCTTGGGTGCGACCGCGTTCACCGGACCGCGAAGCGCCGGGATCTCCAACGCCTGCAATACGGCACCCACCGCGTCGTCGAGCGAAATCCAGCTCATGTATTGCCGGCCGCTGCCCAGGACCCCTCCGACTCCCATCCGAAAGGGCGGAAGCATTTTCGCCAGCGCTCCTCCGGCGGGCGACAGGATGACGCCGAAGCGCAGGCAGACCACCCGAATGCCCTTACGCGCCGCGGGCTCCGTCGCGGCCTCCCACGCCTGGCACACCTCCGGAAGAAAGCCCTGCCCCGGCGCGCTCTCCTCCAACAGGATCTCCTCACCCCGGTCGCCGTAATAGCCGATGGCCGATGCGCTCACCAGCGTTCGGGGCGGATTGGAGAGTCCCGCCATCGCTTCGCAGAGCAGGCGCGTTCCCTGCGTGCGGCTTTCACGGATTCTGGCCCTTTGCACGTCCGTCCAGCGTCGCGAAGCGATGCCTTCACCCGCCAGGTGCACGACCGCATCGAAGGCGGCCAGATGCGCGGGGTCCAGCCGCCCGCCTTCCGGATCCCACGCGATTTCGGATCCCGTCGCGGCCGAAAGCCCGCGCACCAGGCGCGCCACCTGATGTCCCTTGCTAGACAAGGCGGGCAACAGGGACGATCCCACGAGCCCGTGCGATCCACTCACGAGAATCTTCATGACCGGCCCCTCCTGCGGTGCGCCTCACTCCGCATCCGGGTATGCCATCGAACGCATCATAACGCACACCTGCGCGCGCAGGATCGGACCGTTTCCCCTCAGGACGGGGAAGCGAGACCCAGGGCCGCGGCGTGGCCGGCAATGAGGGGGTCCCGGGTGCCCACCTTGAGCAGTCGCTTCATGAGGCGAGCGGCCTTTGCCTCGTCACCTGCGGCCCGCAGCGCGACGGCGAGCCGGTCCAGCGTGTGAATGTCTTGCCGCCGGTCCGCTTCGAGCTTTGCGATGGACAGGGCTTTGAGGGGGTCGCGACGGCGCTCCAGATAGAAAAGCACCAGATCGTGGTTCTCGTTGTCGGGATTCTCGACGTTGCTCAGGGCGAGCTTCTCGAAGTTCGCTTCCGCTTCGAGAGCCTCCGGTGCCCGGCCCGACGCGCGCAGGGCATCGGCAAGAACCAGGTAGCGCTCCGCATGAGGAGCGGCCTCGATGGCCCGGGATGCGAGGGAGGCGGCCTCCTCGGCGCGCCCCAGGCGCAGCGTCAGCTCGGAGAGGCCCGCCAGGGCGTAGTGATATCCGCCGAACGCCTCCAGGGCGGCGCAGTAGCTTGCCTCGGAACCGGAGAGATTTCCGGAGAGCTCCTGAAGGTGGGCAATCTGCACCATGAGCCAGGCCCGATCCTCGGATTCCCGGTTGTCGGTGGCGGAGAGGGCCAGCTGCATCATCTCCATCGCTCCCTGCAAATCCCCCCGGGTCTCCCGCAGGTAGGCGACGCGACTGTAAGCGGCGGGACCGGGCCTGAGATCCACCATTCGCTGGAAGACTCTCTCCGCCTCGTCATAGCGGCCCAGCTCCATGAGGGCATCCCCCATGACGCTCAGATTCCAGGAATCATCGGGATAACGCCGGTCGTAGCTGCGGGCCAGGCGATAGGCGAGTGCGAATTCGTGCCGCCCCATCGCGACCCAGGCGGCGATCCGCAGAGTCTGGCGGTTCGCGGGATCCAGCCGGGTTGCCGCTTCGAGTGCCTGCATGGCCTGCTCGTAGTATGCGACATCGCCCGTTTCGCGGGCTCGCCGGGTCAACCCCACCGCCAGGGAATTGAAGCTCTTGACGCTGGCGGGTTGCTGCTCCAGGGCGGAGCGGGCTGCGTCGATCTGCCGCTGCGCGGGACTGCCGAGGCTGGTCGCGGCCGCCAGGGTGGCCGTTGGAAGGAGGAAAAGGCTGAACATCAGAATTCCTGAGATACGGCTCGAGCGGTGCATTGAAAATTCCATGGTCACTCCTTGCCTGCTGCGAGGTGCCCGCCGCCCCCCGGCCCAGCCGGGGCAGGAAGGCGGCGGTAGCCTCACGCGGGCCCGATGCTGGAAGGGTCAGTTGACGGGGCCGCCACCCGGCTCGCCGGGATCTTTGTGCTGGCGGTTGCGACCGTCCTGGGACGGCGCCACATAGGGAAAGGTCATGGTGTAGCTCTTGTCGTTCACGTTGACGCCATCGCCAAGCCGATTGTTGGGAAAGCGGTTCAGGGAGGCACCGTTCCTGTCCGTGGTGAGGATTCCTCCGACCGCCACGCGCAGCACGATGTCGGTGACGTCGTCGAATACCCGCCGGCCATTGGGGAAACCGGCGGCATCGCCGCCCACCAGCCCCAGGCGGCTGGCGCTGGAATAAGCGGTGGGGGCGACTCCCACGTTGAGCCTCAGCAGATCCGCCACCGGACCCTGAGGCGTGCCGGCGGCGGCGATGGGAGGCAGGTACTTCACCAAAGGCAGAAGGTCCAGACGGGGAGGCGTGGGAATGTCGAACGCCCCGCCGAAAGCCGCCTGGGCGACTCGGGCGATGAGCGGATCCAGGGCGAACTGCGCGAACTGGGAATCGTTTTTGGGCTGCGACCGGCTCCAGGTGTCCTTCATCTCGGTGCCGATGAGCAGCTCGTTGAAGAGTGGGTTGGCGAGACGCTGGATTTGTTTGTAACCGCCCTTCCCTGACTCCGAGCCGGTGGTGCGACGCACGGTGATGGTTGCCCGAGAGGTGGCACCCCAAGCTCCGAGGGTTGCCGCTGGGCTGTCGGCCGCCGGGCGGTCGTGAGTCCGGGTCAGCATTTCGATCGGGACCTCGATCGCGATGCTGTTGACGTTGAATCCCGAGACGCTGTCGGTGACGAAATTCGTGGCGGCGAGGTCCTGCTGATCCGTCAGGACGCCGGGAATCCCGGTGCTGCCGAAGCCGCCGGTGCCAAACACGTCGGTGCCGGGAATCGTGCGCAGGTTCAGCGAGTCGAAGGTGGCCCCCAGGTCGATCCAGAAGGCGTCGTCCGTGGTGCCGGCAAACACGTTGATGCCGTGAGGCAGGTTGTTGACGCCTTCGGCGAACAGGTCGCCGTACTGGGGCATGGTTCGCGGTCCGGCATTGCTGGGAACGGCGATGAGCTTCCTGCCGTCCACGGTGCCCAGAGGAATTCGCGTCGCGGCGGTGCCCGCGCCGAGAACCATCGTCACCGTGTAAGTCTGCCGCAGATTCAATCCCTCGGAGCCTGGTCCATCCAGGTGGGTGATGGCCGCCGGGATCAGGGGAGTTCCCGCCGGGACAGGAGCCGGCGAATTGGCCGGCGCGGCGACACCACTGCCTGCCCCTATGACCCCGACCGGCACGCCGGGAAGCCGGAATTCCGTCTTGAAGCGGAATTCAAAGGAGACGTCCTCCACCGCATCCTGATTGTTGTCCACCTTGAGGGCGTAGAGAACGTTCTCGTCGAACGGGAAATAATTGGGGCCATTGGAAGGCTCGAGGAATGGATCCACCCCCAGGATCAGGGTGACCCGGCGGGGGCCCTCGTCGGGCTTGTCATAGCTCACGAACGCGTAGAAGTCGGTGATGTCGGCGGTGCGATCCACGGCGGTCAGAGGCGCCTCCCGGTGGCTGGCTGCGAACAGGTGGCTCGGCTGGCCTGCCAGGAGAAGCCCCGCCAGGGCCGCCCAGGCGATCATTGGAGTCTTGCGTTTCATGGCTCAACGCTCCTTTCATCAGAAGAGGGCACCGGACGGGTCCGGTGCAGTTGTCGTTTCGATCTTTCGAATTCCGCCCGCGCCGCGGGATTCATCGGGGGATACGCCGGGACCCGGGCAACCGGATTGCATCGCATCGAAAATTCTGAATAGAATTCGCGGGGTTGCGCGCGGGCACATCCAGGTCGCGCTTTCGGACGTAGATCGTTCGAATGCCCCGTTCAGGGAGTCGGACCAGGGAATGGCGCTGACGATCGCGAACACCGACGAAGCCTTGATAGAACGCATGGCGAGGCAGGATCAGGAGGCCCTCTCGCTCCTGTACGACCGCTATCGGAGCGTGATCTTTTCTCTGTCGCTGCGCATCCTGCGGGACCGGGCGGAGGCGGAAGAGGTGCTGACCGACGTCTTCTTCCAAGCGTGGAAGAGCGCCGGGGGGTTCAATTCCCTGCGCGGCTCGGCGGCGGGCTGGTTGGTTACCCTGTGCCGCTCCAGAGCCATCGATCGCCTCAGGGCACGAGGCAGACGCGACGCCTCGCTCGCCGCGCTGGCAGCCGATCCTTCGCAGACTTCCACGCTGGGCGCGGGGGGAGCCAGCCCCGAAGATGCGGCGTATCTCAGCCATCGAAGCTCGCAAGTAGTGGCCGCCCTGGGAGTCCTCACGCCGGAGCAGAGAGGCGTTCTGGAGCTGGCCTACTACGGCGGCCTGTCACATTCTGAAATCGCCGAAAAACTGGGGGAGCCCCTGGGGACCGTCAAGACGCGGATCCGGCAGGGGCTGCTGACGCTGAGAGAGACTCTGGGCTCGCACGACTCGTGAAGGGGACGCAGGATGCGGTGTGAAGAGATTCGAGAGCTGCTGCCATTGCACGCCCTCGGCGCGCTCGAAGCAGGCGACGCGGAGGCCGTGCGCCGGCACCTGGCGAGCGGTTGCCCGGGATGCGCCGGAGAGCTCTCATCCCTCGCCGAGACCCAGGCGGCCATCCCCTTGGCGCTGCCGAGTGAGGAGCCCTCGCCCATGGCCAAGGCGAGGCTCATGGCGGCGATTCGCAAGGATGCCCAGGCCACGCCTCAGAAGGTGGGCACGGAAGGAAGCATCTGGGCGAGAGCCGGCCTGGCGGCAGCTGCCGCGGCAATCGTCGTCGCGTTCCTCACGGGCTCGTTCGTGAGCCGGCGATACGAAGCGCAGACGCGCGATCTTCGCGAGCAGGTGCGCTCGCAGAAAGAAGAGCTGGCGCGGCTGGAGCAGCAGGTCCGGCGCACGCGGGACACCATTATGCTGGTGCGCTCGCCCGGCTCGAGGGTGATCGACTTGCAGGGCCAGGAGGCGCTGGCTGCTTCGGCGGCACGGGTCTTCTGGGATGTGAGGAAGGGGACCTGGCGGCTTTATGCCGATAACCTGCCGCCGGCCGGTGCGGGAAAGACCTACCAGCTCTGGCTGGTCACGGACAAAGAGAAGATCAGTGCCGGGGTGTTCGATCCGGATAAAGAGGAAGAGTCATCCGGCACGGTCACGGTACCGCCCGAGGCGGGCACGGTCGTCGCGGCGGCCGTCACTCCCGAGCCGGCGGGAGGCTCGCCGCAGCCCACGGGAGCCATCCTGCTTCTGGGGAAAATCTAGTCCCCGACCCTCGGCCGGGGAACCGCTAGAAGACTTTCTGAGCGACTCCGTCTGCGGCAATCTGCCATGGGGTCCAGACCAGTAGAACCTGGCCCACCTGGATGTCCGATTTCTTCGGGCGCAGGACGATGCTCTCGAGCGGCAGGGAGGCGGCATCGGCTCCCCGCTGGATGGTCGTAACCTCCGACTCCACCTGCGACTGAAGCGCGGCAAGATCCTGGCGCAGTTGCTCTTCGCTTTCCACGGCCCGCCCCACATCCTCGCTCTCGCGCACGGTTCTGCCTACCCCGCGCACGGCGGTGGTGGAGCGCCCCAGATTCCCCACGCTGAGTGTCTTCCTTCCGAACAGGGCCCCGAGGATCGCGGCCCCAGTCGAGATGGCGGTTTGCAGCTTCTGGGCTTCGTACTGGGATTGCTCCACCGAGATCCGCTTCCGGGCGCGGCTGATCCGGTCCTGCAGGGAAGCCATCTTCGCAGCGTGGCGGGCGCGCAGTGCCTCGACGTCCTTGTCCCGCTTTTCCCTCAGAATGGTCGCCAGCCGCACGCGGAATTCCCCTTCCGACTCTCCTGACCGCGAGACCTGCTTGAGCTCGGTGCAGGAAAACAATGCCAGGGAGCGGATCCGATAGAGACTCCCGGAGAGGGTTTTCTTCCACGCCTCGTAGCTCCTGGACTGGCAAGCGACGGCAGGCAGGGCGGCCAGCGACGTGCCGGGAGCCGGAGAGGCTGCCAATTCGGGCAAACTCTCCAACTCCGCCGCCTTGTCCCATATTGCTTCCCGGGACGAGTCATCCAGGAGCGCCAGATGAACCGACTCCTCCCAGAAATCAAGGCCGTATCGACTCTGTGTGAAATGCATCTTGGCGACCCCGAGCAGCGCGGGCCGGTACTGGATTCGAGCTGCGTCTCCGCTCCCGCCGCGCCAGGGGAGGAAGGATTCCTGAATTCCCGGTGGAAGGACGTGCCGTGCCCCGGCGGAGGGGGCAGAAGCTGCCGACCCGATCGAGCTTGCCTGAGGCGCCGCGCTGACCGGCGGCGTGCCTGGCGGGATGGAAGCCACAGAGGCGGGAGGCTGAACCGACTTTCTGGGCTCCATGAGAATCTGAATCTGCGATCGGGTCAAGGGTCCCCTCAGATAGCTCATGCACCAGCGGCTCTCGAAGGTCACGGGCCGGTCTTCGTGGACATTGTTCAGAACGAAGCTCCGGCTTTTCAATCCAGCGAGAGTCGATTCCATTTTCTGCCGGTCGAAGGGTGCCCCGACGGCACTGGACACCCCTTCCAATCCCTCCAACACCCTGGCCTTGTCGCGCTCGGTCTGGAGCCTTCCCAGCATCCAGGTGCCGGCATTGGAAAGGCCCTTGTAATCCAGATCCACCGGATTCTGCGTGGCGAGCACCACCCCCACTCCGAAGGCTCGCGCTTGTTTCATCAGGGTCATCAGCGGCAGCTTGGAGGGGGGGTTGGCGGTGGGAGGAAAATAGCCGAACACTTCATCCATGTAGAGGATGGCACGAAGACTCGAGGTTCCCGCCTGCGTGCGCATCCAAGAGACCACTTCGTTCAGGAGCAGGGTCACGAAGAACATCCGCTCGGTGTCGGACAGGTGGGCGATGGAGACGATGGACACCCGGGGCTTCCCTTCCCGGGTCCACAGGAGACGCGCCACGTCCAGGGGCTCGCCCTCCATCCAGGAGGAAAAGCCCGGCGAAGCCAGCAGATTGTTGAGCGCCAGGGAGAGGGCGAAGCGCTCCTTGGCGGGGTAGAAAGACTCGAGGTCCATCACGCCGACCCGATCGAAGGGGGGAGACTGGACCTGCTGGATCAGCGTGGCGAGATCCAGGCTGGCGCCGCGCTGCCACGCCTGCTGCAGCAGGGCAGAGAGCAGAATGGTCTCGCGACTCTTCAGCGGGTCCGCATCGATCCCCAGAAGCGCCAGCAATCCCGCCACGATGGCCGTGATGCGCTCGCGCATCGCGTCGTCGGAGCCTCCTCCGGCGGGTGGGGGACTGAACGAGCGGAGCACGCTGAGGGAAAGCCCCGCGGTGCTGCCAGGAGTGTAAATGGCGAAGTCGGCCGCGGCGCGCATCCGCTCGATGCGGCCACCGTCCTCCCCCCACTCGGCAAGGCCCTTCTTCCAGATTTCGGCGGTTCGCGAGGCCAGCTCGTCGGAAGAGATCCCCTGCCTGGCTGCCTCGCTCTCGTCCACCCAGGGCCGGAAGTCGGACGGGTCGAGCCGGGGGAAGGTCAGTAGTAGATTCCCCAGGTCGCCCTTGGGATCGATGGCGATGGATGGAATGCCGTCCAGGGCCGCTTCCTCCAGGAGCGACAGGCACAATCCGGTCTTGCCGCTACCGGTCATTCCGACGCAGATGGCATGCGTCGTGAGGTCCTTGGAGTCGTAGAGGAGCAGCTCAGGGCCGCCCGCATCGCTTTCAGGATCGCGGATGCGGCCGAGGTAAAACACGCCGAGCTTTTCAAAGGATTCCAAGAGTGATCTCCCGAGGGAAACTGGATCTTAACCCAGGTTCCAAGCTGCCCCGTCCAGACAGCCGCAAATAAAAAGGCGCCCCGGAGAACTGGATGATCTCCGGGGCGCCATGAATTCGCTGCGATCACTCCGGACGCAGGAGGCTATTGAGTCTGCTTCAGCTCCACGCGGCGGTTCTTCGCGCGTCCCGCAGCCGTGTTGTTGTCCGCGATGGGATTCGCCTCACCGTACCCCGTCGCTGTCAGGCGCGATGCATCGATGCCCTTGCTGATCAGATACTTCATGACCGACTCGGCGCGGGCCTGTGAGAGCTTTTGGTTGTAAGCGTCGTTCCCCTGGGTGTCGGTGTAGCCGCCGACCTCCACCTTCACGTCGGGCCATTCGCTCAGAGTCTTAGCCACCCCGTCCAGGATCGTCTTGGCATTCAGCGTGAGATCTGATTTGTTGGTGGCGAAGTTCACCCCTTCCAGAACTCCATTGAACACCCGCTTTACCTCGGCCGGAGGCTCGGGGGGAGGAGGGGGAGGAGGGGGTAGAAGCGGGCAGCCTGAAGCATCCACCTTGGTCCCTTCGGGAGTGTTCGGACACTTGTCCTGGTCGTCGAAAACTCCATCACCGTCGGAATCCTTCGGGCAGCCCCGGGCATCCACGGGAGTTCCCTGGGGGGTTCCCGGGCACGCGTCGATGTCGTCGGTCACGCCATCCTTGTCTGAATCGGGCGGGCAGCCGGTGGCGTCCACCTTGCTCCCCTTGGGGGAGTCGGGGCAGGCATCAATACCATCGGGGACTCCATCCCCGTCGGAATCGATGGGGCATCCTTTCGGATCCACCCTGGCGCCGGAGGGTGTGTTCGGGCACTTGTCCTTCTTGTCCGTGACGCCATCGCCGTCCGCGTCGGGTGGGGGCCCGGCGGCTTCTCCGCCGAACGACCAGAGCACTCCCAGCGTCAGCTCCAGATTGTTTTGGGAAGAAAAATTGTCCGAGTCGTACTGGATGCGGTCCAGGAGGCCTTGCAGCCGAATCCCGAAGTATTTGCCGAGGTACCAGCGCACGCCGCCGCCGACGTTGATACCCAGATCGTTTCCGGTTGCCGGGGAGTCGCCTCCGGTAATCTCCCGTCCAAGGCCCCCGGTGACGAAGGGCCGGAACGATCTTTTGGGCAGGAAGTTGTACAAGACGTTGAGCCGAAAGGATCGGATGTCGAAGTCCTCGTTGAGCAGCAGCGGGTCGTCGTAGTTGGTCCTGGATCCAAATCGTTGCATGGATCCCTCGAGGCTCCACCCGCTGGTGATGAAGTACCCAAACCGGGCGCCCCAGAGCCAGCCATCGTCCGGATTCAGGGCCGGCCCCGAGGAGGGCTCATAGGAGTCAGGGAAGCCCATGCCACCATACGCGCCGAGCTCCCAGTCCCCCTTCTGACCTTTGTCGGCGGCCGCCGGCGTGGCGATCAATGCCAGAGCTGCCAGCAGCATCACGACCTTCTTGTTCATGGCCGACTCCTCCCAAGATGGTTTGTCACGATCATCGGCTACCTAGTACGTGACGACGAGGGAACAAGTGAAAATACTGTCGAGCTTGTCGAGGTCGTATAGGGCCACGGTCCCGGGAGGGAGCAGTGCCGCAGGGTCGGCGGCTGCAGCCTGGGCCGGCTCGTTGTCGTAAAGCCATTGCAGGCTGACCTTGAGCGCCAGGTGGGTGGACATGGTCACCGAGACCCAATTGATCATGTTGCCTCGCCAGTTCGCCGTGTTGCTGAGGTCGTCGTCGAGGATGAAGTCATTCCCGTAAACGGTCACCTTGCCAAACTTTTGCTGGTAGGTCGAGGTAAACCTCGCACCGAGGAAGGTGCCGTCGAAATCCGCGGGCTCCACCACATCCTCTTCGTCGGTATAGGTCAACGAGTAGTCAGTCCGGAACTTTACGCGATCTGTGTCTTTCCAGATGTTCCCGACTCCCCCCGCCACTGTGGTCCGGTTCTCGATGCCGGCAAAGCGGTCGCGCTGCCAGCCGCCAAACCCGAACCAGTAGAAGGTCTTGGTGATATCGCGGCTGTACTTGCCACTGAGCATGTAGTTCTCTGCCGTCAGCGCCGAGGAGGAGTCCTCATTGATGTCCACGGGTGGACCTGCCGAGGAGACGACGTGGGTGGTCGTGGTTGACTCGGAGCGTATCCCGGCTGCGATGATTTCCAGGAGAGCATTGTCCCAGGTGCGCTTCAGGGTGTTCTTGAACCCAAGCGTGTTGACATTCGAGTTGCCGGACGTGGCCACGTATGCAAGCTCGGCGCTGTCTCCCCAGCCGATTTTTTTCTCCTCAGGCGGTTTGTCCTGGGCTCGGGCGGCGAAGGCCAGGGCGCCAGCCAGAATGACGGAAATGGCCCAGGCCGTGCGAGGTTTTGGGGACATGTGCGAGAAGTCTCCTAAGCTAAGCGATCGATTGGATTCATACCGCGCTGGTGCAGTAGCGGCACTTCTTAGCTTTGGCAAGCACCTGCTCGCCGCACTGGGGGCACTCCTTCATGGCGGGGCCGGCCGGCGCCGGGGCCGGTTTCATGGCGATCTTGACTATCATGAACACGCAGAAGGCCACGATCACGAAATCCACGATGGTATTGAGGAAGAGCCCGTAGCGGAGCGTTGGCACGCCCGCTTTCTGCGCTTCATCCAGGGTGGCATACTGCGTGGTGCTGAGGTTGATGAACAGATTGCTGAAGTCCACGTTTCCCAGCAGAAGACCGATGGGGGGCATGAGCAGGTCGTTGACCATGGAAGAGACCACTTTGCCCGCGGCTCCCCCGATGATGACGCCGATTGCAAGGGCCAGCGCGTTGGTCTGCAGCAGGAAGTCCTTGAATTCTTTCATCGCCTTCATCGCCCACCTCCGTTGGAGAATCACCCCGCGGGCAGCCACGGTTTTTGGAAATGGAGTATGGTGCAAGCCATTGGCAGTTTGCAACCTGCGTCGATTCATGGGCCAAACGCGGTCTCAGATATGGTAAGGCCGAGCTTGCGGAAGGGCCTCCAAGCCCCCGAGACGATGGTGAAGCGCCCCAGGAAACGGTTAAGATATCGAAACCGAATGGGATGGGCCCACGTTTCCTAGGTGTCGGGATGGGGCAGTCGTCATGATAGGCCGGACCCTGAAGCACTATGTCGTCGAAGAGGCCCTCGGGAAAGGGGGCATGGGCATGGTCTATCGCGCCCGCGACACGCGCCTGGGGCGCAGCGTGGCCCTGAAAGTACTCAAGCCTGAGGTGGTCCAGGATGCGGACCGTCGACGGCGCTTCATCCAGGAAGCCCGGGCGGCCTCGGCGGTCAACCATCCGGCGATCGCGCAAATCTACGAGATCGAAGAATCCGACGACACAACCTTCATAACCATGGAGTATGTGGACGGCTCCACGATCCGCCAGCTGGTGGAGCGCGGAGAGCTGGACGTTCCAGCGGCGCTGGAAGTGGCGATTCAGGTCGCCGATGGCCTGGCCCGCGCCCATGAGGCCGGGATCGTTCACCGGGACATCAAGTCCGACAACGTCATGCTGACCCGTGACGGCCATCCGAAGATTCTGGATTTCGGGCTGGCGAAGCTCCTGGACCCGGGAGGGGAGTCCGAACCCGGGGCCAGCCGACTCGAAACCGTCACCCGCACGCAGGCGGGGATGATCCTGGGCACGATCCATTACATGAGCCCCGAGCAGGCGCGCGGCCTGCCGGCCGATCGGCGCTCGGACGTTTTTTCATTCGGAATCCTCCTTTATGAGATGGTGTCGGGGAGCCTGCCGTTCAAGGGGGCCAGTGTGCTGGATACCCTGCACGCCATTGCCTATCAGCAGACCCAGCCCATCACTTCGCTCAAGGCGAGCCTGCCCTACTCACTCCAGAAAGTCGTGGACCGCTGCCTCCAGAAGAAGCCCGAGGATCGGTATCAGGATCTCCGGGAAACCGTGACCGATTTGAAGAAAGTGAAACGCGAGGTGGAATCGGGGGTGACGGGCGGCGTCCCGTTGTTGGAGCGGGTTCGCTTCTGGATGGGCGGGCTCACGACGAAGGGCATGATCTGGGCGGCGGTGGCGGGGGCCATCATCGGGGGGTTGTTCTTTTCCTGGATTCTGGGGAGCGAGCAGCGAAACTGGGCCGGGCTCCTGGCCATCGTGGTGATCGGAGCCTTCATCTTCAGGCGATTCAGGAACCGGGGGCAGCGAGAGGCGCGGAAGTTCGTGAAGAAAGCCTCGGCGCTGAAAGAGGTCCGGCTGATTACTTTGCACCAGGGACAGTTCACGGTCGTCGTGGAGGCCCCCACCGCGAAGAGCTACCTGAGGCTCAACGCGCAGCTGACAGCGGTCAATGAGCGGCTTTTCCACGGGGAGCCCATGACCCTGCTGATCAAAGAAGGGGTGGACGAGGAGGAAATCCGCAAACTTCTCTCTTCGCCCGGGGTTCAATTTCTGCGCGATGAAGCCAAAAAACAATCTCGTTTGAAGGCGTCGGAGAGGAGCACCTAAGATGAAACTCCAAAGCGCCGCATTCGAGGAGCAGGGCATGGTGCCTTCGCGGCACACGTGCGACGGTGAAGACCTCTCACCGCCTCTGACCTGGGACGATCCCCCGGAAGCGACGAAGTGCTTCGCGCTGGTATCTGACGATCCGGATGCCCCGGGAGGCACGTGGATTCACTGGGTGGTCTGGAACATCCCTCCTGAGAGCCGCGGCCTGCCGCAGGGGGTGCCGAAGGTGGCGGAATTGGCCGACGGGACCCGCCAGGGGATCACCGATTTCCGCAGAGTCGGATATGGCGGTCCCTGTCCGCCTTCTGGAACTCATCGCTACTTCTTCCGCCTCTACGCACTGGACGCGAAGATGGATCTGCCATCCGGGGCGAGTCGCAAGGATCTGGATGGCTGCATGCGCGGTCATGTCCTGGCGCAGGCGGTGCTCATGGGAAAGTACCGGCGGTCCTGAGCTGCCGTGCCGCTACATTCCGAGAATCCCTTCGAGCAATGGTTCGGCGCCCTGGAGCGGCGCCAACTCTCTCATCTCACCTTCAGTGAAGTTCGCAGGGCGCTGACGGCGCTTTCCTCGATCTACGTGGAGCGACGCGGGCGTCTCGCCACGGGTGCGGCCCTGGAAGGGAACGGGAAGCGCGCGGCATTCGCGCTTTTCTACGGGCCAATCCACTATCTCGCCACCCAGGGCATCGTCCGAGGCCTGGGGCTCGCCTCGGCTCCTCCCCATCGAATCCAGGATCTGGGTTGCGGGACCGGAGTGGCCGGCGCCGCCTGGGCGATGGAGTACGAGGGCCGTCCCGAGATCATCGGGGTGGACCAGAGCGGGTGGGCGGTCACGGAAGCGCGCTGGACCTACGCCACGCTGAATCTGCGAGGGCGTGCGCGGCGCGGGACGCTGGAAAGATTGGAGCCGGCCAGGGTGAACGATGCAGTGCTCGCAGCCTTCACGGTGAATGAGCTGGGTTCGCAAAGTCGGGACCGCCTGCTGGGCGGATTGCTGGAAGCCGCCCGGAAAGGATCCGCCATTCTCGTGGTGGAGCCGATCGCACGGCGAGGCTTCCCTTGGTGGAAGGAGTGGGCCGAAGCCTTTCACTCCTTGGGAGGGAGGATGGACGAATGGCGGTTTCCGGCCAATCTGCCGGGGACCCTGCAGCTCCTCAGCAAGGCATCGGGAATGGATCATCGTGAGATCAAGGCCAAGAGTCTCTGGATCCCGGGATCGACATCCGAGCGCAGCACGCCGAAGTCGTAGTTTGCGCCGGTGAGGCGCAGTCGGATTGACAGGAGCCTGCCGCGCCGTTTTAATGAGTCCGCCTCAACCCGATTTTGCATGCATGTCCTTCCCGACGGGATTGCCGAAGCGGGCAAGGCAGTTGATCTCCAGAGTTCATTGAGCAGAAGCCATCCGGCTTGGAGTCGATAATGGAAGCAGGAATGAAGCAGGTCAAGAACGCCGTGGCCGTGGCCAGCGGCAAGGGGGGCGTGGGGAAATCCACGGTGGCCACGCACCTGGCGCTGGCATTGGCGCACAGCGGCGCTAAGGTTGGACTGATGGACTCCGACATCTACGGCCCGTCGGTTCCCACCATGCTGGGGGGCGGTGCGCCACCTCAACCTTCAGCCCAGCCGGGCCTGATACACCCGGTTGAGACCCGAGGGATCCGGTACATTTCCATGGGACTCTTCGCGGGCCGGGACACGCCGGTCATCTGGCGCGGTCCCATGGCCACGAAGATGGTCCAGCAATTCCTCTCCCAGGTGGTGTGGGGGGAGCTGGATTATCTCCTCATCGATCTCCCCCCCGGCACGGGCGACGTTCAACTCACTCTGACCCAGTCGGCCCCACTGGTGGGAGCGGTGATCGTGACCACCCCCCAGGATGTGGCGGTGGGGGTGACGCTGCGCGGGCTCAGGATGTTCGAGCAGGTCCAGGTCCCCATTCTGGGAATCATCGAGAACATGAGCACCTTCGTCTGCCCGCACTGCGGCAAGACCACCGAGGTCTTTCGTCATGGAGGGGGGAGGAAGGCGGCGGAGGAATTGGGAGTTCCTTTTCTCGGGGAAGTCCCTCTCGATCCAGCACTGGCTGCGGCGGGTGACGCCGGAGAGCCGCTGGTCTCCGCGGAGGGTGCCGTGAAAGACTCAGCGTCGGCCCGGGCCTTCATGGAAATTGCCCAAAAACTCCTTCAACAGGTGAAGACCGTCAATTCCCTCACCGAGTCGGTGCGCCACCATCCCACGGAGGTGAAATCGGCGGACGGAATCGTGGAGATCAGCTGGAATGACGGACATGTCAGCCGCCTTCCCTATCGGGCCCTGCGTCAGGCGTGCCCCTGTGCGCTTTGCGTGGACGAATGGTCGGGGGAGCGCCGATCCGATCCCAACCGTATTCTGATGAGCGTGAGGCCGCTGGATATCCGGCGAGTGGGCCGTTACGGTCTTCAGTTCAACTGGTCCGATCTGCATGGCAGCGGAATCTATACCTACGACTACCTGCGGTCCCTGGATCCCACCGCTCCGAAAGACGCCACAACCCCGGTAAAGACCTAGGGATTGGTGGTTGACAATCACAGACTAAATCGGTACTATTTCGAGGCAATAGAGGACGTTTCTAGTACTGTTTACCAGGAGATGCCGAAATTGATCCGGATGACCCGTCTCACCGACTATGGAATCGTGCTGCTGACCTACTTCGCGCGGGATCCTCAGTTCACCCTGCACAACGCCCGGGATGTTGCGGCTTCCGCGAGACTCCCTCTCCCGACCGTCAATAAGATCCTGAAGGCCCTGACGAAGAAGGGTCTCCTGGTCTCTCATCGGGGGGTCAAGGGGGGGTACAGCCTGGCCAGGCGGCCTGAAGATATCTCGATGGCTGACATCATCACGGCGACGGAGGGGCCGGTAGCCCTCACCCAGTGCACCTTGAGCTTCCCGGGCCAGTGCGTCCAGGAATCGTGCTGCCCGGTGCACGGAAACTGGCAGAAGATCAACGACGTCATCCGCCAGGCCCTGGAGAGCGTGAAGCTTTCCGAAATGGCCCGGCCGTTCCCGAAGGAGCCTTCTCCTCTCACCCGAATCACCGCGCGCAAGGAGGCGCTGGTTTCATGAGCACTTCCACAAAAACCATCCAGGATCTGACCGAACAGGAATACAAGTACGGCTTCGTGACGGATATCGAGTCCGAAACCGTCCCCCGGGGTCTGAGCGAAGCCACTATCCGGCTCATTTCCGAGAAGAAGGCGGAGCCGGAATTCATGCTGGAATGGCGCCTCAAGGCGTACCGTCACTGGCTCACCATGACGGAGCCGACGTGGCACAACGTCCACTATCCTCCGATCGACTACCAGAACATCATCTATTACTCGGCGCCCAAGCAGAAGACCGCGCCGAAGAGCCTCGAGGAAGTGGACCCCGAGCTGCTCAAGACCTACGCCAAGCTCGGCATTCCTCTGGCTGAGCAGAAGATGCTGGCCGGCGTTGCGGTGGACGCGGTCTTCGACAGCGTCTCGGTGGCCACGACGTTCAAGGCTAAGCTGGCGGAGCTCGGCATCATCTTCTGCTCCTTCTCGGAAGCGGTGTTGAATCACCCGGAGCTGATTCAAAAGTACCTGGGCTCCGTGGTGCCTTACAGCGACAATTTCTTTGCGACGCTCAACTCGGCGGTCTTCAGCGACGGATCCTTCGTGTACATCCCCAAAGGGGTGCGCTGCCCCATGGAGCTGTCCACTTACTTCCGCATCAACGCCATGGACACCGGCCAGTTCGAGCGAACTCTGATCATTGCCGACGAAGGGGCTCACGTGAGCTACCTGGAAGGATGCACCGCCCCCATCCGGGACACCAACCAGTTGCACGCCGCGGTGGTGGAGCTGGTGACGCTCAACGACGCCACCATCAAATACTCCACGGTGCAAAACTGGTATCCGGGGGACAAGGAAGGCAAGGGAGGCATTTACAACTTCGTCACCAAGCGGGGTCGGTGCCTGGGAGCGAACTCCAAGATCTCCTGGACTCAAGTCGAGACCGGCTCGGCCATCACCTGGAAATATCCGAGCTGCATCCTGCAGGGCGACAATTCCGTCGGTGAGTTCTACTCCGTGGCGGTGACCAACAACTACCAGCAGGCGGACACCGGCACCAAGATGATCCACATCGGCAAGAACACCCGGAGCACCATCGTGACCAAGGGAATCTCCGCCGGCCACGGCCAGAACACCTACCGGGGCCTGGTGAAGATCCTCAAGGGCGCCACCAACGCTCGGAACTACTCGCAGTGCGACTCCCTTCTCATCGGGGACAAGTGCGGGGCCCACACCTTCCCTTACATCGAGGTGAAGAACAGCACCTCCCGGCTGGAGCATGAAGCCTCCACTTCCAAGATCGGGGAGGACCAGATCTTCTACTGCAGGCAGCGCGGCATCTCCACCGAGGATGCCGTGAACCTGATCGTCAACGGCTTCTGCAAAGAGGTTTTCCGGGAGCTGCCCATGGAGTTCGCCGTCGAGGCCCAAAAACTCCTTGGAGTGAGCCTCGAGGGAAGCGTCGGCTAGCCAAGCCTATTCATCAACGGAGAAAGCAACGTGTTAGAGATCAAGAATCTAAGAGCGAAGGTCGGGAGCCGGGAGATCCTGAAGGGGATCAACCTCACGGTGAAGCCCGGGGAAGTGCACGCCATCATGGGCCCGAACGGGTCCGGAAAGAGCACCCTGGCTCAGGTCCTGGCGGGGAGAGACACCTACGAGGTAACCGGGGGGGAGGCGACCTATCTCGGTAAAGACCTGCTGGACATGGACCCCGAGGAGCGCGCCCGCGAGGGGGTCTTTCTGGCATTCCAGTACCCGGTGGAGATTCCGGGGGTGAGCACCACCTATCTGCTGAGGGCGGGCCTGAACGCGGCTCGCAAACACCAGGGCCTCGAGGAGCTGGACGCCATGGATTTTCTCTCCCTGGTCAAGGAAAAGGCGCGCCTGGTGGAGATGGACGAGAGCCTCATGAACCGCTCGGTGAACGAAGGGTTTTCCGGCGGCGAGAAGAAGCGCAACGAAATCTTTCAAATGGCTGTGCTCCAGCCAAAGCTGGCCATCCTGGACGAGACCGATTCGGGGCTGGATATCGACGCGCTGAAGATCGTGGCGCACGGCGTCAACAAGCTTCGGGGAGCCGACCGGGCCATCATCGTCGTCACGCACTACCAGCGGCTGCTCAACTACATCGTCCCGGACAGGGTGCACGTGCTCTATGAAGGGCGCATCGTGAAGTCGGGCGGCAAGGAGCTGGCGCTGGAGCTGGAGGATAAAGGGTATTCCTGGATCGAAGAAAAGGTGGCAAACGCTTGAGCGCCCGAGAGCATTTCGTCAGCGAGTTTTCGAGACTCCAAAAGGAGCATGCGTCCCGGCAGCCGGCGTGGCTCGGCCTGGTCCGCAAAGCTGCGCTGGATCGGTTCGCGGAGATGGGCTTTCCCACGCTCGACGACGAGGAGTGGAAGTACACCAATGTGGCGCCTATCGCGAAGACTTCCTTTCAGCTCGGAACGGGGTCGAAGGTGCCGGGCCTGAAGGTCGATCAGCTGCAGCGAATCACCTTCGGTGAGATGGAGTGCAGCTATCTCGTGTTCCTCAACGGTCGCTTCGCTCCGGATCTGTCCCGAGTCCGGCCGCTTCCCGAGGGGGTCCGGGTCGGCAGCCTCGCCACCGCGCTCGAGCAGGAGCCGGGCCGTGTGGAGCCGTACCTCGCACGGCACGCGGCCTTAGACAAGCAGCCCTTCGTGTCGCTCAACACGGCTTTTCTGCAAGACGGTGCTTTCGTACACCTTCCACGCCGCAAGGTGATGGAGGAGCCTATCCACCTGATTTACGTGACGGTCCCCAACGGTGCTCCCCTGGTGTCGCACCCGCGCAACTTGATCGTGGCGGAGGAGGGAAGCCAGGCGGCGGTGGTGGAGAGCTACGTGAGCCTCGGAGAATCCCCTTATTTCACCAACGCCGTGACCGAGGTGGTGGCATCTGAAGGAGCGGTGGTGGATCTCTGCAAGCTGCAGCGGGAAAGCGAGCAGGCCTATCATGTGGCGACGTTGCAGTCCCACCTCTCCCGGAGCGCCCGGTTCGCTTCCCATTCCATCTCGCTGGGAGGCGCCCTGGTGCGCAACGATCTCAACATGGTCCTCGATGCCGAGGGTATCGAATGTGTCCTGAACGGACTCTACCTGGCCCAGGGAACCCAGCACATCGACAATCACACGTTCATTGACCATGCGAAGCCTCACTGCGCCAGCCGGGAACTCTACAAAGGGGTCCTTTCGGGGCGCTCGCACGGCGTCTTCAACGGGAAGATTCTGGTGCGCAAGGACGCTCAGAAGACCGACGCCAAGCAGACCAACAAGAACCTCCTGCTCTCGGAGGAAGCGCTGGTGGACACGAAGCCGCAGCTGGAGATTTACGCCGACGACGTGCGGTGCACCCACGGCGCCACCATCGGGCAGCTGGATGAGGAGGCACTGTTCTACCTTTGCAGCCGGGGCGTGGGGCGAGAGGATGCCCGCAGCCTGCTGATCCATGCTTTCGCCACCGACCTGATCAGCCGGATTCCGGTGAAGCCGGTGCGGACGGGCCTGGAGTGCCTGCTGATGACGCGGTTGCCCGTGGGCATCGAGCATCGGGAGGGGATATGAGCGGCTCGGAGAGGATTCTCAACGCCGGTGCGCCGACAGGCGCCTCGTTTCCCCGCAGCGCCCCCCGCCCTTCGACGACTTTCGACGTGGAGGCCATTCGACGCGATTTTCCGATTCTGCAGCAGACGGTGAATGGGCATCCGCTGGTCTACCTGGACAATGCCGCCACGACCCAAAAGCCGAAGGCGGTCCTGGATGCCCTGGATCACTTCTACGCGCGGGACAACGCCAACATCCACCGAGGTGTGCACGAGCTGAGCCAGCGCGCGACGGCCGCCTACGAGCAGGCCCGTGAGAAGGCCCGAAGCCTGGTGAACGCCCGCTCCACGGCGGAGATCCTGTTCGTGCGTGGCACGACCGAAGCCATCAACCTCATTGCCCACAGCTTCGGCGCAGCCCGGGTGTCAGAGGGGGATGAGATCCTCCTCACTCGGATGGAACATCACTCCAACATCGTTCCCTGGCAGATGCTGTGCGAGCGGCGGGGAGCCCGGCTCCAGGTCGTGCCCGTCAACGAGCGGGGTGAGCTGGCCGTGGAAGACTTCGAGCGCCTCCTCTCGCCCAGGACCCGGATCGTCTCGTTGGTGCACCTCTCAAACGCTCTCGGAACCATCAACCCGGTGAAGGAAATCATCGCCCTGGCCCACCGCCGCGGTGTCCCGGTCCTGCTGGACGGAGCTCAGGCGGCGGCCCGCATTCCCATCGACGTTCAGGATCTGGACTGTGATTTCTACGCCCTCTCCGGGCACAAGCTGTACGGTCCCACCGGAATCGGCGTCCTCTACGGCAGGTCGGAGCTGCTGGAAGCGATGCCTCCGTTCCTTGGGGGCGGCGACATGATCGCCTCCGTCAGCTTCGAGAAGACGCTCTACAACAAGCTGCCGAACAAGTTCGAGGCGGGCACGCCCCACGTGGCCGGCGCCATCGGCCTGGGCGCCGCCATCGACTACGTGCGCGGGATCGGGATTGGCGCGATTGCCGCCCACGAGGACGCGCTGCTCCGGCACGCCACCGAGAAGGTGTCCCGCGTGCCGGGTCTGAGAATCATCGGCACCGCCCGTGAAAAGGCGGGAATCCTGTCGTTCGTGATGGAAGGGGTTCATCCTCACGACCTCGGGACCATCCTGGATCAGCAGGGCATCGCCATCCGCGCCGGGCACCATTGCACACAGCCGCTCATGGAGCATTTCGGCCTTCCAGCAACGGCGCGCGCCTCCTTCGGGATGTACAACACCCTCGCCGAGGTGGATGCGCTGGTCGAGGGGCTCGGAAAGGTGCGGGAGGTTTTCGCCTGATGGGAGATCTGCGGGATCTCTATCAAGAAGTGATTCTGGATCACAGCCGGAAGCCGAGGAATTTCAGGACCCTGGAGGGGGCCGATCACCGGGTGGAGGGATTCAACCCGCTGTGCGGCGACAAGGTGACCCTCTTCCTCCGGCTGGAGAAGGGGGAGGTGAAGGACATCAGCTTCCAGGGCTCGGGCTGCGCGATCTCCACCGCCTCCGCGTCGATGATGACGGAGATCCTGAAGGGGAAGACAAGCCAGCAGGCGATGAAGCTCTTCGACGAATTCCACGGCCTGGTGACCGGGAAAGCCGGCAAGAGCGGCAACGGTGCCGAGCTGGGAAAGCTGGCGGTCTTCTCGGGAGTATGCGAGTTTCCCATCCGTGTGAAGTGCGCGACGCTCGCCTGGCATGCCCTGAAGGCCGCGCTCAGCGGCGCCTCGCAGACCGTCTCCACCGAATGAGGAACGGATCGGCGCCGCAGAGCTGACCGAGTGCCGGAATGATTCCGGGACGGTGCAAAGATTGGACGATCGGAAGGTGAAATCGTATGGACGAAAAAGAAGTTAAGCCCGCTCTCTCGGCCCCATCCGCAGCTGCGGGTGAGCCCGCCAGCGCCCAGATGCCGGACGCTTCGCCTGCCGAGGCTGTGTCGGATCCTGAGCTGGAGAAGCGGGTCGTGGACGTCCTGCGCACTTGCTACGATCCGGAAATCCCGGTGAACATCCACGAGCTGGGGCTCATCTACAACGTCGATGTCCAGCCCGGGGGCGCCGTGAACATCCGCATGACTCTCACCTCGCCCATGTGCCCGGTCGCCGGCTCCCTGCCGCCGGAAGTGGAAGCCAAGGTCCGAAACGTGCCCGGAGTCACCTTCTCCAAAGTCGAAGTCGTCTGGGACCCCCCCTGGACCCCCGCTATGATGTCCGAGGCCGCCAAGCTCCAGCTCAACATGATGTAGTCCCAGCGAGCGGCGCCGCCTCCCGCAGGGATTCAGCCGTACGATTCCCGGTGGATCCGCTCCTTCGGGACGCCAATCACTCCTAGATAGGCCATGACTGACTCCAGAAACCTTGGCTGGGGCTCAGTTCCTCTCTCCTTTGCGGCCTGCCGATCGAACTTGGACAAGCCCGGCCCGCATACAAAAACTTCGATGGATGAAGGCTCGGGTATGAGCTCACGGATCATCTCCTCGGTCACCCGTCCTTCGCGGATTTCCGAGAATGGCCGAGACCTTTTCCTGTCACGGCTCAGCGTGTGGACGATTTTCAGCTTGTCGGGGTGCGCTGCAGCGAGTTTTTCGAGCTGGCGCCTGAAGATGACGTCTTCCCACGTCCTGCTGGTGTAAATCAGAGTGTGCCGGATTCTCATCTCCTGGAACAGGGCGTGCTTGAGGATGCTCATGTTCGGAACGATGCCCGACCCGGCACAGATATGGATCAGATGGTCTGTGCGGTTTTCGATGTCGGGTGGCAATGTGTAGGGTCCTCTGAAGCCGGTGACGATCAACCGTGTTCCAGGCAACGTGTCCCAGACGAGGAGAGGCGACAACAGCGGCGGGTAGCGCGTGAGGCCCGGAACGTAGCGCTCTTCCTTGATGGTGATCGCCAAGGAGCGCTCGTGTGGTGCAGAGCTCAGGGAGTAGGCCCGGGCCGGCTCTTTGCTTCCTTTCATGTCCTCGAAGTAGGCGGTGAACCGCGCCAGGGCAGGAAACTGGTGTGGATCGACGGTTACGAAGTGGCCGGGCCGGTAGTCCAGACGATCATTGCCGGTGAACAGCACCAGGGTCGCCGCCTCGGGTGACTCGCGCACCACCTCGGCGACCATCACCTCCAGCTCCTTGATCTTGGGCCTCGCAACCACCTCGGGATCCTGAAGAGTTAGTGAACTTCTGCTCATGTCCCGCCCGCCTTCCACCATGGGAAACCCACATGTTTCCGACGATGCAAGGAAATATAGGGAGGGCCAGTGCGAAGTCCAATTTCATCATTGTGATCGGGCGGCGGGACTCGACGTCAATCCAGTGGGGAGCCCCAGGGATCCGAGGGCGCTCCTTTTCAAGGGTGGCGACCCAGCCGACTGCACCCTGCGTGCGTGGGTTTGCTATGGTATAGCGGTCGGCGACAAGGAAAATCAAGATGACCAGGACCTATCACTGGAGCCTGACGTGAGCTCCACTCCCATCTCCAGAATCGAGGGTGTCCTCGAGCGGATTGTCTACGCCAATCAGGAAAGCGCCTGGAGCGTAGTGCGCCTGACCGTCGCGGGGCGGCGCGATCCGGTGACGGCGGTCGGCAATCTTCTGGGGGTGCAGCCAGGGGAAAACCTACGCCTCTCAGGGCGCTGGGTGCTGGACCGGCGGTTCGGCGAGCAATTCCGGGTGGAAGCCTTCGAGACCCTCCAGCCGGCCACGCTGGTGGGGATCGAGAAATACCTGGGATCGGGAATGGTGCGCGGACTGGGCCCTGTCATGGCGAAGCGCCTGGTGGACCAGTTCGGCCTGGAAACCCTGGAGGTCATCGATCACCACCCGGCGCGGCTGTCGGAAGTGGAAGGCATCGGCCCGGTGCGCATCGCCTCCATCCGTAAGGCCTGGGTGGAGCAGAAGGACATCCGTGATCTGATGGTCTTTCTGCAGAGCCTGGGAGTGTCGCCGGTTTTCGCGGCCCGCATCTATGGCAGCTATCAGGCCGAGGCGCTGGCGGTGGTGAAGGACGATCCCTATCGGCTGGCCCTGGAGATCTTCGGGATCGGCTTCAAGACCGCCGACCGGATTGCGCTGGGGATGGGGATCCCGCGCAATTCCACCCGCAGGGCGCAGGCGGGGCTGATGCACGTCCTGGAAGAGAGCACATCCGATGGGCACGCCTACCTCCCGCGGGCTCTGCTCGTGCACGCGGCGGCGAAGCTGCTGGAAGTGGAAGGCAGCATCGTCGAGCAGGCCCTCTCGGAGCTGGCGCCCACCCGCCAGATCGTCCGGGAGACCGCGATGGGCGAGGCGGGGGAGTCTTCGGAAGCAGTTTTTCTCCCGGCGCTGCACACCGCGGAGATTGGCGTCGCGGCCCGCATGGAATCCCTGCTCGGCGAGCCGGTGCGCCCGATCGCCATCGACGTGGATCGGGCATTGGAATGGTTCGAGGCCCGGCAGCGCCTGTCCCTGGCTGACGAGCAGCGTGAGGGGATTCGCCGCGCCATGAGCAGCAAGCTGCTGGTGATCACCGGCGGCCCCGGCACCGGCAAGACCATGATTATCAACGCCATCGTTCAGATTCTGGAGAAGAAGGAGCGGAACATCCTGCTGGCGGCTCCGACAGGACGGGCGGCGCGACGGCTGACCGATCTCACGGGGCGTGACGCGCGGACGTTGCACCGGCTTCTGGAGTTTTCCCCCAGGACCGCCACGTTCGAGCGCAACCCCGGACGGCCGCTGGAGGTGGACCTTCTGGTGGTGGATGAAGTCTCCATGGTCGACATCACGCTCTTCCATCACCTTCTCAAGGCGCTCCCGGCACACTGCCAGCTCATCCTGGTGGGGGACGTGGACCAGCTTCCTTCCGTCGGTCCGGGCAACGTGCTCAGGGACATCATCCGATCCGGCGCCGTGGACGTGGTGCGCCTCACCGAGATCTTCCGGCAGGCGAAAGAGAGCCTGATCGTGGTGAACGCGCACCGCGTGAACCGGGGAGAGATGCCCCTGCTGGACGCCAGGGAAGGAAAGGCCGATTTCCTGTTCATCGAAAAGGACGATCCCGAGGAAGTGCTGAGCGAAGTGAAGCGCCTGGTATCCGAGGAGCTGCCGCGGCGCTACAACCTGGATCCACTGGAGGAAATCCAGGTGCTGACTCCCATGCACCGGGGGGATGTGGGCGCTTCCAACCTGAACCAGGAACTGGGGGCGCTGCTCAATCCGCGCCCCGAGCAGGTCTCCCGCGGCGACCGGACCCTGCGTGTCGGAGATCGGGTCATGCAGATCCGCAACAACTACCAGATCGATATTTTCAACGGGGACATCGGCCGCATCGAAGCGATGGATGCGGAGAGCCGCCAGGTTCAGATCCGCTTCGACGATCGAGTCATCGCCTACGGCACCGCCGATCTGGACGAGCTGGTGCTGGCCTATGCGTGCTCCATCCACAAGGCGCAGGGAAGCGAGTATCCCTGCGTGGTCGTCCCTCTACATACGCAGCACTTCGTCATGCTCCAGCGCAACCTTCTTTATACGGCGCTCACGCGGGGAAAACGCCTGGTCGTGGTGGTCGGGAGCCGCAAGGCGCTGGCCCTGGCTGTGGAGAACAACCGGATCGAGGAGCGTTACACCCGACTGGCTCAGCGCCTGGCCCGGCGCCCGAGCTCCCCCAATCAACCCCCGTGCGGCTAGGTCGCCGGTGATTCGTCATTGCGGCAAGGCACGGCTTCGGAAGGTCGGTGGCGTGTTCGAGTTACCTCTAGCGCGACTTCTTCGGGAGTGGGACAGGGGAGTGGACCTGGAACTGGGCAACTCGTACCTCTTGCGGTGCGCCGGGACCCTCCAGAAAGACCTCCATTCGGCACGGACCGGGATGAAGCAATTCCGGAGGAACGGGATCCACCACCAGAGAGCAGCCTTCTCCCCCGGGGATTTCAGGCAGTGCCAAGGGAGGTAACTGCACGGAAGCATCCCCGCAAGTGAGTTCGTGCTGTAGCTTCCATGGAAGGGCTCCTGTGCCTGTTCCGTCGGGGTCTCCAGACTTCCCTTGGCGCCGCGCTGGTTGACACACAGGGTAGAGAAGGGTGAGCGAGTCCGGTGAAACCGGATCCCCCTGGCTGGCCACTGACAATTTCGAGGGAATCGAAGGCCCGGCAGGAGCAATGGTCTTTGAATGGCTCCCGCCAGTACGCACTTCTGAGCCATTCGGGGGGGGGCTGCCGAAGATGAGGACGCCGGAGTCCAGGAATCCAACCAAGGGCTCGCCTAGAATCGCCGGCGAAGCCCGCGCGGTGAGATCGGTCAGTGCCGTGGAAACCGACCGTGTCAAGCCGTCCTCCGCCACGGCCACGATCCGGTACTCACCAGGCGGTGCATCGAACTCATTCACGTAGACGGCGCGGGACGGCGAGCGGGAGCCTCCCGTGGCAGCGGGCAGGCGGATTTCCGCCCGGCGATCGAAGCCCCAGGTCTTCTTTTTCGGATCCACCTCGCCCCAGGGATCCTGATCTCGAGTTGCCGTTTGAGAGGCGCGCGAGCGCAAGGGCACGACCTGGCCTCCGATCAGCAGGGTCACCACTCCGCCCCCGGTGGACTGACTCGGGTGGGTGAGGAACGCGTCTAGAGGCACCGACACTTCAAGCCGAAATCGTGACCCTCCGGGATGATCGAACAGACGCCGGGCCCTCACCGAGACGGGAAACGCCCGTGCGGCGGCTGGCGCCAGGTAGGCGGCCAGGACCGTCTCTTCGTCTTGCTGCTCCCGGGTGGGATCGGTGAGGGTGCGGCGGTATCGGGCGCGGTAACGCGTATCGCTATCGCCGATGCGAACCAGGATGCGCTCCGTGCTTCCCGTATGCCGCGGCGACATCCGGAAGCCGATCCGGTAGAAGCAGGCGAGATCATCCCCGACGCGGTCCAGAATCCGCCCGATATCGTTCGTCCCCTTGACGTAGCTTCCTCCCGTTTCGGTGGCCAGCATGGTCATGGCCCCTTCGTCGCGGGTTATGGCCCCTCGGATGTCCGGTCCCTCCTTCAAGCCCGCCGGCTGGACGGTGTAGATTCGCACGTTGCGTTCGTTGGCCGCTTCCACCAGCTGGTCGAGCTCGTGTGACACGTCGCTAATCGTCCCCGATACTCCTGCAGGAGTGAAGCCGCCAGCGACCTCCACGGGGGGTTCCGGAAGGTATGCGGCGAAGTATTGGGTGCCCGGAACCAGCCTGACTGTTTCACCGAAGAAAACCAGATTCTTCGTTCCCGGAATCTTCCCGAAAAGCGCCATGAGATCGTGGAGGTTGTCCAGGGAACGCCGCGTGGCGTCCTGATCGATGGTGGTGTAGCTCTTCGCGAGCGTCTCGGCGGCATTGATATCCAACATCGCCATCTTCTCGACTTCTTTCGCTCGTAGCCATTCGCCTTCCGCCCACAAATCATCGCTGGTGAAGTCCTCCATGGCGTGCTGGATGTCTTCCTTCAGGCTTCCGGCCACCGGGACCAGCGGGCGGACGATGCGCAGGCTCAGCCCCCCCGTGATGATCATCACCTCGTCGCCGGGCTTGGCGGTCTTGCCTGCCCAATCCATCGCCGAGCGAAACGCCCGGTTCCTGCCACCCAGCGTGAGGTGCTTGAGATCAAAATAAAGGATGTATTTTTGCGACGGCATGGCGGAAGGGACCGCAGCGCCGTTCGTATCCTGTGGTGGCGAGCCTGCCGCGGTCGAGGAAACTGGCGGGGACGAGCCCGAGATGGACCCGTCGATGACAGCACCGTCGCGTTCGGTCACGACTGAAGCTCCGCCTGTGGATGGCACCGATGCGAGGACGCCGGGCGGGGAGACTGGCGGCGCTCCAGCACACCAGTTCTCGAAGAGGTCCAGCGCCATCTCCCGGCCGCCCACGAAGACGCGAATCTGATCATTCGTCAGCTGCCGGGCGAGGTGCCACCCTTTTCCCCCGGAGCCCCCGCGCTCCTCCACGACCAGATCGAGGGTGACGAAGCGAACCTCCTCCCTCTGGATGAAGCCGGATGGGTCGGGCTGCGACTTCTGCTTCCCGTCGGTCTTTTCGTCCGGAGAAGATTGAGCGGCATCGGGGTGAGCACCGGAAGCGAGAATCCCGCCGAGAACAACCAGGGCGATCAGCGCTCCAAGACGTGCCGCTGCCGCGCTGCCGCGCGTGAAGGGACATTGCATGTCGTTGTCCTTTGAAGCAGCCTGGCCGCTGTCTCGAGGGGAAGCGTCCGTGGCGCCATCCTAGGCGCGTGCCGGCGAGGGTGTCAACGCTCAGGCGCGATCGAAGGGAGCGCCGATGAGAGGCTCGGGTCGGCGACGAGGAAATCCTTGACTCGAGCCAGAGTTTCGGCACCGGGCCGCTCCAGCCGGACTTCGAACCGGCAGGAACCAGCTTTCAGCGATCCAGCCGGCAGCGCATCGATCAGGAGGGCACAGCCCGTGTCGGGGGAGACGTCCGGAACGGGGCGAAAAGGAAGGTCGATCTCCGCTTCGCCCCCGCAGGCGACGCTTCGCCTGGTCGCCCAGCCGGCCAGAGGTTTCTGCTCCGCAACGCTGTCATGGCCGCTCTTGTCTACGGCTGCTTGTGGCGCACAGAGGGCGTAATAAAAGGACGGCTTTTCCTGGACATCGACGGAGTCGCTCCGAAACGGGAGGAGCTTCGGCGGGAGTGAGTGCTCCGCCGCGAGAATCTCCGGCACGCCCTTGTCTGACGGAGGTCGGTCTTTCTTGGCTGGATCGGGCGCCTGGACGATCACGGTGGCCGAATCCTCGATCGCCATTCCGATCGCACCGAGCGGACTCCACGTTTCCTCGGCGTGAAAGTCGGCCAATTGGGCAGCCACCGAGCCTGACCGCTCATCCTGGACCGCGACGACGACACGATAATCCCCGGGAGGTGCGTCCATCTCGACCGCGTAAACGATCCGCGTGGGCCGATGCGAGGTTGTGCGGGACTGCGGAAGATGAATCTCCGCCTGGCGGTTGAAGGTAAAGGTGTCGCGTTTCGGATCCACGTCGGCCCACGCATTTTTCTCCGATGACCCAGCCGGGGTGAATCCGGCCCTCAGGGGCACGACCTGGCCGCCAAACTGCACACTCATCTGCAGGCGATTGGGATCCCCTGCCGGCAGTGCCAGCAGACCATCGGTGGGGACGGCGACGTCAATCCTGACGCGCGAGCCTCGAGCGTAATCGAACAGCCGGGTCAGGCTTATTTCCACGGGAAAGGCCCGGGCGGATTCAGGGACGAGAAAGGCGGCGCTGAGGCGATCCAGCTCCTGTTTCTGGCGGGTGGGATCCTCGACGCTGCGGCGGTACCGGACCCGGTACCCCCTGTCATATTCTCCGATCCGCACCAGGATGGTCTTGAGGTTCCCGGAGTGCGTCGAGGGCAAGCGAAATCCCACCCGGTAGAAGCAGGAAAAGTCCTCCTCCATCCTGACAAAAACGACGCCCAGATCGTTCGTGCCATGGACGCTTCGTCCTCCGGTCTCTTCGGAAAGCACCTGCAGCGGCTCTTCGATGTCCTTCCCCTCCCCCAGTCCTGAAGCCTGGACGGCGTAGATTCTGACGTTGCGCTCATTGGCCTGCGCGGCGAGATCGTAGACTCTCTGCGCCACGTCCTGCGAACTTGCCGCCTCTTCCGAGGGCCCGTACGGATACTCGCTGCCCGGGAACAGACGGATGGTTTCGCTGAAGTAGACCAGGTCCTTGGTCCCTTGAATCTCTCCGAAGGTGGTCATGAGCCGGCTCATGTTGTCCAGAGATCGCCGGGCGATGTCGTAGTCGATGGTTGCATAAAACCTGGCCAGCGCGGGGTCCCTGGTGTTGATAATTTCCCGGATTCTGGCCTCTTCGCCTTGCGCCCACATGTCCACCGCCCGGGTGTCCTCCCGGGCGGCCTCGAGATCTTCCATCAGGTGACGGGAAGCGGGGAGCATGGGACGGACGACGCGCAGACTCAACCCTCCGGTGAGAATCATGACCTCATCGGAGGATGAGGAGATTTTTTGTGTCCATTGCTTGGCTGCCTGGAAGGCCCGCTCCCGGCCTCCCGTGGTGAGTTGTTGGAGATCGAAGTAGAGAATGTATTTGTGCGGTTCCGGTGCGGGTGAATTCTGCTCCTCGCCATCACCGGCTCCCGATTGGACAGTCGCCGATTCCTCGGGCGGCGCGGGCGAGGGTTTTCCTGCCTCAGAGCTCGCGCTGATGACCGCTTCCGGTGAGCGGCCCGGCCCAACCGCGCCACACCAATTTTCGAACAGGTCGAGCGCCATCTCCTGGCTGCCCACAAAGACGTGGACTTGCTGTTTCGTGAGATCCCGGGCAAAGTGCCACGCCCTCCCTCCGGGTCCCCCGCGCTGCTCGACCACCAGATCGAGCGTGACGAACCGTACTTCTTCGCGCTGGATGAAAGGGGTCGGAGCCGGCTGGGATTTGCGCTTGGCGTCGGGATTCTTGTCCGGAGACGGTTGCGCGCCGCGGATCACTCGCGCGGGAGAGAAAGAGCCTGTGAGCAGGATAAGAATGAAGAGAGGTGCGAGCCGCCCCAAGCGATGTTGCTGCTGGCTGAGGAGCCATCTCATATCAAGGTCCCTTGAACCAGCTCAATTCGCATTCGCGCAGGCGGGGATTCTGGGGGCAATCCTAGGCGTGAAGCGGCGATGGTGTCAATGACGCACGGGCGCCTTGGGCATGGGGGGGCTCTGAGCCTGGGCGATCTCGAGCCGATCGAAGAGCAGAGCGAGCACCGGCCCGTTTCCGGCGCCGGACGCGGCATCACGCGGGCCCACGACACGCGCGTAGGAGAATCCCAGACGGTTCCTGCCCGACTTCAACACTCCCGGCGGAATGTCCACCCACGCGTCCCGCCAATCCGCCGTGACGTAGTCCAGCGATGCGACCTGGACGCCGTTGATTTCCAGTTGGATCGTCTGCGGTAGCGTGGGGCCCAGGGGTCTGGCCAGGAGGCGCAACCGGTAGGCCTGGCTGGCGGAAACCGCGAGATCCAGGTCCAGCCAGGAGACGGGGCCGTCGCTCCAGGTGACGGTGCGGCCCTCCCGGCGCTCGTCGCGGCCGAACCCGCCGCGCTCGGTCCGATAGGCGGTCGGGTTGCCGAAATCGACGGTGACCCGGCTGGTCTCGGGCCCCAGCTTCCAGATTCCCGGAGCCAATTGTCGCTTCTCACCCACGTCGCTGTCGCCCAGGGCCTGCTGCACATCCTCGGGTCGACCCACGAGAACCACCCCATCGTAGCCCGGCCAGGTGAGCGCTCCCTCGATACGCTCGCGGTTCCGGCGCTCGCAGCTCGCGGGGCTGAGCGGGTCCTCGTCGGAGAGCACGAGGCCCTCGAACGGGTGCGGCAGGATGCGCTCGACCCGGTACCAGACCGGGGCGTAGCGGTGGCGCGCGAACAGATAGGGAGCACCGCTCGCCGGGGAGAGCGCGTAAGCCCAAATGTGCCGGAGCGGGTCCCAGTTCCCCCAATTGTAGGACTCAACCTGCGTGCAGTGGGCGGCGCGCACCGGATAAAAATGTCCGACGAGGCTGCGCGGCGGATGCGTCCCCACCACCTCCTGCACCAGGCGCGAGTCACGCACGATATCGACCGCGCTCGCGCCGCAGGCGAGGAGGGATAGCGGAAAGGCGGCCAGCCACACCCGTGCTCCCGCGCCGGAGAGGCCGGCGGCCGCAACGATGGCGGCGAAACACATGCCGATCACGTTGACCCGCGGACCGAGCAGGTACACGTTTCCCACCGAGTCCGGAAACACCATCGAGCCCAGCGTGAAGAATCCGGTGCCCAGAAGGGCCAGCCAATACGAGCCGTTGCGACCGGCTCGAGCTGCCAGCAAGACTATGCCGACCAGGAGCAATGCGATGAGCGGCAGGTAGAATCCGACGCTCGCCGGGCCGGAAATGCCGTAGGAGCGGCTGGCGATGTTCATGAAGGCGCGGCCGAGGGGCCGGAAACTGATTCCCGCGGCTGGCGTGGCCGCGTCCCGGACGATAACCGAGGACAAGGCGCGGTGCGCCACGTCGGACGCCGCCAGCATTCCGGCCGGAACGAGCGCCGCGACGATGGAGGCGAGGGCTCGAACCGATCGCGAGCCCGTGCACAGCCAGGCCAGGACGACCAGCGCGCAAAGAAACAGGAAGGCGAAGGCGTGCAGTAGGTAGGCGGCCACGGCCCACAGAGCGAGCTCCGCCATCCGCAGTGCGCTGCGCTCGCGGCAAAGCAACACGGCCGCGGCGGTGCCCAGGAGCACGACGGGCTGCCCGAGCACGAAGGAGACGAAGCCCATGCGCAGCGGCCAGCCCAGTCCCAGAGGCAGCGCCAGGATTCCCGCCAGGGCCCAGGGGATGCCCAGCACTGCGGCCAGCCGAGCCGTGGCCAGCGGCAGAGCGATGGCCGCCGCCAGGCACATCCATCGCAGGGTCGCGTCGATAGAGAGCCAGGACAAGAGCAGGCGCGCCATCCAGGTGCTGAGGATGTAGCCGAAAGAAGTGACCTCCGGCCGGCGGAAGTAGGGAGTTCCATCCTCCCCGCCGGAGTGATCGATCAGCATGACCAGGCCGGTGTTGGGGAGATCCTGGAACGGCACGCAAGGGATGAAGAGGAGGAGCAGGGCGATGCCCATGAGCCCGGCCGCAAACAAAGCGCGCGCGGCCCGATCCGGGGAGGGAGCCAAGCCCACCCCTGCGAGCAGCGCGCGGAGCACGCTGGGTAACGCTTCTTCAACGGTCATGGCGGGCTGGATTCTGATATGGAACGACCTGCAAGTCCACCGTCCCAACGGCCTCCAGGATCGCCATCGCGCTTCACTTCCCCCCGGACCTGTGATAAGAATCCCGGCGCTATTGCCCCAAGGAGCGCGCCTTAAGCTGGCCACGGGATCCGGATGATGCGATCCGTGGTGCGGCAGGCGCTATCCGAAGAGAAGCATCAATCGGAAACCCAGACAAGGAGGGTGGAGTCCGATGCCGGACGCCGCGATGCCGCTGCCCCAGCGCCGCCGGTTCGGTGAAACGCTCCGCCGTGAGCCATGGTGGCTCGCGCCGCTCGGGACTTTCCTCGTCCTCTCCGGGTTCATCGTTTATGCCACGTGGGCGGCCTTCCAGGGGGACCATTATCACTGGGGACCCTACCTCTCACCGTTTTATTCGCCAGAAATCTTTGGCGACTCGCGGCACGCGTGGTTCGGGGCGAAGCCTGAGTGGTGGCCCTCCTGGCTCCTGTTTTCGCCCGCGCTATTGATTCTGTGGGCCCCCGGTGGCTTCCGTCTCACCTGCTATTACTATCGCGGCGCCTACTACAAGGGGTTCTGGGCCGATCCGCCTTCGTGCGCGGTTGGCGAGCCTCGCAAGCATTACCTGGGGGAAAGGTCCTTTCCCCTCGTTTTGCAGAATCTCCACCGCTACTTTCTCTACCTGGCCCTCGCCTTCATCATCATCTTGGGCCGCGATGTCTGGGAAGCCATGTGGTTTCCCGACCCGGCGACCGGAAGGGACATTTTCGGCATTGGCGTGGGGACGCTGGTTCTCGCCGTCAACGTCGCCCTGCTCGGCGGCTACACTTTCAGCTGTCATTCCCTGCGACACCTGGTCGGCGGACACCTGGACGAGCTGACGAAGGCCCCGGCGCAGCGGCGCGTCTACGCCTGCGTGAGCTGCCTCAACCGCCGGCACATGCTCTGGGCCTGGATGAGTCTCTTCTGGGTGGCCTTCTCCGACCTATACGTCCGGATGCTCTCCCTGGGCCTCTGGACGGATTGGCGAATCCTCTGATGCCGGAATATCGGACCCACGAATACGATGTCCTGGTGGTCGGGGCCGGGGGGGCGGGCCTGCGCGCGGCCATCGAGGCCGCCGGCGCGGGGGTCCGGGTGGGGCTCGTCTGCAAATCGCTGCTGGGAAAAGCCCACACGGTGATGGCGGAAGGCGGGGTCGCGGCGGCACTGGCCAACGTTGACGAGAGGGATTCGTGGAAGGTCCACTTCGCTGACACGATGCGCGGCGGACAATACGTGAACAACTGGCGCATGGCCGAGCTGCATGCCAAGGAGTCACCGCAGTGCGTGCGCGAGCTGGAGGCGTGGGGAGCGCTTTTCGACCGGACCAAGGACGGGCGAATCCTGCAGCGCAACTTTGGAGGCCATCGCTACCCGAGGCTGGCCCACGTGGGAGACCGCACGGGGCTGGAAATGATCCGCACGCTGCAGGATCATGGAATCCACCAGGGGATCGAAGTCCACATGGAGTGCACGATGGTCGCGCTCCTGCAGGACGGCCAGGCGATCGCCGGGGCGCTGAGCTACGATCGCGAGCGTGGTTTTTTCCACCTGTTCAGCGCGCCGGCCGTCGTCCTCGCCACCGGCGGCATCGGGCGCGCCTATCGCATCACCAGCAACTCGTGGGAGTACACCGGGGACGGTCTGGCACTAGCCTACGAGGCGGGGGCGGAGCTGATGGACATGGAGTTCGTGCAGTTCCACCCCACCGGAATGGTCTGGCCGCCCAGCGTCCAGGGAATCCTGGTGACCGAGGGGGTTCGCGGGGAGGGAGGCATCCTCCGGAACAGGGATGGCAGGCGATTCATGTTTGATGACATCCCGGAGAACTACCGCGCGCAGACCGCCGACAACGAGGAAGAAGGCTGGCGCTACACTCAAGGGGACCGCAACGCGCGGCGGCCTCCGGAGCTGCTGACGCGCGACCATCTGGCCCGCTGCATAGTGCGGGAGATCCGGGAGGGAAGAGGCAGCCCTCACGGCGGCGTGTTCCTGGACATCTCCTGGATCCGCTCCAAGCTCCCCGACGCGGAACAGCGCATCAAGAAAAAGCTCCCCAGCATGTACCACCAGTTCAAGCAGCTCGCGGACATCGACATCACCCAAGAGCCGATGGAAGTCGGGCCCACGACCCACTACATGATGGGGGGCATCCGGGTGGACGCCGAGACGCAGATGTCGACGGTGCCGGGACTCTTCGCTGCAGGGGAGTGCGCCGCCGGGCTGCACGGCGCCAACCGTCTGGGCGGCAATTCCCTCTCGGACCTCCTGGTCTTCGGCAAGCGCGCGGGCACGTTCGCCGCCCGCTACGCTCGGGAGCGATCTCCCTCTCGCCCCGCTCCGGAGCCGGTCGAGGCGGCCATCCGTCGCGCGCTGAAACCTTTCGATCCCCCGGCTGGCAAGTCCGAAGGGCCTTATGCCATCCAGCAGGAATTGCAGGGGATGATGCAGGACCTGGTCGGGATCGTGCGCCAGGAGACGGAGATGGGGCGAGCCCTCGAGGGGATTGCCCGCCTGAAGGAAAGCGCCGCCCGGGTGCGGGTGGGCGGAAATCGCCAATTCAACCCCGGCTGGCACACCGCCCTCGACCTGAGGCACCTGCTCATCGTGTCGGAAGCGATCACCCGCTCGGCCCTGGAACGCAAGGAAAGCCGCGGGGCCCACTTCCGCGAGGATTATCCGAAAAAGGACCCGGAAGCCGGCAAAGTCAACCTGGTGGTGCGCCGGGAGGGCGACAGCTCCATGCGAATCGAGCGACGACCCATTCCCGAGATGCAACCGGATCTTAAGAGCATCATCGAGGAGAACAGCTGATGCCGAGCACCACCTTCAGGATTTGGCGCGGCGAGGCCGCCGGAGGCGATTTCCGTGATTACTCCGCCGAAGTGACGGAAGGCATGGTGGTCCTCGACGCCGTCCTGGAGATCCAGGCGAAGGAGGCGGGCGATCTTGCCGTGCGCTGGAACTGCAAAGCCGGCCGGTGCGGCTCCTGCTCGGCGGAAGTGAACGGAAAGCCGAGGCTGATGTGCATGACCCGGCTCTCCGAGCTGCCCCTGGATCAACCGGTCACGGTCGAGCCGATGCGGGCCTTCCCGCGAATCAAGGACCTGGCTTGCGATGTTTCCTGGAACTTCGAGGTCAAGAAGAAAATCCCGCCGTTCAAGCCCCGGCCGCCCGACGCTCCGGACGGGACCTGGCGGATGGCTCAGGAAGACGTGGAGCGGGCGCAGGAGTTCCGCAAGTGCATCGAGTGCTTCCTATGCCAGGATGTCTGCCACGTCCTGCGCGAGCACCACAAGCACCAGGAGTTCATCGGACCGCGCTATTTCGTTCACGTGGCGGCCCTGGAAATGCACCCGCTGGACATGGGCAACCGCCTCGAGCAGCTGGGGCAGACCCAGGGAATCGGCTTCTGCAACATCACCAAGTGCTGCACCAAGGTCTGCCCCGAGAGCATCACGATCACCGACAACGCCATCATTCCGCTCAAGGAGCGCTGGATCGACCAGCACTTCGATCCGATCCGCAAGCTCCTGGGCCGATTCCGGCGCGCCGGGAGCATCGCCGCATCACGCTGAAGCGGGCGACTCGACCCTGCGGGAAGCGCCCCGCGAAGGAGGTTTTCATGTTCGAGCTGAAGCGCATTTCCCGAGAGGCGATCCCGGCCGCCCTGGCGAAGGCCGAGCGCTATCGCCTGCTCAACCAGCCGCGCATGGCCGAGAGCATCTGTCTAGACATTCTCCATCTGGACCCCGGCCACGAAGAGGCGGTGATCATGCTGCTGTTGTGTCTGACCGACCAGTTTGCCAGGCCCGGCTATGGCGTGGGCTTCAAGGAGGCGAACGAAGTGCTCGCCCGAGTTCAGGGAGAGTACGGGAAGGCCTATTACGACGGATTGATCTGCGAACGCTGGGGCAAGGCTCTGCTGTCCAGTCGCTCCTCTACCGGCGCGGCCCTCGATTGGATTCGTCAGGCCATGAGCCGGTTTGAGAAAGCCCTGGCGAACAGCCCTCCCGGCAACGACGAGGCCATCCTCCACTGGAATGCCTGCTCGCGCCTCATTACGCGCATCGAGCTCTCCGGCAACGCCGCCGACAGCGAATCGGAATCCGCCTTCCGCGACGACGTCCCGCCGCTCTGAGCGGGGCCGGGAGGCCCGCCTCGAGCGCTTGACTAGCCGTGGTCCTTGTGTTCCGCGCGGGCCAGGAGAGCCCAGCCCACCAGAACGGCCCCGGCGAGAGCGGGCGCCGCAAACAGATGGAAGATTTCAAACCTCAGAATGTGCTCCGCGCCCGTGGCGGCGCGGCTTGGGCCCGCGTAGCCGGTCACCGCGGTGAGCAAAGCCGCAACGACCGAAAAAGCGGCCAGCCCGGCACCCAGCCAGCTGCGGGACTCTCCCTCGAAGATGGCTCCGACCAGGAACACGCCCATGCCGAGAGGGGCGGCCAGCCATACCGCGATGACGAAGGCGTGGCCCAGGATCCGGTGCGGAGCCTCGGGCCCGAAGAAAATCCCCGCCATCGCCTCCACCAGCCAGAAAGCCAGCAGCCCGATGGGAAGCCCCTGGTTCAGGAGCAGGCCAAGGCGTGGTTTCCATCGCCGGAGCCCCAGGCCGGCGGCTGCGACAAACAGAATTCCGAGCAGATTCAGAAACTCGAGCACCGGCTCACCCCCGTTGAAACCCGACCTGCTTGGAGTCTCCTCGTGCGTCCCATTTCAGCTTCAGCAGCAGCCAGTGGACCGGCAGGTAGAACAGGATCGGCACACCCAGGATCAGGGCCAGCAGGTAGAGCCATCCAGGAACCAACGATTGCGGCTGCCCGGGACCATAAACCCAATTGATGTTCCGTCCCGGAGGGGTGATCAGACAAGTCATAGGAAACAGGACACAGGTCAGCAGGCTCTGGGCCACGAGCGCCCGCGTGTCGTAGCCGAGCCGGTAGACCATCCAGACGAGCAGAGCGGGCACCAGCGGGTGAAATATCGACAAGCCACGGATGAGCAGGGGGACGCCGGCGTCGAACATGTAAGGCGTCGCATGGAGCGGGTGCCAGCCGGTCAAGCAGGCCACGATGAAATCCAGATTCCACCCGACTCCATCCGGCACCAGAGTCGCCAGCAGCATCATGCTTGCCAGCAGCCGGCTCCCCAGAAGCAACGCCAGCACCGCGCCGAAGAGTCCGATGTCGGAGAGCCAGAGAAAATTGACGGGCCCGGAATAGCGCAAGTGGGCCGGGATGAAGACACAGAGGAACAGAATCGCCGCTGCCTTCATCCACCAGGGAAAGGCGACGCCGCGATCGATGCCGAGCCACAGGGAAGCGGCCTGCCACACCTCGTCACCCTGTCGAAAGCGGAAGCCGGCTAGACGGAGAATTTCTCTGGTTGCCAGGCCAGTCCCAGCTCGGATGGGGACGCGATATAGCCGACGAGCGCCGAGGCGGCGACGACCTGGGGACTGGCGAGGTACCCTTCGCCGCCCACTCCCATGCGGTTCTGCCAGTTTCGATTGAAGCTGGTGATGGCGCGCTGCCCCTTCGCGAGGGCGTCGGGGCCCTGGCCGAAGCAGGGGCCGCACCAGGATTCACGGATGATTCCTCCGACACTGCGGAAGACGGCCGCGACGGACTCGCCCTCCAGTCGGGGGTCGGGGGTCTCGATTCGCTTCTTCACCAGGCCGCTGCCCGGGAAGATCACGAACTGGGTGCGTGCGGCAATCTTGCCGGCCCCGGCCTGGCGCGCCGCCCGCAGTACCAAGGCGGCGCCCAGCAGGTCCTCGTAGCCGCCGTTGGTGCACGACCCGATGAGCGCCTTGTCGAAGGTGATCCGCTCTTTCGCCACCTCCTCCGCGGGATAGGCATTTCCGGGGCTGTAGGGTTTGGCGACCATGGGGACTACCGAGGAAAGGTCCAGCCCCTCGTCGATCGCGTAGCGGGCGTCCTCGCCCGGCGCGACGGGAGGGTAGGGCAGCGTGATGCCGCGCTCCTGAAACCAGGCGGTGGTGATCGCGTCCTGGGCGAAGATGCCGTTCTGCGCCTCGCCCTCAGCCATCATGTTGGCGATGGTGTTGCGATACGGAATCGGCAGCTGATGGTTGGCATCCACGAACTCGACCCCCATCCCCTTGGATTGGGGGGCGCCCCATCGACGCAGCAGCTCGAGCACCACGTCCTTGCCGTTGACCCAGGGTTGGAGCTTGCCGGTGAAAACCACCCGGCGCTGCGGCGCCAGGGTGAAGTAGACCGCGCCGGTGGCCCAGCCGTACCCCAGCGTCGTGCTGCCCACGCCGACGCCTACGGATCCATAGGCGCCGTAGGCCCGGCTGTGGGAATCGGCTCCCGGCACCAGCCCGCCCGGCACGATGAGCCCCTGCTCGGGAAAATAGAAATGGAAGATGCCGTCTCCAGGCGTGGCGAAGTAAGGCGCCTGAATTCCGTGCCGCTTCGCGAAGTCCCTCGAGATGGAAGTCTGCTTCTCGTCCTCCTCCTTGCCGGTGAAGACGAAATGATCGCTGGCGAAGGCGGCGCGGCGGGGAAAGATGGAGTTGCCGCCGGTGATCCGGTTGAAGGTATAGATGGAAAACGGTCCGGTGCCGTCGGAGGCGGGCAGCAGGTCGGCGTAGACCCGCAGGGTCTCTCCGGGCGCCACCCTGGCCGTCTTGTCCACCCGGTGCGCCCACAGGATCTGCTCGGTGCTGCTCAGCTGGCGAGCTTCGGAGGGCGGGGGAAACTCCACCTGCGGAGCGACGCTCAGCGATTCCTTGAAGTCGCGCCGGCCCACGATGAAGATGCCTCCGCTGCGGCGGATCTCCTCTTCGCGGGTGGTCAGGGGAACCGGATGGTAGCTCTTCGAGCGGGTGACGTTGGACAGCTCGCGGGTGCGCGTGTCGAAGCAGAGCTCGTCGCCATCCTGCGCGTCCGCCACCGCCTCGGGACATTGGGCGACATGCAGGCCGAGATTCAGCGCGTTGCGGCGGAATATGTCGCCCATGTTGTTGCCGCAGACGATCACCATCTCCCGTCCCGCGTCCTCCCCGACCCCCTTGAGCCCGGCCGGGGACATCTCCCGGGAAGAGCCGATGGCGAAGCGATCTCCGGCGATCAGGAAGTTCTCGCCACGGCGAACGCGCTCGCCGAAGTCCGGCATGAGGTAGCGAAACGACCCTGCCTTCCACTTCTCGTCCAGCGTCTCCAGGCTCTCGGAGACGCAATCCGCGGCGGGAGTGATCTGGTCGGTGTCGATGGCGTCGAGCTTCTTGCCGGGGTGCTTGGGGTCCCAGAAGATGAGGGCTTTGCCGGTGATCACATGGCCGGCATCGGCACTGCCGGCCTCGGGTGAGGAGCTCGCAACTGCCGTCTCGGGGGTTACGCCGGACTTGAATCTCGGCGGATCGATGGGTCCCATCTTCACAGGCTCCGGTCACCGGGCTTCGAGAATGGCCCGGCAATCTTACCAGAGACCAGGGCATTCCCGAGGCTCGCGGGGCGACCCTTTCTCTCCTTTTGGCGTAATCTTCGAAGGATTGCAGCCGGTTGAGCCCTCCTACCAGGAGAAGCGGAGAGCAGGCATTGACTGAAGTCGGACGGGGAGACTGGGTTCTGACCCGGCGAATGCTCGGAGGAGAGGAGCAGGCCTTCACCGAGTTTTTCGACGCGTACTGTCCGCGACTCTATCGATTCGCCATGGCCCGCATGCAGGGAAACGAGGATGCGGCGGAAGAGGTGGTTCAGAACACGCTCTGCAAGGCGATTTCCGGGATGAAGTCCTACCGGGGCGAGGCCGCACTGTTCACCTGGCTCTGTACGATATGCCGTCGGGAGATACAGGCCCATTACCGGAGTCTGCAGCTCGCCCCCATGATGGTGGGACTGCCGGAGGACTCTCCCGAGATCCGCGCCGCCCTCGACGCGCTGGCGTCGGGCGAAGGGCAGGATCCCGAGAGCCAGCTGCGCCGCAGGGAAATGGCCCGGCTGGTCCAGGTGACGCTGGACTGCCTGCCTCCCTGGTACGGCGACGCGCTCGAGTGGAAGTACATCCACGGTCTGTCGGTCAAGGAGATCGCGGGCCGCTTGAATCTGGGATCCAAGGCCGCGGAGTCCCTGCTCACCCGGGCCCGGCAGGCCTTTCGTGAAGGCTTCGCGGCCCTGATGGGGAACCGAGGGCGGGTCGGCGGGCCGGCGCGCTGAGCCGGCGGGGGGAAGAGGAGATCATGGACGATTCGAAAGATTTCCAGGGGCCGATGGCAGGAAGCCAGGCCGATGAGGCGGAGGCGATCGCCCGGCTGCTGCGCCTGGCCGGACCGCGACCGGGGGTTCCGATCGATCGGGAGGCGCGACTGCGCGCCGGCGTGCGCGATCATTGGATCGCCAGCGTCAGGCGACAGCAGCGCTTGAGGTGGGCGGTCTGGACCAGCGCCTCGGTTGCCGCCGCATCGCTGCTGATTGTCATCGCCGCCATGCGCGGGTGGCGCCTGCTCGACTTTCTGCCGTTGTCCGGAACGACGGTCGCCACGGTGCTCCAGGTCGAAGGCTTCCAGGGCGTCCCCTCCTCCGGGGTACCGGCTGCGGGGGCGGACCTCAAGTCCCGTGCCGTTCTAACGACCGGCTCCGGCGACCGGATGGCGCTGCGGATGCGAGGCGGGGCCGTGGTGCGCCTGGATCACGCGACGAGTCTGCGGCTGATCACCGCCTCGACGATCGATCTGGATTCGGGCGCCGTCTACATAGACTCGGGCCCGGGTGGCAACGCCGCGTCCTCCCTCGAGATCCGCACCCGGTTGGGGATCGTGCGCGATGTGGGAACGCAGTTCCAGGTCCGGGTGGACCCGGACGGCATCCAGGTGAGTGTGCGAGAGGGAGTGGCGCGCCTGGAGCGCGCCGGCGCCTCCCACGATGCCACCGCGGGGATCGAGCTGAGCCTGGGGAATGACGGCGCGCTGACCAGCCGGACCATTCCGAGCACCGGCGGGTCGTGGGATTGGATACTCGGACTCGCACCCACGTTCCAGCTGGAGGGCCGCCCCCTGGGTGAATACCTGGAGTGGGTGGGGAGGGAGACGGGACTGCGCATCGAGTTCCAGGATGCCTCATTGGAAGCGGATGCGAAGCCGGTCATCCTGCACGGATCCATCGATGGGCTGCGACCGGAGGAGTCCCTCGCCGCGGTGCTTCCCACCTGCGGAATGACCCATGCCATCGAAGATGGCAGCTTGATCATCCAGCGCGGTTCACAGGAGAGCTCGCCGCCTTAAGGGGACGCCTCGACTCACCGGCGCGGAGCATGGAACCAAATCACGAATCCAGGAGGAGACCATGAGCAACAGAATCAGGCTTTCTCATTCGAGCGCCCTCGGGCTACTGGCGGGGATGACCGTCCTTATCCTGGCGGCTCACCTCTCGCATCTCCTCGCGGCCTCGGCGAAGGTCGACAAGCGGCCGTTCACGGCGAGTTTTCGGCTGGCGGATTGCACCTTCCAATCGATGGGCAGCGCCAATCCCTACTTCATCCTGGACCCCGGGCACGAGCTGCATCTGGAAGGTGAAGAGGGCAAGGAGGAGGTGGATCTGGTGATTACCGTCCTCGGCGACACGCAGGACATCACCATTCCCGGGTTGGGCACCGTCAGGACGCGGGTGGTCGAGGAGCGCGAGAAGGCCGATGGAGAGCTCAAGGAAGTATCGCGGAACTTCTTCGCCATTTGCGAGGAGACGTCGGATGTCTTCTATTTCGGGGAGGACGTCGATATTTACGAAGCCGGCGTGATCGTCGACCACTCCGGGGCCTGGCGGGCCGGGACGAATGGCGCCATGCCGGGAATCATGATGCCCGGACGATTTCTCCTGGGCTCCCGGTATTTCCAGGAAGTTGCTCCCGGCGTCGCCCTGGATCGGGGTGAAAACATCGGCATGGATCAGCTGGTCACCGTCCCAGCCGGCAGCTTCCCCGGCAGCATCACCATTTTCGAGACCAGTGCCCTGGAGCGCAATGCCAAGGGAAACAAGATTTACGCGCCGGGTGTCGGCTTGATCGTGGACGGCACGGTGCGCCTGGTGGACTGGACACCGGCCCACTGAGGCCTCCCATTGCGCCTCATCCCGGCTACCACCCCGCGCCGGGCGGGCTCCTGGTGCGCGGGCCCCGGTCTCAACTGCCGGGGCCCGTCGTTTCTTTGACGCATCATTCCGCTTGACTCTCACGCGGCCTGCCGTAAACTTCCGGCATAGTTCCCGGTCGCGGTCATATCCTATGAGAATACTCACCCCTCGCGGCGCCTGGCGGGTCGTCCCCCTGCTCCTGTCGCTCCTTTCCGCCACGACCCTCTCGATGGCGGTGGAAGCGAATCGGGCGCGATTCGCCGGTCGGCCGCTGGCGGAAGCGCTTTCCGATCTGCAGGCCAATGGGCTGAAGCTCATCTACAGCAGCGACCGGGTGCCCCCCGGCATGATCGTCGCGACCGAACCCATCGAAACATCGCCCAGGGAAATCCTCGAGGAGCTGATTCGACCGCACGGCCTGCGAGCTATCGAGGGCCCGGGGGGCACCTTGCTCATCGTCGCGGGAAGCCCGGCTCCCGAGGCTCAGGGGAGTATCGAGGGGCGGGTCCGCACGGCCGGAGAAGGGCGGGCCGTGCCCGCCGCCCGGGTGACGGTCAGCGGGACGGAGATCGCGGCGATCACCGGTCCGGACGGGAAATTCTCACTGCATGAAGTTCCTGCCGGCACACAGACTCTGAAGGTAAGCACGGCGGGACTGCAGGAGCAACGATTCGGGAGCATCCAGGTGCTCGCGGGACAGGTGACCCGGGCGATCCTGGACATGCGCGTCATCCCGGTTCTGGTGGAGCAGGTCGTGGTGACTCCCACGCGGCACGAATTGTCCTCGGATCGTCCGGAGTCGATCCATTCCTTGAGCGCGGACGACACCGATCGAATGCCGCTGCTGGGCGATGATCTGTCCAGAGCGATGGCCAGCCTGCCCGGTGCCGCAGGCGGTGACAAGTCGGCGGCGATCAACATGCGCGGTGGAGAGACGAACGAGACGCGCGTCATCCTGGATGGGTTGGAAATCCAGGAGCCGTTTCACCTTAAAGATTTGCAAAGCGTCTCGGGAATCGTGGATACGAGGGCCATCGCCATGGCGGACGTTTCGAGCGGAGGATTTCCTGCCGAGTACGGGGACAGCATGAGCGGCGTGGTGGAACTTTCCACCCAGTCCCCTTCCGGCTTCGCCCGGACCTCCGTCTCCGCCAGCAACATCAATTCGCGGCTATCCACCGAAGGAACATTTCACGGTGGAGAGGCGTCGTGGCTGGCATCGGCTCGCGCCTGGTATCCGGACACCACACTGGAACTGGTCAATCCGGGAGGCGAGGAAGTTGCTCCGTCCTACTACGATCTTCTGGGCAAGACGCAATTTCGCTATGGAGCAGGATCGTCGCTGTCCGGAAACCTCCTGCTCGCCCGCGATCGGGTCGATTTCCGGGGAGAGGACACGGGGGAATCCACCAGCCTCGGGTACGGCAGCCGATATGCCTGGATCACCTTGAAGAGCGCCCCGATGGCTCGCCTGTGGTCAGAGACGGTGCTCTCCGCGGGGCAGGTCCAGAGTGATCGGGGCGGCAGCGTCGGCGGCGGACCGGAGAATCTCGGCCAGGTCAGCGATTCCCGCTACTTCAGCTTCGAAGGAATCAAGCAGGACTGGAGCTTCGCCTCCTCCGACCGACACCTCCTGAAGTGGGGACTCGGCGCCCGGCGGATGGTGGCATCGTACGACTACTCGAGTCATTCCGAGGAGGGCACCCTTCCACTGGATGGGGGCAATCCGGGCAGTGTTACCGATCGTCTTTCGGTTCTGCAGGCCTCGGGCTGGGCCCTGGGGGGCTACGCCGCGGAACGGCTCCGGCTGCCGGAGAGCCTGACGATGGAATTGGGCGTCCGGTGGGACCGGCAGACTTATGCGGCCGACTCCCAGATCAGCCCGCGCGTCAACCTGGTCTACGCGCCGGGGACGAAGAGCACTTTGCGGGCGGCCTGGGGACGCTTCAGCCAGTCCCAGGGAATTCATGAGCTACAGGTGGAGGACGGAGTGACCGAGTTCTTTCCGGCGCAGCACTCCCAGCACTGGATGGTCGGGTTCGAGCGCGTCCCCTCGCCCAAGTGGCGGTTCCGCATCGACGCCTATCTGAAGCAGATGAGCGATCTGCGCCCGCGCTACGAGAATCTGCTCAACCCCTTGGAGCTGCTGCCGGAGGTGGAGTCCGATCGAGTTCGAGTGGCGCCGGATCGCGCCGAGGCGAAGGGGGTGGAGCTTTTCCTGGAGATGAACCGGGGCGGTCGCGTCAGCTGGTGGGGGAGCTACGCCCTCGCATCGGTCGAGGATGAAATCGACGGAGAATGGACTCCCAGGAGCTGGGATCAACGGCACACGGTCAACCTGGGCCTGAGCTGTCGCAAGGGCGAACGCTGGAGCTTCGATGCGACCTGGATGTATCACACGGGCTGGCCGACGACTCCGGTGACGGCGTCATGGGTCAGCGCGCCCGACGGCTCCCAGTCGATCCGCGCCACTCCGGGAGAGCGCAACTCCGAGCGCTATTCTCCCTACCACCGGCTGGACGTCGACCTGCGCCGCCGGTTCCGGCTCGAGACGGGAAGCCTGAGCCTCTTTCTGAGCGTGACCAACCTCTACAACCGTGACAATGCCTGCTGCGTGACCGGCTTCGATTTCAATCCGCAACCCGGCGGCCGGGTCGAGGTCGATCCTCAAGAGGGCTTCTGGCTCGAGCAGATCCCCCAGTTCGGGCTTGTCTGGGAATTTGCGCGATAAGACCTCCCCATCCCTCCAAAAGATCCGCCCGGATACCTTGCCAAGCTGTTGACCGGCGCCAGACCACCGTTCGCCGAAAATTGGAAGACAGGCCTCCCGACAGCGCGTAATCTTCACGTGGATGCCGAGGGTCGGCGTCCAGGAGGGATTTGAAATGATGGAAGCAGGAACGGAAGCAGGAACGACTTCACGCAATGCCTCGCGGCTGTTCGCAGGCTTGGTCGTCATCGCGCTGGGCGCCATCGCCCTGCTCGACAATTTCGGCATCGTGCGAATCGGCAATGTCTGGCGGCTTTGGCCATTGATACTCATCGCCGTCGGACTCGCAAAGGTGCTGCGGCCGCGCGGCTCACCAGGTCGATTCGCGGGGGTTCTATTCTTCGCCGCCGGCATGTGGCTGTTGATGGAGAATCTCGGCGTGTGGCCGTACAGTCTCGGCGACCTGTGGCCCTTGTTCGTGGTCGCCATTGGTGTCTTTCTGGTGTGGGGCGGGCTCGGACACCGGGCGGCGGCTCCCGGGCCCGACGTCGGTTCCCGCATCAGCTCATTCTCGATTCTCGGCGGGTCGGAGCACAAGAGCAAGTCCGAGGATTTTCAAGGAGGCGACGCAACGGCGATCCTGGGTGGGTGCAAAATCGACCTTCGCCAGGCTTCGATCAAGAGCGGTGAGGCCGTTCTGGACGTCTTCGTCCTGTGGGGTGGCGCGGAGATTTTCGTGCCGCGGGAGTGGAGCGTGGTGATCAAGGGAGCGCCCATCCTGGGAGGATTCGAGGACAAGACCGATTCTTCCCGGGCAGAAGGCGGGCCGCGACTGGTGATTCGAGGCGCGGCGATCATGGGCGGCGTGGAGATCAAGAATTAGGAGAGGGTGATGACAGCGATGCAGGCAGAAGAACGAACCGGACCCGGAGTAGGAGCGGCGCTGCTGGCCTTCGCGCTCTTTGGAATCATCGCCGCGGGCAGCGTGGTCGTTGCCCAGCGCAGTGGCGCGAGGTTGATCGACCCGTGGCCGTCCGACTCCTTCCTTGAAAGCACCGATGGAGAAACCATCAAGATGGTGGCGGTCATGCGCCAGGTGCGGCGCAGGAGCGAGGCTCAGTCGTTCCGCCGCGCCGAGATGGTCACCATCGCCGGAAGCGGTACGATCGACCTGAGTGGGGCGCGCATGGCCGGCGAGAAGGGCCGGCTGGAGGTGGTGGTGCTGGGCGGACGGACCCTGGTGAAAGTGCCTCCCGAGTGGGCGGTGGTGACCGGAGACAGCCTGACGCTCGGGTCGCTCACCAACCGCGCCGACCGGGCCGAGGCGCAGCCCGAGCGGACGCTGCGCCTGGATGCCGTCATTCTCGGCGGTTCCTTGGAAGTGACACACTGAGCCCCGGGGGTTGCGGCGCATGAAGGCGATGCTGTTCGGCGCCATCGGATTGCTTCTTGGCGCCATCGTGGCGACGTTTCTCGGCCTTAGAGGCGGAGCCCCCTGGGAAGAGGCGATGCTGCTGGGTCTGCCCCTGGGATTCGCCCAGGCGGCGCTGTGCCTGGCGGCCAGATTTCCGGCGCGCGCGGCGCCCCTCGCGGCAGGCAACGTCCTCCGTCTGGCGGCAACCCATCTGTCAGCGGCGCTCGTTTCTACCGGGGCCTGGATCCTGACCGGCTTCGCCCTTGCGAGGCTGCTGGAACAATTTCCAGGACACGCCGGTTCTTTCGCCCGCTTCCAGAGGGAAGCGGCTTCGCTCGCGGTCACCGGCGTCCTGATCTTCCTTCTGGCGGTGACGGCGCACTATCTCATCATCGCCCTGGAGTCGGCCCGGGAAGCCGAGGTGCGGGAATTGAGCGCCAGGATGCTGGCGCGTGAGGCGGAGCTGAGGGCCCTGCGAGCCCAGGTGGATCCCCATTTCCTGTTCAACTGCCTCAACTCCATCGCCACGCTGACGGCAGAGGACCCGGGGGGAGCACGCCGGATGTGCCTGCAACTCGCGGGATTCCTGCGCCGGAGCCTGGCCCTGGGGCAGCAGGACCACATTTCACTCGGCGAGGAGCTGGCGCTGGCGGGCGAGTACCTGGCGATCGAGTCGATCCGCTTCGGCCCTCGCCTCAAATTCGTCGAGTCGGTGGAAGATGGCTGCCGTGACTGCCCCGTCCCGCCTCTGCTCCTGCAGCCGGTGGTGGAGAACGCCGTGCGCCACGGCATCGCCCAAATCCTCGAGGGAGGTACAATCCGGATTGGCGCTCACCGTGACTTGGGCGGCATCATCCTGACGGTGGACAATCCTCGCGATCCGGAGCGGCCCGCCGGGCGTGGGACAGGCGTCGGCCTGGAAAATGTCCGAGGCCGGCTGAGGGCGCTGCACGGCGAGCGGGCGGGAATTGAGATGACTTCGACAGCGACCCTGGTCACGGTTCGGCTGTTCATCCCCTGGGTTGGCGACTCCGACCGGGGTGCCGAGCCGCGCGACATCGGAAAGGAATCGGATGGTGCCCTCTGAGCTCCTGAAAGTCCTGATCGTCGACGACGAGGAGCTGGCCAGGCGAGGGCTGCGTCGTGATCTCGCGGCCGATCCCGCGATCGAGGTGCTGGCGGAGTGCCCCGACGGCTTCGAAGCGGTGCGAGCGGCCACGGAGCTCAAACCCGACGTGGTGCTCCTGGACATCCAGATGCCTCGTCTGAACGGGTTCGAGGTGCTCGAGCTATTGGACCCGGAGATCGCGGTCATCTTCGTCACGGCCCACGACGATCACGCCGTGCGGGCGTTCGAAGTCAATGCGGTGGATTATCTGCTGAAGCCGGTGGATCCCCAGAGACTGAGCGATGCCCTCGGGCGCGCCCGCGAGAGGCTCCGCCGGAGAGAGCCGATGCCGGTGGAGGCGCTGGCCGCGGCCTCCCGGCCGGCGGGAGTGCCTCTCGGCCGCATATTGGTGCGTGACGGGCCGCAAGTGCACGTCCTGCCGGTGGAGACGATTGACTACATCGAGGCGCAGGACGACTACATCGCGGTGCACTCGGCGGGCCGGAGCCACCTCAAGCAACAGACCATTGCCGCAGTGGAGCAGCGCCTCGACTCATCCCGCTTCGTCCGGATCCACCGCTCCTACCTGCTGAATCTGGACCGGCTGGCGCGGATCGAACTGATTGCCAAGGACAGCCGCATCGCAATCCTGCGAGACGGGACCCGACTTCCCCTGAGCCGAGCGGGCCATACCCGCCTGCAGGCATTGCTCTAGAGACAGCCGACAACTCCGCCAAGCCGCGGCTTGACAGCCCCTCCGAGTCGGCATAGCTTTCGCCCGACTGCTGGGGAGGCGCGGGGATTCCCATTGTCCGCACGAAGATTCTTCCGACTGCTCACCCAGACCATCCTCATCACCCTGATCACGTTCATGCTTCTCGAGGGCTCGCTCAGGCTCTTCCCGAGGCTGATCCCTCCTTTTCTGCTGGCGGATTTCAATTCGACGGCGCGAGCGCGCGCGGCCGAGCAGCTGGGATACCCCACCGAGAAGACGGTTCGCCTGTTGCCGCGGGATGATGGAGGTCCGCCCCGCCGCATGCGCCTGTTCCGCCCGGGCGCCCGGGTGACGCTGGACGTCGCAGACGCGGGTTTCGTGAACACCGTTTCGATGGATGAAGAGGGTTTCTGTAACCCCGCGGATGCGGCAGGGCAGGCATCACTACCGGTCGAGCCGGGTGCCTCTGACGGTTCCGGCGGGAGGCCGCGCGTAGCCGGACGCGACGAGGGGCTGGGCGTGGTGGCGCTGGGAGACTCGTTTACCTGGTGCACCGGAGTGCGGCCCGAGCACGCCTGGCCGGCCCAGCTCGAACGGCTGCTGGGCGAGAGAACTGCGAACCTCGGAAGCCCGGGTATCGGCCTATACGAGCATCTGCAGATTCTGCGGGAGTACGGGGTGCGCCAAGCGCCCCGGGTCGTGGTGCTCAGCCTCTACGAGGGGAACGATCTGCGCGACGCCGAGCATTTTCATGCCTACCGCCGCCAGGTGGGGGCCGGAGCGCCGGCTGCCACGCGGCGCCTGATCAAAGACCGCCCCCTGGCGCGAAACAGCTATGCCTACAACCTGATCGTCGTGGGAGCTCGAGCGATGCATCACGCGGCCCGCCGGAGGCTCGCTTACTGGGCGGGGATTCCGACCGGAGAGGAGCCCGAGGTCGAGTTTCGCTACACGCTGCGTTTTCCGGAGGGGGAGGTCCCCTTCAATGGGGGCAATCTGGATCAAGATGAAGTGCGCAGCGCCCGGGCCTTGCGCTCGGGCCGGATCGAGGTCGCGCTTTTCCGCGAAGGGTTGGTGCGCTTCATGGAGCTTTCCCGCCGTCACGGCTTCCTGCCGGTTGTCGCGTACACCCCCTCCGCCCACACCGCCTACGCGCCGGTGGTCGTCTTCCAGGACGAAAGTCTGGAAGAGCTGATGCCCTGGTTCAGCGCGCGGCAGCGGGAGTATCTGGCATCGGCGGGCGGGGAGCTGGGCTTCACCTTCGTCGATCTCACACCGGCCTTCCAAGAGGCCGCACGGGAGAAAGCGGGGAGGGAACTTCTCTACTTCCCCACGGTCCTCCATCTCACCCCGCGCGGCCACGCGGTGGCCGCCGAGGCGCTGGCGCGGGCGCTGCGTAGCGCCGCGGGGAATGATACAATGCCGCCCGAGATGCACGACCCTGCGCCTTCTCCCGCCGCGACCGAGGACCACCGATGAATCAGGAAGTGAAAAAGCCGGGCGCCGCCAGCGAAGTCGAGGCCCGCCGTGTGGCTGAGGAGGCCCGGGAGGCCGAATGGCGGGCGCCGAGCTTCCTCAAGGAGTTGTTCCTGGGAAGCTTCCGGCTGGACCTGGTGCATCCCTTTCCCGGCATTGACACGCCGGCCCGGCCGGAATTCACCGAATTCTGTGTGCGCATGGAGCGCTTCCTGAAGGAGAAGGTGGATCCCGATCGCATCGATCGGGAGGGAAAGATCCCTCCGGAAGTGGTGCAGGGCCTGCGGGAGATGGGAGCCTTCGGGATGAAAATCCCCAAGGAATACGGGGGACTTGGCTTCTCTCAGGTGGAATACTGCCGGGCCATGCAGATGGTCACCAGCCACGATGGCAGCGTCACCGCCCTGCTCTCCGCTCACCAATCCATCGGCCTGCCCCAGCCCCTCAAGCTGTTCGGCACGCCCGAGCAGAAGAAAAAATATCTGCCCCGCTGCGCCGCCGGCTCCATCTCGGCCTTCGCGCTGACCGAGCCGGAGGTGGGCTCGGATCCTGCGAACGTGGCCACCACCGCCGTCCGCACCGAAGACGGGAGCGCCTACATCCTGAACGGCGAGAAGCTCTGGTGCACCAACGGCACCGTGGCGGAGCTGCTGGTGGTGATGGCCCGCCATCCCAACACGCGAAAAATCTCCGCGTTCATCGTGGAGACTTCCTGGCCCGGAGTGCAGGTGACCCACCGCTGCCACTTCATGGGACTGAACGCCATCGAGAACGCCGTGATCCGCCTGAACGATGTCCGCGTGCCGCGCGAGAACCTCCTGTGGGAGGAGGGGCGGGGGCTCAAGCTGGCGCTGGTCACCCTCAACACCGGGCGACTGACGCTGCCGGCTTCGGTGGCAGGCATCGCCAAGGTGTGCCTGGAAATCTGCCGCGACTGGGCTGGGAAGCGCGTTCAGTGGGGCCAGCCGGTAGGCAAGCACGAGGCCATCGCGCAGATCCTGGCGGACATGGCCGCCACCACCTTCGCCATGGATGCGGTGTCGGAGCTGTCTTCGCAGATGTCCGATCGAGGCGGCACCGACATCCGCCTGGAAGCGGCCGTGGCCAAGATGTGGAACACGGAGGCGGCCTGGAAAATCGCCGATCAGACGGTGCAGGTGCGCGGCGGGCGCGGGTATGAAAAAGCGGACTCCCTGCGGGAGAGGGGCGAGGCGCCGATTCCCGTCGAGCGGATTCTGCGCGATTCGCGCATCAACCTGATTTTCGAAGGCTCCAGCGAGATCATGCGGCTGTTCATCGCCCGGGAGGCGGTGGACAAGCACCTCGGCGTGGCGGGGCCGCTGGTGGACCCGAAAGTCCCGGCTGGAAAAAAGCTTTCTGCCCTTCCCAAAGTGATGGCTTTCTACGCCGCCTGGTATCCGACCCGCTGGCTGGGTTGGGGACGCTGGCCGCGCTACGCGGAGTTCGGTGAGCTGGCCACGCACGTCCGCTTCGTCGATCGCACCAGCCGCCGCCTCGCCCGCAACCTGTTCCACGCCATGATGGTTTACGGTGCGCGGCTGGAGAAGAAGCAGGCCCTGCTGTTCCGCGGAGTGGAGATTGGAGCGGATCTCTTCGCCATGACGGCCGCCCTCAGCCGGGCCCACTCCATGCGGCGGGTGTCTGCCGAGGGAAGCGCCCAGGCCGTGGAGCTGGCGGATCTCTTCTGCCGCAACATCCGCCGGCGCATCGGCGCCAGCTTCAAGGCCATCTGGAGCAACGACGACGATCGGAAATACGCGGTTTCCCGGCACGTCCTGGAAGGCGGGCACCGCTTCGTGGAGCAGGGCATCATCCACCCGGTCCCGTCCTACACCGCCCGCCCGCACACGCCGGTGCCCGAGGAAGCTGCCCCGCGCCGCTAAATTTTTTTACACAAAAGTTTTGCATTCCTAATTTTAAGTTTGTATATTCCTAACTGTGACGGGGAGCGCGCATTGAGCACTTCGGTCGACGATTACCTGAAAGCCATCTACCAGCTCGGCCTGGGGGACGCCCCGGTCAGCACTTCGGCCATCGCCCGAAGGCTGTCGGTGGCGGAGGCCTCGGTGACCGGAATGATCCGCAAGCTGGCGGGACGGAAGCTCCTCCGGCACACGCCCTATCATGGCGTGCGGCTCACGGCGACGGGGGAGGACCTGGCGCGGAGGCTGGTGCGCAAGCACCGGCTCTGGGAGCTGTTCCTCGTCCAGCACCTGAAATTCGGCTGGGAAGAAGTTCACCGGCACGCAGAGCGGCTGGAGCATGCCACCGACGATGAGCTGGAGGGGAGGCTGTTCGAGATGCTGGGTCGTCCTTCGCGGGATCCGCACGGCGACCCGATCCCGACGCGACACGGACCTCGGGAAGAGAAAGCCCCGGTGCGCCTGGCGGCGATGAAGAGCGGGGACCGCGGGGAGATCATCCGCTGCCTGGATCAGGACGCGCATCTGCTGGAGCACCTGCGGCGGATGGGGCTGGAGCCGGGGAGACGGTTTCGCGTCTCGCAGGTGGCTCCTTTTGGGGGGCCCATCAGCCTCGTGCTCGGCCGCAAGAAAATCCAGATCGGCCCCGTGGTGGCCACTGCGCTGGAGGTGAGGGAATTGAGGTCTTCACTGCGATGAGCACCGAGGCGCGCGCGCTTCCCACCCGGTCCTTGGAGGAGGTCCACTCCAGCGTCGGAGTGGACTATCCAAGCTTCTGGAGGCGGCTGTTCGCCTTCGCCGGCCCCGCCTACCTGGTCAGCGTCGGCTACATGGATCCCGGGAACTGGGCCACCGATCTCGAAGGAGGCGCCCGGTTCGGCTACGAGCTGATCTGGATCCTCCTGATGTCCAACGCCATGGCGGTGCTGCTGCAGACGCTGTCGGCGCGGATGGGACTGGCGGCGGGCATGGACCTAGCCCAGGCCAGCCGGGCGAGCTTCGAAAAGCCGGTGAGCTACGCGCTTTGGATCCTGTGCGAGGTGGCCATCGCGGCCTGCGACCTGGCGGAGGTGCTGGGGACGATCATCGGGCTGAATCTCCTCTTCGGACTGCCCCTGCTGTGGGGCTGCTTCGTCACGCTGCTGGACACGTTCCTGCTGCTGGCCATCCAGCGACTCGGCATCCGCAAGATGGAGGCGTTCATCCTGACGCTGGTGCTGACCGTGGGCGGCTGCTTCGCGCTGGAAATCATCCTGTCCCAGCCCCAGTGGGGATCGGTGCTCTCCGGGCTCATCCCGAAATTTCAATCCACCACCCCCTACGTCTTCTCACATCCCGAGGCGCTGTTCGTGGCCATCGGCATCCTGGGCGCCACCGTGATGCCCCACAACCTCTACCTGCATTCGGCGCTGGTCCAGTCGCGTCGCGTCGGCCGGGACCGCGACGCGATCAAACGGGCGTGCAAGTACAATCTCATCGATACCGCCGTGGCGCTGAACGCCGCCTTGTTCGTGAACGGGGCCATCCTGGTGGTCGCCGCCGCGACGTTTTATACACGCAGCATCGAAGTGACCCAGATCCAGCAGGCCCACACGCTCCTGACCCCGCTTCTGGGCACGACACTGGCTTCCACCGCCTTCGCCATCGCGCTGCTGTGTTCCGGCCAGAGCTCGACCCTGACCGGGACTCTGGCGGGGCAGATCGTGATGGAGGGGTTTCTTCAAATCCGGGTGAAACCCTGGGTACGACGGCTCATCACCCGATCCGTCGCCATCGTGCCGGCGGTCATCGTCATCGCCCTTACCGGAGAGGGGGGCACTTACAAGCTGCTGATCGCGAGTCAAGTGGTGCTCAGTCTGCAGCTGCCCTTTGCCATCATTCCACTCATCCAGGTCACCAGCGACCGCAAGCGGATGGGGGAGTTCGTGAGCCCCGCGTGGGTGAGGATCCTGGCCTGGATCGTGGCGTCGATCATCGTCGCGCTGAACAGCAAGCTGGTTTACGACATCCTGATGGACTGGCTGTCCCTGCCTCCGCCTTTCTCCACCTGGACCCGGTTCGTGGGAGTTCCGGTGGCCGTGGGCTGCCTGGGGCTGCTGCTCTACATCATGGTGCGGCCGTGGATTTCCGCGCGACGGGTGGAAGGCCTGCCGGTCCGGCTGGAGGCCTCGGAAGTTCTCAGCGGGCTCGTCGTTCCCGCCGTGAAGCGGGCCGGGCTGGCGCTGGACCGCTCCATCAATGACAAGGGGGTCATCGCCTACGGGTTGGGGCTGGTGCGCGATCCGGAGACCGAGCTGGTGCTGGTGCACGTGCTGGAGGGAGTCGGCGCACAGGTGTACGGAAGCGACGCCGCCGGCCAGGACGCGACCGACGCCCAGCGCTACCTGGACTCGCTGGTCGAGGATCTGCGTTCCCGAGGGGTCAAGGCCCGCTCAATCATCGGATTCGGCGTACCCTCCAGCTCGCTGATCGAGATTGCCCGGGAAAACAAGTTCGACCTCCTGGTCCTCGGCGGTCATGGCCACCGCCTCATCGGCGACATGATGAAGGGGCAGACCATCTCGTCGGTTCGCCATGCCGTCACCATCCCCGTCGTCACCATCCGCCAGCCCCCGTCCGGCCAAAGCCAAAGCGGCCCTTGAAGTCTGCGCCGATTCGCAGATTTGAGGTTCGACGGACTCCTGCCTCGATGTCGCGCCGTCCTGAACCATCCGGTTGGCGATTCCGTAGATCACTATGGACGGGGGGACTACTCTGCTCAGATCCGGCAGTCGCCGATGCCGCGGGCCGAGGCTTGACCCCCTGCGACGGCGGGACGTAGAATCCGCGACGATCTGAAAGTACTGCGGGGGAAGCTTCCCCTTCAAGGACATCCATGAAAAACGCACGCTTTGCGCTGGCCAGCCTGCTCGTTGCCGTGGGTACACTCCTTAGCGCCGCTCCGGCGAACGCGAGCCAGAGCCCCGGTGTCGGCATCTTCAGCGATGTCCGGGTGGAAAAGGGGGAAGTGATGCACGACGACGTGCTCTGCATCGGGGGCCACGCCACGGTGGAAGGAAAAGTGGAGGGCTCCGTCGTGGTCATCGGCGGCAAGCTGGATTTCTCCGGCGAGGCCGACGAGGTGGTCACCATCCTCAGCGAAGCCAATTTCCAATCGGGCGCGGCGGTGCATGGCGACATGGTCCACGTCCTGGGAGAGATGAGCAAGGCGGCGGATGCCAGATTCGAGGGGGAGAATGTGGACGTGGGCTCCGCCCTCCCCCCGCGAATCCAGCGTCTCCTCTCCCGCGGGCTCATCGGCCTGTTCGTGCTGTTGCGCCTGATCGGGCTCATCATCAGCGGCATCGTGGTCATGCTGATTGCCCTGCTCATTCCGGAGCGCATCGAGCGGATGTCCGGGGAGCTGGACACCCGATGGCCGGCTTCCATCGGTTTCGGACTGCTTGCCTGCGTCGTCGTGGTCATCGTGTGCGTCGGGCTGGCGGTCACCATCATCGGCATTCCCTTCGCCATTCTCGTGGGCCTGCTCGCCAAGCTCCTGGGGCTCGTGGGAATCACCGCCATGCTCATGCTGCTGGGGAGAAAGCTGGGAACTGAGACGGGGCTGCTGGGAGAGCACTCCTCGCTGCTGGCCTCGGTGATGCTGGGATTCGCGGTGCTGGCGGTGATCCGTTTCGTTCCGATTCTCGGCGAGCTGGTCTGGACCCTGCTGGGCATCGTCGGTCTGGGACTGACCGTCGTCACCCGCCTGGGCCGGGATGCGGCTGAGGCGGGCGCGTCCTGATGGATGCTCCCAGCGTAGGCACGCCTGCGCTCTGGTTCGGCTTCACCACGTTCGTCCTGCTGGCCCTCCTCCTGGATCTGGGCTTCTTTCGCCGTCGCTCGCACGCCGTTTCCATCAAGGAAGCCGCCATCACCTCCAGCATCTGGGTGTCCCTGGCGCTGATCTTCAACGCCGGGGTGTATCACTTCCTGGGACGCCAGAGCGGGCTGGAGTTCCTCACCGGCTACATCATCGAGCTGGCGCTGAGCGTCGACAACCTGTTCGTCTTCCTCATCATCCTTTCGTATTTCCACGTCCCCGCACCGCTCCGGCACCGCGTCCTGTTCTGGGGGATCCTGGGCGCGATGATCATGCGGATCATCTTCATCCTGGCGGGCGTGACGCTGCTGGGATTGTTCCACTGGCTGGATTACGTGTTCGGGGCGTTCCTCGTCTACACGGGGATCAAGATCATCTTCCAGCAGGAAGCCGAAGTGGATCCCGAAATGAACCTGGTCCTGAGATTCGCCCGGCGATTCCTGCGGGTGTCGAAGGAGTACCACGGGAACAAGTTTTTCGTGCGCCAGGCGGGACGGCGATACGCCACGCCGCTGCTTCTGGTCCTTCTGGTCCTGGAGTCCACCGACGTGGTCTTCGCCGTGGATTCCATTCCCGCCATCTTCGCCATCACCCACGATCCTTTCATTGTCTACACCTCGAACATCTTCGCCATTCTGGGGCTGCGCTCCCTCTTCTTCCTGCTGCAGGGAATGATGGACCGGTTCCATTACCTGCCCGTGGGTCTCGGCCTCGTCCTCAGCTTCGTCGGCGTCAAGATGCTCGTCCAGTCGCTGTACCCCATCTCCATCGGCGTCTCCCTGGGCGCCGTCGCCCTGTTCCTGACCGGCGGTGTCGTCGCCTCCTTACTGCATACGCCCTCAAGGAAAAAGCGCTGAGGATTTGCGATGCTTTCGTTGAACCGGGTGGGCGAAGCCCCGAGAGTGAAAATATCCCGCCGGGTCGCTGAAAAATTCTCGAGTCTTGGGAAGCGAGTCGTCGCGCATCGATGGGACTGGAGGATTCTGAGCCGGCGGTGGGGTGGGCTGTGGGGGCGGCTGAAAGCGAAAGCGGCGGAGATCTTGAGACCTCCGCCGCTTTCCATCGTAGTGGATCGGTTGGGTTAGTTCTTCATCGGTCCCGGGGGGGCCGAGGGAAGCGACTTCGGGTTCTTCTTGATTTCGGCCAGGATGATCTCGATGGCCTTCTCCAGCTGCGGATCCTTGCCTTGCATGACCAGGTTGTCCAGGTTGTCCACCTCGATGTCCGGGTCGACGCCATGCCCCTCGATCACCCACTTGTCCTCGAGGCTGTAGGTGCCGAACTCGGGACGGGTGACGTAGCCGCCGTCCACCAGGGGAGAGTAGCCGCGGATTCCCACGACCCCTCCCCAGGTGCGCGTCCCGATGAGCGGGCCCAGGCCGTACTTCTTGAAGTAGTAAGGGAAGATGTCGCCGTCGGAAGCGGAGTAATGGTTGATGAGGCAGACCATCGGCCCGTAGAAGACCTGCGTCGGGTAAGTGCCGATGGCTTCGGTGTTGCGCGCGTTGCCCAGGCCCACCAGCACACGGCGCAGCCGCTCCAGGATCATCTCCGACACGAACCCGCCGCCATTGTTGCGGTCATCGACGATCAACCCCTGCTTGCGGATCTGCGGATAGTACTGGCGGACGAACTCATTGAGCCCGTCTCCCCCCATGTTGGGAATGTGGACGTAGCCGATCTTGCCGCCGCTGAGCTGATCCACCTTGAGGCGCGTCCGCTCGATCTGATCGTAGTACCTCAAGTCGGCTTCATCGGAGAGGGGTTTGACGGTGACGTCCTTGGCGCCGTCCAGCGTCGGCTTGCTGTTGAGGGTCAGGGTCACCGTCCCGGCGGTCTTGCCCACCAGCAGCGCATCGGGAATCGTGGGAGCTTTCAGCTCGACCCCGTCGACTTTTAGAATATAGGAGCCTTCCGGGGCAACGATTCCCGGCTCGGTGAGCGGCGAGCGCCGCGCATCGACCCAGTTCTGGCCCTGCAAGATGCGACTGATCTTGTAGCGTCCGGAGCCGGCCTCCAGCGTGTAATCCACCCCGAGCTGCCCGATGGGAACCGATTTCGCCTTGGGCGCGTCGCCGCCGCCCACGTAGGCGTGGCCGATGTTCAGCTCGCTGATCATCTCGCCGATGGTGTAGGTCAGATCGGTGCGATGCGCCGAGTAAGGGACCAGGACGCCGTATTTCTTCTTCATGGCTGGCCAGTCCACCCCCTGCATGTTGGGGACGTAGAAGAAGTCCCGCTCCAGGCGCCAGGCCTCGTCGAACATCTGCTGGTACTCGACGGCGTAGTCCACCAGGGTCTGCATGCCGTCGGTCTTGAGAGCGCCGTCGCCCACCTTCCCGGGCTTGCCATCCTCGCTCGGTTTGGCGTCGATGATGCCGAAAGTCTCGCCCGCCAGGTATCCCAGCTTGGTTCCGTCCGGTGAGAGGTCGTAGCCGTTGACCCCCTCCAGAAGCACCTCGTCCTTGCGCTTCTCCAGATCGAAGGTGTGCAGCTTGCCGGCGCCATCGTCGCCGCCGGTCAGCAGCGCCGGCCCGCCGGCCATGAAGAAGACGACTCTCTTGTTGGCGCTGAGCTGGCCGTAATTCCCGGGCTCCATGGGGAAGACCGAGATGCGATTCTCGATCCCGTCGAGGTCAATCTTGACGGGCTCCGGAGCCTTCTTTTCGTCCTTCTTCCCGTCCTTGGCCGAATCTTTCGACTTCCCCTTCTTGTCGTCCTTGCTCTCGTCCGTGTCGGACTTGTCGGGCTCTTCATCCTTCTTTTTGTCGCTGCCCACCTCATCCGACTCGGGGGCGAACAGTGACGGGAGGTCCTTGCGCAGCGTGAGGGCATACACCTTGGTGGGGTTGCTGTAGACGTAGCTGAGGTCGAAGGCCCCGAGCTCGGCGTTCAGATCCCGGTCCGAAAGGAAGTAGAGGTACTTTCCCTCGGGGTCGAAGATGGGGCCGTAGCTGTCGATGATTTCGGACGTGGCCCGGGTCACCTTTCCCGAGTCCAGGGAATAGATGAAGACCTGATGGAAGCCCTGGAAATCGGTCTTGTGGTAGGTCAGCCAGCGGCTGTCGGGGGACCAGCTGTAGCCAGTCACCTCGCCGTACTTGGCCTGGTCGGCCTGCGTGACCTTCTTGCTGGCCACGTCCAGAACGTAAATCTTGAGGTCCTTGTCGGCGAAAGCGATCTTCTTGCTGTCGGGCGACCAGGCGGGCCCGAAGAGTCGGCAATGGCCGTTGGTGGTCAGTCGCTCCTGAGGCCCCTTGCCGTCCTGCGGGACTCTCCAGATCTCGTCTTCGCCGGTCTGGTCCGAGACGTAAGCGATCCACTTTCCATCGGGCGACCAGGCGGGGAGCCGCTCGTGCGAGTTGGAGCTGGCGGCCAGGATACGGGTGGTCCCCTTCTCCGCCGGAACGGAGAACAGATCGCCGCGGGCGACGAAAGCCACCCGCTTCCCCTCCGGAGAGAGCGAGGCATCCTCGATGAGATCGTTGACTTTCTTGAACTCCGCCCGCACGGCGCGCCGCTCGCTGGGCACCTGGATGGAGACCTTGGCATTCTTGCCGGAGGCGATGTCGTAGAGATAGACATAACCGCCATTCTCGAAAACGATGCCACCCGGGCCGGCGCTGGCCCAGCGAACGTCGTAATCGGTGAATTGGGTGAGCTTCTTGACGTTCTTGCCGCTGGTGTCGCTGCTGAAGAGATTGAAGGTGCGGTCGCGATCGGAATTGAAATAGAGGGTGTCTCCGATCCACATGGGATCGCGGGAGGTGTTGTTGTTCTGAGTGATCTGCTCGAGCTTGTTGGCGGGGAGGTCGTAGATCCAGAGGCTCTGGGTCATGCCGCCCCGGTAGCGCTTCCAGGTCCGGAAATCCCGGAAGATCCGGTTGTAGAAGAGCTTCTTCCCATCGGGCGAGTAGGTAGCGAAGCCGCCCTCGGGAACACCCACCTGCTCCGGAAATCCACCCTCGGCGCTCACCGTGAACAGCCGCCCGGCCCGGTCCTCCCAGCTCAGATGCCGCGAGCGGAACAACACGCGCTTCCCATCGGGGGTCCAGCCGAGCACCAGATTGTTGGGTCCCTGCCGTTCCGAGGGGGAGCCGACGTCGATCCACCAGGTGAGGCGCTTCGGCACGCCGCCTTCCGAGGGAATCAGATAGACATCGCGGTTCCCGTCGTATTGCCCGATGAAGGCGATCCATTTTCCGTCGGGGGAAAAGCGCGGAAACCACTCCAGCCCCGGATCGCTGGTGAGGTGGCGGGCCAGCCCGCCGGCGCGGGGAGCGATCCAGATGTCCCCGCCATTCACAAACGCGATGGAGTCTTTCGAGAGAGCCGGAAAACGCAGCAGACGGCTCTCGGCGGGTTCATTCTCGGCCGTGATCCCGGCAGGGACGGTCACGAGCGAGGTCAACAGCAAGACAAGGGCCGGAGCTATCAACAGGAAGGCGTGGCGGTATCGAGCACGAAGACGCGGAGCGCAGACTGGGGCATGGACCGGGTGACGGATCATGGAGCTCCTCAAGGTTGGGCCGGGAATTATCCGGGCAAACGAATCCACCCGGACAATACGGAAAACCACGCGCCGGAGTTTCCGGCCGGGCGATTTCCCTGGGGGGACGGTCTGAAATAGGCGCCTAGATAACCAGGAGAAGCCGGAGGAGTCAAGCGGCGCGTGGTGTAGGTGAGCCAGGCGATCGCGCTGTCGGAGTGCTAGACTATGCGCCTCGCAGGGGAAATCCCGGACGGATCGGAGGAAAGAAAGATGATGATGGCTTCAAGAGATTCGCATGCGCGCTTCGGAATCGGCCCAGCAGCTCTGACGATGACGGCACTCCTAATCATGATGGGCTGTGGCGGGGGAGCCGACCAGACCGCGCAGTCGTCCGCCCCTCCGGCGGCGCCTCCCGCATCGCCGCATGGCGACCAGGCGCCGGCCGCGGCCGGGGCGCCCTCGCAATCCTCGATTCCCCTGGTCGATTCGCGCGGCAACCTGGTTCCCGGCATGCCGCCGGCGGCCCCCGCGGAAGCAGGCGGCGGCCTGACCTGGACCGTGCCTGCGAGCTGGATTGAGGAGCCGCCCGCTTCGTCCATGCGCAAAGCCCAGTATTCCCTCCCCGCGGCCCCCGGAGATCCCGAGCCGGGCCAGTGCGCGGTGTTCTATTTCGGAGTCGGCCAGGGCGGAGACATCCAGGGCAACGTGGATCGCTGGGCGGCGCAGTTCGCAGACGCGGCCGGCGGGCATCCCGCGCCAAAGGTGACGGAGGGGACGGTGGCAGGCAGAAAGGTGATGAAGGTGACCACCGAAGGCACCTACACCCCCTCGCCGATGATGGGGGGCGATTTGACCCCCAGGCCCGGCCAGATGCTCCTGGGCGCCATCGTGGAAGGGCCGGATTCCAACTGGTTCTTCAAATGCACCGGTCCGAAGAAGACGGTGCAGATGCACCGGAAGGAGTTCGATGCGCTCATCGACTCCGTTCGTCTCCCAGGCAGATGAAAGGGATCCGGCATGAGAACTAGAAGCGAGCGACTGGAGCTGATCGCGGCCACGGCGGAGATGGTGCGCGCCGAGCTACACGACCGCCCCGAGCTGGGCAGGCTGTTGGGAGCCCACGTTCCCGCCGGTTGGCCGCCGCCGCTCAACGACGAAGCTTCCCAGCAATGGACTCTCAAATTCCTGCTCATGAACCCGGACGCGCCGGGATTCGGCTACTGGTACATCGCGCTCCCCGATCGCACCGCGGAGGGGAAAAGCCTGGTGGGTATCGTCGGGTTCAAGGGGAAGCCGGCTCCGGATGGCACGATGGAGGTGGGCTATTCGGTCATGGAGGATCGGCAGCGCCAGGGATATGGATCGGAGGCGACCTCGGCCATGATCGCCTGGGCGTTCGGCCACCCCGAGGTGAGCCGCGTCGTCGCCGAGACCTATCCGCATCTGCGGCCTTCCATCCGGGTGATGGAGCGCAACGGCATGAGCTTCCTGGGGAACGGATCGGAAGAGGGAGTCATCCGCTACGGGATCACCCGCGCAGAATTTGAAGCCGCCCGGCACATCGAGTGATGACTACGCCACGGGATCGGTCTAAGCCCTGGGAGCTGCCGAATTGAGCCAGGACCTCTGGGTCGCGGTCATCATGGGTATCGTGGAGGGGCTCACGGAGTACATTCCGGTCTCTTCCACGGGGCACCTCATCGTCGCCGGAACGCTGCTCGGGATGCAGGGAGAGAAGGCGAAGACGTTCGAGGTCTTCATCCAGCTCGGGGCCATCCTGGCGGTCGTGGTCTATTACCGCGAGCGTTTCCTGCAGCTGGCGAACCTGCGCGCCGACGGCCGGAGGTTCGCGGGACTGCGCGGATGCCTGATGCTGGGCGTGACGACGCTGCCCGTCCTCGGGATGGGATTTCTCCTGCGCGATGTCATCAAGGCGCGCCTGTTCGCCCCGGTGCCGGTGGCCTTCGCGCTGGGAGTGGGAGGCCTCGCCATCCTGGCGGCGGAGCGCTGGCATCCGGAGCCGCGCACCCGGGACCTGGACGGCGTGAGCTGGGGTCAGGCGGCAGGAGTCGGACTGTTCCAGTGTCTGGCGCTCTGGCCCGGCGTCTCCCGGGCCGCGGCCACCATCATCGGGGGCCTCATGGGGCGCCTGGATCGCAAAACCGCCGCCGAGTATTCCTTCTTCGCGGCGGTTCCCGCGCTGACCGCCGCCACGCTCTACGATCTCTACAAGTCCCGCGATCTTCTCTCCGCCAGCGACATCCCGGTCTTCGGGGTGGGCCTGGTCGTGTCATTCCTGGCTGCCTGGCTGGCCGTCGCGGGCTTCCTGCGCCTGCTGCAGCGCGGCACGCTGCGCCCCTTCGCGTATTACCGGCTGCTGATCGCCCCCATCATCTATTACTTCATGCGCTCCACCTGAAACGAGCTTACTGGGGCGGATGGAAGGCTGGTTCGATGTCCTTTGCCCGCGCCCAATCGTCCTCGGCCTTCTTATGGTTCCTCCGGTCCCTTCCGCCCTCAATGGCGATACCAGCGTTACCTTGAGATGGACGGGACCCACTTGTAGCGCCGCGACGTGCAAGAGCTTCGGGGTATATCGGCGACCCAACATGGAGCGGAATTGTCTGGATTACCAGCGGGTGGGAACTGTGGTCATGGATAATCTAAACTTTGGGTCGTACTTGCTCGTTGATAGCTCGGCAACAAACGCTATCGCCTACGACTACGCGCTCTCCATCATCGACGAGAACGGCAGGGAAGGGGCTTTCTCTCAGTCGGTATTGGGAGTGGCGCTCGAATCCCCGAAGGATGTCTATCGTTGCCGGCCCGCCAATGTCGAGCTCACCCCTTGCCCGAATCCGACGTGCGTTGCAGGATTGGATTCATGCCAGACTTGGGCCTACCATTGGAGGCCCTCAACGACACCCGCCTATCAGCCCTATACCGCTTCGCCGTTGGATGCTCCGCAGGGCTACCTGAAAGGCTATCGCGCGTACGAGTACTACTACCTCTCAAATACCCACAATTACCTGCGATGGAATTCCTCCGACACGAATGCCATGGAGTTGGACTACGGCCTGACTTGGGGTCGCGACGTGGATTACCGCATCAACGGATCCACCGCAGGCAATCCTGGTGGCGGCAACGCATGTCACGTCTTTACGGCGGTCTACAAGGTCTTTGTCAACGGAACCTGGCAAACGATGGAATCAGGCTGGTCCAATAATTTCGATGCCGCGGCAAATCCCTTGGATCGGTGCCCGAACATGTATTCGGCCCTGCCCTGGTGCAGCCTCCCGATCTGCGAAACCCAGACTTTCATACCTCCCAAACCACAAAACGTGACAGCGGCTCCGGGTCCAGGCCCCAACCAGATAACGGTGAGCTGGACCCCTCCAACCTCTGGGACCGAGGTATATCCGGACCTTGCAGGGTACTATCTCTACGTGAACGATCCCATGTGGTCTTTTGGGGGGCTGATTGGGAGCAATAGAAGCTCGACTAAGCCGGTGAGCGCCTTGTTCCGGAGCGACCACCCCTTGATACGGCTCGATTCCGCGGTGACCTCGATCACGCTGAATGGCATGAAGCCGTGCCGAACCTATACGTTTTATCTTGCGGCCATCAGCGGCGCGGGGCGGCTTTCCGAGCCCTCGCTGCCGAGTGGCCAGGCCACGGCCTATGGAGCGAGCCCATACAAGCCGGGCGCCGTCAGACCGCGATTGTGGACGACCAACGATTCGTACTTTGTGCATCTTGATTCGCCGACCGCCTCCACCGAGGTCGCGCGGCTCATCGGCGATTTTGCGTGCGAGGCAGGAACGGAGCTCAAGCAATCCACGGATCTCACGAATTGGACCACGATCACCGCCAACCCTCCGTATGCGTATGGTCCCAGCACCGCAATGTATGAATGGAAGATCACACCGACCCCAGGGATCCCGCAATACTTCCGGCTTAGTCGCACATTGTCGGGAGCCGATATCGTCGGTGATACCACCGTGATTGAAGTGCTTCCGCACGATAATCCTCCCTTGTCAGCGCCCACCCACCTGGACGCGCTGAACTTCTCCACGGATGGAACCAATCACTTGAGATGGTGTCCCAACCCGGACGCGGAGGGCATTACCGGCTATCGCATTTTCCGTGCGCCAACTTCCGGCGGACCGTACGTTCAGGTGTCACCGCAAACAGACCTGTCGGCCACCACGTTTCAATGGATCGACACGGGAGCGACGCTGCAGCCCTTCACTCCTGCAACCAACCGCTACTACTACGTGATTGCCGCAGTCAAGGGCGCGCAAATCTCTGCCTATTCCCCAGAAAACGGAGCGGGAGAGTCGAACCTGAATGGCTTTTTCGACTCCGACTCATGGCTGTGGGTTCTGGATACAGCCTGGGTCGTCTACCCGGCCAACCCGAACGACCCCAGTGAAATGGCGGCCTACCAAAATCAGCGCCTGACGTACTGTGATGCGGACTATGTGGAGAACGGAACAGGGCAGCCCCTGCTGGCTCCACCGCCGCCCAGCGAATCCTTGGCTTGCAAGGAAGGTCCGGCTAGAATCATGCTCATGGAGATCAAGCCCGTAGCCGAGGATGTGCAGCCCGCCCCCTACCGGGTCGTGGGAACACTTGGCAATCCCCCCTTCCATTACACCTACTACCATCTGGATCACCTTGGCAGCCCAAGGATTCTGACCAATAAGGATGGCGTGAGGGTGCAGGGTCAGCATTTCCTGCCATTCGGTCAGGAGATGCCCATCGAGGCTGGGCTGAACACCAGAAAGTTCACCGGCCACGAGCGCGACCCCGAGACCGGCCTCGATTACATGTTAGCTAGGTACTATCAAGCGAACCTGGGCAGGTTCATGGCGGTGGATCCGGCTGCCCACAGTATCAAGCATGAGAATCCTCAAACCTGGAATCGCTACACCTATGTCGCGAACAATCCGGTTGTTTTCACTGACCCAACCGGCGAGAAGATCGGAGATCGTTTCGCCACGCCAGAAAAAGCTGGTCGGGATGCGGTTGCTGAAATTAACCCGACTTCAATCGCTGAGAACCGCGAGTATGGAGGGACAGTTGAACGCGAAGTCACCACTGTCACAGACCCTAAGGGGAAGACGACGGAAACTGTAAAATACTTCGCTACTGAGGCTAAGCCGGGAGACGGTGACAGCTTTTCGCCGTCGATTGATCCGGTTACAACGGTGGGTGACTACCATACGCACGGAGACTATTCGACTGCTGGGAAAGATGGTAACCCATCTAGAGTCGATCCGAAATTGCCCCAAAGCGACAGAGCTGCCAAAGACCAGTATGGGAGTGATGACTTCTCTCCGGCTGACAAACGTGGAATTGCCGGTGACGCGCAAAAAACGTCACCTGAGAGAAGCAAGCATGGCGAATCATACAAAGGCTATCTGGGTACTCCCAGTGGAAAAATCAAAGAATACGAACCACCCAAGTGAGCTTGCAACTCGTGGGGAATAAACGATGAGAATGACCGCGTGGCACTGGTTGGGATTGCTGCTTGGTTTTGCCAGCCTCGCTTGCGCGAGTGCCGTAGATCAGGAGGGAAAGATGACAGTTACCCCTGAGACAACAATCACGTTCCCTGCGCGCTGGGTTGCTCTATTGGAGGACGCTCACAAGAGATTTCTTGACACTAAGCAAAGCGTGGACTGTTTTGAGGTTCAAATTCATTCCATGGCGTCACTTATTAGAGTGAATTATCTCCCGATCCCTGACACAAGTATCTCTGATGAGGGGCGCATTACAACAACTAGGACCAAAAGTGCATGCGGCCAGGCAATGACCTACGAGTACGATCTGTCCGGCAAGCTAGTCCGACAGTTCATCAACAAGTAGTAGCGTTGTGACGAGAGATGAGGCGACGGTGCCCTTCCCCCGAATTGGTGTAGTGGTGAAGTAGACCACCGAGATCATGCGAGCCATTTTGGCCGGTTCGGGGACGCGGAAAAGAGCGTTCGGGATGGGGAATTCTAGAGGAGTGGCGAATTCCAACTCAGTGGAGAGCTTCGAGTCACTGGCTGTCCGGGTAATGAGCGGAAACGAGCAGACGGGTAGCTCGGTCGCGTGGCAGACGCAGGGACGCCCTACGAAGCGCGCTTCAACGTGAAGACTGGAAGATGCCGGCGCTCGGCGAGGAATTGAACCGACAGATAGAGCGTGATTCCGGGCTGACCGCGGATGAGGGTCTGCGGGGAAGCGCAAGGGGATCGCCGAGACCATCGGTGGCGGGGCTCAAAGCGGGGTGCCCGAATGGCCGGGCGGCGTCGGTGGTAAATCTCGTCTGGGGTAGCGCCTCTTAGCCACGAATGTGGCCGAAGGCTGTTGTACCAAGAGCAGTAGAGCGCCAGCGCTTGGTCGAATGCCGCGAGGCGATAAGGGACGACGCTCAGACGTCGAGTGCATTCGCTCTTGATAGTTCGAATCCCACGCTCAATCACCGCCAAGCTCCCGTACTTCCCCAAAGCCCTGAATCGATGTCGAATCCCGTGGTGGCGGCACCATCGTCTGAACGCTCTCGCGGTGAATTGAATGCCCTGGTCTGAGATGAGATGGTAAGCTCCCCCGTCAAGTAGACACTCCAAAACCGTACTACCGGGGCGGTTCGCGCTTCGGCAAGAACTGAACCGGCGACACCCGGCACCATGAAATTGGTGGACCACTACACCCGAGTGGTAGGATAATCTCCGTCCAACCCATCCGCTAACTCGATCGCCGTGGAGTGTTCCATGAAAGACCTTCGGCTCCTGCTTCCGGGCCTCGTGGCCTTCGTCTGCCTCGCCATCGGATCCAGCTTCGCCGTCGTGGAGCGAACCACGACGGATGGAGCAGAGAGAGGCCTCCCTGCGGAATCTGCAAGCGGTTATCGCCCGGAAATGCCCAACCTCTGGTTCGTGGAGCTTTCCAGCGCGCCGCTGGCCGAGGCCAACCCGAGCAACGAGACGAAATACCTCAACAAGCTGAAGCTGGAGAAGCAGGACTTCCGCTCCGAGGCACGCCGCCGGGGGGTACATTTCACCGAGTTCTACACCTACGACCGGCTGTGGAACGGGCTTTCCGTGCAGGTCGATCCGGCGCAGCTCCTGGATCTGGCAACAATGTCCGGTGTGGCGGGGCTCTACCCGGTGCTTGCAGTGGAAATTCCCGAGTCGGTGCTGCCCATCAATTTGGAGAACGGAGCGGAGATGGATCTCTTCAACGCCATCCGCATGACGGGAGCGGATCAGGTGCAGGCGGAGGGGATCACCGGGGCGGGCGTAAAAGTGGGCGTCATCGACACGGGGATCGATTATACCCACCCGGACCTGGGGGGAGGATTCGGGCCGGGCTTCAAGGTCGAGGGTGGCTTCGACCTGGTGGGCAATGCCTACAGCGGCCCGGGGACCATTCCCCTCCCGGATCCAGATCCGCGCGACTGCGTCGGTCACGGGACTCACGTCGCGGGGATCATCGCCGCGGACGGCCGGGTGCGAGGCGTGGCTCCGGGAGCAGCCCTTCGGGCCTACAAGGTTTTCGGATGCTTCGGCAGCACCGGATCCGACGTGATTCTGGCGGCCATGGAAGCGGCGCTCCAGGACGGAAACCAGGTCATCAACCTGAGCCTGGGCAGCGCGAATCAATGGCCCCGTTATCCCACCAGCCGCGCGGCGGACAATCTGGTGAACAAGGGAGTCGTAGTCGTGGCGTCAGCCGGGAACAACGGCGCCGGCGCACTCTATGCCGTCGGAGCGCCGGCAAACGGCGAAAAGGTCATCGCCGTGGCGTCCGTGGAGAACGCCAAAGTCCATTGCAGCGCTGCACAGATACCCGGAGGACCCGCTGTGGGCTACCTGCCCATCGGGGACACCGAGCGACCGCCCCTCAGCGGCTCGGCGCTCCTCAAGGACATCGGGCACGGCTGCAACACCGATCGGTCTCTGTTCGTGGGGCTGCGGGACAAGATCGCCGTTGCCAAGCGCGGGCGCTGCGGCCTGACGGAAACGATCCTGAACGCCCGGAACAACGGCGCCAAGGCGGTGCTGATTTACAACAACCAGCCGGGAATTTTCCTGGCGGGCCTGGGCTTCCCCGGGATCAACTTTCCCGCCGCGACGCTTTCCCTGGAAGCCGGCACGGACCTGGCGGCGCGGGCCCGTTTTTCCACTTCGCTGTTCTGGACCAATCAGACCCTGGAGGTTCCCAACATGGGCGGTGGGACGGTCTCCTCGTTCAGCTCCTACGGGGCCGGCCCCGATCTGAGTCTGAAACCCGATCTGGCGGCGCCGGGCGGCCTGATTTTTTCCACCCTCCCCCTGTTCAAGGGCGGGTATGGACTGGCCAGCGGCACTTCCATGTCGTCTCCCCACGTGACGGGCACGGTGGCACTGTTGCTGGAGGCGAAACCGCACACCTCCCCGCAGGCCGTGCGCAGCCTGCTGCAGAACACTAGCGTTCCGCGCCCCTGGGCGGAGAACAGCGCCGCGGGCCTGCTGGAACCAGTGCCTCACCAGGGGGCCGGAATGGTGGACATCCACGCCGCTATCCAGGCGCAGGTCAGCGTCTCTCCCGGAAAGCTCGCGCTGGGGGAGATGGAAGGGCGATCGGTCACCCGGCGGCTCCTGGTGGAGAACCATGGACCGGACGATCTCGAATTCGATCTGGTGCACCAGCCGGCGCTGTCCATCGGGCCCCAGGTCTTCGACGTGCAGATCGCGCCGGGAGCGGCGGGAGTGAGCTTCAGCTCCGCAACCCTGCACGTCGGTGCGGGACAATCGGCGGCCCTTGACGCGAGCTTCACCCAGCCCGAAGAGCTCGCGGAGGGAGGGCTGTTCGGCGGCTATCTGGTCCTGTCGCCCCATGGTGGAGGGCGCGAGCTTCGGGTTCCCTACCTGGGGATGAAAGGGGATTACCAGCGAATGGTGGTGCTGAACCCCGACTTCACGCAATTCGGCAACCCGCTCCTGAGCTCCGGGTTCGAATTCGGACCAAACGAGCCCGTCACCATCGAGCCGGCGAGAGGAGGAGCCGCTTCGGTGGTCTTCCACCTGGAGTACTCGGTGCGCCGTCTGCGGGTGGAGCTTTCCGACGCGCTGACCGGGCGCAGCTTTGGCAGGCTTTTCGAAGCGGGCTACTTCCCGCACAACAGCGGCCGGGATTTCTTCTATTCCCTCACCTGGCAGGGCCGCGACGCGGACGGGATCCCGGTGCCGGCCGGCGTCTACACTGTGCGTTTTTCTATCGAGAAGGCGCTGGGCGACGACGCCAACCCGGCGCACTGGGAGGTTTGGAACTCCCCGGCGGTGACCGTCGTGCGCTAAGCAGGGGTCCGCCCGCCGGGGCGCCTGGCCAACCAGACGGCTGATCCCGGCCGCCCAGATCGGTTAGACTGTCGCCTTCCTGCGCCGCCCCACCCACCGCCGTACCCTGGAACGATTGAGCGGGTATCGTGTCGGTCCGGACCGGGGCCCGCCCTTGTCTGGTGATGCTTGTTCGAGAAGCTGATTTCCCTCCTTGCCGGATTCATCATCGCCACGATTTCGACGCTCGGTTACTCAGGGATCGTGCTGCTGATGGCGATCGAGAGCGCCTGCATCCCCCTACCCTCGGAAATCATCATGCCCTTCTCCGGTTATCTGGTGTTCACCGGAGATCTGGTGCTCTGGGCGGTGGCCCTCGCCGGCGCCGTGGGATGCGTGCTCGGCTCGCTGGTCGCATATTGGATCGGCTCCTATGGCGGGCGGCCTCTGGTGGAAAAGTACGGCAAGTACGTGCTGATCTCGCATCACGATCTGGCGCTCGCCGAGCGCTGGTTCCAGAAACATGGCGAGATCACCATCTTCGTCGGCCGCCTGCTCCCGGTGATCCGGACCTTCATCGCTTTTCCGGCGGGAGTGGCGCGGATGAACCTGTCGCGATTCAACCTCTATACCTTCATCGGCTCCTTCATCTGGTGTTACGCGCTGGGCTGGGTCGGGATGAAGCTCGGCGAGCACTGGGATACGCTCGGAACGTATTTCCATCAATTCGATGCGCTCATCGGATTTCTTCTGGTGGCAGGCGCTGCCTGGTATGTGTGGCGCCACATCAAGCAAGTCCGAAGAGGCTGAGAGCCGCATCGGCAGCACTGCCAAACTAATCATGCGCCCCGGCGCCGGCCGGGGCCGACTCTCGAGGGGTTTCCATGCGCCGACCGCAGATGGTCCTTGCCTTCATCGCGTTGATTCTGTTGATTTCCCTCCAGGCCTCCTCGAGAGCGGGAGCGGCGTCGCCGGCGAGCCCGGCGGCCGAGGCGAGCCACCCCGCCCAGTCGGCGGCGGACCTGCGCCAGTTCCTGGACTTTTACGCGTCGCTCTACGTGGGGGTGCGCTATGAGGCCCAGAAGGCGGAATGGGGCGCCAGCACCGATGTCACCGACGAGCATGTAGGGGAGCGCATCGCGGGAGGCAAGGCGCTGGCGGCGCTGGTCGGCTCCCCGGCGGTCATCACCCGGTCCCGGGAGTTCCTGAAGCATCCCGAGCAGGTCTCCGTAATTGACGGGCGCCAGCTGCAGAAGATTCTGCTGGAAGCGGCGGAGGCGCCGGGCACGGTGCCGGGGATCGTGGCGCAACGAGTGGAGGCGGAAGCCAAGCAGTCCAGCATCCTGGACTCGTTCCAGTTCTGCCTGGAACGGAAGGGGGACCAGTGCCTGAAGCCGGTCACCGCCAACGACCTCGACGACATCCTGAACGAGTCCACCGATCTGGCGGCTCGCCTGGCGGCCTGGGAAGCCTCCAAGGAGATCGGCCCGGCTCTGAAGCCGGGACTGGTCGAGCTGCGCGGGCTGCGCAATGCCGTGGCGAAGGAGATGGGATATCGATCGTTCTTTGACCTGCAGGTGGCCGATTACGACATGAGCGTGGACGAAATGATGGAGATGCTCGCGGGGTTCATGCGCGACATGGGCCCGCTCTACCGGGAGGTCCACTGCTGGACCAAGTACGAGCTGGCGAACAAGTACCACCAGCCCGTCCCGAAGATGATTCCCGCCCACTGGATCAACAACCGGTGGGCGCAGAACTGGACGGGGATCGTGGAGGGGGTGGACCTGGATCCTTACTTCAAGGACAAGACCGCCGAGTGGATCGTCCAGTCGGGGGAAGCATTTTACGTCTCCATGGGATTCCCCCCGCTTCCCGAGAGTTTCTGGAAGCTGTCGGATCTCTATCCGGTCCCGGAGGGCTCGAAGCGCAAGAAGAACACCCACGCCTCGGCCTGGGACATGAACCTGGAGGGGGACGTGCGCTCCCTGATGAGCGTGCAGCCCAACTCCCGGTGGTTCAGCACGGCCCACCACGAGCTGGGTCACATCTACTACTACCTCTCGTATGACCGGCCCGGAGTCCCGATTTTTCTGCGGGAGGGGGCCAACCGGGCGTTTCACGAAGGGATTGGCGATCTGATTGCCATCGCCGCCGGGCAGGAGCCCTATCTGCGGGCCGTGGGCATCCTGCCGCCGGGAGTGAAGATCGACCAGAAGAAATGGCTGCTCAACCAGGCCCTGGAGGAGGCGGTCCCGTTCATCTTCTGGTCCGCGGGGACCATTTCGTCGTGGGAGCGGGATCTCTACGAAAACAATCTCCCGCCCGAGGAATTCAATCAGCGCTGGTGGAATTACGTGGCGAAGTTCCAGGGCGTCGTGCCGCCCGTGCCGCGGGGCGAACAGTATTGCGATCCCGCCACCAAGACCCACATCAACGACGACCCGGCCCAGTACTACGACTACGCTATGGCCACGGTGCTGAAGTACCAGCTGCACGACAAGATCTGCCGGGACATTCTCAAGCAGGAGCCCCACTCCTGCAATTACTACGGCAGCAAGGCGGCGGGAGACTTTCTGAAGGGGATCCTCCGGCAGGGGGCGATGAAGCCCTGGCGTGAATTGGTCCGCGAGGCCACCGGATCCGACTTGAGCACCAAGGCGATGGCAGCCTACTTCCAGCCGGTGCTGGAGGACTTGAAGAAGCAGAATGCGAGCCGGCAATGCGGATGGGAATGAGCCCGCGGCTGTCGGTCGGAATCCTGATGTGGGGCGCGCTCAGCCTGGCAGAGTCGGAATCGGGCTTCACGGCGGAGCCTACGCCGGCCGAGGAGGAGAGCCTCATCCGCGACAACAGCTTTCTCGTGGAAGAGGCCTACAACCAGGATGCGGGCATCGTCCAGGAGATCAACAATTTCATCGCCCTGGGACCCAAGCGCGACTGGCTTTACGTTTTTGTCCAGGAGTGGCCTTTGGGGGGCATCAAAAACCAGCTCAGCTACACGATCACCCTGACCGATCCGGGCAATGAGGGCGGGGATACGGGGTTCGGCGACACCCTGGTGAATTACCGCTACCAGGTGGCGGGGGGAGGCCCGCAGCGGGTCGCTTTCGCGCCCAGGGTGAGCCTGGTGATCCCGACGGGGGACGAGAAGGAGGACCGCGGCCAGGGCGCCTTCGGGATCCTGGTGAGCCTCCCGATGAGCGTCGATTTCACCAAGCGTCTGGTGGGACACTCCAATGCGGGCGGGGCCTACATTCCCTCGGCCAAGAATGCCGCCGGGGACAAGGCCGACGTCACCGACTATTTTCTGGGGCAAAGCCTGGTGTGGCTGGTGCGGCCGACCTTCAATGCGATCCTCGAGGCGGTCTATACCTGGGAAGAGGAAGTGACCGGTCCGGGAACCACTGAAAGATCCAGCAGCTTCGTCATCAACCCGGGAGTGCGCTGGGCGATCAACCGGCCCTCGGGCCTGCAGATCGTCCCCGGGATCTGCGTGCCCATCGGAGCCGGTCCCAGCCGCGGCGATGAGGCGATTTTTCTCTACCTCAGCTTCGAGCACCCTTTCGGCCGGAAGAGCTCGCCGTAGCGCCGCCCGCCCACCCCGCGGCAAGCGCCGTTGCCGGTGTAGCGGCGAGCCTCAGTGCGGCGTGAAACTCCGGGAGATGTTGAAGCCGAGCCGGAAATACCCCTTCTCGAAATCCATGTCGCCTCCGGGGGCAACGAGATCGGTGTGCTCGCCCGGAGTATTCGTGGCCAGCAGCGTGAAGGCGTGCCGCGCGGTGGCGACTCCCCAGGCCAGCGAAACTGACTGGTAACCTGCCTTGACGCCGGCCGTCTGTCCGATCCACTCCGCCGAGAGCGACTGCTTGGATGTCACGTGCCATTCGGCGCCCAGCCCCACCCCCGCCGTTCCCCGGTCGTCGAGGGGGTCCTCATAGTTCGCGCTCGACACGTAGAGTGAGGTCAGGAGCAGCGAAATCGGCTTCCAAGGGCGGTACCCGAGGATCACTTCGGCGCTCCAGCGGTTTCGGTTGGCGGCCTGCTCGTCCCGTACGCTCGCGATGCCGCCCCGGAGGGCTCCCGAAAAGTACTTCCCCGCCGTTCCGGAGATGCGCGGCGCATAGAGCACGAACCCCTCGTAATCCCGCAGCTGATTGGTGCGGCGCAATCCGGCCTGCACAGTCTGGCTCAGGCCGTAGGCCAGCTGAATCGACCACCACGACCCGCCGTCCAGGCCCCAGAGCTCATCGCCTCCCGCATCCCGGGTGGACTGCTTGAAGCGGTGCAGAATCCGGAATTCGAGCGTCCGCTTCCCGAGCGGCTCGGGAGTCGGAAGGTTGATGAGCGAGGAGTCCCGGAAGAAGCGGGGAGCGGCGGGCGGGACCGGCGTCGGAGGCGCGCCCCACTCGTCCTCCGGGAACTCCAGGATCCAGCTGCGCACCAGGGCGATCTGCGTTTCGTTCAGCGGCTCCATCGACAGAGGCATCCGAGGACCCCGGTAGTGCCCCTCTTCGGCGGGGAGGAGCTTGAGGTACAACAGGCTCAGCTCCGGCGATCCCGGGGTCACCCGAAGGAAGCTGCTGTCGGTCTTCGCCCTGACGTTGACGGTGTCGCGATAAAGATGCGAGGCCTCCAGACGAAGGCCCGCGGCGGGCTTGGCTCCACCGTGGCAGGCGGGCATGGCGCAGCTCTGCTGCAGAAGTCGTCCCACCTGCTGGAAAAGCGGCGAGTCCTCCTGCGCCCGGGTCGACGACGACACCACCAGGGGGAGAAGAGCCAGGAGTTTAATTGTCCTGCGCGCCTTGATCGATCCATTCACGAATCACCTGGATCTCGAGAGGGTCGAGCGGCGGTGCTCCCAGCGGCATGCGGTCGCCGATTCCCCCGACGCTCGCCTGTTTGTCTTCCAGCTTGGCCACGAGGTAGCTCGAAGCGCTCGATCCGGGGTCAATCCGCAAGAGTCCCGGCGCCTCCAGGCTCGGCACTCCCACTGCCCCCAGCACCGGGTCGTAGAGCGCCCCCGACTCCAGGCTCATCACAGCCTCGGGAGTGCTTCCGGAGTGACATCCGGAAAGGGCGCAGCTGCGATTGAAGATCGGTTGCACATCGGCGGAGAGCCGGACCAGCGCGGCCGGCGGCAGAGGGCTTGGGACCCCGAGCGTGGCATCGTCGTTCTTGCAACCCGCCGGCGACAACGCCACTCCTACGCTCAAGACGGCGATCCAGGGCCGCGGCCCCCATGGCTTTCTCAAGTGCAGCTCCGCAGGCGCTGGGTTGGCGATGTTTCGGGTGGAGTGGGCTCCGGCTATCCGGATGCGGGCACGGCGCTCGGTCGGCGGATTTACTTTTTCCTGACCTCGTCGACGGTCAGGGCCTTCATGCCGCCCTTCTCCGAGACCTCGCCCTTGATTTCCACCTGTTCGCCTGCCAGGCCCCTCGCCTTGCTGTACGGGGAGGGGTTGGAATGATCCGCCACCAGGAGATAGAGGCTGCCGTCCGCCGTGAGCAGGCCCATGGGCTGCCCCATCTGGGCGCATTTCTGGGCGCACTTCTGATGATCCGGTCCTTTGGCTCCATGTCCGACGTAACAGGCTAGGTCGACGACTTCGCCGCTCACGGTCAGACCCGCACCGGCGGAAATGACGGGCGCCGCGGTGAGGCAAGCGAGCCCGATGGCAAACAGAAAACCTGCGATGAATTGATGCGTGCGCATCCTCTGACTACCCCTATTTGTTCATGACCAGGTAGAAGTTGACGCTGCCGAGGTTGACCGGGGAAGGATCGCTGAAGGCGGTGCCGGTATCTCCTCCCGTCGGCGCCATGACGGTCGAGCTCACGAAGGACGGGGCGCTGCTGCGGAAAACCTGGTAGGTCGGCCCGCCGCCGGCCCAGTTGAGCGTGAGGCTGCCGGCATTATCGACGGCCTGGACGGCGATCGGCGTGGTGAGGCGCACACTCCCCGTCATTCCCAGCCCGCAATGCGGCCGGCAGAAATAGGGGAAGGTGCCCGGGACTTCGATGAATTGGCGCATGAAAAGGGCACCGGGACCCAGGTTGGCGTCCCAGATAAGATTGGCCACGCAGGGACTGCCGCTCGTCGTGGTATGGGAGCCCGCTCCGGTATTCAGCCAGCACACATAGTCCCCTTGTTGGACGACGCTCGAGTTAGGCATGAATATTAGGGTGTTGGTGATGGTCACGATTGTGACTTTAGGCACAGCGATGTCCACACCGGGCTCCACGGCCAGGGACAGGCCGCGTGGAGTGCCAGAGAGGAGAATGGCGATGAGGGAGCACCGGATTAGGAAACGGCAACTGCGGCGGACAGTCATGATGCCCTCCAGACTTACTCCAGGCTGAGGACCGGGGCAGAAGGCAACGATTATACGGTCCAATGCCATTTGTGTCAGTGCTCGGAAGCACGGTCGGCGCACGCGTCATCAAACGAGTAGACTTCAGCCGTCCAAGATCCAGCGGAGGTCAGCATGAGCCTATCCATGGGCAGGGTGGGGTGGCTCCTCGGCGTGAGCCTGGCGGCCTACCTGGGGATTTGCCTGCTCGCGTTTCTCTTCCAGCGCACCCTTCTCTATTTCCCGATCCGGTGGAGTGAGCAGGAGGCGGACCGGGCCAATCCGGGATTCGAGGCAGCCTGGATCGCGACCTCCGATGGCGAGCGCCTGCACGCCTGGATCCAGTTCGTCGAAAGCTCCCCCTGGACCGTGGTGATCTTCCACGGCAACGCCGGAAACCTCTCCTATCATCAGGCGACCCTGCTGCCCTTCAGAAAACTGGGGCTGCAGGCGATCCTCTTCGATTACCGCGGCTATGGCTTGAGCAGCGGCCATCCAACCGAGAAGGGTCTCATGCTGGACGGGGAGGCCGTGACGGATTACGTCGGGAAGACCCTGGGTGTCTCGCGTGAGCGCATCGTCTACTTCGGGCAATCGCTGGGCAGCGGCGTGGCTGCGCTGCTGGCGGCGAAGCGCCCTCCCGCGAAACTCATCCTGGAATCCGCCTATCCCTCCCTGTCGCAGGTGGCATCCCTTCATTACCCCTTCCTGCCTTCCGGTCTCCTGCTTCGCGATCGGTTCGAGTCGACGACCGCCGTTCGCGGGCTTTCGTGCCCCATCCTGTTCCTCCATCCTGCCCTGGACGAGATCATCCCCGTCTCCCTGGGCCGCGCGCTTTTCGAGACAGCGCATGAGCCCAAGAAATTCGTGGAGCTGCCGGGGGCCCACCACAACGATGTTTTCGACGTGGCGATGGCCGAGCAGGTGGAGGCGATTGGAGATTTTCTTCAGGTGGAGGGCGAGCCGCTTCCCAGCCACCCGGGGAACTGAGCCGCGAACGTCGATCTATTGCAGGGCCTGCTCCAGCGTGGCGGAGTCATCCAGAAGGAGCCATTCCACCACGGAAAGGGGAAGGCTGCCACTCTTGAGCAGGTCGTCATGGAACCGGCCGAGCTGGAACTTCGTCCCCTGATGATCCCGGTATCGCCCTGCCAGGCGCATGATCTGCCACTTCCCCACCATGTAGGTGATCTTCTGGGTCGGATCGGAAGCCGCGCCGGCCGCCTCGCCCTCGGCCGCCTCGCGATCCAGTCCTCCCGCTTCCATGAAGTAGTTCACGGCCTGCTCGAAGCTCCAGCGCCCGGTGTGCAGGTTCACGTCCACCCCGATGCGGGCCGCCCGGTAGCGTGAGAGGCGCAGGACCTGACCCTGAGCGGCGGAGTCCTGCGCATACAGCCCGCGGCGCAGCAGCATTTCCTCACCGTACAGCGCCCAGCCTTCCACGAAGATTCCATCCTGATGCTCCCGGCGGATCTCGTTGGTCAGATGGTTGGCGATGGAGATCTGCAGGAAATGCCCGGGAATGCCTTCGTGTCCAAGGATGGGCCGCGGGTCCTCGATGGCGGCCCGGATATAGAAGTTCCCGCTCTTGGGATTGTAGGTCGGGATGAAGTAGAAGCCACCGTCATCCTTGTCGTAGAGGCCCGGCGCATTCATGAAGCCGCCCGGGCTGGTCGGCTTGAACGCCTCCGGAAGCTGGCGGATGGTGAACGGGCCGAGGTAGGGAGGGAGGGTGACGATGTCGTGCTTCTTCATGAAATCGATCATTTCCTGCTGGCGGCTCTCGTACGCCTTCAGGAACTCGGCCTGATCCTTGGGTACGTGGGGATTGCGCGACGGGTCGGGAGTGGCCATCGCCGGGTTCTGGAGGAGTGACTCCAGCCCGCGGTAACGGGCCAGCTCCGCTTCTCCCAGCATGGCCAGCTGGCTCGCATCGAGTGGCAGCAGATAGACGTGCTTCAGGTAGTAATTGTAGTTCTCCTCCCCCATGGGGGAGAAGGGCACCATGGAATCGAGCTGCTTTTCCAGATCGTCCGCGAATCCATGGATGGCGGTGAGCGCCGCATCCTTCGCCTGGACCAGCTGTGCCCTTTCCGCCGGGGTCAGGTCGGAGGCCAGCGTCATGAGGCTGTCGTTGAACAGGGAATCGATGGAACGGGCTGATTCGATGGCCAGGGTGGCGTAAAGTCGCACCGGCTTGCTCAGGTTCTTTTTCCCCTCCGCCAGCATGGCGGGCATAGCCTTGAGCCTGGCCGTGGCGGAGATGGACCGGTTGCGGGGAGTGTCGTAGTCCTTCTTGAGAAGCGAGAAGATCGCATTGCTGCATTCGTTCACGTAAGTTTGCGGGTTGGTTTCCTCGAAGCGCAGCACCCGGTCGGAGAACACGGCTCTCTCGAGATCCGCCTGAAACAGGAGCCAGTCGATGCGATCGTCCCGGCTCCAGGTATTCCCCTGCAGGGCGGTCACCTCGGCGAGCAGGCGCTTTACCCGCTCCCGGCGGCCGGTGACGGCCTGCAGGGAATAGTCCGTGAGGCGATCGTCCCAGCGGTGCAGGCCCTGATCGCTGCTGAATACCGGGAATTGCTCGTTGCGCCAGGAAAAATACTCGTGGGCGAGGGCGCGCAGCCGCGCGGGCCCCGAGCCCTGGGCCGAGCCTCCGCTCAGCGCGAGCGCGGGGACGATGCCCGCGAGACACAGCAGGCTCCACAACGGAATCAGGTGAAACCTCAGCATGGCTCTCTCTCCTGCATGGACGCCAGGGCAATCTGTTGCGGGTTTGAAGGAGGGATTCTACGACAACTCGCCGGCTTCCTAGAAATCCACCTGGAAGCCGATCTGGAAGCGGCGGCCAAAATCGCGCTCTCCGATGAGACTGATGACCGCGGGCGTGATGATGGCCGGACCGGACGCCGCAAAACTCGCCTGCGCCGGAATCTGGTCAAGCTGATCGACCCGCAGGGAATCGCTGTTCAGCAGGTTGTACACTTCCAGGAACGCCGAGGCCGAGGCTTTCCCGATGACGAAGCTCTTCATGACGCGCGTGTTGAGGATGTAGGTGGCTTCGTTACGATGAATGTTGCGATTCTCCGGGTTAATCCCGTACCCACCGTTGCCCAGCTGTCCGAACAGAAGGCGATTCTGAACGAATCCGACATCGTCGCTGTCGTCGTAGTACACGATGCCCGAGAAGGGGAGCCCCGAGGCCCAGGTGATGGTCCCCCCCAATCGCCAATCGCCGGGAAGAAAGGCGACGGCATTGAGCTTGATCACGTGGCGCTGGTCGTAGTTCAGGTATCCCGGCTCAAATTCCGCCAGCGCCGGGTCGTCACCGATCTGGGAGAGGAAGCTCTCGGCGTCGCCCTGGGCCACGGAGTAGGTGTAGCTCGCCTCCATCTGCCACTTGCGCTTCAAGCGCCGGACAAACTCGATTTCCCAGCCTCGATAGGTCTGCTCGTTGAAATTACCCAGTCTGTAGACGCGGTTGAAGTAAAAGTTTTCGATGTAGAGATCCGGCGCCCCGTTGGGGGCGTTGGTGCAGGCCCTGGAGGTGCATTGAACCTCCCCATGGTGGTCCGCCAGCTTTCCCGTGTGAGGATCGATTTCAGTCCGATGGTTGATGTCGATGTCCTGCAGCTGATCATGGTAGTCGCGGCTGATGTACCGGAAGGATACGAGCACTTCCGGCGCCAGCTCCCGGCGGAATCCGGCCGTCCACTCGACGGAGTAGGGGGTGGACAGGGAGCGATCGACCTGAAATGCGGTGAGGGAAGACTGGGAGAAGGGTTTGCCGATCCGGTTGTCGGGGAGCCCTTGGTCATCCACTCCGTCCAGGTCGACCCGGTAGGTGCGGGTCACCGTGTCCGGGCCCTGCTCCAGGGACATGGTGCTGAGGAAGAGCTTGTCGTAGTACCGCCCCCACGACCCGATGACCTGGGTCTTGCCATCGGCCCAGGGGTCCCAGCTCAGGCTCAAGCGAGGCGCCAGGTTGGAGTTGGAAACGTCGAAGTCCTCGGGACGCCGGGCATGAAGCCCTTGAGCCAGAATCTCGTTGATGTCATCGCCTCCTCCGGTCACGAGCCCCAGGAACGATGAAAGAACATGCGCGTCCAGGTTATGCCGGGTCATAAGTCCGAACGCGGCGCTGCGCATCTGGGAATACATGTCCTGCAGAGGCGGATCCTGGGACCCGAGACAGGAATGGATGGGATCCCGGCAGAGACCGGAGGTGGTGATGTTGTCATTGAGATTCAGATCCAGCCCCGAGGCATCCATCACCGCGTTGTATTTGCGGCGCTCCGCGACCGGGTCGAAATGCGAGTACCCGAAGGATTGGAGGTATTCGGAGTCATACCGCAGCCCCAGGCCGATCGTGAGGTTGGCCATCGGCTTCCAGGTGTCCTGAAAATAAATTCCCAGATTGTCCCCGGTCACGGTGTTGTTGACGAAGGCGGGAACCCCTAAGCTGGCGCGGACCCGGCCGGGAGCCATCCCGCTCGAAGCGGAGCCGAGGGTATGCCCCGGGCTGAAGCCGGCGTCGGGAAACCTGAACCTGGGGCGGAGAAACGTATCGCTGTCAAACGCTTCGTGCTCGTAGACGCTTCCCAGCTTGATATCATGGGTTCCCACCGCATTGTCGACGAAGAGGGAAAGGTCCTCGACCCAGCTCAGCCTCTGGCGGTGATCGTCAGCCGAGTAGGCACTCGGCCCGTAGGTGCGGCCTTCCGAATCGGTGAGCAAGTCCTGGTCGGGCGGGAGAGGGGCGCGAAACTCTCCCTTGTCGGGCCGGCCGTTTCCGTTGGCATCATTCCAGAACGGCGTCGAGGTATAGCCGGAGTCTCCCAAAACGTCCAGAACGCCATTGCCGTTCACATCTTCCGTGTCCCACCTTTGGTTGTTACCGGTTCCGGGAAGGATTCCTCCGGGGCAATATCCCCACTCCCGATTGCAGTCGATGCCGTCCTCCTCCGGGTCCAGACGCCCGTTGAGGTTTTCATCAATTTCCGCATCGAGGTAGCCGTTGCAATTCCGGTCCTCATGGTGATACCCGTCACAGGCCACGTTGAGATAGCTCCCGGTCCCGCTCCCGCTCGCCGCTTCGATGCTCCCACTGACTTCGTCGTCAAGGTCTTGATCCTCGCCAAAGTCGCGACCAGCGTTGTGATTGACATCCTCAAAGAGATCATAGAATCCGTCGAAGTCCCAATCCTCCCCCGGGTCCCGCTCCTGGGCGTCCAGCACGCCATTGCCATTTCCCCCCAGCTCCGGCCGATCATCCACGAACAGGATGCCGTTGCCGTTGGTATCGGGGTTCATGGTGGGAGTCTGCGAGAAGCTGTTGTCGAACCAGGCCACCGTTGATTCCAGCAGCACGGTGGGGGTGAACACGGAGGATCCCTTCAAAGTGTACGTGGGACCCCCGCGCGAGGACGTATAGCCGGACTTTGCATGGATGAGGCTGCTGATTCCCTGATTCTCGCGACGCTCCTTGTCGAGGATGAGGGAAAAAGCCAGCCGGTGGGATGGCTGTATCTGCCAGGTCGCCTTGGCGAAGACCCGGTTGCCGTAAAGGGAGGTCACGTAGGCTTGCGAGACGGCATTGACCGGAGTCTCCTCGTGAATGTACTCGAACGTGAGGTAGTACCAGAGCCGATCGCGCACGATGGCGCCGGAAAGTGACAGGAAGGGCATCAGATCGGTGAAATGCTGCTCGGTAAAAGACCGGTTGCCCTGAAATCCGCCGCTCAGCTCCGGGTCCTCGACCCCTGCGCCGTCTCGGTCCAGGCGGTCGCTGCGCAGGTAGAACTTGAAGGTGCCCTGGAACTCGTTACCGCCGGATTTGGTGAGGATGTTGGCGAAGCCTCCCTGGGCCCGGCTGTACTGGGCCGTGGCGGCGGAGGTGATCACCTCCAGCTCCTGAATCGATTCGATGTTGAGGTTCTGGCCGTAATAGCCGGTAAACGGGTCGGTGGTGCTCACCCCATCGACCAGCGTCACCACGTCGGTGTCGCGGGCGCCGTGGATGTTGGGGTTGCCGGTCTTGTCGACGTCGGTCACCCCGGGCGCCAGCGACAGGATGTCCTGGTAGTCGCGCCCCAGGATGGGCAGCTCGGAGATGAACGTGGAGGAGAAGGTCGTGGAGGCGGTCACGTTCTCGGTATCGAGGGTGTCGCTCTTCCCCTGGACCCGGACCACTTCCTTGAGGTCGCCGGTGGAGTGCAGGACGACGCTCTGCTCCTGGGTTCGTCCCGAATCCAGCCTGATATCCGAGAAGATGAGCGTGGAATAGCCGGTCAATGAAACAGTGAGCCGGTAGCCTTCTCCGGGAGGCACGTGGGAGAAGCGGTATTCCCCCTGGCTGTCGGTGAGGGTCCCACTCTCCTTAAAGGCGAGGGCGTCGTTCTTGAGGACCAGGGTGGCGCCTGGCAGGGGCTGCCCGCTCTTATCGGTGACCTTCCCGGCGAGGTTCGCCTCGGTGGAAGCGGCGGTGGCCAGCTCCACGCCCAGGAGGGCCGCGAGCAGGCAGCCGAGGAGTGGAAGCCGGTGATTCTCCGCGCAGTGGAGGGTCGCTACCCTGACTCCAGCACTTCGTTCGGGCCGACCCATGGACGCACCCGCGCCCTAGAAATCCACCTGGAAGCCGATCTGGAATCGGCGGCCGAAATCGCGCTCTCCGATCAGGTGCGAGCTGGCGGGAGTGATGATCGGTGCTCCTCGAGGCGTGTAACTGATTTGCGCCGGGTACTGATCGACTTTTTCGACCCGCAGGTAGTCGCTGTTCAGGAGGTTATAGACCTCGAGAAAAGCCGATGCGGCGGATTTTCCGATCACGAAGCTCTTCAGCACGCGCGTGTTCAGCATGTAAGTCGCCTCGTTACGGTGAATGTTGCGATTCTGCGTCGTGAGCCCAAAGCCATTGGCCCCCAGCTGCCCGTACAGGATGCGGGTCTGGGTGAAGCCGACATCGTCGATGTCCCGGCTGTAGTGGATGATGCCGGAGAACGGCAGCCCGGAGGCCCAGGTAATCGTGCCCCCCAGTCTCCAGTCGCCGGGCAGGAAGGCGACGGCGTTGAATTTCACCACGTGGCGCTGGTCGTAGTTCAGATACCCCGGCTCGTATTCCACCAGCGAAGGGTCGTTCCCCAGCTCGGAGCGGTAGCTCTCGGCGTCGCCCTGGGCGACGGAATAGGTGTAGCTCGCCTCCATCTGCCACTTCCGCTTCAGGCGCCGGACCAGCTCGATTTCCCAGGCGTGGTAGGACTGCTCGTTGAAATTGCCCAACATGAGGACGCGGCTGAAATAGTAGTTTTCGATGTACAGATCCGGCGCTCCGTTGGGGACGAGTCCGCACGAGGAGGTTCTCGGGCACGGCTCGCCGAGGCGGTCGAAGGGCTTTCCCGTGGCCGGGTCGATTTGGATGTGGTGGTTGATGTCGATGTCTTGCAGTTGATCGTGGAAATCGCGGTCGATGTACCGCAACGAGATGAGCATTTCCGGAGCCAGCTCCCGGCGGAAGCCGGCAGTCCATTCGACCGAATAGGGGGTGGCCAGGGAGCGATCCACCTGAGTGGCGGACAGAGAGGTTTGCGACCTGGGGATTCCGATGCGGTTGTCGGGCAAGCCTCTATCATCCACTCCGTCGCTACCCGAGTAGGTCCGATTCACGGTGTCGGGACCTTGCTCCAGGGTCATGGTGTTCAGGAACAGCTTGTCGTAGTAGCGTCCCCACGAGCCGAACACCATGGTCTTCCCGTCGGCCCAGGGGTCCCAGCTCAGGCTCAGCCGAGGGGCGAGATTGGAATTGGAAATCTGAAACTCCTCGGGATGGCGGGTTTGAATCGCGTACCCGAGAATCTCGTTAAGGGTCCTGCTTCCTCCGGTCACTCCGATCAACTGTGCCGAGAGCACTTCCACGTTCAGGTTGTGGCGCGTCATGCGGCTGAAAGCGGCATTGCGCATCTGCTTCATCATGTCTTGCAGCGGGATGTCCTGGGAGCCAACGCAGGAGTGGATGGGATCCTGGCAGAGACCAGCATTGTTGATGCCGTCGAAAGGGTTCAGGTCCACTCCACCCGCGTCCATGGCCATGTCGTAATCCCGGCGTTCCGCGGCCGGGTCGAAGTGGGAGTATCCGAAGGTATTGAGGTACTCGAAGTCGAAGCGCAGCCCCAGCCCGAGCGTGAGGTTGGGTAGCGGCTTCCAAGTGTCCTGCAGGTAGAGCCCGAGATTGTCTCCCGTCACGTTGTTGTTGACATAGGCTGGGATCCCGACATCGCCGGTCAGAATGGGATAGCTGATGGTGGGCCGCCGGAAAGTGTCGCTGTCGTAGGCTTCGTGCTCATAAGCCATTCCCAGCTTCAAATCGTGGGTCCCGACGGCGTCGCCAATGAACAACGACAGATCTTCGATCCAGCTCAGCCGCTGTCGGTGGTCTTCGTACTGATATTTAGCAGGGCCGTAGGTGCGGCCGTGGGAGTCTTTAATGAGCTCCTGGTCGGGGGGGAGGGGAGCGCGGTACTCCCCGGGATCCGGATAGCCGTCTCCATTGGTGTCGGTCCAGAATGGGGTCGAGGTGTAGCCGGAGTTTCCTATGACGTCCAGGACGTCATTGCCATTCTTGTCTTCCGTGTCCAGCCTCCCGTTGCCCCGCGTTCCGGGAAGGGTTCCCCCGGGGCAGTATCCCCATTCGATGTCGCAGGGAATTCCGACGTCCTCCTGGGGATCCGGGCGGCCATTGAAGTTGAGGTCCTCCTCCTTGTCCAGATAGCCGTTGCAATTCCGGTCTTCGTGGGCATACCCGTCGCACGTGGGGTAATGGGCGCTGATGAACCCGTCGTGGTCCAAATCCTCTCCGGCATCGCCATGGCCGTTGTGATTGAGATCCTCGTCCACATCAAAGAATCCATCGACGTCCCAGTCCTCCCCCATGTCCCGCTCGGAGGCATCCAGCCTGCCGTCGCCGTTTCCCCCCAGCTCCGGCCGGTCGTCCACGAACAGAATGCCGTTGCCGTTGGTGTCGGGGTTCATGGTGGGAGTCTGCGAGAAGCTGTTGTCGAACCAGGCCACCGTGGATTCCAGCAGCACGGTGGGGGTGAATACCGAAGATCCCTTCAAAGTGTAGGTCGGGCCTCCGCGCGAGGTCGTGTAGCCCGAGCTGACGTCGGTGAGGCTGTCGATCCCCAGATTCTCGCGGCGCTCCTTGTCGAAGATGATGGAGAAGGCCAGCCGGTGGGCCGGCTGCATCTGCCAGGTTGCCTTGGCGAAAGTCCGGTTCCCGTAAACGGGAGTCACGAGGGACTGCGAAATGGTGTTGATCGGAGTTTCCTGTTGCAGGTACTCGAAGGAAACGTAGTACCAGGCGCGATCCCGCACGATGGCCCCGGAGAGGGACAGAAACGGCAGCAGGTCGGTGAAGTGCTCTTCATTGTAGGACCTTCCGATCTGCAGCCCGCCGGCCAGCTCCGGGTCCTCCGCCCCCGCGCCGTTTCCGTCCAGCCGGTCGCTGCGCAGGTAGAATTTGAAGGTGCCCTGGAACTCGTTGCCCCCGGATTTGGTGAGGATGTTGGTGAAGCCTCCCTGGGCCCGGCTGTACTGAGCCGAGGCGGCGGAGGTGATGACCTCCAGCTCCTGGATCGACTCGATGTTGAGGTTCTGGCCGTAAAGGCCGGTGAACGGGTCGGTGGTGCTCACCCCGTCGACCAGCGTCACGACGTCGGTGTCGCGGGCGCCGTGGATGTTGGGATTGCCGGTTTTGTTGACGTCAGTCACGCCGGGAGCCAGGATCAGGATGTCCTGGTAGTCGCGCCCCAGGATGGGCAGCTCGGCGATGAACGAGGAGGTGAAGGTCGTGGAAGCGGTCACCTTCTCGGTGTCGAGAGTATCGCCCTTTCCCTGCACCCGGACCACTTCTTTCAGGTCGCCTGTGGAATGCAGCACGACCCCCTGCTCCTGGGTTCGTCCCAAGCCCAGAAAGAGGTCGGAGAAGATGACGGTGGAATAGCCGGTCAGGGAAATCGTGAGCTGATAACCGCCTCCGGGGGGCAGGTGAGCGAAGCGGTATTCTCCCTTGGTGTCGCTGAGGGTCCCCTGCTCCTGGAATGCCAGAGAGTTATTCTTGAGGACCAGAGTGACGCCAGGCAAGGGCTGCCCGTTCTTGTCGGTGACCTTCCCGACCAGGGTCGCATCGGAGGAGGCGGCGGTGGCCATGTGCACGGAAAGGACGACGGCGACGAGGAGCCCCAGGGCGGAGCGGTAGCTGCCCATGAGTCCTTCTTTCGCTTGAAATCCAGCGTCTTCAAATGTATACGAAGAGAGCCATCCTTCGTAATGCTACAATAGCAAAACCCGGTAAAGCGCGTCAAGAAACAGTCACGGACCGCTGCCGGCCTTGGCCGCGCGTGGCGGGGCTAGAAGTTGATCTGGAAGCCGAAAGCGAAGCGCCGGCCGAACTGCCTTTCACCCACGGTATTCAAGCGGTCGACGCCGGTGTCGACGGTATACACCCTGAGATCGTCGGTGTTGAGCAGATTGAAGATTTCGCCTCCACGTGCTCCGTCTCCTTCAATTCGGCTGCCGGCTGCAGGACGATGTCCAGGGCGTCGTTTCGCACCACCACGGAGACTCCCGGCAGCGGTGTCCCCGAGCGGTCCAGCGCCTTTCCTTTCAGCTCGCCGGTGGCAGCCAGCGCCAGAGGGCCGAACGTCAGGCAAAGGGCAGGGATACACCAGAGTCTGCACAGCCGTGATCTCAAGGGCTCAAATCTCCCCCAGGCGACCCGAAATCGCCGAATCCTTCTATAGATCCGTGGGAATGGTGGGTGAGGCAAGGGGAGATTAGCACGGCAATGAAAATAGTCGCAAGGCGAACCCCCCCGCCGGGCCCGGGGTCAGACCGGACAATCGTCAAGAACCCGCCAAACAGGAAAAAGGGCGCGACCCGGCGGGATCGCGCCCTTTCCATGGACCGTTGCCGGGCTTCTCTAGGGCGCCGACTTCTTGGAGGCGGACCCGCCCGGAGCTTTGGGTTTCGGGATGGTGATGTCCACCGGCACCACGTTTCCAAAGGAGCTCAAGGGCCGATCCTGGCCCTTGGGTGGACCGACCACCAGGATAGCCATCTGGCCCTCGTGGACGTACTTCTTCGCCACCCGGGTCACGTCGTCGGTGGTGACTTTCTCGATCCGGCTGCGATACTGGGCCAGATAGTCCGCCGGAAAGCCGTAATAGGCATACACCATCTGCTGGCCCAGGACCTTGGCCTTCGAGTCGTAATTGAAAATGAAGGAATTCAGGATCGATTCCTTGGCCCGCTGAACCTCGTCGTTGGTGAGCGGCGACTTGGAGAGGTCTCCGATCTCCAGCTTCAGGGCGTCGATCCCCGCCGCCGTCGTCTCGGTCTTGGTCGTCATCCAGACATTGAACGTGCCCGGATAGTCGTAGTTGGAGTCGATGGCGCCGCGCACGCTATAGGCCAGGCCTTTCTTGGAGCGGACATTGCTGAACAGGCGCGCCGCGAAGCCGCCGCCCCAGGCCTCGTTCATCACATCGACCGCGAAGATGTCGGGGTTGTTCTTCATGATCCCCAGATGACCCATGATGATGTCCGACTGGGTCATATCCTCTTTCTGGACGTAGTAGATCCCCGGTTTGATGGCGCTCTGGTAGGCCGCGGGCTCGTCCTTCAGCTCCGGCCCTTTGGGCCAGTTGCCGAACATCTCCTTGATCTTGGCCAGCATCTCCTTGGAGTTGAAGTCGCCCACCACTCCCAGGATGATCCGGTTGGGCTGGAAGTACTTCTTGTGGAACGCCACCAGATCCGCCTGGGACACCGATTCCAGGGTCGCGAACTCCGGGGTGCGGGCGTACGGGCTGTTGGATCCATAGACCAGCTTGTTGAATTCCCGGAACATGATCCCGAGCGGGTTGTCGTTGCGCCGGGCGATTCCGGACGCGACCTGATTCTTGGCGATGGCGATCTTGTCCTCAGCGAAGGCCGGGTTGCGCAGCACGTCGGCGAAGAGCTTGAACACTCCCGGGAAATCCTGTTTCAAGGACCAGGATTCGGCGCTCCCGGAGGTCACGCTAATGTCGGTCTCGATGCGCGCGCCCCGGGCCTCGAGGTAATCGTCGATCTGGTCCCCGGTCATGGTCTTCGTGCCGCCGGTGCGCAGCACGTCGCCGAAGACGTCGGCCAGGCCAGCCTTGTCCGCGGGGACCGTGCGGGAGCCGGCCCGAATCCGGGCCATCACCTCGATGGCGGGGAGCTCGTGATCCTCCAGCAGCATGACCAGCATTCCATTGGGGAGCGTGGCGCGCTGCGGCTCGGGAATCTGCATGGCGCCCAGAGGCGGATACTTGATCTCTTTCCAACTCTGCACCTGACCCGCGGCCGGCAAGGTTACCGCCAGGGCCAGGAGGGTCGTCAAGAAGTAGCGTCGTGCTTTCATGGGATCCTCCTTCCTACCGGCCGGAGTCGCCGCCGGCTGCGGGCATTGACGCGGTCGTCTCAACGACGGCCACGGTGCGGTTGGTGTCGATGAAAATCTGGTTGGCGATACGCTTGATGTCGGCCTGAGTCACCTTGTCGATCTTTTCCACGGATTTGAACAGCTCACGCCAGTCCCCGAAGGTGGTCTGGTAGTCCGCCAGCTGGTTGGCCAGGCCTCCGTTGCTGTTGAGACCCTCGATGAGGGTTGCCTTGGCGTGGGTCTTCACCATGGCCAGCTCCTCGGCCGTGATGTCCTCCTTCTTCAGCCGCTCCAGCTCCGCCCGGATGGCGTCCCGACTCTCGTCGTTGGTGTGCCCGGGAGCGGGAACCGAGAAGACGATGAACAGGTTCGGGTACTTGTCCCCCGGAAAGCTGGGGAGGGACTGGACCGCCACGGCGATCTGCTTGTCGCGCACCAGGCTGCGGTACAGCCGTGAGGTGCGGCCGTTGGTGAGGACGTCCACGATCGCCTGATAAACCGGCTCGTCGGGGCTGGTGGCCGCCGGCTTGTGATACCCCTCCACGTAGAACGGCTGGGCGGGATCCGGGATCTTGATGAACTTTTCGGCGATCTGGACCGGCTCCACCGTCCGGATCGGCGGCGGGGGGTTCCCCTTGGGGATCCTCCCGAAATACTTCTCGATGATCGGAATCACCACTTCGGGCTTCAGATCCCCCACGAGCGCCGTGACCAGATTGGAGGGAACGTAGTAGGTCTTGTAGAAATTCTCGGCGTCTTCCCTGGTGAAGGAGTCGAGATCGCTCATGTAGCCCACGACCGGGTGGTGGTAGGGATGGGCCGAAAAGCCCACCAGGCCGAACTGCTCGATGAGCCGCCCGATGGGCTGGCTCTCGGTGCGCAGGCGCCGCTCCTCCTTGACCACGTCCCGCTCTTTGTAGAACTCCCGGAATACCGGATGGAGGAAGCGATCGGACTCGAGGTAGGCCCAGAGCTCGAACTTGTTGGCGGGGAGAGAATAGAAGTAGACGGTGGAGTCCGCTCCCGTCCCGGCGTTGAGGCCCACGCCGCCCTCGCGGTCGATGATCTCGCCGAACTGGTTCTTGATGATGTACTGGCCAGCCGCTTCCTGGGCCTCCTTGAAGGCTTTCAGCAGCGCCTCGACCTTCTGGGGATCGGGATTGCGCGCCCGTCGGGCGGCGTCGTAGGCGGCGTAAGCCTCGTCCACCTTCTCCAGGGCCTTCTTCTCCTCGGGGTAATTGGTGGTCCCGATGGTGGTGGTTCCCTTGAACGCCATGTGCTCGAACATGTGGGCGATGCCGGTGATGCCGGGAACTTCCTGGGCCGAGCCCACATTGACGTGGGTGGCGAACGAGAAGACCGGCGCCTCGGTGCGCTGGTAGATGACGAAGGTCCAGCCGTTGGGCAGGGTCTTCACCGTCACCTTCTTCTCGAAGTCGGCGAGGGTCTGGGCGGAGGCCGGGAGCACCGCGGCGGCTGTGAACAGGACCGCCAGGGCCAACCAGACGCCGGGCCGCCCGATGGGGATCCGTGCTTTCATGGTCACCTCTCGTAAAATGGGTTGAATCCTCTCAGTTTGAGTAGCGGGATAGCGCGAGATTGACGATTTCATCGATCAGGGCCGAGTAGCTTCGACCCGACTCCTTGGCCGCAAGCGCCACTTCGGCTTTGGAGTGCAACCAGGGGTTCGGATTCACTTCCAAAACGTAGATCTTCCCCTCCTTGTCCAGGCGCATGTCGATGCGCCCGTAGTCCCGTAGCTCCAGGGCCTGGTAGGCGGCCATGGCGGTCTCGTCCAGGGCTTTCACGGTCTTTTCATCCAGATCCGTGGGAATGATGCTCTTAGTTTTACGATAAGCCTCGGATCCGGTTCTCCATTTCACCTCGGTTCCGGCGATTTTTGGGGTCCCCTCGGGAAGCCTGGAGAGGTCCAGCTCCACCGCCGGCAGGGCCACCGGGCTGTCGTTGCCCAGGACCGTCACGTAGATCTCCCGGCCGTCGATATACTCCTCGATCAAGGCCGGGGAGTCGAATTTCTCGTGGATGTCGTGAATACGCTCCATCAGCTCCTTGATGGACTCGCAGACGGCATTGAACTCGATCCCGATGGAGCCGTCTTCCCGGGCGGGCTTGACGATGACCGGAAACGAGAGGTCGTCATGCGCCCAATCCAGCCGGCCCCGGTACACCGTGGCGAAGAAGGGGGTGCGGATGCTGTGGAAGGCGAAAATCTTCTTGGCCAACGACTTGTTCTGTGAGAGGTGGATGCCAAAGGGGCCGGCGCCGGTATACTTGAAGCCGCAGAGATCCAGGTAGGCGGCCAGGTGGACGTCCTTGGTGTCATCGCCCGCCCAGGAGGCGGTGAGATTGAAGACCAGATCGTTCTCCACCTTGGCCAGCTCCGCCAGGGACTCGCGCGTGCCGTCAATGGTGACGTAAAAGGGAGAGTGGCCCGCCTCGCGCAGCGCTTCGTGAATCTCCTGGCGATCCTCCTTGTCCGGCTTGCGGCGTTTTCGGGCAGGGGAGGGCTTCGGCTCCTGGGACTCTTCCTTCTCCTCGTACCAGATGTCGTAGAGGACGGCGATGCGCTGCTTGGCCATGTTTCCCTTCAATGGGGGTGTGGGAAAGTGGTTACTTTAATACGAAACGGCCCCGGGTGAGATAGTTCATGGCCAGGGCGGTGCCGTAGGCGGTGAGCTCCACCATGTAGGCGGTTTCCCGCCGCCTCCTCCCGACCAGCTTTTTCTCCCGGCTATGGCGGTGCATTACTTCCACCAGGGAGCGCACCACCGCCCGGCGGACGCCGGTCCAATAGGCGATCTTGTCGATCAGCTCGACCCGATGGCGCTCAATCATCTCGGAAGCAGGTATTAGTCCGTCTTCCTTGCCCCATGGCCGGCGAAAGATATCCGCCATGTCTCCTACCAGGGCGAGCTTGACCACCGCGCGGTTATGGCGCGCCGTCTTTCGATAGAAATCCTGAACGGTGAGCTTCATCTGCGAGACGGTCAGGTCAGTTTGCCCCTGATCGACGATCGGCTCCTTCGCTCCAAGGCGCCGCACCGTCCGATCGACGTACTGGAGCTTTCGCATGGCGGGCCAGCTCCGGTAGCGGGAGCGCCACCGGGAGCCCGGGGTCAGCCAGACGGCGAAAGTCTCGGCGAAGTCTTCGTCGGGATGCTTCTGAGCGTACCATCCCTCCATGTGGCGCACGTACCTGCGAGAGAAGGGGACCGGCCGGTAGTCCTCCCGGTAAGGCCGCCGGAAAGGGCCAAACAGATCGCGCCAGCGGGCCGTCTCGAAGAGCCGGTAGGCATAGTTGAATGCGTGTCCTGCCTCGTGGCGCAGGTACATCATGATCTTGCGCGAATCCTCCAGATCGTTCATCCGCTTCTCCAGGCTCGCGAGCTTGGGATCGGCCAGGTAGAAAGGGATGCCGATGATCGGCTCGCGGTCGGGGCATCCCCACTCATCGGTGAGGTAGCAGACCGCCTGAAACTTCAAGATGCCCTTGCTGCGCAGCTCCTTCTGGAGCTGGCGCACGAAGCGCGCCACTGGGGAGCCTTCCAGCTTCAAGCCGAGCCGGTCGATCCGGCGCCGCAGCATCGACCGGACCTCTGGAGGCGTGCTCTCGAATCCTTTCATGCTAGTGAATCGTCAGGTTGACCTGCAGGATCGGATCCAGGTCGCAATCGGCGAGGACCACCGGGGGCGTGGCGAGAGGAGTCTCCAGCACGGAGGTGGAATCGCAGGCAGCGAACACCTGGCCGCTCGCCCGGTCCAGCGTTCCGAAGCAGTTCAGGTACATCCCCTCATTGTCGAGCACCGCAAAGCTCATGCCGCACGAATCGGTTTCCGCGTTGCCGAATAGTGCTTCAGGCCCGGCCCCGTCGGTGAAGGCAAATCCGGTATTGAAGGCGGAAGCAAAGACCTGGACGGTCGGGAAATCGCGCGGCGCAGAGGTCACCGTGACCGTCTTGAGATTAAAGAAGGGATCCGAGCAATTGAACAGGTCCGCCGTGACGGGAGCGAAGGAAACGGTGTAGACCCCCAGCAAGTCGCTGCGGATCAACCCACAGTCGGAATTGACGATGTTGATCGTGTCACCGCTGTCGTTACAACCCGAGAGGATGAACAGCAGCGGCAGCAGGAAAAGCGCTCTGGAAGAAGCCATGTCTCCACCTCGCGTGCAGTCGGCGGCTGAAAGAGGGCTCCGGCGCTGGCCGGAGCGCCGGGGGGGCCCTAGTGTAACCCAGTCGGCGCTTCCGAGGGCTGGTGTTGGGGCGGGAGAATGGTCTATTCTCTGTCCCGGCAGGCATTCGAGGGTCCGCGGCAGAACCCGCCGGACCTCCTTGCGTATGACTCTCATGAAAGCCAAATTGAGCCGTGCCCTCCGCGGAGTTCCGAGGTTGGGAGGGCCGGCCGCCTTACATCCCATGGGGGGGATCGACAGATGAAAGTGTTGGTACGAATACTCGCCGTCATCGGCGGGCTGGTCATTCTCAGCTGCTTCGTGGGGCTGATGTTTTTCGCCCTGTTCCGGGCCGGGAAGGGAGGCGTCTCTCCCAAGACGGTACTGGAGGTGAATCTGGAGCAGGGCATCATCGAGGACGTTCCGGACGATCCGGTGGCGGCCTTCACCTTGAAGGACACTCCGGTGATGCGGGACGTGGTGGAAGCCCTGGAGAAGGCCGGCAACGATGACCGGGTGGTGGGGCTCGTGGCCCGGGTCGGGGCGGCGCCCATGGGGATGGCCCAGCTCCAAGAGCTGCGCAATGCGGTCCTGGCCTTCCGGGCGAAGAAGAAGCCGGCCGTGGCGTTCGCCGAGACTTTCGGCGAGTTCGGTCCGGGTGGGGGCTCCTACTACCTGGCTACCGCCTTTGACGAGATCTGGCTGCAGCCCTCCGGAGACATCGGCCTCACCGGGGTGTTCCTGGAAAGCCCCTTCCTGCGGGGAACCCTGGACAAGCTGGGCGTCAAGCCGCGCATGGACCACCGCTACGAGTTCAAGAACGCGATGAACTTCTACACCGACAAGAAATACGATCCCTATTACAAGGAGGCCATGGAAAAGCTGATGTCCTCCTGGTTCTCTCAGATGACCCGGGGGATCTCCGAAAGCCGCCATCTGACCCAGGAGCAGGTCGTGTCGCTGGTGGACAAGGGACCTTTTCTGGGCAAGGAAGCCCAGGAAGCGGGACTCGTGGACGGGATGGCCTATCGGGACGAGGTGTACGCGAAAGTCAAGAAGAAGGCGGGCGAGGGAGCCAAGTTTCTCTATCTGGAAGAATATCTCAAGCGCGCCGGAAGTCCGAACAGCTCGGGCAAGACCATCGCGCTGATCTATGGGGTCGGCGCCGTGTCGCGCGGCGACGGCGGCTACAGTCCCTTTTCCGGCGAGGAAGTCATGGGGTCCGACCACGTTACCGCTGCCTTCCGCGAAGCCGTGAAGGATCCCGCCGTGAAGGCGATTCTATTCCGCGTCGACTCGCCCGGCGGATCCTACGTTGCGTCGGATGCCATCTGGCGCGAGACGGTTCGGGCGAAAAAAGCCGGCAAGCCCGTGGTGGTCAGCATGGGGAACCTCGCCGGCTCGGGCGGCTACTTCGTCGCCATGGCGGCGGACAAGATCGTGGCCCAGCCCGGGACGATCACCGCCTCCATCGGAGTGCTGGGTGGCAAGTTCCTTACCTCGGACTTCTGGGAGAAGGTGGGGCTCTCCTGGGACAGTGTGCACACCAGCACCAACTCTGCCATGTGGACCGGGACGCACGACTATTCCCCGACGGAGTGGGCGCGCTTCCAGGCATGGCTGGATCGGGTTTACACCGATTTCACCGGCAAGGTGGCCGAAGGGAGAAATCTCCCCAAGGAGAAGGTACTGCAGATCGCCAAGGGGAGGATCTGGACCGGCGAGGACGCCAAGGAGCTGGGATTGGTGGATGAGCTGGGAGGCTTCCCCGAGGCGCTGCTCCTGGCGAAAAAGGCCGCGAAGATTCCCGAGAAGGAAGAAGTGAATCTCAAGGTCTACCCGCCGAAGCGCTCTCCGATTCAGATGCTGTTCGAGGAAGGGCCGCACAGCAGCGATCCGGGGGAAGCCGCCGTGGCGGCGCTGGCCCGGGATCTCAAGGTGATCCAGCCCTACATCCGGCGCATCAAGATGCTGGCGATGGGTCCCGAATCCGGCGTGCTCACCATGCCCCCGGTGGAAGGGAAGCCCTAAACCCGCCCTCTCAGAGCAAGAGCCGGCGGAGTCGTAAGGCGTTGGCGATGACCGAGACGGAGCTGAGGCTCATGGCGGCGCTGGCGAGCATGGGGCTGAGCAGCCAGCCGAAGAACGGATAGAGCACCCCCGCGGCCACCGGGATGCTCAGAGCATTGTAGAGAAACGCGAAGAAGAGATTCTGACGGATGTTGCGCAGCGTCGCCCGGCTCAATTGCCTCGCCCGGGCGAGGCCGCGAAGGTCTCCCTTCACCAGGGTCACTCCCGCGGTTTCCATGGCTATGTCGGTGCCGGTTCCCAGGGCGATGCCGACGTCGGCAAGAGCCAGAGCCGGGGCGTCGTTGATCCCGTCTCCGGCCATGGCCACGCGGTGACCTTCGGCGCGCAGCCTGCGCACCACCTCCCCCTTCTGATCTGGCAGCAGCTCGGCGATGACCTCGTCCAGTCCAAGGTCTCTCGCCACGGCCTCCGCCGTGAGGCGGCTGTCTCCGGTGGCCATGACGACCCGCACCGAATCCTCTTTCAGACGCCGCAGCGCGAGACGGGTGGACTCCCGCAGCGCATCCACCACGGACAACGTGCCCGCGAGCTTGCCATCGACAGCCACGAGTACCACGCTGTGCCCCTTCTTGCGCAGCTCTTCGGACTTCGCCGCCAGCGGCGCCGGATCGATTCCCATCCCTTGAAGCATTTTCTCGGAGCCTATGGCCACCGGGTGCCCCTCCACCTGGCCTTCGATTCCCAGGCCGGGCAGCGTGGAGAACCGCGACGCTGCGGCGGGGGAGATGCCGCGCTGCCGCGCTCCTTTGGCGATGGCATCCCCGAGGGGATGCTCGCTCGACATCTCCAGGCCTGCTGCCAATCGGAGCATCTCCTTCTCGGGAGTCCCGGCCAGCACCGTCACCTCCCCAAGCCTGGGGCGCCCCTCGGTAAGGGTTCCAGTCTTGTCGACCACCAGCGTGTCCACCTTTCCGAGCATCTCCAGCGCCTCGGCATCCTTGATCAAGATACCGGCTCCGGCTGCGCGGCCGATCCCGACCATGACCGACATGGGAGTGGCCAGCCCCAGCGCGCAGGGGCACGCGATGATGAGCACCGCGACCGAGGCTACCAGCGCGTGCGCCAGGCGAGGCTCGGGGCCCAGGCGGGCCCAAAGCAGAAAAGTGAGCATCGCAATCAGGACCACGGTGGGGACGAACCAGGCGGCGACCCGATCCGCCAGGCGCTGGATTGGGGCCCGGCTGCGCTGGGCCTCGCCGACCAGGCGCACGATGCGAGCCAGCAGCGTATCGTCTCCGACCCTCTGGGCGATGATGATGAGCCAGCCCAACCCGTTCACCGTGCCGCCGATGACGCTGTCTCCGCCCCGCTTCTCCACCGGCAGGGGCTCGCCGGTCATCATCGACTGATCCACCGCGCTGGCCCCTTCCACCACCGTGCCATCCACCGGAATCCGCTCCCCGGGGCGCACTCGCAGGCGATCGGCCACCTTGACCTGGTCCAGGGGAACGTCTTCCTCAACTCCATCGGGGCGGATCCGCCGCGCTGAATCGGGCGCAAGGCGCAGCAGCGATCGAATGGCCGAGCGCGTGCGCCCGCGCGCTTTTAGCTCCAGCACCTGACCCAGCAGGACCAGGACGGTGATGACCGCGGCGGCCTCGAAGTAGAGGGGAATGCCGCCATGCTCGTCCCGGAAAGAGGCAGGGAATCGTTCAGGAAACAGCACGGCAGCCAGGCTGGACAGGTAGGCGGCGCCGGTTCCCAGGGCGATGAGTGTGAACATGTTGAGGCGCAATCGCAGGATAGAATACCAGCCGCGCTGGAAGAAGGGAAAGCCCGCCCAGATCACCACGGGAGTCGCCAGCGAGAGCTGGATCCAGCTGGAAACGGTGCCGGGAATCCACGCGTGCGGCGCGAGCCCCGCGATCATCTCGCCCATGCTCAGCACCAGGATGGGGGCGGTCAGCAGCGCGGCGACCTTCAGTCGGAAGGCCATGTCCGCGAGCTCCGGGTCGCTCTCATCCGATGCGTCCACTGCCACCGGCTCGAGCGCCATCCCGCAAATGGGGCAGGCTCCGGGCCCTTTCTGCCGGATCCCGGGATGCATCGGGCAGGTGTACAGGGCCTCGGAGCCCTGTCGGGTGGACGAGCTGACCGGAGGTGCCTGGCCCGCGGCCTTCGCTGCCCCACCGGCTGGGGCGAGATACCGATCGGGGGCCTCCTTGAACTTCTGCACACACCAATCGCTGCAGAAGTAGTAAGTCTTCCCGGCGTGCGTGTGTGTGCCGGCGGCGGTGCCCGGCTCCACCTCCATCAGGCAAACAGGATCTTTCTGGGTCAAGAATTGCTCCTGTGAGGCGGTCGCATGATAGCGCAAAGGGGGTGCCGGGCTCGATGACCGTTGCCTCGACGCTTTCGGGTCCGGGAACCGCGGGCTGAGAGCGAAGGCGGGTATAATCCAGGTTTCATCGCCACGGAGAACGCATCATGAAGGTGGTCTATTCCGACGGGTATTTTCTCAAGCTGGGAGAGCACGTCTTCCCAGCCGTCAAGTATCGTCGTATCAAGGAGAAACTCCTGGAAGACAAGGTCATCGCGCCGGCTGACCTGGTGGAGCCGGCCGTGGCCACCGACGAGGATCTGCAGCTGGTCCACACGCCTTCCTACATTGAAAAGCTGAGGCTGGGCACCTTTTCGCCGGTGGAGATCATGCGCCAGGAGGTGCCCTATTCGCGAGAGCTGGTGGATGCGTTCTATCTCGCGGCAGGCGGGTCGATCCTGGCGGCGCGTCTGGCCGTGGAAGAGGGGATTGCTGTGAATCTGGGAGGAGGATTTCATCACGCCTTCCCCGATCATGGCGAGGGGTTCTGCCTGGTCCACGACGTGGGGGTCGCCATCCGGCGCATGCAGAAAGAGAGGAAAATTGACCGGGCTTGGGTGGTGGACTGCGACGTGCACCAGGGGAACGGCACGGCGGCCATCTTCAAGCACGACCCCGAGGTCTTCACCCTGTCCATCCATCAATTCAACAACTATCCGAACTGGAAACCGGCCAGCAATCTCGACATCGACTTGTCGGACGGGGTGGAAGATGCGGAGTACCTCATGAAGCTCAAGGAGGGGCTCGAAACCGCCCTGCAGCGCTTCAAGCCGGACATGCTTTTCTACGTGGCGGGAGCCGATCCCTACCGGGAGGATCAGCTGGGCGGGCTCGCTCTGACGATGGAAGGGCTCATCAAGCGCGACCGGCTCGTGCTCGAAGCCGCACGCGAGCGCAAGATCCCGGCGCACATCACGCTGGCGGGCGGCTACGCCGTCCAGGTGGAAGACACCGTGGCCATCCACGCCAATACCGTCCGCACGGCCCGGGAAATCTACAAAGCCTGAGAAGCACTCGGAGGCCTCCTCGATGCAGGATTCGCTGGCTCCCCTGACGCTGGATGGGCACTATCTGCTGCACGAAATGTTCCGCGTGCGCCGGGGGGAATGGAGAAGGCTCCTGGAAGAGCGGCAGCGGGGACTGGCGGACGCGGCAACCACCCTACTAGCGCGGATGGAAGAGCGCTCGGACGGAGCCTCCTGCGCCGTGGCGATCCTGGGACAGAAAGCCGACCTGATGCTGATTCACTTCCGACCCACTCTGGAGGATCTGCACCAGGCGCAGCTGGATTTCGCTGATCTCGAGCTGCGGGAGTATCTGGAGCCGGCGGGCTCCTACCTCTCCGTGGTGGAGCTGGGCCTTTACGAGATGACCCTGAAGATTCATGGCGAGCTGGAAGGGAAGGGGCTGCAGCCGAACACGTCGGAGTTCGACAAGGCGCTGGAGGAGGAGATGGCAAAGCAGCGGGAGCGGATGAAGGCGAGGCTCACCGGCTCCATTCCGCCACGGCGCTACGTCTGCTTCTACCCGATGAACAAGAAGCGCGGCGAGATCAAGAACTGGTACGCGGAGGGAGTGCGCCGCCGGGCGGAAATGATGCGCGAGCACGGGATCATCGGCCGGCGCTACGGTGAGCAGGTCAGCCAGATCATCTCGGGGTCCATCGGCTTCGACGATTGGGAATGGGGAGTGGATCTGTTCGCTGACGATCCCCTCGTCTTCAAGAAGCTGGTCTACGAGATGCGTTTCGACGAAGCCAGCTCCTGGTACGGCGAGTTCGGCCCGTTCGTGGTGGGGCTGCAGTTCGCCGCCAGCGATCTGGGTCGATTCCTCGAGGGCCAGACTCCCGCCCTAAACCCGTAGCCCGATTACCCTAGAAGCCGACCGGGCCGTATCGCGTTCTGGATCCGTCACTCTTGACGAGCTCGACGGCGATTAAACTGCAGCCCTTCAGCTGACCCGAGTCGAAATTCACGGAATAGCTTGCTCCGTTCCCGGTCGTTCCTTCCTGGGCCGGGATCAGAGTCGGGCTCAAGTGAAGCTCCCGACCGCCCTTCTTGAGGCAGAAGACATCGAATCCCAACGTCATGCGCTCGTTGGACGTGACCCACCCCACCTTCACGCCACCGGAAACTTTCAGCGCCGTGAGCTGGGTGATGATGTCCGACGGGCTAACCCCACCCACAATCCCGATCGGCTCGGGATTGATGGAAACCGTGGGACTGAGCACCAGCTCTCCGAAGAGCGTGCTTGCCGGGGGGTCGATGGAGAGATGATTGGCATCCAGGCCGATGGCCATGCCGAAATAGAGACAGTTCAGGCCGTCAAGAACCCGGGACGCCCGGAAGCTCACCGTCGTGGGCGACGTGCCGCTGGCCAGGATGCGATCCAGCTGGCCGTTGACCATGCCGCCGTTGGATCCGTCTTCACCGGGGTCCAGGACGTCGTTGTAATTCTGGTCTTCCGGGCTGAACATGCGCCAGTTCGCGTCTACCGTCGTAAACCCAGTTGGGGGGGAGGGAGGATAGAGGTAGACCCGCCGGTCGAAAGTCGACACCTCGCCCGGGTCGCAGGTGCCGCGCTTGTACACCAGAACCCGCCCGGCGTAGAGGTTTCTCGGGCAGTTGATGCTGCGGGTCTCGGCGACAGCGCAGTCATCCAAGATCGAAATGCCGGAAGCGTCACCGAACCCGAGGGTGACGTTGACTCCAAGATCGTCGCCGGTCGATGAGATGAGAGTCGGGGCGGGGATGGGAGCACAGTTCACCGGAACCTGAAGGAACGAGAAGGCGTCACCTCCGCAGGCGTCGCCATCTACCGCCGGAGCGCCGGCGTTGTCCAGGATGTGCAGCTGAAAGGATTCATTGAAGTCAACCGATAGCACGGCGACCCGTGCAACGTTCGGGGCGAGCGGATCGATACCCGAAATCACATAGTCGAGAACGCCGAAGTCCGTTCCACCTGCCGTGCAACCCAAGGGATTTTCGGGAATGTTTAATATGCAGCCGTCAAAGCCCGAGTTCCCAAAATCGGTGTTCCCGAAATACGAGCCGTTCGCTGCACCGTTGGGTCCCTCGGTCAGGACGGAATCCGACAGCGTCTGACGGCGCCCGCTGTCATGGCCGGCTTGCGTGTTTCCGGTAGAGATGAACGTCTGGGCAGCGATAACCCGCTGAACCGCCCGTCCGTGAAACCAGACGAACGCGGCAGCGTTCGCGCCGCATTGCTCGAAAGAGCTGACCACCCCATGGACGATCGGGGCGCTGGCGCAGTTGGCGCGAGCCGTCCCGAAGGCTGCAACAAGACCGAGGACCGCCACAAACACAATGCGGACACACTTCGCCCAGTATTCGCTCATAGCGAAACCTCCTCTCTTATGGGGAACAATCGGATATGAGGACTTGCCGGTTTGATCCAATCGGGAAGATAGCTGCATGGCTAAAACACCGCGAGCCTGAATGCTGCCTGACGCGGGGTTTCAAACTCCAGGCCGGCCGTGGGAGGGAGCGTCCTCCCCGATCAAGCCTCCGGGGTGGAGAAATCAGGCCGCGACAGGACTGAGGACAGCACGAGCGACCCGCCTGGGTGCGTGATCGGACGGTCCTCCTTGAGGGTTTCCAATGGCGATTCGCCAAACAGTTTTTTGTACTCCACCGCGAATCGGCCCATGTGCCAGATGCCGAAACTATTCGCCACGCTTTGGACCGTATTCAGATCGGAATCGGCGCGCCGCAGCGCCCGGCGCACCTGGTGCAGGCGGCGCAGCTTGAGGTACTGCACCGGACTCATGCCGTAACTCCCCTGAAACACGGTGCGCAGCGTCCGCTCGCTGACTCCGGTCACCGCGCACAGATCCGCCAGGTAGACCGTCTCCCCCTTGCGCGCCTCCAGGCACGCCTCCACATGCTTGATCACGCGGGCCCGCGCCGGAGCGCCGTAGGTGACCGGACGAATCTGCGAAGCGGAGCCCAGGGCCAGAGCCAGAACCGACAGGACCGACTCCTCCATCCCGCGGCGGGCACCGGGCTCCTGCAGGAGGGACGGATCGGTTCGCACCGCGGCCTGCACTGCCTTGAGTCGCCGGCGCAGGGTTTCGAAAGAATCCTCTTCCGGCATGAAAAGTCGGCAACCCTGGGGCGCCATGCTGAAGTCGGTCCCGGTGAACGCACCCAGCGCCCGCTCCAGCGGCTGCCAGTCGAACGACAGAAAAGCCCAGGTGGAATCCCCTGGGGAAATGTCCTGATACTCCGCGTTCGGCGCCAGATAGACGATGGAGCGGCGGTCCATGCGCTCGCCGCGCCAGATCCATTCTCCCCGCAGATCCAGCCGTATGAGGAATCCAGCCCGGTTGACCCGGGAGACTCCCTTGCCGATGTAAGGAAGCTTGATGTAGCCAAACTGTACCGTGCCGGCATCCAGGCCGACGAAGGTGAAATCTCCCTGAAAGGATCCTCTCTCCCTCTGGATGAATTCCGAGTCGCCTCCCTGGATCAGACTCGATAACTCATCGTGATCTTTGAAGAGTGACCAGTGGTAGAGAGGTCTGGTGGCGACGGTGCCGTTCGGTTGCATTGCGTGGCCTCGGGTCTTGGGGGTGGCTTCCCCCATTATACGATCCCTCAAGCGGATGCCGATTCAGGATATTCCAGTCTTTTTCAGCCGGGTGGGGTTCGGTGCGTCAAGGCACAGAAGAGAACCCACCATCCCCAGCCCCCAAAAATAATTCAACCGCAACGCGGAGAATAGGATGGGGCCTGTGCGGGGGCCCGTGGTCTGTCGCGCCAGCAGGGCCGCGAGATGCTTGCCGATTCTGGATAACGGCGGTGGTACAAGTTATCCATCGTCTTGCCCCACAGCGTTGAGCCGCGCCGAGGCCTTGCGGTGTTGGCCCCTTCGCTAGGGACGCCCGGGGAGCGGTGAGAGGGGTACCACCAGTTTCGCCGCCTCCCCGGGCCCACTCACTCCAGACCCCAGCGCAGTGGATCTAGGGAGATCGCAGAATGCCGGCGATTCAGCACGTTCTCTCCGCAATGAACTAGAGATTGGTTCTCGGCCGCATGCTGTGCGGATGGAGGAAGAATCGCTCAACTGCGGCGCGCGCCGCGGGAAGGTCTTTGGCTTTGGTCATCTGCGCCCAGAGGTGGTGGCCGAAGGGAAGCCACCGGTGGCCCCAGGCCACGAAAAACCGCAACCGACGCATGCCTTCCTCGGGCGTGAACCACTTCTCCAGCCGATCCACGAAGTAGAGCAGCGCACGTCCGTACTCGCGACCTTCCTCTTCAGGAGTGCGGGGGGCTGATTCGCCCTCCCGCCCGGCGGGCGGAGGGAATCCCAGCGCCTCGCCGATCTGCCAGAAGATCCAGGGACGCGCCGTGGCGGCCCGGGCCACCATCACCGCGTCACAGCCGGTATCCAGACGCATGGCCAGCACGTCGTCGGCGGTTTGCACGTCGCCATTGCCCACCACCGGAATCCGCACCACGTCGCGCGCTTTGCCGATCGCCTCCCAGCTGGCGCGCCCCCGGCGCCCCTGGGGCTGAATGCGCGGGTGCAGCGTCACCCAATCGGCGCCAGCCCCCTCCATCGCCTGGATGAAGTCCATCAGATAAGGAAGATTCTCGGTCAATCCGCTGCGCATCTTGACTGACAGCGGCTGCCGAACGTGCCGCCGCGCCATGCTGACCACGCCGGATGCGTAACCGATGTCTCCCATCAGGGCGACTCCCCAGTTGTGAGACAGCGCCTGCTTCACCGGGCAGCCCATGTTGATGTCGATGCCGGCGGGGGAGATGGCCTCCAGCTTCCTCACCGACTCGCTGATGAAGCGCTCTTCATTCGCCAGCAGCTGCGGCACGAGATCGGCTTCACCTTCTTCCATCACGTAGGTGAGCGGTGTGCTGCCGACGCGCTCCGATGGAAGTCGCCGGCTGGAGAGCATCTCCGTGAAGAGCAGGGTCGAGCAGCCGGCAGGGAGATAGCTGCGCACCAGCGCCCGGAACGCCACGTGCGAAATCCCCACCATCGGGGCCACCAGAATCGGGAAGTCCACCCGGTGTCCGTTGCGGAAACTCAGACTCGCAAGCCGAGAATTCGCAAACGGAGGAAGAGCCCGAAGGGTTTCCTGATTGAGTCCGGCTGGTATTGGAGACGCTGCGTTCATGGGAAAAGTATACCTCGTCGTCGAGTGGACCTGGCTTTCCGCTCCGGGACAAGGGCTGAATCGTCTCCGGGCGCTGGTCGAGGTTGACTTCCAGGTGCTTGCGGGCTGTGGTAAACTCCCCGCCCCGGAGGGGGACCCCTCCCGGATCCAGCATCAGGGCAGTCACCGACCGGAGAGAACGTCACCATGGATCATGCCGCCGCCATGGAACACCCGATGGACCCCGCGCAGCCTTCCCCGTTGAGCCCCAACTGGGGCAAGATCATGATGTGGCTCTTCCTGATGAGCGACGCCATGTCGTTCGCGGGGCTGCTGTGCGCCTACGCCGCCGTCAGAATGAGCAATCCAGCGGTCTGGCCGGTACCGTCGTCAATCCTGGGCGTGCCGCTCACGGCACTCAACACCTTCATCCTGATCTGCTCCTCGGTCACCATGGTCAAGGCGGTGTCGGCGATTCAGAAGGGGGACGTGGTCGGGCTGAAGAGGTTTCTAAAGTGGACGATGCTGGGCGGCGCGACCTTCCTGGGCATCCAGGCCTACGAGTGGACGCACCTCATCCACGAGGGACTCAGCGTCGGTGGCAGCCTGTTCGGCGCCACCTTCTTCGTCCTGACCGGGTTTCACGGATGTCACGTTCTGAGCGGAGTCATCTACCTGGGATGCATCCTCTCAGCCGCTGCCCGGGGACGCTACACCGTGCACAACTGGAATTCGGTGGAAATTGTGGGGCTCTACTGGCACTTCGTGGATCTCATCTGGATCCTGGTGTTCACCTTCGTCTATCTGATCTGAGAGGCGGGCCATGGCAGCGGCGGAGCACAAGGAACCGAACTACATCAGGGTATTCTTGGCCATCATCGTGCTGACGGTGGCGGAGGTGGTAATTTTCTATCTGCATCTGCCAACTGTCGTCATGATCATCTGCCTGGTGGCGATGGCGCTGGTGAAGGCGGGGCTGGTGGCGGCCTACTTCATGCACCTGGCGCTGGAAAAACGCACGCTGGCGCTCATCGTCGTCTCTCCCCTGGTGCTCTCGGCAATCATCATCATCGGGTTAACCCCCGATTCGGTCTTCAGTTATCCGCGCAAGCCTCCCGAGCGCTGGGTGCTTCCCGGCGAACAGGAGCCCGCCTCGGCTCCCAATCCGGAAGAACTCGCGCCCCCGGCGCAGCCCCCACAGCAGGCTCCTCCGGCCGACGGCGGCCCCGCGTAGTCGCTGAGCCCGCGCATAAATCCAGTACAGCATCCGACAGACCACCACCCCGGTCAAGGAGACGTACGCCCAGACGGGAAACGTCCAGCGGGCGATCTTCAACCCATTGACAGATCGGCGATCCCGGCGTATATCTTTGTCAAGCCAACAGCCTCGACGAACTTCCCGCCGGGCCTTTCGAGGGAGCACCACCATGGCTCAGCCTTCAAGATTTGCCCTCGGTCTCACGCTCTTGATTCTCACACCGATGGCCGTGCGCGCATCCTGGCGATTCTTCTGGTTAGAAAGGGTGTGCGGGATTCATTCGAAGCGAATCCGGAGTCTCTCACTGTTTCTTGCCGGGGCTCTCTGCCTGTTGGCTCCCGGCGGGAGCGCCTACGCCAACTGTGAAGCCGCGATCCTTCACGGCATCACCAATTCCTTCGAGCAATGCGGCCCCAACGCCGTTGCGTTTGCCTGGTTCCACGGGCGCGCGGTTCAGAGGACCATCGCCAGTTTCGCCAACGGGGCTACAGCCGGGCCGGGCGGGCATGACAGCGGCATCCTGCAGACCCTGACCGATAACATGATGACCGAGGGCCCCGGTGGCGCCGCGAATGGATCCTACGAGGGCAACACCGATTTCTATAACATCGGCTATGACGGCTGCCTCACGTACCCCACCGAAGGGCCGTGTAAGTGCGTAAACTGCGTTCCGGGTGCGATAAATTACGGGGTTTTCGATTACGCCATCGGCGGGGTTGATCCTGCCGCTCCGAACGTCGGTCGTGTTGCGATGGTCTCGGTCGACTTCAACCAAGGGTACGCTGGCTGGCTGCTCGACAATGCCGGCGCCCCTGCCGTGGACGGCAACGCGTGCAATTTGGATGGTGACGCGAACTCTGGAAATCCCAATCCAGTCAACTGCACGGCGATTCCCATGCCAATCATCACCCAGTTTGGCCCCGCAGTCGGAGGCCAGAACATCACCTTGAGCATCGGCTCCACCGCCGCCATTCCGATTTTGGACGACTGCCTCATCGCCGAAGACAAGGCCACGAACTGCCCCAGGAACTTAGCTCCGGGCCGGGTGGTGATGTACAAGCATGCGGCCTGCATGGCATCCGCAGCCGCCGGCGAGCGCCGGGTCTGGACGTATCCTCCGCAGCCCGCAGCTGGAACGCTCAACGTGGCTCCTAATTGGATAATGTACAGCGTCGAGGACGAGAACCTGAACGGCTTCCTGGATGCCGGAGAGGACGGCGGCAACGGCGGCACAGTCAACAACGCGCTCGATCCCTACTTTATCGCAGGCACCGACGCGACCTCGACCATGATCCGGGTTCCCTATGTTCCGGGCGCCGCTGACTGCATCTTCCTTGCGCTGGGGATCGGCGTCGACAACAATCACTTTTCCGTTAACCCGCCGACCAACACCATCTTCGGTGAGATGGTCATCCTTCCGGTCGTTTCGGTGAACCCGACCCCGATCCGCGCCGGAAACGGAACTCCGGTTGCCGACCTCGTGACGACGATCACCGCCAGCAAGAGCCAGGGTAAGGCAGCGGTCAGCTGGGAGACCGGGATCGAGATGGCAACCGTAGGCTTCAACGTGATCGGCACGAAAAAGCATGGGGACGAGACCAAGCTGAACGCCTCGCTCATCGCTGCCAAGGAAGGGACGACCGGAAGGGGAGCCGCCTACAGCATCGTGTTCGATGCGGGCCAGCTCAAAGGCTCCAGCTCGGTCTTCGTCGAGATCGTCAAGACCGATGGCTCCAAGGAGCGCTTCGGCCCAGCCAGCTTCTAACAAGAGAGGAGGATTGGATCATGAAGAAGCCTTACGAGAAGCCCGCCATCATCCACAGCGAGAAGGTGGAAGCCCGGGCTGTCGAGTGCTCGAAGGGTACCGATACGTGTGGTCCCACGGGTCCCGTCACCAGCTAAAGGGGGACCGGAGCAAGCGATTCAAAGGCCACCGCCGGAAGTCGCGGACTCGTGCGCAATCTCAGGCCAGGAGACGCGCCGCCGCCAGCGCATATACCTCCGCGCACTCCACGAGGCGTCGCACTGATACAAATTCATTCGGGCCATGCGACACGGACAGCAGCCCAGGCCCGTACGCAAGTGCAGGAATTCCGAGGGCCGCGTAGTGTCGCGTTTCCAGCACGCCCGGGCACAGCTCGAACCGTGCGGCTGTTCCCGTCACACTGCGAATGCTCGACCCGAGGGATCGGGCCAACGCACTCTTGACATTCGTGGTTGACGGGCGACCTTCCTGCAACACCTCCACCGCGAGTTTCAGTCCCGGCGCCCGCACTTGCTCGACCACCTCCAAGAGGCGATCACGCTCGAGGTCGAAATCCTCTTCGGGGTTGGTGCGCCGATCTACGGTGAAGGATACCCGGTCCGTTTGGCAGGGATGGGAATCGCCTCCAGCCACTGATTCCACGCTCGGAAACATCCGGTCGGAAACGGACCCCTTCCGAGGGCCCACGGAAGCGCGAGCAAGATCAGCGGACCGAGCAGCCTGCCATACGACCAGGGGAAGAAATCGAAGGTTGGGACGAGGAAGGTGAGCGCATACGCCGTTGTATAGAGTGCCGCGACGGGGGTGGTCTGGATTCCCCTCAGGATGAGCAAGAAAGAGAGCGTGAGGAACACCGGGTGATGCTCCCAGGCGATGGGGGATCCCAGCATCATCAGAATCAGCAAGACCGGGATGGCATTGAAGGCAATTGCGCCCGGGCCACGCTGATCGAAGAACAGTCGCCGCTTCATGCAGTGGAACATCGTCCACAGCGACGCCAGCGTGAGCATCACCTTCGCGCCGAAGATGGTTCTCTGCAAGGCCGCAGGATCGAAGGTTCCAAACTTGCGCCAGGCCATGACGAACGAATCTATCGAGTTATCTCGAAACGCGACATCGCGGATTTCATAGAGCCTTTGCAGGTTGTGAAGCACATCATGGAAAGGCATGATCCCGTAAGGTACGACGGTAAGGGCCAAACCCGCCGACAAGGCCAGGACAAACCAGGCCATCCAGCGCCAGTCCTTCTCCAATAGGAAAGCAAGCAGCAGGATAATCGGCGACAGCTTCAGGTGAACCGCCATAGCCAGACAAATGGCGGACAGGAGGCGGGAGCGACGGTACGAAAGGATCGATGCCAGAATGCAATTCATGACCAGGAGATTGACCTGCCCGCAGACGAGCGTTCGCAGAATCGGCACATTCACGAGCATGAAGACGAACGCCGCCAACGTCGAGCCGCGAGGGGAGAACTCCGACAGGATCAGCGTTCGCCGGAGCAAGAAAAAGAACGCGAACAAGGACAGTGCGTTCACCACCCAGCAGACGTCGAATGCCACCCGCGCGCCAAGGCGAGCAAAAGGCCCCAGCACCGTTGCCAGGAAGGGCGGATAGATATACCGGTAGTGAAGATGAGCCCCCCCCGTCAGCTCCGAAGCCGCTTGGATATAGTCGCCAACATCGATGTAATTGGGTCGCTCACGCAGAATATTGACGTACAAGAGCGCGAGGGCGAAGAAGCAGGCTGAAGGAAATAGATTGTCGGGAGTCAACCCTCTCACGAGGAGGAATCCGATCGCCGACCCGAAGAGCAGCCAGACTACCGTAATCGACAGGAGGGTCACGTGCGGATTCGAATTCGGTCCGTTATCGAATAGCAGCCTGAATACGGACGCGCCTCCCCACAGGTAGGCGACGATAGAACTGGCAACCACGAGCAGGGAGAAACCTGCCCACGCGATGGCCACGTTCCGGAGAGTCCGATTCGTCTCGCCCCAAAATGCGCCGAGACGCCAACCTTTCATCGAGTGCACCTTAGGCCAGTCAACCTATTTCCCGGGCGCATCCGCCTTCAGCGCGTCGACAATCGTGTTCCCCATCAGCGCGTACCCGGTTGGATTCAGATGGGGGCCGGGGTTTGCGTAGAGAGCGTTGGGATCCTTCACCGTCTGGAAAGCGGTCAGGAGGTCGATGACCGGAATGTCGAGATCGCTCAGCAGGGAGAGAATCCGCCGGTGATCATCCTGGTTTTCCCTTGCAAAAGCAGGATCCAGGAAGACTTCTTGATTGGGAAGGTAGACGAAGAAAAGCCTTCCCTGCCAGCTCGTGACGGTGTCCTTAGCTTCCTGGAGAATTCGGCGGAAAAGATCGAGGTCCATGCTCCCGGCCGGCTTTCTGGCAGTCGACCGCTGGCCGATGCTGAAGCGCAAGAATCGTAGGCGCAGCCAGCCTTCGAGGAATTCGTGCCTTACCTGCGATCGTTGGCTCGCCACCGCCGCCTCCCCATGCTTGATGTTGTCCGAGACCCGCTTTTCGAGGAGAGCGTCCACCTCGTCCTGCCGAGCGACGAGGTTCTGGCGGAAATCAGGGCGCAAGTACTGCATGAGGATCGGGTTGTTCCGCTCAAGCGGCAGATTGCTGGTTAAGTCGTTCCCCTCGCAGAAGACCCACAAGACCCGGCTGGGACGAAGCTCGGGAAGGAACTCGCGGATCGCCGCCAGCTCGATAAGAGGTCCGTTTCCTTCCATGGCGAGATTGAGCGTGGCCGGGAAAACGGAGCGAATCCGGGATGCGGCAGTTTGAGACGGCTCGACACAGTTTCCCTGCGCGTTGGAGTCTCCGACGATGGCCACCTCCAGCGTCCCGGCTTTCCACACACCGGGAGGGTTCTGGAACCCATGCTCGTCGCTCCGATAGATGACATAGGGCCCGGTCTCGTTGCAATGGACCGTCGTCACAGAAGAGATGCCTCCGAGGGGAAAGAGCGCGTCCGATTCCGGATGTTTCAGCAATGATAGCGGAAAGACCAAGGGCCATGCATTCACCCCCGCGTGCCGGAGGTCGAGGAGCACTTCCATGCGCAACCTCGGATCGTACGGGTTTCCCAGGTTGCGGGCAGCCGTTCGCACCCATGTCAAGTTCCGCCAGCGCAGAAACCCTTCCATCGCATAGATGCCCACGCCGGCGGAGACCAGGCTCATCGCCAGGGCAATGCGCGCGCCGACTGGCAGACGCATGGCGGCGATGAGCAGTGAAGCCAGAACGAGCAAGGCCGTGATGAACGGAAGGCGACGGGACATCCAGCCCCAGTCGGGGTTGGCTCCGGTCGAGATCAAGAATGCTCCGAGCAGCGCGACAAGCGCCGCGCCACTCAGTACCAGGTTGGCGAAACGACGGCCGTTCATTTCTGCGGCCTCACCCTTATGGCTCCCCACGACACATCGCCAGCGCTCAGCCTATCACCGTGTCTTCAGCAGATAGGCGGTTCAAGGTGGGATTCTACGTGCAATCCTGAAAAGGTTTGACACAATACTCACTATCGAACGCCAGAATCCAGCAGTTAGTTCCTATCCGCTTCTGCCCTGATTGCAAGCGGCGCATCAAAGCACTTCTTGAGGCCGTATAATCAGCCCATGCAAGAGCGTGTCTATCTTTTTCCCGGCGAAGCGAAAGCGACTCTGCCCGAGGTCGGCGGCAAGGGTCTCTCCCTGATGGAGAGTGCGCATGCGGGACTCCCCGTTCCGGGAGGCTTCATCCTCACCGTGCATTTTTTTGATGAGTGGATTTCAGCTTTGAAATGCACTGCCGCGTGGAAGCATTTCCTTCAAGCACCCGATGACAAACTGCAACACGCTTGCGACGAGCTAAAAACAGCCGCTTCCGCATTTCATTTCACCGAGGAGCAGGAAAAGGCGCTCGCCGAAGCTCTCTCAAAGTTTCCGCACGAAGCGCTTTTTGCCACGCGCTCTTCGTCCCCTAATGAAGATTTGGAGGGCGCGTCTTTCGCGGGTGGCTACGAAACGGTGCTTGGCGTGAATGTGGATACGCTCCACGGCGCAATCAAGAAATGCTTCCAATCCGCATTGGACTATCGCGTCGTCGTGTACCTGCGTGCAAACGGCTTCGTCGCCAACGACCCGAAAATCGCGGTCGTGGTGCAAGAGCAAATCGCGAGCGAAATTTCAGGTGTGGGATTTTCACTGAATCCCGTCACGAACAATTATGACGACGCCGTATTCAATGCAAATTGGGGACTCGGCGAGACTGTCGTCGCCGGCCTTGTAACGCCCGACACTTTTATCGTGGACAAAGTCCACGAAGAAGTAAAAGACGTGAATATCGGGAGCAAGGCGACTTCCCTGTGGCTTGTCGGCAACGGCGGAACGGAGGAAAAGAAAAAGCACCGAAATGAGGAGCGGACGCTTTGGGACAAACAGCTCGTCGATCTGACTCGGCTGATCAAGCAGGTTGAGCAGAAATACAAAATGCCGATGGATATCGAATGGGCTTTTGCAGGAGACAAATTGTTTCTGCTGCAAGCCCGCCCCATCACCACCTACGTCCCGCTCTCGCCCGAACTCATGACCGTGCCCGGTGCACGCAAACGTCTCTATTTCGACGTGACTGCCACCGCGCAGGCGATGGCAGAGCCCATGTCGAAAATGGGCTCGAGCCTCTTCCGCCATCTCCTCAAAGTCGGCGGCGGGCTTATTTTCCTTCGCGACATTTCGAAAAGCGTCGAGACGACTATTCCGTGGATTAGCGACGGGAAATTTTTCTTCAATGTATCGAACGGGCTCAAGCTCGCCGGCAAAAGGAAGGTCATGGAGCTTATGCCCATCGTGGACGAGCTCGGTGCAAAGGCGCTTGGCACACTCGATGAACGTGTTTATGTCTCGCCTACCTGGAAACTCCGACTCCTCCCCTACGGACTCCTGTGGCGTCTGCCGAAAGTACTTCTCATGATTCGCCGCGCGAAGAGGGATCCCGAAGCGATGCATGCATTCGTACAACAAAGACTGCGAGATTTTGACGCCGAAGTTGTACGCATCGCAGAACAAAACGCTTCTGTAAGCGCTATTTGGGAAGAATTGTTACGGCAGATGTTTTTGAAGGTCATCATTTACACGATTCCGCTCACCATCGCATCGCGTTATGCCGCGGGTCGCATGAAGGGGGCGGTGGGCCGTGACCCTGATGCGGGAAAGCTGTTGATGGCGCTTCCGCACAACGTAACGATCGAAATGGGCCTCATGCTTGCGGATGTCGCCAAGCTTTTGCCGGAAGAACTCGACGCCGACGAGCTGGAGACAAAATTGAAGTCGGGAGAGCTTCCGGAAGCGTTTCTGCGTGCATGGACCGCTTTTCTGGATGCGTATGGCTTTCGCGGCGCTGCGGAAATAGATGTGGCGGCGGTGCGTTACTACGACGACCCGAAGCTATTGATTGATTTGCTGCTATCGACTAAAAACGCGGGCGGCGAGACTCCCACGCAGGCTTTTGAACGCAAAGCGCGCGAGCGGGAGGCGGCCTATGGAGCAATGCATACGCGGATGCAAGCCAACGATTCGAAAAAAGCCTCGGTTTTTGAGAGTGACTATCGATTCTTCTCCATATTTGGCGGATATCGTGAGACGCACAAGAAGTATTTGGTGATGGGGGTCGCAATCATTCGTCGTATCATGCTTGCGACCGCGCAGACATGGGTGGCCGATGGCCGACTCGATCGCGTGGATCAGGTATTTGATCTGACCATGGAGCAGTATGAGGCTGCGCTCGGTGACCGTTCGCTGGATTTGCGCAAACTCGGGCGCGACAATACCGCATACCTCCGCAAACTCGCACGCGTGAAAAAGCCGCCGGCCCTGATAGACTCACGCGGATTCATCCCCCAGCCGCCGCGGCCGCCAATGAAGCCAGGCGAACATGCGGGAGCAGGCGTATCGGTCGGGATGGTGCGCGGACACGTAAAGGTCCTGCACTCGCCGAATGAAAAGCCGCTTCTCAAGGGCGAAATATTGGTGGCGCGTGCGACCGACCCCGGATGGACGCCGCTTTTTGTAAACGCGGGCGGGATAATTCTGGAAATCGGCGGCTCGCTTCAGCACGGCGCACTCGTCGCACGCGAATACGGCATCCCCTGCGTGGCGGGAGTGGAAAATGCTACGACTATTTGGAAAGACGGCGCTCTCGTGGAAGTAGACGGGACTTCGGGAATTGTGCGAACGATCTCTCGCCCGCCGAAGAAGAGTTGCTGATGTTCTCGCTGGGCAAGCCGGTGAAATCATGAAGCCGCTGAGCAAACGGCCGCTGGACCTGGCGCTGGTCGCGTTCTTCATCGTCAACCTCGGATTCATCACCTACATCGTCGACGTGGAGCAGCTGATCATCGACGATCCCGCGCACTTCACCTATCCGCTCTGGCCGCCCGCGATGCTGGTCGATCTCATCCATTGGTGGGGCAAGACCTACGATCCGGTGCTGCTGGCGCGTCCCACGTGGTGGAAGGCGACCATCTGGATCGACTCGCTCTTCTTCGGACCGTTCTATGCGTTCGCGATCTACGCGTTCATCCAAGGCAAGAACTGGATCCGCATGCCGAGCGTGATCTGGGCCTCGGTGATGATGACCAACGTGACCATCATCCTCTCCGAGGAGATCGCGGGGCCGCACAAGACGCCGCAGCTGCCGATGGTGCTGTTCGCCAACGCGGCGTGGCTGGTGTTCCCGATCCTCGTGCTCTTCCGCATGTGGAGCCGCGAGAGGCCGTTCGAATGAGCTTCAAGGAGAAGTACGGACCCTGGGCGCTCGTCGCTGGCGCCTCGGTGGGCCTGGGCGCTGCGTTCGCCACCGAGCTGGCCGCGCGCGGCCTCAACCTGATCCTCTTGGCGCGTGGGACCGACGCGCTGGAGGCGCTGGCGGAGCGATTGCGCAAGGCCTTTTCGGTGGAAGTGCGCACGGTGACGGCGGATCTGGGCGACGTGCGCGCCGCCGCGCGCTGCGCTGAGCTGGCCCAGGAGCACGAGATTGGCCTGCTCGTCTACAACGCGGCGTACTCCAAGATCGGCCGCTTTCTCGACGGCACGCTCGAAGAGCACCTGCGCACCGTCGACGTGAATTGCCGTGGCCCGGTCTCGCTGGCGCTCGCGCTGGGCAAGCCGATGGCCGCGCGCAAGCAGGGCGGCATCCTCCTCATGTCGTCGCTCGCGGGCGGTCAGGGCACGCCGCTCGTGGCCACCTACGGCGCGACCAAGGCATTCAACCTGGTCCTGGCCGAGAGCCTGTGGCACGAGCTGCGCGAGCACGGTGTCGACGTATTGGCCTGCCGCGCGGGCGCGACCCGTACACCTGCGTTCGAAGCGTCGCAGCCGCAGGGCAAGACGCCGATGATGGATCCCGAGCCTGTGGTGCGTCAGGCGCTCGACGCGCTCGGCGGCGGCCCCAGCATGGTGCCCGGCGCGCTCAACCGCTTCGTCGCGTTCGTGTTCGCCCGCTTCCTTCCGCGTCGTGTGGCCGTTTCGATCATGGGGAACGCCACACGCAGGCTCTATCCGCAATGATCATAGGCGAGCGGAGCCACGCAACAGAGCGCCGTGGACCCTGGATGAGCACTTCTCAGGCCTGCGCGCCGTAGATCCAATACAACATCAGATAGACCACGACTCCGGTAATGGAGCCGTACGCCCAGATGGGAAACGTCCAGCTGGCGAGCCTCAGGTGGGACGGGAAATTCTCCCTGAAGGCGAGCCCTTAATGGGACGACAAGAGCCTGAGTTGACTGCCCAAATCCTGACGACATTGACACAATGCCCACTATCGGACCCCAAAGCCCAGCTTATAGCTCCTATCCGCCAGCGTGCGTCGCTCGACCGGCCCCCCCCGCGACCCCAGGGCACGTTGCCCCTCACCCCATAGGAGGTGGACGCAGTCCAGCCACCCTTCAAACTGTCACGCAGTGACCGTTCGCAGCAACCTCGTGTTCGTGCCATTGGAGTTATTTGCCATGCGCTTGGTGGCGGAGATGCCGGTCGCCAACGGACGGAAGGTGGTGGATCGGTGCGACCGCGACTTGCCCGGGGAAAAATCCGTCTGACATCAGAATTCTGGGAACCGCGAGGTCCCCAACGTGAATGTACAAGTGAGGATGCTCTGCGCGCCAGCCGCGCCGACTCCTATTGCTCTCTCACACAAAAAAGGAGAAGCCGATGCTCAACCTCGCGCGGGTCAGACGGATTGGTGGGCTCCTGGTGTTCGCGGTCGTGGTTTGCCTGGCTTCCAGCCTGGCGGCGGCCGTGTGCAGGGACAACGACGGTGATGGATACGGCAAAAGCTGCGCGCTGGGGCCCGATTGCAACGATTCCAACGCTGCCGTGCACCCGGGGGCCCCGGAGCTGTGCAACGGCATCGACGATAACTGCAATAACTTCGTCGATGACAACGTGACAGATGTGGGCCAATCCTGCACGACGGCGCTTCCCGGTCCGTGCGCACCGGGGCGCATGCAGTGCGTCAGCGGCGCCCCGCAGTGCGTCTCTATCCAGGGGCCGGTTCCCGAGACGTGCAATGCGATCGATGACAACTGCAATGGGCTTGTCGACGACGGACCGGGGGCCGATGCCGACGCGGACGGCTACACGACCTTCTGCGACTGTAACGATGCCAACCCTGCCGTCCACCCGCTGGCGATCGATAGTTGCGGTGACGGGGTGGACCAGGACTGTAACGGTAACGTCGACAACATCGCAACCGACAGTTTGGGAAAGCTCTACTGTCTGGAAATCGACCCGTTCGTCGCCGTGGTGGGCCAGCCGACTTCGGTCAACGTCCGCGGCTACTATCAGGACGGCATCAACTCTCTGTGGCTCGTGCAGGAGAACGATTTCCTCAACAAGCAGGTGCACCAGTGTGGGGGGCAGGCCTACTGTACCTTCTCGATCTCGATTACGCAGGCATTCGAAGGTCAGAGATATCTGCAAGCCGACCTGTTCAGAAGCTTCACCGGCTTGGTGGCGGAGAAGGCACGGTCCGCCGATTTCGTCTGCGGCTCCGAATATTGCCCGCCGGACCCGAGGATCGACGGCCTGATGAGCTGGATGCGCAGTAAGGGGTATGCGGAGTGCGTGACCAGCAAGTACCTGGGATGGACCCTTGATGGGCTGGAAAGAAGCTTTTTGCTGGATGCCATTACAGAAAGGCCGTCCGGGATCACCCAACCTCTGATAGTGGATTTCTACGACGTCATCCCGATCGACCCGGAAGCGACTCATCGCTCGATGGGCGCCGGGGAGGGAGGCAATTGCGAGGCCAATCCCTTGTATCCGGGGTTCTGCCCATCACCCATTCCCGCCGACTATCTCTTTGTGGAACAGCATTTCAGAAGAACCTTTGGCATCGATATGGATTTTGTCTACCATCGACTGGAAGTCGATTATTCCCAGAGCTTCGGCGACCCGGTCTTTGTGAATGGAACCGACCCTTACTACAAATTCCCTGGGGACCGATCCACGTTCTTGTCCCAGTTCCCGGCGCACTCCATCATTCACTTCTCCATCCAGACCTGGCAGAACCCGGGGGATCCCGCCCCTGTCGCCACCGGCGACATGACGGGAGGTGGCTTTGTGGAGGAAATCAGCTTGGAGCCGTTCAACACACTCGGTGCCTTTACCTACACGCATGAGTGGGGACACACCTGGGGACTTCCACATCCCTTCTACCTCGATTCCTCACTCAATCGGATCTGGGTCGCACTGGATGGGGTCATGGGCAACACTTACGGGAACGGCAGCGACATGCTCGATCCCACCGATCCGGTGGAGCGTTATGCTCTGGAGCCCAGCGGCAGCGGCTACCTGGACGACTCCACTTTCGCCGCAGCCTACAGCACCGGCATCATAGGCGGCCTCCTTCCCACCTGCGGGGTGGTGGACCCGGCGATTACCTCGGGCCGGCTGGTTTCGGAGACATCGTCGGATTATCTCTTCGAGATCACGCTGACCAACAACGGCTCCATCCCGGTCGGGTACGTCCCGCTGCGGGTCACAGGAAGCGCGCAGCCGGGAGTGGTCCTCGTGGATCGCACGATCGCAAGGCTGCAGCCGGGCGAATCACGGCTTCATCGAGTCACTCTTCCGAAGTCTATGCTCACGTCGCCGTACGCGGTCTTCACGGTGGACGCAGGCAATACGCTGGTGGAGGCTAACGAGAGCAACAACCAAGTCTCGGTGCTGCGCTGTGGCGACGCGGACGGGGACGGTTTTCTCGCATGTATCGATGATTGCAACGACGGCGATGCCGGCATCCATCCTGGAGCGATCGAGGTTTGTAATTCGGTGGACGACAACTGCAACGGCTCCGTCGATGAGGTTGACGCGGACGGGGACGGTTTTTCCAAATGCGTCAATGATTGCAACGACGGCAACGCCGGCATCCACCCGGGAGCGACGGAGCTGTGCAACTTCATAGACGACAACTGCAACAACTTCGTCGATGAGGGTTTCGACGCCGACCAGGACGGCTGGACGACGTGCGAAGGGGACCTGTTCGACAACGATCCACGCTACAACGGCATCGAGATGGGCGGGCTGGGCTGGCAGGATATCTCCTGTCTCGATGGGCTCGACAACGATCTCGACGGTGTCATCGACTGCGATTGCGCCGACAACGTCACCGGCGAGTGGATCGGCTCGGGCACGACCACCGGTGGGTTCGCGAGCACCCGCTGCGGCACCGACACGGCATCCGAAACAGCGAAAGAAGGTGGAAGCGCCAAGACGCTCGCCGTGTTCTGGACCTTGCCGATCATCCAGGGGAATCCCGCGGTTTACGTCGATTTCCGCCTCAAGGCGCACCGGCTCTCCGCCACGGGCGACACCTTCCAGTTCAGCGTCGCGCAGCGGAACGCTTCCGGTCTGTGCACGGCGAACACGGGGGAGACGTACACACCCGCGATCACGGTCACCGGCACGAGCTCGTCCGACCCGCTGCAGTACTTCACGGTAGGGTACCCGGACCCCTCCACTGTCTCCTTCTGCGTTAAGGTCGTCGACATCAGCCCACCGGGCGCCGATCACACCGCGGACTCGGTGGTGATTGATTACATGCACTTCTTCCCCGTCATTCTGGACGCCAAGGTCCGTGCCGAACAGCCTGTGGAGGGCACGATCTTCTCGGGAAATTATCTCTCGACCCAGACCACGGGAAGCGGCTCGGAAACGCTCAAGGAAGGGGGCGCGCAGGCCCGGCTCATCCACACGTACACGCTCACTCTTCCCATCGGGAGCGTGCGGAAGCTGTACGTCGAGGGGTTGAGGCCGAACAACGCGGACAACGACAACTTCAAGTTCTCCTGGGCGGTACCGTCGGATCCGAACAACTTCCAGCCGATTCCCGGGGTGTTGATTTCATCCCCCGTGCTCAGCTGGATCCTCGGTCAGGCGTTCGGCCCGCCGGCAGGATACTCCGGCACGCTGTACATTCGCGTTGAAGACACCGACAGGACACCGGGGAACACGACGCTGGATACAGTCACCATCGACTACCTGGGAGTGAAAACGACGCCCTGAGCGTTTTGCCTCCGACGGATCCTTCCCTCGAATCGGCGGGTCTCTGGCTGACAGGGACCCGCCGTGGGGGATAACCTGGCGGCGAGCAGCGCCCTTCCTAGGACGACAATGCCCTGAGTTGATTGCCCAATCCTATGGCATCTTCGCTCTGCAAACGGCATGTTGCGATGGACTCTGACCAAGGCGGCAGAATCGCGGCGGCCTCAGGCCTGTGCGCCGTAAATCCAATACAGCATCACGTAGACCACCACGCCGGTCACGGAGACGTACGCCCAGATGGGAAACGTCCAGCGTGCGAGCCGCCGGTGCGAGGGGAAGTTTTCCTTGAGGGCCAGGCGGAGGGTCAGGATGGCCAGGATGGGAACGGTGGCGGCGAGGATCGTGTGGGTGAACAAGATGGAGAAATAGAGAGTGCGCGGCCATCCCAGGCCGGGAAACTTCACCGAGCCCACCTGGGCGTGGTAGGTGAGGTAGGAAGCGAAAAACAGCAGGGAGGTCACGCAGGCCGACAGCATGCAGGCCTTGTGCGCGGCGATGCGCTTGCGGCGGATGAACCGGTAACCGGACATCAGAAAGATGAAGCTGAGCGCGTTGAGCGAAGCGTTCAGATGCGGCAGAGCATGGATGGAGGTCATTGTTATTTAGGGGCTACCCGCCGCTGCCGGCCAGCGCCGCCAGGTCGGCGCGCAGCTGCGCCATCTCTTCCGAGTCGGTGGATTCGTAGTATCCCCGGATGCGTCCCTGGGCGTCGAGCAGCACTATCGACACGCTGTGCAGGACCGCGTCGGGAGAGGTGTCCACCGGCACTTTCGAGGCGGAGGCGACCTTGAAGCCGTTGCGGGTGAGATCATCCAGCCGATCCTTGTCACCGGTCAGGAAAATCCAGCGCCCTGGGTCGGCTGAGAAGCCCTTGGCATATTCCGAAAGCGCCTCGGGAGTGTCGCGCTCGGGGTCCACGGTGAGGCTGATCAGCTGGACGTTTTTCCAGCGGGGCAGGGCGAAGCTCTGAAGCTTCACCATCTGGGCCGTCACCTGCGGGCACTGGGCGGCGCAGGAGGTGAAGATGAAATCCACGACGCTCACCTTTCCCAGAAGGTCGGCCCGGGTCACGGTCTTCCCGTTGCGCTCGGTGAGGGAGAAATCGGGCAGTGTGCCCAGCACCGGAAGCTTCGCGGCTCTGGCCGAAGCGCTGAACCGGGTCCCCAGATAGGCGGCCACGATCCCTCCGATGACCAGCAACAGCAGGGCCCAGAGCAGGGCTACCGGCAGGCGCTTCTCCTCGCCGCTCATTGGCCGTCCTTGCCGCGCCGGCGGGCCAGAAGCGAGGCCACGAAGAAAGTGGCAGCCGCGAATCCCAGCGTGACCGCGATCGACACGCCGAGCGGCGGAAGATCTCTCGCCTGCTCCAGGTCGCCGGGATAGAGAACCTGGCGCATCGCCGCAACGCCGTAGGTCAGAGGGTTGATCTTCATGAGGAGGCCCAGCCACGCGGGCACGCCACGGGCGGGGAAGAACGATCCGGAGAGCAGCCAAAGCGGCATCAGGAACAGCGTCATGATGGCGTGAAATCCCTGGGTGGAATCCATCCGCCAGGCGATGCAGAACGACAGGGCGGTCAGCGCGAAGGCCACCACCATCTGCAGGGCCACCGCCTCGGAGAAGGTGACCGCCGTCAGGTGAATTCCCGCCAGCGGCGCCAGCGCCAGGAGTATCGTCCCCTGCAGCACCGCCAGCGTCGTCCCACCCAGCACCTTCCCCAGCACCACGGCCGAGCGGGGAACCGGCGCCACCAGCACTCCCTGGAGAAACCCCTCCTTGCGGTCCTCGATGACGGAGATGGTGGAAAAAATGGCGGTGAACAGCAGAATCATCACCACCGTCCCGGGGAAGAAGTACTCGAGGTATCCCATCTGCCCGCCGCCCACGGGGGCCTTGAAGGAAGCTCGCAAACCCGACCCGAACAGGGCCCAGAATATCAGGGGCTGCACGAAGGCGCCGAACACCCGGCTTCCCTGACGGAAGAAGCGGACCTGCTCCCGCCACCAGAGCGCGTAGGACGCCAAGGCCAGGTTCATCGTCCGGCCCTCTTTTCGGAGGCGCGCTCTGCTGCCGCGGCATCCTCGTCCCAGAAGCGATGCCCGGTCAGCTGGATGAAGACATCCTCCAATGTGGGCCGGCCCACCGTCACCGCGGAAATCTGTCCGGAGAACGACTCGATCAGAGTCGGCACGAAGCGGTGCGCTTCATGGCGCTCCAGCCGGATCGAGCCGTCCACCACCTGCGCGTCGGCCCCGAGCTTCTCCCGGATGGCCCCGGCCAGCTGCTGCGGCGCCGGGCTCTCGATAGAGAGTACGTCGCCGCCAATCCTCCCCTTGAGCGCGGCGGGGGAATCGAGCGCCACCATATTTCCGCGGCTCAGGATCCCGATGCGGTCGCAGCGCTCGGCTTCCTCCAGGATGTGCGTGGTCATCAGCACGGTCACCGAGTCCTGCTTGCGCAGAGACTGCAGGTATTCCCACAAGTCATGGCGCGCCCCCGGGTCCAGTCCGGTCGCCGGCTCATCCATCAGGAGAAGCGCGGGGCGGTGCAGCAGGCCCTTCGCCAGCTCCACCCTGCGGCTAAGCCCTCCCGAAAGAGTTCCCACCAGATCGCGCGCCCGATCGCTCAGCCGGAACCTCTCCAGCATCTCGTCGATTCGACCCCTCAACGAGCTTCCCGACAGACCGTAGAGATTCCCCTGGCACGTCAGGTTTTCCCGCACCGTCAGCTTCTTGTCCAGGCTGAAGGCCTGGAACACCACGCCGATCGCCTTGCGGATGGTTTGCAGGGTCTGCTGGGAGGGTGCCTGATCCAGGACTGATCCGAGAAGAGCAGCCCGCCCCGAGGTGGGAATCATCAAGGTCGAGAGGATCCGGAACAGGGTGGTCTTCCCCCCGCCATTGGGTCCGAGCAGCCCGAATATCTCTCCCCGTCCCACGGAGAAGGAGACACCCTTGAGTGCTTCCCGCTCCCCGTAGCGGTGCCGCAGGTCCTGGACTTCGACGGCGAGCTCGGCCGATGGCATGAGGCTCCTTTGTGAGGCGGGGATGATACATCGCCCTCGCCCGCGGAGCCATCCGCGAAGGGAGGTTTCCCCCGAAGCGTCTGCCATTTCCCCCGGCCTGTCGCCCTTTGGCCCCAGATTCCGATCTCCTGTGTAGAAGCGCATCCGGAGACCCGGGGCGCTTCAAAGTCAGGGGAAGCGGACCAGAGCCGAAGCATTTCAATTCAATCGCGGGAGGCAGGTATGAAGGGGGTGTCAATGAGGAGTTTGATCGCAGTGCTGCTCGAGGGAATCCGATTCACGACACGTCGGCGGGTCATTTGGAAGCCGATGGTCCTGCTCCTGCTGCTTCTTACGGCGGGCTTGGGGGCGAGGGACGCAGCCGGAGGCGTCATCTTCGTCACAAGGCTTCCAGGAGACGCCAGCAGCACCGGCTGCTCGCTGCAGGAGGCGATCTACTCCGCCAATTTCGATAGCAACACAGCGATTGGGGGCTACGATTCCGAGGATAACTCGCCCCATTATTACACCACGGAGTGTGTGGCAGGCAGTGGCGATGACGTCATCGTCCTGCCCATTCGAGCGGTGTTCAATCTGAGCCGTGACATCGTGGATGCGGTCAACCCGTTCGGTCGGACGGCAACTCCGATGATCTCCTCAAATATCACCATCGAGGCCCATGGCTCCACGTTGCAGCACACGGGCGACCTGAACATGCGCCTGTTTGCCTTGGGCAGCACCGGACATCTCACTCTCAAGAATGCCTACGTCCGAGGCTTCGTCGTCAAAGGGGGTGACGGCGTCGACGGAGGCGGGGGTGGCTTGGGTGCGGGCGGCGCGATTTTTGTCCATGCCGGGGGCCTGGTTGTCGAGGCGTCTACCTTCGAGGGCAATGGCGCCGTGGGCGGCAATGGCGGCGGAAAGGGTCATGGGTATGCCGGGGGCGGCGGAGGAGGAGGTGGTCTCGGGGGTGACGGGGGCTTCACGGACCCCTTCGATAATACGATCGGAGGGATTGCCAGCTCAGGCGGCGGCGGAGGCGGCTCGCGCGGCTCCGGCGGCGAAGGAATGTACCTGCGTTCAGGAGGTGGCGGGGGCGGAACGGTCGATGGAGGTTTCTTGCGGATACCAGGTTTCGACTGTGGTGGGGAAGGCGGAGAGGGATCGCTTGGTGGCACTCTGCCCAGCTCGGGGAGTGACGGGTCCGATGCTCCGTGCCCCGGGGGAGGCGGCGGCGGTGGGGGCATGGGCTACATTCCCTTTGCTTTCTTCAGTAACGATGGCGGGAACGGTGCCTACGGTGGCGGCGGTGGTGGCGGATCCAATCATGGCGGAAGCGGTGGCGACGGCGGCTTTGGCGGTGGCGGTGGCTCAGGCTGGGCCGGCGATTTCGATGCGGCCGTGGGTGGCGACGGAGGATTCGGAGGCGGTGGTGGCTCCGCGGCCGACGCAGTCGTGCTCGGCGGCAACGGCGAGCCGGGACATAGCCTCATGTTCGGCGGCGATGCCAACAAAACCTACGGCGGCGGCGGAGCCGGCCTGGGAGGCGCCATCTTCAACGACGCCGGCAGCGTCGTCGTGAGAAATAGCACCTTTACGGGGAACTTTGTCACACGCGGTAACGGAGGTAATGCGCCGAATCCTGGCCAGGGGGCCAACGGCACGGACGCGGGCGGAGCTATCTTCTCGCGCAACGGAAATCTGACCGTGCAGCACTCTACGATCGCCGGCAACGAGGCTACGGGCTCCGGAGGGGGCATCGTGGTCGTGCGCGATGGAGCCGAGACGTTCTTCACCCTGCAAAACACGATTATCGCCAACAATGGCGCAATCGAATGCTCGATCCTGGGCACAGGTGTTTGGACGGCCATCACCGGCAATGTGATCGAGGAGAACGACGACTGCGGAGATCCCATCTCAACCGAGGATCCGCAACTCGGGCCGCTGCAAAGCAACCAGGGCCCAACGCCCACCATGGCACTCCCCAACAGCAGCCCCGCAGTTGACACCGCCGATGCAGGTTACTCGCTCCCCACCGACCAGCGTGGCCAGGAGCGACCGAGGATGGGCGGGTACGACATAGGCGCCTTCGAGCTTTGCCTGGAAGGTCCTGAAAAATCACCCTGCCTGATCGTCAACGACATCGGGGATGGAGTCTACCTGACCATGCAGGTATCTCCCGAGGGGACGGGGACCACGGTGCCCTCTGTCGGCGCCCACAGAGAGCCGCTCAATTCGGTGATCTTGATTTCCGCGACGCCGAATCCGGGCTATCGCTTCGTCAATTGGACGGGGAATGTGACCGACACGACCCAGCCCTCGACGACCATCATCATGAACCAGGATGAAACAGTGACAGCGAACTTCGAGGTGCTGCCCGATTTCACCTTGAGTCCGATTTCAGCGCTCACGCTACCCGTGGGAAGCAGCGGGTCCAGAACCGTCACGGTTAATGCGAACGCGACGTTCAACCAGACCGTTGCCCTCACCGGTTCAGGGCACCCGACCGGCTCGACTCTTTCGTTCAACCCGGGATCGGTCACGCCGGCGCTGGGAGGCTCGGCCAGCTCCCAATTGACGGTGGCGCTGGGTCCGTCGGTGCTTCCAGGATCGTACACGGTCAACGTCACCGGCACTTCGGGTTTCTTGACTCATTTCGCGCCGCTGAGCCTGAGCGTGGTCGCCTCGCCCGCGGGCGTCAGCCAGGTCATCACCACGCTGGGGAGTCTGGGCTGTATCGACAGCGCCGGAGTGGTCAACGCCTTCAAAGCGAAACTGGCTCAAGCCCAGTCGGCGATCGACTCGGGTGATTACCAGACCGCCATCAACCTGCTCAGCGCCCTGCTCCAGCAGCTCCAGGCGCAAGCCGGAAAACACCTGCACACGTCCTGCACCGACGCCAATGGAATCACCTTCGATCCGGTACAGACGCTGATCCAGCAGGTAACCGCCATTCTGACGGCTCTGGGCAGCAATCTGAAAGCCAATCCGATCACGGGGACGCTGGTGAACTCCAGCAATGTCGAGGTGGCCGGAGCCACGATTAACATCATGAGCTCCTCCAGGACGATCGTTGCCGCGACGACGGACGCCACGGGGTTTTATGTCTTCCCCAGGATTACGGCCCTGAAGCTGGGAACGGACTACACGGTCAAGGTGACCCTTCCCAGGGGTTACAAGCTCTCGACCCCGTCGGCGCAAATTTTCAAGTGGAACGCGTCGATGGTGACGTTGCCGAAATTCGTCGTCAAATGAGACGCTGAAAGTGTCGGGGCCGGCGCGCAGGAGTCCCTGCGCGCCGGCCCGTTTTGAAACGGCCGATGCAGCATCCTCACACCTGAGCTCGCTCCGTAACGCCGAACACCCTCATTTCTACTGCCCTTAGAGTCGCCCCGTCTCGCGATCCTTCAGCGCCGCACACTGTTCTCCGGGACTGAGCCATCACTGGTGCACGAAAGCGCCGACGGACGTGTGTTTGCGGCAAACCACGTTATTTTGGTATAAACAATTCAATGATTTAGCGAAACTCATGAGTTATCGTCCGTCATCGAAGGATGAGCTCCTAATCCGAGACCACGGGGTGGGTCTCGGCCCGCTTCCGGCAGACCCCACAACGAACAGAGCGACCAGCGAAATGGAAGTCACAATTACATCGCTTATGGGTGCAGCCGAGCGCGGCGACGGCTCGGCTGCCGAGGCGCTGTTCAGCGCCCTTTATGATGAGCTGCACCGCCTGGCGAAGCGCGAGCTGGCGCGCCACGCCGGCCCCGTGAGCCTGGGCGCGACGACGCTGCTGCACCAGGCCTACATCGACATGGCGGCACGGGAGGGTTCGTCATTTCCCGATCGCGGCAGATTCATGGGGTACGCCGCTCGGGTGATGCGCGGGTTGATCATCGATCATGCGAGGAATCGCTACGCGCAAAAGCGGGGCGGGCGCTTCGAGATCACCCGCCTGCGCACCGATGTGGCCGAAAACGTGGTCGACGATCGCGAATTGTCGAGAATCGGCGCCGCGCTGGACGAGCTTGCGAAGCTCGACCCTGTCCTGGCCGAAATCGTCGATCTGAAGTTCTTCTGCGGATTCTCGTTCGCCGAGATTGCCGGCATCCAGGGGGTCACGGAGCGCACGATTCAGCGGAAGTGGGAGAAGGCGCGCATCTATCTTCACCGGAGCATCCGCGCGGAACTGCCGCAGTGAGAAGTCGATGTCCACGCTCAGCCCGGATCGCTGGCGCGCCTTAAGCCCCTACCTGGATCAGGCGCTGACCCTCGGTGCCGAGGAGCGCGCCGCCTGGTTGGCCAGCCTCCAGCAAAAAGACCCCTCACTTGCTTCAGACCTGGAGGCGCTTCTCCAGGAGCATCAGTCCCTGGCGCGCAAAAACTTCCTGGAACACCCGCCGGAGACGGCGCCCATCCAACTGGCCCTGGAGGGCCAGGCGATTGGTGCCTATACCCTCTTGTCACCCATCGGGCAGGGAGGAATGGGAGCGGTCTGGCTCGCCCGGCGCAGCGACGGGCGCTACGAGCGCCAGGTGGCCGTCAAGTTCCCGAGCCTGGCGCTGCTGGGCGGCGGGGGCGGAGAGAGGTTCAAGCGCGAGGGAAGGTTTCTCGGCCGGCTGGCGCATCCCCATATCGCCGATCTGATCGATGCGGGCGTTTCGGCGGATGGGCGGCCCTACCTCGTTCTCGAGCACGTCGACGGCGACCAAATCGACCGTTATTGCGACCGGAACGAACTCGACCTCGAAGCCCGGCTCCGCCTCTTTCTCGACGTGCTCGCCGCTGTGGCCCATGCCCACGCGAACCTCATCGTGCACCGCGACATCAAGCCATCGAACGTGCTCGTCACCACCCATGGCCAGGTGAAGCTGCTGGATTTCGGCATCGCCAAGCTGCTCGAGAGCGAATCTTCTGAGGGAGCTGGGACGCAGCTGACGCGCGAGGGGGGCGGGGCGATGACCCCCGAGTACGCAGCCCCCGAGCAGATCACCGGCGGGCAGGTGACCACCGCCACCGATGAATATTCGCTGGGAGTGCTGCTCTACCTCCTGCTGACCGGCGAGCACCCCGCCGGGGCCGGTCCCCACTCCGCCGCCGAGCTGGTCAAGGCCATCGTGGAAACGGAGCCGCCGCGTCCCTCGGACGCGGTGGGGCCTTCCAGGCTGTCGCGCGAAGCGGCCTCGACCAACGCGGCGAAACGCTCCACGACTTCCGAGAAGCTGCATCGCGCGCTGCGGGGGGATCTGGACACCATCGTCGCCAAAGCCCTCAAGAAGCTTCCCCGGGAACGCTACGCCTCGGTCACGGCCCTAGCGGACGATGTGCGGCGCTACCTCAAGCACGAGCCGATCGACGCGAGACCCGACACGCTGGCGTATCGCACCGCCAAGTTCGTGCGCCGGAATCGCACCGCGGTTGCGCTGGCGTCGCTGGCGGTTTTGGGTCCGATAGCATTCGGCCTGGCGATGGCGTTCCAGGCGCGGACGATAGCTCGGGAGCGGGACCGGGCGGAGCGCGTCTCGGAATTCCTGGTAAATCTGTTCCAAGTCTCCGATCCGGGAAACTCCTTGGGAAACACCGTGACGGCCCGGGAAGTGCTGGATCGCGGTGCCGATCGATTGGAGAAGGATCTGGCGGCGGAGCCGGAGGTCCAGGCGAGCCTTCTGCTGACCATGGGCCGGGTTTACCTTCGCGTCGGATTGTTTCAAAAAGCCGAGGGGCTTATCGAGCGATCGGGCGACACGCGGGAGAGGCTGCTGGGCAAGGAGCATCCCCTCACACTTCAATCTCGGTTTTTCCAGGCTTCAGCCATCAACCTGCAGGGTAGAAGGCAGGAGGCCGAAAAGCGCTTCCGCGACGTGCTCGCCTCCCAGCGCCGTGTCCTGGGAGAGGAGCATCCCGATACGTTGAACACCCTGAACGCCCTAGGCGTTACCCTGAGTTTCGAGGGGCGCTCCGCCGGGGCGGTTCCGATGCTCCGCGATGTCCTGGAGAAGCGCCGGAGAATTCTGGGGAATGATCAAGAGGACACAATCTGGTCACTGAGCAACCTGGGGTTTGCTCTCTCGGGGCAAGGTAAGTTTACGGAAGCGGAAAAGGTGAATCGCGAGGCAGCCCAAGCGTTCGAGCGCCTGCACGGGAAGGATCACCCCACCGTTTTGGGCGCTCTGCAGAACCTGGTGCGGGCCATCGAGGGCCAGGGGCGCTTTGCCGAAGCAGAATCGCTGCAACGGGAGGTGCTCCAGGCACAGGGTCGAATTCTCGGAGAGGATCACCTGGATACCATCGCCGCGGAATCCGTCCTGGCCCGGCTGGTAGGGGAGAACCATCGGATTGACGAGGCGGAGGGTCTGTTTCGGGCAACGCTCGAACACCAGCGCCGCGTCCTCGGTCCGCAGAATGCTTCAACCCTGGCGACGGAATACAACATGGCGTCGACTTTCTACTGGGATCAGGGAAAATTCGACAAGGCCGAGAGCATGTTGCGGGAAACCTACGAGCTCGCCGTGCAGGCCAAGGACCCCATACACGCCCGCTTGAGCGCCTACAACATCGCCTGCCTCGCCGTCCGCCGAGGGGACCGGAAAGAGGGGCTCGACTGGCTGCGCAAGAGCATCGAGAACGGCTTTCGGGATGTCCCAGCCATGCTCCAGGACTCCGATCTGGCCTCCCTTCGCGGCGATCCCGAATTCGACCGGCTCGCCGCCGCGGCGGGGCAGGACACAAGCAGTCCTTTACCCGCCAGCCGTTGAGCATCATTCCGGGCAGGAAGCCTGACGGGGTAACCACCTGGGAATCGAACCGTCCTTTTCTTTGTCCCCGCCTGTCGTCTTCGGCCCTCGCTTTCCGATATCCCTTAGTAGAGGCCAAAAATCGGGTTCCTGGCAGGGGGTAGCTCAGAGAGCCGGATGCCTCATCAGGGAGGGAATACCGTGAAGCACCGCTTTGAAACCGTGGCGCCCTTTATCCTGGCTCTTTCGCTGCTGCTCGACGCCGTCTGCTTCGCCGACACGCCAGGGCCGACGCGACTGATCAAGGACATCAACCAGACCGCGAGCTTCGCATCGGGATCGTTTCCCAAAGGCTTCGTCGATATCGGAGGTACAACCCTCTTCGTGGCCACCTTGCCGACCACCGGCTCCGAGCTCTGGAAAACCGATGGAACGGAAGGGGGAACGGCTCTGGTGAAAGACATCTTCCCGGGCCCGAGTGGTTCGGTCCGGAGAGATCTCTTCCAGATCGATGGAGTGGCGTTCTTCGCCGCCAGCGATCCCGTCCACGGGGTCGAGCTTTGGAAGAGCGACGGGACGGAGGCCGGCACGGTCCTCGTGAAAGACATCCGCCCGGGCTCTGCCTCGTCCCTGCAGCTTCCATTCAATCTCGACCAGAGTCAGTCACTCATTTATACGGCACTCAACGGGAATCTTATCTTCCTCGCCGATGACGGCACCCACGGCCTGGAGCTGTGGAGGAGCGACGGGACGGAAGCCGGAACCATTCTCCTGAAGGACATTCTTCCCGGCCTTTCCAGCTCTGTTAACCAATTCGGTCGCCTGGTTTACCAGCCCGTGGTGGCCCGCGGAGTCTTGTACTTCACCGCCTATGACGGAGCTCATGGCTTCGAGCTGTGGAAGACCGATGGAACGGTGTCGGGTACAGCCCTGGTCAAAGACATCATCTATGGTTCCTACTCTTCCTTCCCCCGCACACTCATCGAGGCCAACGGCACGCTCTTCTTCGTCGCGGCTGATTCCCCCGTATCCGGCAGCGAACTCTGGAGAAGCGATGGCACGGCGGCGGGCACCATGCTCGTGAAGGACATTTATCCTGGCACTTGGGGGTCCGATCCCGTGCCCGCCCTCGTCGATGGAGACCTGTTCTTTCTAGCCGATGACGGCACCCACGGCCGGGAGCTATGGAAGAGCGATGGCACGGCGGCGGGCACCTTCCTCGTGAAGGACATCAACCCGGGTCCGGACTGGTCCTTTACCGGGAATCTCATAAGCGCCAACGGGGCGCTGTTTTTTCTCGCCGATGACGGCACCCACGGCTCCGAGGTCTGGAAGAGCGATGGCACGGAGGGTGGAACCTTTATCGTGAAAGACATCAACCCGGGTCCCATCGGGTCAAACTCCGGGTTCTTCGCGGTAGCCAGCGGAGGCGTGTTGTTTGCCGCGGATGACGGCATCCATGGCCGGGAGATGTGGAGGAGCGACGGGACGGAGCCGGGCACCATTCTCTTGAGAGACATCCATGCGGGCGCGGGAAGCTTTGTCACCAGACCCGTGATCGATGTCGGCGGTTTCGTTTACTTCACTGCCGACGATGGCGCCCACGGCTCGGAGCTCTGGAAGAGCGACGGGACGCAGAGCGGCACGACTCTGGTAAAGGACATTTTTCCCGGGGTGCTTTCATCAGTCCTTCAAGCCTTCGCTGAGATTGACGGAGCCTTATTCTTTGCTGCCGATGACGGCACCCATGGCCGCGAGCTCTGGAAGAGCGACGGAACGGAATCTGGCACTGTCCTGGTGAAAGACATCAATTCACTGGCCAGCACGACGGCTTCCTTCAGCTCTTCACAGATGATCGAAATCGGTGGGAGCCTTTTCTTCGTGGCCAATGACGCGGTGCACGGTCCGGAGCTGTGGAAGAGCGACGGGACATGCGCCGGCACCACCCTCGTTAAGGACATCCTGCCGGGTCCGGGGACTTCGGCGATTTCGGGACTGACCGAGGCTGCCGATACCTTGTTTTTCGCTGCTGATGACGGCACCCATAGATGGGGGCTGTGGAAGAGCGATGGCACTGAGTCGGGGACGGTGCAAGTCAAGGACATCGATCCGGATGGCGAAGATTTCAACCCTTCGGGTTTGACGGAGCTCAACGGAACCCTCCTCTTCGCCGCCTATGACGGCACCCACGGTCAAGAGCTGTGGAAGAGCGACGGGACGGAGGCTGGGACGCGCCTCGTGAAGGACATCAATCCGGGCGACTCTCCTTCCTACCCTATTCCACTCGCAGTTCTCGGCGACACCCTGCTTTTTTTCGCCGATGACGGCATTCATGGCCCCGAGCTCTGGAAGAGCGACGGCACGGAAGCGGGTACCGTTTTCCTGAAAGCCATCAATCCGGGCCCGGATTTTGGGATCCCACCCGCAGTTCTCGGCGGCACCCTGTTCTTCGTCGCTTATGACAGCACTCACGGCTACGAGCTCTGGAAAACCGACGGCACCCAAGCGGGTACCGTTCTCGTGAAGGACATCAGTCCCGATCCCGATGGCTATGACATTGTCGTGCTCGGCGTGGCACGCGGAACCCTGTTTTTCGCAGCCGATGACGGCACCCATGGATGGGAGCTGTGGAAGAGCAACGGAACGGAGGCGGGAACCCTGCTCGTCAAAGACATCCGACCCGGCCCTTCCGGCTCTTTGTTTCCCCACACCGGTGCGACCATCGAAACCACTGGAGCCTTGCTGTTCAGCGCCGATGATGGCATCCACGGTATCGAGCTGTGGAAGAGCGACGGCACGGAGACTGGGACCGTACTGGTCCAGGACATCCGTCCGGGAGTCTCTGCCTCTCTCCCGGTCGAGTTTCACGCGATGAAGGGGGCCGCTCTCTTCAGAGCCAATGACGGCATTCACGGGGCCGAGTTGTGGCGAACCGACGGGACGGCGGAGGGAACGGTCCAGGTGCAGGACATTGCTCCCGGCTCCGCCGCCTCCTTTCCCGGCAGTTTCACACGTCTAGGGAATCGGGTCGTTTTCGCGGCCAATGATGGGACGACCGGCGTGGAGCTCTGGATAGGGCGAGCCGCGGTTGTCTCGAACCAGCCAAGAGGGGCGATCCAGGATCTGCGCGCGGAGGTGATGGCGCTTGGACTCTCGAACGGAATCGAGCGCAGCTTGACGGCCAAGCTCGATGCGGCCACCGCGGCTCTGGACCGGCGGGATGGAAACATTGCCTCCATTTTGGCGCTGGAACGGTTTATCAAGGAAGTCGAGGTGCAGAGCCCGAGAATGATCTCTGATGTGCCGGCGGCTAGTCTCCTGCAGTTCGCGCAGGACATCGTGGGACTGCTGGAAAGCGCCCCTCGACAGACGATTCAACCTCGGGCCCCGGGAATCGGACCCACGGGACCTCGCCGGGGCGCTCCCACCCGATAGGCGACCCTCGAGCCACTTATCCGCCCGCGCCCTGAGCCGGGCTGCGACGGTCCCATTCGCGCCGTGCCCACCTCCGGCTCAGGCAGGGGCATCCGCGCGACGGTCTTCCGGGCAATTCGAAAGCCCCTCGTCGCGCCGCGCCTCTGCTTTGGAGCCCCGCCCTCCCGGATGTTTGTAAACCCTTGACAAGCAAGCGGTGGGGCGGTATAAGAACGCGTTCAATCCAGGGCGGGGGACCCATGTTCGTCTGGCTTCCGGAAGTTGCCTCCACGTACGGCCCGAAAATCGACCATCTCTTCTACATCATTCTTTATCTGACCGGCGGGAGCTTCATCCTCACCGAGGCGGTGCTCTTCTATTTCGCCTTCAAGTACCGGCACCGGGAGGGTCGCCGCAGCCACTACACCCATGGGAACTCCACCGTGGAGGTGGTGTGGACGGTGGTCCCGGCCGTGGTGCTGGTCGTGCTTACCTTCATGAGCAAGACGGTGTGGGATGAGGTGCGCCACACCTGGCCCGACAGCGACGTGAATCTTCTGGTCACCGCCAGCCAGTTCACCTGGGAAGTGCGCTATCCGGGCGCCGACGGGAAGTTCGAGACGGCGGACGACGTCGTCCTGACCAACGAGATGCACGTGCCCGTGGGTAAGCCGGTGCACATCCAGCTGCGCTCCAAGGACGTGCTTCACAGCTTCTTTCTTCCCAACATGCGATTGAAGCAGGACGCCGTCCCCGGGCTGACGATTCCGATCTGGTTCGAGGCGACCAAGACCGGGGATTTTGAGATTGCGTGCGCCGAGCTGTGCGGCTTCGGCCACTACACCATGCACGGAGCACTCACGGTGCATCCCGCCGAGGAGTACAAGACCTGGCTGGAGGAAGCGCAGAAGAGCGCCATTCCCTCCGAGCAGGCCGCCCCCTCCGACGGCCCCGCCTGAGGCGGGAGCTGAAGATTCCGCGATTGGGAGATTCGCTCAGATGAGTCATTCGCCGAGCAGCGCCGCGCACGACCACGGCCCCACCAGCTTCTGGACGAAGTACGTCTTTTCCCAGGACCACAAGATCATCGGCATCCAGTTCATGTTCGTGAGCTTCCTGTTCATGATCCTGGGCGGCTTCATGGCCATGATGATCCGCTGGCAGCTGGCCTATCCCGACGCGGCGTTTCCCTTGAAATGGATGGTACCCAGCCGGGTCCTGGATGAAGGGCATATCACGCCGCCCGTCTACAACCAGCTGTTCACCATGCACGGCACGATCATGATCTTCTTCGTGATCATCCCGATGCTCACCGGCGCCTTCGGAAACTTCCTGATACCGCTGATGATCGGCGCGCGGGACATGGCATTTCCCAAGCTGAACATGCTCTCATACTGGGTCATGATTCCCGCCGGCGTCGTGATCACCGCCAGCTTCTTCGTGCCCCTGGGTCCGGCGGCCGCGGGATGGACCAACTACCCGCCGTTGAGCTACGACCCACAATGGACCGGAGTGGGGAGGGGCCAAACCCTCTGGCTCGTCGCGCTCCTGATGGTCGGGACCTCCTCCATCATGGGATCGCTGAACTACATCACGACGGTCGTGAACATGCGGGCGCCGGGGATGAGCTTTTTCCGGATGCCGCTGTCGATCTGGGCGCTGTTCGTCACGGCCATCCTGCAGCTCATGGCGACTCCGGTGCTCGCGTCGGCCCTCGGAATGCTCCTGCTGGATCGAACGATTGGCACGCACTTCTTCGCCCCGGCGGGGGGAGGCCAGGTCATCCTCTGGCAGCACATCTTCTGGTTCTATTCCCACCCGGCGGTCTACATCATGATCCTGCCGGCGATGGGATTCACTTCGGATGTCCTGGCCACCTTCGCCCGCAAACCGATCTTCGGCTACAAGGCGATGGCCTACTCGATGATGGGGATAGCGGGGCTCGGATTCATCGTGTGGGGCCACCACATGTTCCAGAGCGGCATGAACCCCACCCTGGGCACCACCTTCATGGTGTCCACGATGCTCATCGCCGTGCCGTCGGCCATCAAGACCTTCAACTGGCTGGGGACGCTGTGGCGGGGGAACATCCAATTCACCGCGGCCATGCTCAACGCCCTGTCGTTCGTCTCCATGTTCATCATCGGAGGCCTGTCGGGGATCTTCATGGCCTCCACGCCGGTGGACATGTTCATCCACGACACCTACTTCATCGTGGCGCACCTCCACTACGTGCTGTTCGGAGGGAGCCTGTTCGGCATCTTCGCCGCTGTTTACTACTGGTTCCCGAAGATGTTCGGCAGGATGATGAACGAGACACTCGGGAAGATTCATTTCTGGCTGACCTTCATCTTCTACAACCTGGTCTTCTTTCCCATGCATATCCTGGGAATTGGCGGCATGATGCGCCGGATCTACGACCCGACGCAGTACGAGTTCCTCAAGCCACTGCAGCCCATGAACATCTTCGTGTCCCACAGCGCTTTCGCCCTCGGAGCCGTGCAGCTTCTTTTCATGGCCAATTTCCTGTGGAGCCTGTTCCGCGGCAAGAAGGTCGGAAGAAATCCGTGGCACGCCAACACCCTGGAGTGGGTGGCCACTTCGCCCGCACCTCATGGTAACTTCGAGCACATCCCTACCGTCTACCGCGGCCCGTACGAGTACGCCTCTCCCGAATCGAAAGAGGATTACCTGCCGCAGGACGTTCCCTCGGCTCTCCCCGCGGGAGCGCCGGCAACCGTCCACTAAAGGCCCGGCCGTGAGCACTCCTTACCATCCCACCCTGCACCGCTTCGCGGTGTTCACTGCTTTCAGCACGTTCCTGCTGGTGATTGCTGGGGGACTCGTGACCAGCACCGGGTCGTCCCTGTCGGTGCCTGACTGGCCCCTTTCCTTCGGGCAGGTGTTTCCGAAGATGGAGGGGGGAGTCCTCTACGAGCACGGCCACCGGATGATTGCCGCGACCGTGGGTCTGCTGGTTAGCGTTCTCATGGTATGGCTCCTGAAGGCCGAGTCGCGCCGCTGGGTGCGGCGGTTGGGGGTGGCAGCGTTTCTCGCCGTGGTGGCCCAGGGAGTCCTGGGCGGTATCACGGTGCTCTTCCGCCTGCCGCTGCTGGTGTCGATGGGGCATGCCTGCCTGGCGCAGGCCTTCTTCTGTATCGTCGTGACGCTGGCGCTGGCGACTTCGCGCGAATGGACCGAGACGGCCGTGGCGCCCCGGCGCGAGGCGCAGGTGCCGGGGCTGCGAACCATGGGCACGGTCACCACCGGCTTCATCTTCCTGCAGCTGATCCTGGGCGCCCTGGTGCGGCACACCGGTGCCGGATTGTCCATTCCCGATTTCCCGCTCGCCTTCGGCCGTCTCGTGCCGCCGGTGCTCGAAGGGCCGATTCTGATCGCTTACCTGCACCGTCTCGGCGCGCTCGTGGTGACGTTCTACGTGGTCTGGCTGGTGGCTCGGGTTTTCCGGAGCCACCGAGACGAGCCCGGCCTGGCGCGGCCGGCGCTGGCGCTGGCATTGCTGCTGCTTGTGCAGATTGCCCTGGGAGGAGCCACGGTCCTGATGCAGCTGGCGGTTCTGCCAGCCACGGCGCACGTGGTCACCGGTGCGCTGATTCTGGCCACTTCGCTGCTGATCACGCTGCGCTCCTTCCGGCTGCTCGGTCGCCCGCGCGGCGCGGTGGCTCGCACGGCGGATCCGGCTCCATCAAGCGGCACGCGCGCCGGCATGGCGGTTTCATGAGCGAGCTGGCGCAGGCTCACGACGCCTCGGCCGTGCAAGCGCGGGCCGCATCTCCCGCTCTCGCCGATTTTCTCGAGCTTGCCAAGCCCCGGGTGACTTCGCTGGTGGTGGCCACCACCGCCTTCGGCTTCTATCTGGGAAGCCGGGGAGGCGTGGACCCGATGCTCTTGTTCCACACGCTGTTGGGGACCACGCTCGTCGCCTCGGGGACCAGCGCCTACAACATGTATCTGGAGAGGGACAGCGACGGGAAGATGGAGCGCACGCGCCGCCGCCCGCTGCCCGACGGGCGCCTGCAGCCGGTTCACGCGCTGGCATTCGCCACGACTCTGTCGATTGCCGGCATCCTCTACCTGGCGGTGGCGGTCAACCTCCTCACCTCGCTTTTGGCCATCGCCACGCTGGCAAGTTATATCTTTCTTTACACCCCCATGAAGCGCTGGAGCCCGCTTTGCACGCTGGTGGGGGCCATCCCCGGGGCATTGCCGCCGCTGGGGGGCTGGACCGCGGCCACCGGCTCACTGGGCGCCGGGGGTTGGGCGCTCTTCGCGATCCTGTTCCTCTGGCAGCTGCCCCACTCGCTCGCCATCGCCTGGATGTACCGGGACGATTACGAGCGGGGCGGCTTCCGACTTCTCCCCGTGGTCGATCCGGAAGGTGGCAGCACGGTGCGGCAGATCGTGGGCAATGCGCTGGCTTTGATCCCTGTGAGCCTCACCCCGGTGCTGCTGGGAGTCTCCGGGGTCTGGTACTTCTATGGGGCGATTCTGCTGGGTGTCGTGCTCTTCTGTTACTGCCTGCGCATGGCCAGAACGCGCAGCCGGCTGCATGCCCGGAGCATCCTGCTGGCCTCCGTGTTCTACCTGCCGGCACTGCTGTTGTTGATGGCGCTGGACCGGCCCTGAGGCCGGGCAGCGGAGAACCTCCCATGTCGTTTGATTCCCCGCTTCTCTCCGAGGCCCAGCAGGAGAAGAACCGCAAGCTCGGGCGACGGCTCGCCGCGCTCATCCTGGGACTCATCGCCTTCTCGATCCTCTACATCATCTTCGACAATTAACCCCCATGGATGAGGGAAACGCTCCCGAGTTCAAGCGAGCAGCCGTCGCCGCCGCTGGGTCGTCGCCCATTCCCAACCATCGCCTGGGCATGCTGATCTTCCTGGTGGCGGAAGCCATGCTGTTCACCGGGCTGCTGGGGGCCGCGCTGGTGCTCAGGGCGGGAGCGCCGATGTGGCCGCCGCCGGGCCAGCCGATCCTGCCGTTCTGGGCGGGTGGGCTAAACCTGATGCTCCTTTCCGGGGGCAGCTTGGGGATGATCCGGGCGATGCGAGGGGTGCGGCTCGCAAGCCACCGCAAACTGGTGAGCGGCATCGGAATCACCCTGCTGTGCGGCGCCGGCTTTCTGGGCGTGATGGGACTGGAATGGGCCCGGATGATCGGGGAGGGGCTGCGCACCACGTCGACCGGCAGCTACGGGCCGCTTTTCTACACGCTGACGGGATGCCACGCCCTGCACGTGCTGGCGGTCATGATCTGGGTGGGAGTGCTCCTGGCGCTGGCCCTGCAAGATCGCTTCTCGCCGGCCCATCACGAGCCGGTGGAGATGGCCGGGATGTTCTGGCACTTCGTGGCGGTCGCCTGGGTTTTTCTGTTCGTGGTACTCTACCTGCTGTGAATTCACTTCAACGGATTTCCTGGGTGGTTCTGATCCTCGCGGCGGTCTTCCTGGCGCTGGATACTCCTGCTTCAGCGCAGTGCGCCATGTGCCAGGGATCGACCGCCGCCACCTCTGACGGCGGCGCCGTTTACAACCGCAGCACCCTCTTCATGCTCTGTGTTCCTTACCTTCTCCTGGGTGGCGTGGCCGGATACGTCGTTTATGCCTTCCGTCGCGCCCGCCCCGCCAGTCCATCCGACCCAGCCAGTCCTGCCACCAAAGATCCTCAGGACTCGACCGCGAGCTCCAGCGATTCGGAGCCTGAGCGGGGCTGATGCCCTCCGTGTTGTTCGTCTGCGTGGAAAACTCCTGCCGATCTCAGATGGCCGAAAGCTACGCGCGACAGCTGGCCGGCGAAGGCTGGATCGTGTCCAGCGCCGGCTCGCATCCTTCGAGGGAGATCCATCCCCGCGCCATCTCGTTTATGCAGGAAGAGGGGATAGATCTCTCCGGGCAGCGATCCAAAGGATTGGGCGAGGTTTCATCCATTTCCTGGGACGCGGTGGTCACCATGGGTTGCGGCGACGCCTGCCCGCACGTTGCCGCCCGCCGCCGGCTGGACTGGGACCTGCCTGACCCCAAAAACCTCTCCGACTCAGAGTTCCGAGCCATCCGCGACGAGATCCGCCGCCGCGTTGGGCTGCTTTTCCGGGAATTGAGCGGGCCTGCCGCGAAGTCCTGAAACACGCTCCGCCTACTCTCGTATCAAACCCTTGACCCAGCGCATTGCAGCACCGGCAGGAATCCGCAGCCCCAGGTGTGTTTATGCTACGATGCCACCCTCAAAAACTTGATCGTCCCCCCATCCCCATTTATTGAGAGGTCTCTCCATGATCCGTGTCCTGATGCCCGCGGGCGGGAGGCTCCGCCTGGTCCTGGCGGCCCTGATCGCCGTGGTGTGGCTCGGCATCGCGCCGCATTCCGGCTTGAACGCCGCGGAGGAAGCGGCGACTGCGGCCGGGGCGGACAAGAAGCCCGCCAAACTGAACATCAACGCCGTTCCCGAGAATGCCCGGAAGGTCAGTTTCACCACCGATGAGGGGACGTGGATTTCGGTGGACGTGGCGCCGGATGGAAAGACTATCCTCTTTGATCTGCTGGGCGACCTCTACCGGATTCCCCTGGCGGGCGGCACGGCCACCCGGATCACCTCAGGCCCGGCTTATGACTATGCTCCCCGCACCTCCCCCGATGGCAAGACCGTCGTGTTCTGCAGCGACCGGGGCGGAAACATGAACCTGTGGCTGATGAACCCGGACGGCAGCAACCCGCGACCCCTCACTGAGGAGAAGGATGCCGTCTATTCCTCTCCCGCCTGGACTCCGGACGGACAGTACATCCTGGCGCGGCGCGAGGAGACGTCGCATGCAGGGATTCCGCCCGTGGAGCTGATGATGGTCCACGTTGACGGCGGATCCGGCATCAAGGTCATCAACAAGGACAAGCTCAACAACGTCGGCGGCACCGTGGCAACCAAAGACGGCCGCTACCTCTATCTCACCGGCCGCGAGCGGCGCTTCTCCTACCTCCCGCGGCTGGATGATGGCCTGTGGAACGTCTACCGCTTCGATAGGAAGACGGGAGAGATGGTGCGCTTGACGCCGGGGCCCAACGGAGGCATGAAGCCGCTCCTCACGCCCGACGGGAAGGGGCTGGTCTACCTGCGGCGCGATGACGCGAAGAGCACGTTCATCCTGAGGGATCTGAGCACGGGCTCCGAGAAGGTGCTCACCACGAGTTTGAGCCGGGATGAGGAAGAAGGCTTCGCCCAGATGGATGTCTATCCTAATGCCTCGTTCACTCCGGATGGCACGGGGCTGGTCTACTACGCCCAGGGAAAGATCAAGCGGCTGGACATGGCCACGCTCAAGGAAGCGACGATTCCGTTCAGCGCCGATGTCGCGCTGGACCTCCGGCCGCTCGATCGAATCGAGGTCCCGGTGGGCGGACGCGAAGTGAAGGTGCGTTTGCTGCGCTGGCCCACCCTCTCTCCGGACGGCAAGAAGCTGGTCTTCGACGCGCTGGGTCATCTCTGGGTGGTGGACCTGCAGGCAGGCAAGGCGGGGGCGCCTCGCCGGCTCACCAAGGACACGCGCCGGGAATACTCTCCCCAGTTCTCTCCGGACGGCCGCTTCATCGCCTATGTCACCTGGACCGATCAGGAGCTGGGACAGGTCTGGAAGATGCGCGCCGACGGAGGCGCACCCACCAAGCTGACCCGGGTGGCTGGGCATTACGTGAATCCAGCCTGGTCCCCCAAGGGGGATCGGATCGCCTTCATCGCGGGATCGGGTGCCGAAGCCCGCGGTCAGCAGCCTGAGAACGATACCTATTACGAGATCCGCTGGGTCAGCGCCTCGGGGGGCGATGCGACGATGGTGACGGCGGCGGCACCCGGGGATGCGGTGCGTTTCCATCCCACCGTGGCCTGGAGCGCCGACGGCGAGCGCCTCTTCTTCGCTGAGTTCATTCCCCCCGACAAGCCCTACGCCGACGGCAAGACCGATCTGGTCTCGGTGCGGCTGGACGGCACCGACAAGAAGAGGCCGCTGCGCTTCAAGCAGGCGGAGAATCCCGTCCCGTCTCCCGACGGCCGCTGGGTTGCCTTCGTGCGGGCCGACGACGTCTACGTCACCGCGTTGCCGGCGGCCGGCTCCGATCCGGTGGAAATCGGCTTCGAAAAGGACCCGGTCCCGGTCTATCGCCTGAGCACCGAGGGGGGCGGCTACGTGGACTGGGCCGATGGGGGCAACACGGTTGTGTGGGGCATGGCCGACACCTTCTACCGGCAGTCGATCGCGAGAGTCCGCGAAGCGATCCAGAAGCAGGCCGAGGAAAAGCGCCAGCAGGAGGCGGCAGGGGACAAACCCGACGCGTCGGCGGAGAAGAAAGAGCCCGAGATGCCCAAGCCCGAGGCCTTCCCGATCACACTCATGGCGAAGCGGGCGATTCCGCAAGGCACGGTGGTCCTCAAGCACGCGCGGGTCATCACCATGAAAGGGGATGAGATTCTGGAGCACGCCGACATCGTCGTGAGCGGCAACCGGATCATCGCTTTGGGCCCGTCGGGCCAGGTCACCGAGCCCCCGGGTGCGCCGATGTTCGATCTCAAGGGAATGACCGTCATTCCAGGCCTGGTGGATGTCCATGCCCACCCGCACTACTCCGCCATGGAAATCTTCCCTGAGAGGAAATGGGAGTACGTGGCCAATCTGGCCTATGGAGTCACCACGCTGCACGACCCCTCCGCCCACAGCCTGGACGTCTTTGCCGAAGCGGAGATGGTGGAGGTGGGAGAGATGATCGGGCCGCGTATCTATTCGAGCGGCGACGTCCTGTATGGCGGCACGCAGGCCTCGCAGTATGCCAAGGCCGACAGCAAGGAGGACGTCATCCAGGCGGTCAAGCGCATGAAGGCGTATGGCGCGCACTGGCTGAAGGTCTATCAGCAGCCCCGCCGCGAGCAGCGCATCTGGTTCGTCCAGACTGCCAGCGAATTGAGCGTGGGCGTCACCATGGAAGGGGCCGGCGAGCTGCACACCGATCTGACCAATTTCATGGACGGATTCACCGGGATGGAGCACGCCATGCCGGTGGCGCTCTATAAAGATGTCGTCACTCTGGCGGCGCAATCGAAAACCGCCTACACGCCGACGCTGGTGGTCGCTTACGGCGGCCCGGCGGCGGAAATCTACTGGTACCAGCACGCCAATCCGCACGATGACGCACGGCTTCGCCGGTTCGTGCCCCACGACATGCTGGATGGGCTCGGACGCCGCCGAGTCTGGTACCCGGAAGAGGATTTCAGCTTTCCGACGGTGGCCCAGGGCGCGGCGGCGATCGCGCGGGCGGGCGGACGCGTCTGCCTGGGCGCTCACGGGCAGCTCCAGGGGCTGGGAGCGCACTGGGAGATGTGGTCCTTCACGCTCGGAAACGCCATGACCCCCATGGAGGCCCTGCGCACAGCCACCGCTTCCGGAGCCGAGGCGCTGGGTTTCGGGAAAGATTTGGGAACGCTGGAAGTCGGGAAGCTGGCCGACCTGGTGGTGATCGACGGCGATCCGCTCAAAGACATCCGGACTTCGGCCAACGTGATGTACACGATGAAGAACGGCGTGCTCTATGATGCCGCGACCATGAACGAGCTCTGGCCGGCAAAGAAGCCGCTGGGCAAGTTTTTCTGGGAGAACTAGTGCGCCGAACTCTGATGCTGGCAACGATCGCGGCGCTTCTTATCGCCGTTCCGGCGGGAGGTGTGCGCGCCAAGGCCGCGGCCGCCCCCAGGATCAAGCTGGCAGTGATCGTCATCGTCGATCAGATGCGCGCCGATTACCTGGACCGTTTCGCCACCTATTTCGGTCCAGGCGGGTTCCAGCGCCTAACCGGCGAAGGGCGCCGCTTTTCCCAGGCAAGCTACTCCCACCTCACGACATTCACCGGCCCGGGACACTCGGTCGTGGGCTCGGGGCTTTACGGAAACAGGTCAGGAATCGTCGGGAATCGCTGGTACTCGAGAGATCTGGGTCGCAACGTGAACTGCGCCCTGGGGCCCGTGGATCCCTCCACACCGTGGAAGTGCCTCGAAGGGAAGCCGGCACCCGGCTCAGCCTCGGACATCCCTCCCAATCCTTGCAATGCTCTGGGCATCTCCCTGGCGGAACGGGTGAAAAAGCGATACCCACGGGCCCGCGTGGTGGGAGTCGGAGTCAAAGATCGCTCCGCCATCCTGCCACCGGGGAAGCAGGCCGACGCGGCCTACTGGATCGATCAAGGCGGCGACACCCCGACACTCAAGTGCTCCACATACTATCCGGCCTGTCACCCCGACGTGATTGCGCTCAACGCCGAGATGGCGAGCGAAGCGCTGTTCTCCCGGCACCCCGAATGGAAGACGTGGAGCTGCTCGCTCCCGGAGCCTTGTGAGAAGGCCTGTCCCGACGATCTGGCAGCGTTTCATGGAGAGGACTCGGGGCTGGGAAAGAGCTTTCCCCATCCGGTGAAGGACACGACGGCAGTGCTGAGCTCGCCGTACGGAGACGATTTGCTGGAGTCGGTGGTGGAGCGCATCATGACGAGCTACGACCTGGGACACAACCCTGCGGGTGCGCCGGATGTGCTCACCATCGGGTTCTCCAGCCCCGATTATTTCGGGCACACCTTCGGCCCCGATTCCTGCGAGGTGGCCGATGGATACAAGCGGCTGGACGCCACCCTTGCCCGACTGCTGACCTTTCTCGAGAAGAAAGTCCGGAGGGAGCACCTGTTAGTCATTCTCACCGCCGACCACGGGGTAACCTCAATGCCGGAAGTTTCGCTGCAGCGCGGCATCTCGGCGGGGCGCATAAATCTGGGAGATGGAGCGAGCCGGGCCACGGGAAAGATCGGAGATATGCCGGCCCTTCGCCAGCGGATGGAATTCGAGCTGGCGCAGAGACTCTCCGTCAAGGAGGACGGATCCACCCCGCTGACCCAGTCGTTGATCCTCACCTACCAGGAGCCGAACCTCTACCTGAATTGGGAGGCTCTGGGGAAGGAGCGGCTTTCTCTTGTCCGTACCGTGCTGAAGACCTACCTGATGCAGGTGGAGGGAGTGGAGGCGGCTTACACCACAGAGGAGATCGCCGCGGGGAGGGTGCCGGAGTACGTCAGGCTTTCCTACCAGCCCGATCGATCCGGCGACCTGGTCATCGTCTTGAAGCGGGACTGGATAGACATGGGCAGCGAAGGAACCACCCACGGGCAGCCCTGGGACGATGACGCCCGCGTGCCCCTGCTCTTCTGGGGCGCGGGAGTGTCGGCCGGAACTTCGGTAGCACCGACCGACATCGCCCAGATTGCTCCAACCCTCGCCGCTGCCCTGGGCCTGGATGGTTCAGGCTTCAGCCATCCCGGCGCGCTGAGTCTTTCAATCCACCACTAGCAGAATCCTACTTGCCGCCGTTGCTGCAAACCTCGGCGCAGTTCGTCACGTGCGCGCCCTTCACGCACAGGGTGTCCGGTGAGCAGTTCACGGCGCGGCACAGGGTCATCGAGCACTTGGGAAGCTTGATATCCGAGCCCGACGTGAACGCGAATGCCGCCGCGCAGGTCATGAGCGCCAGAGCCAGCACAAAGACGACCTTCCTCATCGCAAACCTCCAGAATAGAAATGCATGTTGAAGAGGCGGTTAGTTTAAGCCAGGGACCCCGGGGTACGTCAAGATGTGATCAGGTTCAGCGGCGGGGGGGTGGAGGGGACTCGAGGGGAGTTGTGTTGAGGGAAATCAGCTCCGAGCCGCGCAACAGACGCACAGGAGTCATCGTTCCGACGCGGGATTCGGTCAGCAGCCTTTGCAGATCGTCCACGCCGGCCACGATCTCATCTCCCAGGTTGATAATGACGTCACCTTCGCGCAGACCCGCATTTTCACCGGCGCCTCCAGGCTCGACGGACAGCACCAGCACCCCGTGCCCGGACGTCAGAGTGTGAAAGCGCACCACCTTGCGCGGCAGGGGCACAGTCTGGCCGCCGATCCCCAGATAGGCCCTGCGGATGCGCCCGTCCCGGATCAGCCGCACCGCCACGAAGCGCGCCGTGTTTACCGCAATGGCAAAGCAGATCCCCTGCGCCGGCAGGATGGTCGCGGTGTTCACCCCGATCACCTCCCCCCGGCTGTTCACCAGAGGGCCTCCCGAGTTGCCGGGATTGAGGGCCGCGTCCGTCTGGACGATGTCGTCCATCAGACGTCCCGTGATGGAACGAAGTGACCGTCCCAAGGCGCTCACCACCCCAGCCGTCACCGTGCAGCTGAACCCGAACGGATTGCCGATCGCGATCGCCAGGTTTCCGACTTTCAGAGCCCGCGAATCACCCAGCTCGGCAGGCGTGAGATCATCGGCGCTGATCCGCAGCACCGCCAGGTCGGTGGCCGGGTCATCCCCCGCGAGGCTCCCCTCCACCCGACGCCCATCCGACAAGGTCACCCGCAGCTGCCCGCCCGGCTGGACCACATGGCTGTTGGTCAGAATGAAGCCATCCGGGGTGAAGATGAATCCCGATCCCGTCCCTCCTTCCCGGCGCTTCTCCGGGCGCGCCTCGATCTTGACAACCGACGGACTCACCCGCTCCGCCGCTCCAGTTACAGCCTGCGAGTAAGCCTCCAATAGCGGTGCATCATCGATAGGGGAGAGCTGTTCTGCTCCTGTCTTCACGTTCGACCTCCCAGAGCGCTTCCGGGTCCCGCGCGAAACGGTTAACCGGAAACCCAGCGCACCTATTCCTTCCTCCCTGAAATCCGATGCCCGCCTTGCAGTCGATCACTTCTCCGGCTTATATTCGCCGTCCGACATCACCATCCCTGATGCTTGGCTTGGACGGGGTAGTCTAGGCCAGTGAGAAGCCACACCCACTCACCGGCGCGCACACCTTGAGAGCCGTCGCGCCGTCTCCGGTCGGAGAACCAGATGACCAGCGCAGCTCCCCGAACACTCGATGACCAACGCGCCGAGTTCGCAAGCAACAGCTTCCTCGCCATGCCCATTGCCGGGACCATCGCCTGGTCCGTTATCGGAGTCTGCGGCGCCTTTTTGCCGGTGAACCTGGCCGCCTGGGCTTTGTTCATCGGCACTGGCTCAATCTTCGGCTTGGGGCTCCTGGTCGCCCGCTTTACTGGGGAAGATCTCCTGGGGAAAACCCGGCCGGCCAACGCATTCGACCAGCTGTTCTTTTACACCATCGTGATGGCTTGGCTGGTCTTCGCGATAGCCATTCCGTTCTTCATGATTGAAATGACTTCGCTCCCGCTCAGCGTGGGGATTCTCGCCGGGCTGATGTGGGTGCCCTTTTCATGGATGATCCAACACTGGATCGGGCTGTTTCATGGAATCACCCGGACAGTCCTGATCGTCGCGGTGTGGTATCGATTCCCGGGGCATCGGTTTGTCGTCGTCCCGGTGGTGATCGTGGCCATCTACCTGGTGACGATCTATGTGCTGCTGAAACGCCCGCGACACAATGAGCGCTGAAGCGCGAGGCCGAACCGCAAGATTGTGGAGGGAAGGGGTGAGATTTTTCGACCGGCGACGCATCGCTGTGTTCGGAATCTTCCTGCTCGTGGTGTTCGCCATTCCGAGCTACATCCGCGCTTATGTGGTCGTCGGTAGCAGAAGATGTGATCGAATGCTGGATCATCATTATACTGTTGCGGCCCCAGGGCGGCCGTGAGGCGTGTCGGGGGATCCAACGTCAAATAGGAGCAAGAGGCATGTTCGCACGACTCATGGGTCTGAAGACAATCTCGCCCGACAAGCTGCATCAGCTGGTGCAGAACCCCGAGCCCGTAACGATCTTCGACGTCAACTCTCGGGGCAGCTGGATGGAAGCTCACGTTCCGGGTGCACGCAATCTCGACCCGGTCGGCTACCAGAATAGTGACTTGCCACAAGACAAGAATGCCGTTCTAGTGTTCTACTGCTCCAATCCGATGTGCAGGAAGGCGCCCAACGCGGCTCGTCGCGCCAAGAAGCTGGGCTATAGCAATGTTCACGTCATGTCGGCAGGAATCAGCGGCTGGCTCGCAGCAAAGCTCCCCACAGAATCAGGAGAGTGAGGGCACACCTGTCGGAAAGCTCTCTGGGGCTCGGGCAACACCAGGGCGAGGCGTACGATGAGCAGGTCGAACACGGTCGCAGTGGCTCTCGGACTGGGAATGCTGCTCTCCGCTTCGAGCGCAGGCCACGGACAGGCACCCGACCGGACCCCGGTTCTCACCACACCCCACTTCGCCTTTTACAGCGACTTCGACACCAACCTGAACGACGCGCTGATCGCCGCAGGCCTGGCGCGCAAAAGCGGCAAGCCGGAGCTGTTCCACTCCGAGGCCGAGGTGTCCTGCTTTGACAAACTCCCTCCCTCCGCGCGTGCCGCATGGGATAGGGCCGTCGACTACTACGCAGAAGTGATCTCGCCGGCCGACTGGACCGACCAGCAACAGTACTTGATCCGGGTGCAGCTCGCCGGGTTTGTCGAGGATCTGAAGGACCCGGCAGACCAGCAATTCGTTGAGATTGCCCGGAGCATCAGAGCGGCTGCAACGCCTGCCTACCGCGGGTGCCGCTGGGCTGCGCAGGACGAGAAGAACCGCCGCTGGATCGAGGCGCTTAAGCCGCGACTTTCCGCTGATGAGCAGAAGATCGCTTCCCGGTTGGAGCAGCTCTATCAGGAACACTGGAGCGGCTTGCCGATACCGGTTGACGTCGTGGAGATCGTGAACTGGAGCGGGGCCAACTCGATTCTCCGGGATCTTGGCGGCGGGCACCTCCTGGTCTCGACCGCGTACCAGGGTCCTGCCGCTCTGGAGGCCGTTTTTCATGAGGCCTCACACCTGTTGATGGGCCGAGGTGCTCCGGTGCGGCAGGCTCTCGAGCAGGCCGCAAGCGCCGCTGGTTTCCGCCTGCCCGGCGATTTGTGGCACGTAGTCCTGTTTTACACGACCGGGGAAGTTGTGCGCGGAATCGTGGATGGTGCCGGCCAGCCGGGATACACACCCATGCTGTACGGAATCTTCGAGCGCAAAACTTGGGTCGTCTACCGCCCGGCCCTGGAGAGCGTCTGGCTCCCCTACATTGACGGCAAGCGAACCCTCGCCCAGGCCTCGGCCAGTCTGATCAAGGCACTGCGAAGCCAGGGGCAGATACAACCCGGAAAGGGGCAACCAAAATCCCCGCCACAGCCTCGATGACGACCTTCATGGGGATTGGCGAGAAAGGACGGATGTGAAAGTATTCATCGCGGGCGGAACCGGGGCGATCGGCAGGAGACTTGTGCCGCTTCTGATTGCCGGTGAGCATGAAGTGGTCGGCCTCGCCAGAACCCCTGAAAAAGCGAAACTGCTCGAGGCCTTCGGGGCCGAAGCCGTGATTGCCGACGCGCTCAACCGGGATGAGCTGTCGGCGGTCGTCAAGGCGAGCCGGCCGGAAGTGATCATCCACGAGCTGACGGCCCTCACCGGCGTCGGCAACTTCAAGAAGCTCGATGAGGAATTCGCCCTCACCAACCGCCTGCGCACCGAAGTTACCGACACGCTGTTGGGCGCGGCGCGTGCGAGCGGCGCGCGCCGGTTCATCGCGCAGAGCTTCTGCGGCTGGCCGTTCGCCCGGGAAGGCGGGCCGGTCAAAACCGAGGAGGATGCGCTCGATCCCAATCCACCTGCCGCCTTCAAGGAGACCCTGGCGGCAATCCGCCATCTCGAGGATGCCGTTCGGAAGAGCCCCGACGTCGAGGCGATCGCCTTGCGCTATGGACTCTTGTACGGGCCCGGCACCGCCATCGCCAAGGATGGCGCGGTTATCGACCTGGTGCGCAAGCACAGCTTGCCAGTGGTCGGCGATGGCGCGGGCATCTGGTCGTTCGTGCACATCGATGATGCGGCGCAGGCGACCGGGGCGGCGATTTCGAGCGGCGATCCTGGCATTTACAATATCGTCGATGACGAGCCGGCCGCGGTCTCTGAGTGGCTGCCGGCACTCGCCGCAGCGGTGGGTGCCAAGCCTCCAGGCAAGGTGTCCGTCTGGCTCGCCAAGCTGGCGATTGGCGATGGCGGCGTATCGATGATGACCAGCATCCGTGGCGGCTCCAACGCCAAAGCGAAGCGCGACCTGGGCTGGCAGCCGATCTATTCGAGCTGGCGTCGCGGCTTCGTCGAAGGGCTTGGCTAGCCAGAGAGGGCCACTTCCGTGTTCGGTCTGTTCAAATCCGTCCCATTCGTCGACCCTCAGCTTGGGGAATTCCGCCGCTCACGCGGCGCATGGCGTGGATCGATCACGCTCGGTGGAGCGGCGCCCGTGCCTTTCGTGCTGAGCGGCGGGCGCACGGCCCCGGACGGAGAGGCGCTGCGCATCGCCCGCTTTGTCCCATCGGAGTATGGAGCGTGGCGCCCCAAAATCGAGGGTGAGTTATTGGAGCATCTGATTCCTTATGCGGAAGCCGTCACAGCCGAAGAGTTCGATCCACCTCCTCACGGTCTGCCGGAGCTCGGTACGCCTTCTTCGGTGTGGCCGCATACGACCCTGGTCTACGTGCAGGTTTCTCCGCTGGACGGTGTCCTGACGGTCGAAATCGGTTACCGGGTCACCTGGGATGAGGAGCACACTTTGGGCGCGCGCCTCCGAGGCGGGCAGCTGCTTGAGCTTTGCGGGAGCGTGCGGACGCCGTGAACATCCCGTCCAGGGCCGAGGTCCGCAATCAGAGAATCCATTCTCAATCGAAATCAACTATGATCCTGTTTACCTAGAATTCAAAATGGGGTGAGCCTCAGGCCGAGCGCCGGGGCCGGGCATCATAACGCCGTATCAGGAGGAGTCGATGGCGAACGTGCAAGCGGGGAAGATTGAGGAGTTGAAGAGTGGTTTCAAGGGACGGGTTCTGATTCCGGGCGATGGAGAGTATGAAAACGCGCGCAAGATCTGGAACGGGATGATCGACAAGCGCCCCGCGATCATCGCTCGCTGCACCAGCACGGCGGACGTCGTCCGCGCGGTGAACTTCGCACGTGACAACTCCCTTCTGCTCGCCATTCGCGGCGGCGGACACAATATCGCCGGCAACGCCATGTGTGACGCCGGCATCGTGATCGACCTGTCGCAGATGAAAGCCGCAAAAGTTGACGCGGGCGCACGTCGCGTCACCGTCGAGGGAGGCGCGACACTCGGGGACCTCGATGCGGCCACCCAGGCGCACGGCCTCGCCACTCCGGTCGGGATCAACTCCACGACTGGCATCGCGGGACTGACGCTGGGCGGGGGGTTCGGCTGGCTCAGCCGTAAGTACGGCATGACCATCGACAACCTCGAATCCGCGGAAGTCGTGACCGCGACCGGCGAGGTGGTGCGCGCCAGTGCGACCGAGCACCCCGACCTGTTCTGGGCGCTGCGGGGCGGCGGCGGAAACTTTGGTGTCGTCACCCGCTTCGAGTTCCGGCTTCACCCGGTGGGCCCCGATCTGCTGAGCGGACTGATCGTCTACCCGTTCTCTGCGGCGAAGTCGGTGCTGCAGCAGTATCGGGACTTCATGACGAAGGCGCCGGATGAGCTTTCCGTGTGGACGGTCCTGCGTCAGGCCCCGCCTCTACCGTTCCTTCCCAAGGAAGTTCACGGCAAGGAGGTCGTGGTGCTGGCGCTGCTTTACGCGGGAGACCCGAAGCAGGGCGAGCAGCTCATCGCTCCGCTGCGCAAGTTCGGCACTCCCGTGGGAGAGGCCGTGGGCGTTCAGCCCTACGTCGCCTGGCAGAAAGCCTTCGATCCGCTGCTCACCACCGGTGCCCGCAATTACTGGAAATCCCACAACTTCTCGACGCTCCAGGACGGGCTTCTCGACGCCGTCATCGAGTACGTTGGGAAGCTCCCCTCACCGCAATGCGAGATCTTCTTCGGGGCCATCGGCGGTGCCACCACCCGGCCGGCCCCGGACTCCGCGGCCTACGCCCACCGCGACGCCCAGTACGTCATGAACGTTCACGGCCGCTGGGACGACCCGGCGGACGACAAGAGCTGCATCGCCTGGTCGCGCGACTACTTCAATGCTTCGGCCCCCTTTGCCAGTGGCGGCGTCTATGTCAACTTCCTCACCTCCGACGAAACCGATCGCGTGGGCGCCGCCTATGGTCCTAGCTACAACCGTCTGGCCCAGGTCAAGCGCAAGTATGATCCGGGAAACCTTTTCCGGGTGAACCAGAACATCAAGCCAGCCTAACGAGGGAACGGAGAGAACAAATTGATTGCGCGACCGGCTCGAAGAGCAGTCCGGCGTTTCTTGCCCCGCGCCTTGCGTCACTTGTTAGGCGTCGCGATCCTGGGTTTGGCATGCTCCCTGGGTTGGACCGCCAATTCCGAGTGCGAGGCAACGCTCTCGCCCCAGGATGCCACGGCCATCCGAGGCGTCATGGAGGTTTATCGAACTTCCTGGCTGCGAGGCGATGCCAAGGGGGTCCTGGACACGTTCACCAGCGACGCAGTTCTGCTTCCGGCACACGGGGCCAAGCCGGTGGTTGGGACTGCGGCCATCACCAAGTATTGGTGGCCTGCGGGGGGTCCGCCGACCAAGATCACCAAGCTGGATATCACGATTGAGGGTCTTGAGGGGGACTGCCGGGTCGCCTACGTTCATGGTAAGGATGACGTTGCCTGGACCATGGAGGAGAAGGGAGCGACCAAGGCTTACGGTCACCCGGGAACCTATCTCAACGTTCTAAGAAAATTACCGGATGGGTCGTGGCGGATTGCGCGCCACATGTGGGACGACGGGACTCCCTGAAGTCATCCCGGGCCCGATTGGTTGAGGAAAGGGAGGAGGAGTCATGAAACCTGAGCCGAAACGCAAGCTCAAGGCCCGGTCCAGGAGCAGGGCGAAGGCCAAGTCCGGCATGAAGACCCGGTCGGGTCGCAGCGCCAAATCCAAAACCCGGGTCGGCGCAGGGAGCAAGCCGAACACCAAACCAACGACCATCGACGAGTACTTTGCGGCGCTGGGCGATGTGCAGCGGGCTGCCCTGGAGAAGCTGCGAAAGAGCATCCGGGCCGCCGCTCCCGCGGCGGTGGAGTGCATCAGCTACCAGCTTCCCGCCTTCCGGCTCGACGGAAAACTGCTCGTGGCGTTCGGCGCCTGGGCGAATCATTGCGCCTTCTACCCCGGGGCCGTCATGGAGGATCTTGGAGTCGAGCTCGAGGGTTACGACACCAGCAAGGGGACGATTCGCTTTCTCTCGAGCCATCCACTACCGGCTACCCTCGTAAGGAAAATAGTGAAGGCTCGGATCGCAAAGAATGCGTTTCGACAACGACAGGCACATCGGAGCAGCTGAACGCTCCGACCCTTGGGGAGCTGGTCGAGCGCAGGCCGCGAACACCGCCGGGCGCCGACTGATTGCCGTGGCACGACGCGGTCGCCTCGATCCGTGCAGCGCGTGGCTTCGGCCAACTCGGTCTTGATAGGAGGCGATGGCATGCGAATCCTGGCTCTCGGGTGCATCCTGCTGTTCGCGATCGGCTGCACCATCGCCCCGCAGTCCAACAGCGAGGCGGTTGCAGCCGACACCAGCACACCAGCATGGACACCCACCACGGAGGGGAAATCGATGTACGGACTGATAGGCCAGATGACCGCCGTGCCGGGTCAGCGGGATGCGTTGATCGCAATCTTGCTCGAGGGGGTGGCCGGCATGCCTGGTTGTCTGAGCTACGTTGTCGCAAAGGATCCGGAGGATGAGAATGCGATCTGGATCACCGAGGTCTGGGACAGCCCGGCCAGCCACCAGGCATCGCTGTCGCTTCCCTCGGTGAAGCATGCGATCGCCCGGGGGAAGCCGCTGATCGCCGGCTTCGGCAAAAGCATCGTAACGGAGCCACTCGGGGGACACGGGCTGGCACTCGCACCAGGCCGTTAAGCCGCCCAACCAATCGTCGTGACCGACCGGGGTGGCACAGCCGGGATTCGACCGGGTTTGTAAGAACTCACATCCTTAAAAGGGGGGTAGGGTGATACCGAACTTTAGACTTCTGAAAGTACTGGCGGGCCTTTTCGTGCTGGCCGCGCCTGGCGCAATCTCGGCGCAGACGGCTGCCGGAATCCCGGCGGAGCTCACCACGCCGGATCAGGTCCAGACCCGGCTCGGCACGCTCGAGTTCAATGACGGAGCGCCGAGCCAGGCGACCCTGGACAAGGTGTACGAAAACCTGGACCTCATGCACGCGGTTCGCGCCTTCACCGATACCATGCAGGGCGTCAGCATCTACGCTCTCCGTAAGGGGCTGCAGAGCGTCGGCGTCAAGGACAACGAGGTGATCGTCTTCTCCGAGCTGATGGATGCGAAATCGCTGTTCCTGACGGCCAACGCGGACACGGTCTATGCCATCGGCGCCCTCGATTTGACCAAGGGACCGATGGTGCTGGAGGTGCCGCCGAAATTCCTCGGCGCCATCGACGACCAGTGGTTCCGCTGGGTCATCGACCTCGGTGCGCCAGGCGGCGATCGCGGCCTGGGAGGGAAGTACCTGATTCTGCCTCCGGGCTATGACGGTCCGGAGCCATCGGGCGAGTACTTCGTAGCCCGGGCAAGAACCTTTCACGTCGTGTGGTTCGGTCGCTCGTTCCTGGAAAACAAGAACGATCCCAAGCCTGCCGCGGAAGCCACCCGGAAGTTCACCAAGGTCTACCGATACAACGCCGGCGGCGTCGGCACGCCCATCGCCGAGTTCCTGAGCGGCAAGGCGTCTCTCGGCCGAATCACCCAGCCGCCGCCGACCATCTTCCACGAGGGCAGCGGCAAGGTGATGAACACCGTGCCGCCCAACGACTGGACCTTCTACGAGATGCTCAACGCAATCGTGCAAGAGGAGCCGGCCACCTCGCTCGATCCCGAGCTGATGGGGCCGATCGCCGCCATCGGCATCGTCAAGGGCAAGCCCTTCGCGCCCGACACGCGGATGAAAAAGATCCTCACGGAAGCGCTGGCGATCGGCAACGCCACGTCGCGCAGCCTGTTCATCGCTCCGCGCGATCCGAGCTGGTTCTACTACCCGGGCTCCGCCTGGATGAACTACCTGTTCGTCACCGGCTACGAGTTCGAGACGCCGATCCCGATGATCACCCCTACGGGCGCCAAGCCCTTTCCGCCTACGGGCTACCGAACTCTCGACGCGCGCACCAACTTCTTTTACGGCGTCACCGGGATTACGCCCGGGATGGCCATGCGCCTGACCGGCATCGGCTCGCAGTATCTTTTTGCCCTGGAGGATGCCGATAAGCATTATTTTGATGGCGCCAAGACCTACAAGGTCACGCTGCCCAAGGGCATTCCCGAGGCAAATTTCTGGTCGTTCACCCTCTACGACAACATGACGCGCTCGATGCTCGACACGCCGCAGCGCTACCCGCGCGCCGGCAGCCAGAGCTATCCGTCGCCGGCGGCTGCGCCGAATGCCGACGGTTCGACGACGATCTACTTTGGACCGACGCAGCCAGTTGGTGTCAAGCGGGGCAACTGGATCCAGACGATGCCCGGTAAAGGCTGGTTCACAATCCTGCGACTCTACAGCCCGCTCGAGCCGTTCTTCGACAAATCCTGGCGCCCGAGCGAAATCGAATTGGTCCGGTGAAATCGCGCCTCGGTAAATCACACGCGATTGGAGCTGGGGCGTGAAGACTGCGGAAGGAGAGCAGGAACATGAGGGACTTGGCGATTCTCCTGGAAAACCGCCCCGGCGCTCTCGCCGACATGGGTGAGGCCCTGGGTCGCGCCGGAGTGAGCGTCGAAGGGGGAGGGGCCTGGGTGGTGGACGGCAAGGGCGTGGCACACTTCCTGTTCGAGGATGGAGCGGCCGCCCGCCGGGCGCTGGAGGCTGCCGGGATCCAGGTTCTCGAGGAGCGGGAAGTGCTCGTACAGCGATTGAAGCAGGGCACTCCCGGTCAGCTGGGTCTGCTGACCCGACGGATGGCCGATGCCGGTATCAACATCGAAGTCCTGTACAGCGACCATGACCATCAATTGATTCTCGTGGTGGACGACCTCGCCCGCGGGCGCCAGGTTTCCGAGGCCTGGATGCGCGAGAATCAATCGTAGGATTCGCGCCATGGCACATTCCAGTCAATGGGTTTTCGGCTTGACGCTTTTCTCAGCCCTCGGCTGTGGCCTGGTCGCCGGGGTTTTCTTCGCATTTTCAGTCTTCGTGATGAACGCCCTGTCTCGGCTTCCGGCGCACGAAGGGATTGCGGCCATGCAGGCGATCAACGTCGCCGTCATTAGCCCGTGGTTCATGATCGCCTTCTTGGGAACGGCAGCGACCTCATTGCTTGCCATGGCCTGTGCGGTGAGGCGGTGGCACGAGCCAGGCGCCGGTTACCTTCTCCTTGGCGGTGCGCTGTACCTTGTCGGCAGCGTGCTGGTGACCATGGCGTTCAACGTTCCCCGGAATAATGCACTGGCATCGATCGCACCCACCGATGCGCGTGCCGCCAGCCTGTGGGCGGGCTACGTCGCCAGCTGGACGGCATGGAATCACGTTCGTACCGTAGCGTCGCTTGCGGCAGCGGCGGCCTTCACCATGGCCCTTGCTGCCAGGTCGTCGCAGTCGTAAAGATTCGGCTCGCAATCCTCAGGCGGTGCGCATGCCTCCTTTTACTGCTATCCATCCCGATTTCGAGAAGCGCGTCCGAGACAGCTTTGCGCGACAGGCGTTCATGAGCACGCTCGGGGCCGCACTCACGCGGGTGGAGCCGGGCGTCGTCGAAATCCGGATGGCCGTTCGCCCGGATTTGACCCAGCAGCATGGATTCCTTCATGCGGCGGCAGTCGCCGCGATTGGCGATAGCGCCTGCGGCTATGCGGCACTCAGCCTGATGCCGTCCGACACGGGGGTGCTTGCGGTGGAGTACAAGATCAACCTAATGGCACCCGCCATCGGTGAGGTCGTGATTGCCCGCGGCCGGGTGATCCGCTCCGGTCGCACCCTGAGCGTATGTCAAGCCGAGATTGTCGCAGCCACCGCCGGGGCGGAGCGTGCCGTGGCTCTGCTGGTATCAACGGTGATGGCAGTGCGGGATCGGCCCGGCATCGTCGATTAGCGTCGTGCGACGCCCGGCGATTTCGCCGTGGCCGCCGGCGGGGCAGTTTCAGTTGCACCGGCACCCCCGGGGCGTGGAATGCCGAGTCGCAGGGCTACGCCGGGACATGCCGAGGGATGACTGCACCCCACAGGAGGAGAGTCGTGGATGCCCGAGTCCGGTGCGCGAGCACCCTGGCGGCCGCTATCTGCCTGGCGCAGTGTGCGCCGAGCAGTCGCGTCAGCTCGGACATCGATCGGCTTCGGGCCCTCCACGAAAAGGTCATTCGAGCCCATCGCCAGAGCAACGTGGAATTGCTCCTCGAGGATGAGGCGCCTGACTACGTCGTCGCGAATCGCGGGGAAGTAACCCGCCCCAGCCTCGCCGTGCGCCGGGAACGTCTGGGATCTTACCTCCGCAGCACCGCCTTTCAGGAGTATCGTGATCTCACCGAGCCGGTGGTCACGATTTCACGCGATGGGACTTTGGGATGGGTCATCGTGCAGATCCAGGCGAGCGGGATTCAAACGACCGAGCTTGGCGAGAAGGAGCCCGTCGAATTCGTGAGCGCCTGGATCGAGCTCTACGAAAAGCGAGACGGCCGATGGATGCGGGTGGGGAACGTGTCGAACTTCAAGCCATAGGGCCGGAACAGGCGGCAGTCTCGCTGCCGGATCCTGATGGGATCGACCGGCGACATCTACGAACTGGAGGTTGAAATGCGAACTCAGGCGGAAAAAGCGGTGGTGTTTCGCGCCCTGCATGAGCGTGATCATGCCTTCATTATCCCGAATCCATGGGATGTCGGCACAGCGCGGCTGCTGGCTCGTCTTGGTTTCGAGGCCCTGGCAACGACCAGCGCCGGATACGCGTTCTCTCTGGGACAGCGGGACAGCAGGGTGGGTCGCGAATCCATGATGGAGCATGTGCGAGCGATGGCTGCCGCCAGTGACCTGCCGGTCAGCGCGGATTTGGAGAACGGCTATGGCGACGCTCCCGAGACCGTGGCCGAGACGATACGCATGGCTGCAGAGGCTGGTCTGGCCGGCGGCTCAATCGAGGATGCGACGCAGAACCCCGATCATCCAATCTACGATCTTGAGGCGGCGGTGGAGCGAATCGATGCGGCGGCTCGCGTCGCGCGTGACCTGCCTTACCCCTTCACCCTGACGGCGCGCGCGGAGAATTACCTCTGGGAGCGTCCCGATCTGAAGGACACGATCCGAAGGCTCCAGGCCTATCAGAAAGCCGGAGCGGATGTGCTGTACGCGCCGGGGCTCGTGAGCCGGGAAGACATCGCCGCCGTGGTCAGCTCGGTCGAGCGGCCCGTTAACGTGGTGATGGGACTGCAAGGCGCGCAGCTGAGCCTCGCGGAGCTCTCGGAAATCGGCGTCAGGCGGGTGAGTGTCGGTAGCGCGCTCAGTCGCGCCGCCCTGGGTGCTTTCCTGCGCGCTGCCCGGGAAATGCGGGACAGAGGCACGTTCGGGTTCGCGGCAGAGGCCGTGAGTTACCGGGAAATCAGCGGCATGTTCGAGACCTGATCGGAACAACCACCAGGGTCGTGCGGTCAGACATGCCGCAAGATAATGGGAGGTGCAGAATGGATCGCGAGCTGGTCAAGGGAGTGAGCGAGCGGTCGAAGCGGGAGCGATGGCCGTTTCCAAGAACCCTTGAAGCGCTCAAAGAGGCGGGGGTTGCATCGTACCGGTTTGATGTTGCTACGTGTGAAACAGCGTTCCTTGGGAGCCAGGGAGAAAGCTTCGCGGAGCCTTTGACCGGGTCGGAGAGTGTGGAGATAGCGCCGGGGCTGAATCCAGCCGCGGTCATCGCGGCAATCAAGCATCACATGATGGAGCGCACGCCATTTCTCGATTTTCGCCGTGAAGTCGCATTAGCCGGTGTCGCAACCTGGGAAGTCGACTTGCTCGCGCGAACCTGCACCTATTTCGGCCGGGATGGCGCTACGCACGTCGAGCAAGTCCCAGCCGTGACACCATGAAGCAGCGACGGAGCTGGCGCCCGGGTTGGGCGATAGCGAGAGATCAAGTGAAGGCGGATGAGGAAGCACTCTTAAACTCGATCCGGGCAAACCCGGAGGACAAGCCGGGCCGCCTGGCCTATGCCGATTGGCTGGATGAACGGGGAGATGCCCGAGGCAAGTTTCTGCGGGTCCAGCTCGCGGTCCGGGCCCTCTCCCCGGATCATGCGCGCCGGCTGAGCGGGGAACAAAGGCTCAGCTCCCTTCGCAAGGGTCTCGACCCGGATTGGTTGGTGGTAGTCGAACCCGAGCGGGCTCACCTCTACAAGCACCAGGCTCCGGCAGCGCGACTACTCTGCCAATGTGTTACGCCGCACCACAAAAGCGAGCCATGGTCCGAGCTCAGGCTCCATACCGAGCCCCAGGACACGGAGAGCGACGCGTGGAAGCGGCTCCTCGATCGAATCGAGGAGGCTGCCGAGGACGGTCGGGAGGAGTTCGCTCCCGTCCGGAATCTGGACCCGTCCGACTGGGAATGGATCGTGACGCTCCCACCCAGCATCGTCAATCTGAAGGCGGTCCGGCACTTGAACCTGTACGGGAGCAGCCTCGTCCGCATCCCACCTGAGATCGGTGCCATGTCCGGCCTTGAGAACTTCGATCCGTATACTTCCTATCGGCTGCATTGGTTCCCCTATGAGATAACACGATGCAGGAAGCTGACGCAGAGCACTGTGAGCACATGGGCGCTTTACGGAAATCGGAAATTCCGGCCCCCCTTCCCGAGGTTGGAGCCGGGGCCGACTCCGGAGGTCCAGGGAGAGGGAAAGACTATGTCTCCCGAGGACTGCAACCCCTGGCCGACACGGAGCTGCAGTGTCTGTGACCGGCCATTCGAGGACCGACAGCTGCATCGGGTTTGGATTTCGCTACGGGTGGCGACGGATACCCTCCCACTTCTAGTCAACGCCTGCTCCCAGGAGTGCGTCCGGCGGCTCCCCAGACCAAAGGCCGACTGTGTGCGCAGCCCCCATCAAGGGGGGCTGGAGGTGCAGCAGCCAAGTTACCGGCGTCGTGGGTTCTTCCACTTTCTGCGCAAGAGTTGAGCTATCGGGAACCAGGATTGGAGAGCAGGCCGCGCCCCGGCACGCTCGTCGCGACCTTATCCAGCCGTTCGAGAAGGAGATCGTCATGAACCCGGAGGTCATTCTGAAGCGATTCGAGCAGCCTGACGAAGTGAGGGTATTTCCGAAGGGGCGCTTCGAAATTATCCGGCTAGGCGGCGTGACCTTGGGCCGGGCAACCTACGAGCCGGGGTGGAAGTGGTCTGCAGATGTCGGCGCGCAGATCGGAGCAGCCAGGTGCGAGGTGGAACACGTCGGATGGGTGCTGAGCGGGGTGGCGACGGCAGCCTTCGAGGACGGCACGGTCGTTGACCTGAGGGCAGGTGAGCTGTTCCACATTCCACCAGTTCCCCATGACAGCTGGGTGGTGGGGGAGGAGCCCTATGTATCGTTGCATTTTCTGGGCGCCGAGCACTATGCTTCGAAGTGAACCCGGTCGGAGGCTCACTGCAAAGCGACATAGCGCACGAACCACGGCGGCGGCACCGAGTGGTAGAAACCGGAGAAACTCGTGAAGCATTCTTGTGACATCGAAATCAACGCGCCTCGCAGCAAGGTTGTAGCTCTGTTCGACGATCCTGCCAATCTTGTAAAGTGGCAGCCCGGTTTGATCAAGTTCGAGCCGATTTCCGGAACTCCAGGTCAGCCAAGCGCCAAGTCCCGGCTCGTGTATCGCGCCGGAAAAGGCGAGTTCGAGTTGATCGAGACGATCACGGAGAGGAATCTGCCCGACGAGTTTTCCGGCACCTATGAGTCGAAAATGGGCACGACGAAAATCAGAAACCGCTTCATTGATAACGGCGCGACGACGCGCTGGATCGTGGATACCGAGTTCACCGGCTCCTGGATGATGAAGGCCCTGTCGTTGCTCATGGGCGGCGTGATGCGGGCTCAGACGGTGAAAGTTGTGCAAGCCTTCAAAGGGTTCGCCGAAGCGAGTGGGTCTTAGTGGCGCACGAATCCGACGTCTTATGGACACGTAAGGAGTTTGAGGGCCAGCGTGCGGCCACAAAGGTGGTCGAGCGCCGCGAGGGGCTGCTGCTCGCTGGTGTAAGCGTGGCTCTCGGCGTGGCGCAGCTGGTGTTTCTCCGGTGGGCCGACGTGCACCTCGACCGGTCGACCAAGCTGGCGATTGAGCTGCCGGCGTTTTTTACCTATCTCGCTGTCGTTGGCGGGCTGTTGTGGCGGTTCGTCCAACGGGTCAAGGCTGCCCGGCCAAAATGCCCCCGATGCGCCGCGCCGCTCTCGGAGTTGTCCGAGCGCGTGGCCGTGGCCACGGGTCGATGTGACAGCTGCGGCGGGCAGATTCTTGCTTGAAGGGATCGCCCGGCGCGAAGATCAGGCCGGCGTGCAGGCTTTCCCGCCCCTCAAGTAGATCCCTTATCGATCGACGGCCTTAACCGGAGGCTTCAGGGTGACGGCGATGATGCCGACGGCCAGGCGTCCGTCCGTGTGGTAGGGATCCCCACCCCCGTTGTGCCCTTCGAGCTTCGTCTGAAAGCCATCGATCCAATCGACCGTACTAAGATCTCCGGTGCGCTGCCAATCGGCGACCAGCAAGTCGCGCTCGGCGTCGATGTCGGGGGCGATGTGGTGGGTGATCTGCCCCGTCGTGTGGCTGAATCCGACGCTTCGGTCGAAGGTGACGGACCCTGCCCAGAGCGTCCGCCCATCCGGAAGCGGGAGCTCCCGGCGCCAGAAGCGGACGTGATGGCGCTGCTTCGGGTCGTCACCCACCGGCAGCTCGAACGCGAGATTCTCCTTGTGTCCCCAGAGAAAAAGGCTGCTCACCGGGGCGTCATCGAACGGCCGGTGCAGGACCGTGTCAGCCGCGATCCTGAGCGAGCTTTTGAGGGTAATGGGGTCCGCCGGATACCACCTGGCCGCCAGCATGATCGTGATCACCTGGTCCTCGGAGCCGACGAGCGCCACGTTCAGGGGGTCCCCCGGAATGCCGCTGGCGGTGTGGGTGACCCGGGGTATCGCACTGACCGGGGCGTTGCGCGACTCATGCTGGCGCCAGCCCCATGGCACCAGGAGGTATGCCGTCAGCAGGTAGGCGATGAGCAGAGTCAGGAGGAGGTAGAGAATCGTTTTCCATGGCCGGCGCCGCCTCGCGCTGGGGGTGGGGTCGCCGGCAGTTTGCCCAGACTCACGGTTCATGGAGGCTCCCAGGAATTCTGATCGCTCGACGCCATGATAATCCGAAAGGCGATTTCGCTGCCGAGCCGATGGCAGGGGCTACCCGCTTCATGGCAGAATCCCCCGGACCCAACCCCCTTTGTGCGGGCAACCGGCTTCCGTGTGTCGTGGAACACCTTCTGAAAAGGAGTAGAGCATGGAGCGTTGGCTGGGGAAATACGCCGAGCTCGTCTATGCAGTCATGCGCATCGTGATCGGCATGCTGTTCGCCTGCCATGGGGCCCAGAAGCTCTTCGGCGCGCTCGGAGGCCAAAGTCAGCTTTCGAGTCCTTTGATGGCTACCGCCGGGGTGATCGAATTCTTCGGGGGCGTCCTGGTCTGCATCGGGCTGTTCGCGGGGTACGCCGCGTTTTTGGCCAGTGGAACCATGGCCGTGGCCTATTTCATGGCGCACGCCTCGGGGGGGTTCTGGCCCATCGTCAACCGGGGCGAGATGGCGGTGCTTTACTGCTTCATCTTCCTCTACATCGCGGCCAAGGGCTCGGGTCGCTTGAGCGTCGACGCGCTGATGCGGAAGTGAGGCGGCTCGTCCAGCCATGGATACGAGGCGACTCGAAGCCTTCAGCGACGGCGTCATGGCCATCATCATCACGATCATGGTGCTGGAGCTGAAGGTACCGCACGAGGCGAGCCTCCAGGCGCTCGGCCCGCTGCTGCCCGACTTCCTGACCTACATCCTGAGTTACATCTATCTGGGCATCTACTGGAACAATCATCACCATCTGCTGCACGCGACCCAGCAGGTGAGCGGCGGCATCCTGTGGGCGAACCTCTACTTGTTATTCTGGCTGTCATTGATTCCGTTCGTCACCGGCTGGATGGGGGAGAATCATTTCGAGCCCGGACCAACCGCCCTGTACGGCGTCGTGCTGCTCATGGCCGGGATGGCGTACACGCTCCTGCAGCGCGCCATCGTCGCCAGGCACGGACGCGACTCTATCCTCGGAGTGGCGATCGGAGCGGACATGAAGGGCAACCTGTCGCTGGTGCTCTATCTGGTCGCTATCGCGATCTCGTACGTCAGTGTCTGGATCGCCACGACCTCGTACGTCGCGGTGGCCCTCATGTGGCTGGTGCCCGACCGGCGCATCGAGCGTGCCCTCGCCGACCGGCGCGCGGCGGATCGCGGCCGGCATGGGGCCGGCTGAGCTACTCAAACGAAACCAAGACAGGGAGTCAACCATGGTCCTCTTTCTGGCGCATCTTTTCCTGACCGCCGCGCTGCTGCTTCTGATGGCTAACATCGTCAAGGGGGTGAAAATCGAGGGCTGGGGCTCGGCGTTCATCGGGGCGCTCGTCCTGGGACTCGTCAATGCGTTCATCTGGCCGGTCATGGTGGTGTTGACCCTGCCGCTCACGGTCGTGACTTTCGGCTTGTTCCTCTTTGTCGTGAACGCGCTCATGCTCTGGCTGGTGGCGGCACTGGTGCCCGGGATCCGTGTCGAGGGCTTCGGGTCGGCGCTTCTCGGGAGTCTGGTTCTAAGTCTTCTCAATCTTGCGGTCTCTGCCTTGCTGGGCTCCGAGTGGGCGGCCAAGTGAGCTTCTTGCGAAAATGAAAATCCAGGCTGAAAAAGCTGACCGAAGCGTCGGCACGCGGCAAATGCCTCTGATCCGAGCCGAAAGTCGGGAGCTCTGGACTTCCGGCGGCACAACAGGGAGAATCCAGGCTTCAAGGCCCTTGCGGAGTTAGACGATGAGAACCTTCCTGGCAACCCTCCTTGTCCTGGTCGTTCCCCTGGCGGCATTTGCCCAGCAGACCCCTGGACAGCCGTCCCCTTCCGAGCAGCCGCCGGCGTCGCAGGTCACTCCGGACTCCTGGCCCAAGACGACCCAGGTGAGCAACATCAATTACACGCTCTACCAGCCGCAGCTGGACAAGTGGGACGGCTATACCATCCAAGCCCATGCGGCAGTTTCGGTTCAGCCGGCCGATGCGAAAGAGCCGATCTTCGGAGTCATCGAGATTTCCGCCGTGACCAACGTGGACAAGCAGGCCAGCACGGTCTATTTCGACGCGATCCAGATCACCAAGGCGACCTTTCCTTCCGCGCCCGACCAGGCCCCCGTTTACAAGAAGGCGATCCAGGAAATCGTCAACGACGGCCCCGCCACCATGTCCCTCGGCCGTCTCCAGGCCGCCGCGGCCATCGAGGGGGCCCAGCTGAAAGGCAAGACCGTGCCGGTACGCAACGACGCTCCCCGGATCCTGTTCATGCAAAAACCCGCGGTTCTGGTGATCATCGACGGCGATCCCGTCTGGCATGCGGAGCCCAAAACGTCGCTCGAGCGGGTGCTGAATACCCGCGCCTTGGTGCTCAAGGACTCGAAGGGCAATCTGTATGTTCACATTCTCGACGGCTACATGACGGCCAGGAATCTCGACGGGCCCTGGACGGTGGCGGCCAGCGCCCCGAAAGGGGCCAACAGCCTGGCGCAGAAGCTCGCCAAGCAGAATGTCGTGGATCTCATGGAGGGGGAGCCGAACAAGGAGACCGGCAAGAAGCCGACCCTTGCCGGTGGCGCGCCCGAGATGGTGGTGGCGACGAGGCCGACCGAGATCATCATCACCCAGGGCCCGATGGACTGGATGCCGATCGACAACACCTCGCTGATTTACGTGACGAACACCACGGGCAACATCTTCCGGGACATCGATAATCAGCAGGTGTACGTGCTGGTCACCGGCCGCTGGTTCACGGCGCCCGATCTGCCCGGGCCCTGGTCCTACATCGCGGGGAAGGACCTTCCGGTCGATTTCGCGCTGATTCCCGACACCAGCCCGAAAGAGAACGTCAAGGCTTCGGTGCCGGGGACCCCTCAGGCGGAGGATGCCGCCATCCAGGCCCAGATCCCCCAGATGGCCACCATCTACCGCAACAAGGTTTCGTTCACCCCGGTGGTCAGCGGCTCTCCCGTTCTGAAGCCGATTCCCGATACGGACCTGAGCTACGTCTTCAACTCGCCACAGCCCATCATCAGGGTGTCGCCGACCCAGTGGTACGCCGTCCAGGCGGGGGTCTGGTTCACGGCCGCCTCCCTGAGCGGTCCGTGGGTCGTGGCCTCGTTCGTTCCAGCGGCCATCTATGCCATTCCGCCGAGCTCGTCCCTCTATTACGTCACCTTCGCACAGATCTATCAGGTGACGCCGCAGACGGTGGTGGTGGGGTACCTGCCCGGCTACACGGGGGTGCTGGTGGCGTCCGACGGGACCGTGGTCTATGGAACGGGGTATTACTACACGCCCTACGTCTCCGCCACGGTCTGGTATCCGCCGCCAGTGACCTACGGCTACGCCGCCAACGTCACTTACACTCCCTGGACCGGATGGGCGGTGGGATTCGCCATCGGCTGGTCGGCCGCGAGCTGGTGCTATTGCCCCGCGCCCTACTGGGGCGCGATGCCTTACTCTCCTTACACCTATCACGGTGTCGCCTATGGCGCCTATGGCGGCGCCGCCGCTTGGGGGCCGGGAGGCTGGGCTGCCACGAGCGGCAATGTCTACCACCAGTACGGCGCGACCTCGGCGGTGACCCGCTCATCGGCTGGATATAACGCCTGGACCGGCACCGGCTGGAGCAACAAGGTCGGCACGTCGTACAACTCGGTCACCGGTCGAGCCTCCGCGGGGCAGACAGCTTCCGTCGCCAACGCTTACACCGGGAATTACGCCTACGGGAGCCGCGGTGCCACCTACAATCCCAGCACCGGAGTCGCCGCCTCGGGCAGCAAGGTCACGGTGGGCAATGCCTACACCGGACAGCAGTCGACCTACGGCCATGCCACCGTCACGGGGCCAGGCGGACAGACGACCCACGTGGCGGAGTCGGGCAATACTTACTACGGCGACCACGATGGCAACGTCTACAACTACAACTCGAACACCGGCCAGGCCCAGAAGTACAACAGCGACGGCAGCTGGAGCAACGTGGACAAGTCCACGACCTCGTTGGGCCAGTCCGGGAATTCCTCATTCGATTCGGCTGCCGCGTCGCGCCAGGCGGGAGACGCGCAGTCCGCCAGCTCCGCCTGGGGCGGCGGCTCAGGCTGGGGCGGTGGCTCCGGTGGTGGAGGCCTTAGCGGAGGCTCAGGAGGCGGGAGCGGCTTCGGCGGTGGTGGCGGAAGCTCTGGTGGCAGCGGCTTTGGAGGCGGAGGTTTTGGCGGAGGATCCGGCAGCGGAAGCGGCTTCGGTGGAGGCTCCGGCGGTGGCGGCGGCTTCGGCGGAGGATCGGGAGGTGGAGGCTGGGGTGGTGGAGGCTGGGGCGGGGGTGGTGGCAACAGCTTCGGCGGCTTCCGCGGTGGCGGGGGCAGGCGCTGACGTCCCGACCGCGGTTTTTCGTTACTCGCATCCGTATTACACCACTGGCCTGCCAGCATATTCCTGGCTAGTTGACGCCTTGATTGCGCCAGGTGCCTGTGGAGCTTGGTTCAGCAGATCGCCACGCTCCGGCTCAGGCACCGCTGACCCGGATTCTGTTCCAACGCCATGAACGACGATCAGGCATTTCGCATCTTCCTTATCACGGGTACGCTCCTCTTGTTCCCCGTCCTCGCTTATCACCGGCTCCGCTCCCAGTCCACGAGGGAGAAGCTGGATCGCCGTCAGGAGGGATGGTTCATTCTCCTGACGTTGCGGCCGGTGGGGATGGCGGGGATGCTGTCGTTGTTCGCTTTCATGATCGATCCCGGCTGGATGGCCTGGTCTTCTGTGCCCCTGCCAGCCTGGCTGCGGTGGTGCGGAGCCGGTCTCTGGGTTCCCGGCGGACTCCTCCTGGTCTGGACACTGCGATCCCTTGGAATGAACCTGACGGACACCGTGGTCACGCGGAGGGATCACACGCTGGTGACCCGCGGTCCCTACCAATGGGTCCGGCACCCCTTCTACCTTTCAACGGCGGTTTTGTTGGTTGCCAGTGCGCTGCTCACCGCCAACTGGTTCGTGCTCGCCTGCGGTGTGCTGACCTTCACGCTTCTGGCGATCCGCCTGGAGCGAGAAGAGGTGAGGCTCGAAGCGCGATTCGGAGAGGCTTATCATGCCTACCGGGCGCGCACGGGACGATTCCTTCCCAAATCCGGCAGATTGGCCGGCCGGTGGGGTCGATGACACGGATGAGGGCTTTGATTGGAGGTGGAGCATGGATGACCCGAGAATCGTGAATTTATCCGAGCTGCCGTGGGTTTCCTGGAAATCTGGAAGAGGAGTGGCGGTGGAGCTGAGAGATCCGGCGCGCAGGCTGGGCTCCAGCCGTTCGGGTCTCCGACTCTACCGGCTCGCCCCGGGGACGCAGGCGACCCGCTTGCACCGCCATCTTCATCAGGAGGAAATGTTCTTGATTCTGAAGGGCAGCGGCACGCTGCGCCATGGCGAGCGGCAAGTGCCGGTCAAGGAAGGAGACTTCATTCTGTACCCGGCAGGGGATCCCGCGGCGCACACTTTCATCAACTCAGGCTCAGAGCCGATGGAATACCTGGCGACCGGCAACCGGGTGGACTACGAGGTGTGCGAGTATCCGGAAGAGGGGACCGTCTACGTCGAGGTGCTCAACAAGACCCTGAAGGCCGAGGAAGTCCCGGGCACGCGGGAGCAGATGGAGAAATGGTATGAGGCTGGACATTGACCTTCCGGTGAGGCTTCGAGTTGCGGTGGGGCTCTTCATGGGAGCGCTGTCGGCGGTCGCGAGCGCGCGTGGAGAGGAGGCGAAAGGCTCGACCATCGGCAAGCTGGCCTGGCTGGCCGGGTGCTGGGAGAGGACGAGCGGGGAGCGGCGCGTTGATGAGCAATGGATGAAGCCCGGTGGCGGGACGATGTTCGGCATGGGGCGGACGGTGGTCGGTGGGAGGACGAGCGAGTTCGAGCAGATGCAGATTCGCGAGGACGCAGGGCAGCTGGTCTTTACGGCCAAGCCGTCGGGGCAGGAGGAGGCCAGCTTTCGCTCCATCGACCTGACCGGTTCCTCGGTGGTCTTCGAGAACAAGGCACACGACTTTCCCCAGCGCGTGATTTACCGCCGCCTGGAAGACGGAACGCTCCTCGCGCGCATCGAAGGGGAGCAGAACGGCAAAGCCAGGGGCGTCGATTTTCCCATGCAGCGTGTCGCCTGCGGATCTTCAGGGGAGCCCTGAGCGGGACACTGCCCTGGCGTCCCTGGCGACGAAGAAGCTCTAGCTCGGGCGGCTAGTTGCGCGACACGGGCAAGGACGAGGGAGAAGGGTTGGCGGCCAGCACTTCGCGGATGGTCGCCTCGATCTTCTCGATGTTCACCGGCTTGAGCAGGCAAGGATTGTCCGTGACCGTGGAGAATTGCCTGCTGGTGAGGGAGTTCATGTCGCCGGTAATAAAGATGAAGCGCCGGCGCATGGCCGGCTTGATCTCCATGACCTTCTCGTAGAGCTGGATGCCCGACATCCTGGGCATCTTGATGTCCGTGATCACCAGGTCGTAATCGCGCTCTTCGATCTTGCGCAAGGCCTCCACCCCGGTGGAGGCGGTGTCGATGGAGTGTCCCAGGGCCTGCAGGAGCTGCAGGTAGAGCTCCACGATCATCTCCTCGTCGTCGACCACCAGAATTTTCTTGCCACCACCGACCTCGGGAGAGGTTGGCTGCTCCTTGTGCGCCGACGACCCTTCCGCCACGTAAGGCGGGAAGAGCACCGAGAACGTGGTCCCGCTTCCCGCGCGACTCTCCACGAGAATCTCCCCGCCGTGGTCCCTGATGATGCCGAAGGAAACGCTCAAGCCCAGGCCCGTCCCGCGGCCCTGCTTCTTCGTGGAAAAGAAGGGATCGAAAATCTTCGGGAGCACGTCCGCGGGAATTCCGGGACCGTTGTCCCCCACCTCGACGCAGACCCGGCGGTCGCTGCGGACCATCGTGCGGAAGGTCAGCCGCCCCCCGCCGTGCTCGGCGTTCATGGCTTGGTGGGCGTTGTTGATCAGGTTCGTGAGCACCTGCTGGACCTGGTGGAAGTCGGCCATGACATAAGGCAGATTCGGCTGCAGCTCCTTCACGACGTCGATACTGTCGGCGTGCAAGGCCGGCTCGAGCAGGTCCAGCGTCTTCTCCAGAATGCCGTTGAGACCCACCGGCTTTTTCTCCGGAGTTCCCGGGCGGGCGAAGCTCAGCAGATTCTGGACGATTTTCTGGCACCGGCCGGCGCAATCCACGATTCGCTCGATGTCGCGGCGGAATTTCCCCTCGGCATCCTTCTGCGCGAGAAGCTGGGAGAATCCCAGGACTCCCGAGAGCGGGTTGTTCAGCTCGTGGGCGACCCCGGCCACGATCTCTCCGATGCTGGAGAGCTTGTCGGTCTGCTGAAGCATGGCCGTGGTCTGGTTCTGCTCGGTCACGTCCCGGCCGATCAGGAGAAGCGCACCGGCGGGCTCCGACAACGGCGCGACGGTCACGGTGAGATCCCTGCCGGACCTGTCCCGCGACGCCAGCGTGGCGGGATAATCGACCGGGGCGGAGCCTTCGGCGGCCCGCTGCGAGAGGAGTCCGACGATGGGAAGCCCCAACAGGAGCCGATCCACGCTCTCACCCAGGATATCGCCGCGGGAAAGCCCCGTTAGACGCTCCAGGGTCCGGTTGGCCTCGCGCACGATTCCGCCGGAATCGAGCTGGAGAATGATGTCCGGCGAGTGATCGAACATCACGCGGATTCTATCGCCGGTCTGCTCGAGCTCCCGGGCATGCTGCTCCAGCTTCTGGTACAGCATGGAGTTCTTGATGGCGCTGGCGGCGGCATGCGCCACCACTCGGCAGAATTTCAGCTCGTCCTGGCTGAAGCTGCGCTTGCGTGAGGCCCTCAGGAACAGGGTTCCGACCACCGTGTCCTGGTACACGATGGGCAGGACCAGGAGGGAGTGGAAGTTGAGCTTGAGAAGGTCGTCCACGTACGGCTTCATCAAGTCGCTCTTCTCGATGTCTTCGATGATTACGGCTTCTTTCTTCTGAATCGCCGCCATCACCTCCGGATACTTGGAGAGCTCCACCGGGAGCATTTTGAGCTTCCGGTCGTCGTTGGCCGCCACCACGAACGCCCGATCCTTGGAATTCTCCTCCACCAGCAGGATGGAGCAACGGATGGCGTCCACCACTTCGGCGATGCGGCTGGCGATTTGAAACATGACCGTGTGGAAATCCAGCGACGAGGTGATCGACTCCAGGATGCCCAGAACGTATTTCAGCTCCTGGCGCTCCCGGAAGACGCCCTGCACCTGGGCCTGCCGCTCGCGTATCTGAATGACGTGATAGCCGAAGTAGATCCCCGTGGCGTAAAAGAGGGGCATCACCATCAGCCGCTGCATCGTGAAGACCGCTTCCCCATCGGGCCGGACGGCGCAGAGGGCCAGGTACAGAAGGCTCAGGATTACCGATCCCGCGACCACCTGCGCCATTCGCATGGACGCGGCGGTGCCGATCAGGAGGATGAAAAAGAAGAGACAGAGAATGCCCGAGGCATCCGCCTGGAACGCGACGTAGGAGACGATGGCCGTGTCCAGCAGGCTCAGCGAAAACTCGAACGGCGAGGCGCGCAGCGTGGATTCGGGGAGGAGGGTGACCACGAGATTGCTCACCAGGAACATCCCCAGAGCGACATTGAGGAGCATCGACTCGGAGATCTCCAGCTGTGCAGCAAAACCCAGGCCGAGAAGCGACAGGAACAGAGTCCACCGGAGCATGAGGAGCCCCCGCTTCCATGGAATGTCCAGGCGACTCAGCTTTTCGGTGGAGAACTCGAGAATCTCGGAGAGCAGCGCCATAGAAACCTACAGGAGGGCCTTTCCCCGGTGGAAAGGACAACCCAAATATAGGGTTTGGAAGCCCAACGGCAAGGAGTGGCAATGGGCGCCAAGCGATTGACACCCCGCGGGTTGGACTAAGGCTCCAGGAGGAGCACCCGGTAGGATCCCTGCTGGAATTTCAGGGACAGGCAGGGCCAGGGGATGGGACGGGCCAGAAGGAGGAAATCGGCGGCTTCCGGCGGACCCGCCACCAGGGCCGCGATATTCATGCCCCGCAGTCGGGCGCAGGCGATGGCCGGGTCCTGCGTGCCCAGGGTTTCCTTGAGCTCGAAGAGGTTGCGGTCGAAATCCGCCGGGGAGGAGTAGAAGAGCCGTGCGGCCCAGGTGTCGGAGAGGACCTCTGGATGACCGCTCAGGTAGACCAGATCCGGGTTGCTGCGCAAGGGAGATCCTTGCACGAGGGCCCCCGGAGGAAGATGGTCTCGCATCCACCTTCCTGCGGCAACTTCATCGCCCCCCAGCACAGGTTTTCCCACCGAGGCGCCCACCACGAACCAGAGGACTCCAAGCACACCGGGAAGCAGGATCGCCATCGCGGCGCGCCGCAGAGAAGGTCGATTCCAGATCGAGTCGAGGGCCATACCCGCGAAGCAGGCCAGGCAGATCCAGACCAGCATGGAAACCCGCATCGCCAGGTCATTGTTCTCCCCGGTGGATGCCACCAGGCAAATCAAGGGCAGTCCCGCCGCGCCCATGAGCAGGAAAGCGAGAGTCCCCTTGCGCTTCTCACGATGCCGCCAGGCCAGCGCCATGCCCGCGGCGCCGAGAATCAGCGCCGGCCCGAATTCCAGGAGGACCTGGATCGGCAGCCACGCCCCGCCATGCAGCGGGCGAAACTTGTCGATGTCCCCGCGCTCTCCGAAGTAGAGGCCAAGGACGGGAGAGCCTAGGAGCAGCGCCGTGGACCCCGCCAGCGCGCTGCGGGTCAGAGAGGCCCGGCGATAGCGCAATCCCGGTGAGATGAAGCCAAGCATGCCGGCGCCGCGCAGCAAGGCCACGGTGGCCGCTCCCCCCATGGCGATGTACCCATTGAACCCCGCCATGGAGGCCAGGCAGATTCCCGCGGCGACGATGCCCCCCCAGCCCGTCTCCTCCTTTCCCAGAAAAAGAAGGGCGAGGAGCAACACGATGGCGCCGGCCACCGCATGCGGGGCCCAGTAGTACTGGGTCATGAAATCGGGAATGAAGAATTTCAGGTGAGAGACCCAGGCGTCCACATTCCACCGGTGGGACACCAGATCCGCCAGAGAGCCGAGCTCGCCCGCATGAAAAGCCTTGAACAGCACGGGAATCAGATTGTATCCGCCCACCAGGCTCACGAACGGGAGGGACAGAAAGGCAGCGCGTGGCTTTCCGGTGAGGATGGCGATGACGCAATAAAGCGTTGCCAGGCACAGAGCTGCCAGGGCGACGGCGAGGGCAGCGGCCAAACCATAGGAAGGCGACCCCCTTCCGGCCAGCGACTGGATGGCTCCCAGCAGGATGTGAAAGAAAGTGTGGTAATACAAAGGCGCCGCCGAGGCGAGGAACGGGTTGGAGGGGGGCAGGCCCCGATAGCTCACCGCTTCGGCGATCGCCAGATGATTGTTCAGATCCCACCCCTTGATGCGAGTCTCGCCGCCTCCCGGCTCAGTCCCGACGGCGAGGGTTGGAATCAGCAGAGCCGCCGTGAGAAGCAGGAGGGCCAGGACGGCGGGGGAAAGCGGAGGACCCGCGGGGAAGCTCCGATCGTGACGAAGCAGTCGGCGGCCGGCCAGTGGCAGGACAGCGAGCAGCCCGAGCACTCCCAGGATCATCGGCCGCCGGAAGGGAAGCGCCAGGCCGGCAAGCCGGAGCGCCAGAGGTGTGATGGCCAGCGACAGTCCGCAGGAGAGCGTGCAGCGTGCAAACGACCTGGGGGCGGGAGCGGCGTTGAGGCAGTGCAGGAAGGCGCGCCCCGGCAGGAACAGCGTCAGGGCCGAGGCCCCCAGCAGAGCGGGAATCCAGTGGGGGATCAAGGCGAGCGCCACGGCCAGCCCAGGAAGCATGATCTCGCGCGCCGTGCCGGTGCCTGGCTTCATGGTCGGGGCAAAGCCGGCGGCGAAGGGCCCGTCTCGTCCGGTCTCGGGGCGAAGAGGTAGACTGCCGCTCGGTGTGCCTCGAAGCGATCTTGCAGGGCGAAGCGGGAGTCGACGCCCTGCAGCCGGGATCGACGCTCCTCGCTCCACCCGTGCGAGAAGACCAGCCAGAAGCGTGCGGTGGGATTCGAGGCCAGCACTCGGTTCACTTCCGCCACGTAGTCGCGAATCACGGTCTCTGCGCCCCAGACCACCGCCCCGGGATCGCCGGCATAGTAGAAGCGGAATTGCGGAATGGCATCCTTGTTGACCAGAATTCGATCCGCCGGGGAAGCATGCTGCACCAGGTAGCCCATCACCGGCCGCATTTCCTGCCCGCCCGGGTCGGTATGGTAGCGGTAGAGAAACACCCCGCAGCCGATGAACAGAGAAGCCAGGCAGAGAACGGTGAGCGAGCCGCGGGCGAACGGGCGCAGGCCGAGGATGCCGTGGGCGGCGAAGGCGTAGAAGAGCGGTGCGGCGTACAGCATCTGTCGGGTGGCACCGAAGGGGTAGAGGCGAAAGGCGGAAGCGGCCGCGGCGCACAGGACCGCCAGAGAGAATACCAGGAGCATCGGGCGGCGGGATGCGTCGCGGACCAGGCGCGCCATGCCCAGCAGGGCCAGGGCGCCGAACAGCAGCGCCGAGGCCGGCTGAACGAACGAGAAATAGCCGAACAAGCCCAGGAGGCCGTTGCCGAGGAACGCGGCAGCCGAGGCCAGGTGATCGAGAGGAAGGAACTTGTCCTCGTAGAAATAGGCCGGCGTTCCCTGGCTCATCTGGGCAGGCAGCGAGAAGAGGTAGAAGGGAAGGGCCGCGGCCATTCCGGCGATCAGAAACCCGGCCACGCGGAGCCGGTCACCGGAAGTGACGGAGGAGGGAAAAAGCACCGCCACGGCCAGCAGCGCCAGAGCGAGCCAAATCACGCCGTACATCGCCAGGAGACCCGCGCCGGCGAGCAAGGCCAGCTGCAGCCTGCGACGCAGCGAGCTCTCTTCCATCGCGGCGAGCCAGGCCGCCGGGAGGAGCGCGCACAAGACCAGCGTCAGGCTGTAGACCCTGAGCGACTGGGAGTAGCGAATCGGGTAGGGCGCCAGCGCAAAGAAGAGGGCGGCCACCCGGGCGGTCGCGGCATCACCACACAGGCGCCGGGACAGCGCGTAGACCGAGGGGATTCCAAGGATTCCCAGCAGGCAGGGAAGGAGGCGAAGCCAGGTCTCGCTGCGTCCGAGCAGGGACCAGACGTGTAACAGCATGGCGAAAAGCGGGGGATCCAGCGTAATGTCCCGGTTCGAGACCAGAACATTTCCCTGAGAGGCCCAGAATTGCTGGCATTCGTCATAGGAGAGACTGCGCTCGCCAAGGCCATAAAGCCTCACGGCGGCACCCAGGAGGATGATGATCCAGAGCCAGCGGTCCCGAATCATGCAGACTCGGCGCTGGGTTGCGCGTCGGGAAGCCTCATGCAGCCGGTCCCTCGATGAGGTGGCGCCCTTTCGGGAAAACTGCCGCGGATAATTTGTCACACTGCGGGCGCGCGATCCACCCGGGGCGAGGAGGATCCTGGGGTAATCCGGGAAAGGCTTCCGCTCGGCCGTGCTAGAATCCGCCGGTTCCGATCCAATCCCACCCAACGAATCTGGAGAGGATCCCGCGAAAACGGCGATCGGCGGACATGGCGACCTGGGAGACGCGAAGGCGCAGAGTCATCTCCTTCCTCATCTTCACCGGGATCCTGCTCCTGGCGGCCTTCGTCTACGAAATGGGATCGCGGGTCCGCCTGCGTCCGGTCCCCATCGGGACGGACCTGCTTCACCTGGTGGGATACACGGGCGCGTCGTTCCTGCGCATGCTGGTTGCTTACCTGCTCTCTCTCGTCTTCGCGGTGGCCTGCGGTACTCTGGCCACCACCGGCGCCAGCCGCGAGCGAATCATCCTCCCCTTTCTCGACATCATGCAGTCGGTGCCGGTCCTGGGCTTCTTTCCGGCGGCGGTTTTCTTCTTCGTGCGCCTGTTCCAGGGCTCGCGGGTCGGCGTGGAGCTGGCGGCGATCTTCCTGATCTTCACCTGCCAGGCATGGAACATGGCCTTCGGGGTGTACGAGGGAATCTCCACCATCCCCGCTGATGCCCGCGAGGTGGTAACTTCCTTCGGCTGCGGAAAATGGAAGACGTTTCTCCGGCTGCTGCTCCCTTCGGCCGTTCCCAAGCTGGTTTACAACAGCATTCTCTCCTGGGCCAATGGTTGGTATTTTCTCATCGCCTGCGAGATCATCGCCCTCGGTCCGGCCCGCTACCGGCTTCCCGGGCTCGGGTCGTACCTGATCCGGACCACAGAAGAGGGCAATTTGGCGGGCTCGTTCGTAGGCCTGGCGCTCCTCACGATAGTGGTCCTGACCATGGACCTGCTCCTCTGGGGGCCTCTCTCGGTCTGGGCGGGAAAGTTCCGCTACGAGTTCGCCGGAGAGGCGCCGCATGCGGAAACGCGGCTTCCCCTGGTGTTCGTGGGTGGTGCGGCGGTGGCGCGTTGGATGCGGCGGATGACGCGACCCATGGTGCTGGTGTCACGGCGCAAAGCCCGCGAAGTGGCGAGATGGGCCCGAACCCGAGGCGCAGTTCTGACTCGGCGGGTGCTCTCCCCCGGCGCCTTGCTGGCCACGCGACGCCTGTTCATCTGGGCCGGCGTCGGGATGGGGGCGCTCCTGATGCTCCGCGCCCTGGTGGCGCTGGCACGGGGGCTGGCGCTCCCGTGGCCCGACGAGGCCCGGCACATTCCCCTCTATCTGCTTTTTTCGTTTATGCGGCTGGCGGTGGCCTACGTTGTTTCGCTCGCCTGGACGTTGCCTCTGGCGCTCTGGGTGGGCGTCAGCCCGAAAGTGGCGAGGATCGTGACGCCGCTGGCGGAGATCGGCGCGTCGCTTCCGGCCACTGCGCTTTTCCCGCTTATCATCGTCGTGGTCATCCGAACCGCGGGGGGAATGAACCTCGCGTCGGTGCTCCTGGCGCTCACCGGAATGCAGTGGTACCTGCTATTCAATCTCATCGCCGGAGTGCGATCCATTCCTTCGGAGCTTCGGGAGGCCGCGAAGTCCCTGGGTCTCGGGCGCTGGATGACCTGGCGCAAGGTGGACCTGCCGGCGCTTCTTCCATCTCTGATCACGGGAAGCCTCACGGCCTGGGGAGGAGGCTGGAACTCCCTCATCGTATCCGAGTATGTGATTTACAAGGAGCGGACCTATTCGGTGCCGGGCATCGGCTCCATGCTGGACTATGCCACCTATGTCTCGGGAGATAGCCAAATGATCCTGCTGACCCTCATCGCCCTCATCGGGACCATCATCCTGCTCAATCGGTTGGTCTGGCACCGCCTTTACGTGGTGGCGGCGGACCGGTATAAGATCGACGCCTGAAGGGAGCTGCTTGGAGCTCATCCGCCTGGAGCAAATCCGCAAGACCTACCCCCAACCGCAGGGAACCATCACGGTCCTGGACGGCATCGATCTCTCCATCCCGACCGATGAGTTCGTGGCTATCGTAGGTCCATCCGGTTGCGGCAAGACCACGTTGCTGCGCATCATCAATGGCCTCATTACGCCGACGTCGGGCCGGGCCCTGTACCGCGGCAACCCGCTGAACGGCGTCAACCTGGGCTGCGCCATGGTGTTTCAGTCGTTCGCCCTGCTGCCGTGGCTCACGGTGCGGGAGAACGTGGAGCTGGGGCTGGAGGCCCGGGGGATGAACGCCGAACAGCGTGCCCGGAAAGCCAACTTCTTCATCGACAAGGTGGGGCTGGACGGCTACGAGGAGGCCTATCCCCGGGAGCTCTCAGGAGGCATGAAGCAGCGCGTGGGCCTGGCGCGGGCCATGGCCGTGGAGCCGGAGCTGCTCCTCATGGACGAGCCGTTCTCGGCGCTCGATGCCCTCACCTCGGTGGCGTTGCGGGAGGAGCTGCTGGATCTCTGGCGGGATCCCGAGATTCCGCTACGCACCCTGCTGCTGGTGACGCACATCATCGAGGAAGCGGTGGAGCTGGCGGACCGGGTCATCGTTCTTTCGAACCGCCCTGCACGGATTCTCAAGGACCTGGCGGTTCCCCTGAATCGTCCCCGAAACAAGAAATCGGAGGAGTTCGGCCAGTTTGTGGACCAAATCTTCTCCCTTATCGCCTGAAGGCAATCAGCCGGGCGAAGAAAGGTCAGCGAGAATGGAGGTCACACCGGTACCGGAAGTAGGAATGACCCGCATCCTGGGTCTTCTGGAAGTCCTGGACGACCACGGCGGCCGGGAGGACATCTACCGACTCGCCCGGGACCTCTCCTACGAGTTCGGGGATCTCCTGGGAGTCATCAAGGCCGCCGAGATACTGGGCCTGGTGGACACGCCCGGAGGCGACGTACTGCTCCAGCCGCTCGGAAAACAGCTTATCGAGTGCGACGTCAACACCAAGAAGAGCATGCTCAAGAAGCAGGTAAAGGCGCACTCGATGTTCAGTCATTTCATCGAATTCCTCAAGCAGCAACCGGATCGGAAGGCGACCCGCGAGGAAGTGGTGGCGGAGGCGGGGAGGATCCTCCCCCAGGAGAAGCCCCTGTCGGTCTTCCGGACTTTGGTGAATTGGGGACGCTACACCGAGCTTTTCGGCTACAACCGGGACGACGACGCTTTTTATCTCGATTCCGAAGAATAACCTGCGCGCGACCGGCTTTCGCCCCTAATGGAAGAAGGCGGCCGTGGCCGGCCGCCTTCTTTTATCCGGGGGCAAGAGTCCCCGGGTCACAAGGCCGCGGTCCTTGTCGGATCGGGCCTCTTCATATCTCTTCTCTCGAGACACCCGCCGCTCCCTCGACACTTCACCTGGCGCTTCACGACACCGTTGCACGCGAGCCGCGCGGCGAAAGCCCTTCGCTGGATTGGCAGTCATTTCTATACGCCCGGGAGAAAGGGAAGTCAATGGGAAAATCTCCGCGCCCGGCAAGGAGAATCGAGAAAAAGCCCTGCGGCGGTCGGGGGGAAGAAAATTCTTGACAGTTTCAGGCATGTACTCTATAATCCAGAGTACTCTGACAACAGGAGGTAGCACATGGCATCTTCGAAACAGCTGACGAACGATCTCGAATATCTGGGAGCGCTCCTCCGAAAATCGGAGCGGGGAGGCTCCCCCTTCATGATCTATGCGCTCTGGGCGGTGTTGGTGCTGGTCGGCTTTTCCATGGTGGATTTCGCGCCGCATCGGGTGGGGCTCTTCTGGTTCATCGCCGGGCCCCTCGGCGGAGTGGCCAGCGCCATTTTGGGGCACCGCTACGGATTGACCATCGGCCAGCTGAACCGGGAAGACGGCCTCCGCCACCTCTGGCACTGGTTCGGAATCATGCTGGCCATTCTCCTCGCAGTCCCCTTGGGAGTGAGCGGGGCGATCGCCTGGCCCGTGCTGAGCCGTGTCTTCCTCCTGATCGTCGCCCTGGCCTACTTTCTCGCCGGAGTGCACCTGGAGAGGCCGCTGAAATGGGTGGGACTCCTCATGATGGCCGGCTATGTCAGCCTGTTCTTCATTCCAGCCTACGGGTGGACCCTGGTCGGGATCCTGGTTTCCTTGTCCCTGGTCGTGAGCGGGTGGGTGGAGAGGCGGCGTGGTGGCACACCGGACCGATAATCCGAGACATCCCCTCATAGCCGGACTGGACGGAATGGAGCGCATTCTGGAGCACCGGTCTCGCCTGGCGCTCTGTGTTCTCCTGAACCGCAACGATTGCATGAGCTTCAGCCGACTCAAAGGTCTCTTGGAGGAGACCGACGGCTCGCTGGGGGCGCACCTGCTGAAACTGGAGAAAGAAGGATACCTCTCGGTGCGAAAGGAATTTCGGGATCGCAAGCCGGTAACCTGGTACTCCCTCACCAAACGTGGCAAGGAAGCGCTGGACTCGCATCTGGGCTCGCTCTCCCGTCTGATTCGTCAGGGATCGGGAGGACGGTCATGAGACAAACGGAGACGGGCATGGAAGCGGCGTTGACGGTACAGGGACTGAGCAAATCCTACGGGAGCCGCGTGGCGGTGGACGCTGTCTCCTTCGAAGTGTGCCGCGGGGAGACGTTTGGGCTGCTGGGTCCCAACGGAGCGGGGAAGAGCTCAACGCTGCACCTGCTGGCCGGGCTTCTGAGGCCGGATTCCGGACGAATCGTCCTCTCGACCTCGCAGGGCGATATGAGGAAGAGCCTGGGATTGGCTCCGCAGAGCCTGTCGCTCTACCCGGACCTCACCGCTGAAGAGAATTGCCGCTTCTTCGGGCAGCTCTATGGGTTGCGGGGAGCGCGACTGAAAGCGAGGGTAGAGGAGGTTCTGCAACTGGCCGAGCTGCAGGATCGCCGGAAAGATCGAGTGGAGACTTACTCGGGTGGCATGCAGCGGAGGCTGAACCTGGCTTGCGCGCTGGTCCATGATCCTCCACTGCTCCTGCTCGACGAGCCCACAGCCGGCGTGGATCCCCAGTCCCGCCATCACCTCTTCGAGAGCATCGAGGCGCTGAAGCAGCAGGGAAAGACCCTGATCTACACCACTCATTACATAGAGGAGGCGCAGCGCCTGTGCGACCGCGTGGCCATCATGGACGGAGGGAAAATCTTGGCAATGGATTCGGTGGAGCGGTTGATCGAGCTGCACGGAGGCGGATCGGTGATTGAGGCGGAGCTGGAGAGGCCTCCCGCCAGCTCGCAGGATTTGCCCGGAGAACTCGAGGGTACTCACTGGCGTCTGCTCACCGAGCGTCCTTTTGAGGACCTGGCACACATGGCACAAAAGGGCTTGGCATTTCACCGGGTGCGGGTGGATCGGCCCGACCTCGAAGGGGTGTTCCTGAGCCTGACCGGCAGAAAGCTGAGGGACGAATGAGTGTGGTCCTGATTCTGGCCCTGAAAGATCTCAAGCAGCTGGTGCGAAACAGGATGGGAACCTTCTGGATCTTCGTCTTTCCCGTGGTCATGGCCTTGTTCTTCGGCGCCATCTTCGGCGGCAGTCAAAGCGGCGCAGCGAACAGGCTTTCCCTGGTGGTGGTGGACGAGGACGGCTCCGAGGCCTCCCGGGCCTTTGTCGGCAGGCTGCGGAATTCCGCAGCTCTCAGCGTGGAGTCGCGGCAGCGGGCGCAGGCTCATGAGAGCGTTCGTCTGGGAAAGCGCTCCGCCTATGTGGTGATCCCGAGGGGATTCGGGGACTCGATGCCACTATTCGGAGGAAGCCCCGCCAAACTGGAGCTGGGCATCGATCCCTCCCGCAAGGCGGAAGGGGGCTACCTCCAGGGGCTGCTGATTCAGGCATCCTTCGAGGGGCTTCGCGATCAGTTCGGGAATCCGTCGAAAATGCGGCCGTATGTCGCCGACTCCCTCGCCGAAATCGACAGCGGCCAGGCAGGATTGCCTGCCGGCCAGCAGAAGGTGCTCACCAGCTTTCTGAAGGAACTGGACAGCTTTCTGGGAGAGGTGGACCCGAAAGCCTACCAGGAAAGGGGCCCGCAGCTGGAGCCGCTGAGGATTCAGATGATTCCCATAGCGGCGGTGCGCGCGACACCCAGAAGTGCATACGAGATCTCCTTTCCCCAGGCCATTCTGTGGGCGCTGATCGCCTGTTCCACTTCCTTTGCCCTGGCGCTGGTGCGGGAACGGTCGTGGGGAACCTTTCTGCGCCTGCGGGCCGCCCCGTTGAGCCGGCGTCAGATTCTGCAAGGGAAGGGACTGGCCTGTTTCCTGGCGGCCATCACGGTCATCCTGTTCCTGCTCGTCCTCGGAAGGCTGGCCTGTGGCGTTCGTCTGGACCATCCCGGGCTGCTCGCGCTGGCCATCCCTTGCAGCGCAGCCTGTTTCGTGGGGATCATGGTCTTCGTCTCGGTCCTGGGAAAGACCGATCAGGCTGTCTCGGGGGCTGGCTGGGGCATTCTGATGATTTTCTCCATGCTGGGAGGTGGAATGGTCCCCTTGTTCGTGATGCCTGCATGGATGCGGACTCTGAGCGACATCAGTCCGGTCAAATGGTCCATCCTGGCTCTGGAGGGGGCCATCTGGCGGGGCTTCTCCCTCTCGGAGATGCTGCTCCCCTGCGGCGTGCTCCTGGCGTTCGGAGCTTGCTTCACGATCTTGGGTATGCTTCGCTTTGCCACCACGGAGCGGCTCTAACGCCGGCGTTTCTTGGCCTTCAAGTCCTAAACCGGGAGTGTCCATGGTGAGGCAATCCACGATGCCGGAGGGAGTGGCCCTGACGGGTTGGCTGTGCGCCATTGTCGGGGGTTTCACGATGATCTTCGGGGCCGTCTTTGCCCTGGTCGGGGCGCTGGTGCGGGCGCTCTCGCAGCAGGGGAGCGATATCTTCGCTCAAGCCGACGCTGCTCTGGACCCTCTTTCGCGAGCGCTTCTCGACCACTTCGAGGCGGTGGCGGCGGTTTTCATCATCTTCGGGCTCGCGAGCCTGATCATCGGCGTGCAGTTCCTGAGAATGCGTCCCGTGGCACGCCCCGCCCTGGAAGTCCTGGCCTGGGTGGTTCTGGGGGGGACGCTCCTGTCGGAAGGAGCAACTCTGACCATATGGAAGCAATCGGACCCGAACCAGGCGGGGAATTGGATCTCAAGCCCCGTCACCTCGCTCATCCTGAGCCTCCTTCAAGTCTTCGCCTGCATCCTGATCATCCGCTTCGTGAGAAGCCCCGCCGTGCGGGCCGCCTTTCGGGCCGGAGCGCCGGAGACCCGCGGCTGATATCCCAAGGGTTGGAGGATCGGATCGAGCGGCGGCTAGAGGAGTACCACGGACTGAAGGGTGGAAACATCGAAGCGCTTTCGGCAGCGGGGCTCCTGACAATTCACCGTGTCATCGGCCCTCACCATGTAAGAGCGGGCCTTGGCGAAGCGGGCCTTGTCCTCGTTGGTGGCCCTGGGTGGTAGAGCGGCTTTCTTGGTGCGCACCACCCAGCGAATCTGGTAGGTGAATGCTCGACGGCAATACGGGCAGTGCAACTCCGCCGGTTTGCCTTCCGTCTTTTCCGTATAGAACTCGCGCTCATCCATGCGACGAGCGTAACGGATTAAGCGTCGAGCGTCAACGCGCGGCTCAAGTGCCCGCGAGCGGGCTCGTATGGTATAGTTCCCGCCGGATCGAACCCATCGTTATCGGTACTCTGCGGGCCATCCTATCGGCCGTGGACGTGTCATCAGGCCTTGAAGAAGGAGTGAAGCCATGTGGGAAAAGCTGACCGCCAAGCCGCTGAAGCCATCGACCCTGTCCATGGACGGCATCTCCAAGAAGACCATGGAGGAGCACTACAAGCTGTACCAGGGATACGTGAATAAAACCAACGAAATCATGGAAAAGCTCGGATCGGTGGATCTCAAGACGGCCAACCAGGTCTATAGCGACCTGCGGGGGCTTAAAGTTGACCTCACCTTCGCAGTGGGAGGGGTCAAGAACCACGAGATCTATTTCGAGCACCTGGGCGGCAAGGGGGGCAAGCCTACCGGCAAACTCTTGATGTCCATCGAACGCGACTTTGGCTCCTTCGACCAGTGGGCGGCTGACTTGAAAGCCAGCGGCATCGCGGCACGGGGATGGGTCTGGCTGGCTTACGACCGGGACTGGAAGCGGTTCTTCAACTACATCGGGGATGCTCAGAACACCTTCCCCGTGTGGAATGCCACCCCCGTCCTGGCCCTCGATACCTACGAACACGCCTACTTCATCGATTATGCGGTCAACCGCGGCGGCTATATCGATGCGTTCCTGAAGAATCTCGACTGGGACGCGGTCCAGAAAAACTTCGATTCCCTGAACATTTGAAGCTAGTAACTTCCTGAAAAGCAGCCCGGTCCGATGGCCGGGCTGCTTTTTCATGGAGCGCGTTGACCCTGTTGAGGCCTTGGGCTAGAGTGTTGCGCCCGGTCACCAACGACACTGTCTGACGGAGGATCAGTCGATGACATTACGCCGCGCTCTCATCGGCCTCGTGCTGCTCGCGCTGGCCATCCCCGCCTCCGCCCAACAGATGGGCTATTACGGACTTGGGCCCCGCGTCGGCGTCTCGAGCGGTCCCGACCAGTTCGTCGGGGGCATGCAATTCAATTTCGGAGACTTTGTTCCCCGCCTCAGATTTCAGCCCAATTTTGAAGTGGGCCTTGGGGACGATTACACCATCATCACAGTGACCGCCCCGGTGCATTACCGATTCAAGGTAGACGCGAACATCGTCCCCTACGCCGGCGGAGGCATCACCCTAGGCTGGGTCGACCATGAGTTCGACAACGGCGACGATGACACTGATTTCGAAATCGCCGCGAAAGCCGTCGGCGGCGTGGAATGGCCCTTGAAGGGAAACAACGCGTTCTTCCTGGAGCTGAACATAGGGGTGGGGGATATCCAGGACGCGGAAGTGCTGGCTGGTTGGATGTTCGGCGCAGCCCCCAGCTCCTCGTCGGGACCTGCCAAAGCCAATCCCTGAAGGGTTGACGATTCTCGGTATTTCCGGGCCGGGCCCCCCCTGGGGCCCGGGTCGCCAGCGGCCCGCGAGTTGCCCCGATTGGCAATCGATTTAACCGGCGCCCCGCGGGCACTCTGGAAGCCAGCCACGTAATTCCCCGCTACGGTTCCGTGATCCAGCCGATGCCTTCACGACAATTCTCCCCTCTCGAGATCTCCGCGGCGAGTCTCTAACCCCTCCATACCAAAGGGTTAGCGAGATATCGCGCCATCGACGGGTTCGTGGCACCGTCTTTGCTGTGCCGTCCCGAGAGTCTTTATCCCGATTGACTTTTCCATGGTGGAGACGATGAGCCGATCCCTCACAAAACAGTTCCTAGGGGTGCTGGTTGTGCTGGCCGGCGCCTTCATCCTCGCCGCTTCCCCGGTCTGGGCCGGAAGCGTGACCCTGAACTGGGATCCCGTGCCCGACGCCGACCGCGCGGGTTACCGGATCTATTACGGGACCACTTCGGGGACCTACCCCAATAACGTGGATGCGGGCAACGTCACCACCTTTACCATCAACAACCTCACCGATTGCACCCTTTATTATTTCGCCGTGAAGGCTTACGACACGGCTGGAAACTTGAGCACAGCCTATTCCAATGAGCTGAACGGCATGGCCAAGCCCACGGTCACGGCCGTGAATCCCACGTCCGCCGCCCAGAACAGCTCGAATCTGAACCTGACTCTCACGGGGACGAACTTCCGCACGGGTGCGATCGTGACGTTCAGCGGAAGCGGGATCACTGTCAACAGCGTTGCGGTGGGCAGCTGCTCTTCGCTGACCGCCAATGTGAGCATTGCGAGCTCGGCGGCCACCGGGACCCGCGACATCACCGTCAGGAACACCGATCAGTCGGCGGGTACGGGGACGGCTCTATTCACCGTTGCGCTGGCCGACCTGACGCCGCCTACGATCAGCGCGGTCGCGAGCTCCGGCCTCACCACCACCGGGGCCACTATCACCTGGACCACCAACGAGGCCTCCAACAGCCAGGTCGAGTACCGGGTGCAGGGCACGAGCACCTATACGCCCACGACCATCAATTCGAGCTTGGTCACCTCGCACAGCATGGCGCTCTCGGGCCTGACTGCGGCCACCGTCTATGAGTACCACGTCATCAGCGACGACGCGGCCGGCAACACCGCCACCTCGACGCCCAACAGCACCTTCACCACCCGCTCCTTCCAATACATCACCCTGGAGGCGGAATCCTGCACGCTCACCGCCCCCATGGCTTCCCACAACGACTTCGACACGCCGCTGGCCTTCAACGGCAACTACATGTGGACTCCGGCGGGCACCGGGACCAACACCAACGGGAACCCGACCGCCAAGGCCACGTGCAGCGTGACCACGGCGAATGCGGGCTCCTACACCCTGTGGGTGCGCATGTACGCCGCCACGGCAAACAACGACAGCTTCTGGCAGAGTGTCGACGGCGGCACCAAGTCTGCGCTGACCGCCGGCAATCTGGCGACCTGGGTCTGGACCAAGGGGGACTCGTGGACCCTGACGGCCGGGCTGCACAGCCTCGTGCTGGGTCATCGCGACGAGCAGACCCGCGGCGACCGGATCATCGTGACCGACGATCCGAACTTCACGCCGACGGCCTCGCCGACCGACAGCACGCCGGCAATCGTATCGGCGGTGACTTCCAGTGGAGTCACCACGACGAGCGCCAACATTGCCTGGACCACGAACGAGCCGGCGGACAGCCAGGTGCAGTTCGGCACGAGCACCGCGTACGGCTCCAGCACGGTGGTGGATCCCACCTTGACCTTGAGCCACACGGCGGCGCTGACAGGCCTGCTGCCAGCCACCACTTACCACTACCGAGTGATCTCGGTGGACCGTGGCGGCAACGTCACCCAGTCGGCAGACTTCACCTTCGTGACGGCGACGCCGGTCGACGTGACGCCTCCCGGAAACGTTCAGAACCTGAGGAGAGGCGACACGACACCCTAGCATCATTCCTTCCTCCTTCCTCCGCACCCCCGCCGCGGAACATTGCGGCGGGGGTTTCTGTTCTGGGAGCTTCTGAGACCCGTAGTTACCCTTTCACCCCCCCGAGGAGGGATCCGCGGGGGCACGTCAAGCCCCACTCTGCTTTTTTTAGTGACCCCCGATGGGAGGCCCCGAGTCGCGACCCGGGAGAAATCGCAAGGAATACCCCTCTTCCGAGATGTGTTCACCTAGATGTAGTGGTGGTATTCTGGAAGAGAGGATCGGTCGTCTGTAGGCTGGCGCGGTCCGGGGATCGACACCCGAGCAGGGCTGAAAAGGCCCTATAATGAAGGGGCTTCGCAAAAATGGTTTCGATTGGTGGCGCGGCGCTCTTCTCCGTCCACACCAAGGATCGGTTGGTGAGGTCAGCCCGGAGAAACGCCGCGTCGCCTTGAAACCTCATTCACATCGGCTATGCTTCTCCCGTCGCGGTGGTGCCCACGGGTCTGCGCGACAGAACTCAACCCCCATTCATTCCGAGGAGGAACCATGAGGCGTACCCTGATCGCCACCCTGGTCATGAGCTTACTCACCGTAGGAGTCTTCGCGACCAGCTCGTCGGGTCTGGCCGTCGGAGCGAAGATCGAAGCCTTCCTGGTGCAGAATTGTGAAGGTGGTGATCCCTACTGCCAGGTATGCAAATATGGAAAGCGACCCAAGCTCATCTCCGTTGGAGATCTGAGCGACCCCGCCTGGATCGATGACTTGAAAGCGATTCAGCTTCTCCACGAGAAGTATTCCAACGATGGCAAAGGACTGGCCGTATTCGGACTGGCGGCGACCATCAAGGACGGCAAAGCCACTCCTGAGGCGGATCCGAAGGCAGCCCTGGCCAAGCTGAAGCAGATCAAGGAGGAAAACCACCTCACCTTCCCCCTGGTCATCGCGGAGAATGCGGACGAGATCTACAAGGCCCAGGGGAAGCCCAACCCCGGCTATCAGATCTTTGAGAGCTACTACAAAGTCACGCAGAGCCGGACGGTGATGTTCGGAGACGGCTCCAACACGGTGAAGTTCAGTGCCGTGCTCTCAGGCGACACGCAGCAGCAGTTCTCCGAGCTGGAGACGCTGGTCAAGAAGAGCCTGTAGGGGGAGCAGCTCAGGCGCTCTCGAAGGTCGCCCGCAGGGCATCCTCGAGTGGTGTGACGGTGTATCCCAATTCCCGCCGGGCCTTCTCCGAGGAGAAGGCCCAGGCGGTCTTCATGGATCGAACCAGGCCGCGTCTTAATAGCGGCCTGGTGCCGGTTATTCTGGCGATTCCCTCCGACAGGCTGGCCAGCGGCTCCAGAGGTGTCACGGGGAATCCCCGGAAGGGTCGGGTATCCCCCGCCAAGCGCGCGATTTTCTCCATCAGCTCCCGAATGGAGATGTTGTCCCCACCCAGCAAATAGCCATCCCCTGGCTCACCCCTGCGCATCGCCAGCAGAATTCCCCGGGCCACGTCCTCCCCGTAAACGATGTTGAGCACGAGCTTGCCCCCATCCGGGAGCCAGTGGGGAACCCAGCCATGCTTGAACCGCCGGCACCAGGCGAAGACCCGGTTGGCGTCCGATACGTCGCCAGGTCCGAACACGGAGGCGGGCATCACGAGGATGACCGGCAACCCCTCTGCGGTATACCGGGTGGCTTCCAGGTGGGCATAGTACTTGGTCCGATGATAGTCCCCCAGGAACGGGTCGCCGGTGATACGCGAGGCCTCGTCCTTCATGGGTGACGGGTCGTTGGCGTAAACGATGATGGAGGAGGAGTAGACGAGCCGCTTCAGGCCCAGCTCCTTCGCCGCAAGGAGGACGTTGCGCGTGCCGACGATGTTGCTCCGCTCATATTCGGCCGGGTCCCTCCGGTGCTGGACCAGCGCGGCCAGGTGGTATCCCTCGTCGCACCCTTCCATGGCGCGGCGCACCACGCCGGGGTCGCCGATGTCACCGCTGAAGATGCGCAGGGGCGCTCCCTCCGGCATTCGCAGGCGGGAGGGATCCCGTACGATGACGTGGATCCGCCGTCCCTCCGCAAGCAGGAGGGGCAGGAGCCGCTTGCCGATGAAACCGGTCACTCCGGTCAGAAAAATAGGGGTGTCGCCCACGGCGGAAGAGTCTAACGGGAGCCGCAGATCTTGTCGAATAGCTTCCCGGGCGTCGCCGCCGGAGAGCGCGACCCCCTTGGCTTTGATGCTATAGTTTGACCATGGCAGAACAGGGACTCAACATCAGCAGGCACCCCAGGGTCCTGGACGGGAACCGCTATGTCTACGCGGTGCTCTCCCGCCGGGCCAGGGGCATTTCCGTGGGAATCAACCTCAACCCCGACAAGATATGCAACTTCGACTGCATCTACTGCCAGGTGGATCGAACCACGCCGCCGGAGCTTCGGGAGGTCCATGAAGGGGAGCTTCTGGCGGAGCTCGAGTCGGTCCTCAGCCGCGCCAAGGATGGGAGCCTCTATCGTGAGCCGCGGTTCGTCGCCGTGGATGCCGCACGCCGCAGGCTCTCCGACATCAGTTTCGCCGGAGACGGGGAGCCCACAAGCTATCCGCGCTTCAAGGAGGTGGTGGCCTCTGTCGCTGCGCTGAAGGAGCGCCTCGAGCTGGGCGGATTGAAGATCGCCGTGCTGACCAACTGCACACTGCTGGATCGTCCTGCTGTGAAAGAAGCCCTCGGCATCCTCGATGGCAGCGATGGAGAAATCTGGGCGAAGCTCGACGCGGGGACCGAGGAATACTACGAGAAAGTCTGCGTTCCGGGGGGCGTCCGGTTCGCGAAGATCCTCTCTAACATCCTGGAGGCCTCCCGGGCCCGTCCGGTGGTGATCCAGAGCCTCTTTCTGGCTCTCGAGGGGGAAGGGCCCACGGACCAAGAGATCAACGCCTACTGCCTGCGGCTGAACGGAATCGTGCAGGGAGGGGGGCGAATCAAGCTGGTCCAAATCTACACCGTCGCCCGCCGGCCCGCCGTGAGCTCGGTCTTGCCTCTTGCGGATTCGCAAGTGGACGCAATCGCCGCGCAGGTCCGGCGCGCGACCGGACTGCCCGCCGAGAGCTACTACGGATCCAGCGCCTGGCGGGAGTGAGCGATGCACCTGATCTCCGCCAGCCGCCGCACGGACCTCCCCGCCTTCTACAGCGACTGGTTCATGGAGCGCGTCCGATCGGGCTCGGCCTCCTGGGTCAACCCCTTCAACGGCGCGGTTTCCAGCGTGTCACTCGCGGCGCAGGAAGTGGCAGCCGTGGTGTTCTGGACGCGAAACTTCTCGCCCATGCTCCGGCACCTGGACGAGCTGGAATCGAGAGGCTTTCGATACCTCGTCCATTTCACTTTGACCGCCCTGCCGCGGATCTACGAAACCCACGTGCCTTCGGTGCGCGCGGCAGTGAAGCAGATGCGCGCCCTGGCGGAGCGCATCGGTCCCCAAAGAGTGTTATGGCGATACGATCCGATTCTCATCTCCCGCGACAGTGATGCCGATTTTCACCGGAGCAATTTCCGGCTGCTATCCAGGGATCTCGAGGGCGCCACGCGCCAGTGCAGCGTGAGCTTCGTGCAGATCTACGGCAAGGTCCGGCGCAGCTTCACCAAGCGGAATCTCCCCCTGCCCGACCCGGACGAATCTCAGCGCCGTCAATTGGCCGCCGAGCTGGCGGAGATTGGAGCGCGGCACCGGATCACGGTCAAAGCCTGCTGTAATGACGAGCTGCTTTGCGATGGAGTCGGAAAGGCGCGGTGCGTGGATCGGGAGCAGGTGCTGGGAATCTGGCCTGACCTGCGCTTCGAGGCGGCCTCGGCACCCACCCGTGAGGAGTGCGGATGCAGCCGCTCGTTCGACATCGGCGCCTACGACACCTGCCTGCACGGCTGCATCTACTGTTACGCGACCCGGGATCGGGAGATTGCCCAATCACGCCACCAGCGCCACCAAACCGGCTGCGCCACGCTCCTTCCCGTGGCGGATCCTGCCCGGTAGCCCCTCCCATGGGGCTGGATCTCTCCCGCATCCGCATCGTCCTGGTGGAGCCCCGGGTTCCGGAAAATATCGGCATGGCGGCACGTGCCATGAAGAACTGCGGAGTATCCCGCCTGGTTCTCGTGCGCCCGGTGGAGCACCTCTCGGCTGCAGCGTGCCGCCCGGCCATGGAGGCCTACCCCCTCGTCCAATCGGCGGAAGTGCACCCCAGGCTCGACGAAGCCATCCAGGGGTCCCGGATGATCGTAGGAGCCACCCGACGAGGTGGGCAGGACCGGCATCCGCTTCTCACCCCGTCGGAGTGGATTCGGGAAGTCCTGCCCCGGGCCGAAGGACAGGAAGTCTCGATCCTGTTTGGGGCCGAGAAGGATGGTCTGTCGACGGAAGCCACCGATCGATGCGATGTCCTCCTCAGGCTGCCGGCGCACCCGGATTACGGCTCTTTCAACCTCGCGCAGGCGGTGCTGCTGGTCTCTTATGAGCTCTTCCGGGCTTCGGAGCATTACGCCGCGGCGGAAAAGCCCCTCGATCTGGCGACCGACAAGGAGCGTGAAGAGTTCTTCGTCCACCTGGAGAGTCTGCTCCTCACCGTGGGGTTTCTGCACGAGAACAATCCGGGGCGGATCATGTCCTCCCTTCGCCGACTCTTCGGACGAACCGGGCTGGAGGGGCGTGACATCCGAATCCTGCGTGGCATCCTCAGCCAGATCGAATGGGCACTCAAGCAGGGGCCGCGAGGATGAAGAAAAAACCGTCACCGGCCACCCCACTCCGGCTCAGATGCCTTCCCGCAACCGAGGCGCGATGGGCCGATCTGGAGGCGCTATTTGGCGAGAGGGGAGCCTGCGGCGGGTGCTGGTGCATGGCCTGGCGGCTGCCGCGGGCTCAGTACGTGGCGGGGAAGGGATTGTCCAACCGCAAGGCCCTCAGGAGGCTCGTGAAATCCAAAGAGCCCCCGGGCATCCTGGCCTACGCTGGCCGGAAAGCGGTCGGCTGGTGCGCCGTGGCTCCCCGCTCGGAGTATTCCTTTCTGGAGCGCTCCCGGGTGTTGAAGCAGGTGGACGCTCTTCCCGTCTGGTCAATCTCGTGCCTTTTCGTCCTCAAATCCCATCGCCGGCAGGGAGTATCCACGCTCCTCTTGCGGGCCGCGGTCGAATTTGCGGCGTCACGGGGAGCGAAGTGGGTCGAAGGCTACCCTACGATTCCCTACGCTGAGAATGCGCCCGCGGCCTTTATCTGGACGGGGACCCTGTCGTCCTTCGAGCGGGCGGGGTTCACGGAAGTGGCACGACGCTCGCCGGGCCGTCCCATCATGCGCGCCGCGGTCGACCAGCGCCGCTGAGTGCGCCCATCGTGCGCCTATTTCGCGGGATCACGACTTTCGATTGGCCACGTCCAGCGCGGCGACCTTGTAGGCTTCGGCAAGCGTCGGATAATTGAAGGAGTGGTTCACGAAATACTCCAGGGTTCCCTGGTGCCCCATCACCGCCTGACCGATATGGACGATTTCGGTGGCCCCTTCCCCGATGATGTGCACGCCCAGGAGCCTGCCGCTGGGCACCTCGAAAAGAAGCTTTAGCAACCCCTGGTCGTCCCCGAGGATTTGCCCTCGCGCAATCTCCCGGTAGCGGGCCACTCCCACTTCATAAGGAATGCCGGCGGCGGTGAGTTCGCCCTCGTTCCTCCCCACGAAGGAAATCTCCGGGATGGTGTAAATCCCGTAGGGAAGGAGATCGGTCATGCGCTGGACGGGCACCCCGAGGGCGTGGCAGGCGGCGGCTCTCCCTTGCTCCATGGAGGCGGATGCCAGGCTGGGAAATCCGATGATGTCTCCGGCGGCATAGATGTGCGGGACGTTCGTGCGGAAGCAGTCGTCCACGGTAATCCGCCCTCTCTCATCAGCGGTCAAACCCGCCGCCGGCAGGTTCAATCCGGCGGTGTTCCCCTGTCGTCCCACGGCATAGAGGACCGATTCGGAGACGATTCCCTTGTGGCTTTTCAGCGCAGCCACAACGCATCCATCGCCTCGACGGTCCACGCGCTCCACTTCCTCGCCCAAGCGGAACACCACGCCCATTTCACGCATGTGGTAGCACAGGGTGTCGACGATTTCCCCGTCGGCGAACTCCAGGATCTTCTGGCGCTGATCGACGAGCGTCACCTTGACTCCCAGCGCTGCCATCATGCAGGCGTACTCCACGCCGATGACGCCGGCTCCCACCACCGTCATGGTTCTGGGGATGAAGGGAATTCCGGGGAGCGTGTCACTGTCCAGAATGGCCTTTCCATCCACGGGAAACTCTTCGGATCGGGCGGGAGAGGTCCCGCAGGCGAGAATGATCCGATCGGCCTCCACCCGCGTTTCCACTCCCTCCGCGGTCACCTGGAGGCAGTGAGAATTGATGAAAGAGCCCAGGCCCCGGATCAACTGGACCCGATTGCGCTGCAGCTGCAGATGGAAGACATCCGCTTCGTGCTTCACCACGTGCTGGATGCGCAGGGTCAAGTCCGCGGGCACGATGTTCGGGTTGACCGCGTAGGTGACTCCGTAGATGCCGCGCTGGCGGAACCCCGTGAGATAGAGGATGGCCTCCCGGAGGGTCTTGCTGGGGATGGTTCCGGTGTGAACGCACGCGCCTCCGACCTCGGGACGGGAATCCACCAGGGCGACCTTTTTTCCGAGCTTGGCCGATTGGATGGCGGCATGATGCCCGGCAGGGCCTCCCCCGACCACCGCCACATCGAACCTCAGTGGCAGACTCATCGCTTCTCAGCCAGGTAACGGCGGAATTGCTCCAGCGCCGCCGGGGAAGGCTTCGAGGTCAATGCAGCGACGGTGATCACATGCGTTCCGTCCTTGAGGCGCGCCGCGCCATTGAACCAGCTGACGTAGCGTCCATCGGAAGAAATCTCGCCCCATCCGCTCTGGCCCCAGGCAGGCTTCGAGCCGGCAACGGCGAGATCGCGCTCCAGGGCGGCGCAGTGCTCCGCTGCGATGGGAACCTCACGCTTCACGAAGGATTGCAGGAAGAGATTCTGCTCGAACACGGTGACCCGCAGCGGCTCTCCCCGGGCCAGCTCCGCGAAGGACGCCACCGCTTCGGGGATGCCCGGGGTGTAGCGGGCCATCTGGAGTAACCTGCGCACGGGCTCGTAGCCGGCGCGCTTCAGCACCTGGGCGAAGAACTCCTCATTGGATTCTTTCAGCGCCTGGGGCAGCTTCATGGGGCCCTCGCGCGTGGGCACCTCCATGGCGGGCGTCAGCTCACCGGACTCCAGCGCGGCGGCGGCGATCATCAGATCCAGAGAGGTCCCGGGGGTGAAGCGCTGCGACAGGAGCACGGCGTCACCCGAGACCCGGTAGGTCCCGGAGCTCATGGAGAAGTCCACCACGACGGAGGGCTCCGCAGGTAGCGCCGGCGACGTCGCGGGAGCGGGACGGTTGCCGGAGGATGCGACCGCCGCGAGCAGGAGCGCCAGGATCGCGAAGAGTTTCGTCATGGCCTGAAAATGGGAAGGGGCCGGACACCCCCGGCCCCCACAGGATCGGTTGGTGGAGAACCGGTTACTTGAGGTGCTTGGAGACGAGCTTGGTCATCTCGAACATCGACACCTGCTTCTTGCCGCCGAACACGACCTTCAGCGCATCGTCGGAGTTGATCATTCGCCTGTTCTTGGAGTCCTGGAGCTTGTTCTTCTTGATGTAGGCCCACAGCTTCTTGGTCACTTCGGTCCGAGGCATGGCCTTGCTGCCAATCACCTCACCCAGTGCGGCGCTGGGAGTCATAGGCTTCATGAACGCGGCGCTCGGCTTCCGGGCTTTCTTCTTCGCTACAGCCATCGTTTCCTCCGGGGAATGGGTTGAAAGGCAGTCAATTCTCGCGCTGGAGCGCTATTCATACCCGCGGAGCGTAAAAAAATCAAGAGGGACGGGCCCGCTGGGAGCAAAGGCAGACGTTTCCGGCACCGCGGTTGCAGCGGCTGGTGAATTCCGATTGGCCTGGGATCGGAGAGGCTCTCAGCTGTTTTCGGACCGGCGCCTGTCCACCCGATCGAGGTAGGCGTTGAGGAAGGAGCGGGCCTGGCGGACCATCGCGACACCGTGACGGCGGGCCCCCGCCTCGATCTGCGCGGCGGATTGCGCCCCGGGAGTGCCGGCGAGCTGCGCCGCGTGCGCGCCGGTCCATTCCCCGATACGCTCCGGCAACACTTCGAGATGGAATTGCACAGCATAACCAAACCTTCCCATCCGGAACCCTTGCCGCTCATAACGATGGGAACGGGCCAGAGCGATGGCACCGGTGGGGAGATCGAACGTGTCGCCGTGCCAGTGAAGGACGACGGGGTCTTCGGAAGCGAGACAGGCGGCCACCGGATCGGTCTCCGCTTCGCATTCCAGCTCGATCGGGTACCAGCCAATTTCCTGGACCGGTCCCCGGTGGACCCGGGCGCCCAGCGCCGCCGCCATGATCTGGGAGCCGAGGCAGATTCCCAGCGTGGGAAGATCGCGTCGCAGCCGCCTCGACGCCAAATCGATCTCCTCCTGCAGGAAGGCGTACCGCGAGGATTCGTACACTCCCATGGGCCCCCCCAGGATCACGACGAGCTCCGGCTCCTCAGGCAGGGAAGCGACACTTCCGGCGAGCTTCGCGTCGCACAGGCGGATGCTCCACCCGCGATCCTTCAGCACCGACTCAAAAGAGCCCAGGTCTTCGAATTCTTCATGGAAGAAGGCGACGCAGGTTGGGGACATTGAGAGGGCCCTGCCCGGCCAGCCACGGCCGGGGAATCCGCCAGGATCAGGAACCGGTATCGCCCGGTGGGTTGAAGGGCAGGAGCTTGCGCCCCCGGCGCCCGGGAGGGACGAGGGGCTTGTTCGGCCGGGTCAGGCGATCGAAGAGTGTTTCGATGGACCGCTCGAAGGCGGCCATGAGATGCGCTGGCACCGTGGGGGCAGGGAATCGTCGGGGAGTGGCGGGCGTCGAAGCCTCTTCGTCGCCCGTGCAAAGCTCCGCGTCGGACATCTCCACTGCAAGCCGCTCCCGCAGCATCCGGGCCGTCACGTACTCGAGCTTTTTCTCCCAGATGCAGTGGAGCCGATCGGAGCACGCGTCTCCATCCGGAGCCTCCCCCTGGCACTCCTCCTCCACCTTGCGGATGGTTTCCAGCGCCTTGCGCTCCTGATCCTGGTACGAGTGGTAGACCCTCTCCTCGACTTCGCACCACAGGCACATGACCGAGCAGCCTCCCGGAATCAGCCGTCTAAGCCCTGTTGAAGATAAGGCGGCAGACTATAGCACAAGTCGGGTAGTTTCGGTCGTACATCCCCGGGCGGGAGTCAGTTCTGGCGGTTCTTGGTCCACCGGTCGTTGGTGATGCCGTGTTTGGCCACTTTGTAGTTCATCACGCGGCTGGATACGCCGAGGAGCTTGGCGGCTTCCTTCTGAATCCAGTTGCTCCGCTTGAGCGCCTCCAGCAACGCCTGCCTCTCCAGGACCTCGAGGTTCAGCAGGCTGGGGTCCACCAGGGGGGGGAACTCGCCGGGGGCCGAGCTGCCCCGGGTGAGGATGCTCAGATCCGCCTCGCCGATGGCCGGCGACTCGGTCATCAGCACGGCGCGCTCGATGGTGTTTTCCAGCTCGCGGACATTGCCGGGCCAGTCGTGACGCAGGAGCATCTCCAGCGCCCCCTGAGTGAAGTCCTTTACGGGACGCTTCAACTCGCGGCCGAACTTCAACACGAAATGTCGGGCCAGAGGCACGATATCCTCCCTTCGATCCCGCAGCGGCGGGACGGGGAGGCTCACCACGTTGAGCCGGTAGAACAGGTCCTCCCGGAACTTTCCCTCGGCGATCGCGGCGGGGAGGTCCACATTGGTGGCGGCGACGATGCGCACGTCCACCCTGATCGTGCGACTCCCGCCCACCCGCTCGAACTCCTGCTCCTGGATCGCGCGCAGCACCTTCGCCTGGGTGGACGGGCTCATGTTGCCCACCTCATCCAGGAACAGGGTCCCTTCGTTGGCCAGCTCGAAGCGCCCGATGCGCTGCCGCTCGGCGCCGGTGAAGGCCCCCTTCTCGTGGCCGAAGAGCTCGCTTTCCAGCAGCGTGTCGGTTAGGGAGGCGCAGTTCATCTTCACGAAGTTGTTGTCGCGCCGCGGGCTGCTGTGATGGATTGCCTCCGCGATGAGCTCCTTGCCGGTGCCGGTTTCCCCGATGATGAGGACCGTGGCGTTGCTGCCCGCCACCTTCTCGATGGTGGTGAAAATCTCCTTCATGGTCCCGGACTCGCCGACGATGGTCCCGGAGCCGGGCCCGGCGCCGAGCGAGTTCACTCTCTGCACCAGCCGGCGATGCTCCAAAGCCCGCTGGATCTTGACCTCCAGCTCGTCGATGGAAAAGGGCTTCTGAATGTAGTCGTAGGCCCCTTGCTTGATGGCCTCCACGGCCCCCTCGACGGTGCCGAACGCGGTCATGATGATCACCGGGGTGTCTTCGCTGGCGTTGCGGGCGCGGCGGAGGACATCCATCCCGTCTCCCCCGGGCATCTTCATGTCGGTCACCACCAGGTCGAATACCTGGCGTTCCATTTTCTCGATCGCTTCCCGGCCCGAGGCCGCTTGCACCACCTTGAATCCGCTCTCTGAGAAGGCCTGGCTCAACCCCTCTCGGAGCGTGCCTTCATCCTCCGCAATCAGGATGTTCTTCATGGTTCCATTTTCTCCGCCGCCTGTGGCATTAAGGGGGCCCCATCTTTTCGGGTGAGGAGCGGCAGCTTCACGATGAAGGTCGTGCCTCGCCCCACCTCGCTCTCGAAGTCAAGAATTCCCTGGTGCCCTTCCACGATCTTCCTGGCCAGGGGGAGCCCGACTCCGGAGCCCGTCTGCTTGGTTGTGAAAAAGGGATAGAAGAGCTGATCGTGAACTTCCTCGGGTATGCCCTTGCCGGTATCGGTAATCCGGACCACCGCGTAGGAATCGAAGGAAAGGGACGAGCCGTCGCCGCCCTCCAGAAAGAAATCAGACTTGAGGGCGGTGGGAAGGATCTCCCGCCGGGTCTCCACACGGATGCTCCCGGAAAGGGGAATGGCCTCGAAGGCATTTTTCATGAGATTGGTCAGGGCGTCCCGCACCCGGTCCGGGTCCATCCACAGCTCGGGGATGCCCGGATCCATGTCCATGCTGAGGGAGATGGACTTGCCTTCCTGCGCCGAGGTGGCGGTGGTCACGGCCTCTTGGATCACCATGGCCAGGGAGGCGGATTTCCGATCCAGGTGCAGCGGGCGCACGTACTCCAGGCTGTCCACGACGGTCCGGTTGAGGCGCTTGACCTCGGCGATGATCCGGTCCACCAGGGCGAGATCTTCGCTGCGTCCGCCCAAGCGTCGCCGGAGCAACGATGCGGTGACCTCGATTCCTCCCAGCGGGTTGCGAATCTCATGGGCCATTCCGGCGGCCATCTGGCCCAGGGCGGCCAGCCGCTCCTTCAGCTGCTCGCGCTCCTGGAGGTGCTCAATCTGGGTCAGATCCCGGAAGAGCAGAGCGGCCCCGAGGATTCGATTCGAATCATCCCGGATCAGCGGCATGGAGAATCCGATGGTGCGCTTGCGCTCGTCCTTCAATCGGAGCTCCATCTCGGCACGGTTCGGCTGGTTCTTCATGCGGAACGATTCCACGAACACGGAGGCGAGCTTCGGATGATCCCGTAGAACCTCGGAGCAGGGCAGGCCCAGGAAGTCCGTCTGGTCGAGCTCCAGAATCTTCCGGGCCAGTTCGTTGATGCTGGTAACCCGGCCCTCTCGATCGATGGTGAGGCTGCCGCACCTCAGGCTCGCGAAGAGATGCCGGTAAAAAGGATCTCCCGGCGGCGAAAACCGCTGGGCGGCTTGGCTTCTAGGCATCGGATCGGGCTGTGACATAAATTGACACAATCCTTTGAAATCCAAGGAGTTAATATAGGTCTGAAGGGTCGAGGGTCAAGGAATTGAATTAAGCGATGACAGGAACGTAGTTTAGCGTCGCGGGCGCGGAGCGAAGATCGGCTCGACCGCCCGAAACAGCAGGCGCAAAGCCCGATAGAACAGCCCGCCGGGCTCCCCCTCCCCGGGAAGAGAGGTGGAGGGAAAAAGGCCCGTCAGGCGCTTGTGGGCGCCGTAGAGAGTGCGGTAGAACCAGGCTCGCTCGTCGGACCCCACGGGGAAAGGGAGCGTGACACTGCCATCCTCCCGCTCCTCCTCGGCGGACTCCACCTTCGCCAGAACCGCCTCAGGCGACACCAGCTCCTTGGCCGCGTTGTTGTCCCCTTGGAAGATCAGCCACTCCCTTCCCGCAGTTCGCTTTCTCCAGACCAGACGGTGGATGGTCAGGATCTGCCCGTGCAGGAAGGCGCCGATATCACCGACCCGCAGCTCATCGGAGGATACCGAGCGCAGCTGAATCCTCCATCCGTCCCGCAGGGTTGGATGCATGCTCTGGCCACGCAAGGTGATCCGGGCCGCCCCCGAAGCCTTGAGTGCTTCCAGCAGCAGTTGCAGACCCTCAGGGCCGGATAGCTCCACGTCAGCGCACCGAAAAGCGGGCTTCGGCCTGGGCCGACAGGCCGGTTACTCGATCCTTGACCGTGATCTGCAGCTTGAATTCGCTGGCCGGCCAGCCGGTGAGGGGGAAGGCGTATCCATGCACGAGCCCGGTCTGGTTCTCGAAGTGCTGAGCCTTGCCCAGGGGCTTGAAAGCGGGTTCGCCCGTCTTTTGTAACGAAGAGGCCTGCAGGAACTGATAGGTGATGTCCAGGCTTGCTTCGCCGGACTCCGGATCCTTGCCGGGATGGTACACCTGGAAATAGTAGGCCAGGTCGGACCCGGTCTGGTAAACCGCTTCCATCTTCGGAATTATCAGCAGCCTGCCAACCAGGAAGGGGGGATCTGATTCAGGGTTCGGCGCCGGCTCGAGACGGGCGGCGAGGGTGATTCCGGAGAGCGCGAACGTCCCCTCCCGGAAGTCGGGAACCGTCAGCCGCTCGCCGAGGGAGAACAGCTCCCGCGTGGCCGCGTTTTGAATGCCGAAGAAGACGCTGTAGAGGCCCGACGGCAGCGAGATGCGCCCCTGGTAGAGGCGGAAGCCGTCGACGTCGCTTCCCGCAGGGGAAGAGCGAAAGGAATCCGCTGCCGCCAGGTCGAAGGATACGGCGCCATTGGAGAGGCGCGCATAGACTTTCCATTCCGGCTCCGGGTTGGATCGGCGGATGCCCAGGGTCATGACAACCGAGGTGCTGCCGTCGGCCGCCAGAAAGAAGTCGTAGCGGCTACGAAATCTCTGGGAGTCCTTGTCGGGCCTGGCGGCCGCAATTGTGTCCAGCAAATCCCGCGGCTCGGGAGGGCGCTGGGCCGACGTCGCTCCGAGCGCCAGGCTGCGCGGCGTGCCGAAGTAGCGCTCCACCTGATCCAGCGTCAGTCGATCGCTGACCTCGTACTGTCCTGAATCGTCGCGCACCAGCCGCACCTGCGTGTCCCGCTCCATGCCGGGGAATCTCGGCTCGCGATAGATCCAGATGATGTAGAAAATCTCCTTGCCGTTGCGATTGAAACCGTGATCCTCGCGGAGCTCGTCGGGTGGGCCGATCAGGACGTAGAACTTTCCTCGATCCGTCCTCCAGCCCGGATAGGGAGCGTCGCGGAACAGGTCGTTGGCTTCCTGCACCCGTTTCTTGAATCGCAGCTCGAACTCGTTGACCGGAGTGGAGGCGTCTTCGTCCCTGCGGGCCCAGAAATCCTCGATGAATTTCCGGCGCTCCTCCTCGGTTTTCAGCGCCCGGTAACTCTTTTCCTCGTCGGCAGTGATCAGGTAGCGGACCGGTCCCTGGTACCAGTCCCGCGTGGGGAGGTCCCAGTCTTTCTCGGCCGGGGAGGCCCCGAAGGCAGCCAGGCACGCAATAACCAGGAGGATGCAGGACACGGCGAGCAGCCGGAGCGGGGTTGACATGCCCCGCGGGCGGTTTCTATACTCCACCCAGCCGGGAAACCTAATCATGACCAAGAAGATTGTCTCCCTCGAACCGCTTCCCATGATGGAGGAAGGGCTCCTTCGCGTGCGTGCCGGAGAGGCCATCGTCCTCAGCATCGGAGCTCTCGATCGGCAGACCGGAATCGCCGAAATCCGGGCGGTGTGCCGGTCGCGAGAGAATCACGATCTGGTGGCGACGGGCGGCTGGAAGCCCGGGGATTCAGCGCCGCTGGAGCATTACTACTCGGTTCGAATTTCCATACCCACGTCCTCCCCGACGGTCGTCTGGGAGTTGAAATCGATTCTGCTCCAGGACGGTCAGGGGAATCGTCGCACCTACACCGCCGGGCGCGATTATGACGAATTCCTCTTTCAGGTGGAAGGGCTCGAGGGCGTGGACTCCACGCCCCCGAGGCTTCTGGGGATTCGCGTCGATCCGACTTAGTTCTTGCCGGCGGGTTTCTCTGCGGCCGGCACCTCGGTCACCGTCACCTTCTTGATGAGCAGCGGCTTGACGGGGCGCGCCGCCGCGCCGGCAGCCGCGCCGCGCGTCTGGACAACCGGGACCTGGCAGAGCGTCTTGATGGTGTCCATACCCTCCACCACCTTCCCCAGGACCGACACCTTACCCCGCAGCTCGGGCTTGGCGATTCCCAGGATCATGATGTGGGCCCCGGAGTCCATGCCGCCGGTCTCTTTGTTTCGGACCTGCAGCATGGTGCCGGCGTCCGTGGGGATTTCGGAGAGCTCGGGATCCAGGTTGTAGCCTGAACCTGCGGCCGGATCACCCGTGGGGGATCCGCCGATGACGGCCTGGCCCGGAATGACCCGGTGGAACTGATTTCCGTTGTAGAACCCCTCGCGCACCAGGTCCACGAAATTCCTCACGTGGCGGGGCGCCGCCTCCTTGTTCAGGTCAATCACGAAATTCCCGAACTCGGTCTCGAATTTCACGCGGTAGTTCATCTTGGGATCGTAGGGCTCGACGATGTGGAGTATTATCGAATTGGCCTCCGCCCCTTCGCCCTTCCACGAGAGCTTGTAGTTCCCCGCCTTCTGCAGTCCGGGAAAGATCTCGGTGAGTGACAGGACCCGCCCGAAGAAGGCGCTCTTCTCCAGGGCCTTGGGCTGGGTTACTAAGATACCGGCTGTTTCGGATTTCTTGAGCTTGGCGCCGCGGGCATCCTCCACCTGCATCCCCGCTAGCAGGTCCAGCCCTTTGCTGTTGTCCACGGTGCCGTCGGAGATGTTTTTCACGGTCATCGCTACGGCCAGGGGGTCGCCTTCGTAGAAGTAAGGGAACTGGGTCTCGAAGAAAAGGGAAAGGGGCGGCTTGGTATCCGCGGAGAGAGCCAGGGCCGCAGGAACCAGCAGCGCCGCCAACGCTGCCACCTTCCAGAGCGCAAAGTATCCTCGAGCACGTCGCATCGTCAGTTCACCTCATTCGGGAGTCACAAAAATTTCCCGGCGGAGCGCCGGGATCTCGCCGATTTTTCGGCCGGGTTTTTGAAGAAAACGGGAAGACGCATGATAAACCCCGACTTGCGGGGCGTCAAACTGTGGGGATGGGAGGTCAGGGGTCCAGCGTCACGGGATCCCGCCCGGCGCCGCCGTCGGAATCATGGTGAGTCGCTCCGGCCGAGCCCAGAAACAGGGCCACCAGTCCTGCCGAGATGAGCAGCAGAATCAGGAAGGCCGTCCAGCGGAGGGGGCCCGAGCGCCGGAAGAGGGGAATTCTGGGAGTGGGAAAAGCCAGGATGCGAGCCTTCATGACGCCTTTCCACCGTTGGGATTTTGACAAAGATGAATTATGCGCAGGGAACGGGGCGGAATGCAAGCAGATCGCACAAAAGCCTTGCGGGACACGGCTTTTGGAAGTATTAGGATGACTTACCTCGGGGGGATTTCTTGACCTGTTCCGGTTGTGGCGGGGAGCTCGGGCAGACTGAATATCTGGGCGTGGACATCGACCTGTGCCCGCAGTGCGGGGGTGTCTGGCTGGAAGACGGCCGCTTGAAGGCGCTCATCGACTGCGCGCGGCGCAGTTTGCCCAGCAAGTCGGTGGAGAACGCCACCAGCTATCGGCCCAGCTACAGGTTGAGCGAGGGGGACAGCCGGCGCATCGTCAAGTGCCCCTGGTGCATCGGCATCCTGAAGCCGGTGAATTACACCTCCTCGTCCGGGGTGGCCATTTACGCCTGCATCAACAATCACGGTGTCTGGGTTCCCAAGGACAACCTGGAGCGCCTGCTTCTCTTCCTGCACGTCTGGGACAGCTACCTGAAGCCGGCGCGGGCCGCCTACGCCCAGCTTGCCCCGCTGGGCAAGCAACGCTTCCTGCGGCGCTATCCCGCTTCCTGAACACGTCCGCGCAGGACCTGCGTCCGGACGCTGACGCGTCCGCTTTCATGGCCTCGGCCCGGGGCCCAGAGCCTGGCGGCTTGGCAGTGCAAGAGAGTAAAATGCTCGCATCATGGTTTTCCGGACCATCCTGCTCGGCTTCCTACTCGCGCTCCAGGGGTGCTCGCTGAAACAGGCGCCCAAGCTCGCCGCAACAACCTCGCCGGAACCCGAGGCCCAGCCTTTCGGATTCACTCCGCCCACGCCCAACGGCCCGGCCGACTTTCAATCCCAAATCCTGCCCGTGCTGGTGAAGCGCTGCTCGCCATGTCACTTCCGGGGCGGCAAGATGTACTCCCGCCTGCCTTTCGATCGGCAATCCACCATTCAGCAGCTGGGTACCAGGTTGTTCACGCGGATCGAGAGACCCGAGGAACAGGCGCTCATTCTGAGATTTCTGGCCCAGAACAAGGCCGCGGGGGTTCCGGAAGAGCAGCCGACATTCATCATGCCCGGGAATCAGACTCCCTGAAGCCCACGCAGGACCTGTGTCCGGACGCTAACGCGTCCGCCACTCAGGGGAAGGCCGGAACGAACCCAGCCTTCACCAGCAGCTTGCGCGCCTCGTCGCTCTTCAAAAAATTCTTGAAGGGACCGACCGCCGGAGATGCCCCGGAGTGGGCCACGAGGGCGACGAGGTACTGAATCGGCTGGTGACTCTCCTCCGAAAGCTCCAGGACGATCTTCACCCCGGGAACGGTCCGTGCGTCGCTCGCGGTGACGATTCCCAAATCCGCCGCTCCCGACTCTACGCTCTTCAGGACCGACTGGCCGTCGGGCACCTCGACGACCCGTCCGCGCACCGCATCCCAGATCCCATAGAAGGTCAACGACTGCCGGGCATAATCCCCAACCGGGGAGCGACTGGCATCGGCCACTGCGAGGCGGCGAAACCGGTCATCGGCAATCTGCTGCACGGAGGTAAGAGACTCACCCCTCCGGGCCGGGGCAATCACCACCAGGCGGCTGCGCATCCAGACGTAGGTCGATTGCAGGTCGACCAGCCCGGCCCGACTGAGAGGGGCCAGATGTGGGATGCCGGCGGAAATGAAGAAATCGGCGGGTGCCCCCGCCAGGATCTGCCGCGACAGGCTGGGTGAGCCTCCACCGCTGACGCGCACGGGAGCCCCTGATTGCTCCGTGAACCGTTTGCCGATCTTTTCCAGGATGCCGGAGGTGCCCGTGGCCGCGTAAACCAGGATGGGGTTCTCATCGGCCGCGGAGGCCGACAGCAGGAAGCCGAAGGCAGCGACCAGCAGTGTGGCGGCGAGCCGGCGAACCATTCGTCCAATGACTCCAGAAATGCGATTGTCCCGGCTCATAGGATGCTTCGAGCCAGGGTCACCACCCGTACGCCGCGCGCGCCGGCCCGGCGCAGTACCCGGGCGCACTCTTCCACTGTACATCCCGTGGTGTAGATGTCATCCACCAGCAGAATCCGCCGGTTGGCGGCCGTAGCCCCGCGGGAGAGCGCAAAGGTCCCGCGGAGATTCTTCTTGCGATCGCGGCGTCCCAGCGTGGTCTGGGAACGGGTGGGCGAAATCTTGGAGAGAAGCCGTGGGGCATGAGAGATTCCCGAAGCCAGCGCCAGGGACTCCGAGAGCAGCTCCGACTGGTTGAAGCCGCGCTCCCGGAGGCGGCGCGGATGAAGCGGCACGGGAACGATGCAGTCCATTTCAGCCGTCTCACTCGAAAGGGCGCGGGTCAGCCACCGCCCCAGACAACGCCCCAGTGTCTTCTCGCCGTCGTACTTTACCCGGTGGATCGCCACACGCAGCGCGGCGTCGTAGATTCCCGCCGATCGACAGCGATCGAAAGGGCGGAACCTCCTGCTGCAGTCATCGCACCGGTGGTTGGGCGATGGAAGGATTCGCTCGAACGCGAAGATAGGATCCCCACAGCGCCTGCAGCACGGACCCTGGAGACGAATGAACGAGCGCCAGCAGGGAAGACAAACCCCGCCCTCGTGACGGGCGGGAAGAGCGCCCCGGCAGATCAGGCAGTCTGCCGGGAGAAGCACGGCGGACAATGGAAGCAGGAGCCGCCGTAAGGTCTCGAAGTTCAAGCCTCACCCCGAAATCAGGGATCGGCCCTCCATCTCTTGTGGTGCATCCAGCTCCAGGATTTCCAGCAGGGTCGGGGCCACGTCGGCCAGGAGCCCCCCTTCCCGGAGCTTTTTCCCTTTCAGCCGGTCGGCGACCAGCAGGAAGTTGACGGGGTTGGTGGTGTGTGCCGTGTGCGGCTCCCCCGTTTGATAGTCCACCATCTGCTCGGCGTTGCCGTGGTCCGCCGTGATCACGGCGGTCCCCCCTTTCTCCCGGATGGCATCCAGCACCTCGCCCACGCAGCGATCCACCGCCTCCACGGCCGTCACCGCCGCGGGGTAGACGCCGGTGTGTCCCACCATGTCGCAGTTGGCGAAATTCAGGATCACCACCAGGTCCTTCTTCTCACCCACCTTCCGGACGAACTCGCGGGCCACCTCGGCGGCGCTCATCTCCGGTCTCAGATCGTAGGTGGCCACCTTGGCCGAGGGGACCAGGATTCGCTCTTCCCCGGAGTAGGTTCTCTCCTCGCCTCCATTGAAGAAGAAGGTGACGTGCGCATATTTCTCGGTCTCCGCCAGCCGCAGCTGCGGCAGCCCGGCGGACGAGAGCACCTGCCCGAAGTTTCCCTCGACGTTTTGCGGTGCGAAGAGGTGCGGGAGGGCAAAGGTCCGGTCATAGCGGGTCATGCAGCCGTAGGCGGAGAGCCTGGGCGCCGGCTCGCGGTTGAAACGATCGAAATCGGTCTGAGTGAAGGCCCGGGTGAGCTGGCGCGCCCGATCCGCCCGGAAATTGAAAAAAATAATCCCATCCTTGTCGGACACGGCCCCACGCCGGGAATCCCCCTGGATGGAAATGATCGAGGGCAGGAGAAACTCGTCGGTGACCCCCGCCTCGTACCCTGCCTGGACGGCGGCTTCGGCACTGTCGAAAACCTTCCCCTCCCGGAAGACCAGAGCCCGATAGGCCCGTTCGGTGCGATCCCAGCGATTGTCGCGATCCATCGCGTAATAGCGCCCCACCACGGAAGCAATCGCCCCCGCGCCCTCGAGGTCCAGGTACTGCTGGAGGTTCTTGAGGTAGCCGAGGCCGGAGCGCGGAGCCGTGTCGCGCCCGTCGGTGAAGGCGTGGATGAGGATCTCTCCCACGTCTCGCCGCCTCGCCACCCGCACGAACGCTTTGAGATGCTCCAGGTGGGAGTGAACCCCACCGTCGGAAACCAGCCCCATCAGGTGCAACCGTCCACCTTGGTCCCGAATCTGCTGCAAAAGACCGAGGAGAACGGGATTGTGGTCCAGCTCGCCCTGGGAAATGGCCTGGTTGATCCGGCTCAAGTCCTGGTAAACCACCCGGCCGGCCCCCATGCAGATGTGCCCCACCTCTGAGTTGCCGATGACGCCGGCGGGCAGCCCAACCGCCTCGCCCGAAGCCTGGAGCAAGGTGCGAGGGTAGGCGGCGAGCAGCTCTTTCAGGTGGGGAGCGTTCGCATTGGCCACCGCGTTGAATTCGGTGCGCTCACTGTGGCCCCATCCGTCCAGGATGATGAGGGCCAGAGGGAGCGCGCTGCGATTGGCGATTCGGGTCATCTCGGATCGATTCCCATGGGTTTACCCGCGAGTCAGCCCGGCGACAGGCGGCTGCTCCTGCGAATTCGTGTCAGGGTCTGTGCTCTGCTGGGGGGCGGAAGCCCGGCATGGCCTGTCGCACAATAGGTTCGGAAGGGTAAGAGATTCGCACCCCTTCCGTCAAGCGCGTTTTCCCCGCGTCGAGCGGGGGCGGCGTCGGGATCGCCTGGCCCAGGCGCGCGCCTGGGCGAGATCGTGAAGCCAGGGTCGGGCCGAGCTGTCGGAGGGGGCGCGCCAGTCGCTGCGCGGCGAAAGGGATCCTCCGGATCCGACCTTGGGAGCGTTCGGCGCAGCCGAGCGCTTGAACTGGCTGAGTCGGAAAAAACGATCCAGGAACAGGGCCAGCCAGCGGAAAATCTCGTCCAGCGTATAGGCGCCGTCCGGCGAGGCGCCGGGAACCCCCCGCCCCCAGGCGCAGGCTTCAAGATAGGCCACCTTGGCCGGACGGTAGCCGCGGCGGGTGGTGTAGTAGAGGCTGAAATCGTGCAGATCAAACGGGCCAACCGTCTTCTCGGTGCTCTGCGCCGGGATGCGCGAATCTTTGCCCGGGACCAGCTCGGGGCTGATGGCGGTGGCCAGGATGTCCCGCAGGACGGCCCGGGTGGATGCGCCCGTCTCCTCGCGATCCGCCACCCACCGGATGAGGTGGCGGATGAGGGTCTTCGGCACGGAGGCGTTCACGTTGTAGTGCGCCATCTGATCGCCGACCCCGTAAGTGCACCAGCCCAGCGCCAGCTCGCTCAAGTCGCCGGTCCCCACCACCATCGCCTGGTGCCGGTTGGCGAGACGGAAGAGATGGCTGGTCCGCTCGCCGGCCTGCACGTTCTCGAAGGTCACGTCGTAGACCTTGCGGCCCCGGGAGAAGGGGTGGCCGATATCCTTCAACATTCGGTCGCTGGATGGGCGGATGTCGATGACTTCGGAGCTCACGCCCAGGGACTTCATCAGCCGCAGCGCGTTGCGGCGCGTCCGCTGCGACGAGGCGTAGCCGGGTAGCGCGTAGCCGAGGACGTTGGTCCGAGGCCATCCCAACCGGTCCATGGAATGCGCCGCGACCATCAGCGCCTGGGTGGAATCCAGTCCGCCGCTGACCCCGATCACCACCTTCCGGATCCCCGTGGCGCGCAGGCGCTGCACCAGGGCGCTCACCTGGATGTTATAGGCCTCGTAGCATCGCTCGTCGCGCTCCGCCTGAGCGGCGGGAACGAACGGGTGCCGCCGGATCGGCCGGTTGAGCAGCACCGTTTGCTTCGGCGGCGTGAACGAGAACGGCAGGATCCGCCCTCCCTGAAGTGCCCCGGCATGGGCGGTGGCGCAGTCGGCGAAGGAAGTGACCCGCATGCGCTCCTGGACCAGCCGGTCCAGATCGATGTCGGCCGAAAGGCACAGGCTCTGATCATGGAAACGGGCGGATTCCGCGAGCAGATCACCGTTCTCATAAATCATGCCGTGCCCGTCCCAAGCCAGATCCGTGGTGGATTCCCCCTGTCCGGCTGCGGCGTAAAGATACGCCGCCAGGCACCGCCCTGACTGGCTGGCCGCCAGCAGGTGGCGATAGGCCGTTTTTCCCACGGTGATGTTGGAGGCGGAGAGATTCGCGAGAACGGTGGCGCCCGCGAGGGCGGCGTAAGTCGAGGGGGGAATAGGGGCCCAGACATCCTCGCAGATCTCCGCATGGAGCGTCAGCGCGGGAAACTCCGAGCAGCGGAACAACAGGTCCGCTCCCAGCGGGACTCTCTGACCAAGGCATTCGATGTCGCGGCTCCAGACGTCCCGAGCCGAGGAGAACTGGCGCTTTTCGTAAAACTCCCGGTAGCTTGGCAGGTAGGACTTCGGCACGATCCCGAGAATCCGGCCGCGCGACAGGACGACGGCGCAATTGAACAGGCGCCCCTCCAGCCGCAGTGGCGCGCCCACGATCATCAGCGCGGGGGAAGCGCGCGAAGCCTCCAGCAGCTTGCCGAGAGCCTCGAGCACCGCTCGCAGAAGGGCTTCCTGCTGGTGCAGGTCCTCCAGCGAGTAGCCGGAGAGGGACAGCTCCGGGAAGAGGACGATCGCCGCGCCGTCGGCGGTCGCGCGGGAATGCAGCCGGGCGATCTCGGCGGCATTGGCAGCCGGGTCCGCCAGTGCCACGCGCGGAATCGCCACGGCGACTCGCGCGAATCCCTGAGCATAGAGATCGAAGAAACTGCGCTCGCTTCGAGGCATGGACGCTCCCGGCTCTGCTGAATTTCAGCCAGATTGTATCCAGATGGGGAAGCTGAGTGCAAAGGAAGGCGGCCAACCGCGACAAAGCCGCGAGGCGGGCGTATAGTCGCCTCTCACATCATGGCGAACAAGCCGAATCGCGCGCAACAGCTCATGGAGGAGGGCTTCGAGGCCCTTGCCGGCCACGATACGAAGCGGGCCATGAGGATTGGGCGGGAGCTCAAGAAGCTCCGCCATTCCTCGAATTTCGAAATCATGGCGCAGGCCCATGTCGCGGACGGACAGACCGAGCAGGCGGTGCAGGTCCTCAAGGAGGGTGTCGGCGAAGCACCCACCGTCTGGAGACTATGGCAGCTGCTGGGCAACTGCTACTCGGACCTGGAACGCTTCCAGGATTGCCACGCCGCCTACCGTAAGGCGCTGGGATGCCCGGGGGCAGATGCGAGCACCATTCACCTGAATCGCGCCATCGCCCTGGAGCGGGAAGAGAAGCATGAAGAAGCCATTCAGGCCTTGTCGAAGGTGAGCTCCGAGGAGCTGCAGCTGCGCCGTGTAGCGATGACCATGGAGCTGCTGATTGGACTCGGCCGTCATGCCGAGGCGCGGATCCTGGGCGAGGAAGCCGCCCGGGTCGATGCTCCGGAGGAGGAGGACCGGGCCGCATTGGCGAGCATCTATGCCGGGCTTGGCCGCGCCGTATGGGAGGAAAGCCAGGCGAGCGGAGCGGCGCTCGACTGGGCCTGGAAAGCCGTGGCGCTTGAGAAGGATGAGGCGACGGCCTTGTGGCTCATCCGCGAAGTAGCCCACCAGCATTCGCCGTCCGCGCGGTACATGCGGCTTCTGATTCGGGGCCGCTGGAACGAGCCGATCAGCGAAGGCGACGAGGCGCCGGGATTCTATGTGACCTACGAGGTCATCGCCGACAGCCGCGACGAAGCCATGGAGATGATCCGGCTGTTCGAGCCGGAGGCCGTGCGGGGAAGCCTGTTCCTGGAGCGCTGCGACATCCTGGAAAAAGCACCCGATCAACTGAAGGGTGTTTACGTCGCGGCTCCCGCTTACGCCTACTTCGCCTGGAAAGATAAGTAGCGGCCTTACACTCGTGGAGCCGCGGGCGGCGAAAGAGCCTGAATCCTCCTGCGATCCCCTCGCATCTCAAGCGGCGTCAAGGTAGGCGCACCATTGCGGAGGGAGAGCGTGAAGCTGGTTTCGGTGAACGTGTCCCGGCCCAGGACGGTGGAGTGGCAGGGGCAAGAGGTGCTCACCGGCATCTTCAAGGAGCCGGTCAAGGGGAGGATCCGGGTCACCCGGCTGAATCTGGACGGGGACGGCCAGGCGGATCTGCGGGTCCACGGCGGGGAGGACAAGGCGGTGTATGCGTATCCTGCTGAGCACTACGCCGCCTGGAGTGCGGAGCTGGGGAGGCCGCTGCCTTACGGGCAGTTCGGCGAGAACCTCACGCTGGAAGGGCTTCAGGAAGACCGGGTGTTCGTCGGCGACGTGCTGCGCATCGGCTCGGTCCTGTTTCAAGTCTCGCAACCCAGGACCCCCTGCTTCAAGCTCGGCATCCGCATGCAGGACGATGCTTTTCCGCGGCGCTTCCTGGAGAGCGGCCGCAGCGGCTACTACCTGCGAGTCCTGGAGGAGGGGAAGCTGGAAGCCGGGGATCCCGTCCATCTGGAGTCGCGCAACGCGCAGGGGATGACCGTCCTGGAAATCTGCCAGCTGAGATACTTCGATCCGACGGATGTGGGCGCTCTGCGGCGGGCCGCGGAGCTGGCGCCGCTGAGCATCGGCTGGCGGCAACAGTTCCGCCAACAGCTTTACCGGATCGAATCCGAGGGTGCGCACTGAAATGATGCTTTCATTTTTGCCCGTGCCAGATCCCAGGGCGCTCTGATCTCCAACCGAATCCTCTCCCAAACCATTGCTCATTCCAGGAATAGAACGCCGGGTGCTCCCGCTCCCTTGCTCGGATCTTCCCGGTGGGGGTATATTCGCCCCACATCGAGTCGGTTCTTTACCATCCAGCGACGACCCCGGCGGGTCGTGTGCCGGCCCCGGGGAGGGTACCCTTGAATCGAAAACAGCCGGACAAGGAGCGAAAGTCGGAGCTCTCGGGCCTCGAGAACATCGGCAAGGTCACCGAGCGCTGGCTCAACGGCATCGGCGTGTACGATGAAGCGGAGCTGCGAAACATGGGGGCCGTGAAGGCCTACCGTCTCATTCGCGCCACGAAGACCGGGGCAGGCTTGAATCTCCTGTATGCGCTCCAGGGTGCCATCACCGGGACGCCCTGGAACGACTTAGCGCCCGCCATCAAGGAAATGCTCAAACGGCAGGCGGAGCGGGAAGAGCCGACGGGCGGACGGCGCGGCTGATTCGCGCCACGGGGAAGGGGTGGCATGGGAATGGAGGCGATCGGGGCTGCCGCGGCCCGGAAAGGGGTCGGGGCCAGGCAGGAGTTTCGCTGGCGCGGGGTCGAAATCACGCGCTTCGAGGGGTTCAGCGATGCCGTGCTGGCCTTCGCGGTCACCCTCCTGGTCGTCTCCCTGGAAGTGCCCCGGACTTTCGATGAGCTGCTGCACTCCATGCGGGGCTTCGCGGCGTTCGCCATCTGCTTCACGATTCTGATCTGGGTCTGGTACTGGCAGTACCTTTATTTCCGCCGCTACGGCCTGCAAGACCGCGTTACGCTGGTCCTGAACGCGGCGCTTCTTTTCGTGGTCCTGTTTTACGTCTATCCCCTCAAGTTCCTATTCACGCTGGTGGTGAACCAGTTCACCAGGGCCGAAATGCAGGTCCGGAGCCCCGAGGGGGGGCTGGTGCCAATCATCTCGCCCGAGCAGGGCCCGACCCTCATGCTCATTTACGGCGCAGGATTCGTGGCGATATTCTCCCTTTTCGCCCTGCTCTTCCTGCACGCCTACCGCAAGCGCACGATTCTGGAGCTTAACCCGGCTGAGATCCTCGACACGCGGCAGAGCATCCAATCGGCGATGCTGGCCGGAGGGGTGGGACTTCTCTCCATGATCATCGTCCTGGTGGGCGGGGAGAGCGCCGTGGCGCTTTCGGGGTATTCCTATTTTCTCCTGGGCCCTGCCTCCGCTTGGCACGGGGCGGCAATGGGCAGGCGCCGGCAAGTGCTCCGGACCTCCGCTAAGTCAGCTCGCTAGGCGGGCATCTGGAGGATCGAGGCGCTCAAGAACGAGGGAACCTGAGGGCGGCGTCGCCCTGAGAAAGCTCAGGCGATCTCGCCCGACTCCAGATTGTCGTACACCAGGGTGGGATTGATTCCCATCTCTTCCAGAGTGAGCTGCTCTCTGAGGTCCAGCTGGATGCTGTTCCACTCGCCGCAGGTCTCGCAGAAATCGCGCCAGGCCGAGTAGCGGCTGGCGCAGGTGGCGCAGTGGAATTCCAGCCTCAGCGGATCCATCTGGCTGAGCAACAGGCTGTACTCACGGGCCGCCTGCAGGGGATCGCCGCGGCGCTCCAGGATGCGCGCGATGTAGAAGGGAATGGTGGGAGCGTAGCTGACCTTGGAGCGCAGCGACCGGAACACATCCAGCGCCTCGTCCAGCATCTCCAGGCGGTAGTAGAGCTTTCCCAGGAAAAACCGGGCGATGACGTCGCGCTTGGCCTTCCAGACCAGCTGCTTGAAAACCTCGATGGCCCGCTCGGGCTCCTCGAGCTGCAGGAAATGGTCTTCGAGCGTTGTGAGGAAGACCGGTGCAGAAGTGGCCTCGAACCCCCTCCTCCAGATTGCCACGGCCTCGTCGGACTCTCCGGTTGCCACCAGCACCTTGCCGAGCTTCCAGGTGGCGGGGACGAATTCAGGATGCTCCTTCACCTGGCGGCGGAGAATCGCCAGGGCATCCTTGTTGCGCTCCTCACCGGCCAGACGGCACGCCAGCTGGTAGGGAATTCCCAGGGAGTAGCGGCGATCCTCCTTGCGGATGCCTTCACCCAGCAAATCCTCGATCTTGCGCTGAATCTCCTGGGCCGCCTCCCAGTCCTTCTCGCGCACCAGCAGGGACCTGAGCTTGCGGTACGCGGTGATGGCCCGTTTCGGCTTGCTTTCGATGATCTGGGTGAGCGTCGCGCGCGCCAGGGGCGAATCCTGGGCAAGCTCGTAGTCCTCGACCAGGGCGAACAGCGCGCGCAAATCGTTCTCCCGCACCTGCCGGGCGCGCCGGTGCAGCTCGGTGGCCTGGGGAATGCGGCCCAGCGCCCGATGGACATCACCGGCCTTGATGAGGGATTCGAAGTGGGAGGGATCGCGTTGAAGGATGGTGTTGAAGTGCTCCAGGGCCCGCTCTTCACGCCCGTTGAGAATCGCCTCGATCCCCAGGACGTAGCGCTGCTCGACCTCTTTCTGCGCCTTGATGGCGCGACGCCGGGTCACGCTGTCCACGAGCTGCTTCACGTCGCGCAACATTCCGAAGACGACGGGTACCGCCATGGCACACAGGGCCACCAGAAGAAACGTGGCCCATACCGGCAGGGAGACATCCCTCGAGAAGAAGATCCGCTCGTTGAGGGTTTCGCGGTTGGGGGTGTACAGGAGTGAGAGAACGAACACCAGTCCCGAGGCGGCCAGGAGCATCAAAAACGTTCGCACCTTCACGTTCGCCTCGAGAGCCCTAAAGGGCCGGCTTCAGAGCAGGCCCTTCTCCTCCCGCTCCTGGCACGAGAGGCAGTGACGGGCCCACGGAACCGCTTCCAGTCGCTTGGGAAGCATTTTCTCTCCGCACTCCACGCAGACCCCGAAGTGCTCGCCCTTCAATCGCTCCAGGGCGTCGTCCACCAGCTGCAGGACGTTGCGATCGGTGTTGCTGAGGGAGTACAGGAATTCCTTGGTATAGGCATTGGACGCCTTGTCGGCGATGTCCTGGGTGTCGCCGTCCTCGGTGTCCCGGCCATAATTCTTGTTGGTGACATACGCCGCTACCAGAGCCCGGCGCTTGTCCTGGAGCTTTTTCCTGAGCGCGTCCTGTTGCTTCTTCGTCATCCTCGTCGAGCCTCGCTCCTTCAGGGGATCCCGTAGCGCTTCCGCTTTTCCAGAAGTGTCTTGCGGTTGATCCCCAGGATTTTAGCAGCCTCCGTCTTGTTGCCCCGGGTGATCCGGAGCACCTCCCGAATGTACGACGCTTCCAGCCTATCCAGAGTCAGCATCTGTGCCGTGGCGGCCCGCAGCACCGCTCCGGTTCGATCCGAGGCGGAGAGGGGAAGGTCTTCCGGGCCTATCTCCCCGCCTTCGGTGGAGATGACCGCCCTCTCCACAACATTTTTCAGCTCGCGGACATTTCCAGGCCAAGGATGATACCGCAAAAGCTCCTGGGTATCCGCCTTGAATTTCAATGGGCCCCGACCGTGCCGGGAAGCGGTTTCCTCCAGGAAGGCCTCCGCCAGGAGCAGGATGTCGTCGGGCCTTTCCCGCAGGGCCGGAATCCGGATGGCAATCACGTTCAGCCGGTAATAGAGATCCTTGCGAAACCGCTCCTCACGGGACGCCAATTCCAGGTCTGCCCCCGAGGAGGCGACGAGCCTCAGATCCACCCGGATGGTTTCTTCTCCGGACAGGCGCTCGAAAGCGCGCTCCTGAACCACCCGCAGCAGCTTTCCCTGCAACCTGGGTGAGAGCTCGCTGACCTCGTCCAGAAAGAGGGTCCCGCCCTGCGCCTGCTCGAATTTGCCAATTCGCCGGCTCTCGGCGCCGGTGAACGCCCCACGCTCGTGGCCGAACAGATCGCTTTCCAGCAGCTCTTCGGAGATATTGGCACAGCTGACGGTCACGAAGGGACCGGCATTGCGCGGGCTCTGGCGGTGAATCGTCTGCGCCAGAAGACTTTTCCCCGTCCCACTCTCTCCGGTGATCAAAACGTTCGCGTCACTGGCGGCGACTTTCGCTGCCAGATCCAGGATCCGCTTCATCTCCGGGTCGGAGTGGATGAGGGCGAGGGCGTTGTTTCCTGCAACAGCCGGCATTGCTTACTCCCCGCGGCAAGGGCTTCACCAGGAGAGGAATATGGGTGCCGTGCTGGTCAAAGTCAAATCCGCCTCGAGCCGGAAGTTCTTTTTTTCTTAGGCCTTTCAGCCACCTCCAATCGGGGGAGGTCCCCCCAGAGTCTTTCCAGGTTGAAGAAATCCCGGCGTTCCGGGTTGAAGATGTGGACCACCAGGTCTCCATAGTCCATGAGAACCCATTCCCCGGCGGAGTATCCCTCCACATGGTAAGGGGCGATCTTCTGTTCTTTCAGGCTGTCCCGAATGCCGTCGGCGATGGCCTGTACTTGGCGCTTCTGCTGTCCGCTGCAGATGAAGAACAAATCCGCAAAGGAGCAGGCGCCTGCAACATTCAGGGCAACCGGGTCGGCCGCTTTCTTCTCCTGGGCGGCCTTCCTGACGATTTCTAACTTGCGCTTGATCCGGATGACCGGCTCCCTCCCGAAACGACCGGCTGCTCCAACCCCGCGGCCGGGCCCTGCTCCCGCAGAACCTGCAACTCCTGCCAGACAGCTTCGTCGAGCTCCTTGATCCCTTCGCCGCTCACGGCGGAAATTCTCAGGAAGGGAATCTTGCGCCGTCGGCACTCCTGTTCCAGGGGACGCAGGCGAGCGCCATCCGGCCGGGTGTCCATTTTATTGACCACCACGATCTGCGGCTTCTTTTCCAAGCCCGCCCGGTAGGCTTTCAACTCCTGGTTGATGACCTGCCAGTCTTTCAAGGGATCCCGTCCTTCCTGAGGCAACGGATCCACCAGGTGCACCATCAGCCGAGTGCGCTCCACGTGGCGCAGAAACCGGATGCCCAACCCGTGGCCCTCGTGGGCCCCCTCGATCAGCCCCGGAATGTCGGCCACCACGAAAGTCCGGTAATCCCCCAGGTCGACCACCCCGAGGTTGGGGGTCAACGTGGTGAAAGGATAGTCGGCAATCTTGGGCCGGGCCGCCGAGATTCGGGAAATCAGGGTGGATTTCCCGACGTTCGGATAACCGATGAGTCCGACTTCCGCGAGGAGCTTCAGCTCCAGGTCCAGCCAGCGCTCCTGTCCGGGCTCACCGGGCTCGGACTCCATGGGGGTCTGGTGCGTCGAGGTGGCGAAATGAGAATTCCCACGCCCGCCATGGCCCCCCTTCGCCGCCATCCAGCGATTACCCGGCTGGGTCAGATCCGCAAGCAAGAATTCCCCTTCGGCGATCATCGTCCCCGGCGGAACCAGCAAGACGAGATCCTTGCCGCTGCGCCCCGCCTGGTTGCTGCCCTTGCCGTGCTGGCCCCGGCCGGCGCGATGGTGCCGCTTGGTCCGAAAGGAGCTGAGAGTGGAGAGGGAGGAGCTGACTTCCAGGAAGACCGATCCTCCATCGCCCCCGTCCCCGCCATTGGGCCCGCCGTGAGGGACATACTTTTCCCGGCGGAAGGAAACACAGCCGTTGCCACCCGCTCCTGCCTGGACAAATATCTTGGCGTGGTCAATGAACATGGCGGCGTCCCATGCCCGTGGAAGGGTCACCGGATCGGCAGCGGAAACCTGCCTCCCGGCAACTGGATCAGTTTACGGGCTGGATGCTGACGAATTTGCCGAGGCGGCCACGGTCGCGGTACACGACGATTCCCGCCACCTTGGCGAAGAGCGTGTCGTCCTTGCCCCGGCCGACGTTGAGGCCCGGTTTGATGACCGTGCCGCGCTGCCGAACCAGGATGGAGCCGCCGGGGACGTTCTCGCCTCCGTAGGCCTTCACGCCGAGTCGCTGGGAATTGCTGTCCCTGCCGTTTCTGGAGCTACCGCCTGCTTTCTTGTGTGCCATGGGATGCCTCTCGATGTCCCGGCGGGGTCACGGCCCCGGGGGCTTATGCGATGATGTCTTCGACCTTCACCGCCGTGTAGTTCTGGCGGTGGCCCTGGGTCCGCCGGTACTGCTTGCGCCTCTTCTTCTTGAAGACCAGGACTTTCTTGGTTTTCCCTTCGCTCACCACCGTGGCGACCACCTTGGCGTCGGCCACCATGGGCTGGCCGATCTTGACTCCGGCCTTGTCGCCTCCGACGAGCAGGACTTCCTCGAATTCCACCTTCTCGCCGACCTTCTTTTCGAGCTTTTCGACCTTGAGCACGTCGCCCTTGGAGACCTTGTGCTGCTTTCCGCCGGTGCGGATGATGGCGTACATGGATGACCCCTTTACCCGCTTTTGCCTGTTTTGAAACCCGTGATTATAGGCACGCAGGGCAGGGCTGTCAATCGGAATGGCCGCGGATTTGAAAGGTTGGGTGTGGATCTGGCGCGTCGGCTCAGGCGGTTTTTCGAAGCTCTCCCAGGACCATCCGGGCGATGGACTTGAGCGTGTCGAAGACGCCGGCGCCGCTTTGGGCCACGGCTTCGAACACCGGCTCGTCTTTCATGACCAATTGGCGCTTCATCTCCTCGACCGGCACGGCGCTGGCGGTATCCCGCTTGTTCAGCTGCAGGACGTAGGGGATTTTGCCCAGCTCGTATCCCTGATCTCTCAGGTTGCTGCGCAAGTTCTTGAGGGACTCCAGGTTGGCCTCCATCCGGGCTGCTTGCGAGTCGGCGACGAAGACCACGCCGTCCACACCCTTGAGGATCAGCTTCCGGCTGGCGTCGTAGAACACCTGCCCGGGGACCGTGTAGAGGTGAAAGCGGGTCTTGAAGCCGCGAATGGTCCCCAGATCCAGCGGAAGGAAGTCGAAGAAGAGGGTTCGGTCGGTCTCGGTGGCCAGAGAGATCAGCTTCCCACGCGAGGTGGGGTTGCTCTTGCCGTAAATCCACTTGAGGTTCGTGGTTTTCCCGCCCAGTCCCGGGCCGTAGTAAACGATCTTGCAGTTGATTTCCCTGGCGGCGTAGTTGATGAACGTCATGTCGGGGCCTTCGGAATGGTTAATTGCCGAAAAGGCTGTCGATGTCTTCGTCGGTGATGTCGGTGAAGGGGGAGGCGGACATCTTTCCGCTCTTCGCCTTCATCGATTTCTGTTGCATCCGCTCCAGCGCCGCGCTCAGCTCCGCCGCGTGTTTTTTCACCCTCAGGCGGACCAGGCCCAGCGAGGAGCGCTCGTCGAAGATCACCACCAGGATGATTTTCTCGCCGATCATGGAGAGGTGCAGGTTGTCCTTCTCCCCTTCGTGGTAAAGGCTGGAGAAGTCCTTCTCGCCGATCAGGCGTGCCAGGCTGTCGGTGGCGGCGACGTTGCCGGCCGCCAGGGAAGCTAAAGCAGTCATGTCCAGGGCCTCGGCCTCTCCCACGCAGGCGATCTGCTGGCCGTTGCGGTCCACCAGGCAGATCACCCGGGCATTCGCATCGTTGCGAAGCTTCTGGATGAGATCCCGGATCAGGTGAAAATCTTCCTCGTGCAGGACGATGTCCGAGGTGGGCAATCCCGTCTCCAAAAATGCGGGGTTAAATATAACTATTTCGTGACGTTTGGCAAGGACCGGCCAGAAACACCCCCGGCGGGAGCAAAGCTGAACCCGCAGGGGACTTCCGGGGAGACGATGTCACGATCGGAAAGGTCTCGCTCGTCGATGGGGAACATCTTGCATACCTTGGGCTTATAGTCGTGGACGCGGCAGGTGGGTTGGGGCTTGGCTGAAAAGACGGGGCAGGTAAATAGCAGATTGCAGCAGGCCCCGGTGCGGTGACAATCGCCCTGACGCCGCGCGATACTCTCAGCGACATATCGAGGGCGAAAATGAACCAGGTAGAAGCGCCTCGCCTTGCCCAAGGTGAGAACGGCTTTTTCCCGGAGAGTGAAATCCGACCAGCTCCGCACGGCGCCTCCCTGACTGGGGAGCATTCTCTCACATTGTGAAGAAGCGGGGGTCATCGGTCATCACCCCGTCCACCCCCAAGGCCTCCAATTCTTCGATTCGCCGGGCTCGGTTGACGACCCAGACGTGCACCGCCAGCCCCAGCCGGTGGCAGCGTTTGACCAGCCTGCCGCTGACCAGGGGCTCTTTGGGGTGAAAGGCGGCGAGCCTGACGGAGCGGTTCAATGCCGTGAGCCCGCGACTGCTCCGGGAAACCAGCCAGCCCAGCCGCGCTTGGGGAAGTGCTGCCCGCAGCTGCTGGAGGTCGGAGCTGCGGAACGACGAGAAGAGGACCCGGTCCAGGGCCGCGGGCCCGCTGAAGCGACGGGCCAGGCGGTGGATCAGCTCATCGATCCGATCCTCTTCTTTGATCTCCAGGTTCAACCCGCAGCGGTGTCGCGCCCATTCGAGTGCCTCCTCCAGCGTCGGAATGCGCTCGCCCCGAAACTGACGGGAATACCATCCCCCCGCATCCAGCCGCAGGACGTGGGCCAGGGTCGTGCTTCCGACCTTCCCTTTACCGTTGGTGGTCCGATCCAGAGTGGCGTCGTGAAGCAGTACGGGAATGCCGTCGGAGGTTAGCCGCAGATCGGTCTCGATCCAATCGCAGCCGAGATCCACCGCAGCCTGAAAGGCAGCCAGGGTGTTTTCGGGGGCCAGGGCGCAGGCGCCCCGGTGGGCGAAGCGCTTGAGCCGGGTCAGACCGCCTCCATCACCTCGCGCTCGGATCTCTTTCGATCCTGATAGTTCAGGGCTCGCTTGCGCAGTCGGATGGACTGGGGAGTTACTTCCACCAGCTCATCATCATTGATGAACTCGATGCACTGCTCCAGACCCATCACCCGGGGAGGGGTCAGGCGGATCGCCTCGTCGGAGCCCGAGGCGCGCATGTTGGTGAGGTGCTTCTTCTTGCAAATGTTGACCACCAGGTCGGTGTCGCGGGAGTGCTCACCCACGATCATTCCCTCATACACCCGGGTGCCCGGCCCGACGAACAGGGAACCCCGCTCCTGGAGGTTGGAAAGAGCATAGGAGACGCTCATGCCCGGCTCCTTCACCACCAGGGCGCCCCGGGTCCGCCCGGGGATATCCCCTCGGTAAGGGCCATAGCCGTGGAACACGTGACTCATAACGCCGCTGCCGCGCGTGTCACTGAGAAACTCATTGCGAAAACCGATCAGCCCGCGGGCCGGGATGGTGAACTCCACCCGAACCCGACCGGTGCCGGCGCCGGTCATGTTGGTCATCTCGGCGCGCCGTCCCCCCAGCTTCTCCATGACCACTCCCAGTCCGCCCTCCTCCACGTCCACGACCAGATGCTCCATGGGCTCGAGGACCTGGTCCCCCTCCTGGTGCAGGATCACCCGCGGACGCGACAGCTGGAACTCGTATCCTTCCCGCCGCATGGTCTCGACCAGAATCGCCAGGTGCAGCTCGCCACGGCCGGAGACCACGAAACGATCGGGGGAGTCGGTCTCTTCCACCTTCAAGCTCACGTTGGAACGTGTTTCCTTTTCGAGCCGCTCGCGAACGTGCCGCGAGGTCACGTACTTCCCCTCGGTCCCGGCGAACGGTGAGTCGTTCACCAGAAACTCCATGGAAAGCGTCGGCTCGCTCACTCGGAGGGCGGGAAGCGCAACGGGGTTCAGGGGATCGGCAATCGTCTCGCCGATGGCCACGTCAGGGAAGCCCGCGAGCGCGATGATTTCCCCCGCCGCCGCCTCATCCACGTCCGTCCGCTTAAGCCCCTCGAAGACGCTCAGCCGCGTCACCCGCGCCCGCTCGTCGGTGCCGTCCAGCTTGATGAGAGCCAGATCGCTTCCGGCGTGGACCTTGCCCTTGAGGACCCGTCCGATGGCCAGCCTCCCCAGGTAGTCGTTGTATTCGATATTGGTGACGCTCATCTGGAAGTCGGCGTCCGACTCGCCTCCCGGGGGCGGCACCTTCTCCAGGATGGTGTTCAAGAGCGGCAGGACGTCGGTATCGGTATCCTCCAGCTCGCGCCGGGCGTAGCCCAGCTTGGCCGAGGCGTAAATCACCGGAAAGTCGAGCTGATCCTCGCTGGCCCCCAAATCCAGGCAAAGTTGGAAGACCTCGTCCAGCACCTGGTGAGGCCGGGCATCGGCGCGGTCTACCTTATTAATGACGACGATGGGCTTGAGCCCCAGCTCCAGCGACCGCTTGAGCACGATCCGAGTCTGCGGCATCGGGCCCTCTGCGGCGTCCACCAGGAGCAGCACCGCATCCACCATGGTCAGGGTGCGCTCCACCTCGCCGCCGAAATCAGCGTGCCCCGGCGTGTCCACGATGTTGATCTTCACTCCCTTGTAGCGAACCGAGGTGTTCTTGGCCAGGATGGTGATGCCGCGCTCCCGCTCGAGATCATTGCTGTCCATCACCCGCTCGAGGACCCGTTCGTTGGAACGGAACGTTCCCGTCTGCTGCAGGAGCCGGTCGACCAGCGTGGTCTTGCCGTGATCGACGTGAGCGATGATGGCGATGTTACGGATGTCCTTGCGCTTCATTTCAGTCATAGAGTGAATTATAGCCTTTGAGATGAGTGGATGTCGCTTAATTCGTGCCGCCGCTCACGGCGGGGAGGATTGAGATCTCGCAATCGCCGGGAAGGGAAGTCTCCAGGCCCCCGGTGTACCGGATGCTCTCGCTTCCCAGGAAGAGGTTGACGTGCGGGCGCATCTCGCCCTGTTCGGTGAGGAGCCGATCCCTCAGTCCGGGATGCAGCTCCCAAAGGGCCATGAGGGCGTCCGCCACGGTTCCGGATGGGATCGAGACCGCGACGCGGGAGTCGCCGCCCGCCAGCGGGCGAAGCGGCGAAGAGAGGTGAAAGAGCACCGTCATCGGCGTGACCGGCGTGAAGCTCGCGACTTGCCGCCCGCCGGCGACGATCGCCGGCCCGAGCCCGAAGCGCCGCGACGGGTCTTCGGCGCCTGTCGCGGAGTCGTCCGCTTGCCCCGCGCCGGCTTCTTCGTTTCGCCCACCACCACGGCCCGGACGCAGACCACCGGCGGCAACCCACCCATCAGGAGGCTCCAGGAGCTCCCCTCATCGCGCGAGCCGTAAACCTGGCCGCTGCGCGTTCCCACATAGACCCCCGCCGGATCCGAGGTGTCGGTGGCCAGAGCATCGCGCAACACCGTTTCCATGGCGTTTTTCTGTGGCAGCCCGCGGGTCAGCGCCTGCCACGAGCGCCCCGCGTCGCGGGTGCGATAGACCCGGAGCTTCCCTTCCGGCGTGCAGCGGTACAGGTCGGATTCCAGCGGCACGATGTAGACCGTGTCCGGGTCGTGCGGGTGCATGGCCATGGGGAAGCCGAAATCGGAGGGAACACCGCGGGCGATGTCCTGCCACGAGTCGGCCCCGTCATCGCTCCTGTACAGTCCCCAATGGTTCTGCAGGAACAATCGCTCCGGCCTGGCGGGGTGCTGAACCATCTTATGCACGCACTGGCCGAATTCCGGATGCTTGTCCGGCAGGAACTCGGCGCGCACCCCCTGGTTCCTGGATTGCCAGGTCTTGCCGCCGTCGTCGGTGCGATAAACTCCGCCCGTGGAGATGGCCACGAAGAGCCGCTTGCGATCGGCCGGATCGGGAAGGATCGTGTGCAGGCACAGCCCGCCTCCACCCGGCTCCCAGCGCTGGCGATGCGGGTGGTTGTGCAGCCCACGCACCAGAGACCAGCTTCCCCCACCATCGCGCGATTCGAACAGCGCCGCCGGCTCGACGCCGCAGTAGAGCACGTTCGGCTCATCGCTGCGCCCCGGCCGGATCTGCCAGATCTGTTTCAGGGAGACTCCCGCGTCCTCGGGGAACTTCACGCCGGAAGTCTCGGGGTTCGTCCAGCTTTTCCCGAAATCATCCGTGCTCTGAATTACCGCGCCCCAGTGAAAGCTGTGGTTCCCGGCCAGGATCCGGCTCCTGCCGTCGCGGGAGTCGTAGGCCACCGCGTAGACATTGTGCCCCGGGAAGTGGGGGCCCCCCAGATCCCATGAGGCGCGCTTGCCACCCGGTGAGCGCAGAAGGAACAATCCCTTCATCGTTCCCACCAGGACCAATACGTCGCCGTCATTTATCGGGACCTGTCGCGTCGCAACCATGAAACGCTCCTTGGGGTTGTGTTTGGTGGACGAAACCTAGCACAAAGCCCGCGCAGGAATCAACGAGCCGGCGTCCCGCGACTTCAGGGCCGCAGCGCATTTCATTCGCCCTTGCTCGCAATCCTCCGTCGAGCATATAGTTCTTCTCAACGCGCCCCTTGAGAAATCGAGCTTACCTTCCTGCTGCGGGGATCCGGTGTCAGCGACCGTAAGACTTGTCGAATTTTCTACCCGTCGTGGGCTCGATTCCACGAATCCGGTCGGTTTCCTTGCTTCCGAGGTGGCAAATATTGCGTCAAGTCTTAGGCTGACCGGCTCTGCAGTCTTTCGTCCAGCCCGCTTCGTGGGTGAGAGTGCCGAAGTGCTGGGAACAAAGGGGATTGCTCTTGAAGTGCTCAAGAAGACCCCGAAATAGGCTGCCCAGTCTTGCAGTGTTGGCTTTTTATCGAGTTCCGTATAAACGTAGTTGGACAGACTTGGAGAGATGGTGAAGAAGCAGGCGACCTTGCTGATTCTGACTGCGGTTCTTTACTCCCTTGCTGGAGGTCTACTCTATCGGCAGCGAGTCACAAGTGCAGATCGCCTCTGGAATTCAGATTGGTTGGTCTTTGCCGCTCCAATGTTGCTAGCCTTCGTCACATTTGCGTGGGTCCTCTGGCCGCCACGCCCGCCTAGTCCGGCATCGGTGCTTGGGTTCAAGCTCCGTGCTCTCGGTCTCGCGGCGGTTTCAACGGCTGTTTCATTCTGGGTGTACACGTCAATTGTGTTTAGCACTTATGGAACGTAGGCGACCAGCCGCTCTGTTTGGGGAGCAGTGCAGCGATTTTGCACTTGCATTGCCGCAACTTGGTGCTGACCAGTGAGAACTCAAAAATGCGCTGTCCAACTGCTGCTTGAAGCCGACGGTCTCGCGTGTCACGCTGCTTGCGAAAGAGCGCAAGCGTCGCGCCACGCGGCCCGCGGCTTAACCATGCGTTAGATGGCCCGTGAAGAAGAGAGCAGATCCAAATGAATAGCCGAATCCTAATTGGTATCCTCGCCGCGGGCGGTGCCCTTGCTCTCGCTCTCTCGACCCTCTTCTTTTCCGTGGGGAAAGTACAGGAGCCAGCGCGACTGCGTGCTTTTTACAATCCACCAATCGACAATGTCGAAAGTCTTCAGAATCCGCTTCAAGTAAGCGAATGGAATTCAGGCGGCCTTGTTCTGAGCACAGGGCGTATCGTCACCGTTCCTGGCATCAAGAATCTTCCATTGACCTCAGCAGCTTTAATTGAAGCTACTAGCCATGGAATTGAGATTGGTCCCGAGGGAAGAGTTATTGGCCTCGTCCGGGTTTGGCACTGGTGTGGAAATGATCCTATTCGCAAGCATCTCGCCAGAGTAGATGTGGCCCGACTGCTCATGTATTTGGGCGAAGGAAGCTTCGCGGAACCATCCATCCAACCGCCCTCCTGGCATACAACAAAGAAGCGATTCACCGACCAAGGATGGGACGTGGGAGACTTTTCTGTATTTGTCCAATGGAATCGTGAACTCGAAGCAGCGCTTCGGCGTGGCGGCCGGCCATCTAACCGGCCCTTGAACCTGACGGGCGCAAAGAGCGCGCCCGTAGGTTAACGGCAATCGTTAGCCAGACTGAGGTATCGTGCGAACAGCACAGGTATTCATCATCCAGTTCTTCCTACTTAGCGTGGTTGCTGAGGCTGCCGATGCCCCTGTCATTGTCTCGATTTCGCCAGAAAAGCCTACGGTCAGGTTCCAGGATCGGATGGTTCTTGCTGTGACGTTCACAAACGTTTCTGGAGCACCACGCTATCTCTATCGAGATCCGCTGAGGTCGCTCAAGCTCAGCGTCAAGGCTTCCGACGGCACAATCCTTCGTTACTTTCCTGACCCACCTATCACGCCACCTCCACCTGGAATCGATTCTACGGATTTTTTCTGGCTGGACGCGGGAGGTTCCATTCGCTTCCTATTAAAGCTCCGGTTGTCCCAGCTCGGGATAAAACACCCAGGCACATTCCGAATTGTTGCTTTCTGGGATGGGACTATCGCTACCGAGTCAAAGCTTGAATCGGAGGATTGGGATTATGCCTTTAGTTACTCTCAACCAGTCGAGGTGTACGTTGCGCCGGATGTTCGCTAGCTGGCTAACATCGGCTTGGAGCCGCCGGCTCCGAGCGTCACGCCGACTGCAAGGAGCGGCAACCGGCGCGCCGCTCGGCCCGCGGCTCAACCCGCATCGTTAGACCGACTCAGAGAAGCTAATGTACATGAGGAGCGATGCATTGGCGGCGACGGGCAGTGCGAGGAGTTCCCTCTCGCGCCACTCCTTTCTGCTCTTGGTGTTCGTGTTAGTCGTCTGCCTAGGGTCACTTGATATCGCGATCCATGGACCATTTACTACTTATGTAGCCTGGCTGCTCGTCGTGCGACCGGTAGAAAGAGAGTGGGGGTTTCATGCGGAGTGGAGGGATTACGGATCATCAGATGACGCATACTCGCTGCTAACCGTGGTTGACGTGGCGAGCGGAGGTGCCTTTGACCGAGCAGGAATCCGGCCTGGGTTCGCGTTTGCTCCACGGAGAAGCGCAACCGGTGGTCCGTGGTTCGGTGGTGTCTACAGTCTGTTTGCCGACGGAGCGAATCCAGTGCGGCTACGAATGCTTGCTCAACCGAGCAACCGCGGGCTAGACCAGTTTTATGAGATCAGTCGATAATTGGCGGTCTAACGTGCGCATGAAGCTGACGGCGTGCGGCACGCTCACGCACGGCAAGAAACGCCGGCGCTCGCACGCCGCAGCTTATCCGCGGCGTTAGACCGTCATCGACGGGTAGATGTATGGACATTCCGAGCGAAAGTGGGAAACAAGCGCTAGGTGCCCTAGTGTTCTTCTGGGCGATAGTCGCTGGGTTTGACTGCGTTAATGCGCAGTGCCCTCCAGCGGAGGAAGCCCGCTCTGTAGTAATTGCCAAGGTGGTGGCCATACGTGTACACGGTAGGCCGGAGTATGAGGCCGCGCGCGCGTTTTACGTTCATGAGAACTTGCAGCCAGTCGTTGCTGAAATTCAGCAAACCCTCTTGGGCCCTCCCATTGGAAACACAGTTGTCATATTCCTGCATGTCGAACGAACACCTCAATTCACAATCGAGTGGTTGGGCAGTTACGGAATCCTGGCGCGTGAAGAGTGGAAAATAGGCGATACCTTCGTCATCGTACTAAGTAAGCGTGATCGCTATAACATCCCTTGCCAATCCTGGGTTCCAAGCAGCAGTGCCAGGGCTGAAAGCACGGCAGCGGGGCTAGGTTATATAGGTGGTTTTCCCGAGCTTGAGCCGTTTGAGGACTATCCGGGCTATTGCGCATCGCTCCAGAGTATTTTTAGGGTCAAGCTGAGTTCCGAATGAGAACAATTTGTCGAGTTCTCAGCCAGGGCGGTCTAACTGCTGCTTGAAGCCGACGGCGTGCGGCACTCTTACGCAGGGCAAGAAGCGCCCGCGCTCGGACGCCGCGGCTTAACCATGCGTTAGACTGATCAAAACCATCCACACACCAAGGGAGGCATCCGTGCCCTCAACCGCTTCTGAATGTCGTGACTGTCGCGTCGCCATGGACGCCGGCTTGATGCTTGACCGCACGCACGGCGGATCGGAACAACCCATGTGGATCAAGGGCACCGCTGACAAGGGGATCTTCGGCTTGATCAAGGAGCGCGATCGAGAACGGCTCCCTGTGGTCACCTTTCGATGCCCCAAATGTGGACGTCTTGAGTCGTTCGCGCAGACGGTCTAACAAGCAATTGCTGCTGGCGGCGCGTTTGATTTCGATAGCGGCTCGCGCGCTGCGCGCGCGTGCCGCATTCTGTTGGAATGCGCCGCAGCAGAATTGCGGTCGTTAGGCAGGGCAAGTGGTAGCGCCGGTGCAAAGGAGGCAGCATGGTTCGCAGCATCGTTCCCTTACTCTTGTTGATCAGTGTCGCAGCATGCTCCCACCCTGAGCGCCCGTCGTTGCTTGCTCTGGATGGCCCGTCGGTCTCGTGCGCAGAGCCCGCCCCGCTATTGGGTGAACCCAGCAGTGGTCACGAGGATGACTACTTCGTGTGCTTCAAGGACGGTGTCGACGTTTCTAAGGAAACGGCTCGCTTAGCCGCTGCGTACGGATTCACTCCGAAATACGTCTACGCGATCATCCCATGTTTCGCTGTACGTGACCTATCCCAGGAGATCGTCGACGCTCTGCGATGCGAGTCGACAGTAGACCACCTTTCGTACGACGAGACCGTTGAGCCGCTCTAACTTCAGGAGCCTGCCTAACAACAGCATGAACCCGTCGGCAGGCGGGGGGCTCGCGGCAGCCGGACGTCCGCGCTCGCCTGCCGCGGGTTATGCTGGGCGTTGGGCAGTCCTGCGGAAATTAGTAGCATGAAGGTCTTGGGGTGGCGGCGGCTTGTGCTTCTGGCCTTTGCAGGCCTCAGCGGCGGGGTTCTATTGTCCCTTGCGGTAACAGTCTGCAGCGCGGGATACGACCCAACACTGGCTCAGCTGAGATACATGCGGCTCAGGTGTCAAGCATTCACCGCCCCAATCGCAGTACGAATCGATGAGATAGCAGGAAGAGGGTTAAGTCAGGATGACTATGCTGTTTATCGCGCTGTAATTGAAGCTCAGCTCGGGCGGCTTCCAGATGCTCGGGTTGCGATCGGGCGAAGAACGGAATGGCCACGCTCGGAGCGCTTGACCCTAACTCGGCTGACCACGAAGCTGTGCTCGGTGACCGCAGACGCGGAGTTTGACACGGAATCGGTTCGAGACTTTTTCGTGAAGAACCAACGTACCCTCCTCATGAGCCAAAGTCAGCTCGGTAAGAAGGCCATCGTAGTTGAGCGAGCCTTCCTTGAGGCAGTCACAAATCAATATGATGGTGCTCTATCGAGACCCGGATATGACTGGAAAAAGACACGCGCGGTCGTCTATGTCTCATTAGAATGCGGCACGCTGTGCGGCCGTGGAGCCTACCTGGAGCTCGAGCGGGTTGGCGACATATGGCGCGTGCTTGGCGGTGTGGAAACGTGGGTAGCGTAAACGGCTGCTTAACCCGCCCTTGAACCTGACGGGCGCACTGAGCGCGCCCGCAGGTTAACGGCAATCGTTAGACCGCAGGAAACACGTCCGCGCGCAAGGATAGGGAGAGAACATGGCTAAGCTCGTATTCGGAATGAATCAGTCCTTGGACGGGTACGTCGACCATATGGCGTTCGGGCCCAGGCCCTCGCTATTTCGCCACTTCATCAAGGAAGCTCAGGGGCAGGCGGGCAGTGTGTACGGCCGCCGAATGTATGAGATCATGCGTTACTGGGACGACGACCATCCTGAATGGACTGCGGAGGAACGCGCCTTCGCGGCGGCGTGGCGAAACCAACCGAAATGGGTTGTCTCGCGCTCGTTGAAGGCGGTAGGCCCCAACGCCAAACTTGTTGAGGAAGATCTTGAGGGCGCGATCCGCGAGATAAAGGCCGAACGCGACGGGGAGATCGAAGTTGCTGGCCCGGACTTGGCGCACAGCTTAACCAAACTTGGCCTGATCGATGAATATCGAATCTACCTGCATCCTGTCGTCCTTGGTCACGGCAAGCCATATTTCGCTGGACCCCGGCCGCCGCTCCGCTTTATCGCTAGTGACCGGATTGACGAGGCTGTGATCCGGTTGACCTATGTTCCTGCCTGATTTCGCGACTCTCAGGAACGTCATTGCCGCTGAGATATGGTCACTGGCTAAGCCCGACTGCGGTCTAACAACCGGTTGCATCGGACGGCCCGCTGCGCGGCCCGCCGCTGAACCGGAGCGTTGGGCCGACAGGATTGACGCATGACATTTTGGGTCGACTCGATGGTGCCGAGTGACTGGCCGGACGTTTGTCGGATCTACGAAGAAGGTCTGGCGACGGGAGTCGGTAGCTTTGAAACAGCCGCGCCATCCTGGGATCAGTGGGACGCAAGGCGACTGCCTCATTCTCGACTGGTCGCACGAGGGCCCGCTGTGTTGGGATGGGCTGCGCTCAGTCCGGTCTCGAATCGCGCGTGCTACTCCGGCGTTGCAGAAGTCGGCATCTACGTCGCAACCGTTGCGCGCGGCCAGGGCATTGGGCGTGGGTTGTTGGAGGCCCTGATCGAATCCGCCGAAGCTCAAGGAATCTGGACTCTTCAAAGCGCGACAATTGCCGAGAACACGCCAAGTCTCGTTCTTCAGGAGCGCTGCGGTTTCCGAATCGTCGGCCGACGGCAGCGCATCGCTAAACGAGACGGCAGGTGGCACGACACGCTTCTCATGGAACGCCGGAGCGAGAAGACAGGTATCGATTAGAAAGGCGGCCCAACAACCGCATGCAGGCGACGGTGGGCGGGTTGGGAGGTGCTGGGCCGGCGCACTGGGCGTGCGCCCGCCGCGGGTGATGCGGGGCGTTATGCGAATTTGCGCTCATGCCATTTCTAGGTGATCTGATGTCATGAAACACTCCACGTGGGTTAGGTGGCTTGTTGGCCCCGCGGCGCGCCTGCGGCCCGAACTGGCCAACAGCAGGCGGCTGAAGCCGAGTTTTAGGCATTACTGATCCATGGAACCCTTTGCGGTTGGCTTCATGATTCTGGTTGCAGGCGCCGCATTCATGGGTGTTGTTGTGGGTGCGATTGGCGGGGCAATGACCTGGCGGCTGAGAAGCAGCCTCGCACTGGGCGGATTGCTGACAGCTTGCGCATTCCTTCTGGTTCTCATTCTGGAACACCCCCAGGACTTTCTCTGGCTGCGCGCCAAGCTCACGTGGGGAGTTCCTGCCACGTCATTGACCTTCCTCATCTGCTCGGTATCGGCGCCTTGGCTGAAGGCTCGCACGGCGCTCCGCCCCACCTGGATAGCGCTTGCGGCGCTCGGTTTCACCTTGAGCGTGGGGTTCCTATACTTATTGCTGTTCAGGATTAGCATGCAGGCTCCGCTCGTGGCAGCGCTGCTAGGCGATATCTGCCTAATCTTTCTCTTGATGCGAAATCGAAGGCTGGTCGCGCCGTGAAGCCCGAGCACCGTGGAAGAGTCCGGCATTCCAGTCTTGCAGGGGATTGAAATGGCGCCAATCTGGCACGAAACCCATGTCGAGTACCAATCCATGATCAAGGATCTCGTGCTGGTCTCGGAGTACCTGGCGGCGGGCTAGCGCGAGGCCAAGTCGTTGCCGTCTACGGCGATCTTGCGGGCGAAGGGAAAGTGACATGACACCTGAAGAAGCCAGAGCGTTTGCGCTACTGTGGAACGAGGCCTGGAACCATCGCGACCTCGATGCGGTCCTCGCGGATTTCGCTGACAACGTGGTGTTTACGAGCCCCACCGCGTTGGTGGTGACGGGTGCCGGCACGGTGCGTGGCAAGGAGGGGCTGCGGGCCTATTGGACCAAGGCCTTGGGCCGGATCCGCTCGCTTCAATTCGTTGTCGATCGTGTGCTGTGGGACCCGGAGCACCAGGAGCTTGCCATCATCTACACTTCAGAAATAGACGGGACCACGAAGCGGGTTTCGGAGAACCTCACGATCGACCGGACCGGGAGAGTGGTGGCGGCTGAAGTGTTTCATGGTGTCAGCAGTGCGAAGGAGCACGAATGAGCTTCTCCAGACGCTCGTCACTCTTGGCGATTCTCGTTGCCTGGGGCGTCGCCCCGGCAACCGGTGCGGAAGTGACGCCCTGGAAGCCCGCCGGCATTTCAAGCCCGCTGTTCGAGTCCCATGCTGCCTTCGATCCGAAGAATGGGGATCTCTACTTCGTCCGAAGCTCGCGCGCGTTCCAAGGCTGGCGCATCCTCGTTAGCCAGTGCACGCCGGAGGGATGGTCCGAGCCCAAGCCGCCCGTTTTTGCCGGAGACGGGGTGGAGGCCGACCCCTACTTCGCGGATGCTGGCCGAAGCCTCTATTTCATTTCCACGCGATCGAGGGATGGAGTGAAGGGAAAGGATCTGGATATCTGGCGAGTTGACCGTGGGACCGATGGCGTCTGGGGCAGCCCGGTCCGCCTGCCCGAGCCGGTAAATTCCACCAACGCGGAATGGTTCCCGAGGCCCGCACCCGGCGGCTGGCTCTATTTCGGATCGGACCGGGCCGGCGGTCTGGGAGGGACCGATATCTGGCGTGCACGCGCGGAGTCAACCGGCGGCTGGACCGTCGAAAACCTCGGCCCCGCTGTGAACACCCCGGGCGACGAATACGAGCCGTTGCCCTCGGCCGATGGCAATCGGATGATCGTCATGGCCGATGGCTCCCTCTACGAAACCCGTAAGACGCAAACAGGGTGGTCGCCGCGAGTCAAGCTCGGTGCCGAGGTCAATGCGAACGGCACCGAAATCGGCGCGCTCTTTTCGCCGAGCGGCCGGTCGCTTCTGTTCTCCCGCGACACGAAGGGGGCGGACTCGGGAGAGTTCTTCGTGTGGCACGAGACTGGCTCAGAGGCGTGGCCACCCGAGTGTCCGGGACATCAGCCGGCGGCATCCCTGGCCCCTACGCAATCTCCACCCACCCAAACCATTGCACCGGACTCGACCCGCTGGGACCTGCAGGGGGAAGCCAAGGTGGCCGAATACCAGGGGCGCAAGTGTCTCTACCTCAACGGAGGAGCGGCAACCGTGAAGGACCTGGAATTGCGCGACGGCGTGATCGATGTTGACGTCGCGACTCCGGCTGCCCGCGGATTCTTCGGCGTTCAGTTCCGCATCTCGACCGAAGGCAGCGATGCCGAATGGGTCTACCTTCGCCAGCACAAATCGGGGCTTCCCGACGCGATGCAATACACTCCGGTCCTCCACACCGGTCTGAATTGGCAGATTTACAATGGCCCCGGCTTCACCGGCGCCGTCGATATCCCCAGAGACACGTGGTTCCATCTCCGCCTCGAGGTGGCTGGCGCTCAGGCCAGGCTGTACGTCAAGGACATGGACAGGCCTGCGCTCGTCATGAATGATTTGAAAAGCGGCGTCCAGAAGGGTGGCGTGGCACTGGCCGTGTTGATCGGCGAGACCTATTTCTCGAACTTCGAGTTGCGCGAAACGCCCGAGGCGCCCTGGGAGCGTCACTACCCACCGATGCCTGCAGGCACGCTGACTCAATGGGGCCTGTCGCCTGCCTACGACGCGCTGGCGCGGAATCTGGAGCGGCCGCTCTCACGATCGGAGCGCGCCGCCATCCAGTGGCAGGACGTGGAAGCGGAGCCTCCCGGCTTCATCGTAATCAACCGTTATCGCGACAGCCCCCATCCGAGAGTAACGTTTGCCAACGATTTCTCGAAGCGGCTCGAGCCGCAGCCTGGCATGAAGGTCGTGTACGCGCGCACCACCATCGTCTCCGATCGCGAGCAAATCAAGAAGCTGGACCTCGGCTACAGCGATGAGGTGAGCGTGTTCTTGAACGACAAGATTCTCTACCGCGGCCGCAGCGCCCAGAATTTCCGCGACCCGGGCTTCCTGGGAATTGTGAACCCCGAGAACGACGTGATCTACCTGCCGCTGAAGAAGGGCCGCAATGAGCTGATGCTCGCCGTGGCCGAGCTGGGCGGGGGATGGGGATTCATTTGCCGCCTGGAAGACCCGGTGCCGTAAGGCGCCCAAACTGCCAACCTTTCGAGGTCGAACTCCGTGCGGACCGGCGACTCGTACGAAACGCTTGTGGCACAGACTTTGAAAGCACTGGGGATTCCTGAGTCGTACGGCGCTGACAGGCAGATGCCGCCCTTCGTCGAGACCGAGAGCCTCGTGTCGGTCGGCCTGGACATCCATGGGCGGGAGAGGCAGCTCTCACCCCATGCTGCCGGCCGTTGGCTCGAGCTGCGGGCCGCGGCGCAGCAGGATGGGATCGAACTGCTGCTGGTCTCGGCCTTTCGAAGTCTGGAGTACCAACGGCAGATTTTCGAGCGGAAGATTGCGGCCGGTCAATCCCTGGAAGAGATTCTGAAAGTGAACGCCCCTCCAGGCTACAGCGAGCACCACACCGGCAGGGCCGTCGACCTGACGACACCAGGCTGCGCACCGCTTACCGAGGAATTCGAGACGTCCGCCGCATTCGCCTGGCTCGTCCGCCATGCACACCGATTCGATTTCACCATGACCTATCCGCGCGAGAATCGGTTTGGAATCGCCTACGAGCCGTGGCATTGGGCCGTCCGGGAAGAGACCTGACAGACGCCCGGCATGACCGCACGAGCGGTTCGAATTCGCGCCGCACGCGCGCCGCGGCAACTGTGGAAAGGAGCATCGATGTCACCAACCAGGTCAGGCGGTTGGAAGTCCTGTTCGCGAGGTCACAAGTATCGAGGTCCGGGCGGGTGCCCGCGCTGATGGAAGGGAAATCGCCGCACCGGGGGTGCGCGCATCAAGCAAGGGCGAGAATCCTCGAACCCGTCACCGAGACAGCGTCCCGGGAAGGGCCAGGCTGTCTGATGGATCGTGGTGATGACAATCTAACCAGAGCAAGGGATAAGGCAGTGATAGGCACGAACCTACTCATCGGCGCTGTCGCGATCTCGGCCACCCTCGTTGGCGCGGCCATCGCCGCGTCTGACGACAAGGTCAACATCACCGTGACGCTGGACGAGGCGGCATTGAAGGGCAAGCCCGAGTCGGTCACGAGTGCCTGGATGGGATACGGCATCGCGCGCGCGAACTGGATCTCGGAGCATGTCCTCGGAAACCCCGAGGCAATGAAAACCTATCATCGGTGTTTCCAGGAAGAGCTGACGGGGAGGGAGAGCCTGGCGAAGATCTGGTCTGAGCTGAAGCATTCGGATCCGAAGCTCAAGGATGATTATCTGGACCAAGTCATCACGATCCGAGGCGCGGGATTCCTGGGTGAGTACGTCTGGTCGTATCTGGGCTCGGCGGACTGGAAGCAACCACCCAAACAGCTTCGCCTCGAAGCGTTCGACAAGTGGAAGGCCTCGAGCCTGGCAGGGCACAAGGCGGAGACCTTCGCCGACGTGAAAATCGAGCCGGAAACGAAGTGAGGAGGTGTCGATGAATCAGCCACGCCAAGCGAAACTCGTGCGCAGCGCCCCGTACTTCATCGTCCCGGACGTTGCGCGCATCGGAGCCTATTATCGCGACGTGCTCGGCTTTCAGTGCGAGTACTCTGCCGGGGAGCCTCCGGAGTTCGCCCTCCACAGCCGAGATGGCTTCGCCGTCATGTTCCGACGGGTTCAAGAGCCGGGCCGGATCAGTCCCAATGAACGGCAGGGGGGCACCTGGGACATCTTCTTCTGGGTCGATGACGTCGACGCCCTTCATGCTGAGCTCACCCTCAAGCGTGCCGAGGTTGTGTATCATCCCGTCGTTCAACCCTACGGGGTGAAGGAATTCGCGATCAGAGACCCGATCGGCTATGTGCTCGGTTTCGGGCAAGAATGGTCGCCCAAGAACCCGACCTAGCGCTCCAATTGAGCCGAAGGGTTCGAAATCTCAGGGAGGTGATCGGCAGTGCGAGAATCGAGCGTGACGATGATCGGATCGATCCTTTGGGCCGCTGCTTACATCGCTTCCGCCTTCGTGTTCCGGCATCAGGCGGTGGGGGACTGGGTGGAGGGTGTTCTTCTGGTGGGGTGGATCGTTTTTATTTCGTGCCGCACCGGGATGAGACGCAGCGGAGAAACCAGGCCGTAGCGTGCGAAATGGGCATGGCCCCCGGGTGTCGGGGCGAGGGTGGGGAGCGATGAGCGGGGAGAGCGTCGCATGAAAACGTTGGGGATGATCGGCGGGATCGGCCCGGAATCGACGATGGCGTACTATCGTTTGCTCATCTCGTCCTACCGGGAGAGGGTGCGGGACGGGAGCTACCCCCCCATCTTCATCAATAGCATCGATCTCAAAACGCTGGTGGACCTGTTCGAAGCGAACGATCTGCTCCGAGTGACCGAGCGCCTCACGGCCGAATTGTCGAAGCTCGCTGCGGCTGGGGCGGATTTCGCGCTGCTGGCCGCCAACACGCCGCACCTCGTGTTCGACGACTTGCGACGCCGGTCGTCCCTGCCCCTCATCAGCATCGTGGACGCGACCTGTGAGGCCGCGAAGGCCCTGAAGCTCACGAGGCTCGGCCTGTTCGGGACCCGCTTCACGATGCAGGCCCGCTTCTACCCGGAAGTTTTTTCCAGGGCCGGAATCCAGCTGGTGGTTCCCGGGCCGGAGGAGCAATCCACGATTCATGACAAGTACATGAACGAGCTGGTGAAAGGCATCTTCCTGCCCGCGACCCGGGAGCGATTGCTCGGGATCGTCGACCGCTTGAAAGAGCGGGAAGGGATCCAAGGGCTGATTCTGGGAGGCACCGAGCTGCCCCTGATCCTGGGCGATGTCAGGGACCTGGGCATCCCGTTCCTGGATACGACCCGAATCCACGTAGAGGCCGCCCTCGAAGTGATGCTGTCGTAGCCTGCGGGCAGCCCAATCTCAATTCCATTTGCTTCACCTGCTCGAGGAGGCACATCTTGCGTCGCTTGCTCCCCATCATGCTGATCCTGGTCGCGGTCGGAGTGGCGCTGGCGAAGCCGAGCCGAAATGCCCGGACGTTCAGCGTGGTCGAGACGAGCATTCCCGAGATGCAGGCGGCGATGAAGCAAGGCCGCACCACCTCGCGGCAGCTCGTCATCGAGTATTTGTTGCGCATTGCTACCTACGAAGACAAGCTGAAGGCCTCCATTCTGGTTAACCCGAAAGCCCTCGATGAGGCCGACATTCTGGACCGGGAGCGCAGGCAGGGCAGAATCCGGGGCCCGCTGCACGGCATCCCCATCGCGCTGAAGGACAACATCCACACGACCGATCTGCCCACCACCGGCGGGGCGCTCGCCTTCACCGGCCTGGTGCCGCCCTACGAGGCGACCCTGGTCAAAAACCTCAAAGACGCGGGCGCCATCATCCTTGCCAAGACTCAGCTGACCGAGCTGGCCAATTTCGTCGCCAGCGGCATGCCCGGCAATTACAACGCCTTGAATGGTTATGGGATGAATCCCTACGATCCGCGGCGCGATCCGCGCGAGGCGACGGACGACGGCCGTCCCGCGCTTACCACCGGCGGGTCCAGCTCGGGCATCGGCACCACCGCCAATTTCTGGGCAGCCAACGTCGGAAGCGAGACCTCCGGGTCGATCCTCACTCCGTCCAGCTACACCATGCTGGTGGGAATCAAGCCGACGGTCGGGCGCATCAGCCGGTATGGCGTCATTCCGATCACCGCCGATCAGGACACGCCGGGGCCGATGGCGAAGACGGTGACCGACGCGGCGATCCTGCTCGGCGTGCTGGAGAGCGCCGCGCCCGATCCCAACGATCCGGCCACCAAGACCTGCACGCCGCCGCCCGGCAGGGACTACACCCGCTTTCTGAGGCGGGGAGGGCTGAGAGGCGCACGCATCGGCATCCCCCGGGGCTTCTTCTACGACAAGATGACCATTCCCGGCGAGAAGGAGCCCGACGGCGGGTTGAGTGATGGGCAGGCCAAGCTGATGGCCGAAGCCGTGGCCGTCCTGAAGCGGGAAGGCGCCATCGTCGTCGACCCGGCCAATCTGCCGAGCATCGTCACTACCGATGCGAAGAGCAGCCTCCTGCTGTGGCCCCCGTGCAGCGGACTCGACAACGCCAAGGGGAAGGATGCGGATTGCTCGATCGTGCTCAAGTACGGCATGAAGCGGGATTTCAATGCGTGGCTCGTTTCCCTGGGGACGGTGGCGCCGGTCAAGACTCTGACCGAGCTGCGCCAATGGAACGTGGCGCATCAGAAGGCGGGCGCCATCAAATACGGCCAGGCGCAGCTGGATATCTCGGATGAGATGAACGTGGAGATGGATCGAGTGCGTTACGAGGCCGACCGGGAGAAGAATTTGCTGTTGAGCGCGACTCAGGGGATCGACATCGTCATGAAGCAGGAAAAGCTGGACGCTCTGCTTTTCCCGAGCTCGAGCGGCTCCTGGGTCGCGGCGATGCCGGGCTACCCATCGGTTATCGTCCCCATCGGGTTCGTGCCCAATGAACCCACGCCGCCCTTCCCCGAGAAGTTCAACGCCAGGCCGGCGCCCTATGGTGTCAGCTTCACGGGGATGGCCTGCAGCGAGCCGCGGCTGCTCGAGATCGCCTATGCCTTCGAGCAAGCGACCAAGCGGCGCGTGCCGCCTCCGCTGGTGCCCTAGGCACGCGTCAGCAGGATTACCCGTCGAGGGCAGCATTCCAACTGGCTCGGCGAAGACTGACTTCGCGTGCTCCAATAACATTCCGGCGGGCCCTGTTCGCCAGAGGCCCGCCGGTGCGAGGGGAGGGTGAGATCGCCCCCCGTGATATCGTTAGTTCAACTCAGAGTGTCGCCCGGATCGCCCAGGTGTCGACCTACTTGATATATTCCCGTCTCCGACTCTGGGGTTCCGTGAATTTGGAATTATCTTCCTAGGCCCGCTAACGCGAGCGGGTTGTCGTCCTTAGCCAGCGCACAAGAACGCCTGTAGGTGAGGTCTGGTCGATGGGAAGATGCTCGTCGAGAAGTTTCTGGAGAAAACTACTTCGCGGGTGCCGGAAGCGGGGTCGAAATCAGGGCAGGCGCGGCGACGGGGACCTTCTTCTCCAGCAGCATCTCACGAGTGCCATTCTGCAGGACGAAGGCGGTGTGGATCTTGAAACCCTCGAACATCAGCTGGATGTCGCGGTTCTGGTAAACGTGACGGAGGGTTCTTGCGTTGCTCACCGGGAGCCACTCGATCTTGTCCTGGGCCTGGATGCGGTAGCGACGGTGCGGCTCCCGGCGCTCGGTCTCGCGGGAAGTGAAGTAGGCCAGCACGATGCCTCCGGGCTTCACGACCCGGTGAAGATCCCGGGCGAAGATCTTCGCTTCCGCTTTGGGGAGAAAATCGAAAACATCCCAGGCAATGATGGCATCGAAGGAAGCGTCGGAGTGATCCAGGCGGTTGGTGGTGGGATTTTTCCAGTCGATTCCCGCCGATCCTGCCCCGACGCGGAGCACTTCCACCGGCTTGAGGAGATCATCCGCGGTCACCTTGCAGCCGAGGTCGATGAAAAACTGGAGATTGCCACCCACTACACTGCCCATGTCGAGCACACGGGGATGTGACATGAGGGAGAGCCTGCGGGCGAGGCGGGGAAGCACATGGGAGGCCTCGACCCGCGCCGCCGCCCCGGTCTGGGGAGCCTGCGACGGGTCAAAGTCGGTCGTCGTGCGGCGTTTGAACATGGGTCCGAACATAGCGAAATTGGAATGCCGGGGCCGGCCGGTGGTTTCCGGCCGGCCCCGGGCTCAACACCGATAGAGTTTAGCGCTTCTCGGCCGGGAGATAGGGGGCCGGCTGAGATCCAAGGTTCTTGGTCTGGCCCGTGGAATCGGCCGGAACCGACTGCATGGGCTTCACTTGCTCGCCGCGGGCGGCCTGGGCATGGCGCGGAGCACTGTTGCCCTTGTCCATGTCCACGCTTCCCTTGAACTGGGCGCCGTCTGCGATGACGATGCGCGGCGACACGATGTCGCCCTTCAGGATTCCAGCGTTGGTGATCTCCACCTTCTCGGAGGCAAAGGCGTTACCCAACAGCTCGCCGGTGATGACAATGCTCTTCGCGTAGACGTCTGCCTTGATCTTGCCATTCGGACCGATCGTGAGGTTGTGATCCTTCAGCTCGATCTTTCCTTCGACCCGCCCTTCGATGGTCAAATCCTCGGTTCCCGTCAGCTCGCCCTTGATGAAGATCGTCTGACCGATGTTCACCAGCCGCGAGGTGCTGGGACTGGGAGCTGAGTGCGAGGGGGTGTTTCCATACCCAGTCGCGGGTACAAAGCTCCCCGGCGCAACGTCCTTGCCTTCTTTCTTATCCCACATCGCGTCTGCCTCCAAAGAGATTAAATGCCATTACCATTTCGTCGCCGAAAGCCTTGACGCGACCGGGTTTCGCTCTCGGCCTTTCTTGCGCAGCCTATAGGTATGGCGGAATCTAGCACCTGGTTTTTGGGCTGTCAAGGAAACGGCGGAAATTGAAACCAAAAAGTAAGAGCAGGGTGCGGGGGTTACGACAGGTTGGGGTGATCTGACGCCTCATCATACGCCTTGTGGTACACGGGGTCTTTGATCGGAGGCGCGACCCTGGGAAGCGCCCGGGTCCTGCTAGCGCACCTAGCCGAGGGAGCGGAGCATCTCGAGGGCTTCGGGAACGAGCGGAGAAAAAGACTCGCTGTGGATGCCGTAAGCCTCGCGAAGGGCGGCCTTGGTGGCGGCCACCACGAACAGCGGCACCCGCAGCACCTCATCGTAAAAGGCATGTCCGTGCTCATAGCCGCCGTGCTCCCAGAACTCCTAACCGTGGTCCTAATCTCCTGCGTCGATAGCGTGGGCTTCAGCGATGCAGGGAACAGCGGCGCGAGAGAACGAGGGCCGAGCGAACTCCCGCGATCGTCCCGCGGGCTCATGTCGTATCGTGCGTAGCCGCGGGACAGGGAAACGAATGCGGGAAGCGTCCAGGGGGCGGGAGAATAAGCCCGGGTGAACACCACCGAGTCGGCCGCAAGAGAGTCGAGATACGGAGTCGGAGGCGCGTTCCGGCTCAAGGTGACCGCGTCAGCCCTGAGCGTGAAACAGCCCCATCATATTAATAGGGGGGCGTCCGGGCCTGGCTTTCCCATCTCAAGGGAGCCCGAATTCGGGTAAACTGGGCGCCGTTATCCAAAGACAATCCAAATGGGAGGGGAGCGTGAAGCTTCTGATCATGCTGCTGCTGTCGGCGTTGCTCGGTGTCACACTGGCCGCGGCCTATTCCAGAACCGAGGCGGAGAGTCCACTGGAGGCCGAAGCCCGCATCTTCATGGACATGTTCGAGGCTGGTTTCAAAGAATTCAACGTCGGGATGAGCGCGGAGTACTGGAAGTTCTATACCCGGGGAGACCCCGGCCGCACCGACACCTATGAAAAGATCCAGTCCGAGATCCTGAGCGATCCACAGACCTTCGCGAGGCTGACGGGCTGGAGGGGAAAGATCACCGATCCGCTCCTGGCCAGGCGGGTGGAGCTCCTGTATCGCACCTTCGCCATGGCCCAGGTGACCTCCCAGGAGAAGATTTACACGCTGCAAAACTCCCTGCAGAAAGTGCAGATCAACTTTCGCTCGACCTACCAGGGCAGGCCCGCCACGCAGAACGAGCTCACCAACATCCTGCGTTACGAAAAGGATCGCCAGTCACGCAAGGATGCGTGGCTGTCGCGTAACCAGGTTGGCAACGAGATGGCGCCCGAATTGACTCGCCTCATCCGCCTGCGGAATGAAGCGGCACGCAAGCTCGGTTACGCCAGCTTCTACTCCATGAGCCTGGAGCTGGGAGAGATTGACGAGGCCTGGCTCTTCCAGTCACTGGCGGAGCTTGAGCGTTTGTCACAGGCGCCCTACGGCAAGTGGCAGGAGCGGGTGAAAAGGCAGATCGACGTTGCACGGCTCGAGCCCTGGGATGCTCAGTACGATTACGACGACGTTCAAGGAAAGGTCAAGGCCTACTTTCCCAAACAGCAGATCCTGCCCCGTCTGAGGAGCACCTATCGGAGCATCGGGCTCGACGTCGATCAGATGCCCATTCAGGTCGACGATGAGGAGCGCCCCGGGAAGAGTCAGCATGCCTTCTCCTTCTCCATCGACGTGCCCACGGATATCCGGATCCTGGCCAACGCGGATGACGGCTTTGCCTCCTATCGGACGATGTTCCACGAGATGGGACACGCGGTCTACTCCGCTTCCATCCGGCAGCCCTCCTATCTGCTGCAGGAGGCAGCCTCCCCGTGCTTCACCGAGGGGATCGGCCAGTTCTTCCCCATGTTCCTGGAGGAGCAGCCGTGGCTCACCGGAACGGCCGGGATCCCGGCGGATCTGGCGAAAGATTTCATGAAGCGGACGAAAGAGGATGCCGCCTACGGCATCCGGTTCCACCTGGTGATGCTGCACTTCGAGCGGGAGGCCTACCGGAATCCCGACCAGAACCTGACCCAGCTCTGGTGGGCCATGAACGAGAAGTACCTGGGAATGCCGCAGCACCCGGAGGTCGATTCCTGGGCCAGCATTATCCATTTCACCTCGCACCCGGCCTACTATCAGAATTACCTGCTGGCGGACATGATCGCCGCCCAGCTCATGCATCATCTCAGACGGGATCAAGGGCCGGTACTGGATAACGCCAGAACCGGTGAATTCCTGAAGACACAGGTTTTCTCGAAGGGCGCCTCTGTCCCGTGGGCGCAGCTCCTCGCCGATACCACCTCCGAGCCGCTCAACCTCAAATATTACGTGGAGGACAAGCTCGGCCCGCCGCCCCTGGCGGAGACCGAAACACGAGCGCGGCAGCGGCCCACTTCAAGCCGCTAGAACGGGACGCGAGCCGACACCAGGACTATCTGACGTAGCCGAGGGAGCGGAGCTGCTCGAGGGTCTCCGGGCTGAGCGGGGCCGCGGCTTCTTCGCGGATGCCATAGCGCTTGCGCAGGGTATCGCTGGATTGCCTGGCGGCCTCCAGTGCCTGGCGCGCCTGCAGGAGCGTGTCGGATGGCTCGGTGGCCAGGTTGCGCTGCTCACGGGGGTCGTTTTTCAGGTCGTACAATTGCTCGCGGTTGGTGACCAGAGAGACGATGTATTTCGTGTCGCCGAGGACGATCGACTCCCGGTCTTCGAAATAGAGGGGAACTGCGCTAAGGACCGGCACCTCCTGGTAGGGCGCTCCAGCGCCGCCGAGCAGCGGCGTCAAGGGGGCATAGGAAATCGAGCCATCCTCGCGCGGGATCGCGGCGAAATCCAGGAGCGTGGGAAACAGGCTTCCGGTGCACACCAGCTCGCCGCGCTTTTCCCGAAGCCCAGCTCCGGGCAGCTTGATGATAAGCGGCACGCGCAGCAGCTCGTCATAGAAAGTGTGCCCGTGCGCGCGGGCGTCGTGATCCCAGAACTCCTCTCCGTGATCGGAAACAAACACGATGAGCATGTCATCGTAGATTCCCAGACGCTTGAGCTCCGCCAGCACCCTCCCCACGTTGTCATCCACGTAGCGCAGCTCTCCCTCGTAAAGCTCGCGAACCCAGGGCCGCTGCTCGGCGGTGATCACCAGGGAGCCGGCCCGGATGGCGTTGTCGGATGAGAATTTGTAGCCCATCCCGGCAGGCGGATCTTCCTTGGGCCGATACTGCGGCAGAGGTTCATACGGGCCGTGAGGCTTGAAATAGTGGAGCCAGAGAAAGAAGTCATCGTGCGCGTGCTGCTTCAGCCAGCTCACAGCGAGGTCGGTGATCTCGGTGGTGTCCAGGGCCCGCTTGAATCGTGCGGGGAAGGCCCATCCCAGGATTCTCGATCCAACGGATCCTCCGTACTCATCCCGCGGGCTGAGCTCGTACGACTGGAATCCACGGGAAATGCCATGCTGTGGATGCAGGAACAGCTGGTCGCCAATGGCGGCGGTGAGGTAGCCCGCCTGGCTCATCCTCTCCGCGAGCGTCGGCAGGGCCTGGGGGATCCGGTCTTCGAATTTTCGCACGCCGTGCACCAGCGGCGTCACGCCCGTCATCATCGTGGAGAAGGTGGGAAGCGTCCAAGGCGCGGGGGAGTAGGCGCGGGTAAAGACCACGGAATCTGCGGCCAGCGAATCCAGATTGGGAGTCGGTGGAGCGGAGGGATTCAGCGCGGAGACGGCATCCGCGCGCAGTGTGTCGATGCTCAGAAAAAGGATCCTGCGAACGGCTCGACTCTTGCCCCCAGAATCGGGAGATGCCTTTGGACCCGCGCCGCCGAGAAGAATTGAGGCAAGGCCCGAGACGATCAGGAGGGCTGCTGCGGCGCCGAGCCAGCGCTCCACGTGAATCCGCCTGGAGAGGAAAATCGAAACGAGCCCGCCAGCGGCAAGCGTCGCCACCGCGATGAGGTTCCAGAGGAGCGCGCGGGAACCCGACCCCGGCGCAGTCCGGAAGTTCTGTGCCCGGATGAACAGGAAGCCAATTCCCATAATCAGCGGCAGCGACAGAAGCGTGGCTGTGATTTCCGCCGGCACCCCGGGGCCTTCCCACGATCGGCGCAACATGAAATATCTCAATACGCCCAGGGCCAGCGCCAGAAACGCCGTCAGAGTGAGGAGACGAAATTGCATCGCAGTCGGGTGAGGGTTCACCAGGTTGAAATAGAGGATCAGCACCAGGCAGGTGCCCAAGGAAGTGGCGAGGGCCATGAGGATGGGTCCTTTGCGGACCTGAAGCGCCCGCCCCGGCAGAAGCGCGACCAGCAGGAAGATCGGGAGGAAGAGGAGGACGAACGCCGGAATGGACATCGACAGGGGCAGGAGCACGGCCGCGAGGCTCTGAAAGGCGCGGGGATGATCGCGCAGGATGCTGGCAATGAGGTCGCAGAACCCCAGGGAAAGAGCAAGGGACAGGCTCGAAGCTGCGGCGAGGCGCACGGCCTCGCGTGCCGGCAGGGGGTTAAGGGAGGGCGGCTTCGGCTGCTCGACCATGGCTCTCGGAGGATCCGGCTTTCTCGTTGTGCGGAAGATACCTGGGATCCATCAGATAGGGAAGCTGGACGTTGCGCGTGGCCTTCAGGAGTGAGTTCTTGATCCCGGGGTGGCCCTCTTCCAGCCGTCTGAGGAACGCCTTGATCTGCTGTCGCTGCAGGGAGGTGTCTCCACAGGCGGGACAGCAGCAGCAGACCACCGGGAACTTCATCCCACGGGCGTATTCGATGATCTCCCGCTCCCAAAGGTAGACCATCGGCCGGATGACGGTGTGCACGCCGTTTTCAGCGTGCAGGACCGGTGGCATCGTCTTGATCTGCCCGTTGAAGAACTGCAGCATGAGCAGCGTCTCGATGATGTCGTCGGCATGGTGGCCCAGGGCGATCTTGTTGCAGCCCAGCTCGGTGGCCAGCCGGTAGAGCACCCCGCGTCGCAGCCGGGCGCACAGGGAGCAATGCGTGTCGTCCGGATCTATCTTCTTGCGGATGGTGTGCGCGATCTCGGTCATCTCGATGTGGTATCGAAAGCCCCCCGCCTTCAGATGGTCTTCGATGACATCCGATCGGAAGCCGTTGTATCCCTGGTCCACGTTGGCGGCTACCAGCTCGAAGCGGACGGGGGATCGCCGGCGCAGCTGCTCCAGCAAATCCAGCAGGGCATAGGAGTCCTTGCCCCCCGAGACCGCCACCATCACCCGGTCTCCCGCTTCGATCATCCGGTATTCCTGAATGGCCCGCCCCACTCGGCGCGTCAGCGATCGAGCCAGCTCCTTGGGCGCTGTCGTGCTTTCAATCATGATGGGCTGGGTACTGCAATCAGTTCCCATTTCCAAATTCCTCATCAACGAGTTGTTGAACCGGATCCCGGCCTGGCCCGCCAGGATTCAGTCAGGTCGGGGCTGGCGAGACAAGGGCCCTATTCTACGTCGCTTTGGCCTGCGCGTTTGGATCTGCCGCGCGCTTGGCGTGAGGCGAGGCTCTTAGGCGCCTTGCGGGACCACGCCTGGGTCAGGAGCTTCTGGACGACGGCCGGCTTCGCTTTGGCGAGCGCAACGCGCAAGCCGGCAACTTTTGTGCCCCAGTGCAACGCTTCCAGAAAGGCCGGGTTCAGGGCAAGGGCAATTTCGAGATCCTCATCGGCCACGAAGACGTGCAAGTGTTTCCCATCCGGCGGCGCGGTGGCGAAGATCTTTCCCCGGACGCGAAACGAGGAGTATTGGAAGTGGGGCTCTTCCGTAACCTCGGGAAGCGACTGCGCAAAGCGTCGAGCCTGTGCCATCGTCATGGCATTTTCTTTCAGGATGCCCACCCCTGGACCGCGGATTGACTGCCGGTCAGCCGGAAAGCCGGGTTGGAGGGCTGGTTCCTCCGGACGGACCCTGCAACGGGTGCCCGAGCGCCGACGCCAGTGCCGACGGGTCAGCCACGCTCACCATGAGTAATTTCAGTCGGACGGGAAAACCCAGGACATGCGCTCGCTGAGTCGCACGCAACCGGATGCTGGCGACTCCGCTCCCGGACCCGTTCACCAGCCACCGACCCGCAAATCCATGGACCCCTCGACTCACCGGCTTTCGGCCCAGCTCCGACACGGACTCCACCTCGGAGCGAGGGAAGCGGGACCGGAAGGCCCACCCCATTCGAACCTCGACTTGCTGGTCGTCCATCCTCAGATAGGAAGCCGAAGGCAGCAGCCCAACCATCGTGGAGAGCACGCGGTACCAACCGTCGAAACTGATGCCATACTGCACTGCTGATGGTGGTGCGCTCATCCCCAACCTCGATTCAAAACCAGCTTCGTGAAGTCCACCCGACTGCATCAATGCTGCAAAACGAGCCGCCGCCCTCGCCGATCGACACGCTCCCTGCTCCGCAGCGAGGGCTCCACGCTATCCGCCGCGCGGCCGAAATCCGCTCCCATCAATGGTGCCGCGCAAGCCCGCGTACGTCAAGCGATTCAGGGAAAATCTCCGGTTGACAGTGCGATCCTCCGATGCTATATAAGCCGGCAACTTCGGTGTCATCGGATTCTCAACAGCTCGTGGGCGCAAGGAGGCGGAATGAACAAGGGCGATCTGATTGAGTATGTCGCGAAAGATGTAAAGATCACGAAGGTGCAGGCGGCCAAAGCCATCGATTCCCTGGTGGAGCACATCACCAAGTCGCTGAAGAAGGGGGAGCGCTCCAGCCTGGTCGGGTTCGGAACCTTCTCCTTGTCTCGCCGGAAAGCACGCGTCGGGCGCAATCCGCAAACCGGGGCTCCCATCAAGATTCCCGCCAAGCGGGTGGTCAAGTTCACATCCGGCAAGGTGCTCAAAGCGACCATCAAGTAATTTCGCCTCGCTCGTATTCAGTCCCGATAGTCCCGGGCGGCCCCAAAGGCCGCCCTTATTATTTCCCTTTCCCCAGCCGCTCCAGCATCTGTCGGGCCGCCTCCCGGAACTCTGCGTCACCCGCCGCCAGGTAGGAGTCCAGCTCTCGCCGGGCCTCCTCTTGGCGCCCGGCACGGGCGTAAATCTCCCCGAGCCGGAAGTGTATGTCGGTGGAGGAAGGATCCAGGGACAGGACCGCCCGGTACTCGGAAATCGCGTCCTCGTTGCGGCCCGCGTCGTCATACAGGATGGCCAGGTTCCTGCGGGCCGGAAGGTTGGAGGGATCGGCGGTGCAAGAGCGCTCCAGCAACCGTAGACCCTCCGCGGTGCGTCCCGACTTGAGGGCTACGAGGGCCGAGCCGAAGAGCGCCCCGGAATGGGCCGGCTGCATTTTCAGGACCCGATCGTATTCCTCCGAGGCGCGGGAGGTCTCCCCCTGCCGGAAAAGCGCATTCCCCAGGGCGAAATGAATCTCCGGCGAATTGACTCCACTGCGCAGGGCTCCTTCCATCCGCGACACCACCTCGTCGAACCGGCCCGAATCGTACAGGACTTTAGCCAGCGCCACCGCGGTTTCGGCGTCCTTCGGGTCCTCATCCGCCGCCTGGCGCAATGCCGCTTCCGCCTCTTCGGGCTTGCCGCCGGCCGCCAGAGCGGCGGCCAGATTCTGCTGGGCCTCCCGGGAAGCCGGGTTGAACGACAGCGCCTTGTGAAACATCTCCGCCGCTTCCCGGGGCTTGCCCTGGAGGGCCAGGGCCTTACCGAGGCCCGTGTAGGCTTTGTCGGAGTCGGGATCCAGGTCGATGACCTGGCGGAAGATGCGCGAGGACTCATTGAGCAGCCCCTCACCTAAAAGGGCGCTGCCCAGATTTAAAAGGACCTCGGGGCTGCGCGGGCGCTGCGACAGCACCGCCTCGAAGTCGGCAGCGGCTCCCGGGAAATTCCCGATCTCCACCTTTGCGTTGCCTCGATGGAACAGCGCGGTGAGATTGCCGGGATCGGAGGCCAGCAGCTGGTCATACTTCCCGATGGCCTGGACAAATTCCCCCCGGGCATAAAGCTCCCGGGCTGCGTCCAGCGTGTCCAGCATCGCTATCCGGTCCTTGGGATCGGGGAGGGCCTGCCCCGCGGCGGGGCCGGGGGCCCAGAGATAACCCAGCGAGCGCAGTTTCTCTCGGGCTGTTTCGTCGAGCTCCTGCCGGTAGGCGATGGGCGCGCCGGAAGAGGCGGCATCCTGCATCAGCTTGTGAATCTCCTCGCGCATGCGGACCGTGTCCCCTTCGCGCTGGCCGGCCAGGTTGTTCTTTTCATTGGGATCGGTGCGCAGGTCGTACAACTCCTGGCGGGGGGCCAGGATGTATTTCCAGTCTCCAATGCGCAGCGCGCTGAGCTCACTCCAGCCGAAGTTCTCCCGTGGGAGCACCGACTCCGACAGGGACTTCAGGAGAAGGTCGGGGGGCCGGCGCGAGGTGAGCGGCAGCAAGCTGGTCCCCTGCAGGTCGTCCGGTTGGGGCAGATCCAAAAGCCGCAGAATCGTGGGCATCAGGTCGATGGTGCGCACCGGAGTGGAAACCCGCCGTCCCCTGGGGAGCGGGCCCGGGAGAGACAGGATCAGCGGGACACGCAGCGTCGATTCGTACAGGAAGACGCCGTGGGTCGCCTCGCCATGATCGCCCAATCCCTCACCATGGTCCGCCACCAGCACCACCAGCGTCTTGTCCAGGAGGTTGAGGGAGGCGAGCGAGTCCAGCACCTCTCCGATCGCATGATCCACGTAGGCCACCTCGCCGTCGTACGGGTTCAGGGGGAAACGCTCGGCGAACGGGGAGGGCGGGGCGTAGGGAGCATGCGGATCGAAATAGTGCAGCCACAGGAAGAAGCGCTGGTTGGCGGCGGAGTTGAGCCAGGCCACGCCGAGGCGCGAGACCTCTTCGGCGCGCCTTTCCCGATAGCCAATCTGGCGGGTTTTTTCGGGAGGAAGGTGATCATCATAGGACTCGAAGCCCTGGGACAATCCGAAGCGGGTGACCAGCGGGTAGCCGGAGATGACGGCTCCCGTCTTGTAGCCGTGCTCCTGGAGCACTTCGGCCAATGTCACCGCCCGCGGCCCCAGGCGATAGACCCCGTTGTTTCGCACTCCGTGAAAGGCAGGGTAGGTGCCGGTCAGAATCGAGACGTGGGCCGGCAGCGTGATGGGGGCCGAGGTCTCGGCCCGCTCGAACAGCACGCCATCGGAGGCGAGGCGGTCCATGGAGGGGGTCTCGGCCTGGGAGAATCCGTAGCTCCCCAGGTGATCGGCCCGCAGGGTGTCCACGGTGATGAGCAGGACGTTGTACTTTCCCGTCCATCCCGACTCCTCCCGCTTGACGAGCCGGGTGCTGCGCACCGCGACGCTCCCCAGGACCGCCAGCACGAACAGGAAGGCGGTCACCGAGAGAATCTTGCGGAACAGCGAACGGAAGGTCCCGGGCGCCGGAACTCGCGGGTCGCTCATAACCCCTCATCATAACGTGTCCTGCGCAATAGTTTCGCCTGATGATCGTCACTGACCCGCTGGATCGAGTGAGCCACGGCGATACTTTGGTGACTCCCACCCTCGATCCCTCCTGGATCCCGTTGTTCACGGTGGCGTCCGGCCTGGTGGTGGAGACGGGGGGGGACGCTTTCGCACGGATCGATCATCGCCCGTGAGTACGGGCTTCCCACGGTAGTGAACATACCCGGCATCACCCGGATCCTCAAGACGGGCGAACGCGTCCTTTTTGACGGGGGCGCCGGCACCCTGCGCCGTACCAGGTCACACTGACACTCCATGGTTCGCTAGGGGAGGTGAAACTGCCCGTTTTCTTGACACCCCCCGGCCCCGACCCTATGTTTCCCCCGGATGGGGACGCGCTCGGTGTCTCCCCTCGACCCGAGGAGCAGGATGACGACGGAACCTACGGCCCTCACCCAGCTTCCCAACAACCTGGGCAAGGCTCTCATCGTGGACGACGAGCCGGTGGTGCGCATCCTCTACGCCGAGGTGCTCGAGGCGATGGGATTCCAGGTGGACACCGCCTGTGATGCGGCGCAGGGACTCGACCGGATCAAGGCCACCCCCTACAACCTCATCATCTCCGACATCCGCATGCCGGGGATGACCGGGGTCGAGTTCTTCCTCAAGGCCGATTCCGTGCGGGACGGGACACGGGCGCGCTTCATCTTCACCACCGGCCTGCTGGACAGCCTGAATGCTCACGAGTACATGATTGCGACGGAAAAGCCCTGCATCATGAAGCCCGCCAAAGTGGAGACCATCCAGCAGACCGTCCTCAACTTTCTGAGAAACTCCCCCCCCGGACATTCCTGAGCGCTTCTCCTGCCAGACCGTTTCGGTCCCGCTTTCCTCCGAGCTTCGATTCCCCCCGATGGTCAGGATGTTTGCCGCGCGATTGGGCTAGAATCATCGCTCTGGTCAGCGGCGAATCATTCAATACTCCTGGGAGCCCCCCGCCATGATGAAGCTTTATACCGTCGAAACCTCCACCAATTGTGAGCGCGTGCAGCTGGCGCTGGCACACAAAGGACTGGCCGCGGAGCCCATTCAGGTTCCCTACGACGACCGCAAGGAAGTGCGAAAGGTCAGCGGGCAGGACCTGGTCCCCGTGCTGATCGACGGGGACAAGGTGCTCTACGAGTCGATGGATATCGTCCGATATCTGGAGGAGCGCTACGCCGACCGCCCGCGACTCTATCCAGCCGATCCGGCTCGGAAGGCGGAGGTGCTCCTGTTCATCGATTGGTTCAACCGCGTCTGGAAGCGCCCTCCCAACGAAGTGACCGAGGAGCTGGAGAAGCCGGCAGGGCAAACGGATCAGGCCCGGGTCGCCAGGCTGGGAAAGGCCATGCAGGGATACCTGGATCTCTTCGAGCAGATGCTCACGGGGCGGGAGTACCTCCTGGGTGAGTTTGGCGCGGCCGACATCGCGGCGTTTCCTTTTCTGAAGTATGCCGCCATCCACCCGGCCGACGACCCCTACCTCTTCCACAAGGTGCTGATGGACTACCAGAAGCCAGGAAGCGACCATCCGCACCTGGTGGCCTGGATCGCCCGCGTGGACAAACGACCACGCGCCTGATCCAGCCTCCCCGCAAATCGGCCGGCGCGCTTTTGGTAGAATGCGCCGTGCGCTCTCTCCTTCCGCTGTGCTGAAAACGCCAGGAGCCCCCCAGCGGGGTCGGGGTCGCGAAGGATGGTAGGGATGGTTGTGCTGGCCGCCCTGCTCCTCGTGGTTCTTCCGCTGGCTTCGCTTTTCACCACCGCCATCGTCTGGCGCCGGCTGCGCGACCGGCTCGAGGGAGTGGAGCGCGAAGTTGCCTCGCTGAAAAGCGCTCTGCGAAGCGTGCCGGCCACGCCGGCCCCAAGCCCGCCGCGACCGGCGGCGCCATCGGTTCCACCCGCGCCTGTCGCTCCGACACTGTCGCTGCCGCAACCTGCTGGCGACAGCACTACCGCTCCTCAGGCGGCGCCCGCCAGGCCTTCGACCGGTGAATCCCCATCGCCCCGCCCCTCCTCCGATGCGCCGATTTTCCGATCCGCCACGCCTCGACACTCCATCCCGAGCGAGACCAGACGGGCCGGTCCCCCGCCGAGAGATGGGAATCTGGAGCAGGTCATCGGGACGCGCTGGATGGTGTGGGTGGGCGCATCCATCATGGTGCTGGGGATCGGTTTTTTCCTGAAATACGCCTTTGAGCACAGCTGGATAGGTCCCACTGCCCGCGTGATCCTTGGTTTGCTGGCTGGCCTCGCCATGCTGGGGGCAGGGGAAGCGGCGCGGCGGAAGGCCTACGGCTTTCTCTCCCAGGGGCTGACCGGAGGGGGGATGGGGGCGCTCTACCTCTCCATCTTCGCCGCCTCGAGCTTTTACCATCTGCTGGACACGGGCGCGGCGTTTCTCTTCATGGGCCTGGTCACCGCCACCGGGATTTCCCTGGCGGTGCTGCAGAACGCGCTTCCCATCGCCGTGCTCTCGACGCTGGGTGGATTCCTCACGCCGGTGCTTCTGTCCACGGGGGAGGATCGGGCGGAAGCGCTGTTCACCTACCTGGGGATCCTGAACCTCGGAGTTCTTGGAGCCGCGTTCTACCGCCGCTGGCGGGCGCTCGACCTGGTGGCCTACACCGGGACCATCCTCATCTATGGCGCCTGGTTCTCGAGCTACTACACCCCCGCGAGAATGGCCGTGGCGCTGATTGGGCTCGCCGCCTTCTTCCTGCTGTTCATCCTGATTCCGGTAATCCCGGTGATTCGCGGCCACGCTCCGGTGGCCCCCGAAGCAGCCCTCCTGCCCCTGGGTGTGGGCCTCGCCACTTACCTCTATGGTTACCGCATCCTGCACGAAGCCCACGCCAACGGCTTCGCGGCAATGCTGCTGCTGATGGCCGTGCCGCATTTCCTGCTGGCCCAGATGGTCAAGCGGACGGCTCCCGGCGAGCGGCGCCTGATCGGCGCCCAACTGGCGCTGAGCATGACGTTCCTGACCCTGGCCATTCCGGCGCGTCTCGGGCTGCAAGCGGTCACCGTCGCCTGGGCGGTGGAAGGGCCGCTGCTCTTGTGGCTCGGATATCGCTACGCCGAGCCGATGGCGCGTGCAGGGGGTTGCGTGGTCCTGGGCCTCGCTTTCTTCCGGGTGCTCTTCGTCCACCAGCCGCTGCACCGGGAGCTGTTCACCCCCGTATTCAACCGGGCCTTTGGCACCGATATGCTGGTCGCGTTGGCCTTCGGAGTGGGAAGCTGGATATGCGCCGGACGTCGCGACTCGCCCGGGTCGCGCCCGCTCTGCTCGACCCTGGCTCTCCTGGGGGGACTGCTGGGCGTCTTCGTGCTGTCCATGGAAATCGGTCTCTACGGGAATCTCACCGGCGAGGCGCTGCATCAGCGGGTGAGCTACGGGATTCTCACCTGGGTGCTGCTCGAGAGTCTGTGGGCCATCGCCGGGCTGCTCTTCCTCACATGCGGGCTGCTGCTGATCGACCTACACGCAAGGTTTGCGGGCGTCGGGCTGCTCGGTTTGAGCGCCGTCGCGGCTGCCGCTTCGCGCCTCAATTTCATGAATGCGCCAGACAGGCTGATCCTCAATCGGCTGTTCCTGGGTGGCGTGTTCGTTGTCGCCGCCCTCTGGGCCGCTGCCAGAGTTTATCGAGTGCTGCAACCCTCTGCGCAGCAGGGGGCCGACCCGATGCCGATCTACCTGGCGGCGGCTGCGTTGCTGGAGTTGTGGTGGATCTCGACCCTGGAGTCGTACCGCTTCTTCGCCTTCGCGGGAGGCAGGATGGAGACGTCGGGCGAGGGGGTATGGAGGGCCCAGCTGGCGGTCACCGTCACCTGGGCGCTGTTCGCGGTCGCGCTCCTGGCCGGGGGGTTCCTCAAACGCCAGGCGTCACTGCGCTACGCGGCTTTCGCCCTTCTGGGGCTGTCGGGAGTGAAGGTGGTGCTGGTGGACATGTCCCAGGCGCGACAAATCTATCGGGTGATTTCGCTTCTGGGCCTGGGGCTGGTCATGGTGGGGGTTTCCTACGTCTACAGCCGGATTTTGCGCTCGAAACCAGGCCGCCCGGAATGATCCTGCGACGGAGCATGCTCATCCGGCTGGCTTGGCTCGGGGCGGCCCTGGGTGCCGGCGCAGGCCCGCTTGCCTACGCGGACCCGGATCTCTCGAAGTACGAGTTCATCCGCGCCATCCAGGGTCCAGCGGATGGGGAGGGAATCTGGAGAGCGCCGCTGGATGCGCAGGTGCAGAATGCGGCGCGGCGCGACTTCGCCGACTTGAGGGTCGTGTCGGATGACGGCACGGAGGTGGCCTGTGTGGTGCGCCTGGAGACGGGCTCCGAGCAGGCCAGTCCTCTCACCCCCACGATCTACAACCGGGAGTTCGTACCGGGGGAGAGCAGCTCCCTGGTGCTGGATTTCGGCGACCAGGTGATGAAGAACTCCCTGCGCATCCACACGCCGGGGAAGAATTTCCGCAGGGAAGTGCGGGTGGAAGCCTCCGAGGACGGAAAGCAGTGGCGGGTGATCCGAGAGCAGGCTTTCCTTTTTCAGGTGGAGGTGGGTGAAGCAGGCCGGCCGTTCAGCAAGGAAGAAGTGGACCTCCCCGCGGGGGATCAGCGTTACCTGCGAGTGCGGGTTTTCAACGGAGGGTCGGATCCCCGCAAGGTCGAGATCGAATCGATCAGCGCAGCGATGATCGAGCGGGTGCCACCCACGCTGGAGCCGGTGGAGGTCGCCGTGCTCTCCACCCGGGAAGATCCGAAGAGCCGGTCGACCGAGTTGATCCTGGACACGGGAGCCCGCGGCCGCGTCCTGGCGCTCCTGCGCTTTTCCTTCAATGACTCCAACTTTCAGCGGGCCGTGAACGTGGAAGGGCGTGACGCGGAAGTGGAGGAGGTGGATCTGCCCCTGGAGGACGGCGGCGCCCGCCGGGTTCGCCGCGAGATCCCCTGGCAGTGGATGGCCTCGGGGACGGTACGCCGGATCAGCGCCGGGTCGGCCCCGGAATCGGGGGAAGAGGTAAAGCTGGGGAGGGAGGGCTTCAGGTTTCTGCGGGTAAGGATCTACAATGGCGACGATCCGCCGCTCAAGCTGCGGGGGGTGCAGGGGGAGGCCGTGGTTCGAAGCGTCCTGTTCCCGGCGGTCGCGGGGCGCCGTTACAGTCTCTATTACGGCAATCCACGAGCCCGGCAGCCGCAGTACGATCTGGCCCACCTGCTGCCCCGGCTGGAGCGGGCTCGGGTCAGCGCTGCGATCCTGGGGATGGAAGAGAAGAATCCGGCCTTCACGCCCGCCGGGGCGGCCGGCCCCGGAAAAGGCATGCGACGGCTGATGCTGGGGGGAGCCCTGGCTCTGGTCCTGATCGTCCTGGTATGGTTGATACGTTCCGTGAGACGCGTTCCCGCGCATTGAGGCCCTCATGTCACTGAAACCGAGCTCTCAGCCACCCGACTACGTCATCGCCACCGAAGCCCTGAAGAAAATGCGCCCCATCGAAGAGATCGCCCGCGGCATGGGACTTCCCACCGAGCCGCTGCACTTTTTCTCCTATGCCGGACGCTACGCCAAGGTTTCGCACCGCCTCGTTTCCCGCCCCGTCGGAGAAGACCGGCAGGGAATGCCGGTGCTGGTGACCGGCATGAACCCGACCCCGGCGGGCAGCGGCAAGACGCTCACGACCATCGTCCTCACCGATGCGTTGAATCTGCTGTTCAAGAGGAGATCCGACCGACGACGGGCGTCCTTCGTCCTGCGCGAGCCCAGCATGGGGCCGACCCTGTCGGTAAAAGGGGGAGCCTGCGGCGGAGGGTACAGCCAGGTGCTTCCCATGGAGGAGATCAACCTTCATTTCACCGGGGACATCGCCGCCGTTACCGAGACCCACAACCTGCTCTGGTGCATGCTCATGGCGTATCTCTCCACGCCGGGCGATCGCAAGAAGATCCTCCTGGAGAGCATCGAGTGGCCCCGGGTGGTGGATCTCTGCGACCGAAGCCTTCGGCAGGTCGTGCTTTCACCGGACGGCAAGATCCGCGAGGGTCGCCCCACTCTCAAGGGAGGCTCCATCATTACCGCCGCCAGCGAGCTGATGGCGGTGCTCGGTCTGGCCTCCGACATGGAAGATCTGGGAGAGCGCATCGCCCGGATTCGGGTGGCACGCTACGAAGACGGCACCCCGGTCACGGCGGGCAGCCTCGGCGTGGTGGGCGCCATGCAGGCCCTGCTCAAGCAGGCCATCAATCCCAACTTCGTCCAGACCATCGCCGGGAGCGGCGGCTTCATCCACACCGGTCCGTTCGCCAACATTGCTCACGGCAACAGCAGCCTGGTGGCCCTGGCCCTGGCCCGTCGGCACGCCGATCTGGTGGTCACCGAAGGGGGATTCGGGGCGGACCTGGGCGCGCAGAAATTCTTCGACGTGGTCTGCCGCATCGCAAAGCTCCGACCGGCGGTGGTGGTGCTGGTTTTCTCAACCCGCGACTTGAAATACCACGGTGGCGCCAAACCGGTGGGCGCCGAGGGGGCGCCAGGCACAAAATGGCGCTTCGCCCCGGATCGGGAAGCCTGCCTGCGTGGCATGGAGAATCTGAGAATTCACGCCGAAAACCTGAAACAGTACGGCGTGAAAGTGGTGGCCGCGATGAATCGCTTCGCCATCGACGACGAAGAGGAAGTCCGCTTCTGCCTTTCCGCCATCCAGGAGCGCCTGGGAATTCCCGCGGTGGCCCAGAGCGGGCATTCCAACGGAGCCGAAGGGGGATTGGCGCTGGCCGAGACGGTGCTCAAGCAGGTGGAGGCTGCCGGGGAAGGGGAGGCATTCCGCCTTCTTTATCCCGATGAGGCTCCGCTGCAGGAGAAGATCGAGACCGTGGCACGCAAGATCTACCGCGCCGAGGGGGTCGATTACACTCCGGAGGCGCTTGCGGCCCTGGAGCGCATCGAGGCGGAGTATTCCAGCAAGCTCAATGTGGTCCTCAGCAAGACCCAGTTCAGCCTGTCGGATGACAAGGAAATGCTGGGAGTGCCGCCGAAGCGGAAGGTGAGGGTGACGGGCGTGCTTTACCGCGGAGGAGCCGGGTGGGTCACGGTGCTCCTGGGTGACGTGTTGCTGATGCCCGGAACCAACTACGACACCTGCGCGGCGCGGCGGCTCAGCGTCGAGCCCGACCCCGAGGTCTTCGGCGGGTTCATCGTGGAGAATCTCCAGTAAATCCCATGGAACCCTCCGCCGTGATGGACGGGCTTTTCTGGTTCGTGGCCTTCCTCTTCTCCACCACCGTGCATGAAGCGGCCCATGCGTGGGTCGCCCTCATGGGGGGCGATCCCACGGCCTATCAAGGGGGGCAGGTCTCGCTGTCGCCTATCCCCCACGTCCGCCGCGAGCCCATCGGTATGCTGGTGGTCCCGCTTCTCACCGCGATCACCAACGGCTGGGCCATGGGATGGGCGAGCGCTCCCTACGATCCGAATTGGGCGGAGCGCTACCCTCGCCGGGCAGCCTGGATGGCCGCGGCGGGGCCGGCGGCCAACTACTGCCTCGCGATCCTTTCGCTGCTGCTGCTGCGCGCCGGGCTGGCCATGGGCTACTTCGTCGCGCCCGAGACCGTGAATCTCAACCATCTCGTGGCTCCGGGGGCGGGAGGCGAGGCAGGTCTGGCCGCTTTCCTGGCCCAGGGCCTCTCGGTGCTGCTGATGGAGAATGCCATTCTGGGGACTTTCAATCTCGTTCCCTTGCCGCCGCTGGATGGCTCCGCCGCCATCGAGCTTCTGCTGCCCGAAAGAATCGCTGTGTCCATCCGGCATTTCACCCGCGGAACGCAGTTTTCCTTCGTGGGCCTGTTCATCGCCTGGCAGGTCTTTCCGATGATTAGCTCCCCGCTCTTCTCGCTGGTCATCCGACTGGTCCACCCGGGGGTTACCTATTCCTGACGGCCCCGTGACCGTTCGAGCCGCTGCGCCGGGAGATGAGTCCCGCGTCGCCGAGCTGGCGGGGCAGCTGGGATATCCTTCCACCGCGCAGGAAATCCGCGGCAGGGTGGAGCGCATCCTCTCCGATCCATCACACCGGCTGTGGGTGGCGGAGCTGCCGGGAGCCGGGATCGCCGGGTGGATTCATCTCTACCTCTATCAGGTCGTGCAGTCGGACTTGAGGGTCGAGGTCGCGGCTTTGGTGGTGGACGAGGCGAGCCGCGGTCGCGGCGTGGGCAAAGCCCTGATGGCAGACGCGGAAGCGTGGGCCCGAGAGCAGGGCTGCCAGGCAGTGTCGCTGCGCTCCAACGTGAAACGCCAAGGGGCGCACGACTTCTACCAGGCTCTGGGCTATTCGATCGTGAAAACCCAGCACGCCTTCAGAAAGTATTTGTCCCGGTGAGGAGAGTAGAATAGCAATCCCCTCCAACGGTCAGGTCGTGCCCTTCTGAGCGGGCGCTTTCGGCAGGGAGTCAGCGAGTTGGAAACGAATTCAAGCCTTTCCACCTGGGTGGAGGAGTCGGCGCGGCTCTGCAGTCCCGACCAGGTCGTCTGGTGCGATGGGAGCCGGGAAGAGCGTGCGCGGCTCACGGAGCAGGCCCTGTCGACCGGGGAGCTGCTGGAGCTCAACCCTCAGGACCTGCCGGGGTGCACGCTGCACCGCAGCAACCCCAACGATGTGGCCCGCACCGAAGGACTGACTTTCATCTGCTGTCCGAGGAAGGAAGACGCCGGCCCCACCAACAACTGGATGGACCCCGCCGAAGCCTATCGGCGCCTGAGCGCCATCTTCGACGGGAGCATGCGTGGCCGGACGATGTACGTCGTGCCGTACCTGATGGGACCGCCGGGCTCGGCGTTCGCCAAGGTGGGCGTCGAGATCACCGACAGCCTCTACGTAACGCTGAACATGGGGTTGATGACCCGCATGGGCCGGGTGGCCACGGAGCAGCTCGGCGCTTCCGGCGAATTCACCCGCGGGCTGCACTCCCGCGCGGACTTGAACCCCGAGCGGCGTTACATCTGCCATTTCCCCCAGGACAACACCATCTGGAGCGTCGGCTCCGGCTACGGCGGCAACGCGCTGCTTTCCAAGAAATGCATGGCGCTGCGCCTCGCCAGCGTCCTGGGTCGGGAGCAGGGGTGGCTTGCGGAGCACATGCTCATCGTGGGAGTGGAGGATCCCTCCGGGAAGGTCACCTATCTGTGCGGCGCTTTTCCCAGCGCCTGCGGCAAGACGAACCTGGCGATGCTGGTACCCCCCGAGCGCTTCAAGCGATGGCGAGTCTGGACCGTGGGGGACGACATTGCCTGGCTGCGCCCCGCTCCGGATGGCAGGCTGTATGCCGTCAACCCCGAGGCGGGCTTCTTCGGAGTGGCCCCCGGCACCAGCATGAAGTCCAACCCCAATGCCGCGCTCGCCGTGCGCAAGAACACGATCTTCACGAACGTCGCGCTGAAGAACGATCGCACCGTCTGGTGGGAAGGGCTGGAGGATCCGCCAGCGGAGTGCCTCGACTGGAAGGGTCAGACCTGGACGCCGCAAAGCGGCGAGCTCGCCGCGCATCCCAACAGCCGCTTCACCGTGGACCTGCACCAGTGCCCCAGCTACTCACCGGAGTGGGACAATCCCAACGGCGTACCCATCAGCGCCATCCTGTTCGGGTCCCGGCGCGCCTCGGTGGTACCGCTGGTTTACGAAGCTTACAACTGGCAGCACGGGACGTTTCTAGGGGCGACCTTGTCCTCGGAGACCACCGCGGCCGCCACCGGGCAGGTGGGAGTGGTGCGGCGAGATCCTTTCGCCATGCTGCCCTTCTGCGGCTACAACATGGCCGACTACTTCGGGCACTGGGTGCAGATGGGCAGGCAGCTGAGCCGGCCCCCCAGGGTCTTCCGGGTGAATTGGTTCCGCCGGGGTGCAGATGGGAAGTTCCTGTGGCCTGGATTCGGAGAGAACTTGAGAGTGCTTCAATGGATCATCCAGCGCTGCGACGGCGTCGGGGAAGCCCGGGAGACTCCCATCGGCTTCCTGCCCCGTCCCTCGGCGCTGGACCTGGAGGGGCTGGAGCTGTCGCGCGCGACGGCGGATGAGCTGCTGTCGGTGGATCCGGTCCAGTGGGGTGGTGCCCTGGAGAGCCAGCAGCAGTTCCTGGCGAAGTTCGGAGAGCGGATGCCGCGCGAAATGTGGGACGAGCACCACGCCCTGGCGAAGCGGCTCGCCTCCCACGTGCAGGCCCCCTAGATCCCCACCGCTGCTTGCGCCTTCAAGGCAGAAACGGTTTGTCCCATTGGCCGGCGAACGCCCATTCCGATGCCGGCTTGCGCGAGCGCGGCGCCTTCTCGCGCTCCTGCAGCGGCTCGGGAAGCTCCTCCAGCCTGCCTGGATACCCCACCACGATCATCGCCATGGGAGTGAATCCCTCGGGGATGTTGAACAGCTCACGGGCGCGCGCCGCGTCGAAGCCCGCCATCTGATGGGTGATCAGTCCCAGCTCCGTGGCTTGAAGCACGAGGTTCTCGCTGGCCAATCCCACATCGTGCTGGGCGGTCCGGTTCGGCTTGCCGTTGTGCGTGAAATTCTCGCGCGCCACGGAGAGCAGCAGCACAGGTGATTTCTTGGCCCAGGCATTTCCGTCAACCAGACATGAGCGCGCGGCTTCCAGAGCGGCCGGGTTCCGGGCGTCGAAGACCAGGTAACGCCATGGCTGCTCATTGAAGCAGGAAGGAGCCCAGCGGGACGCCTCGAGCAATATCTGCAGAGTCTCGGGCTTGACCGGGCGATCCGGATCCACGGCACGGGGGCTCCAGCGCCGCGCCAGCAACGGGTGGATGGGAGTGGTGGTCGGGGCGGGTTTTTCCATCGATGAGCTCCTTCTCCTCGGTTCCTCTGAGCGACGGCCTATCTTACCCTTTCAGCTCCGCGCTAATCCCGTGTCCCCCGTCGATATTCCTGGTCTATCCTCTACCGCTCTAAGGAGCTTCCTTCCCAGGCTCCTTGGAGCAAGGGGGTGAACTCGACCACTATCGTGGTGTAGACATCAACCAGTACGTCGTCCATTTCGCCCGGACGGTATCTCCATTGCTTCACGGCTTTTGTGGCGGCGACCTCGAAGTCATGGGCAGCCTTGGGCGGGGCAGCCTGCTTTCCAGGAGACTTTTCTTTCGCAGCACCGGGCTCTGGCGCCCCTTGGTCCTTGCTGGACCCACCGCAGCCTTCCTCCACCCAGAGATCGGTCTTGAGTGGCGTGATCTCTCGCACGGTCCCGCTCTTCTTGACTCGAGAAGTTCACGCCGGCTCGGCAGGTCGACCTTCCGTGACGATGTCGATGACGACCACGCCAGCCTTCTCACCGGTCTGGACGTAACGATAGGCGTCGGCGATCGCGGCGAGGGGATACCTGCGATCGATGACGGGAATGAATCGACCCGCTTCGATCTTGTCTCTCAGTCCGGTCACGAACGTCTTTCCGCTTCCCCGCTTCGGCAAGGGAACCACGACCCGCCCGCTTCTCGTAACGCCCGACCATAGCACGAGCACTAGATTCTGCGACCAGGGGCCGCGATCCGTCGATGCGAAGACGCCCTCGGGCTTGAGCCATCGCCGCCATCGGCCGATGCCCAGCTTCCCCACCGCGTCCAGCACGAAGTCGAAGTCGCGGCCAAGGTGGTCGAAGGCGTCGGTGGTGTAGTCGACTGTCAGGTCGGCCCCCAGCGATCGGACCAGTCCGAGGTGGCGGCCTGCGACGACCGCGACGACTTCGGCGCCGCGATCTTTGGCGAGTTGAAGCGCTGCCGTGCCGATCGCCCCGGATGCGCCGTAGATCAGGATCCTGTGGCCGGGCTTCAGGGCGAAATGCTCGATGGTCGGACTGGCGTAAAAGGCGCCTTCGCAGATGACGGCCTGATCGAAGCGCAGGTTCGAGGGCATGTGCGTGATCGGCCCGGTTTCGCGCATGCAGAAATATTCCGCCTGGGCGCCGTCACTCCTGAGCGGGCACATTCCGTAAACGCGGTCTCCAGGCTTGAACAGGCCGGCCGCCGCGCCAACGGCTTCGACGGTTCCGGCGAAATCCATGCCGAGGGTGTTCCGTCGCGATCCCCCGGCGCCGATCAGCAGCCGTACGAGTGTGGGGTGAAGGAGCTCGCCGCAATCGGTCCTATTGACCGTCGTGGCATGGACTCGCACCAGCACCTCATCCGGGCCGGGCACCGGCGTCGGGACGTCGCGTACCTCGATCACGCCGGGCGACCCATAACGCACGATTGCGGCTGCCTTCATCGGTCCTCCCCTAGGTCGTGCGCAGACTCGCGCCCTCGTAGGTCTTATAAGCTGGATTTTGGCGACCGATAGTGGTTATTGTGTCAGCCTCGTCGGCAATTGCGAGAACCGTCAGGGCATTTTCGTCCCACTCAGGCAAACTGACTTAGTCTCGTGTGCGCCAAAACGGTGGGAAGATCAAGATGCAGCTGCCGGAAACCGGACCTCTCGTCCATAATCGACCCGAGCCACCCGCTTGTCAAAGCGATTCGCCGTAAGTGAGGTGGAGTGCGCAACGGATGTCTTTGACGCAGCAGCCGGCATGGGCTCGTCTTCTACGGTTCGGTTTCCTGTTCGTGCTGTTCTGCACGGCCTGCGTGTCGGCCGGCGCCGGGCGGAGCGCCCTTGGCCAGGCCTCCGACAGCGAGACGGCCGCAGCGCCTCCGATTTCCGCGGGCTCCTATCTGCCGCCGGCCTCTTCCCGCACGGCCGGCCTTTCGGACATCGTCCTCATCTACCAGGGTGGCACAGACCGGCTGCCCTGGACGCCGGAGCAGTTCGCTCCCTATGTCAGCGCCCGCACCTCCGATGGACGCGAGCACTGGCTGTTCGATGGTTTTCTCTTCATCGAATTTCGGGACGGCCGCGGGCATATGTATTCGGTGGGTTTGAATGAAAAGCCCGCGCGCCAAGAGGACTGGCTCTGGCTGATCGAGCGCAACTTCGCGCCCGACACCGGCGTGCCCGCTCTCGACCAGGCGCTGAATTCTGTCGCACTCCGGCTTGGCGAACCCGCCAGGCCGCGCCAGGTCATTCTCACGATCCCCGAGCCGCTTCCGGCCCTTACCGACTGGGGCTCCCTCAACGGGCGTGCGATCGATTTCAGACGATCCAAGGAGCGCGTCGCCGCCTGCCGCTGGCATATCGAGACCGCGCTCGCTCGGTGGGACGCCCTTCATCCCGTCCACCTCAAGCTGGCAGGATTCTACTGGGTTGCCGAAGACAGCGCCCTGGACGCCACCATCCTGCCCCAGGTGGCCGAGATCGTTCACGCGCACGGTCTCCGCTTCCTCTGGATTCCCTACTGGCTCGCACCTGGAGCGGGAGACTGGGCACGGCTCGGCTTCGACGCCGCCTACCAGCAGCCGAACCACTTCTTCCATCCGGAGATCCAGGATCAGCGGCTCGACGAGGCATGCGCCTTCGCCCGCAGGAACCAAATGGGCGTGGAGTTCGAGTGCGACGATCGTGTCTATAAGACGCCTGAAGTGTTTCGACCTCGGCTCTACAGCTACCTTCGAGCCTTCGAAGCCGGCGGCGTCCGTGAGCAGGCTGCAATGGCCTACTACGAAGGCGGCGGAACACTCCTGCGTCTGTTCAATTCGTCTGACGCGACGACTCGTGCGGACTACCAGGCTATCGCTGACTGGGTCGTTGCCCGCCAGTCGAGACTGGCGCCGGAACTCCGATAGGGACGGGCATTCCCCCTCCCGGCGCGGTTCCTCCGGATGCCGCCATACGATTCAATGCTCCCCTACGTGCCGGAGCTTGTCGGGATTCAGGACGCGGAGCGGCGAGGATCCGTTCTCCGTCCGTGCAGATGGAGGTGGTCGACACCACCTGTCCCGACCTGAGGGTCACAAGCGCGGGCTCGCCGTTGAGCCGCCCCATCCTGTGCGTCAGGAGGCCTCGCGTCTTGCGCTCGATCGCCAGGAGGAACCGGGCGATCCGCTCCGCGCCGACGAGGACGTGTCCCGCGGAAGAAGGAGTCTTCACAACGCGTTCCGCTACACCGACCTAAAAAATCGGCGGATCACTACGGTAGCTCAGGGCCACGTGATGCGGTGGAGCGTGGCGATGCGCCCGGGTTGGCGGCCTACTGAGCGCCGCGGATATTTCGAAGGGCCCGACGCACCCTATCTTCCTGGTTGTAGTCTGCGGGCACCGCGCTCTGACTCCGGGGCGTTCCCGACTCCATGAGTGTGATGAGGCGGTCCAGCCGCTTCCGGATTCCGCGCCGGGGTAAGAGGAGGCCCCAAGCCATCACAAGGGGAAGCAGCAAGACGGCCGCGATCAAACCGGCGAGCTGGAAGACGATGTCCAGGTCAATGTTTGGCATGGCAATTCTCCATGACGACCACACTGAAAGCCCGTCACCGGGCTTCCGTGCGGAGTAAATACTTGGGTCCTGATGAACCGGAGCCGGTCGCCAGGACCCCACGGCCCGTGGCCCACGGGAGCTTCTTTGCATACTGTCACAGGCGGCTCCAGTGAGTGCACCCGGGATGAGATTACTCCCGGCGCGGCACTCCACCAAGGCCATGCTCCCTTAGTAGGACGAACATGCCCTGAGTGGACTCCCCAAAACCTGCAAGGTTGACACAACACCTCTTTTCGTCGGACCTCGAAATGTGGCTTATAGTTTCTATCCCCGGCCACACAACGAAGGAGAGACGCGATATGCGAGAGTATGCAGGAAGGGGCATGCTGGGAATCGTCATAGGGCTGGCGCTGGCCACGACGGCCGGGGCCGGGGCCGCGGGGACTCTGGTCATTCAGTACACCGGCACCGGGACCGACCACCTGGGCGGGGCCGTCGCCTTCGGAGACGTGAACGGGGATGGGACACCGGACATCATCGTCGGTGCGGATGGCGCCAGCTACGTGGACGTCTACGACGGCGCGAGCCCGAGCACGAAGCTGCACCGGTTCACCGGGATCGTGGGCGACGCCTTCGGCTCGACGGTCGAGACGGGGGACGTGAACGGCGACGGCAAGGCCGACGTGCTGGTCGGCGCCTTTTCCTGGGACGGCCCGGCAGGCACGGATCAGGGGTATATGCGGGTGTTCGACGGGGCCACGGGCTCCCAGCTCTTCGAGCTGCAGGGCGAGCGGAAGACCGACACCTTCGGGGCCTCCATCGCGGTGGCGGACATCAACGGTGACGGCAAGGGCGAGATCCTGGTCGGCGCGCCGTTTGCCGAACTCCGCGGGATCAACGGCAACACGGGGTACGTGAAACTGTACGACGGCGCGACGCAGGTCGAGCTCTTCCGCTGGGACGGCCCCGGCCACTTCGACGAGATGGGCCGCGGCGTGGCCTTCGGAGACGTGAACGGGGACGGCACCAAGGACATCATCCTAGGCGCCGGCAGCGGCAACGGGGCCGACTACGGCGGGTTCGTCTGGGTCCAGAACGGGGTGAACTTCGGCCAGCGGCTCTACAGCTTCACGGACGGCAAGTCGCACGTGAAGCCCGAGCAGAACTTCGGGTTCGCCGTGGCGTCGGCTGACGTGAACGGGGACGGGTTCTCGGACATCATTTGTAGCGCGCACCGTGGACAAACCGGGCAGCTCCGCACCGACCCGACGACGGGCTATGTGCGGGTGCACAGCGGGGCCAATGGGGCGCTGCTCTACCAGCTCAACGGCGAGGCATCCGGCGAGGAGTTCGGACGGTTCCTGGACGCGGGCGATCTCACGGGCGACGGCCGGCCCGACATCGCGGTGGGGGCGCGGTGGGCGGCGCTCGGCGGGTACGTGAAGACCTTCGACGGGACGACCGGCGCCGTCATCGACCGGCAGCAGGCGGACGCCGACTTCGAGTGGCTCGGCAGCTCGGTGGCGATCACCGACGGCGGCGCCAGCGGCCTCCGGCGGCTGGCCTCGGGCGCGTACCAGGGCGACTCGCGGTCGCCGAACCCGGGAGGCTACGTCCGGGTCTGGCAGTACTGACGAGGGACGACTGAAACGGACGGGCGCCGGATCCTTCGGGTTCCGGCGCCCGTTTCTTTTTCGGGGTGCGGTGGTACGGGCGACGCTTCGTTGCCTCCCGATCGCTAGGATCGCTGCTCGATCGGAACGACCTTTACCGAGGCAAGAGGTGCGAAGCCTAGTGGACATCCTTGGACGTCATGTCGATAGTGATCATGAAGCCGTTCGTCCCTTTGAACTCGAACGGCTTGGGCCCGACCCGGTATGCGTGGGACTGCGTTGGCATCAAGATAAAACCATCGTTTCGGGCCGCGCCAAAGTACTTGAGATTTGAGATGACCGTCTGGTCGCCACTCATCGCCGTGGGATTGTGCGCCAGAATTATTTCGCCACCCTTGCCACCGTCGAGACGCGCTTCCGCGCCCTCTTTCGTGGCCTTCCACTCGACTGGAGCATCCTTGCCCACCGTGAAGGAGCTCCATTTCCAGGGGTAGATGTGTCCGGGACCCAAAAGGATGGCAGCAACGGCATCGCGCTGCTCCTTCGTGACCGAGGGCTCGAAGGTCACCTCGGCCCATTCCGTCTGGTTGTCCCCAAAGTCGTCACCCAGGTCACCGGCGATCCAGAACTTGATCCCATCGAGTTTGACGGTGCCGTAACTTCCACGGTTGACGCGGTAACCCATGTTGAACTGGCAGTAGTGCTTTCCGCCGCCGCCGTGGCCTTCGTGCTCAGGCGACGGCTTCGTGCTGAAATAGCATGGGCAGAACATCGAACAACTGCAGGCCTCGATAATGGTGGCGTTGACGGACCACTCCGGCGCGGCGGGTTTCGCCTGCTGGGCAAGCACGCGGCTGTGAGCCACGGCCAGCACAGCCAAGACGATCAGGAGACTGACTGGCAGCAGGACATGTTTCTTAAGACTCTTCATTTCTACTCCTCCTTCTGAAAAAACTGGAACTGTTTGATGCTGTGCTGGCCCACTGATTCAATGGCTCACCTGTGTAGTGGTCACCGATTATATAGGGTCGGCCCGCCTGGAATCCTTTGCTAAGCACCTCAGGGCCGGTTAGGCCGGCCGCCTGGAGCGTACAGGGCTACGAGCTTGCGCGCGAGCCGACGGCCGAGGTCGGCCGGCATCGGGGTGAGGGTGGCCCGGCGCAGTATGCGGGGCGTTTCACAATACGAGCGAACGAACCGCTGGCAGCGCAAACAGCCGCCGACGTGTGATTCGACCGCTCTCCGGCGCGCGGCAGGCAGGAGCCCCTCGGTGTAGTCCATCAAGACGCGCACGCCCTCGCGGCAGGTCACTGTCTTCTTCATGGCTCCACTCCGACCAGGTGACTCAAGTAGCCGCGCAGCATCAGGCGCGCCCGGTGCACGCGCTGGCGCACGGCCTCATCTGTCATTCCCAGGACCGATGCCACCTCGGCAGTCGGCATCTCCTCGAGGTCGCGCAGCACGAAGGGGATCCGGTAGCGCTCGGGCAGCCGCTCAAGGGCCCCCTTCGCATGTCGCGCGAGACGCTTGCGGTCCAGGATCTCCTCTGCGTCGGCGGCGCGCGCGTGATCTACGTCCCGCGCGTGCCTTCCCTGTCCGTCGAAGCGCGGCAGGTACTCATCGAGCGGCTCGGTGGGGTGGCGGGCCCGTCCTCGGTGCAGCATACGCGCGGCATTGGTGGCGATGCGGTAAAGCCAGGTCGAGAATTTCGCATCCTCGCGGAAACCGCCAAGACGCCGGTAGGCGCGCAAGAAAGTATCCTGCAGCACCTCCTCGGCATCCGCCTGGTTTCGAGTCAGGCGGCATGCTAGACGGTACACCTGTTTCTGATGACGGCTCACGAGGGTCTCGAAGGCATCTGTATCGCCCGCGAGGACCCGGCGCGCCAGCTCCTCATCACTGATGACAACGGCAGAGGCTCTCATCTTCCTTGCTGGCCGGTGCGCCGGGCCGGTACGGAGTTCAGCGAGCCTTGATCGCGGCCCGAACCTTCGCCGCGAGCTCGGGCGTGATCTTTTCCACGCCATGGCTCTCGCAAGCGTGCGCCGCGACTTTCTCGACGAGCTCCTTCTCGGTGGGGGCCGTCGCCGTGAAGCTACATCCCTGCACTACGTCGTTGCATGCAATGTGCTTGGCCATTCTCTGTCTCCTTGTTCGGGTCGGGCCATCGTGGCCCGCCCTCAGCCCATTGGATGCCGGAGGGTGCGCCGTGTGACAAAGTCCCGTGACTGCCACCGCCGTGGTCGAGGCCCCACCTATCAGGGATTCACCGGCGAGTACTCCACGTGCCGGCCGCGCACACCGGCGCCGCGCGTCTCCAGGACCTCCTCAATCTCGAACGTCACCACCACGCCCCGTGCGCCACGGAAGGTCGACACCCTGACCGGATCCCAGTCGAGCTGGGCCGCTCCGGTGACCTGCAGCGTATCACCGGTTCCGAAGTCCAGGAACAGGAGACCCGCGCGCGGCTGGATGAGGAGGTTTCCGAGAGTATTGAACATGTTGTTCCCGGGATAGTCGGCGAAGACCAGGGTACGCTTGTCGAGGAGCCTGACGAAGCCCGGAGCACCCCCTCGATGCGAAGCGTCAGGTCCTCCCTTGGGATGGGAGCTCGCGATGAACAGGGTGTCGGCCCCGGCAATGAGGCTCCGCTGCCTCTCGTTGAGCATGGAGGATCGCTCCGGCGGCGCCGTCTCGAGGCCGGTCCCTTCCAGCTCGAGACGGCGAGCCTGAATGTACTTCGGGCAGTTACCGTACACCTGCTCGACCGCCACGAAAATCCCTCGCTCCGGGTCGAGGAGGGCGCGCCCATTGATGCGCAGCCGCTGCCGTGTCCAAAGATGGATGGCCAGAACTCCCAGCTCGCCTCTCGCTTCGAGGTTTCGTGACAATGGATCGGAGCGCCGAGGACGGCTCTGGATGAGCATCAACCGCTCGTCCACGGGGTGGAGAAATCCGGGAGGACCGGTCAGCAGTGAGGCCCATACCCGGGAGCTCTCGTCGAGCGAAGCGGTCACCGCGAGCCGATGGCTGGCCATGAGGCGCATGGCCACAGGCGTCAAGATCGGACTTATGCCTTGCCCGACACGGTCGGCTTCTTCACGCACCCCCACGCGGCGCTGGATTTCCAGCTCCCCCGGGTGATAGGCCCCTCCACTCGAGCCGGCTTCGAGTTCCATCCGTCGGTTCTCCATACTGCTTTGATGCCGACAAGGGTCGGAGTGTGACAGGCCAGCCCCCAGGACGAATTACCAGACTCCCCAATTCTGACGAGGTTGTCACAAAACCCCCTTCCCGGGCCTAAAAATTGTGACTCATAATTCTCCGTAGCCTGCGCGCCTCAGCCCGCTCGGCGCGGGTCAGCTTCCTCCGGTGGTTGACCTTCTACGCAACGAGAAGCCCACCTACGGTTACCGAGCTTCTCTAATCCAGCTTATAGTTCCTATCCACCGATGTTGACCTAAGGAGGGAGGAATCTCCATGCTTGCGAGAAAACGCGTCAGTGTATCGCTTTCGCTGATCGTGGTGGCGGGCTGGTGCATGGCGGCAGGCCTTCAGGTCCCTTTGTCTAAGGAAGGTTTTGAATCGGCCTGGAACAAGGGTGGAGAAACCAAACCCGGGGCCGTCGTCCAGAGGTACCACCTCGGATCCCGCCATCTGGCCACTGGTGACATCGATGTTTACCTCTCAACGCCCTACGCGCGGGCGTTGTACGTAAGCTCGACCCGGAAAAGCAAGACCCGCGCGATGGAGATGGAATCCCAGTGGGCCAAGGTACGAGAAGCATCAGGCATCTATCTGGTAGTTACCTCCATTGGAACGCCGATGAAAGGCTTCATCGAGCCGACGAAAGGCGAGCCACAGGTCCAACGGGCCGTAATCCGCAACCCTGGAACCGGTGAAACCCACAGCCCCAGCTTCTCGGGAAGAGTCAAAAAGGGTCCGGAACATGACTATTCACAGTCCCTGGGAATGAACTGGGGCTGGCTCTTCGAGTTCGACCAGACTCTCTTCGAGGGCCATGAAAGCATCGAGGTCATTGTCGAGACGATGAGCCATCGTGCCGTTATTCCGGTGGACAGGGGAAAGTTCCTGGCTCTCCCGGAGAATGAGCAAAACGCCACGCCCTGAGGGCTCGCTGACCATTACCGAACCCTTGCGTGAGGAACACCGAGCACCCGCCTAATTTTTCGGCTGGGCCCCAACTCCATCCACCCGGACAAACGCCCCCTAGAGCCGATCCGAATCAGGCCCGCTTGCTACGCCCGCCCTTTTGCTGGACAATCCCCCTTCTTCCGCCAGGAGGGTCGCCCGCCACGCCGGCGCCGGCGCTTTCCCATCATGCTCCGGCGCGATACCAGGAGGGTTCTGGGTGAAGGGATCCATCAAGCAGGGACTCTTCCTGCGCATCGAGAAATACGCCAGAACCCACTATCGACAAGTCTTCCTGGTCACGCTCCTGCTGGTCGCCATCTCCATCTTCCTGGGCAGCAAGCTAACGCTGGACGGCGACGTCCTGGCCCTTCTCCCGAAAGACAATCGTCCCATCAACACCTTTCGCAACGCCCTTAATGACTTTGGCGGGCTCGATTACCTGCTCGTGGTCCTGGAGACCAAGCAGGGGCAGACGGCGGATGACCTTCAGGAATACGCCGACCTGATAGCCGTGCGCCTTCAGAAAATCCGCGACATCCGCTACGTAGAGCATCGTCTGGACACCTCGGGACCGTTTTTCGATTTCTTCAGGAAAAACGAGCTTCTCTTCCTCCCTCCGAAAAAGCTGCCGGAGCTGGAGGCGAGGTTTACCGACGACGGGATCCGCGCCCGCGTCCGGGAGAATGCCGACCAGCTGTCGGGTCCCTCCTCCTTCGTGGTGAAAAAAATCCTCCAGGAGGATCCGTTCTGGATCAGCCCGCTGCTCCTGACCGAAGTCCTGCGCAGCAAGGGGGCGCTCAAGGTGGATCTGGAGAGCGGCTACTATCTTTCTCCGGACGGCAGCGCACTCCTGCTGATCGCCAAGCCCGTGAAGCCTCCCCAGAACGTCGATTTCACCAAGAAGCTGATGGTGGAGGTGCGCAAAGCCGAGCAGGCAGCCAGCGAAGATCTGGTGAAGAGCGGTGGTAGCGGCGTCGCAGCCCCGGAAGTCTCGTACGGCGGCGGCTACGTCATCGCCCTGGAAGACAACAACCTGATCCGACAGGACATGACGCGCAACGGCCCGCTGTCCTTCCTGGTCATCGTCGCGCTCTATGCCTTCTGCTACCGGCGGTTTGGGGCGATTCTCTACTCCTCGGTGCCGCTGCTGGTGGGGCAGTTCCTCACCCTCGCGGTGGCTTATCTCTGCCTGGGCCACATCAATTCCGCGAGCACCGGGTTCTGGGCGATGCTGATGGGGCTCGGGACCGACTTCACCATCGTCATGTACGCCCGCTATGTGGAGGAGCGCCAGGCCGGGCGCAGCCTGGACGAGGCGATTTCCCTGATGATGGGAAACACCGCCTTCGGAGTGTTCACCGGGGCGATCACCTCGGCGGGGACCTTCTACGCCATGTGCACCACCGAATACAAAGGATTGAAGGACTTCGGTTTTCTGGTGGGCTCTGGAATCCTTCTGTGCCTGGTGGCCATTCTCTTTCTCCTGCCCGCCATGCTTGCCTGGAACGAAGGGCGGCCGCGCAAGAAGGACGTCGCCAAGAAGCTCTATCTTCACTCCTTCGGCATCGAGAGGGCGATGAGCTGGAGCACCGCGCATCCGCTGCCCGTGGTGGTGGGTTCGGGACTGCTCACCATCGTGGCAGGCTTCATGGCGTGGAACGTGCAGTTCTCCGACAACGTCCAGGAGCTGCGATCGCGCAACAACAAGGGGATCCTCATTCAGGAGAAGATCTCGCGGCGCTTCGGGGCCACCTTCAACCCCATGATGGTGGTCTGCAGCGGCACGGACGCGAATGAAGTCCTGGAAAAGAACCATCGGGTGAATGAGAAGCTCGAGACGTTCGTGGCCAACGGGACGCTGCTGGGCTACGAATCGATCCTCACGTATCTGCCCGCCCGGGCCGACCAGGAGCGCATCATCCAGGCGCTGAAACAAGGCGCGTCCGGACCGTTCAGCCTGCAGCGGATCGAGCGGACCTTCGAGGCGGCGCTCGCGGACAATGGCTTCCGGGAGGGGATTTATGCGAATTACCTCAAGACGCTCCCAGCCACTCTGAATCCGCCGCGACCCGTCGCGCTGGAGGATCTCCAGAAGGCCGGCCTGGACCCGTTCGTGAGCCGCTACGTGAAGATGGAGCCGGGCAACGTCCGGACGGTCACCTACCTCTTTCCAGCCGACGTGAAATCCAAGCGGCACGCCCCTCCGGCGCTGGTCCTCGCCATCCACGATCCGGACCATGGAGTCGAGATTACCGGTGTGAACCTGGCCAGCACGGAGATGCGGCGGATCTTCCGGAGGGATGCCTGGAGGGCGGTGCTCCTGGGACTGGCGCTGGTGGCAGTGCTGCTTTGGCTCGACTTCCGCAGCGGCTGGCTCACCACCCTGGCCATGATCCAGCTGATCCTGGGGGTGGTTTGGATGCTGGCGGGAATGCAGGCCCTGGGAATCAAGATGAATTTCATCAACGCCTTCGTGACCACCATGATTCTCGGGGTGGGGATCGATTACGGCATCCACATTATCCACCGGATTTCCCAGGAGGGGCTGGACAACCCGGAGGGGTTGCTCGAAACCGGTAAGGCCGTGGTCATGGCCGCGCTCACCAACGTGGCCGGCTTCGGGACCGTGGGGCTGTCCAACTACCCGGGGTTGCAGTCGATGGGACTCGTCTGCGTAATCGGCTCGATTACCTGCCTGATCACCGCTCTCACCACACTGCCCGCCATGATGGTGCTGACGCATTCCTGGAAGTCGAGGAAATAGCTCAGTGAACTCCGCCGGCGCGGATTGCCGTCGTCTCACCGCACGCGCTTCGACCCTGGCAACACTCGCCCTCATCAGCTCCCTTGCAGGTTGTCGCAGCGCCCAGCCGCCGCTGGCAAGGGCGCCGGCACCGGCCGCTCCAGCGAAGCCCGCTCCCGAGCCTGGGCCGGTCAGGGAAGTGGCCCCCGAAGAGGGAGGGGAGGGCACCTTTGCCCTGGAGGAGCCGTTCACCGGCCTCGCGGCGCCCCACTTGGCAACTCAGAGCGATCGAATATTGAGGGCGCTGGCGTTCCATGGCCTGACACGATTCGGCGATTCGGGGCGCATCGAGCCCGAGCTGGCCGTGAAGTGGGAGATGCTGCGGGACGGGAGCGAATGGGTGTTCCACCTGCGGCCCGAGACCGCTTTCACGAACGGACGATACCTGGAAGCGCGGCACGTAGCAGCCTCCTGGGAGAAGCTGATCGTCGCGCCCGATTCCTTCCACGCCTGGCTGCTGGAGCCGGTGAAGGGATATGAGGAGATGCGCTCGGGAAAGGCCCCGCACCTCGCCGGACTCATCCTCGAAAATGGGTTGACGCTGAGAGTGGAGCTGAGCTATCCGGTGCACGATTTTCCGTCGCGGCTCGCCCACCCGGCGATGGGAATTTCGGCATTCGGTGAGGATGTGGAGGGGATAGGCTACTTTCAGATCTGGGGAACGCCCAAGTCGCAGCTGATCGTCGTGCGCAGCAACCCGGAGTATTTTCGCGGGCTGCCGCACCTGGACGAGATGGCCTTCGTCCGGGGAGAGGCCGCGGCCCGGGACAAGCTGGCCACCGGGACGCTGGACATGGCGGTGCTTCCGCCGCTCGAGAAGGCGCCCTCCGATCCTCTCGTCAAAGTCTTCACCCCGGCGGAAGGACGCACCTATCTGCTGGGGCTGAACCGATCCACGGCCCCCTTCTCGCGTGACGACACGGCCTCTCGGTTTCTCGCCTCCCTGGATCGGGTAGACATGGCCCAGGCCGCCGCCGGCGATTCAGGAAAAGTCCCGGCCACACTCCTGGGGGTACCTTCGGCGGTCAAGCCGGGCGCTTCCAAATCGGCACCCGCCGCGCCCCCTTCCGGCCTCGGCCGGCTGGATCTCGTCTATCCAGAGGGAGATCGGACCCTCGCCCTGCTAGCGGAACGACTCGCCGCCCAGGTTCTCAAGGCCGGCGGCCGCGTGGTCCCCCACTCGGTCAGGGCGGCGGACTTTCTTGGGACGCTGGCTCGAGGCCAATACCAGATCTTCATCATTCCCGCACTCCCCGTCAGTCCGGATCCCGCGTTACGCCTGGAGGAGATGGCCCGGTGGAATCGCTCCGCTCCGGCCTCGGTGCTGACAGCCATCCGCGAGCTGGAAAGGGAGGGGGACCCGTCCAAAACCACGGCAGGGCTCTCCTCGTTGGATGCCTCGTTGCGTGAAGAGGGGCTGCTGTTCCCTCTGGTGCAGATCCCACGGAGGTTTCTGGTGGTAAAGGGGATATGCGGATTGCACCCCGATCCCCAGACGACCCTGGAGTGGGCCCGCGTCTGGCGGAGCCGCCACTCCAGGGGGGACTGCGACTGAGGCCAATTCCAAAGTTGAAGGGGTGGGTCGGCGGCGGAATGCCGGTGAGTGGTGAGATTCGGCGGGTGGATGGCGCCGAAATCTTGACGCGAACGGGTAAGTTTGCTTTTTGCGGGGATTTACCCTAGATTATGCCCCGGCTCAGGCGACCGGGACTGGCGAGAAGCGCCGAGGGCGACGCGAAAGCCAAGTCCCCCCAAACCTCACGAAAGGACCCACCCCCTCCATGGACCTCCTCCTTCTCCTGCTGGCCATCGTACTGAGTATCGCATTCAGCCTCGGACTGGGCGCAGGCCTGCTCTCCCTCTTGCTAAGATTGATTCAGACTCACTCCAGCTGACGAGGGCTTTTCCACACTCAAATTCCACTCTGCCGCCCGCGGCGCTGCTTCACGGGCAGGGTTGAGTCTCACCGCTCGGCGCCTCCCAGCGTCAGACAGGTCATCGAGACGGAGCCCATGACCGTCTTGTCGTTGAAGAATGAGACGAGGTCGTCGTCGCGTTGTAGCGCGAGGGTGTAAAGCAGCGGCAGGTAGTGCTCCGGTGTGGGAATGGCCAGCCGAGCTTCCGGTCCCAGGGACTGGTAATCCACCAGGTCGCGGTGATCTCTCGCCGCGATTCGTTTTTTGACTTCGTCGTTGAATCGCAGGGCCCAGTCGTAACCGTCCGACCGTCCAAAGTCCATGATCCCGAGGTTGTGTACGATGTCGCCGCTGCCGACGATGAGCACTCCCTGCTCGCGTAGCGGCGCCAGCTCGCGCGCCAGCTGATAATGAAAGGCGCCGGGGCGCGACGTGTCGAGGCTGAGCTGCAGGACGGGGATTTCGGCGTCGGGGTACATGGCGCGCAGGACGCTCCAGCATCCATGGTCCAGTCCGCGATTTCCGTCGAGTCCCACCCGGGTTCCCTTCACCATGCCGGCGGTTCTGCTGGCCAGTTCCGGATCGCCCGGGGCGGGATAGCGAATCTCGAAGAGCTTGCGGGGAAACCCGTAGAAGTCATGAATGGTCTCAGGATGATCCGCGGCGGTGATCGAGACTCCCGGCGTCTCCCAGTGCGCTGAGATGCACAGGACGGCCTTCGGCCTCGTCAGCCCTCGCGCCACCGCCTCCCAGCCGCGCCTGAACTCGTTGTCCTCGACGGCGTTCATGGGCGAGCCATGCCCGACGAACAGCACCGGCATGGTCGCGCTCCGATTCGTTACATTCATCGGCGATCCCCCCTTGCGTTAAAAACTGCGAGACCGTCCGTCCTATTCCTGGGGCAAAGCAGCCGTGTCAGGTCGCGTGACCCGCAAGGCCACGCCGAGCGCCATCACGAGCAGCAGCGCCGCCAGAACGAAGGGCGCTCCAGGAAGGTGCCAGTCGCGTCCGCCGCTAATGAAGAACGCGAAAGTCAGGGTGAACAGCCCAGGCCCGATCAATCCGGTGATGCCCATGATGCTGCTGGTGGCACCCTGGAGCTGTCCCTGCTCGGAGACGCCGACGCGGCGGGTCATCAGACTCTGGGCGGCAGGCCCGAACAGCCCCATCAGCGCGAACACGGGAAGGCAGGCCCAAATCACCGCGCCGCTCGCGGCGAGGGCGAAGGCCGTGAACCCGGCGGCACCGAAGACGAGCCCCCCCATTAGAGTTGTGCGCTCCCGGAACCGCGCCACGATCGGCTTGATGAGAATTCCCTGCACGGTGATGTTGCAGATGCCCACCGCCGCCAGTGTCAGCCCCACGGTGCGCTCGTTCCATCCGTAGCGATAGCCGGTGTAGAGCACGAAGACACTGGGAAGCACCTGATGTGCCAGCAGGTATAGGAAGTAGACCATGGCCAGTCCAAACAGCCCGGGATGGGAGCGCAGCAGCTTGAGGGAGCCCACCGGGTTGGCGCGCCTCCAGGAGAAAGGGCGACGCCTCTCCCGCGGCAGGGATTCGGGCAGCACGAAAAACCCGTAGGTCGCATTCACCAGCGTCATGCCCGCGGCGGCCCAGAACGGGAGCCGTGGATTAATGCCTCCCAGCACGCCACCCAGGGCGGGCCCCAGAACGAATCCCAGCCCCCAGGCGGCACCAATGATCCCGAAGCTGGCGGCCCGTTTCTCGGCCGGCGTCACATCCGCGATGTAAGCACCCGCCGTCGTGAAACTCGCGCCGGTGATCCCCGAAATGACCCGGCCCAGAAACAGCCAAGCGAGCGAGGGAGCCAGCGCCATGAGGATGTAGTCGAAACCCAGTCCGAAGATCGAGAAGAGGATGACCGGCCGTCGGCCGCAGCGGTCGGAAAGCGCGCCCATGACCGGCGAAAAGATGAACTGCATCAAAGCCCAGACGGTGCCGAACAGGCCGTAGTATTGCGCCGCCCGGGCCGTGTCGCCGCCCAGAAAGCTCTCCACCAGCCGGGGGAGCACCGGGATGATGATTCCCAGCGCTATCACGTCGAGGACAACGGTAATGAAAATGAAGGCAACCGCTGCGGGCCTGCGGGCAACGGGCGGGGATTCGATCTTCGGCTGCTCGGAAGAGGCGGTGAGAAGTCGCTTCAAGTCAGGTGGGCCGCATCGTGTACTTGAAAACGATGATGATGTTCATGGTCACGGAGACGGGCTTCCCGTTCTTCATAGCCGGCTTGTAGCGGTAGGTGACTGCGGCGTCGAGGGCCGAGTAGTCGAAAATGGAGGGAGGGGTGAGCACCCGCGGGCGGGTGACATTGCCTTCTTTGTCCACCACGACCTCCACGATGACCTGTCCTTCCATCCGGTCCGGCTTGGCGGCGTCCGGATAGACGGCGTTTTTCCTGGAGATCAGCTCCGGCATGCTCACGTCTCCCACGCCGGGTAGATAGGGCTCCTGGTCCCGCTGCTGAGGCGGGGGAGGCGCGAAGGCTTCGGCGTCCCGGCGTGCCTGCAGCAGAAACTCGTCATAGGCCTGAGACGCATCGGCGGGGAATCGCCGGATCTCCACGGTGAACACCGAGAGGATCGGCAGGCTCGCTTCCAGGTGACCGGCGAAGATCACGCAGTCCCCCGGCTTGAAGGACAGGTTTTGTTGGATCAGGCCGCGCGGTCCGAAGGTGACGGTGAAATCGGCTGCCAGCATGTCTCCCTCCACCTGGGCCAAATTGGCGACCTTCACCTGAATCTCCTCGCCGAAGCCCATCTGCAGCACGGTCTCTCCGGTGGGCTCCATCGGCTTCACATTGCTGTACTGATAGGCGAGGTTACTCAGCGTGAAGCGGGCGGCCAGGGCCTGGAGCTGGTCCTTCCCGGTCTGACCGACCGGCAGGGTTCCATTCACCACCTGAAATCGATCCAGCGGCGGATGCTTCGGCCCCAGGGGCATATCGGCGCGCAGCGGCACGAAGTAGGTTCTCAAGAGCACTGCCGCCTTCAGCTTCGAGGCGGCGGTTGGATTGGGAGAGGCGCCGCAGGCGGGCAGCGCCGCGGCGATGAGCATGGAGAGGAGAAAGAGCTGCGCGTGTCTCGTCATGGATTGAGCTGCCTCACGAAAAAATCGAGGATGCGGCTGTATTGATCGATCCAGCTCTGCGGCTCAGCGAAGGTGTGGTCCTCGCGCGGGTAGATCATCAGCTCGAAGGGCTTCTGATAGTACTGGAGCCGATCGGTGAGCTGGACCGTATCCTGAAACGGGACGTTGGAATCGAGCACTCCGTGGAGCAGCAGCAGCGGGTCCTGCAGCGACTGCGCGAAGTTGATGGGCGAGGAGCGCCGATACGCCTCGGGCTGATCCTCCAGCGCTCCGAGGCGCTGCAGGCAGTAGTAGGCGTTGCTGCGATAGTAGTTGCTCCAATCGGCAACGGGCCTCAGCGCGGCGCCGGCGGCGAAAACGTCGGGATGCTGGAACAGGGCCATTTCGGCCATGAATCCGCCGTAGGAGCCGCCGTAGATCCCGATCCGCGCGGAATCCACGCAGGGGAGGGTCTTCAGGTAATCCACTGCCGACAGTTCGTCATCCAGGTCCTTGCCTCCCAGGTGACCGGCGACGTCGGTGCGGAAATCGCGCCCATAGCCCGTGCTCCCGCGGTAGTCCACCTCGAAAACCGCGAAGCCGCGCTGGCTGAGGACGGTGGCGAACTTGAAGTTGGGGGAATAAACACTCCAACCTTCCACGACGTTTTGCTGAATCCCCGCTCCGTGGACGAACATCACCACCGGAAAGAGGGTAGCGCAGGCGGAGGCTTTCAGGAACGATCCCTCGACCGAACGAGGCCCGTAGAGGGCGCCGCGCAGCCTCGTCCCGTCCCGGGCCGGGAAGGAGACGATCTCCGGCAGCACCCAGCCGCGATAGGCATTCCCCCCGGTCCCGGCCGACGGCCCGGGAAGCTCGAAATCCGCGAACTTCTCGGGAACGGTTCGACTGACCTGAACCGAGGATTTCGTCGCCAGGCTGGCCGTGAAGTAATCGTACGGCACGCCGAGGCGCGAGCCTTCATAGAGGACCAAGCCGCCGCGGTGCGACAGCACGGGATGGGTCAGGTAGGTAGAAACCGCCTCCAGCCGCTCCGATTTCCCTCCCCCCGCCGGGGTGAGAAAGAGGAATCGCCGCGCCGGGTCGTCGTCGGCAGCCAGCGTGACGATGGTCTTCGAGTCTCCCATCCAGCCGGCCCAGTCCACCGCTCCCTTCCCCTGGGTCACGCGCCTGGCTCTTCCTCCCAGGACCCCCACCGTGTACACCTGGTTGGTGCCGCTCTTTTCGGACGTGAAAAGGATGCGGCTGCCATCCGGCGCGAAATCGGTGGAGGTGGTGTCGGTCACGAAGCCATCGAAGGTGTATATCCATTTTGGATCGGTCTCCCGATAAACGCGCCAGGCGACGACCTTCGGGTCCTGTTTCTTCTCGGGAGGCGAGGGAGGTGGCGCAGGCACCTCTTCCACTTTCGGGGCGGGGGGCATCGGCGGGGCATCGGCGGCCACGATGCTCCGCGTTTTCGTGTCCTTGGACAGGTAATCGAGGAGGATCCGGCGGCCGTCGCGCGACCAGACCACCTCGTTGAGCCACCAGAGGGTGTCTTCTCCCGTGTCCACCCAGACGACCGGGCCCCCCTCCGGTGAGACGATCCCGACGCGGTTCTTCTCCAACCCACGCTTGAAATCCTTCGTGCGGACCCATTCGTCCAGGTAATAGGGAACCAGGAAGTCATGCTGGTCGCTTCCCACCTGGGAGGTGAAGGCGATGCGCGCTCCATCGGGGGACCAGCGCGGCGACGAGTGGGATGCCTCCCCTTCGGGAGTGGTGAGCTGATGAATCCCCGGCCCCGGATAGCTCATCCGGTACAAGGCGCCGCCGCTGGTGTAGACAATGGACTTGCCATCCGGTGCCCAGATCGCCTCCGACTCGTCGGCGTTGGTGCGGGTGAGGCGCTCCAGCGCGCTTCCATCCACTGCCGCGACGTAGAGGTCGCCGTCATACCCGAACAGCACTTTTCGGGAGTCGGGGGAGAACTCCACGAAAGCCCCCGGTGAAGCGAGGGGCCAGGAGATCGGTTTCGACGACTCCGGCACGTGCGACGTGAATTGGGTGAGCTTGCGCGGCGTTCCACCGCCGGAGGGGACCACGAAGAGATTCAAGGGCCTGGCATACCCTTCCTCATTCCAGAAATAGGCTACCCAGGTGTCATCGGGGGAGATCTTTCCCTCCGCCGGGCGCGTCCCCTCCACCCAGGGGCGCTCATAGATCGCCCGCACGTCAGGCAGCTCGAAGGCCTGGAAGTCGCCGGCTCCCACCAGAACCAGTCCGCAGGCCAGCGGCCATGCCCGAGTCAAGCGCTCCAAGGTGCTCATCCCTGCGGTCCCTCCGGTGCGAGTCCCACCGACAGAAGATCCACGACCCGGCGCGCGGCCGCGCCGCCGGGGTCCTTGTCCGGGTTGAAGTTGGTGATCTCCAGGCCGGTGAACCCCGCCGCGCCCGTCAGGCGGGCCAGAATCACTTCCATCTGGACCAGGCTGATCCCCCCCGGAGCGGGGAAATCCACCGCGGGAATCTCCGTGCCGTCCAGTACGTCCAGATCGCAGTGGACCCAGAAGCGGTCGTCACCCGAAGCGAGCCGGATCAGGACCTCCTCGGCGGCCTTGGCGCCCCCCATCTTCCACACTTCCGGTCCGGGTATCCGCAGTGCGGGCAAAGCCTCGTAGAAGGGGATTTCCTGAGGGTCGAACCGTTCCACCCCGAGCAGGGCCAGTTTTCCCGGCCGAAGCAGCGGCGAGGAGCCGTCCGGAAGAGCCAGGGCCGGCTCCCCGCGTCCCAGCAGGTGCGCGATCACCATGCCGTCCAGGATTCCCGAAGGAGTGCTCTGCGGCGTGTTCAGCTCGGCGTCTCGATCGAAATAGGCCAGCCCCATCTCGCCGCGAGCCCGCACCGCTCCGGCCAGACTCCCCAGGGCGACGGTGCAATCGCCTCCCAGGACCAGCGGGATCCTCCCCTCGCGCAGGACCGACTCGACCCTCGGCGCGAGCGCCTTGGCCATCCGGATCACCCCCTCGAGGTTCTGGCGCTTCTTGTGGGACGGGTTGTCATCGGGCAGGTACGGCGTCGTCTCCTGGTCCCCGGCGTCACGCACGCTGTGGCCGCGCGCCGCCAGCCCCTGCAGCAGGCCCGCGCCGCGCAGAGCGTCGGGTGCCTTTTCGGTGCCGGTGTTGCGAGCGCCGATGCTGGAGGGTACGCCCAGGACTGTGAGATTCATGCGCCGTATTCTAGCAGGAAGACCCCACCAGGCATTATGCTGGAAGTCCAGGAGGAACCAAGTGTCTCCGCGACTCATGCTCACGGTTCTGGGTTCGGGCGATCCCTTCAGCAGTGGCGGCCGAAACCAGAGCGGCTACCTGATTCAGGCCGGGAAGTCCCGCTGGCTGCTGGATTGTGGTGTCACCACGCTGGTCTCCCTGAAGCGGATGGGGGTGGACCCGGCCTCCCTGGACCTGGTGCTGCTGACCCATCTGCATGGGGACCACGTGGCCGGGCTCCCCTTCCTCTTCCATGAGTTTCAGCATCTTCGCGGACGCTCCTCCCCCCTGGACGTAGCGGGTCCGCGAGGCGTGAAAACCCGGGTGGAAGGCATCTATCGAGTCCTGTTTCCCCCCAAGCCCGGAAATGGAAGGCGTTTTCAGGTGACTTACCGGGTTCTCGAGCCCCATCGCCCCTTCCTCCCGGCCGGCCCCCGGGGCCCCAGGGTCCTTCCCTTTCCTGTCCGGCACCAGGGTGATCATCTGAATTTCGGATATCGCATCCGCTGGAGGGGCAGGGAGCTGGCGTACAGCGGTGATACCGGGTGGTTTCCCGCGCTCCCGGAGCAGGTGCGCGGAGCCGACCTTTTCCTGTGCGAGTGCACCCATGCCTCGAAGCGGTCGGACAAGCACCTGTCGCTTTCCGAGCTGCGAGCGAACCGACAGGGGCTCGAGGTCGGCGCCCTCCTGCTGACGCACCTGGGCCCCGAACTGGCCCGCCGCCGGCGCATCCCGGGCTTCAAACTGGCCAGGGACGGGATGACAATTCGTGTTTGACACGCAGTTCGGCTTGCATATAATGAGCCGCTTCCATACGAGCACACCAGTCCAGACGGCGCCGATCGTTGACGGCGACGCAGGGGACTCGCGAGGATTCCGAGGCGAACGTTGCGCGCGAGGGGATGATGGGCGAGATCGACAAGCATTTCATGGAGTCTCTGGAGCGCGAGCTGGACGGCCAGAGGCGGGACGTCCAGTGGCACCACCGCATCCTGGTGGTCGCTCTCCCCATTCTGATTGTGGGCGGCATCCTCTATGGCCTCTGGTTTTTCGTGCGGGATCCCAATGCCGGCCGTCAGCTACCGCCCGAGCTTCCGCCCCCCTCGCCCCAGGCCACGCTTCCCGTATCCGAGAAGGCCAAGGAGACGGGGAAGTCCTATTACGAGCAGCACGAGGAAATCCAAAGCGCGCTGGCCGATTACGCCCGCCGCATCCTGAAAGGGGAGCTGGATGTCCGCACCCTGGGGCCGTCTTTCCAGCCCGTGGCCGACTTCACCTGGGACAAGTGGTATTTCGACACGATTCCAGTGAAAGAGGGGTTCTCAACGCTGAAGAATGTCCAACCCACGGCCCATCCCTACACGGAAGACCACGCCCTCATCACGTATACCATCACCAACGATGACAAGTACGGCGCCTGGGGCGTGGGCATCAAGTACGCCGCCGCGCTGGGAGTGGACATCACCAATCCCATGGACAAGGAGATTGCCTCGCTGGTTGCCGCCTACGTGTGGCTGCAGTCCGAAAGCCGGATTCTCTATGAGAAGGGCAACTACTTCGACGACAAGGGGAACTACGATCCCAAGCACCAGAGAAAAGATATCCACTGGCTCAAGGCCGGTGACGAGATCCGCTTCCCGCATCTCACCGATCAGGCCCTGAAGGAGCTGGTGCAGGCGCCGCAGAAGTACCTCGAAGGGACCGCCCCCTCGGTGGCCCCGGTGCCTCAGCCGCCCGCTCCGCCGCCGGCCGTGCCCCCCGCAACACCGGCTTCCTAGCGCAGCGTTTCACGCATCCCCCGCAGTCCGGGGTTCACGCCCGGTCCAGCCTTGAAGACCCGCGGCCCGCCTCGGCTTCAGTTCATCTTCGAGCGCAGGAATTCCAGGAAATAGAAGGTGAGGTAGGCCAGGCCGCCGAGGATGAGCAGGGTGAGGAGGTTCACGGTCCAGGGCATCTCGAAGACCAGTGAGCGGAAGCAGGAGGTGCATTGGGTGGCGTAGACGTTGTTCTCGGCGGTGCAGTAGGGGCAGCGCTTGGATTTCGGCATCGCTAGAGCAATTCTCCCGCCCGCATCACAACGCGACCGTCGATGATCAGGTCGGGCTTGCGCAGCACCGCATCGTGATGACTTGGCACGTTGACCGTGCCTCCCATGAAGGCATTGTTGCCGACGGCGATGTGCACGGTGCCCAGGACTTTCTCATCCTCCAGGACATTGCCGACGATGCGCGCCTTGTCGTTCGTCCCTACCCCCAGCTCCGCGATACTGTAAGCGTCCCGCCCATGCGGATCCAGCAGTCGCTTGAGCTGATCCGCCTCCGCGCCCCCCAGAATCTCCGTGACGTAGCCGCCTTTGACTACCAAAGTGATGGGCCGGGTGAGCGTTCCGCTGTCACCCACCGACCCGTCCACCACGATGACCCCCTCGGAGGTCCCCTCCACCGGAGCGAGGAAAGCCTCACCCGCCGGAAGATTGCCGAAGGCGCCGCGCGCCGTGAGAAGCCCTGTGTCGGCTGTGCCCTGACGCCCGTCGATGGACAGGGTGATGTCGGTCCCCGCAGGGGTGGTCACCCGCGCCGACTTTCCCGCCGTGAGAATCTCGGCAAGGCGCTCGCTGCGCCGGGCGATGGCCTGGTAGTCGGCGTCGAGGCAGCGCGCCATGGTGTCGGGGCTAATGCCCGGCAGGGTGGCGCCGCGCACCCCCGCATCGCTGGCCGCCTTACGGGCCTGCGTGTGGGTCAGGGAGCGGCTGGTGGGGGCGACGAACAGGTCGAAACGCTTCCAGAAATCGGGAATCGGCTCGGGAGGCGGCTCACCGCTGTTCTTGCGGGGGAGGATTTCGCACAGGATGGTCTCGCAGCCAGCCTCGCGTCCTGCTTCGAAGAAGGCCAGGCCGATCGGCCGGAGCGGCTCATCGGTGATCACCAGGAACTTTTCGCCCCGCTTCGCCCCCAGGCACTGGTTCACGGCGGTCCGGGCCGCGCTGAGGAGATCCGACATGGCTCGCCTCCCGCTCACTCCCTGGCTTTCTGGCGAAGGAGCTTCAGAAGGTTGGGATATTTTCGATAGAAGGCGACGAGGGTGATGATCAGGGCACCATCCAGCGACAGGGAAACGAGGCACAGCGCCAGATAGACATCCGATTGTCCCACCATCCTGCCCCTCAGGAATAGAACGGCCAGGTTCATTGCCACAATTCCCATGGCCGCCTTTTCCAGCAGCAATTTCATTCGGACGGCCAGGGAGAGGGCGCCCGCCATCAGCACGATGAACAGGGCCCCCGGAATGACCCGGAATTGCTGGAAGGCGTGGCTCGCCTGCCGGATGAGGTGCACGTAAAGGTCCGAATAGACCATCGTGGCGATGGTCGTGTAAAGCAGCAGAGAAAGGACCAGGCTGGATCGGACGTAGATCAGGATGCTCCGGGACCGGAGGAGATCCGGATCGAAAGCCGCCGCTCGGGCGGCCGGGGGGAGGTCGGGAGAGGTCGATCGCATAAGAGCCGGCGCATTATAGCGCCGCCCGAGCCGGGAGGGCTACACAAAGGTCTGAACACCAGCAAAGCGCACGGGTTCCATAAGCGATGAGCGCCGGATGCAGGATCATCGTGAGAGAGAGAGATCCCAGCTGCTCGTCGACGAAACTGCCGACCAGAGCTTGCGCAGCTCGGGAAACGCCTCCGGGTCGAAGCGGGCTCGCGAGAGCTGCAGCTCCCAGCTGGCATGAATCAGCTCGCCGTCCCGCGAGTACTCCGTCTTCACGCTCCAGCCTTCTCCGGAGAATGAACGCGGCTCAGGAGCTGAAACCTCCTGTGGAATTCCCTTCAACGTAGTCTGATAGCGGATCAATCGAGGGAAAGAATAGATCACTGCGGTCTTGCGGCGCGTCAAGGGAACCCGCTCCACGTCCTGCGATGCGCCGGGAAAGATTTCGATTCGAGCGGTGGCACCCGAGGCAGGGATCGGACCGCGCTTCAGCCTCACCGTCTCGATGAACTCGCCGTTCGCAGTTTCCTTCTCGGCTGAGTAATCCTCGACTTGCGCGTCGGGCCAGAGGTCATGCATCCGGTGCTCGACCGCCTCGCGACGGTCGCGGGAGGATGCGTTGGTCTGGGAGCGCACGTAGGCCGCGTACTGTCCCACGTACGTGGAAACCCTCGCCACCGAGAGGCTCCGGTCCGGCCGCAGCTCCACCTGAAACGAGCGCTCGAGGCGGTGCATCGTGGGGAGTCCCTCCGGCAGCGTGATGAGCCGGCTCTGTGCCCCTGCCACGACCAGCGCCCGTTTGCCCGTCAGTGCGGAGGAAATCGACCCGATCGAAGTCGCGTCGTCCGTCGTATCGACGATCAGCAGCTTTCCCAGGTCACCTGCCACGGCCACCGCGGAACCCATCGACTCGGGCAGCTTCGCATCCGCAGGCAGCGGAACCCCGACCACCAAATGGTTGAAGCCGGGAACCGGCGGAGCCTCCGGAACCGTGTCGGGTTGTGTCAAGTTCACGAGGATTGGATAGGAAGAAAGCCCTTCGGCCAGAAGCAGAGAGCGAAACAAAGTCCCTTTGTCTTTACAGTCGCCATACAGGCTGGACAGTGTCTCGGAGGCGGGCCGCGCCTGATACCCTCGGATGCCGAGCTCCTCGTCCACGTAGCGCACACGATCCCGAACGAGAAGACCCGCCGCGCGAATCCCATCGGCCAGCGCCGCCTGATCTCCCGGCGGACGAGCTTGCTTCCATGCCGCCTGAATTGATGGAGTGACTTCATCCCGCCCTCGTGAGAGCTCTTCGAACCATCGCGCCACGGCCGGCCAATCCGGGAACGTGACAGGAGCGACGCTCGTCCCGGGCGGCGGGAGGAGATTCACGACGAGCATCGGCGCCTCCTCCACGGCATCGGGGCCCATCGGCTCCGGCTCGGGCGTTGCAATGTCGTGCATTTCCCACGTGCGTACGTCGCCGCTGACAGCGGGGTCCGGGCCCTTGCGGCGAAGCCAGGCCCACCGGACCGTCCAGCCTGCAGGAACGGAAAGCTCCAGGCGATCGGTCGTCACCGGTGCGCCCTCGAAAAAAAGGTGTGTCAGCGCCAGGTAGTAGGGCTTCTCGGTCGCTTCGAACTCGTAAAAAACGAGGCTTCCCTTCTTCACTCCCTGAACGGGAAGCATCCGGGCCTTGTTCGAGCTGAGGAAGGCGTCTCCGACAGCGATGTCCGCAGGTTTCGAGTGGCTCTTGTGCGCCGTGTCATCGGGAGGAAGGTGCCAGGCTTTGGAGGAGGTTATTTTCACCACGTCGCTGAATGGAAACCAGCCGGTGCCGACCGCTTCGCTCTTCACGCTCAACGCCTGAAGGGCGACACGCCGGCGAATCTCGAGGCTTCCATCGACTTGTACGGCGTAGCGCGTCTCGCTGAACAGGACCCGGGAGGGATTCTCGGGCACGCCTGCCCCCACCTCCGGAGCCGCAGAGGCGATTTCGGAAGCCCAATCCGGAAGCTTCGCCCCCGCGATCGAGTGAGAGAGTCCCAGGACCAGGACCGTGGCGGCTGTCCATCGGAGCAAGGCGAATCGTGGGATCATTCCGCTTTCCGGAATTCGACGGGCATTCGATCGGCCTGGCGGACCTCGGACAAGAATCTCCTCAACGGGTCGTATTCGGCGGCGGCGACTCCCACGGTATCGATGGAAAAGGTTCTCTCCACGTGATAGCCGGACGAAGTGGCACTGATGGAAAGGAGGTAATGGCCATAAGGGGAATCGAGCTTCGTGGGGGGCGGAGGATCCGCGGCCACGAACCCGGATGGGGCATCGATGTCGATGACATTCTTGTCGACATGCGGGAAGGAGAAAATGACCGGATGAACACGCGTTGGCGACGTCAGCTCCGGAACCCCCTCCTCCCAGGGGCCGTCGAACCGGAACGAGTATCGGCCCAGATCGGAAGTGAAATTGGTATCGGTCATCGTTCCTTCGCATTCCAGGTGGAGGCCCTGATAGAGGTCGTTGAGTCCCGGGGCTTCCGCGCGTGTGACTTCGAAGGAGCCTTGTGACCCGCATAAACCATCGAGTGTCTTGACTCTTTCCTCCGGGCTCTGCCCCCGCAAATCCATACGGTCGGACCGGCCCGTCTGCCCGGAATCGGCCCGGCTCCAATGAATGGAGGCGGTGCCCTCCTCCAGGTTGAAGGAGATACTGGTCTTCGTTTCCGACGCGTTCTGGCCAGAGTCTGGAGCACGCAGCACGACCACCTTCGCCCCCTTGGGGTCGGCCATGAAGCCGCGGGACCCCGAGATCCACCAGGGCAGCTCCCCGTACGAAACTCCCGATCCCGTATCGACGAACGTGAACTTGTCCGGCGCTTCTCCGGGAAGATGAACCGCCACGAGGCTGTAATCGAACTGCGACTCGCTCAGCAGGTTGGGATTGTAGAAGTGGTCGGTCCGATCGGTCGTCAGGACGAGGTAAGGCTCAGCCCCCAGGACCTTGGCGAAACCGTAATACAGATAGTCCATCTGGCGTCCCACGGCCCGCCCGCTCTGCAGAACGGCTTTGGCATTGAACTTCGGATCTTTGACGTCTTCGGAAGAAGCTTCCGTTTCTTCGAGGGTACGAAAGGACGCATGCTTGATGTTCACCGATAGCCAGCGATGCATGGCTTTGAGTCTTGCGTTGAGATCTCCATTGGGAGGAAGGTTCATTCTCTCCAGGTAGTCCTTGTAGACTAGGCCCTTCGCGAAGTCCTCGGCGACGCTCGAATACGCCTTCGCCCGGTCGTTCCAATACGCGCTCACCGTATCGGGCCCGTAACGATAATAGAAGATCGCGGCGGCACGAACCTCATTGATGGGAGGCATGAAGGGCTCCTCGATCAAGGCGGGAATGTCCTTTCCGCTCACCAGCACGTCTCCCTGGTCTTCTTCGTTCGTGTAGTTTATGGAAAGACGGTCGGTGCGCGACATCAACAAGGAAGCCTTCACGTAGCTTTTCGCCGGGACCGGGAACCAGCGATGCTTCATCGTCCGAATCGGCCACGTGCTCTGCAGCTCGACACGCCGCCAGCTGAAGACCTCCGGCTGGGTGAGCTGGAAGCCGTATTCGATGACACAGCCGGGAACGATCCCCTGAAGCGACCCTTTCATGGCGCGGATCTTCTGGGATCTCGAATCGACGATGAGCTGTTCCTGCAGCTGCTCCTTCTTTAGCTCGAGGACGGTGCCGTCCGGAAGGAGCGTCCATCCCCAGAAATTCTGCAGGACGGATTTCTTGCTGATGGGGATCTCCACGTTGCCGAGATCCCGCCCCTCGTTGCTGAAGATCTTCGCCCGAAACCGCAGCGACACGCGCGTATTGCCAAGGTCCCGCTCGTCCCGCTCGCTCTCCGTCGCCAGGATGATGCCATGCTCCGAGCCCTTGGAAGGATCCGCCTGCAGGGCCTTCTCCTCGTCAGTCATGCTCCGGGGTCCTGGGACGATGAAAGCAGGAGTCTGTTTCGCCCTGAGAGGAGATCCGATCAGGGCCGAGAGAACCATCACGCCGACAAACAGCGGCATTCGAGCCGCGCGCTGGAACGACACGGTATTCCCCCCTCTTTGTTTTTGCAAGAGTCTAACACAGGTGAGAAAAGCGGGGGCGCGTTACCGACCCGGAACGCAGTCATCCTCCTTCGGGGCGATGGGGCCGCTCCGTGGACCTCGGAAGCTTTCAAGGGATTCGGCTGCGGGTGAAGTGACCCGCACGGCTCCAGGTCGTCTTCCGTGCCGGAATGACCAACTTCATGGCGGACATCAGCGCCGGGCCCGAGTGGAAGCTCGTGGAGGTCACATTTGCCACCCTTGCACCGATAACTGGGGGTGCGTCATCAACTTCCACCATTGACAGTCCGCGAGAGGCTGGGTTAGAGTCTCGCGAACTGCACGCTCTCTCACCAAACCTACGGGGGGGACACCACTCCATGGCGAAGCCTGAGGATTCTCAACCCGGGTCCGGCCGGCGTCACCAGCCGTTCGTTCCCGAGTCGATGGCAATGACCGAATTCACACCCCGTGCGCTGATCCTCGGGATCGCCATGACGCTCATCCTGGGGGCGGCCAACGCCTACCTGGGCTTGCGCGCCGGCGTCACCATCGCCGCGACCTATCCCGCGGCGGTGATCAGCATGGCGGTCTTGGGCAGGCTTCGCAAAGGGTCGATCCTGGAAGAGAACATCGCCCGTACGGCCGGATCCATCGGCGAGTCGGTGGCGGCAGGGGCGATTTTTACGCTGCCGGCGTTCGTTCTCGTGGGCGCCTGGCCCTCCTTCAGCGTGGGAGACGCATACTGGAAATCCACGGCGCTGATGCTGGTCGGAGGAGTCCTCGGCGTGCTGTTCGTCTCGCTGGTCCGGCGGGTGATGGTGGAGGACCCGGATCTTCCATTCCCGGAGTCGGTCGCCGCAGCGGAGATTCACAAGGCGGGGCAGCGCGGTGGAGAAACCGCCAAGTACCTCTTCTACAACATCGGATCCGGTGCGCTCATCTACTTCCTCGGCGCCATCCAGCTGTTCGCCCAGACGAAGGAGGTCTTCGTCAAGGTCGGAGCGCTGGGATTGAGCACGCTGCGACTCGGACCGCTGAACTCCAAGAACGTCCTGCCGACCGGCGGCGTCACCTATTTCTCCGCTCCGGCCATCAGCCCGGCCTACGTGGGGGTCGGCTATATCATCGGCCCCGTCCTGGCGGCCTTGAACTTCTCGGGCGGCGTCCTGGCGTGGGGACTCATGGTGCCGCTGCTGATCTATTTCCTCGGACCTCAGATCCAGGCGTTCCTGCCCCCCGACGCGGTGGCCCATCCCGAGGCCTGGGTTGGACAAGCGACCGCGGTCTGGCGGTATATCGTCCGACCCATTGCCGTGGGCGGAATGCTGGTGGGCGCGGCGTACACGCTCTATAGGATGCGCAAGAATCTGGCCGGCGGTCTCGGGAAGGCCATCGGTGAGCTGCGGGGCGGCGCGCCGGCGCCTGCGACCGTGTCGCGAACCGAGCGCTACATGAGCTCCAAGACGGTCTTCGCGCTCATCGGCCTCATGTTCATCCTGATGGTGGCCCTGTACATCTATCTTTCGGGCCTGGTGCTGGGCGGAGTCGTCGCTGCGGTGGTCATGATCATCGCCGCCTTCTTCTTCGCCACCGTGTCGGGCTATCTGGTGGGCATGATCGGCTCGACCAACAACCCGATCTCCGGCCTCACGCTGTCGACGCTGATCATCGCAGCCCTGCTGATGACTTCCCTGGGCGTGGCCGGGCCGAGCGGCGTCATCGCCGTGCTGGGCGTGGCGGCGGTCGTCTGTGTCTCCTCGGCGGTGGCCGGGGAGCTCCTTCAAGATTTCAAGGTCGGCTACATTCTCGGCGGGACCCCGCGCACGATCCAGATCGTCGAGCTGATTGCGGTCGCCTGCGCCAGCCTGGTGATGTACTTCCCGGTCTTTATCCTCTACAAGGGCAATATCGCGGGCGGCGGGATTGGCTTCGGCGACCCGCAGCTTTCCGCTCCCCAGGCGGGATTGATGGCTTCGCTCGCCCAGGGAATCGTGGGGGGGCAGATGGCCTGGCCGCTGGTGGTGGTTGGCATCCTCATGGGCATCGTGATGATCATGCTGCAGGTCCGCAGCCCGATGCTGGTGGCCGTCGGCATGTACCTGCCCCTGGACACCACGTTCGCGATTTTCGTCGGAGGCCTCATCCGCTGGCTGTGCGACAGCCGGGCCACACGCAAAGGTCTCAACTCGGCCCAGCGGATTCGGGTCGAGAATGTCGGCATCCTCATCGCCTCGGGGCTCATCGCCGGTGAAGCGCTGGTCGGGCTGGTGACCGCGGGATACCAGTTCGTCATGAATGGGCCACTCCCGGGAGTCTTCGAGCATCCTTCGTACCTGGTGGGACTGATCGTCCTCGGACTCATGGCATGGAGCATGATTTCCATTCCCTTGCGAAACGCCGGGAGCCCCGATGAACCGGCGCCGCCCGCGGCGATGATGTAGGGGGCGGTCTGAGCCAAAAAGTCGCGGCCGCGACCAAGGCGAAAGTGACCCAGCTCCGCCGGGAGCTCGGTCTGCTGGACCTGGTCTTCCTGAATGTCGTGGCCATCACCGGGATAAGGTGGTTAGCTTCCGCCTCCCGCTACGGCGCCGCGTCCCTGACCCTCTGGATTCTGGCCTTCCTCGCGTTTTTCCTGCCGCAGGGCCTGGCGGTCACCGAGCTCTCCACCCGCTATCCGGAAGAGGGGGGCATCTACGTCTGGACCAAGAAGGCCTTCGGTGAATTCCACGGCTTCGTTTGTGGCTGGTGCTACTGGGTCAACAACCTCTTCTACTTTCCCGGCCTCCTGGCTTTCACCGTCGGCAATGCCGTCTACATCGGCGGCACCAGCATCCAACAGCTGGGTGAGAGCAAGGTCTTCGTCACCAGCCTGTCGCTGCTGTTCTTCTGGTTCGTGATCCTGCTGAACGTGCGGGGGCTCAAAGGGGCGAAGTGGCTGCAGAACCTTGGCGCCATCGGAACCTGGGTGCCCGCGCTCGTCCTGATCCTGATGGGGACCTCCGCCTACTACATGTTCGGCTCGGCCAACCCGATTACCTGGAAGGGGCTCATGCCCGAGGGCTCCTTCAGCACGGTCAACTACTGGTCCCAGATGTGCTTCGCCTTCGCGGGGCTGGAGCTGGCCTCCATCATGGGCGGCGAGATTCGCGAGCCCCGGCGCAACATCCCCCGGGGAGTCCTGTATGGCGGCATCCTGATCGCCATCATCTATATGTCGGGGAGCCTCTCCATCTACATGGCGGTTCCGGCCCGCGAGATCAGCATCGTCAGCGGCGTGATGCAGGCAATCGCGGAAGTCACCAGCCGGGTCGGGGTGGTCTGGGTTCTCTCGGCCATGGCCCTGCTGCTGACCGTGAGCGGCCTGGGAGGAACCAGCGCCTGGGTTGCGGGCTCGGCGCGCATCCCCTTCGTGGCGGGACTGGATCGCTACCTGCCGCCGAGCTTCGGGAAGGTCCATCCGAAGTACGGCTCGCCCTACGTGGCGATTCTGGTCCAGGGAGTCATCTCCAGCCTGTTCATCGCCACCGGCTATTTCGGTGGCAGCGTGGAGGAAGCCTATCTTCTCCTGGTGAACGTCACCCTGATCGTCTTTTTCATCCCCTACCTGTATCTCTTCGCTGCCGCGATTGTCCTGCGGCTGAGGGAGGGTGTCCGGAGCGAGATTATTCTCATCCCCGGAGGCAACCTCGGAACCATCGTGGTCTGCTCCCTGGGGTTCATCACCACGTTCGCCTCGATCGCCCTGGCCCTGGTCCCGCCTCCGGAGGCCAGCAACCTCGTCACCTTCGAGCTGAAAGTCGTCGGCACCTGCCTGCTCTGCCTGATCTCCGGCGCCTACATCTATCTGCGCGCGCGGCGCACGAAAGCCTGATCACCGACCGCCACGCCGACTCCTCCGGTTCAGAACTGGATTCCATGATTTGGCCATGGTTGTGATTGCAGGAGACGGGGAAGTGCTTTCCCGCGGCTAGATTTCCCGGCGGCCTTCCATGGCCTTGGACATGGTGACTTCGTCGGTGTACTCGATTTCGGAGCCGACGGGAATGCCGATGGCGATGCGGCTGGTCTTCACACCCATCGGCTTGAGCAGGCGCGACAGATAGGCGGCCGTCTGCTCTCCCTCCACCGTGGGATTGGTGGCCAGGATGACCTCCCGGACGCCGCCCGCCTGAACGCGCCTCACCAGGGGATCGATCTTCAGCGCCTCGGGGCCGATGCCGCGCAGCGGCGCCAGAGAGCCGTGCAGCACGTGGTAGACCCCCTTGTACTCCCGGGTCTTCTCCACGGCCAACAGGTTGTTGGGCTCCTCCACCACGCAGATGAGCGTGTGATCGCGCGCCTCGTCGGCGCAGAAACGGCAGGGGTCCGCCTCGGTGATGTGGCAGCAGGTGCTGCACAGGCGGATTTTGTCCTTCACGTCCTGGATGGCGGCGGACAGCTCCAGAGCCTCCTCGCGGCCCTGGTGCAGGATGGCGAAGGCGAGCCTCTGAGCGGACTTGTGCCCGATGCCCGGAAGCCGCTTGAGCGCCTCGACCAGCCGCTCGATGGGGTCGGCGTAATCCATCTCAGAAGAGCCCGGGGATCTTCAATCCCCCGGTCAGCCCACCCACCTGCTCCTTCATGGCCTCATCCACCTGCTGCGAGGCCACGTTCACGGCTGCCAGGATCAGGTCCTCCAGCATCTCGGCATCTCCCGAGGCGAACACTTCCGGCGAGATCTTCACACCCAGGACCTTGCGAGCGCCGCTCATGGTGACGGTCACCATGCCGCCGCCGGCGGTCCCTTCCACCTTCAGCTCTTCCATCTGTTTCTGCAGGCGCTCCTGCATCTTCTGCGCCTGTTTCATGATGGCATTGAAATCCATGCGCTTCTCCTAGGCCTCCTCGATCTCGGTGATCTCACCCTGGAACAGATCCAGGAGATTCTGGACCACCGGCGATTTGGAGGCTTCCTCCATGAGCTTCCGTTTTCGTTCGTCCTGTGGGGCCTCCGCCATGAAAGGCGGGGGGGCGTCGGCGGGTGTGGGGGCCACCAGCTGCACCTTGACCTCCACCTTTCGGCCGGTGACCGCTTCCACCGTGGAGCGAATGACCGCCAGATACTCCTTGCGCTCGAGGCTGGCGCGGAACAGCGCCTTGTCCTCGGGCAGGCTGATGATGAAAGAGCTCCCGGTGAGCTCGAAAAACACGGCGTGACTGAGGAATCCCCACAAGGCGCTGCGCTCGATGTGAATACGCTCCAGGATCGCTTCCACCTGTTCGCGTGACTGCGGATCCTCCTCGAGGGTGATTCCCTGCGAAGCGGCCATGGGAGGCGATGTCTCGGCCTCCATCGCCGGCGCAGCGTCACCGGCCGTCTCGGACTTCGCGACCCGGAGCGGCACCTCATCACCAGTTCTTCGCAGGGAGGTGTCCGGGGCGGTCTTGGGGACCGCATTCGTTGCCTCGGGACGATTCTCCCGTTTGGGAGGCGCCGGGGCCGGGGAGGTGGCGCCGCTGGAATACTTCGCCAGCAATTCTTCGAGGGGCTCCAGGTGCGTGAGGTGGCACAGCCGCACCGCCAGCGCCTCGAGCAGGTATCGGGGCTGCGGTGAGTAGCGGATGCGACTCTCCTCGCGCGCGATGGCGTCCATGATCCGCAGGAGATCTTCCTGGGAAAAGCGCTCCTTGAGCGCGCCCAGGGCCTTCAGGTCGTCCTCCGCCAGGCCGAGACTCTTGCCGGGATCGGAGACGATTTTCAGAAGGAGAAGATCACGGACCTGCTCCATCAGATTGTTGAGAAACAGTCCCGGGTCGTGGCCCGTCTCCAGCACCTGATCGATCAGCTCGAGCAGACCGGCGGAGTCCCTTTCGGCCACCTTCTCCACGAAGGCCAGCAGGAGATCCCGATCGAGAACACCCAGGATGATGCGCACGTCGTCGTCCTGGACCGTGGTACCGGAATAGGCGATGACCTGATCCAGGGTGCTCTGGCTGTCGCGCAGCGATCCGTCCGCCAGCCGCGCAATCAAGCCCAGGGAGTAGGGAGAAATGGCGACCCCTTCGGCCGCGCAGACCTTTCCCAGATGGGCGGCAATCTCACCCTGGGCGATCCGCTTGAACTCGAAATGCTGGCAGCGGGAAAGAATCGTCACGGGTATCTTGCGGTATTCGGTGGTGGCAAAGATGAAGATCGCGTGGGGAGGCGGCTCCTCCAGGGTTTTCAGGAGCGCGTTGAAGGCCGAATTCGACAGCATGTGGACTTCGTCGATGATGAAAATCCGATAACGGTCCCGGCTGGGGGAGTAACGCACCGTCTCCCGCAGCTCCCGGACGTCATCCACGCTGTTGTTGGACGCCCCATCAATTTCCAGCACGTCGAGGGAAGCGGAAGCGGCGATCTCCTTGCACGAGTCGCACTCGTTGTCGGGCGTGACGGTAGGCCCTTTCACGCAGTTCAGCGCCTTGGCCAGGAGACGCGCCACCGTGGTCTTTCCCACGCCCCGCACCCCGGAAAACAGATAGGCGTGGCCGATGCGCTGGTGCGTCAGGGAATTCTTGAGGGTCTGCACGACCGCGCGCTGGCCCACCACCTGATCGAAAGTGGAGGGGCGGTATTTCAGCGCCAGGACTTGATATGCCATGGAGGATGACCACCTTGAGACCGCGCCGGGGCCGGCCCGAGAGCCGGTTCAAGGTGACCCGCGGCACCTGCGAACTGCTCCCTACCGTTGCTCCCTTCCGGGCCTGGCGGGGTTCGGGGATTCACATTGCGCGGGGCTCGAACCGGCCGTCGCGCCGGCCGTGCGCCCGCGCCAACGTGTTCGAATTCGCCCGCATCTTAGACCAGCGGTGAGCTGGGCGTCAACGAGTTGGGAATTAGAGCATCCCCAGACTCAGTGCAGAGTCGTGGGGCAGGCGTGGGCCCTCGCGACGGCACGGCTCCGCATGCTCCCACCCGCTCGCCTCGGTTCCGCGCTCGATGCGGTTAGGGCCTTTCAACCCGGCAAAGGGGACAAGGTTTCCTCGCCGGGACGAGGTTATCCACTAATTACATTTCTGTATGACCAGCGACAATTCGTACCGTTTTCATTGCGAATCTGGTTGATTGAGCGACCAATGGATCACTAGAACTACCCATAAAATCAAGTGGTTACGACGATTCTTCCACCTGGACATCATATTGCATTAGTCTCCTTGCATCCGGTCGATCGTCTTCCAATTAGCCGCAAACCTTTAGGTCCCTGGACCGGACGCATCCCCACCCTGACTGCGTCGTCAGGAGAGAAGGGTGGAGTGCAACGGCTTGGTCCCGCTCAGTCCGGGTGTTGGCTGCCATCGGCCATGTCGGCCTACGCCTTGAAAGCGGGTCGAGAAATTGATCTTCATTAAAGCCGGATTCTGTCCGGATGATGGAGGCATTCCATGCTGATGTCGCTCTTGCTTTTCGCGTGGCTCTGGGATCGTGTGGTAACGAACTGCAAAGGCGGTCCCGAAACCATTCACCACTATTATCTCCAGGCGACGGTACGCCGGAACAGTTTGGGCATGTGTCCCACGGGGGTGCCCAACCAGTACTCACCCTGTATCAAGGTCATTCCCGCTCCGCCCGTCCGCTTCGGGCCGGACATCGGAGACCCCGGCACCGGAACCACCGTCATCACCTATGTGGATGCCGTGGAGGACCCCAATCTTCTCCCCGATCCTCCGGTGGGAGGCCTCATGGCCTGGCCCTGGCGGACCGCAGACAACCCGACTCCGGTGGTAGCCGTCGACATGGTGGGGCAGAGCTGCAAAAACACCTGCCAGTGAAGGTCCCGGACCAAGGCGGGGACGGTTCCCTCAACGTCCCCGCCGATCAAAGCCTCTAGTTTCCACCGAGGTCGACATTCCCGGCCGGTGCGCACGCGGCGCCCGACGAGAGGCCGGCCCGGCAAGGGAGAGACTGTAGAGGTTGCTTCGGGTCGGCGGGACCAAGCGATTCCTTACATACATTTCTGTATGTCAACGACAATTTATACCGTATGCCTTGCAAATCTGGGGGGAGTCGAACGGCATTGCCGCCAGGGTCATCCATAGAATCCAGCAAATTCGGGCTTCTTGAGAGTTGGTCACGATCTTGCAAACACCCCTCCTCGACTCGGTCACTCACAGCTTAATTCGCCACTAGGTCCCAGGCCACGCACGCCGAAAGGCCCTGACAGTCCACCTCCGTCTCCAGGATGGCGGCACGACTGTCGCTGCGTGGGCCCGTTGAGCTCCGGACATCGGTGTGCGACGTCTCCGGTAATGTCGCCCTATGCCTCGTGGCCCAAAGAGAAGGCGCTTAGCATGAAGCTTGAGTTTCGCCTGCGTCGGGGGAATGAGAGATGGTGATGACGCTGCTGCTCCTCTCTTGGCTTTGGGATCGCGTCGTCCGGGACTGCCATGGCACACCCGAGACGATTCATCATTACTACCTCCAGGCGACGATACGAAGGATGGGGACGGGCCAGTGCCCGACCGGGAAGGGGAATCAGACGGCACCCTGTCCCGTTGTCGTCACGGCGCCACCCGTCCGGTTCGGCCCCGACATCGGGGATCCCGGCACCGGAACCACCGTCCTGACCTATGTCGATCCCATCGAGAATCCCAATCTTCTTCCCATCCCCCCCGTTGGAGGCCTCGCCGCGTGGCCCTGGGTGGGAGCAGACAACCCGAATCCGGTGGTGGCTGTCGACATGGGTGGGAACAGCTGCATGCAAGTCTGCCAATGACCCCATCGGTTGCGGCCTGACCCGAGGCCGATCCCACACTCCCTCCGTCGTCGATTCCAGACGACAAGGTTGACGCTTCCAAGCGTGCTGGGATAAAAGGACTCCTTCGCCGCGCGGGGGGAGGAGGAATTGGCGGACACCAGGGCCCACGCTGAGCTGGCGCTTGCCTGGGCCTTGCGTCTCACCGGACGGTTGGACGGCCCTGCCGCAAGACCCGGCGATTCCCGGGCCGTCATTCTCGCGTATCATCGCGTCCTGCCGCGAGACGCCATCCACGGGTTCTCCTTTCTGGAGGACCTGGTCACCCCACTCGAGAGCTTCGCTTCGCAGATGGACTACCTGTCGGCCCACTGCCAGGTGGTCCCGCCCGAGCAGCTGATCGCATGGCTGAGGGATGGCCAGGCGCTCCCCCGGCGATGCGTCAGCATCACCTTCGACGACGGATATGCCGACAACTATGTTCATGCATTCCCGATCTTGAAGCGGCACCGACTTCCCGCCACCATCTTCCTGACTACCGGCTTCGTGGGGGGGCAAAGCGGCCTCTTCTGGTGGGACGAGATCTGCCGCTGGAGGGCCGCGGGGGTGAAGTCGGTCGACGTGGAAGGCCTGGGCCGGCGGAGCCTGGCCACGCTGGCGCAGCGCGACCGGCTCCTGGCCGAGATGAAGCGGCTGCCCATGGATGAAATCGTGCGGCGGGTTCGTGATGTCTCCACCCAGCTGGGGCTGGCGCCCGATTCCCGCGCGGCCGGGGATTTCGTGACCTGGGAGCAAGTCCGGGAAATGCAGAAGCAGGGGATTTCGTTCGGGGCCCACACGGTGAGTCATTGCCTGCTGCCCGTCGAGTCCGCACAGCGCCGGAGCGTGGAGATCCGCCAGAGCCGCGCCGACGTGGAGAGAGAGACAGGTCGTCCCTGTACGCTCTTCTGCTACCCCAACGGGGCGGTGGATGCTCTCACAGAAAACGAGGCGCGCGACGCGGGCTTCGCGGCGGCGATGGCCACGCTCCCGCGGGACGTCCTGCCCGGCGCCGACCTGTATCGTCTCCCCCGCAAGGTCCTGAACCATCGGGTCAGTCCGACCGTGTTCCGTTTTCGGCTTTCCCCGAACCCGGAGCGGATCAAGCAGGTCCTGCGGCCGAGGCTCAGGAGAAGCGCGTGATCATCCTGGGGATCTCAGCCCTCGACAAGGAAAGCACCGTGGCCATCCTGCGGGGCGGGAAGGTGACCTTCGCCCTTTCGGAGGAGCGACTCACCCGGGAAAAGCAGCAGGGGGGCTTTCCGCGACGCAGCCTGGAGGCTGCCCTGAAGTTCGAGAATCTCCAGCCCGGGCAGATTGATGCCGTCGCCTATCCGTTTTTCGGATGGGGAAGGGAGTCGGCGCTGATCCTGGGGTGCCTGGGCCACAGCGCAGCCGCCCTGCCGCGTGACTTCAGCCGGGGGGCCACCTCGCCGCTGCGCAGCGGCTATTACCAGACCCGCTGGTCGGGGAAGGCGATCCTGGATCACCGGCGTTTCCACGGCGAGCTGTTGTCAGGGCTGCGGGATTTCAACCTGGCGGGAAAGCTGCGCCGCGTGGAGCACCATGAGGCGCATGCCGCATCGGCCTATTACACCTCCGGATTCGACCGGGCCCTGATCCTCACGGTGGATGCTTACGGCAGCGGGTTGACCACCACCATCAGCCTAGGAGAGGCGGGTGCGTTGCGGCGGATTCATTCGGTGAGGTTTCCGCATTCCATGGGGATGTTCTACGCGCAGGTCACCAAGGCTCTGGGCTTCGTGCCCGATCGGCACGAAGGAAAAATCCTGGGTCTGGCGGCCTACGGCAAGTCGGGGATCCTGAAGGATGAGGTCTTGGGCCGGTTTGCGCAGCGGGATGGGTCGTTCGAGTCCCGCGGCCTGTTCGACCGGAGCTACGCGGCGAAGGTGGTGACTCAATATCCGCGGGAGCAGGTTGCAGCGGCGTGGCAGGAGGTACTGGAAAGGGTGGTGGTGGACTATCTCCGGCACTATCTGAAGCAGCTCCGCGCCGACTGCGTCGCCCTGGCCGGCGGGGTCGTCGCCAACGTGAAGCTCAACCAGCGCATCGCCCAGGCGCCGGGCGTGTCCCGCGTCTTCGTCTATCCGGCCATGAACGATTCCGGGACCGGGGCCGGCGCGGCGATGGTGCTCGAGGCAGAAGCCGGGGGCATGCGCCCCGCACCGCTACCCGACGTGTTCCTGGGCCCGCCGTTTTCAAATCAGGACGTGGAAGCGGCCCTGGCGGGAAAGGGACTGCAGGCGCGCAGGATGCAGAATCCGCCGGAGGAGATCGGAGAGCTGCTCGCCCAGGGAAAAACCGTCGCACGCTGCGCCGGCCGGATGGAATACGGGCCTCGGGCGCTGGGCAATCGATCCATCCTCTTCCACGCCCGTGATCCGCGGGCCAACCAGTGGCTGAACGAGAAGCTGAAGCGCACTGAGTTCATGCCCTTCGCCCCGGCCACGCTGGCGGAGGAGGCGCACCGCTGCTATCTCAGTCTGGAGGTCGCATCCGATGCCGCCCGCTTCATGACCATCACCTACGACTGCACCGATTTCATGAAGCAGAACTCACCGGCAGCGGTGCACGTGGACGGCACGGCGCGCCCGCAGCTGGTGGACGGCATGACCAATCCCTCCTTTCACGCCATTCTCACCGCTTACTTCCGCCGCACCGGAATTCCCAGCGTGCTCAACACTTCGTTCAACATCCACGAAGAGCCGATCGTCTGTACTCCCGCCGATGCGGTGGCAACGTTTCTGGCGGGAGATCTGGATTATCTGGCGCTGGAAGACGTCCTGGTCAGCCGCTAGGGCGTCCCGCACGGCTCACCTTTCCTCGCGGAGCAGGTCAACCGGGCGGGCGATAGCGCCGATCTTCTTGACCACGCGTTATTTCAGCTCGGCGACCAGCCCCAGGCTGGAGCGCTTCCTTCCTTGGGGGTGACGAGCGCCCCGATAGCGGTCCCCTTGATTTCGTGCTCGGGGGGCATTATCTATCATTTCTGGATGGATTAAGAGCTCCCAACCCTCGAGCCGTTTCTAGCGACGAGCCGATTGGAGGATGCGCCACGAGCCGAACAGGGCCAGCCAAGGTTCTGATCCTATTCATGATCCCGGTGGCTCTGGCTCTTGCTGGATCGGCTGGTGCCCTCGCCGGGGAAGGTTCCGGGGATGTGAACTTTATCCTCGGACAGAAACAGCTCAACCAGGACTGGGAGCCGGTGGAGTCTCAGGACCAGTTCGGCGTGGAGATGAGTTGGGGAAAGAAACGCTGGCCCATCCTGATCGCCACCGATCTGTTCGGATCCTATAAGGAAGACAAGAACGCAGGTATCACAGGGAAGACATCGGAATTCGGGGTTGGGCTTCGAAAGATCTGGGGTCACAGGCATGTCCACCCGTATTTTGGGGGAGGTGCCGCCTTCATTTACGGCGGCGCCGAGCTGGACTTCTCCGGCGTCATGGTGAAGGTCAGCGATACCTCGGTGGGAGCCTGGGCGGGCGGAGGAATCTTTTGGCGTTTGGGATCTCGTTTCAATCTCGGCCTGGCGGCCCGTTACTCAACGGCCAAGATAACGCTCTTCGACACTGACATGGACGCAGGGGGATACGGCGGGGGGTTGATACTTGGATGGGGCTGGCCCGCCGCCAAGCGAAGGGATCTCCACACCCAGCTCGATCGCCACAGTCCACACGAAACCGCGCCCGCTGCCTTCGTGAGGAAGTGGGACCACTGATAATGCCCTCCTCGTGGCGATGTCGCAAAAGAGAGTTTGCATGGGTGGGGCTATGGTAGTATTTGCATCGCGGCGCAGAGCGCAGGCGTCATTTCAAAAAGAGGAAAGAGTCCGGATGAAGGATCCACTCGGGATAGCGCTCCAAAAGTGCGTTCGTGAGCATCCGGAGGTCAGCGAGATCCTCGAGAAGTTCGTGATTTCCTCGGCGCAGTATGAGCGTGCGTTGAGGGCTATGGCGTCCACAATCCCGTCTTCACCCCGCCCACTCCAAATGGCCGCTCGAAGTGGAATGCCGTGGCGACCTGTCAGAGGCTGATTGACGAAGGCCTGACTCCCGCCCAGATGCGGTCGGCCCGACGAGATCTCATCGACAAGATAGAGGATGTTACCGGCCGGCCGCTTATCGTTTACGCGACGGCCTTTCTTAACCATCCCGAAGTTCGGTCCAGTCTGGATGACTCGGATTTGGAAGGGTTTTCAGACCTAGTAGAAGACTTGCCGGGCCATGTGCTCGACGTTCTGCTCCATTGCCCGGGTGGTTCGATCGAATCTGCGGAAAGAATCTGCCGGCTCTTGAGATCACGGTTCACAGACATTCGATATGTTGTGCCACATACGGCTTATAGCGCCGCAACCCTGCTCGCCCTCTCAGGAAACCAAATTCTGCTCGACGACAGATCTGCATTAGGTCCAATCGATCCTCAAATCTTGATCATGTCGGGTGGTGCCTGGCACTATGTCCCAACTCGGGCCATTCTTCAGAGCTTCGAAACGGTCAGGAAGATCTTGAAGCAGGAAGGACCTGATGCACTGCCGGTTTTCCTGCCCATGTTGTCGAAGTACGAGCTTCACATTTTCGAGACGTGCAAGAATGCGGAGAAACTCTCCCAAACACTGGCTCGAGAATGGCTCGACCGATACATGTTCAGCGAAGATCGGGACCGGGTGCAAAGCGTCAACAGGATCGTGAAGGCGTTGTCGGACCACAGGGCAAACGTCTCCGACCATCGGCCCCTGGGGATCGACCAGCTCATCGGCCTGGGATTGAGCATCGTGGACCTGCGCTCGGTACCGGACCTTCGACAGGCGTTTTGGGAGCTCAGCTGCAGGCTCGAGCATTTATTCGAAGTGGCCAACATTGCCAAGTTCTTTGAAAACCGCGAAACCGTGAGTTGGGGCAGGTTTTTCCAGCAGCCAGAACAGCAGGAAATTTCCCACCCGATGCGCAAGGATATGCCGGCTACCGCAAGTCCCGCACCACCGGACACCCACGACGAGCCGTCTCCTCCCGTTGCCCAACAAGACCACTAAATCTGAGAGTCCCCGGGCACAGAAGCCGCTGATTTCCTGATATTCAGCGAGGGACTTTATGCATCTGGATTGTTTGTCCATTACGCACTCAATTACGCACTCGGCGAAGTGTTACGGTTTTGTAAGTTCGAGAGAAGCGGAGTGGCAGAAAAACCTCTCATAAATCTACCGATCCTATTGAAAAAACGGTAGAAAGCGGTATCTCTATTTCGAGCGCATTCTGGCTCGAGTCTTGCGAGTCTTACCCATCTGAAGACCCTTTCGCGATAAGGGCAAACCTGTCCGCAAGGCGGGGACGCAAAGCCACGGGTCAGATATAAGTACTGACAGCCGGGTTACCGAAAGAAGGGAGAAACTCAAACCTCCTGGGTACTGAGGGGTCTTCCATAAAAAGGAGACGACTCATGAACCCTAGGTACTCAAAATCGACGTTACCGATCGTACTCTTGCTCGCGTTCTTTTTACCGGGTGTGGCGTCGGCGGACCAGCCCTTGGTGTCTATCACGAGTCCCGCACCCGGGACGATCTATTCGAGTCCCCAGAGCGTGACCATCACGGCATCTGCCTCCGACAACCTCAGGGCCACGAGAGTCGAGTTCTATGACGGTACGACGCTGAAGTCCACGGACACTAGCGCACCGTATTCCTACACGTGGAGTTTCACCAGCACCAACAATGGGGTGCATGCTTGGACGTGTAAAGCATATGACGCGTCCGGGAAGAGCACGACCTCCACAGTAGTTAGCCTGACCGTCAATATCCTGGCCGACACGACCGCTCCGTCGATGCCAACGGGCTTGACGGCCTCGGTGGCCAGCTGCAGTCAAATCAATCTCTCCTGGACCGCCTCCACCGATACGGGCGGTTCGGGTCTTGCCGGCTACAAGGTGTACCGCAACGGCGTGCAAATCGCGACGACCAGCGTGACCTCCTACAACAGCACCGGATTGGCCGCTTCCACGAGCTACTCTTTCACCGTCGCGGCCTACGACAACTCCGGAAACACCTCCGCACAAAGTGCCTCCGCCAGCCGCACGACGTCAATCTGCGCGGACACAACCGCTCCGTCCATGCCCACGGGCTTGACGGCCTCGGCGGCGAGCTGCAGTCAGATCAATCTCTCGTGGACCGGCTCCAGCGACACGGGCGGGTCGGGTCTTGCCGGCTACCGGGTGTACCGCAACGGAGTGCAGATCGCCTCGACCAGCGCGACTTCCTACAGCAGCACTGGGCTGGCGACCTCCACGAGCTACTTTTACAGGGTCGCGGCCTATGACAACGCCGGGAACACCTCCGGCCAGAGCACCGCTGCGAGCGCCACCACACCGAGCTGCGCGGACACGACGGCTCCGTCGATTCCCACGGGGCTGACGGCCGCTGCGGCAGGTTGCAGCCAGGTCAATCTCTCGTGGACCGCCTCCAGCGATACAGGTGGGTCGGGTCTCGCCGGCTACAAGGTGTTCCGCAATGGTGTGCAAATCGCGTCGACAAACGTGACCTCCTACAGCAGCACGGGCCTAGCCGCTTCCACGAGCTATTTCTTCAGCGTTGCGGCCTACGACAATGCCGGGAACGCCTCCGGCCCAAGCACCTCCCGCAGCGCCACGACGCCGGTCTGCCTTGCCAACCTGCCGCCGATCGCCAACGCCGGTCTGGACCAGACCACCAGTGTGGGGACAGCCGTTACCTTCAATGGCTCCGGCTCGTCGGATTCCGACGGAACGATCACCTCCTACGCATGGGATTTCGGTGACGGAACCTCGGGGACAGGAAGCATCGTCACTCACACCTACTCGGCTTCTGGA